>Ga0310121_10000004_pt1 | contig 205364 bp, 192 predicted proteins | sample CB27_Tmax_986_MG_FD_203504 | JGI IMG/M metagenome (GOLD analysis project Ga0310121, IMG submission 203504) | Marine microbial communities from Western Arctic Ocean, Canada - CB27_Tmax_986 | ecosystem: Environmental > Aquatic > Marine > Oceanic | place: Canada: Western Arctic Ocean | collected... | reverse complement strand
GCCTCGACCCCTTCAAACTCTCCGCCACCGTCGACCGCAAGCTCAGGGCCATCCATGCCCTGTCGAATGCGCGCCACAACCCCCTCCTCCCGGTTACATATCTAATGGCTCGACAAGCCCCCCTACGGTTACTTTCTTAGATGGCTTGACAGGCGTCTGTCTCGTTCGTCAGGGGCCCGGTGTCCCGGCCTGCCTCCCGACCGCCGTGGCGGGCTCGATCCCGGGGTGTGGCTCGCCCTTCTTCGGAAAGCAGAGCTTGCGGAAGTTGCAGCGCTTGCAGGCCCAGGGGCGATCGACCATCGGGAAGTCCTCGAGCCGGGCCAAGTTCTCCACCGGGTCGAGGAGCAGCGCCTTCATGTCCCCCGAGCTTCTGCGGATGAAGCTTTTGGCGTGCTCGAGCTTCTTCTCCGTGACCCCACGGCGCACGGCTCTCGGGATCACGAGGTAGTTGAGCTCGGTGTCGATCTCTTCGGCGGAGCTCACCCAGCCCTGCTCGGTGGCGTAGAGCGCGTAGCCGGCCACCTGGATCTCGTTGAAGCGTCCCTCCCGCCGCCCGGTCTTCCAGTCGACGATGACGACCCGTCCCTCCTGATCCCGGAACGCCAGGTCCATCCGGAGGAACACCTCGACGTCGCCCACGTGGAAGCTCACCAGGTCCTCGAGGGCCAGCCAACGCTCGCGCCCTGCGGCGAGAGCCTGCCCGAGCGTCTCGGAGCGGAAGAAGTTCCGGAGCGAGCGCATCACGATATTGACCGCGATCCGCTTGTCCTCCTGTTCGACCGGCACGTCGTACTCGTGCTCGAACAGGCGAAAGCGGAGCGACCCCAGCTCGCTCTCGCGCCAGTCGCCGAGCATTCCCGTGTGCACGACCCGCCGGATGAGCGCGTCCTGCTCCTCGGGCGGGGGCAGTGTGTCGTGCTTCTTCAGGAACCACTCGATGGTGTCGTGGACGACGCTCCCGGCCCACAGGGGGAGCGCCGAGAGCTTCTTCAGGCGCTTGATCTCAGCATCGTCCTGCGAGGCGTAATACGAGTAGAAATACCGCCGCCGGCACGAGGCGAACGTGTTGTGGCGCGACGCAGACCAAGAAAAGGGCACGTCCATTTTCGGCGACTCTAGCACGCGGCTCGGCCGTGTCGGTTCCGGCCTCGAGACGGTGTGACTGTTTCTACACCGGGACGGAGCGGGCGAGGGCGGTGAAGACGACGAGGCGTTCTCGGACAGGCATGGCCAGGGCCTGGGCGAGGCCCCGGCCGTAGAGCTGGAGCTGGGGGGCGTGGTGGGCCGCCTGGGCCAGGGCCTGCTCGTCGGTGATGGCGTCGCTCTTGTAGTCCACCACCACGAGCTGGCCGTTCTCTTCGAAGACCAGGTCCACCTTGCCCTCGACCAGGTGCTCGCCGTCGGGGAACCAGACACCCATCTCGCGCCACACCCTGGGGGCCCGCCGGGCTCGCTCCATTACGGGCAGGCCCAAGGCGCCGTCGACCTGGGCGGCGGCTCGTGCGGCGGCCTCTTCGTCCAGGCCGAAGGCAGGGGCCAATGCCACGGCCATGCTGCGGATGGCCTTGCCCCGGCTCTCGCCTGTCTCCTCGAAGGAGACCCACTCCAGCAGCCGGTGGACGAGGCTTCCGAAGTCCCGGCCGCTGCCGTCTCCAGGGTGAACCGCCGGCGGCGGGGCGCTTTGTGCCGCGAGGCGCGTGGCCGAGATGGGAGCGAAGGGTCTCTGGCGGGCCTCGGCGATCTGCTCGCGCCGCTCGGTCTCCCAGCGGGCGGCCACCGCGTCGCCACCCTCGGCTCCGGCGAGAGCCCAGAGCTCCGAGCGCTGGATCGAGTGCTCGGGGACGGGCACCGTCTCCGCATCCACCACGCGCACGTCGGCGTCGGACGACGCGGGCAGCTTCAGGATGAGGTCTCTCCAGAACTCGCCCAGCGCGGCGTCCACGGGCGGGCGCGGGACGACCAGGAGGTCTCGCGCCCGGGTGCAGGCCACGTAGAGAAGGCGGCGGTTCTCCGCCCAGGCCTTGCGCTTCTCCCTCTGCACGAGAGCCGCCCAGCCCTCGGGTTGGCAGCCCTCGCGAAACCCGATGGCGATCCGGCCCTCCTCCCACACGGGCACCGTGTCGGCGGAGAACCACGCCCGATCGGCCGTGTCGTAGAGCGCCACAATGGGGGCCTCGAGCCCCTTGGCCTTGTGGACGGAGAGGACGCGCACGGTGTCCGGGTCGCCCGGCCGGGTCGAGGGAAGGTCGGGCTCCTCGCGAGCGCTCACGACGCGCTCCGCAAGAAGGTTGGCGAAGCCGCGGAGAGTGAGCACGCCGAGAGGAGCGGCCTGGCGCGCCAGGGTTGCGACCTTCTCCAGGTTGGCCACCTGCGCCTCCCCGCGCCGCGTGCCGGTGAGGGCGGCCAGGATCCGCGTCTCGTCGTAGAGCCGTTCGAGGAGGGCGGGAACCGAGAGGTGGGTGCGCTTCTCGTGGAGGCCCCGGAGCACCTCGAGGGCCGGGCCAAGGGCGCCTGCCCCGGGCCGCTGCTCGTCCACCGGCTCTCCCATGGACGGCAGGCCGCCGGACAGCGAGTACGCGACGATGTCCCGATCGCTCGAGCCGAAGAAGGACGAGCGGAGGGCTGCCACGAGAGACAGATGGTCCGACGGGTCGTCGACGGCCCGGAGCACCGCCAGGGTCTCGTGAACCTCCTGCCTGTCGAAGAACGACTTTCCGCCCTCTACGGTGAAGCGAAGGCCGGCGGCCTCGAAGGCCTCCTCGAGGAAGCGCACCTTCGTGAGCCGCCGGGTGAGGACCAGGACGTCTCCGGCCCGGCTGGGCCGGTCGGCGCCGGTCCCCGGGTCGCGAACGGTGTGCGCCCCGCGCGCGGCCTGGGCAAGGAACGCGGCGAGGGCGCCCGCTTCGGCGTGCAGGAGATCGTCGCCCCCGGCTGCGGTCGGGGCCGGAAACCGGAGAGCCACCACCGAGGGCTCGTCCGACAGGCCCGGGGGAGGGTCGATGGGCTCGTAGGCGGGCTGGTCCGCCTCGTCGGAGGCTTCGATCAGGTGGCCGAACACGCGGTTGACGAAGCGCAGGATCGCGGGGCGCGACCGGAAGTTCTGCTTGAGGTGCAGCACCGCGCCTTTCTCGGCCCGCTCCCGGGCGAGCTCTCGGAACAGCCGCACCTCGGCCCGGCGAAAGCGATAGATGGATTGCTTGGCGTCGCCCACCACCACCAGCGCCCCGGGGCGATCCCCGGCGAGGAGCCGGGCGATCTCCACCTGGAGACGGTCGGTGTCCTGAAACTCGTCGATGATGACGTGGCGGAAGCGACGGTGAAAATGCTCCCGGACCGCAGGGCGGTCACGGAGCGCGTCGCGGGCCTTGACGAGCAGATCGAGAAAGTCGAGGACACCTCTTTCGGCCTTGCGCCTTTCGTAGAGCGCCGTCACCCCACCGAGGGCCCGAACGAGCCGGCCATGGACGTCGGCGCCCAGCGCGGTGCGCCACGCGGCCGCCGACTCCTTCGACCACGCGGCAATCTCACGGGCCTCCTCGAGGGCCTCGGCGCTCGGCCAGCGCGGGCGGTGGCCGAAGTTCTTCGGGACGTCGGGCGGCGCGAGGAGGTGATCGATGAGAGCGCTCCCCGTGAGGGGTGACGCGAGCTCGGCGTGGGAGACGAAGCCCTTGAGCTTCTCCGCGAGCAGGTCGCCGTCCCGGGCCGTCGCCGCCAGCTCCCCGGCTCGCGCGGCCTTCGAGAGCAGCTCCCCGCGGGCCGCGTCGGCGTCGAAGGCGTCCTTCGCCGCCAACGGCTCGAGGTCGCGCTGCTCGAGGAGCTTCCGGGCGAGCCCTCTGAGGGACGTGCGCTGGCCCCATGCGCCCACCGCCTCCAGGGGTATCTCGCGGTCGAGAGCTTCGAGCAGCACGTCGTCTCCCCGGGTCAGCCTCTCGCCCAGCCACTCCTCCCAGGCCTGGGCGAAGAGCACGTCGGCCTCCGCTTCGTCCGCCATGCGAAAACCGGGCACGACCCCGCAATCCAGGGGCCTTTCCTGGAGGATGGCGGCGCAGAGAGCGTGGATCGTCGAGACGTTGGCCCGCTCGAGAACCTCCAGGGCGGCTGAGGCCCGCTCCCGCTCCTCGGTGGGCAGGGCCGAGTCCACACGGACCGCCTCGAGCCGTTCTCTCAGCCGCAGCTTCATCGTCGTGGCGGCGTTTTCGGTGAACGTGACCGCGGCGATCTGATCGAGGCACGCCGAGCCGGAGCGGACGATCGCCTCGATGCGGTCCACGAGGAGTGTCGTCTTCCCCGTGCCCGCGCCGGCCTTCACCACGAGGCTCGTCCCGTGGTCGCGGCGCGCCCTCTCCCGGGCGTCCTCGTCCACCGGGCGAAAGCTCATCCGAGATTCCTCAGTCGCAGGTAGGACTGGAGTGTGGCGTCGCGGATCTTGATTCTCTGGCGCCTCTGGAGAAGCCCCTTCGGTCCGCACACGGCGGTGAAGTCGCACCAGTCGCACGCCGCCGGCTCCTGCACGAACGCACCGCCGGAAATCAGGTCCACGAGCCGCCTCAGGACGTCGCGGAACGTGTCGCCGCCGGCCGCCTCGGGATCGAACGCGACCTGCCTTCCGCCGTCCACGTAGTCGAGGAACGCCTGGGTCACCTGCTCGCCGGGCAAGAGCCGTTTCGTCGCCAGGATGTAGAAGGGGATCTGGAGCTGCCGTCCGCCGCGGAAGACCCGTCCGTCGTCTTTCGGAGCCTTGCCCGTCTTGTAGTCGCGGAGAATGAGCCCCTCGGCTCCCCGGTCGATTCGGTCGATTTTCCCCGAGACGCGCAGCGCGCGCCCGTCGCCCAGGGGGATCTCGATCGGCTCGGGGTCGTGAGGCTCGACTCCGTCGGGCTCGTCTCCGAGACCGAAGCTCACCTCGAAGTGCGCGGGGGTGGAGCGCCCCGCCAAAGCGGCCTCGCGCCGGAGCCAGGAGATCACATACTCCCGGAAGCGTCGCTTCTCCCGCTCCCACAGGAGCGTGAAGCGAGGGGGGCTCCCCTCCACCAGCTTCTCGAGCCCCTCGTCGGCCATCTCGAGGATGCGGGCCTGGTTCTCCTGGGTGTTCCGGACGGGCAGCTCGCCGCCGTCGCGTCGCTCGCGCAGGAAGCGTTCGGCCACGTCGTGGAAGAGGGTCCCCTTCTCCAGGGGCTCGAGCCTGCGGCGCTCTTCGGGCTCCAGCGCGGGCTCGAGGCGAAGCACGTGCTTGAGAAGGTACTGGAAGCCGCACCGCGCGTAGACGGCCAGCCGGCTCGCCGACATCGCTCTCGTGCGGCGCAGCGGATCGATCTTCTCCGCCACCTCGTCCGGCAGGTCGCTCAGGAGGCCGTCGTAGCGGGTCAGCCGTCCCGACCAGCGTGCCTGCGCTGCGAGGCGCGACTGTTTGAAGAAGCTCGAGCCCGCCGCGATGGCCTCCGCGGCGACCCGACCGCCTGCCCGCACCCGCGCCCGATCGCGCTCGCCGGCGTCGAGGGTCTCCTCGAGGGGCAGGGCAGCGGGGTCGTCCTCCACGACCAGCCGTTCCAGGTCGATGCCGGCCAGGGGCCGGCCCGCCAGCGCCGAGGCCGCAGCAGCGAGGAACAAGGACGGCAGGCGCTCGCGCCCGGTCCGAGCGTCGGCGCGCGGGTAGGACAGCACGAGGCGTTCGGTGGCCTGGGAGACGGCCCGATGGAAGAGCCGTCGTGCCTGGAGCAGACGATCCTGCGTCGTGGGCAGCCGTGGCGGATCCGGCCGAGCGGTCTCGAGCCGTCCTGTCGGCGGGGAGATCGCCGAGGACTCCACGGGCTTCGATGGCGAGGGCGCGTCGTCGAACAGGCTCAGCTGGCCGGTTTGCACCACGATCACCCCGCTCGGCAAGTCCTCACGCGCTTGCGGCTCGGTCTGCTTGTCCTTGTCTTTGTCCTTCTCCAGAGCCTCACGCTCTTCGTCCAGGAGGAAGGGGTCGGGGCGCAGGACGCCAGGGTAGCCTCCCTCCACCAGTCCCGGGATGGCGACGACGCGGAAGGGCAGGCCCGCCATGGCGTCGAGGGCCCCGACGTGAACGGCCCCCCCTTCGGTGGGCTCGAGCGGCAGACGCTCCCACTCGAAGCGGGCCTCGAGAACCTGCTCGACCTCCTCCCACTCCGCCCGGGACGTCACTCCGCCCAGCCCGCCCAGGTCGGCGAGCACGGCCTTGACGCTCTCGCGATCGCGCTCGGGGCCGATCCACTGGGCGCAGACCGCCTGCAGCCTCTCCGACCAGACGGGCCAGGGCTCCGAGCCCGAGAGCGAGTCCAGTGTGGCCGACAGAAGCTCCACGACGCGAAGAAGCGACGTCGCCTCCCGCACATGCCGCTCGCGCCGCTCGCGTCGGCCAGCGTCTTTCTCTCTCTCCGCCGCTGCGCGCTCGGCCTCGGAATGAGCCCGCAGACCAATCATCCAGCGGTCGAGACCGGAGACGATGCCGGCGTCGCGGCTGACCGCATCCCATCGCGGGGGCTCGGCCTCGGCGTCCTCGCCGAGGAACTCGCCGAACGGCACGGGGGCGAAGGTGAGGAACTCCATCACCGCCGACCGCTGGAGCCCGCGGCAGCGAAACAGCAAGAGCAGCGAGCGCGCCGAGCGGCCGAAGTGCAGGGGCAGCGAGGGATGAAGGCGGTGGGGGAGGCCGACTCGCTCGAGGAGATCGGTGAAGAGGGGGGCGTAGACCCGGGGCCGCGGGAGGATGACGCCCATCTCCTCGAAGGGCACGCCCCGGGAGGCTTCGCCCAGGAGGCGGCGCACGATCGCCCGGACCTCCGCCGCCTCGCCGGGCGCGGTGACGAAAGCGACGGAGCCGTCCTCCACCGGCGACCCTCCTGGCGGCTCGAAGAGGCCCCGCCGCAGACGCGCGAGTCCCTCGGGCGGGGGCGGAGGAGCCAGTGGCGCGAGACGGGTGTCGGCGGCGTCTCGTTCTTCGATCCCGTGGCCCGCCGCCCAGGCGCGGAAGGAGGACCGACCGAGCTCCCGCGGGAGGTCGCGGCGAAGGATGTGGACGGGTCGGACGCGGGCCAGGGCCTGGACGAAGTCCCGTTCGATGGGGTCGAGCTCGAGGTCGTCGAGGATCAACACGTCGGCGTCCGACAGCCAGTGCGCACCACCGAGGGCGTCGACGGCGGCCGAGAGCAGCGTCGCCGGGTCCGCGGTCTTGTCTTGCAGCGCGTCGTGAAAGCTCCGGTAGAGGAGCGAGAGCGTACGAAGTCGCTCGGCGTCTCCGGCGGGGCGGTCCGTCCGGTTGGCGTAAGCCTCGAGACGCTCCGGGGGGACGCCTCCCCGGCGCAGGCCTCGGAGCGTTCGGGCGAGGGTGGCCGCGACACGCACGCGAAATCGGCCAGCCGGCAGGTCGAAGCTCCGATCGCCCTCCGCGAGCAGACGTGTGGCCAGGAGGGCGTCGTGCCCACTGTCCCACGCGCGCAGCCCCTGTCCGAGGAGCGTCGGCTCGGCGAGGGTGCGAGCGAGGTCCAGGACCTTCAAGGGATAGAGGCCGGCGAGCGCACCGCTGGAGGCGGCCAGACGGCGTGGCAGCTCCACCGCCGCCGCGAACGAAGGAGAGAGCAAGACGAGTGGGTGCAGGCTCACGAGGGCGAAGCGATTGTAGCCCACACGCCCTGGGCCCGGGTCTCTCTCGACTTCGCGCTCCCCGAGGGCATAATCCCCCCATGGCCTGCTTCGCCGGCTGCGTGCCTACATCGAATGGCTGATCAGCCACCCGGTGGCGGAGCTGAGCCGTGCCCAGCGCTTCTTGCGCCTTGCGGTGGATCTCACCCGACACTGCAGCAGGGAGCTTGGCGAGGACCAGGCCGGCCAGATGGCGGCCGCGCTGACCTACCGCACGATCTTCAGCATGGTGCTGTTGCTGATGATCAGCATGCTGGCCTTCCGCATGTTCGGCGACCTCGATGCGGCGTTCCTCGGTCTCCAGCAGGCGGTCTACGGCTTGTTCGATTTTCAGGTCGCGGGCGGCTCGCCCGAGGCGGTGGCGTTCAAGGGGGAGCTCGACCGTCAGATCCTCGAGATCGTGCGCTCGGTTTCAACGCTCAGCTTCGAGGCCATCGGCGGGCTGGGCTTGCTGCTGCTCATCTGGGCCGCGCTCGGCCTCCTGATCTCCTTCGAGCACAGCGCCAACCGCATCTACCGTGCGCCACAGGGGCGGAGCACGCTCTTCCGCGTGGTCATCTACTGGGCGCTGGTCACCCTCGGCCCGCTCGTCCTCTTCGTCGTGCTCTACCTGGCCGAGCTCGGCTTCGATCTGGCCCGGGACGTGCCGCTCCTGGGACTGCTCCTAGGGGGCCTGGCTCGGGTCCGCTCGATCGTCGCCGGCTTCGTGCTGCTCCTCCTGGCCTACAAGCTGATGCGCAACACGGCCGTTCGATGGCGGCCGGCGCTCTGGGGCGCCCTGGTCGCCTCGGTGCTCTGGTCCCTTTCGCGCTTCGGTTTCGGCCTGTACGTGAGCAAGGCGCTGCCCTACATGAAGCTGTACGGCGCCCTCGGGTTGATCCCGCTGTTTCTCTTCTGGCTCCACCTGACGTGGCTGATCGTGCTGTTCGGGATGGAGCTGGCGTTCACCCTGCAGGCCATGAAGGGGCGCGACTTCGAGCCCCTCGAGCACAAGGGCGAGCTGAGCGTGTCCGACCCGCAATGGCTGGTGCCGATGATGGCGGCCATCGCCCGAGGATTCGAGAAGGGCCAGCCCCAGAGCCGTCAAGCCCTGGCCGAGGAGCGGCACCTGCGTCTCGAGGCGGTGGCCGAGCTGGCGGAGAAGCTCTAGGAGGAGGGTCTCGTGCACCAGGTGCAGACGCGGGGCACCCGGGACGTGGCGCTGACCCTTGCTCGGCCTCCGGAGAGCATCCCGCTTGCCAGGCTCCTGGAGCTCGGCGCCTGCCTCAGCATCGGCCCCGACACACGAAAGGGCCCCGGCTGGCAGTTCCTCGGCAGCATGCAGGGCGCCGCCCGCGCCGCGGCAGGCGAGCGCACCCTGGCGACCCTGATCTAAGTTCCTAGACCGACCCGCCACCGAGCCGCACGGTCTCTCCCAGCCCGAAGGCGAGGACCTCGTAGGCCCAGAAAGCCGCGGGGAAGAGTCCGATGCAGCACAGGATCGCCCCGAATTGCGACAGGAAGCTCGCCACGAGATAGACGACGAGGGCGAGGGCGTAGTTTCCGAGGTTGGCCCGGATGAACGCCACGATCTCACGCCACGCGAAGCCTTCGGAGAAGTTGTCCCGAAGAGCCGCGCGCGCCAGGGCGGCCGGGAGGTACACGGCTCCGAGGATCGCCACGACGAAGACCACGAGGTAGAACAGCAGCACGCCCAGTCCGCCCAGAGCGGCAAAGAGCGCCTCGGGGCCGCCGTCCATGCCTCCCGCGCTACCCATGGCAACGAAGGGCACCATCAGCACGCAGCCGAGCGCTCCCATGACCAGAGCGAGCCCGAGACCGTACACGACGTACACGCCGAAGAGGCGCAGTCCGTCGCTGAAGAGCCCGCCCAGGTCGTCCCACTCGGGGAGGGGCTGGCGCTCACCGGCGGCGACGTTCTTCAGGGTGCGCCCCCAGTACCCCAGCAGGAAGGGGATGCCCACGAGGATCGCGGAGAGGAGCGTGAACAGACCCCCGACGAGGATCTTGGTCACCCAGGCCGGATCTTCCGTCACGAAGGTGAAGCAGCGTCCGAAGTCGATGCTCTCGGAGGGGGGCGGTGCAGCGGTGGCCATGGTCTCTCCTCGCTCGTGAACCTGATCCGGAGGTTTCGGGACGGGCCAAGCTTGGACCGGGCACGGCTCCCGGTCAACCGCCGGCGGGGTCGGCCTCGGGCACCACCAGAATCAGGCCGGCGGCTGCCACGATGGCCAGTCCGGCGCCCACTCCAAGCGCCGTCCCGGCACCGAAACGCTGCCACAGAAGGCCGGTCAGGAGACTCGCCGGGAGCAGCATCGCCCCGGTGACCGCGTGGAAGAGTCCGAACGCCCGCCCTCGCGAGTCCGGGCCGGCCAGGTCGGCGACGAACGCCCGCTCCGGTCCTTCGGTGAGGGCGTGGAAGAGACCGTACACCGAGAAGAGCGCCACGATCTCCAGCGGGGAGCCTGCGAGGGCAAACCCCGCGTACGCCAGGCCGTAGAACCCCCAGCCGAGCAGGATCGCCCGCCTTCGGCCGAAGCGATCGGAGAGCGTGCCGCCCCACGTGCTCGCCGCGGCCTTGATGAGATGGTGCCAGGCCCACAGCGCCGGGATGAGCGCCAGGGGAATGCCTGTCTCCTGGGCGCGCAGGAGGAGGAAGACATCGGAGGAGTTGCCGAGGGTGAAGACCGCGAGAACGATGAGATAGCGGCGGAACTCGCTCCCCAGCGGCGCCCCTGAGGAGATCGCGGCAGCGGGAGGAAGAGGGGAGCTCGTCTTCGTCTCGTCCTCGTGAACACCGAACACGAGGGCTGCGACGGCCAGCGCTGCCGGGATCGCCGCGGCCGCGAACACAACGCGGAGCTCGCTGGTGAACAGCAGCACCGCCGAGGCCAGGAGGGATCCGGCCATCGCCCCCGCGTGGTCCATGGCGCGGTGGAAGCCGTACGCCCGGCCGCGCTGGGCGGCGGCTGTGACCTCCGCGATGAGAGCGTCGCGCGGCGCTCCGCGGACCCCTTTGCCCACGCGATCGGCGAGGCGTACCCCGAGCACCTGCAGGGGAGAAGCCGCCAGGGCCAGGAGCGGCCGCGCGAATGAGGAGAGCCCGTAGCCGGCAACCACCAGCGGCTTCTTGCGCGGCATGCGGTCCGACAGGTGGCCCGAAGCGATCTTCACGAGTGCAGCTACGGCCTCGGCGAGGCCCTCGATCACCCCCAGGAGCGCCGGCCCGGCTCGCAAGGGACCGGTCACGAAGGCCGGCAGCAGCGGATAGATCATCTCACTGCTGGCGTCGGTCAGGAGGCTGACGACACCGAGCGCCTTGACGTTGCGGTGAAGCGGCGCCCGCATCCTACTCGACGTACCCGAGCGCCTCGAGACCCTCCCGGGTCTCGGGCGAGAGCCACCCCTCCTCCGCCTTGCCGACCTCCGCGATGCGGCGTCGGAGCTCCTGGGCCATGGTTCGGGCCCGTTGGGTCGTCGCCTCCTCCTCCGCGCCGGCGAGGAGCTCCCGGCGCTCCCCCGGATCCTCGACAAGATCGTAGAGCGCCGCCGGAGGATCGGGAGGCAGATGGCTGCGGCCCTCCTTCGCCACCGTGGCGGCGTCGATGCTGACGATGTACTTGTAGCGGCTCGCTCTCAGGCTCTTCTTCTCCTCGACCTCGGAGAGCGACTCGCTGAGCGCCGGCCGCGGCGACCACCCGCCCTGACCCTCCCAGAGCGGACGAAGAGAACGTCCCTGCACCTCGGGCGGCACCGGGACGCCCAGGATGTCGAGGATCGTGGGCATCACGTCGATCGATGCCGTCACCTCCGGAATTCTCAGGGACTCGGGCGCCGAACCCGGAAGCTTGACGATCAACGGGATACGGATCATCTCCTCGAACAGCGTGTGCCCGTGAACGTTGTAGAAGCCGTCTCCGTAGGGGGCGGGTCGCCCTTCCTCTCCGAGTTGCTCGCCGTGATCGCTGGTGAGTATGAGGAGTGTCCGATCCCAGACGCCCCGCTCCTTCAGCCCGTCCACGAGCTCGCCGAGCCAGCGATCGAAGGAGCGTACGCCGCCGTCGTACAGCGCCCGGGTGACCTCCGGGTCGTAAGCGTCGTGATGACGCATCACCCTCTTGGCCGCCCGGACCTGCTTCCAGCCGTTCTTCTCGGGGAGGTGCTCGAGTCGCTCGCCGAGGGCGCGGGCCCGCGGGGCGGGGAGCACGTCCTGGAGAAACCTGGGCGACACGTAGGGAGCGTGCACCTCGAACGTGTGCCAGAAGAGGAAGAAGGGCCCCTCGTCGTGGGCGTCGATCCAGGACAACACTCGGTCGACCTTGCCGCTGTCCAGCTTGACCATGGTGGTGTCGTACTCTCCGAATCCCTGATCGAACCCGATGCGAGGATCCAGCGTGGCGCCACCGGTGAATGCGGCGGTGGCCCAACCCTCGGCTCCGAGGGCCTCGGCGAGAGTCGTGACGGCGTCGGGCAGCCGCTCGAAGGGTCGCTCTCCCTGGAGCGCCTCGCGCAGCCGCCGGTCGCCTCCGGTCACGCCGTGGCGCGTCGGCGTCAGCCCGGTGAGCAGGCTCATGTGAGACGGCGTCGTCCAGGGCGCCGCGGCGATGTGGACCTCGAAGAGCAACGCCTCTTCCGCCAGGGCGTCCACTCTCGGGCTGGTCGGCCTCGCGGTGTAGCCGTACGCGCCGAGCCGGTCCGCGCGCAGCGTGTCGGCCGAGATGAGCAGCACGTGGATCGGCGGGTCGCTCTGCCGGCACGCCGGGGTCGCGGCCGCCGCGGCGAGCAGCACCATGGCGGCGACGGGACGGGCCCTCAAGCTCGCTTCTGGCTCCAGCCTCCCCGCGTGAAGTTCGAGAAGGACACGGACCCCGAGCGGTTCGCCACCGACTCCTCGCTGAGCGGTCCGGGAGCGCTCCAGGACGCGGCGTCGTAGACGTCTATGTCGGGGGCAATGCCCTCTCGCATGCACTCGACGAGCCGCCAGCACATGAGGTAGTCCATGCCGCCGTGACCGCCCCCCCTGGCCGTTTCCCGGAGCTTCGTCCAGAGCGGGTCCTCGAAGCGCGCCTCGAGACTGCCCGCCTCCGTCTTCTCTGGGTCGAGAGGGATCCAGTTCTCGTGATCCTCCTGCCCATCGAAGAAGATGCGGGCGGGATAGCTGCGGAAGGTTCCCCTGGTGCCCGACACCAGATTGATCCGGTCGTAGGGGCGCGGGGAGATGACGTCGTGCTGGAGGACGATGCTGCGCCCGCTCGCGGTCTTGATGAGGCTCGTGTTCATGTCTCCGCAGGCGTAGGTCTCCATTCGCCTCGGGTCCCCGGCCTCGAGGCTCCGCTGGCGATAGCTCTGCAGGCCGATCGACGGTGAGCTCATGGAAACCATGTGGTCGAAGCGGTCTCTCCGGTTGACGTCGAAGTAACGGGCCACCGGGCCGAGGCCGTGGGTGGGGTACAGGTTCCCATCCCGACGCCAGTGCTCGAAGCGCCGCCAGAGCCCTTCGCCCCGGTCCCGGAAGAGCAGCGACCTCAAGTCGTGGGTGTAGGCGCACTCGGCGTGGGTCAGCTCCCCCAGCTCGCCTGCCCGGGCCAGGTTGAGGAGGAACATCTCGTCCCAGCCGTAGCAGACGTTCTCCAGCATGACGGCGTGCTTCCCCGTGCGCTCGGACGTGTCGACGAGCCGCCAGCAGTCCTCGATCGTCGTGGCCGCCGGGACCTCGACGCCCGCGTGCGCCCCACCCTCCATGGTCTTGATCGCCATGGGGACGTGCCAGTTCCAGGGGGTGGCCACGAAGACGAGATCCAGGTCCCCGCGGCGGCAGAGGTTCTCGAAATCGTTCTCGCCCTTCGTGTACGCCTCGGGGTTCGGCTGGCCGGCGCTCGACAACATGCCCTGTGCCCTCTCGGCCTTCTCGGACACGATGTCGCAGACCGCCTTCACCTCCACACCGTCGACCCGCGGGAGGTTTCTGAGAAGGCTTCGTCCCCGCCCGCCGCACCCGATGAGCGCGAAGCGGACCCTGGCGTGCTCCTCGAACGGCACTCCGATCATCGAGGATCCCCCCGTGGACCGAGGCCGAGCCTCCGGGTCGCCCGCTGTGCTGCCTGCCAGCCCCGCCCCCGCGGCTGCCCCCGCGGCGACCTGGAACAGCTGACGGCGGGACAGCGAGTGGGCCTTTTCGTCGCTCATGAGCACCTTCCCGTGGTGGCCCCTGAGGATACCCCGTCGACAGCCGTCGTATAGACTCGTTGGATCGAAAGAGGAGGTCCTCGTCGTGCGCGTGCACCAGGCGATCCTCCAGCGCCAGAAGCTCCCGAAGCGGCTGGTGACGAAGAAGATCTGGAAGGAGCGCTTCGAGGACATCCGCGCCTTCGAGAGCTACATGGCGCGGCAGAGCTACATCATCCTGAAGTTCTCCCTCAACGTCTCGAAGAAGGAGCAGAAGGAGCGGTTCCTCGAGCGGCTGGATCGCCCGGAGAAGAACTGGAAGTTCTCGAAGGCGGACGTGGAGGAGCGCCGGCACTGGGGCGACTACCAACAGGCCTATCAGGACCTGATCCGCGGCACCGCCGCTCCCCACGCCCCCTGGTACGTGGTTCCGGCCGACCGGAAGTGGTTCACCAGGCTCGTGGTGGCGGCTGCCATCCACGACGCCCTCGATCGCTTGAACCTGGCCTATCCCATCGTGGACGCCGAGAAGAAGGAAGCGCTCGAGGCCTGCCGCGCCGAGCTCGTCGAATAGCGGCGAGCTCTAGCGAAACCTCTTGGGGTCCAGGCCGTGCTTGCGCACGGCATACCCGATCACCCGCTCCGTGGTGTGCAGCAACCTGGCGGCACGAGCGCGATTTCCACGGGTGCTCTTGAGCGCGTCGAGGACGAGATCCTTCCCGTGGGCGTCCAGGGCGTCCTTCAGGGACTGACGCGGAAGGGTCCCGGACACCTCGGCGGTCTGGAGGCTGGGAGGGAGGTGGTGGGCGTGGACGGCCCCGCCCTCACACAGCAGCACGGCCCTCTCGATGCTGTTCTCCAGCTCGCGCACGTTGCCCGGCCAGTGGTAGCTCATCAACAGATCGATGGCGCTGGTGGCGATGCGCCGCACGTCCTTGGCTTGATCCGCCGCATACTTCTCCACGAAGTGGTCGGCGAGGAGCGGGATGTCCGTCTTGCGCTCCCGCAGCGGCGGCAGATAGATGCCGAACACGTTCAGACGGTAGTAGAGGTCTTCGCGAAACTCCCCGCGCCGCACGGTCTCCTCGAGATCCTTGTTGGTCGCGGCCACGACCCGGACGTTCACCGCGATGGACTCGACGCCGCCGAGCCGCTCGATCTCCCTCTCCTGGAGCACCCGGAGAAGCTTGATCTGGATCGACGGTGAGAGGTCTCCTATCTCGTCGAGAAAGAGAGTCCCGCCATCGGCGAGCTCGAAGCGCCCCTTCTTCTGCGACCGTGCATCGGTGAAGGCCCCCGGCTCGTAGCCGAACAGCTCGGACTCGATGAGCGTCTCCGGCAGCGCGGCGCAGCTGACCTTGACGAACGACTTCCGCGCTCGGGGCGACGAGTAGTGCAGCGCGTGTGCCACCAGCTCCTTGCCTGTCCCCGACTCCCCTCGGAGAAGGACGGTGGTGTTCGAGGCCGCGACTTGAGCCACCTGCTCGTAGACGTGCTGCATGGCCCGGGAGCCGCCCACGATGTTCTGGATGTCGTAGCGCTCCGTCAGCTCCCGGCGGAGCTTCTTGTTCTCGTCGAGCAGGTGCTTTCTCTCGGCCTCGACGAGGTTGTGGACCCTCACAGCCTGGCCGATCATCGACCCCACCACGCCGAAAAGTTGCATCTCCTGCTCGTACCCCCGGTCGCGGGAGTAGGGAAGCACAGCTCCCAGGGCCCCCACGGTCTTGCGCTCGGTCTTGATCGGGACGCAGATGTACGAGAGCTCGTTGCGGCCCGAGCGCTGGAAGACCCGGGTGCGGTCCAGGAAGAGCGGCTCGCGGCTGACCCGGGGCACCACCACCGGCCGCCCGCTCTGCACGACGCGGCCGGTGATCCCCTCGCCGATCCTGTAGCGGGAGCGGGTGTTCGAACTGCCCCCGCTCGAAGCCTCGACGGCTAGGTCGCCGGCCTCCTCGTCCCGCAGGACGATGATTCCCGACAGCGTCCCGTGGCTCTCCTCGAGGCTTGCCAGGACCCGCTGGAGCGCGGCACACAGGTTCAGCGTGGAGCCGAGCGTCTGGCTCAGCTCGAGCAGATCCGACAGCTGGCGGGGGTCGCGTGCCCGGGGCATGCCCCGATTCTGACGGAAATGTCGGCTCGGCTTCAAACACCGACAAGGCTGTCGGTGTCAGAGGTGCGGCGGATCAGTCCCCGAAGGTGAAGCCGAAGCTGCCGTAGCCGGAGGACGTGGCGGCCGATCGCGACCGTGTGATCGCGTCGAACCACGCCTCGGCGAGCACGTCGTAGCCCGCATCGTTCGGGTGCACGTCGTCGGCAAACAGAGATGGCAGGTCGCCCTGCGCGCGAAACGCGGCGTTGATGTCTGCGAGCACGGCTCCCTGCTCGCTGGCCAGCCCCCGGATGAGGACGTTCATCTCGTCGACCCAGAGGTTGCGCCCCTCGGGAGCCAGCGCCGGGTTGACAGGGGGCAACGTGCCGAGCACGGGGAGACTGTGCCAGACCCGCACTTCCTGCAGGATCGAACGGAGGGCGTCGATCGTGAAGCAGTCCGAGGTCGGCACGTCCTGGCAGGGTTGTTCGTGCCAGTCGTTGGTCCCGTGCAGGACGATGGTGTAGGCGGGCGCAAGGTCGCGCACGTCTTTCTTGATCACCCCGGTGCCCTCAATGCTGCTGTCGCCGGAGCGGCCCGAGAGCCGCACCTCGGCCCGTCCCAGGTGGGGGCCGAGCGCGCTCTGGAGCTTGAGTCCATACCCCCGGCTGTCGCTCGAGCCCACACCGGCCGTGATGCTGTCGCCGAAGCCGAGGTACAGGTTCGGGTTGTTGTTGCCGATCGGCAGACCCACCGGATAGAAGACCGCCGTCGATGCCGGCACCTGGATCGGGATCGGTGCGGCGGCCTGGTAGAAGGAGGGAATGCTGCCTTCCCGGAGGGCGGCGTTGTGGGATCCCTCGAGAATGCCCATGACGGTCGCCTGCCCCGTGCCCACCCCGGTCGTTCCGCTCCCCGTTCCGATCACCACCTCGACCCCGGGAAGGCGCACACCCTCGTCGGGATCGAGCCGGCCGTTGCCGTTCTCGTCGTAGAAGACGGTCACGGCCACCGAGTGTGTGGGGACCGAGGGTCCCGACGGTCCACCGGGCGAGCCGCTGTTGCTGCTGCTGCCGCAGGCGATCAGGGGAAGAATCAGGACACAACTCGAACGTCGAATGAATACCATGAAAGAAAAGTGCATAGGGTCCAAATACAGGATAACATGGGACCTATCGTCGCTCGCCGCCGTGCATCGGCGGCCCGACGTCAGGGTTGGATCCGCTCTTCGACGCCCACCTCGAAGCGGCGGTAGTTCGAGTATTTCGACGTGCGACGGGAGCGGAAGCGGAAGAAGACGAGCCGGCGGCCCTCGGCGTAGGCCTCGAGCCGGCGCGGCAGCCACACCCCATCTTCCATGCGGGAGAAGGCCATTTCGAACGACAGGGTCGAGACCGACGCCCCGAGCCCGAGGGCGAAGCGCAGGCCCTCGGTGTTGCGGACCTCGAGCCGCGCCACCGCTCTCTCCTCTTCGTCCACCCAGAGACGACCGGCCAGCTTGCGCAGGAGCTCGTCCCGGTCGAGCTCGACATCGCCCGGCCGCGCGGCGAAGTCGAAGACGAGGAGGCAGCGGCCTTCGACGCGCTCCGCGCCGCGCGCCTCGAAGTCGTACCGCTCGAGGATCCGTGACAAGCGCACACCCGGCTTCTCGCTGATCGCGCGTCCGTCCCGGATGGCCTCGGCCAGCTCCTGCACCTGCTGGTCCTCGCGCTGGCGATCACGCCCTGTGAGCTCGTGGCCGTCCCGTGCCACCTGACGGCGCACCGGTCGCCCCCTCACGTAGAACACCTCGTAGGCCCGGATCTCCTTGTGGCGGGCCACGCCCTTCTTGTCGAGCCGCTCCCGAGTCTCGGTGATGTCGTACGCGTAGCGGGAGAGCGCCTCCTCCCGATGCCGCTGCTCCCCGACGAGCCCCCGGACGAAGGCGTTGGCGTCCGCCGGTGCTCTTTCCGCCGGGCAGGCGTCGCCCGCCAGCAGGAGAACGAGCGGAAGAGCGGGGAACAAGGGCCCCTAGGCCTTCGCGGAGCGGGCCGCCGTCTCCGAGTCGGGTACTTCCAGGAACCGGACGCCCACGTCGAAGGCCGGCTCCTCTTCGCCGGGGACCCGGGCGAGGTGGACGACCTCCCCTCGCAGAGCGACGGGCTTCGCGTCCGGCGACTCGATGACCAGGCTCACGGTGCTGCCCATGGGCACCTCGTGCCGCAGGCTGACGAGCAGCCCGCCTTCCGAGACGTTCTTGACCAGCACCGGGGCCGGACCCTCGTTCGTCGCCAGCCGCACCCTCGGCGCGGCCGCGACCCGGCGATGGCGCCGCCTCTCACCCCGCGTGAGCAGCACCTGGTTCTTCCCGGCGGCCTTGGCGCGGTAGAGCCCGGCGTCGGCCTGCACGATGAGGTCGGCCGGGGTCCCGGCGTCCTCGGGAAACAGAGCCAGGCCTCCCGAGACCGTCACCGCCGGTCGCTGCCGGCAGAAGCGCTTCTGGATCCGCGCCCGGATACGGTCGGCGACGACGAAGGCGCCGAGCCGGCCGGTGTCGGGCAGCAGCACGGCGAACTCCTCGCCCCCGTAGCGCGCGGGGATGTCGATCTCCCGCACCGACTCCCGCAGGATCGCCGCCGCCTTCATCAGCACGCGGTCGCCCTCGACGTGCCCCCGCTCGTCGTTGACCTTCTTGAAGTCGTCCAGGTCGAGGAGCAGGAGCGCCGCCTTGAGGCCGTGTCGTTTCGAGCGGAGGATCTCCTGTCGGAGGGTCTGGAGGAAATAGGCGTGGTTGAACAGCCCAGTCAGCCCGTCGGTCACCGCCGAGCGCTCGGTGCGCTCATAGATCGCCAGCTCGATCACCTTGGGGTTCTTGAGCTCCTGGCTGACGTTCATGAAGTAGTCGAGCAACGCCACCCGCAGGCCCGGATCCCGTCCAAGGTCCTGGCTCAGTCGTTCCCGGTGCGCCTGCACCTTCTCCCACTCGCGGGCCGCCTTCCCTTCCGGGAAGTTCAGGTGGGTCAAGAGGTAGAGGAGGGGAGAGTAGGGCGAGTCCCCGGTCCCCTTCTTCCGCTCGAACTCCTCGAGCAGCTTCTCCTCGCGGTCGGGGCCGGCCTCGAGGAGCTGGAGCAGCGATTGCCGGAAGCTCAGTGATTCGGCCGGGCTCTTCAGTGTCGCTTTCTTGTCCTTGGTTGTCACGGCCGCCGAGACTGTATGATAGCGACTCGCGGTTGTCCACAGATTCCTCGGGAGAAGTTGTCGTGCTCAACGTGACCGCGGTTGCTCTCGTGCTCCTGGCCGCACCCGCGGCGCCCGAGCTGTATTTCGAGCAGACGACAATCGTGTGCCCGGGGGGCGAGCCGGCAGGGCCCGGTGTGCGGACACGCACGTGGCATGCCGGACAGCGCATGCGCCTCGAGGCCGGAGACACGCCCGGTGGCCCTGCCCTCATCCTTCGAATCGATCTCGATCGCGCCTGGCGCCTCGATCCCGAGCGCCGGGTCGTCGTCGAGGTGGACATCCACGGCTTGCGGGCCCGGTCCCAGAAGGATGCCGCCTTCGCCGCGGGAATGATGGGTGGCGGCGAGGAGGGTGCCGTACGGACGACTCCCCTCGAAGGCTCTCGCACCATTGCCGGGCACGGGTGTCGGGGCTTTCGCCTGGTGGGGCCGTCCGTGCAGATGGTCCTGTGGGTGGCGGAGGACCTGGAGGTGGGCGTCGAGACGTTTGCCGACTTTCTCGAGTGGTCGGGGGCGAGCCGCTCTTTGGGCGGCCTGCTCTCGGAGATTCGGGCGCTTCCCGGCTTTCCCCTCCGGACCCACACGAGGCTCGACGCCCTCGGCGAGGTGCAGGAGACGGTCTCCACCGTCACCCTGATCCGGGTGGGCCGGCAGCCCAGAGAGCTGTTCGAGATCCCCGAGGGCTGGCGCGTGGACGCGCTGCCCGCCGGCGGCCCGGGAGAACGGGATTGAGGCTGCTCCTGGCCGTTGTCGGCAACGCTGTGGCGCTCTTTGCCACGACGGTGGTGCCCGGCATCACCTTCACCGGCACGTGGCTGCAGCTCGCCGCCGCCGGGGCGATCTTCGGTGTCTTGAACCTGCTCGTGAGGCCGCTGGCGCTCATCCTGTCGATTCCGGCGCTGATCCTCACGCTGGGGCTCTTCTATTTCATTCTGAACGCGCTGCTCTTGTGGGGCTTCTCGCGCCTGCTGCCCGGCTACGCCGTGAGCGGCTTCTGGCCGGCGCTCGGGGGCAGCCTCGTGCTCATGGTGGTTAACTGGGTGCTGTCGAGCCTCTTCGGCAGGACTCGGGAGGAGAGCAACTAGACCCGCGCCGCGATGGCCTCGGCGATCTCGGTGGTCCCGGAAGACCCGCCCAGGTCTCGGGTGAGGGTCTTTCCCTCCTGCAGCACCGCGAGAACGGCCTTTCCCACTCGGGCCCCGGCGTCCTTCTCGTCCATGTGCTCGAGCATCAACGCGGAGGAGAGGATCAGCGCCACCGGGTTGGCGAGGTTCTTCCCGGCGATGTCGGGTGCGCTGCCGTGCACGGCCTCGAAGATGGCGACGCCGTCGCCGATGTTCGCCCCCGGCGCCAGGCCCAGCCCGCCGATGAACCCGGCACACAGGTCCGACACGATATCGCCGTACAGGTTCTCGAGAAGCAGTGTGTCGAACCGCGTGGGGTCCAGCACGAGCTGCATGCAGGCGTTGTCGACGATGATCTCGTCGTACTCGATCTGTGGGTACTGCTTCGCCACGAGGCGGCAGCAGTCCAGGAAGAGACCGTCCGAGAGCTTCATGATGTTCGCCTTGTGAATGGCCGAGATGCGCTTGCGCCCGTGGGCGACCGCGTACTCGAAGGCGAACAGCGCGATCCGGGTGGAGGCCCGCTCGGTGATGATCTTCAGCGACTCGACCACACCGGGCACGACGACGTGCTCGAGCCCGCTGTAGAGGTCCTCGGTGTTCTCACGCACCACCACCACGTCCACGTCCTCGTAGCGTGACTTGACGCCGGGCAGGGTGCGGAGCGGGCGCAGGTTGGCGTAGAGGTCCAGCTCCTTCCGCAGCGCCACGTTCACCGAGCGGTGCCCCGTGCCGACGGGGGTCTCGGTGGGCCCCTTGAGCGCGAGCCTGTTGCGCCGGACCGACTCGAGCACCCGAGGGGGCAGCGCCGTGCCGTGCTCGCCCACCGCCGAGGCGCCCGCCACTTCGGTCTGCCATTCGAACTCGATTCCCGTGGCGGTCAGGACCCGCACCGCGGCCGCGGTGACCTCCGGCCCGATGCCGTCGCCCGGGATCAGCGTGATGGTGTAGCGGCTCATCGGTTCCTCCTGGGACTACTTCACCGGGCTCTCGGCGACGAAAGCGAGGGCCTGCTCGACGCTCCGGGCCCGCTTGACGAGCGACAGGTCCCCGGGGCTGATCTTGCCTGGCTTCTCCAGGGCGCTCTCGAACCACTCGAGGAGTCCGTCCCAGTACCCCGCATCCCCGGCCAGGATCACCGGGATGGCCGGGATCTTCCGGGTCTGGACGAGTGTCAGGGACTCGAACAGCTCGTCCAGCGTGCCGAAGCCCCCCGGCAGGATCACCACCGCCTTGGCGTACTTCACGAACATGACCTTGCGCACGAAGAAGTAGCGGAACGAGATCGTGTCGGTGAGGTAGGCGTTGGGCTTTTCCTCCCTCGGCAGCTCGATGCACGCACCGATGGATCGGCCGCCGGCCTCCTTGGCTCCCTTGTTCACCGCCTCCATGGCGCCGGGGCCTCCACCCGTGATGACGGCGTGGCCGGCTTCGGCGAGGCCGCGCCCGAGTGCCTCCGCTTGCAGATACTCGGCGCTTCCAGGGCTGATGCGGGCCGAGCCGAAGACTGTCACGGCCTTTGGCACCCGGGAGAGGCTCTCGAAGCCCTCGACGAATTCCGCCATGATTCGGAAGATCCGCCAGGTGTCCTCCGCGGTGAAGTCCGACTCGGCGTCTGGATCCTGCAAGCCGCTCTCCTTCAGCGAGTTGTGGATTATGCGCGAGCGCGCCACCCGAATCAAACATCCCCGGCGCGATCTGGATCGAGTGACGCTGGTCAGCGTGCGGGGCCGTAGTACCCGAGCTTGTGGCGGACCGAGGTGCCCTCGTGCTGGGGGACGCGGACCACGATGCGCCGCCACTTTCCGTCGCGCCGGGGGTTCGAGGAGATGTAGCCGACGCTGTAGAGCGTGCGGAGCTCTTCGGCGATACGGTCGTAGACCGCGTCGAGCTCGCCCAGGGACGCGGGGAAGTAGACCCGCCCGCCCGTCTCCCGCGCGAGCGACGTCAGCAGGTACTCGGCCTGGCTGAAGGCCTGCCGCGTTCGGTCCTGGGGGCGGTTGGGCCGAAGGCTGATCGCGTAGATGTTGATCTCGCTCTTCTTGGCCAGATCCATCACCTGGTCGTCGCTGACGAGCGACGCGGTGTCCTCGCCGTCGGAGAGCAGCACGACCGTCCGCCGTCGCAGCTGGGCGGGGTTCTTGTCCTTCGTGAGGTCCTTGAGGGCGATGTAGAGCGCGTTGTGCAGCGCCGTCGGGCCGGAGGTCTCTGTCTCCAGGATCGCGGCCTCGAGGTCCGCGTGGTCGTTGGTGAACGGCTGGAGTGTCGTCGTGCGGTCGTTGAACTGAACGATCTGGGCGAGGTCGACCGGGCGAAGGGTCTTCGTGAAGCGGATGGCTGCCTGCTGCGCGACCTGCACCTTCTCCTCCATGGAGGCGGAGGTGTCCACCATGATGACCATCGAGATCGGCAGGTTCTCGTGCGTGAAGAGGCTCAGCTCCTGGCGGATGCCGTCCTCGTAGATCGCAAAGTCGGGCCTGTCGAGGTCGGTGATGTAGTTGTCGGCGGGATCCGTCACGGAAAGGTTGAGGTTGATGATCTCGATGCCCGTTCCGAACGTGGGGGGCAGCGTCGCCTGGGCCAAGGCCGCGCCGGGATCGAGGCTGATCCCCGCGGTCAGGAAAGCAATGGAAATCAGATTTCTCATCGTCGCTTGTCTACGGAAAACAGGGGCCGTTCTAGAACTCCGGTTCGAGCTCGATCTGGATGTCCGTTCGGCTGGGGAGGAGAACCTCTGTCCCTGGATGCGCGACAGTCAGCTCGAGCTTGCGCTTCTTCAGATCGGGGACGGTGGCGTAGGCCAGCCGGTAGCCCGCGCGCAGGTAGGGGGACAGGTTGTTGAGCCCTGCATTCGCGCCCAGGTAGGACAGGATCACCTCGTATTCACCCCCGGAGGCTCTGGCCAGCCTGTCGAACGTGTAGCTCAGCTTTCCCCGCTCCTCGAAACCGCCTCCCCCGATCTCGACCTGAAGAAGCAGGAAGAGGTCGGCGCTCGCCTCCCCGATGTCCGCGGACTGCCACCTGCTGAGGTAGCTCAGCTCGGGGCCGGTGCCGCTCATCGCGACGACCGCGGTCCGGTCCCCCTCCCGGGAGTTCTTCTTCAGATCCTTAGAGGCCTCGGCCAGGGCATCCAGCATGTAGTTCCCGCCCATGGGTGCGACCCGAAGGAGGGCCGCGGAGGCGTCGGTCCGGTCCTCGGTGTAGTCGAGGAGCTTGGTCGGCCGGTCTCCCGTCGTCCAGATCGCGTAGCTCGTGCCCTCGGGCAGGCGAGCGACAAAGGCGGAGATCGACTCCACGATGTTGAGGCGATAGTCGGACCGGGTGGCCAGGCTCGTGTCCACGATCACCGCCACCGTCAGCGGTCGGCGGTCGGGCCGGAACGAGGTGATGTCGCGGACGACTCCGTTCTCGCTGATGGCCACGTCCTGCTCGCTGAGCCCCTCGACGGGCTGGCCCTCCTTGTCGAGGACGGTGGCCGTCAGGGCGCGAACCTCGGTGCCGGGTGCCACCGCCGGGGCTTGCGCCAGAAGGAGAGCGACGAGAGTCAGGCCTTGCATTTTGTCCTCCGAATCCATCTCTCGAGGCTTGCACGATCCCCCGATGGAGTCCTAACATCCACTATAGGTTTCGCCGTTCGCGAGCGTCAATCTTTGGTCCGGAGTATTCATCAGACTTCGTCGCGAGACGCGTGAGAGTGCCGCCGCAGGCGCGCTATCGCGCGTCGCAGCAGAAGGCTGGTGAATACTCCGGGCCGTGGAGAGAGAGCACATTTTTCCATGTCCCGCGCCACCGTGATCACGCTGAGCGACGGATGCCACCGCGGGGAGCGGGAGGACGTTTCCGGGCGCGAGGCGCGCCGGCGCCTTCTTGCGGAGGGCTTCGAGGTCGAGGAGCCCCTGGTGCTTCCCGACGAGATCCCCGCCATCGTCCTTGCCCTGCGCGAGGCGGCGGCCTCATCCCGGCTCATCGTCACCACGGGTGGCACGGGCTTCGGCCCCCGGGACGTGACGCCGGAGGCGACCCGGGAGGTCCTGGAGCGCGACGCGCCCGGGGTGGCCGAGGCGATTCGCGCTCACGGCCGGGCGAAGACACCCCTGGCCGCGCTGTCCCGAGGCCGGGCGGGTCTTCTGGGCTCCTGCCTGATCGTCAACCTCCCGGGCAGTCCCAAGGGGGTGAAGGACGGGCTCGACGTCCTCGTGCCTCTTCTCCCCCACGTGATCGATCTCCTGGAAGGCCGCACCAACCACCGCCGGTGAGGGGGCCGCGGGCGCCGGCTTGACGGGTTTCCGGGCCTTCTAATAGAATCCGCGCGGCTCCAGGGCTTCAATAATGCAGTCTCTCCTCGCTTTCATCCCTCTCTTTCCGCTTCTCGGCTTCCTCTTCAATATCACCGTGGGGGTCCGCATACTTGGCCCCGGGCGCGATGGCAACGCCGGGGGGGCTTACCGCACCCCCTCTCCGCTCATCGGCCTCGTGGCCGCCGGGAGCGTTCTCCTGTCCTTCCTCGTCGCGGCGTGGGCGGTCGTCGGAGCCCACCAGGCGCCGGATCACATCTTGGCGCAGACGCTGTGGACCTGGATCCCGGGCGGAGTGACGGAGACCCTGGTGCACGGAGCCCCCGGGACGACGTCGTTCCAGGTGGAGTGGGGGTATCTGCTGGACCCGCTCTCCTCGGTGATGGTCCTGGTCGTGACCTTCGTCGGCTTCCTGATCCACGTCTACTCGATCGGGTACATGGGTTCCGACCCGGGCTACGCACGGTACATGGCGTACCTGAACCTGTTCATGTTCGCCATGCTGACCCTCGTCCTGGGGTCCAACTACGCCGTCCTCTTCGTAGGCTGGGAGGGCGTGGGGCTGTGCTCCTATCTGCTCATCGGGTTCTGGTTCCACAAGCAGAGCGCTTCGGACGCGGGCAAGAAGGCCTTCATCGTCAACCGCATCGGGGACGCGGGCTTCCTGCTCGGGATGTTCCTGATCTTCGTCACCTTCGGCACCCTCGATTTCCGCGAGGTGATGGCAGGAGCCGCTCACATGCCCGTCGAGTACGCCTGGGGCGGGACCCTCACCCTGATCGGACTCTTTCTATTCATCGGGGCCACCGGCAAGAGCGCGCAGGTCCCGCTGTACGTCTGGCTCCCCGACGCCATGGAGGGTCCGACCCCCGTTTCGGCCCTGATCCACGCCGCCACGATGGTCACCGCGGGTGTCTACATGGTGGCCCGCTCCGCGGCCATCTACGCCCACGCTCCCAACGCCCTCTTCGTCGTGGCGATCATCGGTGCGGTCACCGCGATCTTTGCCGCCTCGATCGGGCTGGTCCAGAACGACATCAAGCGGGTGCTCGCCTACTCGACGGTGAGCCAGCTCGGGTACATGTTCATGGCCTGCGGGGTGGGCGCCTTCGGCGCCGGCGTCTTCCACCTGGGCACTCACGCCTTCTTCAAGGCTCTCCTTTTCCTGGGCTCGGGATCCGTGATCCATGCGATGTCGGGAGAGCAGGACATGCGGCACATGGGCGGGCTTCGGGCGAAGCTCCCCTGGACGCACCGCACCATGCTCGTCGGGTGCATCGCGATCGCCGGCATCCCCCCGCTCGCCGGGTTCTTCTCGAAGGACGAGATCCTGTGGTCGGCCTTCAAGGTCGGTGGATACGGGCAGTGGGTGTGGGGTCTCGGCGTCGTGGCCGCGGTGATGACCGCGTTCTACATGTTCCGCCTCTACTGGATGACCTTCGGCGGCCGTTTCCGGGGCTCGGATGAGCAGGAGCATCACCTGCACGAGTCGCCGTCCTCGATGGTCGTGCCGCTGCAGGTGCTGGCCGTCGGCTCGATCGTCGTGGGCTTCCTGGGGGTCCCCGCGCTGCTCTTTGGAAGCAACCGGATCGAGCATTTCCTCGAGCCTGCCTTCGCTCACGCGCACCATGCGCTCAGCGAGGTCTTCGCCCAGCCGGTTCCGGGCCACGGCGTCGAGTTGGGGCTCATGACGCTGAGCGTGGTGGTCGCCGGTCTGGGAATCCTGGCCGCGACCCGCTTCTACAGGGGTGACCCGGTGATCCCGACGCGGCTGGCGGCCGCGCTGCCGGGGTCCCACAGGCTCCTGCTCAACAAGTACTGGGTGGACGAGATCTACAACGCGCTCGTCGTCCGGGGACTGGTCCTGGGCGGGGGCAACGCACTCTACGCCACCGACCGCTTCGTCGTCGACGGCGGCGACGGCGAGGTGCGGCCGGGCCTGGGCGTCAACGGCGTCGCCTGGGCCACCCGCGACGTCGTGGCGAGGGCCTCGAACCTCTGGGACCGCTGGATCGTCGACGGAGCGGTGAACGCCACGGCCTTCGTCCTGGACAACATGAGCTACGCGTTCCGATCCGTGCAAAACGGGCTCGTCCAGCACTACGTGCTCAGTATGCTGATCGGCGTTTTCCTGCTGATCGCCGCTGGGCGCTTTCTGCTGGGGCTCTATTAGGGGGGCAAGCTAGCGAATGGACTTCTTTCGGGAACACCTGCTCTCGATAGTGACGTACACCCCACTGGTGGGAGCCTTGCTGCTGATGCTCCCGGTCTTCAGGGGCAAGGACGACGCCGTGCGCTGGGCCGCCAACGGAATCGCCTTCGTCGGCTTCCTGGTGAGCCTGCCGCTGTGGTTCTGGTTCGACCGGGGCGCTGCCGGGTTCCAGTTCGTCGAGAAGGCCGAGTGGATCCCGTCGATCGGGGTTCAGTACCTCTTCGGAGTCGACGGGATTAGCGTGCTCCTGATCCTCATGACGACTCTCCTCGGCTTCATCGCCGTCCTCTCGTCGTGGACGGCGGTCACCGAGCGCGTGCGCCAGTACTACGTCTTCCTGCTCCTCCTCCAGACCGGGATGCTGGGCGTCTTCTGCGCTCTGGACATGTTCCTCTTCTATTTGTTCTGGGAGGTCATGCTCGTCCCGATGTATTTCCTCATCGGGATCTGGGGCGGTGCGCGCCGGCTCTACGCTGCGATCAAGTTCTTCCTGTACACCCTGGTCGGATCGGTGGTGATGCTCCTCGGCATCCTAGCCCTGTACTTCCGCTCCCGGACGGTGCCGGGCCTCGAGGAGACGGGCACGTTCGATTACACGACCTGGCTGCAGATGGGCATCCCGGGCGAGCTCCAGGGCTGGGTGTTCCTCGCGTTCTTCCTTGGCTTCGCCATCAAGGTCCCGATGTTCCCCTTCCACACGTGGCTGCCCGACGCCCACGTGGAGGCTCCGACGGCGGGCTCGGTGATCCTGGCCGGCGTCCTCCTGAAGATGGGGACGTACGGCTTCATCCGGTTCTCGCTCCCGCTTCTGCCCGAGGCAACCCTGCAGGCGGTGCCCTGGATGGTCACTCTGTCGATCATCGCCATCATCTACGCCGCCCTCGTGACCATCGTCCAGAAAGACATGAAGAAGCTCATCGCCTACTCGTCGGTGAGCCACCTCGGCTTCGTCATGCTCGGGATGTTCGCCCTCAACCCCCTGGGGATGGAGGGCAGCGTCCTGCAGATGATCAACCACGGGCTCTCCACCGGCGGGCTCTTCCTCATCGTCGGGATCCTCTACGAGCGCCGCCACACCAAGGCCATCGCCGATTTCGGCGGCATCGCCAGCGTCATGCCGGTCTTCGCGACCCTCACCCTCATCCTCTTCCTCGCCTCGATGGGCCTGCCCACCCTCAACGGGTTCGTCGGCGAGCTGATGATCCTGCAGGGCGCCTTCGCCGCGAATCCCGTCTGGGCCTACTGGGCGGTCCTCGGCATCGTTCTCGGCGCCGCGTACCTCCTCTGGCTCTATCAGCGTGTCTTCTGGGGCAAGATCACTCACAAGGAGAACAAGACCCTCTCCGATCTCAACGCCCGGGAGCTCGTGACCCTCGTCCCCCTCGTCGTCCTCTGCTTCTGGATCGGTCTCTATCCCAAGCCCTTCCTGGCCTTCCTCCACGGCCCGATCGGCCGCATCGCCGCCACGGTCCAACCCGAGAAGTTCGGAGGACAGGTGGCCCACGCTGCCGACCACGACGTCACGCCCATCCACGAGGACACGGTGGCCGACGACCCCAGCGACGCCGGGGAGCACACCCCCTCCGAACCCCAGTAGCCATTCGGTCGCGGCAGCTCGCGAGGAGCTGCACGCCGGGCGCTTCACCGAGGGAATAGTGGCTGCGGTGCGGCGGGTCGGGGACGAGCTGGCTCGCCATTTTCCCCGGCGCTCGGGAGAAATCGACGGGAACGAGCTCCCCGATGTCATCAGCCCCGGATAGAGTAGTAGAGGCATGCGAGACCGACGACGACGCGACCTCCTCACGCCCCTCCTGATCGCGCTTGCGGCCATTCTCGTCCTCGCGTTCTTCGTCTTCCGGCCCTTCATCCTCGTCTTCTCGGTGGCGGCCTGCATCGCCCTCCTCCTTGCGCCGGTGCAGCGCCGCCTCACGAGGGCTCTCCGAGGCCGCAGGGGCCTCGCTGCCATGACCATCGTCGTCGTCGCCACGCTGGTGCTGCTCGTTCCCATCCTGACATCGGTGCTCCTGCTGACCCACCAGGCCACGCTCTTCCTGGACTGGGTGACGACCCACCCTGTCGCCGGGCCGGCCGACCTGCAGAGCTTCTGGGAGCAGCTGCCCCAGCGCTACCCGGCTCTCGAGGAGTGGATCGCCTACGTGCAGGCCCAGGTGACACTGGCCCTGGCAGGCGGCGTCACCCAGCTCGCGGGCGGAGCGAACGCCCTCCTCCAGGGCGTCCTTGCACGGGTGACCCATGCGGCAATCGACCTCGGCCTCTTTCTGCTGATGCTGTTCTTCCTGCTTCGCGACGGCGGGCGTTTGAAGGAGGAGCTCAGGCCCATATCGCCGTTCTCCCCGGACCAGGAGAGCCAGATCTTCGAGCACCTCGAAAAGACCATCCTGGGGGCGCTTCAGGCCGTGGTCGTGGTGCCGGTCGCCCAGGGAATCCTGGCGGGCATCGGCTTCACGATCTTCGGGGTGCCCTCGCCCTTCCTGTGGGGAACCGCGGTCATCCTGGCGGCGACGGTGCCACTGGTGGGCTCGCCGCTTGGCTGGGTGCCGGCGTGCGTCTATCTCTTCCTCCAGGGTCAGGTCGGGCCCGCGCTGGGTCTGGCTGTCTACGGCACCGTGGTCGTGAGCGGCAGCGACAACGTGGTAAAGCCGCTCCTTCTGCGTGGCGCGGCCAGCATCCACCCCCTCCTGGGCTTTCTGTCGATCATCGGCGGGTTCCTCGTCTTCGGTGTGTTCGGCTTCCTCATCGGCCCCGTCATCCTCTCGCTCGTGCTGTCCGCGATCCGAATCTACCGGCTCGACATCCTCCGGAATCCGGCCTCCGAGGCCCCTCCCCAGCCCGCCGAACCCACGTTGCCGGCGGCCGCCCTATCCTCCTCGAAGCTCGCAGGTTAGGCTTGCTTGCCTGCCTCTGTTGGCTGTGGTAACTTTTCCGGTCGTTGCCGTCTCTTACGCCTCCTCCCGAGCAGTCGGACTCGCAAAGAGGGGGCCCGGGGGGTCGGGGACGCGCGCTTCGTGAAGCGGGCCCGTACATCGGGCTCGGCACGACCCTGGCCGCCACCGTGCTGGCGGGTCTGGGTGCGGGCTACTGGCTGGACTCCCGGCTGGGAACCTCACCCTGGTTCCTGCTCGTCGGGGGCACGCTGGGCATGGGCGCGGCCCTCATCCATTTTCTTCGACTGGCGTCGAACCTTTCGAAACGACAGGGCCCCAAGCGTTGAGCCTCGGTAAGTACTCACTCCTCGTCATCGTCGTGGCCCTCTCGTCGCTCCTGCTCGCGTGGCCCATCGTTCTGCGTCGCCTGGACGGACCCGGGCGCTGGGCGGCTTTCTACGGAAGCGGGCTCGCGTTCGTGAACACCATCGTGGCCCACTTCATCGTGCTGTGGTCCGACCGGCGATCGACCAACGTCTTTCTCGGGGCGGTCCTCGGGGGGATGGTCGGGCGCATGGGGCTTTTGCTCGCAGCGGTCGTCGCCGGCATCGTGTGCCTCGGCTTGCCGAGAGTGCCCCTGGCGATCGCGCTCCTTGCGTACTTCGTTCTCTTCCTCGTCGTGGAGCTCACCATCCTCCACCGGCGCTCCCCGAAGCAGACCCTTCCGGGAGGCCATTCGTGAGCCTGACGCTCGCTCTCGTGCTGCTTCTCGCGACGGCGTCCGCTCAGGCGGAGGCACCGACCTCGGCACAGGTGGCCGCGGAGGCACCGGCTGCCTCCGAGCACGCTCAGGAAGCGGAGCCGTCCCAGCCCACGGCGGGTCATGAAACTCGGCCGGCCGACGCGCAGGGCGCCGCCGGCCACGGCCCCGAGGCCGAAGCCGACCATGGTGGTCCCTCCGAAGTGATCATGCACCACGTGATGGACCAGCCCTTCCTGGGACTCTTTCCGTCGAAGCACCTCGTTTTCTTCGTGCTGGCGGCGCTCCTCGTCGTCCTGATCGTCCAGCTCGCGATCCGCAGCTATCGAGGTGGCTCCATCCCCGGAGGGCTGGGTCAGGCGGTGGAGGCCGTGGTGCTCTTTATCCGCGACGACATCGCCGAGGTGAACATCGGCCACGAGGACGGTCGCCGGTTCACGCCGCTCCTGTGCAGCTTCTTTTTTTTCATCTTGGTGGCGGCGCTGCTGGGGCTACTGCCCTTCTCCGCGACGTCCACCGGGAACCTGGCCGTGACGATGGCGCTGGCGGGGGTCTCGTTCATCGCCCAGCAGTACGCGGGCATCTCGAAGTTCGGCGTCGTGCAGCACTTCAAGAACCTTGTGCCGGCCGGCCTTCCCTGGCCGATGCTGCCGATCATGATCCCGGTCGAGATCTTGAGCCTGTTCACAAAGCCCTTTGCCCTCATGATCCGGCTGTTCGCAAACATGCTGGCCGGACACATGGTGATCACGACCCTGCTCCTGCTCATCGCCCTCATGGCGCAGCTCAGCACCGCCGCCGGCGTGTTGATGGCGCCTGTTTCGATCGGCCTGGCTCTCTTCATAATGTTTTTGGAGATCCTGGTGGCCTTCATCCAGGCCTACATCTTCACGCTGCTCACCGCCATTTTCATCGGGATGTACGCGCATCCCGCGCACTGATGTCTGTCTTCACGCTCTAGGAGGAACTCGAATGGATTCCACGGCACTTGCCTACTTGGCCGCCGGCATCGGCGCCGGTCTGACGATCATCGGGGGGGCCGCCGGCATCGGCAGGCTCGCCGCTGCCGCCATGGAGGGTATCGCCCGCCAGCCCAACGCCTCCGGCGACATCCGCGGCGCGATGATCGTGGCCGCCGGACTCATCGAAGGCGTCACGTTCTTCGCGTTGATCGTGACCATCCTTCTTGCCATCAAGTAGACCGTCGATGTTCACTTCCGTCACGCACGGCGCTCTGCTTCCCCTCGCGGCGTCGGGGGGCGGAGGGGGTCTGCTGAGCATCGACTGGACGCTCTTCTGGGCCACCCTCGTCCTGTTCATCCTCTTCGCCCTTGTGCTTGGAAAGTTCGCCTGGAGCCCGCTCCTCCGCATCGTGGACGAGCGCGAGAAGAGCATCCGAACGAGTGTCGAGAGCGCGGAGAACGCGGCGGCGGAGGCGAAGGACCTGCTGGCGCAACATCAGGAGATGTTGCGTGGAGCGGGACGCGAGCGCGAGGAGATCCTCGCCAAGGCCCTGAAGGAGGCCGAGACCGTCCGGGGGGATCTCCTCGAGAAGACCCGTTCCGACGCGGAGCGCGTCGCGGGGCATGCCCGCGAGCAGATCGAGCGAGAGAAGAACGAGGCGATCTCCGAGCTCCGAGCTCAGGTGGCGGACATCGCGGTGGAGGCGGCCTCGAAGATCGTGAAGTCCTCGCTCACGCCCGAAGCCCAGAAGAAGCTGGTCGACGACTACATCACCTCGCTTCCCCGGGCATAGTCGCGCCTAGGGCACCTTCATTGTCATGGGGTCACGGAGCGGCAGGTCGGTGACCCGGCCGCCGGGTGCGAGGGCCTCGGCCGGGACGTCATGGGCGCCGTCGCCTTTGGCGATCTTCTCCTGGTCACCCACGATGAGGAGGATCATCTTCTCGGGCACGAGGTGGGTTCGGGCCACCCGCTGTACGTCTTCGGCGCTCACTCCGCGGATACTCGAGCGGTAGGTCTGCCAGTAGGACGGGCTGCGGCCCGTGTACTCGTCCGAAGCGAAGATGGCCATGGTCTGGGCCTTCGTCGAGAAGCTCGACGGGAAGGTCTGGATGAGGCTGCTCTTCACGATCTCCAGCTCCTCGGCGGTGACGGGCTCCTCGCGCATCTTCCGGATCTCGTCCAACACCAGCTCGGTGGCCCACAAGACGGTGGGGCTCTTGGACTGGAAGCGCGCCCGAAAACGGCCCGGGTAGAAGACGCCCACGAAAAGGCCCGAGCCCGCGGAGTAGGCCAGGCCTTCGTTGGAACGGACGGTGGTCATGAGGCGTGAGGTGAAGCCCGATGCCCCGAGGATGTCGTTCATGACCCGGAGGGCGTAGACGTCGGGGTGGCCGCGCCTGACCGTGGGAAGGCCCAGGGAGACGCGCCCCTGGTTCACGTCCTTCTGGATGCGGTAGAGCCCGGGCTCCGCCGGGTCGATCGACTCGGGGATCGGCGGCACCGCCGTCGCCGACCCGGGCCAGTCGGCAAAAGCCTTCTCGAGGCGTGCGAGCATCTCCTCCGTCTCGAAGTAGCCCGAGACCGCGGCGATCATGTTCTGTGGGTGGACGAACTTTTGGTGAAAGGCCACCAGGTCGTCCCGCGAGATCGCCGCGAGAGACGCCTCGGTGGTGAAGCGGTTCGAGTTGTGGCCTTCCCCGTAGAGGAGCACGGTCCACTCCCGGGCCTCTATGTCCGCTGAGTCGTCGTTTCTTTTCTTCATCGATTGCAGTGCTTGCTCACGGGCCAGCTCCAGCCGATCCTCCTGGAAGCGCGGCTTTTGGAGCACGTCGACGAACAGCGGGAGGGCCTCGTCGAGGTTGTCCGCCAGGCAGTTCAGGCTGGCGCCTCCGGAGACGGGGCCCAGGCCCGTGGAGACCTGCGCGGCAAGAAAGTCCAGCTGTTCGTCGAGCTCCTCTCCCGAGAGCGCCTTCGTGCCTCCCCGGCGCATCTGGGAGCCCGTGAGAGAGGCCAGGCCTTCCTGGCCCACGGGGTCGAGCCAGCTCCCGGCCCTGAGCGTGATCGAGATGTTCACCAGGGGGAGGGCCCGGTCCTCGGCGATGAAGATCACCATGCCGTTGTCGAGGACGTGGCGATGGTCCTTCGGCGATGGCGGGTCGAAGACGATGGGTTCGAAGGAAAGAGCCTCCGGACGGGCCGGGATCTCCTGCCCGACCGCGGGCAGGGCGAAGAGACCCAGGGAAAGGGCGGCGGTAATGGCGTGGCGTGTCATGGCTATGGCGGTCCTCACTTGGAAGCCTCGGAGGCACTGGAGAGCGCGTCGAGTCGCTCCCCGGCCCTCTTCAGCAGGAGGCTGATGGCCGGCTGCATCTCCGGCGGTGCCTGCCCCGCCCCCTGCTCCATCTGGGCGATCATCTGCTGGAGCTGGGCCGGGTCGTCGACCGCCTCGAGCTGCTTCAGCGTCTGGCGGACCATGGACTGCGCCTCGGCGGACAATGCCGCGACCTCCGGGTCCTCGGGCTCCCCTCCCTCCTTGCGGAGGAACACTCCCACCGTCCGCCGCTCCTCCACCAGGTATGTGCTCGCCGCCCGTTGGATGTCCTCTGCTGTGACTGCATCCGCACGCTCGGCCGAGGTGTTGATGTAGCCCCAGTCGCCCATCCCGGCGTAGATCATGAGCTGGAGCCCGATGCCAATGGGAGAGGCGAGCCGGCGGTAGGCGTTGGCCTTGTACCGGTTCTTGACCTTCTGGAGCTCGTGGGCCGGCACCGGCTCCTTCTGGAGCCTCTCGACCTCCTCGTAGACCGCGGCCTCGACCGCAGCCGGATCCTCGGCTTCCTTCACCGTGCATTCCACGATGAAGATGCCGCTGTACTTGCGCGCGTCGATGTAGGCCGACGTCTGGTTGGCGATCTTCCGGCCCTCGACGAGGCCCTTGTACAGACGTCCCGTGCGGCCGATGAGCACGTCGGACAGGAGATCCAGCACGGGCATGTCGCGGTGCACGAAGGGAACCCCCTTCCACCAGATGCGAACGGTGGGCGAGGTCTCGGCCACGGCGTTGTAGCGCTTCTCCGCCACTTGCTCCGGCTCCAGCGTGACCACCGGAGCCGGCTCCACGGTCCCACGGGGGATGCGTCCGAAGTAGCGGGCGAGAAGAGGCTTCACCTGGGCCACATCGAAGTCACCGGCAAGGACACCGACGAGGTTGTTGGGCGCGTAGTAGGAGGCGAAGAACGTCCGGGCCTGGTCCAGCGTGTACGTGGGGATGTCCGAAGCCCAACCCACCACCGGCCACATGTAGGGGTGGGCCTCCCAGAACGTGGCGTTGAAGGCCTCGTCGAACCGGCCGAGCGGGGTGGACTCCGTGCGCATTCGCCTCTCTTCGAAGACGACGTCGCGCTCCGAGTAGAACTCCCGAAAGACCGGGTTCAGGAGACGATCGGACTCGAGCCACGCCCACAGCTCCAGGCGATTGCTCGGAACGCGGACGAAGTAGACCGTCTGATCCTCCGAGGTGAAGGCGTTCATGAACTCCGCGCCGTTCGACGTGTAGATCCGATCGAACTCGCCGTTGACGATGGTCTCCCGCTGCCGTTCCACCAGCGCGTCAAACTCAGCGTTCAGCTCGCGGTAGCGCTCGGTCCAGCTCTCGGGTGCGGAGAGGTCGTCGATCTCTCCGCGGCGGAGCCTCTCGCGCATCAGGGCCTTCTCGGCCCGCATCTCCTTGCGGACGCTCTCCTGCTCCTCGATGACGCGGAGGTCGGCCTCGATGTCGGTGGTGCCGATGGTGTGAGTCCCCTTGAACATCATGTGCTCGAAGAAGTGGCTCATCCCGGTGATCCCCGGGCGCTCGTTGACCGAGCCGACCAGAGCCGTCCAGCCCGCCGTGACCGTGGGTGAGTCGTGCTGCTCGTAGAGCAGCCAGGTCATGCCGTTCTCGAGAACCACCTCTTCGACGGCGATCTGCGGTGCCTCGGCCGCGGTGGCCGGGAGGGCGAGAAGACCCGCGATCCCCAACGACCACAGGGGGTTCAATGGCTTGAATCTCATGTGTTCTGCTCCCAGAAACCCGAGCCTAGCATCGTTCCCACCTCCGTGGCTGCCCGGCGAGTCTCTCTTCGGTTGACGGGCGAGTCGAGCCCCCGCTACCCTCAAACGCGACCGTGGCCCGTGCCCCTCTTGCCGTTTTCGCCCTGCTGCTGGCTGCCGGAGCTGCCTCCGCCCAGGATGGCGCCCTCGTCTCGACGCCGCAGCAGACACCCCGCTCCGTCCCGTCCGAGATCGAGGGCGCCATCGCCGATGACGAGCAGGCGCCGGTCGGCCCGGCCCCGGGGACGCCGACCCTCGATCTCAATGGTGCGGTCCGTCTGGCGCTCGAGCAGAACTTCTCGCTGCTCGACTCCTCGGCCGCCGTCACCGCCTCGCGCTGGCAGCGCTCCGCCGCCAGCGGGGAGTTCCTTCCCCAGGTCGTGCCGCTCTTCTCTCGAGGCGACGGCCGGACGCTCTTCGGCCTCGATGTCTCCCAGAGACTGCCGTGGACCGGAGGGACCCTGGTGGCCACGGGCCGGTATGTCTCCCAGCCGGATCCGGCCGCGGGGGTGGAGCCGCTCTTCCCCCGGAGCACCGACCTCAGGCTCCTGCTGAGCCAGCCGCTGCTCCGAGGCGCCGGACCCAACGCGACCTACTTCGCTCTCACCAACGCCAAGCGCGCGGTGGCCAGGCAGGAGCGCACCTTCGAGCTCGCGCGGCAGCGACTGGCCGTGCAGGTCGCCAGCGCCTTCTACTCCGTGATCGCCCAGCGGCAGCTCTTCGAGGTGGCCGACCAGAGCCTGCAGCGCACCGAGAGCCTGCTCGACGCCTCCGACGCGCGGCTCAAGGTGGGGATGGCGAGCAAGCTCGACGTCTTCCGGGCCGAGCTGCAGGCGGCCCAGGCCCGCGAGGGTATGATCCGCACGACGGCGGCCCTCGAGACCGCTCTCGAGCAGTTCCGGGGGATTCTCGCGCTCCCGCCGGACAACCCGGTGGAGCCGGAGGGTGTCGTCCTCGAGCCGCCCAAAGAAGAAGAGGAAGAGGAGCCGGTCGAGATGCTGGTCAGGCAGGCTCTCGAGCACCGCCTCGAGCTGAAGGAGGCGCGGGATCGGGTGAGCGACGCCCGCCGTGCCTCGTCTCTCGCCCGCCAGGACCTGCTGCCCCAGGTGGACCTCAACCTGGGAGTGACCCAGCTCGGCTTCGGCCGCACCTTCGGCGGCGCCTTCGGCATGCGGGATCGCCAGATCGAGTTCTTCATCAGCGCGTCCTACCCCTTCCGGCAAACGACCCAGAAGGCCAACCGTGCGGTGAGCGAGATCTCGGTCCAGGTCAGCGAGCGCGCCGTGGCCCAGATCGTTCTCGAGATCGAGCGCGAGGTCCACCTCGCCGCCCGCGACCTCGACCGCATCCGGCAGAGTGTCGTGGTCCAGCTGCAGTCGGTCGGGGTCGCCGAGCAGCAGCGCCGCCTGGCGGTGCTGCGATACCAGCGCGGTCTCGCCAGCAACTTCGACGTGGTGGACGCGGAGAGCAACTACGTGGTCGCCCGCTCCGCCCTGGTCAGCCTCCTCACGAGCTACGCGGTGGCCCGGCTCGAGCTCCGGCGGGCGACCGGCACGCTCTCGGTCGACACGGAGTTCGCGCCGTGAGCACGATAAGGGCCCGGCTCGACCCGCTGGTAGGCGTTGCCGGCGATGGAGCTCGCGCGGTCCGTCCCTGGCTGAAGCGCGACCACTGGACCCCCGAGAACCTCACCGGCCTCGCCGACGCGGCACGTCGTCGACCGCTGAGGACTCTCTTCGTGAGTGCGGTGCTCGTGGGCCTTCTGGTCGCGTTGTCGTCGGCGCTCGGGCGCCAGGACCACTCTCTGGCTGCCACCGAGGTGCGCTCGGGTGTCTTTCGTGTCGCCGTCATCGAGACAGGGACTCTCGAAGCCCTGCGCTCGGTGACCTACGCCTCACAGATCCAGAGCAACCAGGCCAAGATCGTCGCCCTCGCCCCGGAGGGCAAGCTGGTCGAGAAGGGCGACCTCCTCATCCTCTTCGACGCCGCGCCCTTCGAGGAGGAGATCCGACGCAACCACGCCCTCTTGGCCCAGGCGCAGGCGGACCTCCTCACCGCCGGCGAGGACCTGAAGCTGCAGGGCCTGCAAAACGCCGAGGAGCTGCAGGCGGCCCGGCTCAGGGTGGGGGAGACCGGCCTCGAGCTCCAGGACGTCCAGAGGGGCAAGGGTCAGCTCAAGGAGGAGGAGGCCGAAGCGGCGGTGGCCAACGCCAAGCGGGAGCTCAAGGACGCGGAGGGCCAGCTCGAGGACCTGAGCCCGCTCCTGGCCGAGGGCTTCATCACGCGCACCGAGCTGGAGCGCGCCGAGCAGGCGCGGGACCGGGCCGCGGAGGAGCTGATCCTCAGCCGCCGTCGCAGGGATGCGCTCTTGAACTTCGGTCGTCCCCTCGAGCTCACCCGGGCGCGCTCGGACGTCCAGTCCAGCCGCGAGACGCTCCGCCAGCTCCAAAGCGCCAACGCCTACCGGCTCGCCCAGAAGGAGGCGACGATCGCGGCGGCCCGGAGCCGCATCCAGGAGGCCTCGGCCAAGCTCGAGCTGGCGAAGCAGCAGCTCGCACGGTGCGAGGTGCGTGCCGACGTGCCCGGCATCGTCGTCTACAAGGACGTCTTCTTCGGCTCCGAGCGTCGCCGGCCCCAGGTCGGCGACCAGGTGTGGGCCAATCAGCCCCTTCTCATCCTCCCCGACATCTCGAAGACTGTCGTCGAGACGAAGGTGCGGGAGACGGACATCCACAAGGTGGAGCGGAACCAGCAGGTGAGCGTCCGAGTCGACGCCTATCCCGACCTCCGGCTGAGCGGAGAGGTGACCCTCGTGGGGACGCTCGCCCGGGAGGAGAAGGAGAGGCGTGGGGCCAAGTTCTTCGCCGTGACCGTCCTGATCAACGAGTCCGAGCCCCGCCTGAGACCGGGCATGACCGCCCGGGTAGAGATCCTGGTCGAAGAGCGCCAGGACGCCATCTTCGTCCCGCTGGAGGCAGTGTTCGAAAAGGAAGGGCGCCACGTCGTCTACCCGGCGACGCGGCACCCGCGGGAGCGCGAGGTGGTGCTCGGGCCGTCCAACGCGGATTTCGTGGTCATCGAGAAGGGCCTGGCTCCCGGCGAGCGGGTCCTGCTCCGCGACCCAATGGCCGCCATCCCCGACTTCAGTGGCCAACCCGGGTCCTGAGAGTCTCTCGTCGTCTCTCGTCTCGCTGCGCCGGGTCGCGCGCGTCTACACCCGGGGCCCGACCGAGGTGGCGGCCCTTGCCGACGTCAGCCTCGAGGTGCGCGAGGGAGAGCAGCTGGCGATCATGGGCCCCTCGGGCTCGGGCAAATCGACGCTCCTGGCGATCCTCGGCTGTCTCGATCACCCGACGCGGGGAGAGCACCTCTTCGAGGGGACGAGCGTCGCCGAGCTGGACGACGACACCCTCTCGCGTCTCCGCAACCGGGCCATCGGCTTCGTCTTCCAGTCCTTCCACCTGCTCCCCCATCTCTCGGTGGCCGAGAACGTCGAGACCCCGCTGCAGTACGGGGAGCTCCCGGTGGGAGAATGGCGCCCGCGCGCACTCGATGCCCTCGAGCGGGTCGGCGTGGCGGACCGCGCCGACCATCGCCCGTCGGAGCTCTCGGGAGGCGAGGCTCAGCGGGCGGCGATCGCTCGGGCGCTGGTCGTGGAACCTCGGATGCTCCTGGCCGACGAGCCCACCGGCAACCTCGACTCCACCACCGGAGGCGAGATCGCGGCCCTCCTCGACGAGCTCCACGCACAGGGCTCCACCATCGTCCTCGTCACCCACAACGAGTCCCTCGCCCGTCGCGCGGAGCGGCTCGTGACCCTCCGAGACGGACGCGTCGAGGGGGAGGAGCGCCTCTCATGAGGACGAACCGGGGCGGGGACCGCGGTCACTCCCCGGGCTGTGTGAGATCGTGATGCCGGGTCTCGTCCTGGTTCGCCTTGGCCTGCGCAGCCTCATGCTGCACAAGCTGCGCTCGGGGCTCTCCATCCTGGGTGTCGTCTTCGGCGTGGCCGCGGTCGTGGCGATGTCTTCGGTCGGGGAAGGGGCGCGGCGGCAGACGCTGGCTCAGATCGAGGCGCTCGGGATCGACACCGTGACGGTACGCACGAGCCCCGCCGACGACCAGGAGAGTGCCGGCGGGCTGCGGGCCGCAGACGCCGACTCGATTCGAGACGTGGTTCCCGGCGTGCTCGCCGTCGCCCCGGTGCGCGTCGCCGAGCTGTCCGCCGAGGCCGGCAGCCGGTCGGCGGCGGTGACCGCAGTCGGGGTCACGCCCGCCTACCGTGAAGCGGCGCGGCTCGACCTCGCCCGCGGCCGGTTCCTCGCCGACCTCGACGTGTCCGACCGCAAGCGAGTCGCCGTCCTCGGGGCGTCGGTCGCGGCGCGGCTGTTCCCCCTCGGGAACCCGTTGGGCCAGACCGTGCGGATCGGCGGCGAGTGGTTCCACGTCATCGGAATCCTCGAGGGTCGCTCGTCCCCCCGGGGGCAAAGCGCCGTCGTCCGCTCACGGGACCTGAACCGCTCGGTCATCGTGCCTCTGCCCGCCCTGGACCATGGTTTCGACACCCGCCCGGACGGTGTCGACGAGATCGTGTTCCGGGTGGAAACCCCCGAGGCGGTGGTCCCCGCGGCGGCCGTGGCCCAGGCCCTTCTCCGCCGGACGACGGGGGAGGCTCGTTTGGAGATCGTGGTCCCTCGCGAGATCCTGCGCCAACGCCAGCGCGCGCAGCGAGTCTTCAACGTGGTCACCGGCGCGGTGGCCGCCATCGGGCTCCTCGTCGGCGGGATCGGGATCATGAACATCATGCTCGCCAGCGTCGCCGAGCGGACCCGAGAGGTGGGACTCCGCCGAGCCCTCGGTGCACGCCGGCGTGACGTGGCCGTGCAGTTCCTCGTCGAGAGCACGCTCCTGACGCTCACCGGCGGCGTCCTGGGGAGCGTCCTGGGGCTCGGAGGCTCGCTGCTCATCCAGGGCTTCGCCGGCTGGCCGACCGCCACGCACCCCCTGATGCTGGTGGCCGCTCTTGTGGTGGCCCTTCTCGTGGGGGTCGGCTTCGGCTTCTACCCGGCCTGGCACGCGTCGCGCCTCGAGCCCATGACGGCGCTGAGGAGGGAGTGACTGTCCTCGATCAGGCGAGGGGTTCGCGGAAGCGTTCGCAGAAGTCGACCAGCGTCTTCACGCCGAAGCCGATGGCGCCGGTCTCGTAGTACTTCCAGTCCTTGTCCCGGAACATGGGTCCCGCGATGTCGAGGTGCGCCCAGGAGGTCTTCTCGGGGACGAACTCGCGGAGGAAGAGCCCGGCGGTGATCGCTCCGGCCAGTCCTCCCGCGGCGATGTTGTTCACGTCGGCGAAGGGCGTCTTGAGGCTGTCCTTGTACTCCTCCACGAGGGGCAGCTCCCAGAACGCCTCTCCGTGGTTCGCGCCGGAGAGGATCACTCTCCGAATCAGCTCCTCGTCGTTCCCCATGATTCCGGCGACGCTGGGTCCCAGCGCCTTCAGCACGGCCCCGGTGAGGGTGGCGATGTCGAGGATGTGTGTGGCGCCCTCCTCACCGGCGCGAAAGAGCCCGTCGGAAAGGACCAGCCGACCCTCGGCGTCCGTGTTGTCGACCATGATGGACTTGCCGTTCTTCGCCACGAAGATGTCGCCCGGCCGCTGGGCCTTGCCGTCGGGCATGTTCTCGGCGCAGCAGAGAATCCCCACCACCTTGAGCTGGGGCCGGAGCTTGCCCAGGGCGCGCATGGCGAACAGCGTCGCTGCCGCTCCTGCCATGTCGCCCTTCATCTCCCACATCATGTTGCCGGGCTTCAGGCTGATCCCTCCGGTGTCGAAGGTGACCCCCTTGCCGACGATCGCCACGGTCTCCTTCGAGGGCTTCCGCGGAACGAGGCGCAGGACGATCATCCGGCCGGGATGCTGGCTGCCCGCTCCCACCCGCACGATGCCCTGGTAGCCCCTCGCCTCGAGAGCCGTCGGATCCAGGATCTCCACCTCCAGGTCGACCTCGCCCGCGATGTCGGCGGCCTCTTTCGCCAGGACCTCCGGCGTCACCGCGGCTCCCGGCTCGTTGATGAAGTCGCGAGCCCGGTTCACGTTCTCCGAGACCCAGAGGTAGCGGGACTTGCGGGCCTCGGCGTCCGCCTCGTGATCCTTGTGCACGAAGAGGGTGAGCGAGGCCTTCTTGCGGAAGAAGTCGTCCTTCTCCTGGCGGTAGCGGTCGAACGTGTAGCTGCCGAGAAGCGCGCCCTCCACCACCTTGCCCACGAACGGAGCCGCATCCTTGCTGTTGACGAGGACTCCCACTCTCGGCAGGCTGTAGTCGCGGGCCACGCGAAGTGCCCGCGCGGTCAGGGTCTTGACGTTCTCCCAGAGATTCCAGCTCTTGAGCTGCGGGCTCCAGTAGACGACCAGAGACCTCGCGCTCGCCCCCTCCTCGAGGGTGGCGAAGTACTCCCGCTTGAGGGTCTTGTCCCGGAAGCCGGCGGCGGCACGCTGGACGTGGGCGTTGACGGCGGGGTCGTCGATCTCGTGCAACGTCTTGTCCTCGTCGAGGATGACCGCCAGGAGATCGACAGGGGCCTTGGAGAGAGGGGTGACGGAGAGAGTGACGTTCATGGGACCTCGGGTGTCGGAGAGCTGGAAAGGGCAGCCTGCGAAGGACGATTATACGCCGAGCGGCGTCGCGGGCCCGGGCTCACTCCGCCTCCTCCAGGTCGCGGCGTCCCCGTCGCATGGTGGCCCAGAGGGCCAGGGTGAGGAGAAGGACGGCCACCACCACCGCCCCGCCAAACAGCACCACCGTCGAGAAGAGGATGCTGCGCCGGCCCATGACCGCGCCGAGCTCGAGCCGACGACCGTCCAGGGCTGCGCTCACATCCTGGTGCCATCCCAGGATGTTCCCTCGTTCCACGCCGTCGCTGGCGTTCCTGTGGCTGTAGATCTTGCTGGGAAGATGAAAGCGCACTGCCATCAGCCCTTCCCGGCCCCTCTCCCCGATGTCCGGGGCGTCGAGGGGGCGTTGCCAGCTCCCGTCGAGGCGCAGCCGCCCCTCCTCGTTCTCCAGCACCACGCGGAGATCGGGAAAGGCAGGGGTGTACGAGAGCCGGTTCACGTCGGCGAACGTCGCCGAGACAAAGAGATAGGGCTGGCCGCCCCGTCGCGTCAGGGTGACACGCTCGACCTCGAGGCCCGAGCGTTCGAACAGCTCCCGCACCGTCTCCTCCGTGGCGGTGCCGTCCGGGTCCTCGGGGCGGCCCAGGCCCTTCATGGCCGTCCACAGTGCGGGCCGTCCGGTCACGTTCACCGTGCCCGAGCCGTCCACGTCGAGCCAAAACTCGTGCTCGTACTCGTAGGTGAGGCAGCCGCCGAGGGACAGGAGGAGCAAAGGCACGGCCGCAAGCCGGGAGACCATTGCCGGCGGATTCTAGCCCCGATCCGACAATAAGGACACCCAGACCCACCGGTCATCATGAGAGGTCGGACCGGGACAAGCAGACCCTCGAGCGCAGAGTAGAATCCGGCAATGTCCCGCAAGAAGAGTCTCTACCTGGTGGACGGCAGCGGTCAGTTCCACCGTGCCTACCACGCGATTCGCGGCCTGGCCACGAGCCGGGGCCTGCCCACCAACGCCACCTACGGCTTCACCACCATGCTTCGGAAGCTCCTCGAGGACGAGAAGCCCGAGTACGTGGGCATCCTGTTCGACGCCCCCGGGCCGACCTTCCGACACGAGCAGTACGCGGAGTACAAGGCGAATCGCCCGAAGATGGACGACGAGCTGGCCGTGCAGATTCCCTGGGTGCGACGGGTGTGCGAGGCGTTCCGTCTCCCGGTGAGCGAGGTGCCCGGGTTCGAGGCGGACGACACGATCGCCACGCTGGCGCGACTGGCCGTGGAGAAGGGGCTCGCGGTCGTCGTCGTCTCCGCGGACAAGGACCTGCTCCAGCTCGTGAGCGACGACGTGGAGGTCCTGAATCCCGGTCGCGAAGAGATGGGCGCGACCCGCCTGGACCGAAGTGCCGTCGAGGCCAAGTGGGGAGTGCCTCCCGAGAGGATCGTGGACGTTCTCGCCCTGGTCGGAGACTCGGTCGACAACGTTCCCGGTGTGCCGGGCATCGGCGACAAGGGGGCCCGGGACCTGGTGCGCACCTACGGCCCGGTCGAGGCGGTCCTCGAGCACGCCGGCGAGGTCAAGCGCAAGGCCTACCGGGAGGGGCTCCAGAACCACGCCGACCTGGCGCTTCTTTCAAAGCAGCTCGTGACGCTCCGGACCGACGCCCCCGTCGAGCTGGACCTCGAGGCACTGAAGCGACACGAGGTGGACCGACCGAGAGCCCACGCCCTCTTCAAGGAGCTGGAGTTTCAGCTCCTGGCCCGAGAGTACGTCCCCGACGTGGCTGCAACGGCCGAGGAGCACGAGATCCTCACCGGAGTGGGGGAGATCCAGGCCGCGGCGGGTGAGGCCAGCGCGGCCGGGCGCGTGGCTCTCACGGTGGCGGTCACGAGCCCGAGAGCCATGCGCGCACGGGTGCTCGGGATCGCCCTGGCCTGGCGCCCCGGTCACTCCGTCTACGTTCCCCTGGCCCACTCGGGACTCGATGCTCCCGAGGCGCTGCCGGCCGAGGAGGCTCTCGCCCTCCTCGGGCCCCTCCTCGGGAACCCGAAGGTGCGCAAGCTCTCCGCCCACTCCAAGCGGGACCACGTGGTCCTCGGTCGCCTGGACGTCCCTCTCGCTGGCCTCGACTTCGACGCCCTCCTCGCCTCGTACCTCCTCGCGCCCGGTCGCCGGGGCTATGCCCTCGAGGATCTGGCCTTCGAGCTGCTGGAGGAGCGGCGGAGTCCGGGCACCGGCGGGATCGCCGCCGAAGATGCCGCCGCCGACCCCACCGCCCGCGCCGCGGGAGGCGATGCAGGGGTCGTCCTGCGGCTGGACGAGCCCATGACCCTTCGCCTCGAGGAAGAGGAGCTCATCCCTGTCTTCGAATCCGTCGAGATGCCCCTGGTCGAAGTGCTCGCCGACATGGAGCGTGTGGGCGTGAAGGTGGACCGGGAGCTCCTCGTCTCCATGAGCGGAGAGATGGAGGTCCGGCTTCAGGCTCTGACGAAGGACATCCACCGGCTCGCCAAGGGGGAGTTCAACATCAACTCCCCGGCACAGCTGAGGGAGGTGCTCTTCGAGCGGCTCGGGATGAAGAGCGGGAAGAAGACGGCCAAGACACGGGCCGCCTCCACGGCCGAAGACGTCCTCGAGGAGCTCGCCCTCGTCCACGAGCTGCCCCGGAAGATTCTCGACTACCGGTCGATCCAGAAGCTGAAGTCGACCTATGTGGACGCTCTGCCCGAGCTGATCAATCCCGAGACCGGCCGCATCCACGCCACCATGAACCAGACGGTGGCCGCCACCGGACGCCTCTCCTCGGCGGACCCGAACCTCCAGAACATCCCCATCCGGACCGCGGAGGGCCGGCGCATCCGTGAGGCCTTCGTGGCCGAGCCCGGCCGTGTTTTGCTCTCCGCGGACTACAGCCAGATCGAGCTCCGGATCCTCGCTCACCTGAGCCGGGACGAGACCCTCATCGACACGTTTCGACGGGGCGAGGACGTTCACGACCGCACCGCCAGCGAGGTCTTCGGCCCCCTGTCCCCCATTCCACCCGACGCGCAGCGCCGGATCGCCAAGATGGTCAACTACGCGCTGCTCTACGGGAAGACGGGCTTCACGCTGGCCAAGGACCTGGGCGTGTCACGCAAGGAGGCCGATTCGTTCATCGAGGCGTACTTCGCCCGATATCCGAGAGTGAGGTCGTTCATCGACGAGACCATCGAGCGAGCCCGGGAGACGGGGACGGTCCGGACCCTCCTCGGCCGGCTCAGGCGCCTCCCCGACCTCCATGCGAAGAGCCGTCCCGTAAGGATGGAGGCGGAGCGCCAGGCGATGAATACCCCTGTCCAGGGCTCCGCCGCCGACCTCATCAAGAGAGCCATGCTCGATCTCTGGCGAGAGCTCCACGAGCGCAAGATGAGCTCGCGGCTCATTCTCCAGATTCACGACGAGCTGCTCCTCGAGGTCCCGGAGGCCGAGGCCGACGCAGCGAAGGCCCTGGTCACCCGGGTCATGGAGGGCGCCCTGGAGCTCGTCGTCCCCCTCGTGGTCGACGCCCGCCTGGGCAAGAACTGGGCGGAGGTGCATTAGAGCAAACGCGCGGAAGCGAGCACGCACACGTGCCCTCTTCGGGCACGTGTGCGTGCAGGACTGCTCAGGTATTCGGTCTGTTGGAGGCGACGCTCACGCGTCGCAACCTACACTCGGTCGACGCTCGTCTCGCAAGCTCGACTGAGCGTCCCCCGAGCCCCCTACGTGGGGAGGGGATAGGGGTGGGGGGTCGATCAATAATTATGCAAGAATGAGAGTTCCGGAGGTCGAATAGAGTGCCCCTTTACGAATACGAGTGTCCTGGCTGCGGCACGTTTGAGCGGGTGCAGAAGTTCTCGGATCCCATCCTCACCGCGTGCCCGACCTGCGATAAGCCGGTCGAGAAGCTCATCTCGGCCCCGGCGATCCAGTTCAAGGGCACCGGCTGGTACGTCACCGACTACGCCAAGAAGGGGTCCGACGGCGAGAAGGACACCGGGGAGCCGAAGGCGAAGACGGGCGATGGGAAGGACGGCGGCTCCTCGAAGGACAAGCCGGCGAAGAAGGAGTCCTCCTCCTCCCCGTCGTCGTCATCATCAAAGGGCTCGTCGTCGAAGTAGCTAGAGATTCAGCGACTTCAGGTACTCGCGGAAGGGACCGCCCAGGTCCTCGCGCTTGAGCGCGAACTCCACGGTGGCACGAAGGAAGCCGAGCTTGTTGCCCGCATCGTGGCGCACGCCCTCGAATTGATATCCGTAGAGCGGGCGATCTTCCTTCAGCATCCGGAGCGCGTTCGTGAGCTGGATCTCACCGCCCGCGTCCCGGGGCGTCTTCTCCAGCGCATCGAAGATGTCGGGAGTCAGGATGTAGCGCCCGATGATCGCCAGGTCGCTGGGCGCATCCTCGGCGCTGGGCTTCTCCACCATGTCGCTGATGCGAAAGAGCCGACCCGTCTCGCCTTCCGGCGTCCCGTCGATCACGCCGTAGGCCGAGATGTTCTTTCGAGGGACCTGCTGGACCGCTATGACCGGCCCGCCGTAGCTCTCGAAGACGTTGATCATCTGGCGCATGCAGGGAACGGGTCCGTCGATGATGTCATCCCCCAGCATGACGGCGAACGGCTCGTCTCCCATCAGATCGCGGGCCATGAGAACGGCGTGGCCGAGGCCAAGCTGCTCGCCTTGGCGCACGTAGGAGATGTTGATCATGTTGGAGAGCGAGCGCACCTGCTCGAGCAGATCCAGCTTGCCGCGCTGCTCGAGAATCCGCTCGAGCTCGTGGGAGGCGTCGAAGTGATCCTCGATGGCGTTCTTGCCCTTGCCGGTCACGATGACGATGCTCTTGAGGCCGGAAGCGGCGGCTTCTTCGATCACGTACTGGATGATCGGCTTGTCGACGAGGACGAGCATCTCCTTGGGCTGGGCCTTCGTGGCGGGGAGGAATCGCGTGCCGAGGCCGGCCGCCGGGAAGATGGCTTTGCGGACCTTCTTGACCATCGCCGGGATGCTACCACACGGCCCGGGAGTCGCTCGGGCCGCGTGCTATGCTCGCCGCCGCCATGCTCGACCTGAAGTCCGTCGTGGAAAACCGCGAGCAGATCCTGGCCATGCTCGCGTCCCGCGGGCAGAGCCTGGAGCAGATCCAGGCCTGGCCCGGGCTCGCCAAAGAGGACCTCTGGAGCCTCGCCGGCGAGCGCAAGGCGCTCATCCAGGAAGTTGAACAGCTCCGCCACGATCAGCGCAAGGTTGGTCAGGAGATCGCGCGACGGGCGAAGGCGAAAGAAGATGCCTCCGAGCTCAAGGCGGAGATGAAGGGCGTGGCCGAGCGCATCAAGCAGGGCGATGCGCGGCGCCAGGAGGTGGAGGAGGGCATCCGGAACTTCCTCCTCGTGGTGCCCAACGTCCCCGACGAGAGCGTTCCGGTGGGTCGGGATGCCTCCGCGAACGTCGAGGTCCGAAAGGTGGGGGAACCGCCGAGCTTCGACTTCGAGCCGAAGGCCCACTGGGACCTGGGGCCGGAGCTGGGAATCCTGGACTTCGAAAGGGCGGCCAGGTTGTCGGGCGCGCGCTTCGCGGTGCTGTGGGATCAGGGGGCCCGAATGGAGCGGGCGCTCGCGCAGCTCATGCTCGACGCCCATGGCTCCCGGGGCTATCGGGAGGTTCTTCCCCCCTACCTGGTCACTGCCGAGACGCTGATCGGCACCGGCCAGCTTCCGAAGTTCGAGGACGACCTGTTCAAGACCGCGGCCGGCGAGCGCGACCTCTACCTCATCCCCACGGCGGAGGTTCCCCTCACCTGCCTCCACCGCGACGAGATCCTCGACGGAGACTCTCTTCCTCGGAAATACGTCGCCTACACCCCCTGCTTTCGTTCGGAGGCGGGCTCATACGGGAAGGACGTGCGCGGCCTCATCCGCCAGCATCAGTTCCACAAGGTCGAGCTGGTGAAGCTCGTGACCCCCGAAACCTCCATGGAGGAGCTGGAGGGGATGGTCGGTGACGCCGAGGAGATCCTGAAGCGGCTGGGTCTGGCCTACCGGGTCGTGGTTCTCTCCACCGGCGACATGGGGTTCTCCGCCGCCAAGACGTACGACATCGAGGTCTGGCTTCCCGGACAGAGCGCCTTCCGGGAGATCTCGTCCTGCTCGAACTGCACCGACTTTCAGGCCCGCCGCGCGAACTTGCGGTACCGGCCGGACGGGAAGGGGAAGCCGCGATTCGTCCACACGCTGAACGGCAGTGGCCTCGCGGTGGGGCGCACCCTCATCGCGCTTCTCGAGAACTACCAGCAGGCGGACGGCTCGGTCGTCATCCCCGAGGCGCTCCGCCCCTACATGGGCGGAGTCGAGCGGATTAGCCCGCCCGGGCCCAGTAGTCGACCAGCACCGTCACCAGGAGCAGCAGGCTGACGGGCAGGCCGATCCCTCGGAAGGCTCGATCGAGACGCTCCCGTGACCGCGCCAGCCGATCCAGCCCGAGAAGCGCCAGGAGTGCGATGGCCCAGACGAGAGCGACTCTCTCTTCGGCCACCGGGGGCCGCCACGGCGGTCGCTCCGTGCCGAGCCGCGATGTGAGCCTGGGCAGATAGCGCGCCGGAGACATCTGGCCGCCGAGCCTGTCGAACACTCGCAGGTCACCGTCGCGGGTGTGGATCATCCGCATCTCCCGGGGCTCGACGCTCATCAGGAGCGCCAGGGCGATGCCGGAGGCTGCCAACGGCCACCGCCAGCGCGCCAGCCCGAAGGTGGGTCTTTGCGCCACACGTGCGGCAGCCGCCAACGCCAGCACGGGCACCAGCGGCACGAGAAACCGGCCTGGCGGCGAGAAGCCCCACCAGTTTTTCCAACCGAGCACCGGCAGCATCACCGCGATGATCGTGAGGCCAAAGGCCTGAAGGTCGCGCCGGGAGCGGCCCAGGAGGCGCCGAAGCCCCGCGAACCCGAGAACGAAGACAGGCGCGTAGACGAGCAGCCCGAATCCTCCGTCGAGAAAGACGCCGAGCAGCGTGCGGCCGGGTGTCATGCGTGCGATCGGCTTCGGGATCCGCGAGCCGTAGAGCGCAAAGGGGTCGGGTCGACCGAAGATCACCCAGAAGTAGCCGAAGTACACAAGCGCCATGGCTCCCGCGGTGGCCCCGAATGCCAGGCGTGCCCGGCCTCGGAGGTGAACGAGCGCGTACACCCCGAGGACCACCGACACCAGCGCCACCTTCACGTGCAGCCACGGCAGCGCCGAGAGCGCCAGCGCGGCCACCGCCGCCCCGCCGGGACCGGGAGACGACAGCAGAAGGGCCAGGGCCAGGGCGATGGCGAAAGCGCAGACGACCTCGGTGTAGATGAAGTGCGTATAGAAGAAGACGGGCGGCCCCACCGTTGCCACGAAGGCCAGAAGGGCCGCGTCCTCGTCGGCGCCGGACTGGAGCGCCATTCGGCGGACGAGCAGACCCAGAGCCGTGGCGAGGATCGAGAGGAAGACGACCAGGGCGGGCCGCCCCCCGAGGGCATAGACGGGCGCGATGAGAAACGAGAGCCCCGAGCTGTGTGTGGGGAAAGGCCGGCCGTCGGCCCGTCGCGTCCCGGCAGGCATCCGGTGGAGCCCCGGCACGTACTCCCGGTAGTCCTCTCGGGCCATGTTGTTGCGGAGATCAAGGTCCCCATCGCGCCACAGGCTCTGCGTCATGATGAGGTAGTCGATCTCGTCACCGGAGGCGTCGACGCTCGTGACGTAGCCCACCCCGACGGCGGCGCTCAGGAGGATGGAGATCAGGACAAGGACGAGCGTCGGCGGGGTCGGGACTCGCAGCGGCCGCCCCCACCACCGGAGCGCCGAGATCCCGGCCGCAAGGGCCAGCAGGAGCCACCCGAGGAGCCCGCTGAAAAGGCCCAGCCCCGGAACGAGGCTCTGCAGCGCTTCGATCCGTGCTGCCACGAGGAGCGCGGCTGCCTGAAGAAGGGGCGCGCCCAGTCGGAGGACCTCACGGGTCACTCGCGAGCCCTCCCGTATCGACCTCATCCGGCCCGAGCTCTCAGCCCGCGAGTTCAGGACCGGCCATGGTGCAGCGCCGCGTGATGCCACGCGGCGGTGGCGCGCGAGGCGAAGGCCTCCATCAGCCGGTCGTCCGGCGTCTGCCCGTTCGGGTCGGGAAGGACGAGGGATCCCACGTAGGTGTTGGCGATCGCCAGGGGCACCAGGTAGGTCTGCTCGGCGGGCAGCTCGGTGCCCAGGGCCTCCGCTACCTCGAGCATCCGCTCGGCCGGCAGCCGGCGCGGCGTCGTGGCGGCCAGGTCGGGGGGCGCGGGACGCGACCCGGCCCCTGCGAAGTTCTCCCCGGAGGTGGCGGCGACCACCGGTCCCTTCGGGGTCTGGAGGATGAGGAGCCCGCCCCCGTAGGCCCCGACCCGGCACGCCCCCTGGAGGATGTCTTCGGCCACGTCGTCGGGACCTGCTCCGTCGAAGACCCGCTGATCCACTGCCACCACCTGCTCGAGGAGTGCTGCGTAGCGGCGAACCTGCTCCAGGAGCTGTCCCCGTCGAAGTGCCGCCGCAGCCCAGAAGGCCACGGCCTTTCCGCGGAGGATCTCCTCCTCGGAGAAAGCCGGTGTCTCGACGCGCCCCGCCATGAGCAGCCCGACCACGTCGCCCTCGAGCAGGAGCGGCAGCGCCGCCCACGTCTTGAGCTCCGGCGAGCCTGGGAGGGGTCTCGTGATCTCGGCGGCCTCGGCGTCGGCCATGATCACCGGACGTCGGGTCTGGCGGACCTGGTCCAGCCGCGGGTTGGTGACCAGGGCCCCGAAGGGCTCGTCCTCCGCCCCTCGGCAGGCCAGGACGCGAAAGGCGTCTCCGGGCTCCCGGGCCGCGACGGCGGCGTAGTCCACCGCGATCACCCGTCCGAGCTGGTTGAGCACCTCCTCGAGGGCCTCGTCGAGCAGAGTGGGCCGATGGATCGCCTCCAGGGCCTGGCGCAGCTCCTCCGCCGTGCGGCGCTTCTTACGCTCGATCTCCACGGTCTGCGTCGGGCCGAGGTGGCGCTCCTCGAGGGCGAGCGCCTCCCGGACGGCCTCCGTCACCTCACGGCGGACATCCGGCTCGAAGCCGGAAAGGCGTTCTTCGACGTCCCGAACCAGACGATCGACATTCATACTGAAGCAGTTCCGCCAGCGTGAGTGTATCACCCGGACCCCGTAGGGTCGGCCGGCGCCGGGCCCGAGACGGCTGCGGCCCGAACGCGCCATAATGGGTGAGTCGAACGAGGAGGGCTAGTCTAACTGGTAAGGCAGGAGCCTTGAAAGCTCCCGGGCTTTACAGCCCTTGGGGGTTCGAGTCCCCCGCCCTCCGCCAACCTCGAGTGCCCCGCGCGGCCCTCGGTGCGCCGCATGGCCGGTGAGGCTTTCATGCTACGCTTAGCGGTCTTGGCCTCCCTGAGACGCGTCTTTCGGGGGGCGCCCCCCGCGGAGAGGTGCTGGAGTGGCTGAACAGGGCAGATTGCTAATCTGTTGTAGGGGGTAAACCTCTACCGGGGGTTCGAATCCCCCTCTCTCCGCCACCTTTGGCGCCTAAATCATGGACCACTCAGAGACTTAGATAGCGTATCGGACGACGTATCCCGCAATTTATCCCACATTTTGAACGCTCTGCGGGCTTGCCGATCCTTCGGCTCCTTGGTCTTTCCCCCGGTGAGAAGGCCCCTGAGCGCCTCTGCAACCTCAGGAGCCACGCAGGCGGGATCTACTCCGTTCAGTCCGGCAGGACCCCACGCTGCTGCCTCCACTCAGCCACCACGATCCGGCAGCCAGGGGCGCGCCGACTCCCGTCCGGGAATTTTGAGGCGCAGGATCAGCGGCCTCGCTACAGCCCGGGTTGGCTCACTGCCCGCCCGGGCCTTCGTACTGTTTGGCGCCCTGCTCTCAGCCCAGGACCCCGGCTCGTCGGGAGCATTGAGGGGGCAAACTCACGCCGTCGATGCCTTGACAGCTCAGGGTGGAGTCGGTGTCTCATTGTCCTGGAGGTCCTGACGTCCCTCCCCAGATGCAACATTCCCGAACGGAATCGTCATAACACTCTAGATCGACTTCTCGGCATGGAGCGGTCGGGCCGTTTCAAGAACGGAAGGGAGAGCGAAATGTTGCGAAGGGCGACGACGCTAACCGTCCTGACTTCGTTCCTGTGCTGGACATCCGGCTGTGCGGCCCACAAGATGGTTCAGTAGCCCGCCGGTGAGTACGTCACCAACCCGCCATCTCCAAGTCACACCGTGAGGGTTCGCGCTGTCCTCACGAAATCCGGCGAGAAGATCGAGTTTTCCGGGGGCCGTCTCGCTCTGCTGATCGGGGACCGCGTGATGAGCTTCAAGAAGGAAGCGAAGCTCATCACTGTTGACAGGTCCGACGCCGCGATGACAGCGCGGGACACCGAAACAGTGTCCGTCCGAGTCAAGAACCGGACCTACGAGAAGGTCCTGGTTGTGGCTGAGGCTGCGCAATCCGTCACATTCGTCGCTGGGGCCACACCGCTGGAGCATGAGATTCCTCTCGCGGAGATCGACCAACTCTGGGTACTACAGAAGAAGAACACCGGCACCAAGATGGTCGTCTACGTACTCTTAGCGGGCGTGGCCCTGATTGGCATCACGTTCTTGGCGTTCGCGCCCGACCAGGCCGGCTACTGAGCGTTCTTGTTGATGCCGCCTCACTGCCCGCCGACCGTGGCACTCCCGCGGCCCTGGACCAACGTGAGCGCGAAATCCGGCGACGGAAACGCTGACCTGTAGCCCTCACAGAAAAACCTTGTAAAGCCCCAGGCTTGGGCTATACCGTTTCGCCCAAGGACAAACATCGGGATGCGGAGCCCGATCCTTCAACCTGCGAGCTACGGCTCCCTCAAGATCAAGAACGAGAACCGCGCGGCGGCAGCAGCCGTCTACGGGAAATACAAGCAGCCCTTCCTGGACAAAATCGCCGGTGCGAAGTCCAAGGAGCTGTTGATTCGTGACGAAGATGTGCAGGTGTTGCACGGCTTCGCTTCCGAGGAAAACGCGCGAGCCTACCTCGCCACGAAAATCTTCAAGAACGACGTTGTCGGCGAGCCGAAACTCCTCTTGGAGGCTGACCCCGAGGTCGGTATCTACAGCGTTGCGTGAGTGCAAAGCGAGCAACGCTCCATTCGTAGAGCAACGCCAGGGATCGATGACCCTCGTCGCGAGGATGGCAAAGGCATGAAACCTGAAGAACAACGGAAACGCTTCACGAGCGAATTGACCTGGACGGCAACCGGGACACCAAGTGTCGAGAAGAAGCTACTTGTTGCCGGGAACGAGGCCGGCATGCACGAGGTGTCGATCCTCCGCCTGGAGCCTGGTGCGCGACTACCTTCACTTCGCGAAGGGTGGGGCGTCGAGGTCGTCGTGCTCGAGGGATCTTGGCAGTTCCCCGAGGGCATTCTCGAGGAGAACGGCTATTCACGCCGTCCCCCCGGAGCAGTGGGCGCGGGCTCGACCGCAACCGGATGCACGCTCTATGTGAGGTCAGGTCCATTCGCTGAGGATGACCAGGAACTTGTGCACTCGCAGGCTGGGGAGGAACCCTGGTCTGCGGGCTACGGCAACCTCAGAGTCAAGTCACTCCATTCTATGGGCGACGAAGGGACGGCCCTTGTCCATTGGCCCGCTGGTGAGCGCTTCATTCCACACGAACACTGGGGTGGAGAAGAGATCCTCGTGCTTTCCGGGACCTTCCGAGATGAGCATGGCACGTACCCCAAGGGTACATGGATGCAGAGTCCTCACCTGAGCGCCCATCATCCCTTCGTCGAGGAGGAGACCGTGATCTTCGTCAAGACTGGTCACTTGCCCACTCCTCTCAACGAGGCAACGGTGGAATAGCCAGACCGCAATGCCGGGCTAGAATCGAAACTCCATGCTCCGCCTGATCCTGATGGCGTTTCTCGCCCTCGTGCCGGCCGGGTTCCCGGTGCCGCTCACGCCCGGGACGTGGTGGGAGTATCGGGAGTCGTGGACCGAGCGGCTCGGGGGCATCGACTCGATCACGGACTTCGAGACCCGCTTCACCGTGACCGGATCGATCGAGGCACCGTTTCTCTATCAGAGCGGTGGGGACGACCCGGTGGCCGGACCTGTTGAGATCGGGGACGGCTGGATCCGTCTGGGACCCTGGACCGGCGAGGATCCCCTGCCCCTTCCCCTCGAAGTCGGGAGTTCCGGACCTCCCTCGGGAGGTCGGCCCGGCTGGCAGGTCGAGGCCGAGGAAGAGGTGACCGTCCCCGCGGGCCGCTATCGGGCGCTGCGGTGCGCGTTTCGGACCTGGCGGATGGAGTCGGTGCTCTGGATTGCCCCGGGGGTGGGGGTCGTCCGCGAGACCCACGGCCCACCCGGCCGGCGGCCGGATCTCGAGCGGGTGCTCCTCTCCTGGAGCGGCGGGGAGGACGAGAGATAGCCGTTTCTGCGGCCAGAAGTGTATACTCCTGAGCCACTGGAGTCGCTGGGAGGTGCCGGGCCTTCCCTCCTGCCCTGCTCCTCCGGGCTGGAGGTGCTTTGGGTCCACGCTCCTCGGCCCGCGGTGGGCGGGTCGAAGACACAGTCGAGTCGAGGGCTTCGCCGGGTCGCTCCCGGCTCGTGGCCGCAGACGTCGTGCTGCTCGTGGACCACCACGGTCGCATTCGGGAGGCGACGGGTGCGGCTCGGGAGATGTTCGGCCGGAGCGGTGACGGCCTCCGGGACGAGAGCTTCTCCGGCCCCCTGTGCCTGCCCGCGGCCCGTGCGTCCCTCGGCGAGAACCTGGGGCGGGCGGCGCGAGGCGGGCCACACCTCTTCTCGGCCCAGATCGTGCGAGGGGACGGTGTCGTCGTCCCGGTCGAGGTGAGCTCGCAGGCTGCCTACGACGAGACCGAGGGGTTGCTCGTCTGCATCGTTCGGGACATCACCGGCCGGGCCCTCAGCTTTCCGGTGGAGCGTCTGCAACTGGAGAACGAGATCCGCAAGCTGCAGCTGCGACTCGTGCAGTCGCAGAAGCTGGAAGCGGCGACGTACCCCCCTTCGGTTACATCTTGGACGGCGCGATACGTTTACTTGACCCTCCCTCCGTCGAGTGGATAAAATTGGACGGCAGAGAGGCGTGAGAGTGAAACGTCGAGCGGACCTGATCGATCTGTTCTCTGACCTTGTCGTCGGCGCCGACGACCCCCGCCGTCTGGCGGAGCGCACCCTGGAAGTGGTCATGTCCCTGAGCAACGGCCGCAGCGGGGCCGTGTTCACCTGCAGGGATTCCGGAGACGGCGTGGACCTGTTCGCCTCCCGCGGGATCGATCAAGCGGTCCTCGACTCGGTGCCGGCGGTCTGGGAGACCCTCGGCGACTCCCTGCGCCAGGGTCAGACGGTCTATGTGGGCGATCGGGAGACCGAGCGCCGTGTGTCGCTCCCCCCGGTCGAGAGTCGCGGCCCCGCGAGCTTCGCCGTGGTTCCGGTGTTCGACGAGGAGACCCTGGTGGCGCTTCTCTACGTGGACAGCGCCGAGCCCCACTTCTGCGACACCCACGATCTCGAGCGCCTGGCCAAGTTCTCACGCATCATCGCCAAGTCCGTGACGGAGAGCACCTCCCCGGTCGAGGTCGGGCGGGGCAGCGAGGCGTGGCAGGCCTACCTCGAGCGGACCCCGATCGAGGACATGGAGCGCGAAAAGCTTCTCCTGCTGCTGAACCGCAACGAGTGGAACATCGCCCGTGTCGCTCGCCTGATGGGCGTCACCCGTCGCACCATCTATCTGCGCCTTCAGCGCTACGGCATCCCTCGCGAGCGGGTGCCCAAGACGCGTTTGCGCCGCGCCGCGGTCTGATCACGGACCTAACTCGCCGACGGCCCGGGCACAAAGGGCCCTCACGCGGGGAAACGGAATACTCCGGGAACGTCGCCTAAGGGCTGCGTTCCCGGAGTGATAGGTCAGATGTTGAAGAAGATCTCCGGCATGGCCACGATGTACTTCAGGTTGAACAGCCAGCGCAAGACCATCTTGATGGGGAGCGCCATCATCGAGAGAAGCAGCAGGACGAAGACGCTGTAGCGCACCGGCCCGAGCTTGTCGTAGTACTTCTTGAGGCCCGGGACGAGCGTCCTGGTCTTGCCTTCACCCGCGGGGATCGCCACGAGGCGTTCTCGGGTGGCCAGGAGAACCGGCAGGACTCCCATGTAGAGGACCACCAGCAACATCCCGGGCAGCTCCCGGATCAGCATCGAAGGCATTCTCGTGTTCAACATCTTGACCCAGAAGTACTCGGACAAGTTGACGTTGACCAGTGCCTCGAGCTTGTGCGTGTCCCAGAACTCGTATGGGCCGAAGAAGTTCCAGTTGGGGCCCCGGAGGAACGTCCCCAGCAACAGGAGGAGCACCCAGAGGATGAGAAATCCGAAGAGAAAGAGGACGATCTCCACACGACGCTCGGCGAAGCTGAAGTAGCCGTTCCCCTTCGGGTTCTTGTCGATGTAGGGGATGGCCATCAGGCCCACGATGATCAGCGTGGGAAAGACGACTCCCGCCAGCCACGGGTCGTAGTAGACCAGCATCTCCTGCAGCCCGAGGAAGTACCAGGGCGCCTTGGAGGGGTTAGGGGTCCGGGCCGGGTTGGCCGGTTCCTCGATGGGAGCCTGAAACGTGATGGCCCAGACGATCAGGAGGATCGTCATGAGGACCATGGCGATCAGCTCGATGTAGACGAGGTTGGGCCAGATAAATGTCTTGTCTGCCTCTCCGTCGCTGGCTTCGCGAACCGGCTCGCCCCGGGCGATCCGATCGTCGTTCTCGTGGGCCTGGGACATGGCAAGCCACAAGAAGAACCCGACCAGGAACAGCATGGCCACGATAGGGATGTTGTCGGGTTTCTTGACTATGAGGAGAAAGTTGGGGTCGAGCAGCGACACCAGGAGGAAGATCGCCCCTCCTATTCCCGTCGCCAGCGCCACGCGAGGCTTCCAGAAGACCCGGTAGCGCATCGCGAGAAAGAAAAGCACGGCGGCCAGCGTCATGAAGATCGCCGGCGTCGTCAGGAAGTTGATTGTCTCTTTGAGCGCGTTGACCACGTTCAGTCGCTTCTCAGAGCGGCCCGGAGATGCCGCCGTCCTTGCGGACTCGCCAGAAGTGGACGGCCATCAGAACCGCCGCCACCAGAGGAATCCCGACACAGTGCAGCACGTAGAACCGCAGGAGCGCCCCTTCTCCAACGAACCGGCCACCCAGAAGGGCAAAGCGCGCGTCGGAGCCCGAGTGGACGAGCGGCACGTTGCCAAGGGCCAGAAGAGCGGCCCCCGGTCCCTCGGATCCCAGAAGTGGTGTCGCCCGGGCCATGTTGGAGCCGACCGTGATGGCCCAGATCGCCAGCTGATCCCAGGGCAGCAGATACCCGGTGAACGAGAGGAGCAGGGTCAGGACCAGCAGGATCACCCCGATGCCCCAGTTGAACTCCCGGGGCGGCTTGTACGAGCCCGTCATGAACACCCGGAGCATGTGGAGCCAGACCGAGATCACCATGGCGTGGCCGGCCCAGCGGTGCAGCTCGCGCATCACCCCGAGGGGGACCTGCTCGGCCAGGTCCACGATGTCCATGTAGGCGTAAGCCACCGTGGGGCGGTAGTAGAACATCAGGAGGAGGCCCGTGAAGGCCTCGACCAGGAAGAAGAAGAACGTCAGGCCGCCCATGCACCAGGTGAACTTCACGCGAATGCCGCTCCTGTGGATCCTCACCGGATGAAGGTGAAGGAACACGTTGCTCAGGACGACGAGCGCGCGGCTGCGACGGTCGTTCGGCAGATCGTGGCGGAAGATGGACTTCCAGATCTGCGTGTCTGTGATGGACTCCCATGTCCGGCCGACGAACGTACTGGGGGTCTTGATCGCCATCAAACCTTCTCCAGGCCCGGTGCCCGCTCCGGCGGGCCTGCGGGCACGAGCTGTGACTCTGCTGGTCGTTGTGGCCGGCGCACCCTGGTCAAGCCTGGAGGAAGGCCTCCGGCTTCTCCCACTCGCCCTTCTCCTGCTGGAACTTCACCGACTTGTCCACCAGAAGCTGGCCGTCGTCGGCCAGGACGATCCTGGCCCGCTCGAGGGGCCTCGGCGCGGGTCCTTCGAAGTTGACGCCGGTGCGGTAGAAGCCGCTGCCGTGGCAGGGGCACTTGAATTTGTTCTCGGAACCGAGCCAGTTCGGGGTGCAGCCCAGATGAGTGCACGTTGCGATCAGGGCGTAGAACCCGTCTGGCTCTCGGACGATCCACACGCCAAAAGTGTCCGTCCAGCGTGTGTCGACCTCCCCGATCTGGTACTCGTCCGGAAAGCCGGCCTTGAACGACTGGGGGGCCTCGAAAAGAACGTTGGGGAACATGAACCTGCCCGTGGCCACGAGGCCCGCGGCGCAGGCAGCCGTGAAGGCGGTCCATCCGGTCGGGATCGACCACTTGATCAAGGCACGGCGAGAGAAGCCGAACTTGCTCTCTGGAGGGGCGGCTGGCGTCGGGTCGGACGCACCGGGCTGGGCCGCATCGCTCTTGATGGGATCAGTCATGCAGCATCTCCAGAGCAAACAAACAGATCTGACTTAAGTGACCGTATTCTAACGCCGACTCCGAGGCTGTCAAGGCACGGCGACTCCAGCGCCGATCGCCGTCGAAACACGATCAGTCACTGGCCTTCAGATGCTCCAGGCTGCGCCGCGCCGCGTCCTGCACCCGCAGGCTGGGGTCGTCGTCACGCAGCTCCGCGAGGCGTGTCGAGAGGCTCTCGTCGGGGAGAAATGCAGCCGCAGCCACCGCCTGTAGCATGATCTCTTCGGTCTGCTCGGGAGTGATGGCCTCGATGCGAGCGAGCTGGCCCCGGTTCAGCATCTGCTCGAGAACCGGGACCGCCGCCGGCTCGCCCCGGTGGGCGAGAGCGGTGGCCGCATTCCAGCGCACGTCGTCGACAGGGTCGCCCAGGGCCGTGAGCATCGCGGCGGTGGCCTCTTCCGAGGGGAAGACGCCCAGGGCGTGCACGGCGGTCTTCCTGAGACCGGCGTCTTCGTGTGCGGTGGTGGCCACCAGCTCGGGGACCGCCGTGTCGTCACCGATCGCTCCCAGCGCCCACACGGCGAAGATCTGTGTCTCTGAATCCGACCGTGCGGCCTCACCGCGGCGCGCGGCCCCGAGGTAGTCGAGCAGCGCCGGCACCGCCCGGGGATCGCCCAGGCGCCCCAGGGCCAACCCGAGATAGCGTTGGACTCGCGGATCGTCGTCCTCCGCGTCCTCGAAGACCGTGACCATCTCCGTGACGAGCCTGGGATCCCCGAGCCCGGGGTCCGTGCCGATCTGGATCACCTTGGACAGCTCGTAGGCCGCCTGCCAACGCCGGTTCGAGCTGCCGGTCCGGATCAGGTCGAGGTAGTCCCGCGGTCCCTTGCCCTCGGCGGTGATGAGCCCGAAGAGCACGAAGACCCCCGCCCCAACCGCCACCATGGCCAGCGGGAAGACCAGGAACTGGAGGATCAGATACGGGGCGCCGTGTGGCTCGGAGGAGGGCTCTTCGCCGCTCTCCTGAATGGACGGAGGTGTTTCGGGCTCGGTCATGAGGAGTCGCTACGAGCCTGTGTCCAGGGTCAGCAGGTACTGGGTCACGGCTTCGATCTGCGCCTGCTGGTCCCCGCCCAGGATGTCGGAGAAGGCGTTGTCTTCCGGGTTCTCAGGGAAGTTCTGGGGCATCCGGGTGCCGGGCTGGATGCGCATGGGATCCCGGAGCCAGCTCTGGATCCATCCGGGGCGGAGCCGCTCGTGGGCGGCCGCCAAGTCCGGCGCCATGTTCGTGGGCGGCTGGCTGGGGAGCTTGCCAGACACCACGTGGCACTTCTCGCACTCCCACTTGCCGAAGAGGTCGGCGCCAACGCGGACCGTCTGAGGGTCCATCTCGGCCCGAGGCTCGAAGGGATACGGAACCAGATCCATCGACGCGAAGTAGTGAGTCAGCGTGTTGAGCTCCAGCTCGGTGAACCCGTAGGTCGGCATCCGGATCTCGAGCCAGGGACGGACCTTGCTCGAGGGATCCCGGAGGAACTCGTGGAGCCAGTGCGACTGGACCTTGGCCCCTTCACCGATCTCGGATTCCTCGTTGTAGAGCATGGGCGGGGAGAGCGCCACCGCATCGTCCGCCACGGCGGCGGGGTCGAAGTCGCCAAAAATGTCCTCTTCCGCCAGCGCTTCGAGCTGGCTGGCCTTCACCGCCTGGATATCGCCGCCCCGGTCGCCTATGACGTGACAGCCCCGACAGTTGGATTCCCGGACCAGTCGACGTCCCCGCTCCACGAAGTCCTCTTCTGCCGTGAGCTGCCGGTGCGCCTTTTCGGGCACCTTCTCCTTGGTGAACGACAAAACGGCGGTCACGAGCGCGTCGGCCTCTTCGGTCGTGAAGTGGAACTTGGGCATCCTCAGCAGATCGAACGCCCGCTTCTCCTTGTCCCGATCGAAGATGCGCGGCTCCATGAACTTCCGATGGAGCCAGGCCGGGAGCGTGTGGGGCAGCTCCTCGTGCTCGAAGGAGAAGTCCAGCCGGTCCACCAGCTTCGACCCCTGCTCCGAGAGCTCGGTTCCGATCGGCATGGTCGTCTCGAAGCCCGTGATCATGTGGCACCCGAAGCAACCCGACCGGAAGATGGTTCTCTCGCCCAGGTACAGCGTGCGCTCGCGCTCGTCCATGGACGCGAGCTCTGCTTCGGCCTGCTTCACGGTGAGCCGCTCGCGGAGGTAGTCCATGGCGATCTGGTCGCGCAGATCCGAGTCCTGCTCGGGCCGAGGCCGATCCATGAAGGTCTCGTTCTCGAGCGCCATCAGATAGGCGGTGATGTCCGCGGCCTCCTGCTTCGTGAGGCGCAGGTTGGGCATGTTCGTCTCGGGCCAATAGGCCTTGGGGTCGCGCACCCAGGCGTACAGCCAGCCCGCATCCACCTTGCTTCCCGTGCCGTCGAGGTTTGGTCCGTAGGTGCGGTGGGCCGCGTTGACGAAGCCCTCGATGCCGCGCTCGTCCTCGCCCACGCGATGGCACCCCATGCAGCCCACGGTCTCGAAGAGCTCGAGGCCCGTTTCCATGTCACCCGGCGGCGGCGGCGGATAGGTCTCCTCGGCCGAGTTCTCCATCAGGTACGCGACCACGGCGTTGGCCTCGACGTTGTTCCGGGCAAGAAGCTCCGGTGTCTCGTCGATCCGGACGTCCCAGAACTGAGGCATGCGCGTCGGCCGCAGGCTCCGGGGCTCCTTGATCCAGCGGAAGATGAACTCCTCGTTGGTCTTCGAGGCGACCCTGGTCAGGTCCGGTCCCACCTTCCGTCGGTCTTCCCATCCCTTGATCTTGTGGCAGCCGTAGCAGCCGTGGCGCTCGACCAGCTCGATGCCCGTGTTCAGCCGGTGGGCCTTCGGCACGTCCACCACGCCACGGTGGCACTTGACGCACTGGGACTGGGTGGCGCCGCTGGTGAGCATGGGCAGGTCCCAGTGGTGCATGGGCTCGTAGTACTCGGTGTCGGAGTACTTGCCCCACGCCTTCTCCTGCTCCTTGGTCGAAGGCGTGTGGACGGCGGTGACGAAGGTCGTGCCCCGTCCCCGCCCCTGATGGCACACCGTGCACCCGACCTGGTCGATGGCGTGGGGTCCCTTGACGTACAGGTCCGGCTCCGGGTGGGTGGTGTAGGGCTGGGGTGCGTCCTCGAAGCCCTCCAGGTCGATCCCCAGGTGGCACGTCGTGCAGCGGTCCACCTTCGGGGTCGGCGTGAAGATCACGTCGTCGTAGAGGCCCGCCGGCATGATCTGGTTGACCTTCAGGGACGGGTTGGCCATGTCGAGGAGCGGAAGGTTCCTCACGACGTTCGTGAACCCGGGCTGGATGCCCTGGAGGATCTCCTCGAGCCGGGTCTTCTCGGCCAGGAGCTCGGTTCGGGCCTTCTCCGCCTCCAGCTCCGTTTGCCGCAGCTCGTCGACCTGAGCCTCCTTGTCGTGCTGCCGTTCCGAGATGTCCTCGACCTCGAGGCGGAGCTCTTCCCGCTGCTCTTCCAGCTCCCGGAGCGCCTCCCTGTGGCTCTCGGCCGAGGAGCGTCCCCGGTGAACGGCTTCATCCAGCTCGTAGCGGACCACGTCCAGCCTGGCCTTGGTGAAGCGGTAGTTCTGGTCGGCCGCGTACAACTCCGCCTGGAGGCCGTTGAGCTCGCCCTCGAGCTCGCGGATCTCGTCTCGCTTCGCCTCGGCTTCCTCTCGTCCCCGCGCCAGGCGCGCCTCGATGTCGTTCAGCGTCTCCGCGTCTTCCGGGCTGAGCGCCTCTTCGATCTGGGTCTCCGTCTGCGCGACGCGCATCCGGTTGAACTCGATCTGATACTGGCGCCATTCCCTGTTGTAGTCGGCCCACACCATGAAGCCGATGGTTACGAGCAGGCCTATGGAGGAGACGGCAAACAGGACGTGGAGCTTCTGGTTTCGGGCGGCCAGTCCGGGGTCGGATTCGGGTTCGGGCTTAGCCATGGGTCACCTTTGAAGGAGGCCTTCCTACTTGGACGGCCGGCTGTAGGTGAAGTCGATCGTCTTCGTCTCTCCGTCCGCGACGGTGACCTTCGTCGTCTGGGTCTTCAATCTCTCCTGCCACACCTCGATTGCGTAGGTGCCGGCCGGGAGATCGGAGATCGTGAACTTGCCGTCCTTGGCGGTGACGTCGAAGAAGGGGTGGGTCATCACGGCCACATAGGCCGCCATCCACGGGTGGACGTCGCACTTGACCTTGAAGATGGCCTCTTCCTTGCCGAACTCTCTTACGGCCTCCTTGCGCGCGGCCGGCATCGCCATGTTGAAGGGCTTGTTGACCTTGGGCAGGGCGTGGACGTTGTGGAGGACGCCGTCGGAGTTGAGAACCTTGAACGGCTGATCCTTCATGATGCCCATCACGTGGGGGATGTAGCGGCACCCCCTCTGGTCCATGACCACCGGCTCCTTGGGGGTCGGGTAGGTCTTGGCGGGCAGGCCGCTCTTCACGTGGACGAAGATGTTGGCCATGGTGTTGCCCGGGCCCAGCACCAGGATCTCCGAGGTCACCGGTGAGGTGTGCTTCTTGGCGCAAATCGGGTCGGCGTTCATGTTGATGGGCTTGAGCTTGGGGACTTTGCCGTCGTACTTGACGGTTCCCGTGATCGTGGCCGCCGAGGCGGCGCCCACGGTCGCCACGAGGGCGACGACGAAGAGGGTCGAGGTGATCCTGGCGCGATACATGATTTCTCCTACCAGTATTCGGGGCGAGCCGGCCGGGCCACGAAGGAGCATCGATCCCAAGTGTGCGCGGGACCACCCCGGCTGCCTCTCGAAAATGAATCCAAAAACTCTGCGTGCTGGGAGCCTAATCTAACATAGCTTTCTCGCGCGAGCGCCCCGCAGAGCTCCGCCCCGCCTGGGAGCCCGTGGCGAAAGTCAGACTGCGTCGAGGCCGGATCTTTTCCGCCAACTCTGCGCTGCCGAACCTCGGAATACTCCCAGTATTCCCCCTCCGAGATCCTCCCCAGCTCCCCCGACCTGGTCGCCTCGGCCGCAAGACCTACGACAAGCAGTGCCAGGCCTGCCACGGGCCCGAAGGCGACGGCGAGGGCGAGGCCGCCTATCTTCTGTACCCGCGTCCCCGCGACTTGACCTCCGGCGAGTTCCGCCTGGTGTCCACGTGGGACAGCGTCCCCACCGACGAGGATCTCTTCGGGGCCATCTCCCGAGGCATGCCGTGCTCGGCCATGCCGTCCTGGAGCCACCTGCCGGAGAAGACCCGCTGGGGCCTGGTGCACTACGTGAAGACCCTCTCGCGGCGGCCCCTGGACGCCGCCCCGGCCCAGGAGCCCAACGCCTCCGGCGACGGCGGTGCGGGCCTCCTCACGGTGCCGCCGGAGCCGGAGCTCACTCCCGAGGCGTCGGCCCGGCCCGGTACCTTTTTAAAGAAGGCTGCGCCCCGTGCCACGGTGACACCGGGCGGGGCGACGGGCAGCAGAAGCAGATCGACTCCAGCGGCTACCCCACCCGCCCCCGGGACCTGACCGCCGGGGTCTACAAGGGCGACCCGGCCCCCGAGGCCGTCTACCGGCGGGTCGTCCTGGGGCTGCCCGGGTCCCCGATGCCGCAAAGCGGCTACCTCCACGGCGACGACGCCTGGGCGCTGGTGCACTTCGTGCGGTCCATGTCCAGCCCCGAGCAGCGTGAGAAGGTGGAGATGAAAAGGTTCCGCATCGTCGCTCCCCTGGTCGGGACTCTGCCCGAGCACCCGGACTCGGGAGCCTGGCGCGTCGCCCATCCGGTCAACCTCCACCTGATGCCGCTGTGGTGGCGGGCCGAGCGACCCGAGCAGCTCACGGTCCGGGCCGTCCACGACGGGGAGAAGATCGCGCTTCTCCTGGCCTGGGCCGACGACACCCACGACGCCACGGTCATGCGCCCCCAGGACTTCCGCGACGCGGCGGCGGTCCACGCCTGCCGTGTGCGCGCCTACAAGCGCAACGGGATCGTCGTCAGGAGCGGCTCCACATACGACTACCAGAACTACGCCGACATCTGCGGCAACCACGCCACCCCCAACTGGAATCCCCGGCAGTGCGCCAAGGGCTACACCTTCCACCGCGTCCTCTACGGCCCCAACCGCCTGCGCCACCCCATCGTCCGCAAGGGGTGGCGGGCGTGGGCGGAGGCGGGCTTCCCCGAGCTCACCCCAGAGATGCGCTCGAAGTACCTCTTCGACCGACGGGTCGAGGACACCTTCGTCCAGATCTCGTGGGAGGACGCCTTCCGGCACACGGCCGAGTGTCTCCAGTCCATCGCCCGCCGCTACAGCGGCGAGGACGGGGCGGAGCGGCTGACGGCCCAGGGCTACCAGCCCGAGATGATCGAGGCCATGGGCGGCGCCGGCACCCGAACGATTCAAGATGCGCGGCGGCATGGGGCTCCTGGGAGTCCTGGGCAAGTACGGCATGTACCGCCTCAACAACTCCCTGGCACTCCAGAACGATCGCCCCTCCTGGAGTCCCGCCCAGGGGCTGTGCTCGCAGTGCACGGATCTCTACCTGGCCCGGGCGGCGGAGCTCGACACCGGGCTCACCAGAGAGTCCGAACCGGATACTGCCGGATGGGGTCGTCGGGCGTGACGAGAACGAGCCCACCCACGAGGGCCTGCGCCACAAGCATGCGGTCGAACGGGTCGCGATGCAGGTCGGGGAGCTTGGCGACGTGGAGCGCGGACTCCTCCCCCACCGCGAGAGGCTCGATCCCGTGGGCTGCACGCTGGGCCGGAACGAACTCGTCGGGAGCTTGAGGCAGAGGAAGCTTGCCGAGCCGATGCTTGACGGCAATCTCCCAGGCCGATGCCGCGCTCAAGAACACCTCGTTCGCCGGGTCGGCGAACGTCTTCCGAGCGCGGGCGGAGAGCTCCTTCGCGCCGCCCACGATCCACAGGAACGTGCAGGTGTCGAGGAGGAGACGCATGCTCACTCAGCGGCCTTCGAAGGCGTCGACCAGTTCCTCGCCGAGGGGCTCGAAGAACGAGGCAGGCACGGTGAAGCCCGGTACGAGGCCGATGGGACGCCGCGTCCGGCGGGGCTTCGGCACGGGCCGCAGCTCCGCGGCAGGCACGTTCCGCCTGCAGATCAGAATCGTTTCACCCCGCGCAACTCGGTTGACGAGCGCCGAGAGGTTGACCTTGGCTTCGTAGATGTTGACCTGATTCATGGTCAGATACTAGATCAAGTAGTAGGGCCTGTGTCAAACTCGCGGCCCGGGCACGGGCAGAGTGTCATCCGCCGACCGCCCAGTGTAGAATTCCGCGTCTCCTTTGACCTTCGCCATGGCTCTCACACCCGTCCTCTACCTCTTTCTCTGTCACCTGGGCCTCGGCACCCTCTTCACGATGGTGCTCATCTCCAGTGGGGCCGGCATCCGGTTCTTCCGCTTCACGTCGGCCATGGCCTTCATCTTTCTAGTGCTGGCTCTCACGTCGCACCCCGCGGCCCTCACGTTCACCCGGGACGCCGAAGGGGTTGCGTGCGTGAGCCTCCTGGTGACCATGGGGGCCCTCTCGTTCGTCGTGGCTCCGGTGAACCCCTGGCGCCTCAGGTTCCTGTGGCTCTCGGCCGTGGCTGGCCTCGTGAACCTGGTCGCCCAGGCGGTCGCCACCCCCACGACCGTCCCGCTGGCCCTCACCATCGCCAGCTTCCTCACCGCGGCGGCGCTCATGGGAAGCAGCTTCACGACCATGCTCCTGGGCCACTGGTATCTCGTGCTGCCCACGATGGACGTCACGCTCCTGCAGCGGATCGTGAAGTTCCACCTATGGTCGGTCGTGGCCAAGACCGTAGCGGTCGCCGCGGTGGCCTGGGCTGCGGCCCTCGCCTGGGATCCGCGCGTAGCACCCAGCTTCAACGAGTACCTCTTCTCCATCGACGGCGTCTTCTTCTGGCAGCGGGTGCTCTTCGGGCTGGTCGGGCCCGCGGTGCTCGCCTACATGACGTGGGAAACGGCGAAGATCCGCTCGACCCAGGCCGCGACGGGCATCCTATACGTGGATTTGTTCGTGGTGATCATCGGGGAGCTCGTGGCCAAGTACGTCCTCCAGGCGACCGGGCTTCCCATCTAGCGCGGGCTCAGGAGCACACGGCCAGATGTCTTCCCAGACCCCGCCAGGACGCATGAAGATCAAGGTGAAGTGCGACGAGTGCGGGTGGAAGCAGCAGGTCCCGGCGGCCGGGACGCCCAGCGAGGACACGTGCTTGAGATGCGCGCACGTCACGCCCCTCGCCTGGAGCGAGTCGGTGGCCGCGGACCAGCAGATCGACGTCTGTCCCGTTTGCGAGAAGGGAGACTTCTTCACCCACAAGGACCTGAACCGCAACATGGGCCTGACCGCGGTGATCCTCGTCGCCCTGGTGAGTGTCGTCTTGCTCTACCAGGACAAGGTCGTCGAGGCGTACGCGGTCCTGTTCGTCTTCGCCCTCATCGATCTCGCGATCTACCAGATGCTCACGTTCGTGACAATCTGCTACCGCTGCCACACCGAGTTCCGGGGGGCCTACCGGCGCACCGCTCCCTACTTCGATCTGCACATCTCAGACGATCTGGAGCTAGAGTACAGTCGGCGTCGGCGTCCCCAGGCCGGGTAGCCGGGATCAGGCGCCGGGTTCGGCCTCGGGCCGCGCGGCTTCGTCGTCGGGCTCGCCCGGCTCGTGGTAGACCAGCGTCACGTCGGACTCGATCTTCAGGGCTTCTTCGTAGGTGTACATCGTGATCGCGTCCCAGGGGCAGGCCGGCACGCAGATGCCGCACCCGATGCACTTGTCGTACTCGACGACCGCCAACTCGAAGGGGCTCCCGGGCCAGGGGACGACACGGATGGCGTCGACCACGTCCTTGCGGACCGTCACGGTCTCGCAGTAGGCGATGCAGGCCGGCGAGCCCGCGCAACCCGAACATCCGTTCTGGTCCACGACGGCCAGCCGTTTGGGCGCCTTGGGAAGAAACTTGTGTTTGCCCATGACCCTGGCCTCGATGCTACCACGGGGCCGGGACAAGAGTGTCACTTGCCCCGGCCCTGGATCCGGGCCCAGGTGTCCCGAAGCGTCACTGTCCGGTTGAAGACCGGCTGTTCGGCGGAGGAATCGGGATCCACCGAGAAGTAGCCCAACCGCTCGAACTGCACCGTCTCGCCCGCGGGGATCTCGGCCAGGCTCCTCTCCACCACGGCACCCTCGAGGACCTCGAGGGACTCTGGGTTCAGGTCCGCCAGAAAGTCGCCCTCGGCACCGGGATCGGGCCGGGTGAAGAGGTGGTTGTAGACGCGCACCTCCGCGGGCAGGCCGTGGCTGGCCGAGACCCAGTGAAGCGTGGCCCTGGGGCGCCGGCCGTCGGGGGCATCTCCCCCGCGTGTGGCAGGGTCGTACGTGCAGCGCAGCTCGACGATCTCGCCGGCCTCGTCCTTCACCACCTCCCGGCACGTGATGAAGTACGCGTAGCGAAGCCGCACCTCCCGGCCCGGGGCCAGACGATAGAACTTCTTTGGGGGGTCCTCCATGAAGTCGTCGCGCTCGATGTAGAGCTCCCGTGAGAACGGCACCTTGCGGGTGCCCGCTGCGGCGTTCTCGGGGTTGTTGATCGCGTCGACGTCCTCGACCTGGCCCTCGGGGTAGTTCTCCAGAACCACCTTGAGGGGCCGAAGCACGGCGGCACGCCTGAGCGCCGTCTTGTTCAGCACGTTTCGGACGCAGTGCTCGAGCATGGCAATGTCCACGACGCTGTCGCGCTTCGTGATGCCGATCATCTCGGTGAAGTCGCGGATCGCCTGGGGAGGGAATCCCCTCCGCCGGATCCCCGAGATCGTTGGCATGCGCGGGTCGTCCCATCCGCTCACGTGCCCTCCCTGCACAAGCTGGAGCAGCCGCCGCTTGGAAAGCACGGTGTATGTCAAGTTGAGGCGGCCGAACTCGATCTGCCGGGGCCGCGAGGGCACCGGGAGGTTGTCGAGAAACCACTCGTACAGCGGACGGTGATCCTCGAACTCGAGGGTGCACAGCGAGTGGGTGATTCCCTCGATGGCGTCGGACTGGCCGTGGGCGAAATCGTAGGTCGGGTAGAGGCAACAGGTGTCGCCGGTGCGCGGATGGGTCGCGTGCAGGATCCTGTAGAGCACCGGATCCCTCATGTTGATGTTGCCCGACGCCATGTCGATCTTCGCCCGGAGCACCCTGGCTCCGTCGGAGAACTCGCCCTTCCTCATCCTGCCAAGCAGAGCCAGGCTCTCCTCGACAGGGCGGTCCCGCCAGGGGCTGTCCCTGCCGGGCTCGGTGAGCGTCCCGCGGTGCTCCCGGATCTCCTCCGCCGAGAGATCGTCCACGTACGCCATCCCGCCCTTGATGAGGTCCTCGGCCCACTCGTAGAGCTGCTCGAAGTAGTCGGAGGCGTGGTAGAGGTGCTCGCCCCAGTCGAAGCCCAGCCAGCGGACGTCGTGCTGGATCGAGTCGATGTACTCCATCTCCTCCTTCGCAGGATTCGTGTCGTCGAAGCGAAGGTGACAGACGCCCCCGAACTCCTCCGCCGCCCCGAAGTTGAGCATGATCGACTTGGCGTGGCCGAGATGCAGATACCCGTTGGGCTCCGGAGGGAAGCGCGTGGTGACGGTGTCGTGCCGTCCGCTCCGGATGTCCTCCGAGATGATCTCGCGGATGAAATCGACGCGATCGCGCCCAGCGTCCTCGACGGTCACGACTTCAGCGCCCGGAGCGTCTCGGCGGCCTTTCGCAGGCGACGACGACACGTCTCCTTGCCCAGGACGGCGAGGGTCTCGAAGAGCGGGGGCGACGCCTTGCGCCCCGTGGCGGCCACGCGCACCGTCATGAACAGCTCCTTCGGGCCCCAGCCCTGCTCCTCGCCGAAGCGGCGCAGCGCCTCTTCCAGTTTCTCGGCCTGCCAGTCGAGGAGGGGATCCACCACCTCCCCGAGGAGCGCCTTGAGGAGCTTCGCCGTCTCGGTGGCCGAGCGACCCCTGGGCACGAGAGCCGCCAGGGCAGCGTCGTCCCAGCTCACCTCGCCCACGAAGAAGAAACCCGCCGCGTCGAAGAAATCCTCGAGGGTGTCGATCCGCTCGTGGACGAGGGGCAGGATCTCCAGCAGGCGTGCCTCGGAAAGGGGGCCCGCCTCGAGGCGCTTCAGGATGTCGCTGGGCGTGAACTCCCGCAGGTAGCGTCCGTTCAGCCACTCGAGCTTCTGGACGTCGAAGACCGGGCCGCCCAGGGAGATGCGTTCCAGGGTGAGCTCCGAGACGAACTGGTCCAGGGAGAACTCCTCCCGCTCGTCCGGCATGGCCCATCCCATGAGCGCCAGGTAGTTGAGCATCGCCTCCGGCAGGTATCCCACCTGCCGATAGAAGTTCAGGCTCACCGGGTTCTTGCGCTTCGAGATCTTCGACTTGTCCGCGTTCCGCAGGAGCGGCAGGTGGCAGAAGACCGGCGGCTCCCACCCGAAGCTCCGGTAGAGCTGGAGATGCTTCGGGAGCGAAGAGAGCCACTCCTCCGCGCGGATCACGTGGGTGATTCCCATGAGATGGTCGTCGACCACGTTGGCCAGGTGGTAGGTGGGGAAGCCGTCGGTCTTGAGGAGCACCTGGTCGTCGATCTGCGCGTTCTCGAACGTGATCTCGCCCCGGAGAAGATCGGTGACGACGCTTTGGCCGTCGTCCGGCATGGCCAGGCGCACCACGTGGGGCTCACCTGTGGCGCGCCGGGACTCGGCCTCGCTCCCCGCCAGCGGCCGACACAGCCCGTCGTAGCCGAAGTTGAGCTTCTTCGCCTTTTGCTCGGCCCGCAGGCCGTCCAGCCGCTCCCGCGTGCAGAAGCACGGGTAGGCCGCCCCACTCTTCACGAGCTCTTCGACGTGAGTCCGATAGATGTCCGTCCGCTCGCTCTGGCGGTAGGGGCCCACCGAGCCGCCGATGTCCGGCCCCTCGTCCCACTCCAGCCCCAACCAGCGCAGGGCCTCGAAGATCATGGCCTCGCTGGCCGCCGAGCTTCGCTCCCGGTCCGTGTCCTCGATTCGAAGGATGAACTGGCCCTGGTTTTGCCGCGCAAAGGCGTAGTTGAACAGCGCCACGTACGCGGTCCCCACGTGGGGGTCGCCGGTGGGGCTCGGGGCGATGCGCGTCCTGACCGTCATGGCAAACGCTGAGGCTATCACAGGCCGAACCGCCGCATGCCCGCATGTTGACCGGCCACCGAGTCACCGAATAAACTGCATGGTCGTTGTCTGCGTGGCGCTATCGTCTAGGGGTTAGGACGGGTGGTTCTCAGCCATCAAACCGGGGTTCGATTCCCCGTAGCGCTACCAGCTCTCCCAACGGCACCGCTTCCGAGCGCAGCAGGCTGAGATCGTCGCCCTTGACCCTCCGGCCCTCTGCGACCGTGGATTCACTTCAGCTTCCTGAGCAGGACGGCGGTCCGGTGGCAGTCGATTCCGTGGCCCTGGAGGTCCGAGTCGTTCGACCAGAGGGGGAGCCGGAGGGTCTTCGCGAGAGCCAACGGATGGGCGTCATCGGGCTCCCGGTCTGCCAGCAGCCGCCGGGACCACGTGAGGTTGCCCTCGTACTCTTCTTCGGTGTGTCGCTTCAGGGGCAGGAGGCGCCACTGGAGCTCGATGACGTCCTTTGGAAGAGCGTACTTCTCGCAGAGTCTCGGGATGTACCGCTCGACTTCCGATGCGTTGAAGTCAGCAACGTGCACTTCAACCGAGTACTCGACGATGACGCGGAGAGCGGCTTTCCCGATTGCCGCAGAGAGAAGAACGTTAACGTCTGCGACGACTGCGTCTGTGGGCATCGAAGTCGGCCTGGATGCTGGCCTCATCGATCCCCGACGCTTCGAGCAGGCGATCGAGATGCCGACCGAGAACGCCAGCCAGCTCCCGGCGAATGTCGCCGGGGATCTCGTGGGGGTTGTCGAGGGGCAGATACAGGCCGGACACCTTCCCGTGTCTCGTCACGAGAATGGGCTCGTCGCCCCCCATAAGGGTAGCCATTTCGTTTCGCAGCTCGCGAATCCCCGCGACTCGCATTGAACTGAGTTTATGACCGGCCGCCACATTTGTCAACACAGTTGTGTACGCAGTCTTGCCCTCCCGCCCGGTTTCGCTCGCTGGGCGGAGCGAGGCCGTTCATTTGCTCTCGAGGACCGTTCGTGGGAGAAAGCAGCGCATGAGCGCTCCGCCAGTCCGCGTCCTCCTGCATCTCGGTCGGGATCGTCGGCGCGCCGTCGATCCCGAGGACATCTACTTTCTCGAAGCCGTCGGTGAGACGACGCTGGTGCGGCTGCGGTCCGCACGGCGGGTCCGGGATGTTCGCCTGCTCGGGGACCTTCTGAAGGTCCTGGGCGGGGCGGGCCTCGTCCGGGTGCACCGGAACCACGCGGTCAACGTGCGCCACGTGCTCGAGGTGCGGCGCCGCAGTGCCCAGAGGGGCTGGGAGGTGAAGCTCGAGCCTCCGGTGAACCGCGTCCTCCCGGCGGGGAGGACCTATCTGCGCCGGCTCTGGGCGGCCTTCGGCGAAGGGGCTGTGTCTCATCGCGGTGCTGCTCGTGGCGTCGTGCACCCGGTCCCCTGAGCCCGCCCCCGCTGCGGGCATCGACCGTCCCAACGTCGTCCTCATCGTCACCGACGACATGGGCTATGCCGACATGGGCTCCCAGGGCGCAACGGACATTCGCACACCCAACCTCGACCGGATGGCGGCGGAGGGGACGCGCTTCACGAGCTTCTACGTGGCCCAGCCCGTGTGCACCGCGAGCCGCGCGGCGTTTCTGAGTGGCTCGTACCCCAACCGCGTCGGGCTCCAGGGGGCGCTGAACCACACCAGCCGGAACGGCATCCACCCCGACGAGTGGCTGCTGCCCGAGATGTTCAAAGCACGGGGCTACGCCACGAGCGGCATGGGCAAGTGGCACCTCGGGACGGTGGCGCGCTTTGGCGCCACACGCAACGGCTTCGACGAGTGGCTGGGCATCCCCTACTCCAACGACAACTCGAGCTTCCACCCGGTGTTGAGCGCGGAGATGCCCCCTCTGCCGTTCTACGACGGCGAGGAGATCATCGAGACCGACCCGGACCAGAGCCAGTTCACGAAGCGCTTCACCGAGCGGGCGGTGTCGTTCATCGAGAGAAACGCCGAGGGGCCCTTCTTCCTCTACATGCCCCACGTGATGCCCCACGTGCCGATCTTCGCCTCCGAGAGCTTTGCCGGCCGGTCGGAGCACGGACTCTACGGGGACGTGATCGAAGAGCTCGACTGGTCGGTGGGGGAGATCCTGGCCACCCTCGAGCGACTGGGGATCGACGACAAGACGCTGGTGATCTTCTTCTCCGACAACGGCCCGTGGCTGAGCTACGGAGAGCACGCCGGCTCGGCGACCCCCTTCCGCGAGGGCAAGCTGACCACCTTCGAAGGAGGCGTCCGGGTGCCGTTCCTGGTCCGCTGGCCCGGTCACGTTCCGGCCGGACGGGTGAGCGACGAGCCGTTCATGTCGATTGACCTCCTGCCGACGCTGACCGAGCTGGTGGGCGGCACACGGCCCGAGCGCAAGATCGACGGCCTGAGCGTGAAGCCGATGCTCCTGGGCGAGCCTTCCGCCACCTCGCCCCACGACGCGCTCTTCTTCTACGGAGGGACCGAGCTCCAGGCCGTCCGGAGCGGCCGATGGAAGCTGCACTTCGCCCACCCCTACATCACCACGGCGGCCGAGCCCGGCCGGGGTGGCAAGCCCTCGAACTGGGGGAAGAACCAGGCCCAGTCCATCACCCAGAGCGGCATCGAGGGCATCGCCAGCCGCCACGGCGGACGCATCGAGCACCTGGAGCTGTCGCTCTACGATCTCGAGGCCGACCCGGGCGAATCGGCCAACGTCGCGGCACGGCATCCGGACATCGTCGCGCGTCTCTCCCGGCTGGCCGACCCCATGAGGGACGAGCTGGGGGACTCGTTGAACGGTATCGTGGGCTCCGAGGTCCGCGCCGCAGGTTGGGAAGAGCCACCGCCCCTGCCCTGACCCTGCCGGGTCTTCCGTCGAGTAGAGTGGCGCGGCACATGGACCATCCACCGGACCGTGCCTACCTGAAAGCCATTGGCCTGATGGTCCTCGGGTTCTCCCTGGTCCCGGGCATGGACGCCATCGCCAAGCACCTGAGCGGAGACTACTCGGTCTTTCAGCTGGGGTGGGCCCGCTTCGTCTTCCACCTGCTCTTCGTTCTTCCCATGGTGTGGTGGCGTCATCGAGAAGACGTGTGGCCGAAGATGCCCCGGCTTCAGCTCGCCCGGGGTGTCTTCCAGCTGTCGGCGACGCTTCTGTTCTTTGCGGCCATCGCCCGCATTCCCATCGCCGATGCGCTTGCGCTGCTGTTCGTCTACCCGCTGCTGGTGACGGCCCTGTCTCCCATCCTTCTCGGGGAGCGCGTGCGGGGGGTCCAGTGGCTCGCCATCGTCATCGGCTTCGCGGGGGTGTTGTTCATCCTCCGGCCGGGGACCGGGGCGTTTCACTGGGCCGGCGTCTTCGCCCTGGCCGCGAGTGTGTGCTTCGCCCTGTACATGATCGCGACCCGCAGAGTGGCCGGCACGTCTCCGCCGCTGGTGACGCTCGTCTACTCGGCCGTCGTGGGAGCGGTCGCACTCACCCTCGCAGCGCCGTGGTTCTGGACCCCTCCACGGCCTGGCGACTGGGCTCTCATGGTGTTGATGGGCCTGCTCGCCGCCTGCGGACACTTCATGATCGTCAAGGCGTTCGAGCTCGCGCCGGCTTCCTGCATCGCACCCTTCGGCTATTCGGAGATCGTCGCGGCCACGGCCCTCGGCTACGTCGTGTTCGGCGACTTCCCGGACTCCTGGACCTTCGTCGGGATCGGCATCATCACCGCGGCGGGAGTGCTCGTGTCCTATCGAGCGCCGAGCGAAGCCCTTTAGGCCGCTCCGGGAGCAGGGCTCTCCTGCGTGAGACCAGGAGGATGCCGACCGACAAGAAGGCTATCGCTTCTTGCGCGACCAGAAGGCGAACCCGGCGAGGCCCCAGCCAAGGAGCAGGAGCGTGCCCGGCTCCGGTACGGAGGCTCGAAAGAAGTCCATGCCTTCGACGTCGGTCAGGCCGGCGATGCCGCCCAGGTTGGTGTTGTTCCCGTTCTGGGTGAGGTCGAACGTGGCGAAGAAGTTGTTCCTGTCGCTGAACCCCAGGAGTACGCCGGACGAGTAGTCCCAGGCCAGGGCCTCGAACTTGACCGAGCTCCCGGTGCCGTCTTCCTCGTCGTCGTCGACGACGAGGAAGACGGCACCGGGAGCTTCATCGACTCGATAGAGATGGTCGTCGTCATTGTCCGTCACGTACAGGTTCCCGAGATGGTCGAACTTCAGGTCCTCACCGCTCCCCACATCCTCGCCCAGTCCGCTCATGAGACCGATCGTGGTGACGTGGCCCGTTGCCACGTCGATCACGATGAGCTCGTCGACGGTGCTGTCCCCGCCCCGCCGCTCCTGAACAGCCCGTAGAGGTCGCCGGAGACCGGATCGAAGGCAAGGCCGCTGATGTTGTCGCTGCCATCGGCGTCGAAGGTCAGGTCCAGGGTGGCGATCTGCGTGACGACGTTGTCGCTCACCGTGCTCGCCGTATTGACGTCGAACGAGAGCAGGACCGGCTCGTCGAACAGCCCCACGTCGTCGTTGACGGCCATGTAGGCCAGCCCGCCAACGTCCAGGGCGAAGGCCTCGATGTGCCTCCCGACGTCCGCAAACCCGGCGCCGGTGTCGTACCGAAGGAGCCCGTAGCTCGTGAACCCCGTGAGGGACGTGTAGTCGTCGATCGAGAAGAGCTCGCCGTCGTCTTCGTCCACACCCCACAGCGTAGGGGTCGCCGAGGCCGGAGGGGCCGCCGCGAACGAGAACAACGTCATGAGGACCGCGCAGACGACGTGGGCTGGGCGTGGGTGCATGCTGTCAACTCCTCCGATAATGACGTGTTCTAGCCGTCCGAGCGCCGTCGTCGCTCTTGAGCCGCAAGCTGCGTTCCCGATCTTTCTCTTGTTTTGTTTTCAACGTCTTACGTCGTGCATCGGGCTGGAGCCTGGTCGCGAGTGTCAAGGTATCCGACAGTCCCAAGCCCCGCCAACCGCCGGAAATCCTTGCAGATCGCCGGGCCTCCGCTGACGAATGCCTCGAGCGTTTGGAAATCGCCGTGGGGCCACGGTGAAACGGCCAGGCAGGTTCGCCTGAGCGCTGGCGTGGAAGGCGTTGGTTTCTCTTACAGAAACCTATTGCTCGCGGTGGGTGTGCGCGACGAGGAGCCGGCCCAGCCCGAGTGCGGCCAGAACACCCGGCTCGGGAAACCGGGGTCGAAGCCTCGAGAAGAGCGGCGAGCTCGCGGGGAGCGCTACGCCGAGTGGGGGAGTTCGAACGCCACTCCACTCAACGGGCAGGGCGCACGTCACCACGCAAAGGGCTGCCTGCTGTGGCCAATCAAGGCTCGTCGCCATCACACCTCCTCGCCAGCCCCGCTCGCCCCGGCTTCCTGCGCCTGAGAAGGGCGCTGCTTCCAGGAAACCCGCAAGTCACACGCCATATGGACAAACACAGTGTTTTCATCCTTTTAGCGGGTACCAGGGAGACGAGAAGTGTAAACCACCCCGACATCCCGAAGGCTGGCGAGCCCTCCCCGCCATCCAGGACTCGCCCATCCCACAGGCGCTCAACGAGTTCGAGCCGCCCGAAGGCTGTCAACCAACCCGACGCGCCGTGACACGGCCCGCCCCGTGGCGGTACACTTCATCCCTCCCGAGGCGCCGGACCCATGGTCGAAATCAATCACCGCGACCGCATCATCAAGGTCAAGCTCGTCTACTACGGGCCGCCGCTCGGCGGGAAGACCACCAATCTCCAGATCCTGCACCAGCGCGCCAACGCGAAGCGGCGCGGCGAGATGATCTCGGTCAACTCGGCGCAAGAACAGGACCATCCTCTTCGATCTCCTGCCCCTCAAGACGCCGGGCTTTAGAGGGTTCGACCTTCGTCTCCAGATCCTGGCGGTTCCGGGGCAGGCCATGTACGGCGCAACGCGCCGGCTGGTTCTCAAGGGTGCGGACTCGCTCGTCTTCGTCGCCAACTCCGCTCTCGACCGTTGGGAAGAGAACCTCCAGAGCCTGAAGGAGATGACCCGCAACCTGGTGACCCATCACCTCGACCCCGAGGAGATGCCGCTGGTCTTCCAGTACAACAAGCGGGACCTGCCCAAGGTGCTCGAGACCGAGGCGCCCGATCGCGGTCTCAACCGGCGCCACGTCGACTCTTTCCCGGCGGTGGCGATCCGCGGCGAGGGGGTCCTCGAGACCTTCATTGCGGCGCTTGCCGTGACGGTCCAGGATCTCGCCAACCGCTACGCAATCCTCGACATCAAGGACGGTCTTCCTGCCCGTCAATGGGCCGAGGAGACGACGGCCGAGCTCTTCGGGGCCACCGGTCTGTCCTTCGAGCCGGAACCGGGGACGCAGCCCACCCCGGCCATCACGCCGCCGGGGCCCGGACCGGACTCGCCCACGAAAGCTCGGCCGGCGCCAACGAGGGCCTCCGCCGAGGCGGCGTCTTCGCCACCCGCTGACACGTCGCCCACAGACATGGCGCAGCCTCCCAGAAAGAAGACCGCGCCCTACACGGTCGTTCGGATCGCTCCCCAGCCTCCTCCCCAGGACGGGTCCTCGCGAACGCCCGGGGAGGATCGATCCGCCGAGCTCGTCGAAACCTACGCCGAGACCTCCGCGCAGCTCGGCGCGGCTCTCGCCGAGCTGCGGGAGCAGCGCGACGTCGCGGTGACTCGACTCGACGACGTGCGCACCTCCATGGAGGCTGCGCATCAGATTCTCCTGGGCACCCCGTTCGAGACGGCGCTCGTGCCCGTCCTCGAGCGCATGACCCTGATCGCCGGATCCAGCCATGCCACCCTTTGGATCCCGGACGCGGGGAAGCCGCCCCGGGCCGCTGCCCTCATGGGCCTCTCGTCCGATCCTGTGCTGGACTCCCCGGCGGCGGTGCGCTACGTGCTGGAGAATGCCGCCCGGGAGGCCCATCCGGCGTTCGTCTTCGCCAAGGACAACCCTCACCTCGCCGAGTCGCTCGCCGCCTCCACGCCTGTCTTTGCGTCCATCCTGGGTGTCCCGTTCCGCACCCCGGGCGGGCTCCAGGGCATGGGGGCCTTCTATTACGCCGCCGACACCGCTCGCCCCGGCGCCACCGTGCTGAAGCACTTGACGGAGATCCCCCGGGCCCTCGCCGCCGCGCTCGAGCTCACGGCGACCCTGCAGACCGTCAAGGCCGCCGAGCGAGCCCTCGAGCTGGCGCCGGCTCTCGGCTCCGCCCTCGCCGACGGCCGTTCGCTCCTCGCCTTCAGCAAGGGGGAGATCCAGCGCGACAGCGTCTTCGTGGAGGACCTGCTCGCGGAGCTTCACACGCCGGGGGTGACGTCGGAGCTCGACGGGACCGCGGAGACGGTCTCCGCCGATCCGACGCTGCTTCGCGTCGCGCTGCGCGCCATGGCCGACGAGCTGCGCTCCCGCGCCGGTGGAAACACCGCGGGCCTGGCCATCCGGACCCGGGGCGAGGCGGGGCGCGTGCTCGTCATCCTCCGTCTCCGGGAGCCGCCCGCCGACGGAGCAGCCGTCGCTTCGCCGACGGGGCTGGGGATCGGCCTCGCCCGCCGGATCGCCGAGCTGCACGGAAGGGCGTTCACCGACGGGAAGGTCGAGTTCACCCTCTCTCTGCCCGCGGGCTGAGGACTCTCCGGCGCCCGAAACGTTCCTAGGGCTTCTTCGCTGCTTCCTCGTCGGGGTCGCGCTTGAGCCAGGCGAACAGCGAAAAGGTGCTCTCCTGATCGGCGTTGGCGTCACCGGCGGGGGGCTCGGCAGCACCCTCGCGAGGCGTCGTGATCGAGGACGTCTCCGACGAAGAATCGTCCCCCTCGTCGCCACCCGAAGACGCGCCCTCGGCGTCGGCGCCCTCGGCCGATCCGCCTCTCGTCCGCCCGCGCCCACCTCGGCTGCGTCGCCGGCGCGGCGGCGCTTTCGCAGCCTCCGCCCCGGAGGAGGGCGGAGCTGCCTCGGCCGAGGGGGCCGTCTGTGCCGCCGGCGCCGGAGCGTCGGTCGGCGCCGCCTCCCCGAGATCCTCGATGATGTAGCTGCCCGAGCGCTGGTCGCGCCGGAGCTTGACGATGCCTCTCTTCTGGGCGTCTTCCAGCAGGTGAGAGAAGGTCCGGAAGCCGTAGTAGCCCTCGTTGAAGGACGGCTTCTTGCGCTTCATGGTCTCCTTGACCATGGAGCCCCACAGGATCTCCTTGTTCTCCCGCTGGAGAGCCAGGATCGAGTCCGACAGCAGGCCGAAGCAGTCCTGCAGCTTGACCGGCAGGTTGCGGCCGAGCCCCGGTCGGGGTCGCTCCTGCACCCGGACGATGTCCTCATAGAAGATGAACTCGTCGCAGGTTTCGATCAGCAGGTTGGAGGTGGAGTTCTTCACCCCGAGGCCGATCACGTTCTTGTTGTTTTCCTTGAGCTTCGAGACCAGCGGCGAGAAATCGGAGTCGCCGGAGCAGATCACGAAGCAGTCGATGTGCTCCTTCTGGAAGGACATGTCCATGGCATCCACCACCAGGCGGATGTCGGCGGAGTTCTTCCCACCCACGGACTTCTGGGGCACCTCGATCAGCTCGATGGCCGCCTCGTGGAAGGCCCGCTTGTAGTCCGAGTACCGGCTCCAGTCCGCGTAGGCCTTCTTGGAGAGGAGCTTGCCCTTGTCGAGCAGTCGCTCGAGGACCAGGTTCACGTTGAACTTGCGGTAGTGGGCGTCTCGGACGCCGATGGCGATGTTCTCGAAGTCGATGAAGAGCGCCAACCTCTGCTCGTCGTGCGTGTTGTCAGCCAAACTTCCTCCTGTGCAGGGGCGGTTGAGTCTCGTCACCCCCACCCGAACCCAGGGGTCCCGGACAGGGATACCCGGGCGGGAGCCCGAGCCTCGGGGACACAGCAGGTTAGCACACGGGGCGTGCCTCTTTCCCGCTCCTACCGCGCCGCACCGATTCCCGGTGGCAACACTCTAAGTAACGCATCCTTGACTACTGCCACGGTATAGACAAGAATGTGTGACTAGCCTTGGTCCTAGAGACGATTCCGTGACCAGCGGGTCCCCCCGGGGGAAAGGACCGTGACGAACCAGGTCCCCACCAATGACGCAGCGAACGACAGGCACATATGAGACCTCAGCCGCTGGCGGCGAGGCGGTTGCCGCGTTCGTCCCGCATGCGCTCCCGCCCGCCGATCCGCCGCTCGTCCTCGACGCCGCCATAACAGACCGCCTGCGTGCCGCCGAGCAGGCGCTCGGGCGCCTCGAGCTGGCAGGGGAGATGGTTCCGTCGCTCGACTGGTTCGTCTACGCCTTCGTGCGGAAGGAGGCCGTCCTCTCGTCCCAGATCGAGGGAACGCAGGCCACGCTCGTCGACCTGCTGAGCTTCGAGGCACAGGAGGGCGTGGCAGCGGCAACCGCGAACCCCGACGTCGCGGAAGTCTGCAACTTTCTCGACGCGCTCGCGTTCGCGCGCGGTCAGCTCGCGGACCCGGCCGGGCTGCCGCTGTCCATGCGCCTGCTCAACGGGACCCACAAACGGCTCATGCGAGGCGCTCGGGGCGCGGAGAAACAGCCCGGCGAGGTGCGACGCAGCCAGAACTGGATCGGCGGAACCCGACCCGGCAACGCGGCCTACGTGCCTCCTCCGCCGCACGCTCTGGGAAGTGTCCTCTCGGCCTTCGAGAGCTACATCCATGCCGAGGATGACTTGCCGCCACTCGTGCGCGCCGGCCTGCTTCACGTGCAGTTCGAGACGATCCACCCCTACCTCGACGGCAACGGCCGAATCGGCCGACTGCTACTGACGCTGCTGCTCGAGCACTGGAAGCTACTGCCCAGGCCGCTGCTCTACCTGAGCCTCTTCTTCAAGCGCCACCACGAGGAATACTACCGACGGCTCGACGCCGTGCGCGTCGAGGGCGACTGGGAAGGTTGGCTCGGGTTCTTCCTGGACGGCGTCGCCGTGATCGCCGACGAAGCCGTGTCTTCGGCTCGGGAGCTGTTCGGTCTCGTCGCCGAAGACCGGGAGCGGGTTCTCGGGAACGCCAGGGCATCCGTTGCTGCTGTTCGGCTGTTCGAGCTCCTGCCACGCCACCCGATCGTCTCGGTCGCCCTGGTCATGAAACGACTCGCGACGAGCAAGCCGACAGCAGGGCGCGCCGTCGACCTGCTTGCCGACGTAGGGGTCCTCGTCGAAACGACTGGGAAGAAGCGGGACCGCGCCTGGGCCTACCAGAACTACCTCGACCGCCTGCGCGTCGGCACCGAGATCGAGGGCCTCAGCGCGTCCACTTGAGGCCCAGGTTCTTCCTGAGCCGCCCGATGCGGATCTCCAGCCGATAGGTCTCGCCGGAGCGAAAGCGGGCGTGGATGCGCTCGCGGCGGGTGTTGTCGTCCCAGCTCACCTCCACGTCGAAGACGTGGCGCCCGGGCGTGGCCTCGATGAGGTCCGTGAGGACGTTGCCGTACGTCTTGACGAACAGGAGGTTCTTGTCGACCTTGCCGATCAGGGCTTGCCGGATCACCGGCTTCTCGTCCACGTCGATCCGGAGAGTTCCCGTGCGGAATGGGTGTCGGATGTCCAGCACGATCTGAGCCGGCGCCGGCCGGGCGGCGGGTTTCGGCGCCGCCACCGCCGTCGTCGGCTTCGGCGATGGCGTGTCGATCGGGGGCCCCTGGGGGGCCGAGGCCGAGGCGTGCTCAGCGCCTGCCGTCGCCACGGAGGCCGCGGGGGGATCTGACTGGGCCTCGGGATCGTTCTCGGACGCCGTCGCCCCCAGGCCGTCCGGCCGCAGCAGCACCCAGCTCGCGATCGCCGCCACGACGACCACGACCATGACGTCGGCGTACAGACCGAGCCGTCGCGGGCGTCGGGTCGCCGAAGGCCCCGACGCGACGAGGCGGGTCCGCGCGGACTCCTCGAGCGTCGTTCCATCCACGGTGAGCGTGTCCGAGACGGATTCGGGCATGGGCTCGAGCGAGCCCACCACGGGAGGAGCCGTGCGCGCCGGCGGCTTCGTCCAGCTTTTCCGGTGCCTCAGGGGCTTTCCCGCCATCGTGTCCGCCAGGTCGTCCGCGAGGTGGTGCGCGTCGGGGTAGCGATCCCCCGGGTCCTTGCACAGGCATCGGGCGGTGATCTCGTCGATGGCCGGAGGCAGTGTCGGGTCCAGGGAAGACGGGGGCACCGGGTCCTCGTTCACCACCCGCTGCAGGATGGCCATGACGTTGTTCGCGGCGAAGGCGTGTCGACCCGTCAGGAGCGTGTAGAGCACCGAGCCCAGCGAGAAGACGTCCGAGCGAGCGTCCACCGTCTCGTTGGACGCCTGCTCCGGGGCCATGTAGAGAGGCGTTCCGAAGAACTGCCCCGCGGCGGTCAGGTGCGCCGCGTCGAGCTTGGCGATCCCGAAATCCATGAGCTTGACGGGCCGGAACAGCTGCCCGGGCACCCTCGGGAGGCGCATGATGTTCGCCGGCTTGATGTCGCGGTGCACGACGCCCTCGGAGTGCAGGTGCTGGAGCGCATCGGCCACCTGCACGCCGATGTTCATGACCTCTTCCCAGGGAAGCTGTTCGCCGTCCCGGACCAGCTTCGACAGCGGCTCGCCCTGGAGCCTCTCGAGAGCGATGTAGAGGATCCCCGTCTCCTCGTCCCGACGCACGTCGTGGACCACGACGATGTTGGGATGGGAGAGTCGTCCCGCGATCCGGGCTTCCGTCTCGAAGCGTTTCTCGAAAGCGCTGCGGTCCTCGGCGCTCGCCGCGAAGGACGGGTTGATGGTCTTCAACGCGACGGAACGCGACAGCGCGGGGTCATGGGCCTCGTAGACGACGCCCATCATCCCCCGACCCAGCTCGTGCTGGATCTCGTAGCGTCCGATCTTCTGGGGAAGAGCCGAAGCCATTTATCGCGCCTCGCCCGATACGTCCGGGTCACGGGTCCACTTGCTCGAGATTATGCAAATTGCGTGCCCCGGTGGTGCTTCGGAAACCTATCTCGCCACACCCCCTGGGTCGACCCGGAGAGCCCATGGAATCACCGACTTACTTCGCTTCCCGCCCGGACCCTGACGGATCCCAAACCCGGACTCGGCCTTGATCATGCCGCCGGGTTGACCGCTCGCCCGCCATCCCAGGGGCGCAAGCAGCCTCTCTCATTCGTGCTCGAGCAACGCCCAGACCGGCCTGTGGTCGCTCGCGTCGTGCGTGTCTTCGGCCACACCGGCCGTGGCGGGGCCGGGGGGCCGGAGGCCCCGGGCGAAGATGTGGTCGAGCTCCCACCACCCGGACGTGTTCTGTAGGTTGCGCGTGAGCCAGAGACCCCCCAGATCCTCGAACGGCTGGTGCAGGCCGCGAGTGTTGAAATCGCCGGCGATCACCACGGGGTGCGAGGAAGAGTCCGCATCATCGAGGAGAGCCAGAACTTGCCCCCGGCGTCCCTTGCTGCTCAGGTGAATGGGTGTCTCGAGAGGCACGGAGTAGGCGCGGATGGGCCGCTCGTCTACGCGCACCGTCGCCGTCCGCTTGAGCCCCGTGAAGAGACTCTGCCCCGGGAGGATCAGCGTGCGCATGTCCTCGAGGGGCCACGGCGAGAGGAGGGCGTTGCCGAAGTCCCGGCCCGTCTTCGGGTGGATCGCGGCGGGAAAGAAGATCGAGTTCATCTCGAGCGCCTGGGCGATGCGCTCGGTGCCCTCGGCGTCCATCTCCTGCAGCGCCAGGATGTCCGGTTCGCGCAGCGCCGGCGTCTCTCGAAAGACGGCGATGGCCTCGTCCACCTTCTCGGCGAACTTCACGTTGAAGCTCACCACGCGGATCACCTCGTCCGGCGAAGCGACCCGGCCGTGACGGGTCACGTACTTCGGCTCGTCCGGGTCGGTGTAGTTCTGGGCCGCCGCACAGGCCCCGAGACAGAGAGCCACCAACACCGGTGCCGCCCATGCACCCCGCATCCGGCCATGATAGAACGGACCAACCCCGAAGGAGGCGCAAGAGCCACGTGCGCGAAGATGACGATTCCGCCGCCGGTCGAACCACAGGCGGCCCGTCACGGTGGCTGGCCCGCAGCCTTCGGGCCCTCACCAACCGTTGCCCCTGGGTGCGGCCCCTTCTCCCCGCGGCCCTGATCGCCGCGTCGTGGTCTGCGTGCCACGCCGGCCCCGGCCCGCTCGTGGCCTTCCTCGGCGACAGCCTCACCTCGGGCTGGAAGCTGAGCGAGGAGGAGGCCTACCCCGCTCTCGTCGGCCGAACGCTCACCGAGCGTGGCCGACCCATCCGTGTCCTCAACGCCGGGGTCAGCGGAGAGACCGCCGCGGAGGGACTCGCTCGGCTGAGCGCCGTTCTCGAGCACCGGCCCGACGTCCTCGTCGTGGCCCTGGGCATCAACGACGCCCTGCGGGGCGACTCCCTCGAGGCCACTGAGGCGTCCCTTCGCAAGGTCCTCGAGAGGGCCCGGGCGTCGGGCTGCAGACTCCTCCTGGTCGGGTTCCGCATCCCGGACGAGCCCCATGGCGCCGAGTACGCCCGCCGCTTCGGGGAGATCTACCCGCGCCTCGCCGCCGAGTACAAGGTGCTCCTCGTCCCGGACCTCCTCGCCGAGGTGTCCGACCACGACGAGCTGCTCTTCCGGGACCGCCTGCACCCGAACGCCGCCGGTCACCTGCGCCTGGCCGAGACCCTTCGCTCCCACCTCGAGCTCGTTCTGGCCCAGGTGGAAGAGTGACGCCTCTCGAGAGCTGACGACGAGCAAGCCGTCGTCGCCTCTACGGTGCTTGCGGATCCGAGCCTTTTCCGTGCGCGTAGGGGCGGCACCGATTTCCCGGTCCTCCCGGCCACACTCCTCTCCGTACCCGCTTCCTCCGCTCCGTCGAGAACTCCCGCCTTTGGCCGAGGGCCCGGTGTCGCCCCTGGCCAATGCCTTGTGGGAGGCCGTGCGCCTCACCACAAGGTTTTCGGTCTTGACGCCTGCTCGACCCCGGCTCACTATTAGCGAAGAAAAAGCGAAACTCAAATGGCCACGGCACTCACCTCTCCCCCGGCAAAAAAGGCCGTTCTGGAGGCACTTCTCCGGGAGAAGAAGCTCCAGGCCGAGGGCCCGCCGCTCAGGGGCGAAGACCGCCGTCTGCGGCGGATTCCGACCGGGACCGCCGAGACCAACGCGCTGTTGAACGGGGGTTTCCCCCGCGGCCAGCTCTCCGAGATCCATGGCCCGGTGTCCTCGGGCCGCACGGGACACCTCCTCGGGCTGCTCGCCTGCACGACGCGCTCGGGCGCCCTGGCCGCCCTTGTGGATCCCCTCGACCGATTCGATCCCGCCTCGGCCGCCGCATCCGGCATCGCCCTCGCGCGGCTGCTCTGGCTGCGCGGCCCCCGAGGGGGCGGAGAGGCGCCCCGACCCGAAGCCCTTGCCGAGGCGACGGCGGCGGTGGCCACGCTCGCCGGCTCCGGACTCTTCGATGTCGTGGTCCTCGATCTGGCCGGCGTGTCCGATCGCGACCGTCGTCGCCTGCCGCCCACCACGTGGATCCGCTTGCAGCGAGCCGTCGCGGAAACCGAGACAGCACTTCTCCTCGTCGCCGACACCCACGTGGCGACCAGTCCGGGCGGGGCCTCCCTCGCCTTCACCCGCACGGGCCTCCGATGGTCGACCCCCCCCGGCCCCGGCCGCCTCCTCGTCGCCCTCGACGCCCGAGTCAGCTCGGGCCGCCCCGTCCCCCGCTCGGCCCCGATCGCCCTCCCCACCTTCGCCTGACTGCCCGTCATTCAGAGGAGCTTCCCCCTTGGACACGCGACGAAGAATCCCCCGATAACACCATGTACGGCGCCCTGCACTCCCCCCGCCCCCTCCCCTCCGCGGACGCCCTCCTCCTCCTCGCCCGCGACTTCACCCCCCGAGTCGAGGCCCGCGGCCCGACACTCGTGCTCCTCGACCTCCACGGCGTCGGCCGCGTCTGGCCCACACCCCAGGAGCTGGGCCACGCCCTTCTCCAGGAAGCGTCCTCGCGTGAGCTCGAGACCCACGTCGCCCTCGCCTTCACACGCACCGTCGTCCTCGTCTTGGCCCAGGCTCGCCCGGGACTGACCATCGTCCCCGCGGGGAAAGAGGCCGGCGCCCTCGCCCCACTGCCACTCGCCCTCCTGGGCCTCTCTCCCGAGCGAGAGGAGATCCTCCGCCGGTGGGGCCTCGCCACCATCGGTGACCTCCAAGGCCTCCCTCCCGACGGCCTTGCCGCACGCTTCGGTCCCGAGGGCCCGCACCTCAGGCGCCTCGCACGCGGCGAGGACGAGGGCCTCCTCGTGCCGACCCCGATCCCCGAGTCCTTCGAGATGACCCTCGAGCTGGACTGGCCGGTGGAGGGCCTGGAGCCCCTGGCGTTCCTCCTCAGCCGTGTCCTCGAGCCGCTCTCGAGCGCCCTCGCCATGAAGGGACGACGGGCCGCCTCGCTCACCCTCGACCTGGGCCTCGTGGACGGCTCCACCCACCACCGCCTGCTGCGACCTGCCGCGCCCTCGGGAGCATCGCGCACGTGGCGCACCCTGGCCCTCCTCGACCTCGAGGTGCACCCGCCCCACGACGCCATCCAACGGATCACCGCCCGGGCCGAGCCCACCCCCGCGCGAGAGGTGCAGTTTTCCCTCCTCGACCCGGCGCTCCCCTCACCGGAGCGTCTCGCGGAAACGATGGCCCGGCTCCACGAGTGGACGGCCGAAGGTCGCGGAGGGTCCGCCCGGCTCCTCGACACCCACCGCCCCGACGCCTTCGCCGTCTCGACCTTCGCCCCCGGCCCCGCCACCCCGGCCACAGGACCCCCGCCGGCGCCCCGGGTGGCCCTGCGCGCCTACCGCCCGCCCCGCCTCGCGCAGGTCACCCTCAAAGAAGGTGTCCCGGATTTCGTGGCAGCCCCCGGCGTGCGGGGAAAGGTGGTGTCCTGCGCCGGTCCCTGGCGCGTCTCCGGCGATTGGTGGGACGTGGCCTGGAGCCGCGAGGAGTGGGATGTGGCTCTCGCGAGCGGCGGCGTCTTCCGGATCTTCCACGACCGCCTCCGCGAGGCCTGGTTCGTGGAGGGGGAGATGGACTGAGCCCTCCTCCCGTCAAGAGCCCTCAACCCGCGGAGATGTGCCGAGCGAGGACATCGCAAAAATCGAGCAGGTCCTCGAGCTCGTTGGCTGCCATCGCATGAACGCGTACGGGATCCAGGACGCCGTACTGGTGGGCCACGAGGTTGCGGAATCCTGCCGCCGCGGCCAGCCGCTGAGCAAGCTCCCGGGCCAGCGCGCCCCGATCCGCCAGCGCCAGGAAGATCTCACGGTAGCTGCCCGGGACGTCCTGTCCGGCGTCGGCCAGCCAGTGCGTGGCAAGCGAGACGCACTCCTGCAGGGCAACGAACAGATTCAGTGTCACGATCTCGCGTGACGTGCGATCTTCCTCGAAAGCGTCGACCTGCTCGGGCAGCGTCGATCGAATACGGTCGACAGCATCCCGGATAGCCGCGATCTTCGCAGCGGCGACGGTCTCGTCAACCACGGTGTCCGGCCTGCAGGACGGCCTGGGTGAACGCGTCTTCTACCGGCTTGAAGTCGAGATACTCGAGGATCGCGCGAGCCTTCCGCTCGACGAACGCCTTGCGGTCCTTCTCGAGAATCACGCGCCCGTCGCGGAAGATCCGGTAGGCGAGGCCCGGGGCCGCCTCGTCGAGGAGGACGAGATCCACGGGTTGCCCCGCCGCCGTCTCGAGACACGAGATGAGATCGCCGATCTCTGTGACCGAGAGTACCGCGCCCCGCGCGAGCCCCACCGCAACATCCGCATCGCTACCGGCATGCCCTTGCCCTCTGCCCCGCGAGCCAAAGAGCAGCGCGTGCACTATGCGTGGCTCGGACTCGAGGACGGAGCGGAGCCGATCGATCATGGAGGCAGTCTAGCACTGGCCCCTCGCGTGACTGCCAGCGTGGACTCTGTGCTGACGAAGGAGCCTCTTCGCCCTACCCGGCTAGACGACGCTTCAATGCCAGTCCGACCAGACAGCCTCCCAGGAGCAGGACGAAACCGGGCTCCGGAACCGAAACTCCACCGTTGGGGCGAGCGATGAAGTCCATGAGGTTCTCCGAGTCGTGGTCGGCGAGGCCATCGTTGTAGGCAAAGGAGTCGACTCCACCCTTCAGGTAGAAATCACCGTACACGGGAGCCCGGTTGGACTCGAAGGAGATGCTCAGCGTCCCATCGGGCAGCTCGTCGAACTTCACTCCCACCAGGCTCGCGCCGCCGGGGAACCCCGGATTCGAGGGGCCCGGCCCGAAGTCGGCGTACTCGAGCGGAACGCCGGGGTCGATGTCGCTCACGCAACCCGCGAGCACCGGGGGCCCCACGCAATCGTCCGTGAGATCCAGGGTGAAGTGGCTGATGTCAGGACTCGAGAACCCGCTGAAGCTGTACATGTAGCTGTACTGACCTCCGCCCAGCGATGCGATAGTCCACGACGGTGAAGGCCGGGTCGTCGCCCACATAGTCTCCGCCCGTCGTGATCCCACTCTGTCACGGCGTCGAGCACCGGGACTACGCCCACCGACAACGTCAATGCCGTCATCCAGGACCGGGCCCCGGACCACGGCGGTCTCGGAGCCGTCTTCTACAACGCCGGTACCGACACGTACAGCGACGGCTCCGGCGGTGACGAGGTCAATACCGGGCAAACCCTCGTGCTCATGTTCAGTTCGGCCGTGACGCTCGGCGCGCTGACGTTCTTCGACGAGGACCACGATCCGCTGGGTGCTACCGACACCTACCTGTTCGACGTGGACGGCGGCGGGTTCTCCTTGACGCTCTTCACCGCCGACCTCTCGGGGACGGGGGGCACAGTCTTCTCCTTCAGGTACGGCGGCGTGTATTCGGGAGACTTCTACGTGGGCGCCGTCGGCGCGAGATCGTCGGTCCCCGAGCCGGCCACGCTCGGTCTGTTGGGGATGGGCCTCCTGGCGATGGTCGGGATCCGCCGCCGCCGCAGCTGACGGTCCAGTCTTTTTCGAGGAACCGAGAATGAGAGCGACGGCGCCCAGCAGAACGATCCTGGTCGCCGTCGCTTTCCTCCTTGCCGCCCCCGCGGCCCAGGCGGTGACGTTCGACTTCGCCGCGGTGGCCGGCGGCGGGCCCGTCACCTGGGAGGCCGTCACAGGCACCGGCGAGAGGGGGCACACTTCGTTCTCGATGACGGTCGGCGGGCTGACCGTCACCGCCACCGCTTCCATCCCCGCGCTGGGGCCCTCCCCGGAACCGTTCGGGCCGCAAGGACCGGGCGGGACGGCACCGCTGGCGCCGGGCTCGAGTGGCGCCGAGGTCTACCTCGACACCGGAGCGGGCATGGGCGTTTGCAAGCCCGACGCCATCGTGGGAGGTGGGGCCGACCAGTGCGTCTCCAGCACCGACGACGAGATCGGCGCGGGCGAGACCCTGGCTCTCGTGTTCAGCAGCGCGGTCACCCTCGACTCGATCGCGTTCCGGAACGGGAGCCACGGGACGTCGTTCGGCGGACAGTTCTCCCTCTCGATCGACGGCGGGGGAGCCTGGCAGCCTCTGCTGAGCCACAGCTTCACTCCGGTCTCGACGTGGTCGGGAACGGTCTTCCACTTCAGCCACGTCAGCGAGGACTACTACATCCAGTCGCTCGACGTTCAGGCTGTCCCCGAGCCGACGACGCTCGGCCTTCTGGCGGCAGGGCTAATGCTGCTGGGCGGTCGGCGGATCCGTCGTCTCCGTCGCTGATGTAGGCGCGTCAGCGCTTCCGTACGAACACGACGTCGTAGCTCGCCCGCTGGGTGGCCTGGAAGTAGACGCCGACGAGCTGATCTCCTGCCGCGTCGTACGACAGCGTGTAGGTGCTGCCGGGGTAGTTGCGGTCCTGCAGCTCGACGAAGAGCCCCAGGACGTCATCCTCGAGGCTTGCTTCGGCGCGCCCCACGTTGATGGGGCGGGGATTGAAGTACCCCACGCTGGCGGTGCCGTCCTCGGCGATCCCGGTGACCGAGAGGACGTAACCCCCGTCCGGCCGGAGCCACTGGTCGAGGAGTGGTCGGAACGCTTCGGGGGTGTCTCCCGGGTCGACAGGGGCACGCGGGGCCGAGGGCGTCGAGGCGGCCCTGGGGGGCGTCGCCCTGGAGGCCGGCCGGGCTCTCGGCGCCGGCAGAGGGGTCTCGGTCCGGGGACTGCTCCGCCAGGTGAGGAGACCCAGCGCCACGGCGGCGGCCACCACGACACCCAGGGCCACGGCACGACCTCGACCCCCGTTCTCGGACGCCTTGCTTCGGCGGTGTTGCTGGCTCATGGTCTGCCTCTGCTCGATCGGAACGATACCCGATCGGGATGGGCGACGCCCGACGTCACTTTCTCTCTCGCATGACGGTCTTTGTCCGAATATGCTCGGATCCTCATGAGCGAGCCCTACCCCGAGTTCGTGGCCCGGTTCTACGATCCTGTCTACGCCCGGGTGCGGGACGGGGTCGACAACGACTACTACCTGCAGAAGGTCACCTCGGCCGTCGGTCCGGTGCTGGAGATCGGTGTCGGCACCGGGCGTCTCTTCGCCGAGGCCCTTCGGCGGGGAGCGGATGTCTACGGCATCGACGTCAGCCCGCACATGATCGAGCGCTGCCGGGAGAAGCTGCCCGCGGCCGAGCGTGAGCGGGTGTGGGTCGACGACGCCCTCGAGATGCGCACGGAGCGCCGGTTCGATCTGGTCGTCGCGCCTTTTCGGGTGCTGTCGCACGTCCCCGAGCCCGAGGATCAGTTGCGGTTTCTCCACACGGTTCACGAGGTCTTGCGGCCCGAAGGGACCTTCATCTTCGACGTCTACGTCCCCAGTCTAAAGCTGCTCCTGGAAGGTCTCCCGGAGCACTGCGACTTCGACGGGGAGCACGCTCCCGGCAGACGCCTGCGCCGCTTCGTTTCGTCGGCCCCTGCCGACCTTGCTCGTCAGACGAACCACGTCCGCATGCGCTTCGAGTGGGACGAGGCGAACGGGGAGCAAAGCGAGGAGTGGGCGTTCGACATGCGCTTTTTCTTCCGCTACGAGCTCGAGCACCTGGTGGCCCGGTCGCGGCTGCGGCTGGAGACGATTCACGGCGACTTTGGCGGGGGGGCGCTCACCCCGGAGTCGGCCGAGTACGTGGTCATCGCCCGCCGGGAGGGGTGAGGCCCGCCTGGCCCCTCGGCACCATCCCGGCCGGCCCTGCTCGCGTGGTAGGTTGGCGGGAGAGGAGCCTCCCGATGCCCGAGTTCCGCCACGTCGATCTCTTCGCCCTCGGTGAAGACACGGCCGACTACCGCCTCCTCACGAAGGAGCATGTCTCGCTGGACAGCTTCGACGGCCAGGAGATCCTGAGAGTCGCGCCGCAGGCGCTGTCCTTCGTCGCAGCCGAGGCGTTTCGCGAGATTTCCTTCTTTTACCGGGAGAAGCACCTCCGGCAGGTCGTGGCGATCCTGGACGATCCCGAGGCCTCCGAGAACGATCGCGGCGTCGCGCTCACGCTCCTCAAGAACGCCGAGATCGCCTCGAAGGGCCAGCTGCCGATGTGCCAGGACACGGGCACGGCCACGATCATCGCGAAGAAGGGCCAGAGGGTCTGGACCGGCGTCAAGGACGAGGAGCACCTCGCCCGGGGGATCTACGACACCTACCAGAAGGAGAACCTCCGCTACTCCCAGATGCTGCCGCTGTCGATGTACGAGGAGAAGAACTCGGGCACCAACCTGCCGGCGCAGATCGACATCTACGCCACACCGGGCGAGCGTTACGAGCTGCTGTTCGTGGCCAAGGGGGGTGGCTCCGCCAACAAGACCTTCCTCTATCAGGAGACGAGGGCGCTCCTGAACCCGGAGCGTCTCGAGGCCTTCATGGCCGAGAAGATGCGCACGCTCGGGACGGCGGCGTGTCCTCCGTACCACCTCGTGTTCGTGATCGGAGGGACCTCTGCCGAGGCGACGCTCAAGACGGTCAAGCTCGCCTCCGCCGGCTACCTGGACAACCTCCCCACCCGCGGGGGCGATGCGGGGCAGGCCTTTCGGGACCTCGCCCTGGAGGAGAGGGCCCTGCAGCTGGCCCGCGAGACGGGGATCGGAGCCCAGTTCGGCGGCAAGTACTTTGCGCTCGACGCGAAGGTGATCCGTCTGCCGCGCCACGGGGCGTCGTGCCCGGTGGGAATCGGCGTCTCCTGCTCGGCCGACCGCAACGCCCGGGCGCGGATCGACAAAGACGGGATCTGGCTCGAGTCGCTCGAGCACGACCCCGGCCGCCTCATCCCGGAGCAACACAGGACGGGCACGCACCGAAAGGGCGTCGCGATCGACCTCAACCGCTCGATGAACGAGATCCGGGCCGAGCTCAGCAAGCACCCGATCTCCACACCGCTGCTGCTCACGGGCCCCGTCGTGGTCGCTCGCGACATCGCCCACGCGAAGCTCAAGGAGCGTCTCGACCGCGGTGAGGACCTGCCTCGGTACATGAAGGACCACGTGGTGTACTACGCGGGACCGGCCAAGACCCCGAAGGGGATGGCGTCGGGGTCGTTCGGGCCGACGACCGCCGGCCGCATGGACTCTTACGTGGAGCTCTTCCAATCGCACGGCGGCTCGATGGTGATGATGGCCAAGGGCAACCGGAGCAAGGCCGTGACCGAGGCCTGCCACACGCACGGCGGCTTCTACCTGGGCTCGATCGGCGGACCGGCGGCGATCCTGGCCAAGGACTCGATCCGCAAGGTCGAGATCCTCGAGTACGAAGAGCTGGGGATGGAGGCGATCTACAGGATCGAGGTCGAGGACTTTCCCGCCTTCATCCTGGTCGACGACAAGGGGAACGACTTCTTCATGAAGCTGGCCCTGCCCCTGGCGCAGGGGTGAGCCCAGCCGTGCTGAGGAGCTTCGACTCTGCGCGTGCGACGAAACATCTCGTTCGGCTGACGGAGAGACTCTTCGCGCACCCCCGAGACGGCCGCGCTCAGAGTGACACCCTTGTCCCTTGCATCGGCAACCGGCCATTGCCGGTTCCAGACTCTGAATGACTGGTTTTCACCTGGCCCGCGGCGGCTGCGTCAAGAGGGATCGTAGAGTTGCAGGCCGGGGAGGTCGCGGAAGTCCTTCCGGTTGAGCGTCCAGAGGCGTGCGTCGAGTGTGAGGGCGCAGGCCGCGATCGCGAGATCGACCTCTCGGCCTCGGGCTCGCGGAAGGCGCAGGTAGAGCTGAGCGGCTCGCGCCGCCTCCGCGGGGCCAAAGGAGACCGCGGTCGCTGCCGGGAACAGCGCCTCCTGGGCCTCGATCTCCTCATCCAGCCGCGGCCCCCGCAGCCATTCGTAGAGGACGAGTGTCGGCAGGAGGATGCGCTCCCCGCGCTCGATCGCCTTGCGTAGCGCCGCTTTTGACCGTCCCGGACCCGTGAGCGCGTCGATCAGGACCGAGGTGTCGAGAACGATCAACGCCGACGCGTACCTCCCGTCGATCGCCGCCCCGCGCTGCGCCGGGCGCTCCGGATCTCAGCCAGCTCGCGCTCGACGTCGCGGAGCGGGCGAGCTGGTATGGCCGGCACGAGCCGGTCGAATGTCTCGAGCATGCGCTGTCGCTCCCGATCACTCAGCCGCCCCGCTCGGTCGCTGAAGTCCCGGATGGCCTCGCGCACCACTGCGCTCTTCGGAAGCGCGAGGCGCTCGGCGGCGGCGCTCAGCCGGGAGATGGTCTCGGCGTCGAGCGTGAACGTGACTTTAGTCGTTGCCATATCAGAGGAATACTACCATACTTTCTGGTTTCCGATCACTCCGAGCAGCCAGGACCGTTCTGGCGTCGGTGGCATTCCCCCTGCCCTCCCCCGGTTGCGTCGATGTTGATAGGATAGCGACGCCGGCCTCTTCGTGGCCGAGGAGCTCCCATGGCCCGACCCTCCCTGTACTCCGCGCTGATCCTCCTGCTCGTCTGCCTGGGGCTTTCGGGCTGCAGGTCGTTCGGGGGTCGCACCGGGCCGCCCCCGCCGCCTGCGGTCACCGCGGCGGAGCCGCTGACGCCTGAGCCGGCGCCGCCGCCGGCGGCCGAGGCGAGCGAGGAGCACTTGCCCGTCGAGAAGGTCCCCGACCCGATCGTGGTGGCGGCCTGGGCGGAGCCAAAGCACCTTCCCCCGGGAGGAGGCCAGGTCCAGATCCTCGTCCGCATCCAGAAGCGGGGCGGGCGGCGTTGTCCGGGGGTGCAGGTTCGTCTCAAGGCGTCGACGGGCACGCTCTACTCGAAGGGACGCGTGCTGGTGACCGATGCGCAGGGGATGACCCGGGACCGGCTGACGACACGGGAGAACGCGATCATCACGCTGAACGCCGGGGGGACGCGCTACCGATTCCAGGTGCCGGTGACGGAGCCGTCACCCTGATGCACCCTCCCGACCCCGGGCTGGTCGTCGATCTCGAACGTCTGCTCGGACCCGAGCGCGTGATGTCGCGCCCGATCGATCGGCTGAGCCGCGCCTCCGACGCCTCGCTCTACCGGATAATTCCCCAGGCGGTGGTGCGGCCCCGGGGCCTCGGCGAGATGAGAGACCTCTTCCGACTGCTGCGCCGGCGCCGCTCCCACCTGACGTTTCGGGCGGCGGGCACGTCGCTGTCGGGCCAGGCGGTCACCGCCGGGGTCCTGGCGGAGGTGGCTCCCTTCTGGCGGAGCTCCCGTGTCGTGGACGATGGTCGGCGCGTCTGGGCCCAGCCCGGCGTGGTGGGCGGCCACCTGAACCGCCTCCTGGCCCCGCACCGGACGCGGATCGGCCCCGACCCCGCGTCGATCGATGCGGCGATGATCGGCGGCATCGTCGCCAACAACTCCTCGGGGATGTGCTGCGGCGTGGCACAGAACTCCTATAAGACACTCGACTCGATCGGGGTGCTGCTGGCCGACGGGACCCACGTGGACTCCTCGTGGAGAGACGCCGACGATCAGCTCCGACGGGCCCGACCCGACCTCCACGCGGCGCTCCTCGCAATGCGCGACGAGGTCCGCGCCGACGCGCCGCTCGCGGCACGGATTCGACACAAGTTCTCGACGAAGAATACGAGTGCCTACAGCCTCAACGCCCTCGTCGACTACGACCGCCCCGTGGACATCCTCGCTCACCTCATGGTCGGCTCGGAGGGGACGCTCGGCTTCGTCGCGGAGATGACGATGCGGACGGTCCCCGAGCTTCCGGCCCGGGCCACCGCCCTCGTGTACTTCGCTGAGCTCGAGGAGGCTGGGGCCGCCGTGGCGCCGCTGGCCGAAGCGGGCGCGGACGCGCTGGAGATCCTCGACTCGGCGTCGCTCGGCTCCATTGCCGGCCAGCACGAGCTGTCGTTCGAGGTCGAGCGTCGAAACGCCGCCCTCCTGATGGAGTTCCGCCGTGGCGACGGCGAGGCTCTCGACCGCGCCGTCCAGCAGGCGAAGGCCGTGCTCGGCCGCTACCGCCTGATCGAGCCGCCCCGTTTCACCACCGGCGCCGACGAGCGGGCGCGGATGTGGCAGCTGCGCAAGGGTCTCGGAGCCACCACCGGCGCCATGCGCCCCTCGGGCACGGCACTCCTCACCGAGGACGTGGCGGTGCCCGTGGCACGCCTCGCCGAGGCCATCCTCGACTTCCAGGCCCTGTTCCAGCGGCATGGAATCCCGGACACGATCATCTTCGGCCACGCGAAGGACGGGAACATCCACTTTGTCATGGCCGAGGATGTGCGTAGCGCCGAGGCCATCGAGCGGTACGGAGCGTTCGTTCAGGATCTGGTGGACCTCGTGGTGAACAAGTACGACGGGGCGATCAAGGCCGAGCACGGAGTGGGACGCAACATGGCCCCCTTCGTGAAGACGGAGTGGGGCGAGCGCGCTTACGAAGTGATGCAGAGGATCAAGTCGCTGCTGGATCCCGACGGGCTCCTGAACCCCGGTGTCCTCCTGAACGACGACCCGCGGCTTCACCTCAAGGACCTCAAGCCCTGCCCGACGATCTCGCCGCTGGCGGACAGCTGCACCGAGTGCGGGTTCTGCGAGCCGCGCTGCCCCTCGCGCGACCTCACCCTCACGCCTCGTCAACGCATCGTGGTGGTCCGGGAGATGGCGGCCCTGCGGGCGTCGGATGCCCCCGAGGATCGGAAGTGGGCGGAGGCACTCGAGGCCGACTTCTCCTACGACGGCGTGGCGACCTGTGCCGGGGACTCCATGTGCCAGACGGCCTGTCCCGTGAACATCGACACGGGCGCTCTCGTCAAGGAGCTCCGATCGGCCCAGTGGCCGCAGTGGGCCCGTCGGGTGGCAACGTTCGAAGCGGAGCACTTCGCCACGGCCGCTGCCGGTGCCCGGGCCGCCCTGCGGGCGGCGACCCTCGCGCAGAAGACGCGGGTGGGGCGGGACGTCCTCGAGCTCGCCGGGGATCTCGTCCGCGGGATCGCGCCCCGGATCGGATCGGCTCTGGACACTGCTCACCCCTTCCCGCGTCCGGCACCGCCATTGCCGCGGCTCGGTGCGGCGACATCCGACCGGGCCGTCGTCTACTTTCCCAGCTGTCTCACGCGCATCGTGGGCGGGCTTCCCGGTGAAGACCTCGTGCCTCCGGCTCGGGCGATGCTGGACGTGCTGCGCTGGGCGGGGTACGTGGTGCACATTCCCGAGGGGATCGAAAGCCTCTGCTGCGGCATGGCCTTCGCGAGCAAGGGTTTCTTCGACGCAGGACGAGTCGCGGCCGAGCGGACGGCGGAGGCGCTCTGGCGCGTTTCCGAAGAGGGTCGGCTCACCGTCGTCACCGACGCCTCGCCCTGCGCGGGGACGCTCGGGGAGTCGGTGGCGGCTGTCCTGCGCGAGAGTGGGCGCGAGATCGCCACGCGGGACTTCCCGGCCTTCTGGGCCCGAGCGGTCCTGCCCGGCCTCGAGGAGACCCCGCGGGTCTCGGGGACCGCCATCGTGCACCCGACGTGCACGTTGCTCAAGGAGGGGGGCCTGCCCGACCTCCTTGCCGTGGCGCGGGCGCACGCCGAGAAAGTCGAGGTGCCGCGGTCTGCCGAGTGCTGCGGCTTCGCCGGGGACCGCGGCTTTCTCGTTCCCGAGCTCACCCGAAGCGCCACCGAAGCGGAGGCCGCCGAGATCAGGCATCTCATGGAGTCGGAGCCCGCCGCTGCGGTCTACTCGACCTGCCGCACGTGTGAGATCGGGCTCACGAGGGCCGTGGGACGACCCGTCCGCTCGCTCCTGCATCTCGTTCACGAGGCCGTCGCCCGTGCTTGATGGCGTCCTCGACGCCCTCGCCTCGCTCCCGCGCGTCCCCACCTACCTGGTGCTGATGGCGCTCTCGGCCATCGAGAACGTCTTTCCTCCGGTGCCCGCGGACACCGCGGTGGCGCTCGGGGCCTTCCTGGCGCGCCGCGGGGAGATCTCCGTCGTTCCGCTGGCGGCCCTGTGCTGGCTCGCCAACATGGCGAGCGCCGCCGGCACGTATGTCTTCGCACTGACCCACGGGCCCGAGTTCTTCCGCGTTGGATGGGGGCGGCGGATCATGACCCCGGGGGTGATGGCCGCGCTGGAGGAGGCCTATGGTCGGTGGGGCACAGCCGGCATCTTCGTGAGTCGGTTTTTGCCCGGTGTCCGCGCCGCGGTGACTCCCTTTGCGGGTGTCGCGGGCCTGGGTCCCGTGCAGGCCCTGGTCCCGGCCGCCGTTGCCTCCGCCATCTGGTACGCGCTCCTCGCCTTTGCGGGCTACGAGCTGGCGGAGAACTGGGAGGCGGTCAAGAGCCTCGTGGCCAGCACCAACCGAGCCCTGGCGCTCGCCGCCGTAGGCCTGACGCTGGCCGTCTCTCTGTGGCTCTGGCGACGCTCGCGCCAGCGTGCGGAGTGACCGCGACGCATCTAGACTGCCCAGATCCTCCCGCTCTGGACACTCTCTTGGAATCTGGCTATACTTCTGGCTATAGATTGAGGAGTCCCGATGCGCTTCGCCAGCGTGGCCGAGATCAAGAACGGGCTGTCCGAGTACCTGGCCCGAGCCAGGAAGACGAACGAGCCCATCGTCGTCACCCATCACGGCAAGCCCTATGCACTCATCCAGCCGCTCGAGCAGGCGGACCTGGAGGAGTTGGAGTGGAAGCAGCTTGCGAGGAAAAAGCTCGTGAGCGCCTGGGAAGGCGAAGAGGATGCCCTCTACGACTACCTATGAGCGCGGTCAGGTCGTCGTCGTCAATGTTCCGTTCACCGGCCAGCAGGGATCGAAGCCCCGGCCGGCGTTGGTGGCGAGTGTCGGGGCATTCCACCAGAAGCTCCCCGATGTGATCGTCTGCCCAATCAGTAGCCAGCCGCGCTACTACGAGAAGCCCGGTGCCGGTGATCATCCGCTCGAGCACTGGAAAGCGGTCGGCCTGCGCCACCCGAGCACGGTGCGGATCTCAAACATCCTCGCGGTGGAGAAAAAGCTCATCCGGCGGGTGCTGGGCACGCTGCACTCTGAGGACCGCGAGCGAGTCGGCCACGGCCTGAGGCAGGCCTTTGGCCTTGCGTCGCCCGAGTAACGTCAAGTGTTCCTGACTGCGCCGCGAGCGCTCGCTGCTTTCTGACCTTCAGTCCCGGCCAGTCAGCGACGCGACGGTCTCCCGGATCTTCTGCTGGGCGGCGGGGGCGAACCAGGCGTCCACGAAGTCCGAGCGGCTCTTTGCGGTCTGCTCCCGCATCCGCGCGAGAGGGGCCTCGCGCAGGTAGCCCTTCGTCGCGCCCAGGGCCCCGGGGTCGCGGCTGGCGAGCTCGTCGAGCCTGGCGAGGGCGGCAGCTTCGAACCCTTCGGCTGGGAGGACCTCGTGGACGAGGCCGGCCTCGACCGCGTCTTCGTCGGTGTGGTTCAGCCCGAGGAGCGCCACGCGGGTGAGGGCGGCGGCGGACACGGTGGAGCGGAGGAGGGTGACGACCCATCCGGGAAGCGGAAGTCCGACCCTGACCTCGTTGAGGCCGATGGGAGACCCGGCTCGAAGCACGCGGTGATCCGCCGTCAGGGCCAGGATGCAGCCGCCGGCCACTGCCGCACCGGCGATGGCCGCCACCATGGGCTTTCGGAGCGCATAGAGGCCGAGCGACGCCTCCTCGAAACGAGTGAAGAAGCGCTCCAGGTCGGGCCGCTGGTACTCGAGGAGCGCCACCAGGTCCAGCCCGGGGCAGAAGAGCTTCGGGTGGGCCGAGGCCAGCAGGACGCCACGGATCCCGTCGTCCGAGGCGATCTCGTCCGTGGCTCGAACGAGGGCCTCGGCCAAGGGCTCGTCGATGGCGTTCCCCCGGGCCTTGTCCAGCCGCAGGATGGCCAGGGGGCCTTGCCTCTCGACGCGGGCGCCGTTGCTCATCTCGCCTCCTCCGTCTCCGTCCAGGGGCTGAGCTCCTCGAGGGCCTGTCCTGCCTTCGCCGCGAGTGGGCTGTCGGGTCGGAGGTCGCGAACCGCCTCGAGGTCCTCCCGAGCCTCGTCGTGCCGGCGCAGGGCGAGGAGCCCGAGGGCGCGTTCGTAGTGCGCCCCGGCGTGCTCGGGCTCCTGCTCGAGGGCGCGGTCGAAGAACGCGATGGCCTCGGCGGTTTCCCCCGCGATCAGAAAACCGCGACCGATCTCGAAGAGAAGCTCAGCGCTTCTCGAGTCGGTGGGAGGCAAGGCTCTCGCGAGCTCCAGGGTGCGGTCGCTGCGTCCGGTGGCGAGGGCGAGCCGAACCTCCGCGTAGCCCCCCGTGGCTGTCGCCTGGGCAGGCGGAGCGGTCTCCTGGGGCGCCGCCTCGAGCGGCGGAGGATCGGGCTGGGTGCGCACCCTCGCGAGATGCACGTCCAGCGGTCCCAGCCACGAGGACTCGTCGGGCATGTGGACGCCGATGCGTTGGGCGCGATGACCGGGCGCCGTGATCTCGAGCACCCAGGACCCGGCAGCGACGCCGTCGATGACGAAACGCCCGTCCGTGCCGCTCGTGACCTCCGGCCCGGCCTCGCCCTCGTGGGTGCGCATGGAGACCGCGGCACCGCTCAGCGCCGAGCCAGCCTCGTCGGTCACCTGGCCGTCCACCCGCGCCCGCCCCGCCCATTCCTGCGCCACCCCCGGCGCGACATGTGACAGGGCGAGAACGAGCGCGATCGGCGAGAGTCTCAGCATCGTTCCCCAGGCCGCCGAATCTACCGGGGCACGGCCTACTAGCCCTTGATGCGGCCTAGGGCGCTCTGCATCGCCTTGCGGTAGTCGAAGTCCTTCATCTGGTTGTCGAGCTGCTCAGGGGTCGAGTTGATGGGCGCCTCGTAGGGCGGCTGAGCCAGCAGTCCCTGCAGGGTCGGCACGGCCTTGCGGGCCCTGCTCCCCAACGAGCCGAGGGCCCTCGTGGCGGCGATGCGGACGTCGTAGTTGGTATCGGTCTGCATCATATAGACGAGGCTGTCTACCGCTCCGGATCCGCCGGCCACCGCCAGGTCCCGGGCCGCGCGCGCGCGGATTGCGGGGTTGCGAGACCGTGAGGCGTTGTCGGCGTCGGCGAGCTTCTGCTGCACCGCGGTGTCCTTCTGCTGCTGCTCCCGGAGCTTGGCCATCTGCTCTTCGGTCATGAGCTTGCCCGTCGCGTAGGCTTCCTCGAGCTTCGCGACGCTCTCGGCGAGCTTGGGGTCCTTGCGGCCGGCCTTCTCGGCCCTGGCCAGATACTCCTTGGCCGGGTCTACCTCGCGCTTGAAGAAGTAGCACCAGCCGATCCCGGTGTAAGCGTTTGCGGCCACCTCCGAGTTGATCTGGACCGCCAGCTTGTAGGCCTCGATCGCCTCGTCGTACGCCTGGGTGTAGAAGTAGGCCCAGCCGAGCCCGAGCGCGGCTTGCACCTGCTTGGGGTTGATCTGCAGCGCTTTCTTGTAGGCCGCGATCGACTCGTCGGCCTTGTTCATCCTGCGGTACACCAACCCCAGGTTGGCCCAGGCGGCCTCCTCTTTGTAGCCCGGCGTCTGGACGACCTTCAGGAGCTGCCCGATGGCCTTTTCGTGCTCGCCGCTCAAGCCCAGGAGCAGGCCGTAGGTCGAGCGGTAGTTGAAGTTCTGTGGTGCGAGCCCGGCCGCGCGCCCGTAGGCGTCGGCGGCGTCCTCGACACGGTTGTTGGCGTGATAGGCGTGGCCCAGCAACGCCCAGCCGTCGGCGTTGCCCGGCATGCCCTTCATCGCCCGCTCGAGATAGTCGAGAGCGGCCTTGTAGTCGTCCTGGCGCACGGCGACCTCGCCCAGGAGGAACTGGATCTCGGGGCTCCCCGGCATGTCGGCGGCCGCCTTCTTTGCCTCCGCGATGGCGACGTCACGGTTGCCGCGGTTCAGCTCGCCCTTGATGAGGGCCAGCCGCGCCGGTGCGAATCCGGGGTCTCCCTCGAGGGCACGGCGGTAGGAGGCGACCGCCTGGTCGGTCTGGCCGTTGGCCTCGAAGATGCGGCCGACGATCGTGTGCACGATGGGGTTCGTCGGATCGAGGAAGGCCCCCTGCTGCGCCTGCGAGATGGCCTCGCCCCAGTTGTTCAGGTTTTCGGCGATCAGCGAGCCGCCCAGGATGGCGAAGCCTTCGCCGAAGGTCTCGTCCAGCTCGATCGCCTTGCGCCCCGCGGCGACCGCCTCGGGCGGGCGAGCCAGCGCCAGCAGCACGCGTGCCAGACGCGAGTAGGCAAGAGCCGACCGGGGAGCGAGCTGCACGGCCGTCTTGAGTGCGCCCTCGGCGTCGGCGTTCTGCCCGAGGCCGAAAAGCGCCTCGCCGCGAGCCACATGGGCCGTGGCGTTGCGCCCGTCGAGGGCCACCGCCTTGTCGGCGGACTCGAGGGCTCCGGGCGCGTCCTCGCTGCGGACCTGGGCGCGGGCCCTGGCTGCCAGCGTGGTGGCCGTCTCGCTGGCCTGCACGGCCATGTTGGCAATGATGAGGGCATCGTGAGCCGTTCCCCGACGCAGCGTGAAGTTCGCAAGGCTGGCGAGGGCGTCCGGCTTGTAGGCGGGCGACGCTACGTCTCGCGCCTGGGTGTATGCCGCGCCTGCCTCGTCGAGATGACCGAGTCGCTCTTGCAGCTGGCCGAGGGCGACGTAAGCCTGCGCGCCGCCGTCCTTGGTCGCCTTCGTGAGCTCCTTGACGGCGTCGTCGGGCTTGCCGTCTTCGAGTTTCTCGTAGGCCTTCTTGATGGCCTTATCGAGCTTCGACTGCGCCAACACGGGTGTCGAGATGAGACCCAGGATGAGCAGTGCGACCGACATCTTCTTCATGAGCGAGACTCCGTCAATAGTTGGGATCGCGGCGAACAAACAAGCGGGCATTATAGCCCTGCGGAGGCCCTCTCGACAGAGGAGGGTTCCTTTCGACGTCAAGATGTGCCTCTCCTTCACCCTAAGCGCAAAAAGCCGAATGTGCTGCACCCGACCCATCCGGCACGATTGTCCGATCACGGTTTGCGCCGAGAGCCGAACGCAACAATTGCGGTCGTGCGTGCTCCCGTCTCAAAAAGCGAACAGGATCCGGATTCGGGACCGGTGCGTGCCGATGCCAGTCTCGCGTAAGGCTTGTTGCATCTGCGTCTTCGGGGGTCTCGTCCGTTTTTTCAGACGCGGCATGTGACTTGCACCACATCGGGCAGGGCGAATCGATCATGCTGCACAGCTTTACTGATAGCTCATCCAACCTCTACCTGTTTCCTACCTAAACCCCCGCCCCCCCAAAGAGGGGACCATCCTCCTGGTCGTGCCCGGAGCGCCTCACGGCGCCCCGGACCTTTTTCGCCAGGCGTTTCCCGTCCCGAGCTTTTCGGCCTCGGCTTCCTCAAGGGCCTGGCGCGGCCGAACCACCCCCCAGCCCTGGCGATCGACATCCACGTGGGGGAGTCGTCGAGCCGTCCGAATGAGAAGGAGCTTCAGCGGCCCGGGCTGAATCTCCGGGCGGGCCTCAAGGAGCTGGGCCGCCAGGGATGAGACGATGGGTGCCGCGAAGCTCGTGCCGTCGACGTGCTTGTAGGCTCCCGAGATGACGTTGTTGTCCCGGATCTTGCCCGCCACCAGCTGGCGCACGAGCGGCGCCTCGAGGTGGGCGGCGGCATCGAGATCGGCGTCCACCCCGGCTCCGGCTCCCAGCACGTCGTGGAGCTCCGTGTCCGGCGCGGCCGCCAGGCGTGCGTAGAGTGCCGCCTGCTCGGCGGTCGGCGTCCCGGGGAGGATGGGCGCGGCCACGAAGATCCCCGGGGCGATCACCTCGGGCTTCTGCAGGCCGTCGACGGTCGGTCCGTAGCTCGAGTGGTACATGTCGTGCCCGGAGCGCACGAGGTGGTTCTTGTCGTCGAGCCCCCCCACCGTGAGCACCGAGGGGGCCGAGGCCGGCGGGATCACCTTGTGGCCGGGCTGATGACCAGCGTTTTCCGCTCCGGCCACGACCAGCAGCCCCGCCCGCGTCGCTTTCTCCGCGGCCTGCGAGAGGCTGTCGTCGAGGTAGCTCGCCTCGTAGTCCCCTCCGCAGCTGATGTTCACCACGCGGATGCCGTAGCGTCGCCGGTGAGCGATCACCCACTCGAGCCCCCGGCGGATGTCGTCGTGGCGGATTCGCCGTGCGCTGCCGACCTTCACCAGCACGACGCTCGCCTCGGACGCAAGACCCCGGTAGAGACCCGAAGAGAGGTGCCCGTTCCCGCAAGCCACGACGGAGGTCATCATCCCGTGCCAGCTGGACTCGTCCGGCGTGTCGAGTCGACTGCGCCGGGCGCCGGGGCGGGTGATGTCGACGTAGCGCAGGATGCGGTCCAGGGGCTCGACGAGATCGGGGTGGGCGAAGAAGCCCGCGTCGAGGAACGCGATGGTCACGCCGCGTCCCGTGTAGCGCTCCGAGGCTCGCAGCCGAATGGGCGTGGGCAGGATCGGCACGCCGCCGCGCGCAAAGCCCGGATGGTGGGCGCGGGCCTCGGCGAGGGCCGCCGCGACCGAGTCGGCGCAACCCGCACACAGCCCCGCCTCCGGGCGCCACCAGGGGTTGTTCGCCATCACGACGAGCAGGAGCTCGGAGTCGAGCTGGTGCTCGGCCCCCCCCCACCCTCGGCGATCTCAACCTGACAGAACGGGCACTCGCGCGGGGTCATGAGCCGCCGAGTATAGCCCGCGGGAGTTGTCGAAATGGGGTCGCGCCGGGACGCCGGCTCGCCGAGCGCTACCGAGCGTCCCGCGGTCGAGGTGAGGCTCCCTCCAACCTCACCCCGGCCCCTGGCGACTCGGCGGCGTCGAGCGAGCCACCCGGCTCGCGACCCCGCACTCATCCCTAGCAACCTCGATGCCGGAGTGCCGGTGGCGATTGCTCAGGGGTTACGCGTCCCGTGGCGCAGCGGAGCCGATATCCGGTCGGCGCGCTGTCTTGTTTCGGGTCAGGACGCCGGCGGGAGCGAGACCTCGGGCCGGATGAACGTGTGGGCGGCGGCATCGCGGTGGATGGTCTCGACGGCCTCCACCCCGATCTGCGACGACGCCAGTACGGACTCCCGCAATGAGTCGGTGCGTGACACGGTGCTGTTGTCGCAGCACAGCGCCACCGGCACGCCGGCTTCGAGGAACGTGGTGAGGGGGTGAGGCTTCCCCTTCCCGACGGCGCCGGTGTGGTAATTGCTGGAAAGGCAGACCTCGAGAAGGATCCCGTCGCGCGCGAGGCGGCGCATCAGCTCAGGATCCTCGACGGCCGCGCACCCGTGCCCGACCCGGCTCACCCCCAGCTCGTCGACGGCCTGCCAGACGTACTCGACCGGAGCGTCCTCGCCTGCGTGGGCCGTGAGGCCCAGGCGACCGAGCCTGGCGATCTCGTAGGCGCTGCGAAACAGCCGCGGCGGATTGCCTCGCTCGGGGCCCGCGATATCGAATCCCACGACCCCGGTTCGCTCGTGCAGGTGCTGAGCTTCCGCCAGGGCCTGGCGGGCCAGGATCTTGGCGATGTGCGGGCCGTGCTGGCGCATGGCGATCACCACGAGCCCCAGCTTCATGGCGGGGTGGCTGCGGGCAGCGTGGTTCATGCCCGACAGCGCCGCCCGGATCGACTGGCGCGGCGTGAGGCCGGCGTAGGTGTGGATGAGGGGCGCGTAGCGCAGCTCGAGGGTCCGAACGCTGGCGTCTGCTGCCTCGAGACAAATGGCCTCGACCACCCTGGCGATGTTCTCGTAGAACTGGGTGACCCAGAGCGGGTAGTGCATCTTGTCGAGGTACGCGAGGAGCGTTCCCTCCTCGCCGTCCTGCATCTCTAGAAAACGGCGCATCTCGTCGAGGGTCGGCGCGGGGTTGAGCCGGTTGTGCTGCATGAGGTCCCAGGTCACCTCGGCGGGAATCGACCCGTCGACATGCTGGTGCAGCTCGACCTTGGGCAGCGCACGGAGTCGGGCCTCGTCCTGGGAAGCGACTGGTCCTGCGGCCGGGATCACCGTCTCTGAGCTCACGGCCCGGACGTTAGCACGAGCCTGCCATCCCCGGGGCCTTTTCCCGGGGCGCCGAAAATGGCAGCATTGGCCCTGTCCGGTGAACACGTGAGCGCCCTTCCCTCCGCCCTCTCCCCCTGGTTTCGCACCCGCTGCCAGGACGTCCCCGTGCAGGGGGCGTTCGCCGTGCTCGATCTCCTGGCCACTGGCGCGACCGTTCCCTTCATTGCCCGCTATCGTCGTGAGCGCACCGGCAACCTGGACGAGGCGGCCGTTCGGCGAGTAGCGGAGGCGCGCGAGCAGTTCGACCGCCTGGTGAACCGTCAGTCGATTGCCCTCGAGTCCATCGGGCGCCACGCCACCCTCACCCCCGAGCTGCGAGAGAGGATCCTCAACACCTTTGACCCCCAGGTCCTCGAGGATCTCTGTCTTCCCTACAAGCAGAAGAAGAAGAGCCGAGCCGACGCGGCCCGACTGGCCGGTCTCGGGCCTCTCGCCGACTGGCTCTGGAACTGCGGCCACGGCACCGAGACGCCGCAAGAGGGGCAGACGCTCGAGCTGTGGGCGTACACCTTTCGCGCGGCGGACAAGGGTGTCCCGGACACCAGGACCGCGATCGAAGGGGCCCGGGACATCCTGGTCGAGCGCCTCGCCGAAGATGCGGGCCTGCGTTCGCTCGCGCGCCTTGCCTACGGGGAGAACGGCTGGCTCCGGGCCACGAAGACCGAGAAGGCCAGGTCCGGCAGCCGCTTCGAGCCCTACTTTGCCTTCCAGGAGAAGGTCTCCGCTCTCCAGGAACCCTCACGGTCGCACCGCTACCTTGCGGTGCGTTGCGGCCAGTCGGAGGGCGAGCTTCTGCTGGCGGTCGTGGGGTCCCCCGAGGACCCGGAGTTCGAAGCCCGGCTCGTCTCCGCTTTCGAGGCCGCCGCCGTCAGCGTCCCCGACTCGCCCGGGGACGAGGCGCTCCGGCAGGCGGCGCGCATCGCGTTCAAGGGCGTCGTCCGCAGCGCCATGGAGAACGAGGTTCATCGGGCGCTCAAGGAGACCGGGGACTCCACCGCCGCACGGGACCACGCCGCGCACGCTCACCGGTTGCTCCTCGAGCCACCCTTCGGTCCCAGGCCGGTCCTCGGGATCGAAGCGAGTGCCCGAGCCGGAGGCCGGTTCGCCGTCGTCGACGCGGCGGGTGCCTGTGTGGCCAGCGGGGCCATCCCCTCGCAGACGGACGAGGAGAAGCTGGCGGCTCGCGAGGTCGTGCTGAGCCTCGTCCGCGAGCACTCCCTGGCCGCCGTGGCCATCGGGAGCGGGGCTGGCGGGCGCTCGGCCGAGCTGCTCATCCGGCCGGCGCTTCAGGAGGCCGGGCTCGACGTGCTCGTCACGCTCGTGAGCGAGACCGGGGCGAAGGCCTGGGCGACGGGGGAAAACGGGCGGGCGGAGCTGGCCGATCTCGACCCGGGAGCGCGAGAGGCGGCCTTTCTCGCGCGGCGGCTTCAGGATCCCCTTCGAGAGCTCGTCCGGAACGAGCCAAGGCACATCCTCGGCCGTCAGCACGGCCACGACGTCGCCGCGGGCCCTCTCCTGAAGGCGTTGACCGCGACGGTGGACAGCTGCATCCACAAGGTGGGCCTGGACGTGAACACGTCTCCTCCACACCTGCTGTGCCGCATCTCCGGCATCGACGCGACGATCGCCTCGGCGATCGTGGAACGCCGGGAGACCGAGGGAGCGTTCCAGTCGCGCCAGCAGCTCCTGGACGTGCCCGGCCTGGATGAGAAGGCGTTCGAGCAGGCCGCCGCTTTCCTGCAGGTGCCCGGGGGAGCCCACCCTCTCGACGCCACGCCGATCCATCCCGAGCGCTATCGGAGCCTGGAGTCGTTCGCCCAGGCGAAGGGCAAGACCGTCGGCGATCTTCTGGGCCCCGGAGCCGTTCTCGTGCGGGAGGCGCCGGAGCTCGAGGCCGAGCTGGGTCGCTGGACGAGAGAAGACATCGTGAGGGATCTCGAGGCGGCGCCCCATGCTGATCCGCGCGGGCCGTTCGTGCCGTTCTCGTTTCGCGAGAACTTGCGGACGATGGAGGACCTGAAGCCCGGGATGGTGTGTCCGGGTCTCGTGACGAGCGTGACGACCTTCGGGGCTTTCGTGGACGTCGGGCTGCCCCACGACGGCCTCGTCCACGTGTCGCAGCTGGGCCGCGGGGTGGGCAAGGACTCGGGGGAGAAGATTCGCATGGGCGACCGCGTCCAGGCTCGAGTGCTGAAGGTGGACACCGAAAAGCGCCAGATCTCCCTCACGCTGAAGCCCGAGCCGCGGCGGCGCCCGCCTGCCCCGCGCAAACCCGCTCGCCCCGAAGCGCGTCCGAAAGCGGCGGGAGGCGGTCGCCGAGCGGAGCGGAGCGACGGTCAGGGCCGCAAGAAGAAGACGCCGCGTCCGCGGCCGGCCCCGGCCTCGGGGCACCGCCCCGCGCCCAAGCTCCCTCGGGAGAGCCGGCCGGCGTTCAACAACCCCTTCGCCGTGCTGGCGGACCTGAAGGTCCCCCGGCGCGGCAAGTCGTAACGGCGGGTTCTCTTGACTGGGCGGCGCAATAGAGAGCACCAAGCACGTGCCATGACTAGGAGTACTGTCGCTGTCACTCTTGCCGCGATGATTCTCATGTGTGCCCTGCCAGGTGCGAGGGCGCAAGAGGATCCCGCCCCCTCGAAGCTCAAGATCGCATTCATCGCCAAGAGCTACGCGAACCCGGTCTTCGTGGCGGCCCATCGCGGGGCGCAGGACGCCGCCAGGGAATGGTCGAAGAAGGGGATCCTCGTCGAGGTGCTGATCCTGACCCCCACCGGCGAGAACCCCGCCCAGCAGGCCGAGCGCATCGGCATGGCGGTCGACGCCATCGCCGTGGCGGCTTCCGAGGCGGCGCCCGTGTCGAAGGCGATCGACGAAGCCGTGGCCAGGGGCGTTGCGGTCATGACGTTCGACGTGGACCTGCCCGGATCGAAGCGCTTCGCCCACTTCGGCGCCGACGACAAGGAGGTCGGGGAGATGGTCCTCGAGGAGCTGTCACAGCTTCTGGGTGGCTCGGGCAAGGTGGCGGTGCTGGCGGGGAACCCCGACGCACCCAACCTTCAGCGGCGCGTCGCCGGCGTGAAGGCGGCAGCCCTGCGACACCCGGGCCTCGAGATCGTGGGCGTCTTCCATCACCTGGAGAGACCCATCGACGGCGCCGCCAAGTCCTCCGGGTCAACGAGGCCCATCCCGACCTCGACGGATGGGCCCTGGTCGGCGGCTGGCCGATGTTCGAGTCCGCCCGCCGCAAGGACGTGCTGAAGGATCTCCAGGCGCGCGGCCAGAAGGTGGTGTCGGTGGACGCGCTGCCCGATCAGCTGCGCTTCGGCGACGTTGGGGTCGCGGTCCTGCTGGGCCAGCCGGTCTACGAGTGGGGGACCGTCACCGTCAACACGATCGTGGAGAAGCTCCACAACAAGCAAGACATCTCGGGCAGGATCCCGATGGAGCTCGTGCGCGTTTCCATCGAGAACCTGGAGGCGTGGGCCGCTCAGCTCCACGAGTGGGGCTTCCGCAAGGTCAACGAGGAGTACCTTCCGGCCGAGTAGGCGGAGCGCTGTCGTCCAGCCCCATCTGCCAGAGGAGGAAGGCGTAGTCGAGGGCGATCTCCCGGAGGCGGGCGTAGCGGCCGGAGGCGCCGCCGTGACCGGCGGCCATGTTGATCTCGAGGAGGAGCGGGCGCGTGTCGGTCTTGAGGGTCCGCAGTCGCGCCACGTACTTGGCCGGCTCCCAGTACATCACCTGGGAATCGTTGAGCGAGGTGCGGACGAGCATGGCCGGGTAGTCGCCCCGGGTCAGGTTGGTGTACGGGCAGTAGCTGCGCATGTACTCGTACGCCGCTTTCTCCCTGGGATTGCCCCACTCCTCGAACTCGCCCACGGTGAGGGGGAGCGTCTCGTCGAGCATGGTGTTGAGGACGTCGACGAAGGGCACCTGGAGCAGCGCGGCCCGGAACAGCTCGGGTCGCATGTTGGCGACGGCGCCCATGAGCAGCCCGCCGGCGCTCCCCCCCTGGATCGCCAGACGCTCCCGGGCCCCGTAGCCCTCGGACAGGAGGTGCTCGGCGCACGCGATGAAGTCGGTGAAGGTGTTTCGCTTGTTGAGCATGCGTCCGCCGTCGTGCCAGCGCTTGCCCAGGTCGCCGCCGCCTCGGATGTGGGCCAGTGCGATCACCACTCCCCGGTCCAGGAGGCTCAAGCGATTCGAGGAGAAGCTCACGGGCAACGGTATGCCGTACGACCCGTAGGCATACAGGTAGAGCGGCGCCCGGCCGTCCCGGGGCACGTCCCGGCGCCGGACGAGCGAGACAGGGACTCCCTCCCCGTCCTCCGCCGTCGCCCAGATGCGCTCGGTGGCGTACTCCGCCGGGTCGTATCCGCCGAGGATCTCCTTCTGCTTGAGCCGGGTCGAGGTCCGCGCCTCCATGTCGTAGTCGAAGACCGACGGTGGCGTGACCAGCGACTCGTACCCGTACCGATACACGCTGGTGTCGAACTCGGCGTTCTCGTCGGGCGAGGCCGAGTACACGCGCTCGGGGAACGCGATGCGGTGCCACTCGCCGGTTCCGAGGTCCGTGATGCGCACGTGGGGAAGCCCGTTCTCGCGCTCGAACACGACGGAGTGGTTCCGGAAGAGATCGAAGCCCTCGAGCATCACGTCGCTCCGATGGGGCAGGACCTCCGTCCAGCTGTCTCGCCCCGGGCTCTCCACCGGGGCGCGGACGAGGCGGAAGTTGCGCCCTCGATCGTTGACCCGGAGGTAGAACTCGTCGCCCCGATGGTCGACCTCGCACTCCTGGTCCGGGACGCGGGGAGCCAAGAGGCGCCACTCGTCGGCGGGGCGATCGGCACGGAGGAAACGGGCCTCCGAGGTGGTGAGGCTGTCGATGTCCAGAAGCAGGTACTCACGGTCTCGGGTGCGGTCGACTCCCACGTTGAAGGCCTGGTCCGGCTCCTCGTAGATCAGGTCGTGATCGTGGTTGTGGGCCGCCTCGCCGACGACGTGGCGATAGAGGCGGTACTGGCGTTTCGTGGACTCCTCTTCGACGGTGTAGAAGAGCGTCTTGTTGTCGGCGGCCCAGGTTGCCGAGCCGACTCTCTCGGCCACGGTCTCCCGGATCTCACCGCTCACCAGGTCCTTGACGAAGAGGGTGTACTGGCGGAAGCCGGTGGTGTCGATGGAGTAGGCGAGGAGGCGCCCGTCGTCCGAGACCTCGTACTCGTCCAGGGCCATGAACGCTTCGTCCCGGGCCATCTCGTTCAGATCGAGGGTGATCTGCTCGGGCGCCTCGGGGCTGTTCGGCCGGCGGCAGTAGATCGGGTACTGGCGTCCCTTCTCGGTGCGGGCGTAGTAGAACCAGTCCCCCTCCCGGCACGGAACGCTCATGTCGGTCTGCTTGATGTGGCCGAGCATCTCGTCGTAGAGCGTGCCCCTCAGCGGGCCGAGGGGTTTCAGGACCCCCGCCGTGTAGTCGTTCTCGGCTTCGAGATGGGCTCTCACCTCGGGACTCGACTTGTCCCGGAGCCACGCGTACTCGTCCGTGCGGCGGTCGCCGTGGACCTCTCCGACCGTCGGGACTTTCTTTGCGACCGGGGGGCGCATCGGGCCCGACGCGCCTCTGTTGTCGCCCGCTGGAGTGCTCATGGGAGGATCGCCTCAAGCAAAACGCCCGGAGCCTGGGGCCCCGGGCGTATCGGACCGACGGCTCCTGGAAGAGTCCCTACTCGAGCTTCTCCACGTTCGAAGCGCGAGGCCCCTTCGGGCTCTCGACCACTTCGAATTTCACCTTGTCGCCCTCGTTGAGCGTCCGGAAACCGTCGGACTTGATCTCGGTGTGGTGGACGAAAACGTCCGGACCACCTTCCTGGGCGAGGAAACTGAAACCCTTGGATTCGTTGAACCACTTCACCGTGCCTTCGACCATGGAACTACACTCCTTCGCCTCTGCCTGATGGCGGCCACCCGCCCGCCCAGACAACAAAGCCGCCCACCGTGGGCGGCTCGTCGACCAGTGTTCGAGCGACGACCACCAGTACGCAGCTGAAGCTAGCAGAGCGCAAATGCGTCGTCAAGACACAGACGACTCAGGGCGTGCTCGGGCGATCAAGTCTACTTGTCGGCGAACCAGTCCGCGTCGATCTGGGCGAACTTCGCCCACTTCTCCGGGAGCTCCTCGTTCGGGAAGATCGCCTGGACCGGGCAGACCGGGACGCAGGCGCCGCAGTCGATGCAGGTCTCGGGGTCGATGTAGAGCTTGTTCTCCGACTCGAACTCCGGCGCTTCCTTCTTGGGGTGGATGCAGTCGACCGGGCACACCTCGACACAGGCGGTGTCCTTCGTGTCGATGCACGGCTCGGCGATGGTGTAGGCCATGTACGGATCCTCCTTGGCAGTGGGCCTCCCGATTGTCCCCGGGGAGAGGCATCGTAGCGCAAAACAGCCCGGGCGTCCTGCCCCGCGGCGGCGCCCAGGGCCCCGACTCCTACTGCGTGGCCTGGCGAAACAGGGCCATCAGCCGGGCGTCGTTCGGGTTGATGGCGAAGCCCTTCTTGATCTGCTCGATCGCCAGTTCGCGGTCGCCGGACTCGAGGGCTGCCCGGGCATTCTTGAGGCACTCCTCGATCACGATGGCGGCTTCGGCCTCCTGCGCGATGACGATGGCCTCCTGGTTCGACGGGTCCTCCCGCCGGACGGCACGGGCCTCGTCGAGGGCCTGTCGGAAGCGCCCCTTCTGGAGGAAGTCGTCTGCCCGCAGGAGACGGTCCTCCATGCTCAGCGCGGGCGTCGGCGCAGGAGCAGGGGTGGGCGTCGGCGCCGGTGTGGCCCGAGTCTCGGGTGCGGGCGTCGCCGTGGGTTTTGCCGGCGCAGGCGCAGGTGGAGTCGACGGGCTCGGCGTGGCGACGGGGGCCGTGTCCGGTGGTTTGGGAGTCGGCGCCGGAGCCCCCGTTCGGCTCGGGGCCAGCATGAGCCAGCCGGCGACGGCGAGCAGCGCCACGGCGCCGACGCCCAGGACGCCGGCCAGCACCAGCGGGGTTCTCGAAGACGTGCCCGCCGCCGCGCCGCGCCGGCGCGAGTCCGGCCGTGCCGGACGCCGGGGAGCGGCCGGCGCTTTGCTCGTCGGCCTGGCCGGGCCCACGGCCGCCGGAGGGGCTGGCGCCGCCGTGGCGATCGGGGTCGGCTTTCGCGGGCGCGGCTTGACCAGGAGGATCCGATCGGCCGGAGCCGTGAGGTCGGTGGACCCGCCGAGATCCTGGAGGGCTAGCGAGAGCTCCTCCGACATGCTCCGGGCGTCGGGATAGCGCTCCTCCCTGTTCTTGGCGAGCCCGCGTGCGAGGACCTGCCTGAGCCGATTCCAATTCGATCCCCCGGGGATGAGCCCCAGGTCGACGTCCTCGTGGACGATCTTGTAGAAGAGGGCCGCGATGTCGTTGGAGCGGAAGGCCTTCTCGCCGGTGACGAGCTCGAAGAGGATCAGGCTCATCGAGAAGAGATCCGTCCGGCCGTCGATCTCCTTCCCCTGGAACTGCTCGGGGGACATGTAGTTGGGCGTGCCCGTGACGACACCGGACGGTGGTGACGCTGTGGGTCCGGAGAGGCGGGCCACGCCGAAGTCCATGATCTTCGCCGGGAAGCCGATGGGCACGAAGATGTTGGCCGGCTTGATATCCCTGTGGACGATCCCGTTCTCGTGGGCATGGCCCAGCCCGGCCAGGGCCTGGAGGACGACGTTCACGATCCCGCGGGGATCGGGCTTGAGCCCGCTGGCGAGAGCCTCCGCAAGGTCGACGCCCTCGAGCTTCTCGAGGACCATGTAGGGCGCCCCCTCGTGCTCGCCCAGCTCGTAGACCACGATGATGTTCGGGTGCTGGATCCGGGCGGCGGCCCGCGCCTCCCGCAGGAACCGCTCCCTGTCCTCGGGCTCGCCCAGGCCCCTGGACATGACCTTGAGCGCCACGTCACGGTCGAGGCTCTCGTCCCGACCCAGGTAGACCGTCCCCATCGCGCCCTGACCCAGCTCGCCCACGATGCGGTAGCGACCGATCCGGGCGGGAGCTGCCATGGTGGAATGATATCCTCCGGAGCCTTGCGTGCGGTGGTGCAGAGGGCCTCGGAGGCCTCGGTCAGCGTCCTTGGGGACACCGTGGGCCGGATCGGCCCGGGTCTCGTCATCCTGCTCGGCGTGGGCAAGGCCGACACCGAAGAGGACGCCGATCTCCTCGCGGACAAGGTCGTCCATCTGAGAGTCTTCCCGGACGATGCGGGCCAGATGAACCGCTCCGCTCTCGACGTGGGCGGAGGCCTCCTGGTGATCTCCCAGTTCACCCTGATGGGGGACGCTCGCCGCGGACGACGTCCCTCCTACGTGGAGGCCGCCGCGCCCGAAGAGGCCGAGCGGCTCTACACCCGCTTCGTGGAGCGCCTCCGACCCTCGGGACTCGACGTGGCCACAGGCGTCTTCCGCGCCATGATGGACGTGGCCCTGGTGAACCAGGGCCCGGTCACCATCCTCCTGGACTCCAAGAAGCAGTTCTAGCCCCACCCTTCTGTCACACTGGAGGGACTGTGAGACAGGTGCTCGTTGCGTTCGTTGTCGTGTTTGGGTTGGGGGGCTCTTTGGCCACGATGGTCGAGCCGGCTCCGGGACCGGACGGCTGGGAGTCGTTGTCGAGCACCGCGGAGACTTTCGCGGTCGAGGACTTGCAGGGGCGCACGTTGCGCTCAGGGGACCTGGCCGGGCGGATCGTGATCATCGACTTCTGGGCCACCTGGTGCTCGCCCTGCATCCGCGAGCTTCCCGAGCTCGTCGAGTACCACCACAGGCTCGAGGGTCGCGAGGACGTGGTTCTCCTGAGCTTCAACGTCACCGACGAGCGGGCGGACATCGAGGCCTTCGTCGCCGAGAGAGACGTTCCCTTTCGCGTCTATCTCGCTGACGACCTCCTCGGCCCCTACGAGATCGTGGCGTTTCCCACCAAGCTGGTCATCGATATGCGCGAGGCCGGCAAGGACGACGCCGGTGTGGTGAGGTTTCGCAGCGAAGGGTACACCTCGGCTGCCAGCATCGAGGCCCGGGTCGAGGAGTTGCTCGCCGCGGCGCCTTGAAGCCTGCTCCGTATCTTCTTCGCTGCTCTCCGGGCGCTTGACGATCACGACGGTCGCGTCGTCGTCCCAGGGCCGGCCGTCGCCGTGGGCCTTCACCTCGTCGAAGAGCCGATCGAGGATCTCGCTGGCGCTCGCGTTCTTGTGGGCGAGGACGGCCTTGCGCAGCCGCTCGGTGCCGTAGAAATCACCGGAGGCATCGGGCCGCTCGAGTATTCCGTCTGTGCACATCGCGAGCACTTCGCCGGGGTGCAGGCGGGCAAACCCCCGTCGGAAGCGCACCTCGGGGAGGGGTCCGATGACGGTTCCCCCGACGCTGAGCTCCTGATCGCCGGGTCGACCCGGACGAGGATCGCGGAAGAACAGGATGGGAGGCGGGTGGCCGGCGTTGACGTAGACGATGTTCCCGTCGGCTTCCATCTCTGCGTAGAAGATGCTCACGAAGCGGCTGGACAGTCGTGAGCGATGGATCACCCGGTTGAGCTTCGCGAACACGTGGGCGATCTTGAGCTCCTTCTCGATCCCCATGCGAAGCCCCGTCACCACGTCCCGGACGACAAGGGCGGCGGGCAGCCCGTGGCCGCTGGCGTCTCCGATCGCCAGGCCGTAGACGTCTTCCCCCAGGTCGTGAAAATCGTAGAAGTCGCCTCCCACCTCGTCGGTGGCCAGCGAGCGGCAGGCGATGTCGTAGCCGGGGAAGGCGGGAGGGGTCTCGAACAGCAGGCTCCTCTGGATCTCCGCGGCCTCGCGGAAAGAGCCGCGCACCCGGGCGTCCGCCAGGCGGGCGTCCAGTGCGGCCCGGATGGTGTTCAGGGCGAAGTCCAGCTCTGCCATGTCCCACCCCTCGTCGAGGAGGAAGAAGAAGCAGAAGCGCTGCGGCTGCCGGCCGACCACCAGCCCCGCCGCGGCAGCCCGGGGCGGGAGCCTGAGCTTCTTCGGCGCGGCATCCCCCTCGCCGAAGATGTAGACGCGATGCTCGACGACCTCCGCGACGGGCGGGGCGTCCGGGTCGAGGTCGTCGGCCGGCGAGCCGACGATCTCACCCACGCTGCTCAGGAGTGCGAAGCCGTCCCTGCGCTCGACATAGAGCAGGCCACCGCGCAGCCGCAGATCGTCTCGGAAGCGATCGAACACCTCTTCGAAGAAAGCCTCGAGGTGCTTCGGCTGCTGCTGCCTGGGCTTGAGCTCATCGAAGAGCGCATCGAGGCGACGGTAGAGGCGTTTTGCTTTGTCCATTCTCGCAGTCGTGCCACTGCGCGCTTGCCGGCGCGCTCGCAGAACCCATCATCGTAGCATCCGACGCGAATCAGCCCGAGGGCACCGAGGAGCCGATCTCTCGTTCGATCGTCTCGAGCACCTCGTAGACGGCGCGGTTGTCGGGCAGAGCGGCGAGGCGAGCGCGGATGCGGGCGCCCTCGGCTCGATCCCGGCCGAGGGCGGCCACCGCATCGGGGATCTCGCGCCAGTGCCCGACGACCCGTCCCAGGCCGTGGCGGGCGACGTAGTCGGTGTTGAACCGCTCCTGGGGAATCGTGTGTCGATTGCGGGTCACCACCACGGGGACGTGCAGGTGAAAGGCCTCGGCCAGCGAGCCGGGGCCAGGCTTCGTCACGAGCACGTCGCTCGCCGCCAGGAACTCCGCCACGCGGTCGGTGAAGCCCCTCTTGTGGAGCCGACCGGCGTGCCGGCTCTCGATGGGCACCAGGCGCTCGAGCAGCCGGGGGTTGTCCCCGCAGAGAGCGACCACGGTCCAGCCGGGGTCCGTCTCGAGAAGAGCCTGGGCGAGAGGAGCCATCTCGGCTGAGCCCTTGCCGCCGAAGAGGAGCGTGACGGTGAAGTCCCCGGGGTCGAGCCCCATCTCCCTCCGGACCCTTTCTCGAACGTCGGGCCCCCCACTTCCGTAGAAGGCCGGGTTCAGCACCATCCCCGAGACACGCGCGATCCGATCGGCGGCAAGGCCGAAGTCGAGGGCCTGCTGGCGGGCCTCGTCCGTCCCCACCACGACCCGGTGGATGCCGGGCTCGATCCAGAAGCGGGGCGGGTAGTCGGCCAGGTCGGTGAGCACGACGATGAGCGGCACCCCGGGATGTGCGCGCCCCAGAGCCTCGAGCATGACGCCGTTGAAGTTGGGCAGGACCGAGACGACGGCCTCCGGCCGAGGCCGGGCGCCGAGCCACGCCTCGAGTGCTCGGGTGAGCGCGTGCCGGCGGATCCGGATGGCGGCGTGCATGACTTGAAGCAGAGGCGCCAGGAGGACGTTCCAGTGGCGGCGGAGGATCAGGTTGTAGGCGTCCTCCAGGGAGCTCCCGGTCCACCGCTTCAGCACGTCCAGGCCAGCGAGAACCTGCTGAAGGCTCTCCACCCGAAAGCGGAGCGGCGCGCCCGTCTCGTCTGCGGCGGCCACGAGGGCTCGGGCGGCGGAGCGGTGGCCGCCCCCGGCGTCGATCGTGAAGAGCAACACGTCGCGCGTCCGCTCGGTCATGACCGCGTTCCGCTAGCGCGGGAGCAGCGGGCTCACGAGCTGCATCCCGGTCCAGATCACCACCACCGTTGCGACGTCGAGCACGACACCGGTCCGCATCATGCGCGTGAGCGGCACCCGGCCCGTTCCGAACACGATGGCGTTGGGCGGCGTGGCGACGGGAAAGACGAACGCGCAGGAGCAGGCGACGGCGGCGGCCAGGGCCGGGGCCACCGGATCGAAGCCGGCCTGAAGAGAGGCTGCGATGACGATGGGGATGAGGAGGGTGGCCGAGGCGGTGTTGGAGGCGAACTCGCTCAGGGTGGTCGCCGCCACGATGGCCACCAGCATGAGGCCCCCGGGGCTGGACGCGAGCCCCGAGCCCACCACCGCCTCGCCGGCCCAGGCCACGAGGCCCGTCTCCTGGCCCAGCATCCCGAGAGAGAGCCCGCCACCGAAGAGCAGCAGGATGCCCCAGTTGACCCTCTCCCCCTCGGCCCACGTGAGGGCGAAGCGCCGCCCCCCCCGCCAGCTCACCGGGGCGACGAAGAGGAGCGTGGCACACAGAAGCGCCACCCCGGCCTCCGGCAGGTGCGACCGCAGCGCTTCGGTGAACGGGTGTGAGGGGCCGAGGAGTCCCTTCGCCACGGCCGGTGCCGTCCACAGCGTGAAGGCGAGCAGCACCGCCGTCACCGTCCACCGCGCCCCCGCCCGTCGCACGCGCTCCTCGCTCGGACTGCCGGTCTCCCGTGGGGGCACGAGGGTGGCTTTGGCCGAGACCTCGTCCCCTTCGAGGTTTCGAGCCAGCGTCAGGCGGACGACGAGGAGTGTCACGAGGAACATGCCGATCGAGAGCGGCGCGGCGAAGAGGATCCAGCCGGTGAAGGTGACCTGAACGCCGGCCAGCTCGTCGAGAAAGCCGGCCGCCAGCAGGTTCGGAGGTGTGCCGATGAGCGTGGCGACGCCGCCGATCGAGGCCCCGTAGGCGATCATCAGCAGGATCGCCGAGTCGAAACGGCGGGCGCGTCCCTTCGCCGTCCCGCCCCGGGCATCGATGGCCCCCTCGCCGATCGGCGTCAGCAGCGCGGCGGTGGCGGTGTTCGAAAGGGCGCTGGAGAGGACCGCCGAGACGACGCCCATCCCGGCGAGCAGGCCCCGGGGCGAGCTCGAGAAGGCCCGGAGGCCGAGCAGGTGACCGGCAACGCGGCGGTCGAGCCCGTACTTGCGGAAAGCCTCGGCCAGGAGGAAGGAGCCGAGGAAAAGGAAGATCACCGGGTGCGCGTAGGGGGCCAGGACCTGCCGGGCCGGGGCGATGCCGGCGGCGATGGCCAGGGCCGAGCCCACGAGAGCGGTGGCGGACAGCGGAATGGCCTCGGTCATCCACCAGATGATGACCAGCGTGATGATCCCGAGCAGCAAGCGGGCGTCGATCGGATGGTCGCCGGGGTTGAGCAGCACCACGATGAGGCCGAGAACCGGCCCGGCGACGAAGCCCCCGGACCGCATCCGATGTTCGACGCGAGTCTCGAGATCGGTCGTGTCCACCGCCGCACTATAGCGCGTGGACCGCTCCCGGGATGCACCCCAGTGAGGTCGCTCCCCTTGACCGGCCCTCCCCCCCGGAGCCAGCATTGAGCCGGCCCATTCGGGCCCAAAGGAGCCCAATGGCCGAACGACGCGCTGCCAAGAAGACCAGCCGACCGCCGACCCTGCACCGGGAGTTCGTTCGCCGCTTCCCGGGGCTGGGCGAAGCCTGGGACCTCGTCAACGAGGAAGGGGCCTCGGGTCCCCTCGATGCCAGGACGCAGCGGCTGGTGAAGCTGGCCATCGCCATCGGCGCCATGCGCGAGGGCGCGGTCCACGCCGGCGTCCGCAAGGCCCGCGACGCCGGGGCGGCGACCAGCGAGATGGAGCAGGTCGTGGCCCTGGCCGCCAGCACCATCGGCTTGCCCGCCACGGTCGCCGCGTGGAGCTGGATCAGGGACGAGACGAAGGGAAAGGCCCGGTCCCGGAAACGCTGAGGCCCGGCGCTTCTATCCGCGCGTCCGCAACGCGTCGACCAGACGCTCGCGGATCTCGTCCCGCACACGGCGCAAGGCCGCCCGCCTCTCCTCCTCCGTGCCCTCGGCCTTCGCCGGGTCCTCGAATGAGATGTGGACCTGCTCAACCGGCCTGGTAAAGGCGGGGCATTTTTCCTTCGCCGAGTCGCAGACGGTGAAGACGAGATCCCAACGATCGTTCACGTAGTTGGGATCCACCGGCTCGGGCACGCCGCCCGAGATGTCGATCCCGATCTCGGCCATCGCATCGACGGCGAGAGGGTGAACGCGAGCTGCGGGGTGCGTCCCCGCCGAGCGGGCCTCCCACTGGTCGGCGAGGAGATGGTTCACCAGGCCCTCGGCCATCTGCGAGCGACAGGAGTTTCCGGTGCAAAGAATCAGCACCCGTTTCTTCTCGCTCGGCTGTGTCACCATCACTGCTCCTCCTCCGGGGCTGCGCCAGAGCCGGACACTCCATTATCCAGCGGCTGGGCGTCGAGGCGACGTTCAGAGCGACCCCGAGAGGCGGACCTCGATGGGAAGGAGTGACCCGTGGGCAAGAAAGCGGACGGGACGACCCGGCGCGACTTCGTTAAGGTCGCCGGAGTCGGGGCGGCGGGTCTTCTGGGCGCGCCGCCGACGGAGGGCGCCCGGGCGGGCGCTTCGGGCGACCTTTCCACGGACGAGATCGCCGCCCTGCTCGGCGATCCGGACTGGCCCAGCCTGCGCCATTACCCCCAGGACCACCTCGCACGCATCGCCCTCCCCCTTGGGGGGATCGGCACGGGGACGGTCTCGCTGGGGGGTCGGGGGGATCTCCGGGACTGGGAGATCATGAACCGTCCGGCGAAGGGCTTCGTTCCCTCCGGTGGCGGCGCGCGCCCCTTCTTCGCCCTCTTTGCCGAGGCGTCGGGTCGGCCGCCCGTGTGCCGGATCCTGGAGGGCCCACTCGAGTCCTTCGAGTTCTTCGGCTCTCACGGGGCAGTGGCGCCAAACGCGGGCCTGCCCCGCTTCCGTGGGTGCTCCTTCGCCACCGCGTACCCGTTCGGGCGTGTGATGCTCCGAGACGAGGACGTCCCCCTCGACGTCGACATCAAGGCGTTCAACCCTCTCGTCCCGGCCGACCCTGATGCGAGCGGCATTCCCGTCGCGATCCTCTCGTACGAGCTCCGAAACCCCGGCGAGCGGGCGGTGAGGGCTTCGGTCTGCGGGACGCTGCCGAATTTCGTGGGCATCGACGGTTTCGAGAAGGACCGGGACTGGAAGGGCGATCTGTTTCCCACCGGTGCGTCGGGGAACCAAAACGCGCTGCGTCGAAGCGCGGCCTGCCAGGGCCTCTTCCTCGACTCGGCCGGCGTCGACGAGCGGTCGCCGGCCTGGGGCACGATCGCCCTCGTGACCACGGCCTCCGAGGGCCTCACGCACAGGACCTCGTGGGCGAGACAGGAGTGGGGCTTCCCCATCCTCGACTTCTGGGACGACTTCGGCGCGGACGGCCGACTCGACGAGCGCCAGCGACCGGAGTCGCTCGAGAGTCCGGTGGCCTCCCTCGCGGTGTCGGTGCAGGTGCCGCCGGGTGAGAGGCGGGAGGTGCGCTTCCTTTTGACCTGGCATTTCCCAAACCGCTACACCTGGACACCGCGAGAGACCGACGACGATCTCATCGGCAACCACTACACGACGCTCTACCGCGACGCCTGGGATGTGGCGGAGCAGACGGTGCCGCGTCTGGCCGAGCTGAAGCGGCGGACGGTGCAGTTCGTGTCCACCTTCTGCGCCAGCGACATGCCCGACGAGGTGAAAGAGGCCGCCCTCTTCAACGTCAGCACCCTCCGGACCCAGACCTGCTTCCGAACCCCGGACGGGCGCTTCTTCGGGTTCGAGGGCAGCGCTCCGCAGAAGGGGTGCTGCCACGGGTCGTGCACCCACGTCTGGAACTACGAGCAGGCGACGCCCTATCTGTTCGGGTCGCTGGCCCTCGGCATGCGGGAGGTCGAGTTCGGCTTCGCCACGGCCGAGAGCGGGCGCATGAGCTTCCGGGTCGCCTGCCTCTCGACCGCAGCCAGGAGTTCGGCAAGGCCGCCGCCGACGGGCAGATGGGGTGCATCGTCAAGATGTATCGCGACTGGCAGCTCTCGGGAGACGACGCGCTGCTTCGGCGGCTCTGGCCCAGCGTCAAGAAGGCGGTGGAGTTCTGCTGGATCGACGGGGGGTGGGACGCGGACCGCGACGGGGTGATGGAGGGGTGCCAACACAACACGATGGACGTCGAGTACTACGGACCCAACCCGCAGATGGGCATCTGGTACCTCGCCGCCCTGCGAGCGGCCGAGGAGATGGCGCGCCACCTGGGTGAGGGCACCTTCGCCGAGACGTGCCACGACCTCTTCGAAAGCGGGAGCGCCTGGATCGACGCCCACCTCTTCAACGGCCGCTACTACGAGCACGAGGTTCGGGCCCCTCGTGACCCGTCCGATGTGGCGCCCAGCCTGCTCGTGGGCATGGGGGCGAAGGACGTCACCCGCCCTGAGTATCAGCTCGGCTCGGGCTGCCTCGTCGACCAGCTCGTGGGTCAGTTCCTGGCCCACGTGTGCGGCCTGGGGCACCTCGTCGATCCGAAGAACGTGCGACGAAGCCTCGGGAGCATTCTCCAGTACAACCTGCGGAGCGACCTGAGCAGCCACTTCAACAGCATGCGATCGTTCGCGCTGAGCTCGGAGTCGGCCCTGCTCATGGCCGGCTATCCCGAAGATCGACCACGCAACCCGTTCCCCTACTTCACCGAGGCGATGACCGGCTTCGAATACACCGCCGCCGTGGGGATGCTCTACGAGGGAATGATCGACGAAGGGCTCGAAAGCGTTCGACGCGTCCGCGGGCGCTATGACGGTCGCCGGCGCAACCCCTTCGACGAGGCGGAGTGCGGACACCACTACGCCCGGGCAATGGCCAGCTGGGCCGCCGTGCTGGCCTGGACCGGCTTCCGCTACTCTGCTGTCACTAGGACCCTCGCCGTGGGTCCGCGCCGGGGTCGCTTCTTCTGGTCGAGTGGCTACGCCTGGGGCGACTCAACTCAGGCCGGCGGGCCAGACGGACGGACGCTTTCGCTGCGGGTCCTGGAAGGGAAGCTTGCCCTCGCCCGGGTGACGCTGAGCGGCTTCGGGACTCGGGACGTCGCGCCGGCCCGGGATCTCGGACCCGGAGACGAGCTCAGGGTGGCTTTCGATCGAGACGGGCGCTCCGCATGAGGAGTCAGACGGCGGTCGTCGTCGGGTAGGCCCGGGGTGCCGAGCGGAACGGGGCTCGGGTGTCGGATGAGGATGAGGAGTGTGCCGTTTCGACCTTCGTCCGTGGCTTCTTGAGCGGAATCTCGATTCCCAGCGCTCGCGCGGCCATCTCGGCGGGCCTCGCCGCCAGCAGCTTCCTGTGGAGCCGCCGGGCCTCGGTCTCGAAACGGGCCCGCTCGGCCCCGGCCATGTTTCGCTCGCCGCGGCCAGCGGCTCGGCGCGCCTGCCTCTCGAGCCAGCCCGCGAGGACGTGAGCGTCGTGGAGGGCCCCGATCGCGTCCTGAAGCGCCTTCCAGGTGTCGCTGGTTCCCGACTCCGCGCCGCGCACGAGGTCGTCCACGTCGGCCGCATAGCGCAGCCAGTCGCACCCGGCGTCTGAGGGCGTGGAGCGCCTCGGGGTCGTAGCGGTCGCCGATGGACGCGAGTCGTCGGAGGAGGGTGGCGCCCTGCCGCTCGCGCACCGCCTGGGTCCGCCGCAGGATGGTGTCCGTGTCGGCTGTCCCCCGGGCCCGAATCCGGCGGAGGTCACGCCGCAGGCGGTCGATGTCCAGGTCGAGGATGCCGTCGGCCCTTCGCCTTGCGAGCCAGCAGCGGCAGGGCGACCCGGAGCCGGCGGCCGGCCACGCGGACCTGGTGGACAGGCTCTTCCTCGCCGGCGAGGGCGCCGGGAAACTCCCGAAAGACGCGGCGGACCCGCTCTCGAAAGAGCGTGGCACCGTCCTGTCCGGGCTGGGTGGGGGCCATTTGTGATGATCCTGACGAGGGCGGAGAGGATACCACGGCCGCATGACGGTGGCCTCGGGAAGGGGCTAATATGGGAATTCGCCTCCTGCCTGCTGCCATGGCCCCGACGACACCACCTTCGCCCTCAGCCCGGAACCCCGCTCTGGCCCTCGCCGAGTCGGCGCCTGCTTCCCTCCGGGACGAGGGCTCCGAGGCGTCCTCCCAGCCCATGGCGGTCCTGGACATGGGGGCGAGTGCGCTCCGGCTCATGGTGGCCGAGAAGCCTCCCGGCGAGCCCCTGCGCGTGCTCGAGGAGGCCTCGCGGGCAGTCGCGCTGGGAAAGGACGCCTTCGGCGGAGGCCGCCTGGGAGCTCCCGCCATCGAAGCGGCGCTCAAGGCCCTGGAGGGCTTCCGCCGGATCATGGACTCCTACGGCGTCGTGCGCTACCGCGCCGTGGCCACCAGCGCCGTGCGCGAAGCCGTCAACCGCGACACGTTCCTCGATCGGGTGCGGATGCGCACCGGGATCGACGTGGAGGTCATCGACGGCTCGGAGGAGAACCGCCTCACCTACATGGCGGTTCGTGAGGCGCTCCACGGCGGCGAGACGCTGGCTGTGGGCGACTCCCTGCTGGTGGAGGTCGGCGGGGGCAGCGCGGACATCTCCTTCCTCCGCAAGGGAGAGCCGATCTACTCCGGGACGTACGCTCTGGGGGCCATCCGGATGCGCCAGAACCTCGCCTCCTGGCACGGGAGCCACGAGCAGCGGGTGCGACTGTTTCGACGTCACGTGCAGAACATCGTGGAGGACATCCGGCGGGAGATGCCGCTTCGGGAGGCGCGGCGCTGCATCGCTCTGGGCGGCGACGCCCGCTTCATTGCGGACGAGACCGAGGGGGAAGCGTCGGGCGCGGAGGTTCGGACGATCGACCGCGAGCGTTTCCTCGGGTTTTGCGAGGAGACGGTGGCCCTGGACGAGGAGCAGCTCGTCGAGCGTCACCGGCTGCCGCTGGTGAGGGTCGAGACGCTGGCTCCGGCGCTGCTCGTGTACCGGGAGCTGCTCCACGAGACCCAGGCCACCGAGGTGATCGTGCCCCGGGCCACCCTGCGGGACGGGCTCCTCCTGGACATGGTGCGCACCGAGGAGGGCCACGGCATCGAGGACTTCTCTCGTCAGGTCCTCGCCTCGGCCGCCGCGCTCGGCGAGAAGTACCGCTACGACGCCTCCCACGCCGCCAACGTGGCTCAGCTGTCCACCGTTCTCTTCGACCAGCTCCAAGCCGAGCACGGACTCGGCGGGCGGCACCGACTCCTCCTCGAGGTCGCGGCGCTGCTCCACGACATCGGGGCGTTCGTGAGCCTCAGGGGCCACCACAAGCACGCCCAGTACGTCCTCTCGGCCGCCGAGATCTTCGGCCTGAGCCGCGAAGACATGGGGGTCATCTCCAACGTCGCCCGGTACCACCGTCGAGCCGCACCCAACAAGTCGCACCAGCCCTACATGGCGCTGGACAGCGAGGCCAGGATCGTGGTGAGCAAGCTGGCGGCCATCCTGCGGGTCGCTAACGCCCTGGACGCCGACCACCTGCAGAAGATTCGTGACGTCCGCCTCCTGAGCGAGGGCGATCACTGGGTGCTCGAGGTCGAGGGCGCCGGCGACATGACGATCGAGCGCCTGGCCGCCCTGGCCCGGGCCGACCTCCTCACTGAGGTCTTCGGCCGCAAGGTCACCTTCCGCGAAGCCGGGACACGCTCGTGAAGAAGACCTCGCGCCGCCGCGAGCCCGAGCTCTTCCTGAACCGCGAGCTGAGCTGGCTCGAGTTCAATCGACGGGTGCTCGAGGAGGCCCGGGACGCTTCGACTCCGCTGCTCGAGCGGCTCAAGTTCGCCGGGATCGTGGCCAGCAACCTCGACGAGTTCTTCATGGTGCGAGTGGCCGCCCTCAAGAACGCCCTCGCCGAGGGCGACACGGCTCCCGATCTCGCCGGGCTGACTCCCGCCCAGCAGCTCAGGAAGATCTCCGAGCGTGCCCACGCCATGGTGGACGAGCTCTACGAGGAGCTGCACCACAGGATCCTGCCCGCTCTCGCCGAGGGGGGTCTCCGGCTGGCCATGCCATCGGACCTGGAGCCGTCGCTCCTGGCCGGTCTCGGGCGGTATTGCCGGGACGAGGTGATGCCGGCGCTGACTCCCCTGGCGATCGATGCCTCGCGGCCGTTCCCCATGCTCTTGGGCCTGAGCCTCAACCTGGCGGTGCTGCTCGGACCGGCAGGGGCCGAAGAGGAGGAGCGTCTGGCCGTCGTCCAGATGCCGAGCCGGCTCCCTCGCCTGGTGCGCCCCCCTGGTCCCGAGGCGCTGGCCTACGTCCTCCTCGAGGACGTCATCCGTTCGGAGCTTCAGGCCCTCTTTCCGGGCCAGGCGATCCAGGACGTGGCGGTCTTCCGCGTGGCACGGGATTCCGAGCTGGATCTCGACGACGAGGGAGGGATCGATTTTCTCCACGTCATCGAGGAGGAGCTCAAGAACCGCCGGCGCAGCGGGATCGTCCGGCTGGAGGTCGAGGCGTCGGTGTCCGAGGAGCTCCTGTCGCTCCTGGCCACGCGCCTGGGTGTCCGCTCCGAGGACGTCTACCGGGTGCGAGGGCCCGTCGACATCCGTTCGCTGGTGCAGCTCGTCGACCTCCCGCAGCTCGAGGACCTGCGTGCGGCGCCGCTCAAGCCCCAGCCGACGGTGACGGTGGGGGGGGAAGCGCTCTTCGATCTCCTCGACGAGCGGGACGTGGTTCTCCACCACCCCTACGACTCGTTCGACCCCGTCGTGTCCCTCGTCTCGGCGGCCGCGGACGACCCCGACGTCCTGGCGATCAAGCAGACTCTCTATCGCACCAGCGGGGACTCGCCGATCGTTCGCGCGCTCCAGCGTGCGGCGGAGAACGGCAAGCAGGTGACGGTGCTGGTCGAGCTCCTGGCCCGGTTCGACGAGCGCTCGAACATACGCTGGGCCCGGGCGCTGGAGGAGGCGGGCTGCCACGTCATCCACGGCATCCGGGGGTACAAGACCCACTCCAAGATCTGTCTCGTCGTGCGCCGTGGCCGACGGGGCATCCGGCGCTACGTGCACACCGGGACCGGCAACTACAACGAAAAGACGGCGCGCCTCTACACAGACTTCGGCCTCATGACGTCCGACGCCGACATGGGCGAAGATGCATCTTCCTTCTTCAATGCCCTGACGGGCTACTCGGACCCGCCGAGCATGAAGAAGCTCGTGATGGCCCCGATGCAGCTCCGGGAGCGGCTGCTCCGGCTGATCGATCGCGAGCGGCAACGCGCCGTCGAGGAGCAGCCCGCGGAGATCCGAGCCAAGATGAACTCGCTCGTGGACGAGGAGATGATCCGCGCCCTGTACGCCGCGGCGAAGGCCGGTGTGAAGATCCGGCTGAACGTCCGCGGGATCTGCTGCCTGCGCCCCGGCGTTCGAGGCGTCTCCGACACGATCGAGGTCGTCTCCATCGTCGACCGCTTCCTCGAGCACTCCCGGGTCTTCCACTTCAAGAACGGCGGTGACGAGGAGGTCTATCTCTCCAGCGCGGACCTGATGCCGCGCAACCTCAACCGGCGGATCGAGCTCCTGTTTCCCGTGGAGTCGACCGAGGGGCGACGGAAGGTGATTCGTGCCCTCGACGCCGCGTTCCGGGACACGGTGAAGGCCCGCGTCCTCCAGAAGGACGGCAGCTACCGGCGGTCGCGGACCCCGAACGGCGAGGAGCCCTACCGCTCGCAGATCGAGCTGCACCGGGAGGCGCAAAGGGCGACGGAGCGGGCTCGGGCCGCCACCAGCGTGGCGCTGGAACCCCTGGCCTCGCCCCAGGGTTGACGGGGATGGAGGCTCGCGCCGTCCCGGCTCCCGTTCTCTCCGCAGAAGAGCGATCCCTCTACGAGAAGGGAGTGGGCGAGTTCAACGCCCGGCTCTTCTTCGAGTGCCACGACACGCTCGAGGAACTCTGGGCAGGCGTCCGCGGACCGTCCCGGGATTTCTTCCAGGGTCTCATCCAGGTGGCGGTGGGGTTCCACCACATCGGCAATGGCAATCGGGTCGGGGCCGAGAGGCTCTTCGGTCGGGCGCTGAAGCGGCTCGAAGGGTATCCCGACGACTACGCCGGCCTGGCGCTCGGCGAGCTTCGGGACGCCGTCGCCGGCTGGCGCCGGGCGCTGGATCCCCAGGCTCCCGTGAACCTGTCGGGCCGAACGCCTCCGCACCTCTCGCTTGCCCCGGCTTCGGCAGCAACTTCCCCGGCGACGGTGGCGGGAGGGCAAAGCTGAGCGCCCGCGATCGATCCCGGGGTGGAGCGGGGGGGGAGCGCTTCGACCGCCGGGAGCTCCTGAGCAGCCTCGCCCCCTCGGCCACCGATCGCAGTGGCCACTGGATCCGGGTGCACCGACCCGCCATGGCCTGCCTGTTCGAGGTCACTCTGGGCTCCGAGGAGGCGCGTTTCGTCAAGGAGGCTCGGGCGGCGCTCGACCAGGTCGACGCCCTTGAGGACGTGCTCACCGTCTTTCGGGACACGAGCGAGCTTCAGCGGGTGAACAAGCAGGCTGCGTCGGGGCCGGTGGACGTGTCGGCGGGTCTCATGGCGCTCCTGGTGCTGTGCCGGGATCTCCACGCCGCAACCGGTGGGGCGTTCGATCCGACGAGCACGCCGCTGAGTCGCGAGTGGGGCTTCCTCGCCCGGCAGGGGCGCCTCCCGTCGGAGGAGGAGATCGCCGCCTCGCGGGCTCGAGTCGGCATGGAGCGGGTGAGCCTCGACGAGACAGCCTGCACCGTGAGCTTCAACGCTCCCGGCGTGGAGCTCAACCTCGGCAGCGTCGGCAAGGGCTGGTCGCTCGACCGGATCGCGGAGAGCCTGCGCGACCGCGGGCTGCGCCGGGCGCTGGTCAACGCCGGTGGCAGCAGCTTCCTGGGCTGGGGGCGCGACGAGTGGCTGGTGAGCCTTCGTCCCGGCGGTGTGCCCCTGGCCACCGTTCGACTCCGCCGCGCCGCGCTGGGCACGAGCGGAGCGGGGGAGCAGCACTTCGAGGTGGAGGGCCGACGCTTCGGGCACGTGATCGCCCCGCGAACCGGCTGGCCTGCCGCCGGCGTCCGGAGCGCCACCGTGATCTCGGACGACGCCGCCGGCGCCGACGCTCTCGCCACCGCTTTCCTGGTGGGGGGAGGCGCCCTGGCCCGGGTCTATTGTGCCGAGCACCCCGGCACGGTGGCGCTCCTGGTCTTGGAGGACGAGCCCCGGACCATCGTCGTTCACGGCTCTCGCACGGGAGTGGGACTCGACCCGGAGCCCGACGTCCGCCTCGCGGCGGCCGAGAGCTGATCTGCCTCGCCGGCGTGCCGCTCGCCGTTGTTCTCCAGACCCCACATCTGCTATGTTCGCCTCGGGTGAGAGTCGATCGCCCGACCGTTCCCACCCGCCCGCGAACGACATGGCCACTCACCTCGAGAAGTCCCTTGAGCGCGACATCGAACGCATTCGGGGAGAGGTGCGTGAGATGTCGGCGGTCGCCGAGCGCTCGCTCCGCGACTGCGTCCGCGCCTTCGTCGACGACAACCGACAGCTGGCCTACGCGGTCATCCTCCGCGACCAGTACATCGACGAGAAAGAGAAGGCGATCGACCAGCTGTGCCTCGACTTCCTCGTGCGGCAGCAGCCGGCGGGAGCGCACCTCCGCTTCGCCTACAGCACGATCAAGATCAACCTGGAGCTCGAGCGGGTGGGGGACTACGCCGAAAGCGTTGCGCGCCAGGCGGTCAAGCTCGGGAAGCTCCCCCAGGCCCCCGAGTCGCTGAAGCAGTGGGTCGCCGAGATGGCGGACAGGGCCATTCCCATGCTCCACGATGCGGTCGAGGCCTTCGTCCGGCAGGACGTGGAGCTGGCGAAGAAGGCCATGGAGGCCGAACCGGCGGTGGATGCGCTGAAACGCAAGTTCAACAAGGACCTGGTGTCGCTCGTCCGTGAGCAGAAGATCCCTCCCGAGGGAATCGCCCCGCTGATGACCATCGGTCGGCGATTCGAGCGGGTGGGTGACCAGGCACGCAACGTGTGCATGGAAGTGCTCTACATGTGCACGGGCGAGTACGCCAAGCACCCCGATTCCGACACCTTCCGGATCCTGTTCGTCGACGAGCACAACTCCTGCCGGAGCCAGATGGCCGAGTCCATCGCCACGTCGCTGAACGAGCCTCGTTTCGTCTTCGCCAGCGCCGGACTGGAGCCGGGGTCGATCGACAAGAAGACCCTCGATTACCTTCGAGACAAGGGCCTCGACGTGACCCGCCTCGCTCCCAAGTTCGTGTACCAGGTGCCCGACCTCGATCGCTACCACGTCACGGTCGGCCTGGCGCACAAGGTGCAGGATGCGTTTCCCCGCACCCCCCGAAAGATGGTCTACGTGGACTGGAGTCTCGACGACCCGTCGCAGGCCGAAGGCTCGCCGGAGGAGATCAAGGCGGCGTACGACGGGGCATACGAGCACCTCTCGGGCCTCATCCGTGAGCTCGTGGAAGCCGTTCTCGGCAACGCATCCGACTAGGTCGTTTCACCAGCAGGAGAGATCCATGACACGACCGCCCACACTCACGCTGCCCCTGCGGATCCCAGGGGGTCTGCTCGCCCTGGCGGCCCTCGTTGCCTGTGGGCCCTCCACGGGGCCCGACGGCGAGGGGACGACGATCATCCAGAACAAAGGTTCCGACACCATGGTGAACGTGGCCCAGGTGTGGGCCGAGGAGTACGCCAGCGTGGCGCCGGGGGTCGAGGTCGAGGTCTCGGGGGGCGGCTCGGGCGTGGGGATCGCCGCTCTCATCCGCGGTGCCGTCGACATCGCCAATGCCAGCCGCGACCTGAAGCCCCAGGAGATCGAGGCCGCCGAGAAGAACACCGGCAAGCGGCCGGTGGAGTTCACCGTGGGCTACGACGCCCTGGCCGTCTACGTGCACAAGGACAACCCACTCGACGAGATCGAGCTCGGGCGCCTCGGCGAGATCTATGTGGAGGGGGGGACGCTCACTCGGTGGTCCGAGATCGGTGTGACAATCCCCGGAGTCTCGGATGACACCATCGTTCGGATCAGCCGTCAGTCCAGCTCCGGCACCTACGAGTTCTTCCGCGACCACGTCCTCGACCAGCGGGACTTCCAGCTCGGCTCCCGGGACCTGAACGGCTCCAAGGAGGTCGTGGAGCTGGTGAGCACGACCCCCACGGCCATCGGCTACAGCGGCATGGGCTACGCGACGGACCACGTGAAGATGCTGCGTCTGACAACCGGACCCGGTGAGCCCTCGTACGAGCCCTCCGTGGAGAACACGAAGAACCGGAGCTACCCCCTCGCCCGCTCGCTCCATCTGTACACGCTGGGCGAGCCCGAGGGGGCCGTGAAGGCGTACATCGAATGGATCCTGTCGCCTGCGGGGCAGAAGATCATGGAGGACAGCGGATACGTGCCTCTCGCCACCAGCGAGCCCGCCCCGGACCCCGAGCCCGAGCCAGGGAACGGGGAGGACTGAGCGCCGAGCTGGCGCCTTGACTCTCCGGCCACTGAGCCTCCCACGATGACGAGCGACCCAAGAGCCAGGCGCCACAGAATCAGCCGGTCCCGCTGGGCGGTGGTCGGGGAGAAGCTGCTCGAGGGCCTGATCCGCCTGAGCGGATTCAGCGCGATCATCTTCGTGCTGTCGATCTTCTTCTTCATCTTCCGGGAAGCGGCCCCGGTGCTGGCCAGCGAGTCGTTCCATCTCGGCCAGTTTCTCTTCAGCACCGAGTGGTACCCGACCTCCGTCTTGAATGTCCGCTACGGCACTCTCGCCCTGACCGCCGGCACGGCGAGCGTCACCGTTCTCGCCATGCTTCTGGCCGTGCCCTTCGGCCTGGGAGCGGCGATCTACATCTCGGAGTTCTGCGGTCCCCGGGTGCGGGAGACGCTCAAGGTCGTGATCGAGCTGCTGTCGGCCATCCCGAGCGTCGTCTGGGGCTTCATCGGCCTCACGGTCATGAGCAGGCTGCTCGTCCAGTACACGGGAGCGCCGGTCGGAGTGAACGTCCTGAACGGCGGCATCATCCTCGCGCTGATGAGCGTGCCGATCATCGTCTCGATCGGAGAGGACGCGCTCAAGGCCGTTCCCGACTCCTACCGTGAGGCAGGCCTGGCCCTGGGGGCGACCCGCTGGCAGCTCATCTACCGGGTGCTCATCCCGGCGGCCCGCAACGGACTGCTTGCGGCGGTCCTCCTCGGCGTCGGCCGCGGTGTCGGAGAGACGATGGCCGTCCTCATGGCCACCGGCCACGCCGTCCAGATCCCCGGCGGCATCCTCGACTCCGTGAGGACCCTGACCGCCAACATCGCCGCCGAGCTCGGCGAGGCCCCCGCAGGCTCCGACCACTACCGGGTGCTGTTCCTGACGGGTGTGCTTCTCTTCACGATCACCTTCGTCGTCAACCTGACCGCGGATCTGGTGATCCGCGGGGTTCGGCGGAAGTGATGGCTACCGAGGCCATGCCCCGCAGCCGCTTCGCCCGCACCGCGTTCGGAGCTCGCAAGGAGCGCGCGGAGAGGCTGGCGGGGGCCGTCTTCGGCCTGATGTCGGCGGCGATGGTGCTGCCCCTCATCGCGATCTTCGCCTACCTCGTCTGGCTCGCCTGGCCGTCGCTCAGCTGGTCGTTCATCGTGGATGTTCCTCGAAAGGGCATGACCGAGGGGGGCATCTGGCCGGCCTTCGTGGGCACCCTGTATCTCGTGGGGATCTCCCTGGCTGTCTCGGCTCCGATAGGGGTCCTGGCCGCGGTCTATCTCAACGAGTACGCGAAGGACAGCTGGTTCAATCGGGTGGTCAATCTCGCGGTCATCAACCTGGCCGGGGTGCCGAGCATCGTGCACGCGCTCTTCGGCCTGGGCGCTTTCGTCTACGCCGCCCGCTTCGGGTACTCGATCATCTCCGCTTCGCTCACCCTGGCGATCATGACGCTCCCGGTGATCATCGCCAGCACCCGCGAGGCGCTCGCTTCGGTTCCCATGTCCTTCCGCGAGGCCTGCTGGAACGTGGGGGCCACGCGCTGGCAGACCATCAAGGCGGTGGTCCTGCCCAACTCGATCAGCGGGATTCTCACCGGGATCATTCTTCAGGTGAGCCGGGCCGCGGGCGAGACCGCACCGATCATGTTCACGGGTGCGGTCTTCTTCAAATCGGTGAGCAAGGGCGAGCTCTTCCCCTACAGCCTCGGCGAGCAGTGCATGGCGCTCTCCATGCACCTCTACACCCTGGCGACCCAGGTCCCCAACGTCCGGCCGTCGCTCCAGAATGCCACCGCCGTCGTTCTCCTGGGCACGGTGCTCATCGTGAACGCCGCCGCTATCGCCGCGCGGGCCTGGCTCAGGAGCCGGAAGAAGTGGTGAGAGGGTGAGCCAGGCCACGCCCAAGGTCGAGGTCGAGGAGCTCCGCCTCTCGTACGCCTCCGAGGAGGTGATCCACGGGATCACCTTCGACGTCGAGCAAAACGAGATCCTCGCCATCATCGGACCCGGGCAGTCGGGGAAGACCTCGCTCCTGAGATGCCTCAACCGCACGATCGACTTCACCGCCACCGCTGTCGTCCGGGGGACGATCAAGGTGGACGGAGAGGACGTTCGCCGCGTAAAGGACGTCTTCGCCCTCCGGCGCAGGATCGGAATGGTTGCTCCGCTCCCGGTGGGGCTGCCGCTGAGCATCTACGACAACGTGGCCTTCGCCCCACGCAGCGCCGGGCTCGCTCGAAAGGCGGACCTCGACCCCATTGTCGAGCGCTGCCTCCGACAGGCCGCTCTCTGGGACGAAGTGAAGGACCGGCTCGACAGCCTGGGAACGGCGCTGTCGGGCGGCCAGCAGCAGCGTCTCACCATTGCCCGGGCGCTCTCCCACGAGCCCGAGATCCTCTGCCTGGACGAGTTTTCCATCGCTATCGATCCTGTCACGACCATGCGCATCGAGGACGTGCTGCTGGAGCTCAGGGAGGAGATCACGATCATTCTCGTGACCAACCTGATCCAGCAGGCTCGGCGCCTGGCGAACCGCACGATGTTTCTCTGGAACGGGGACATCATCGAGCTCGACACCACCGAGGCGATGTTCTCCGACGAGCCGGGCGACAAGCGCACCCGGGACTACGTGCGTGGGGTCTTCGGATGAGCGAGGCTTCGCTCGCCATCGAGACGCGGAGCGTCAACCTCTGGTACGGCTCGTTCCAGGCTCTCATCGACGTGTCGATCGACATCAAGCAGGGAATCATCACGTCGCTCATCGGCCCGAGCGGCTGCGGCAAGACGACTCTGCTTCGGTGCTTCAACCGCACCAACGAGCGCTACGGCAACGTCAAGACCACCGGTGAGATCCGGATCTTCGGCGACAACGCCTACGCCCCCGAGGTGGCCCTCGTCGAGCTCCGCAAGTCTGTGGGGATGGTGTTCCAGCGGCCGAACCCCCTGCCAATCTCGGTGTACGAGAACGTCGTCTTCGGCCTGCGCATCCATTCGCCCCGGCGCGAGCTGAAGAGGGCCGCCATGGACCAGGTCGTGGAGGAGGCCCTCACCGTGGTGGGCCTGTGGAGGGACCTGAAGGACCGCCTCGACACCGAGGCGACCGGGCTCCTCCTCGAGCAGCAGCAGAAGCTGTGCGTCGCTCGGCTGCTGCCCCTCAAGCCCGACCTCATCCTGATGGACGAGCCCGCCTCCGCCCTCGACGTCGAGGGAACCCGGGCCATCGAGGAGCTGATGTTCGAGCTGCGCGGCCGCTACACGATCGTGGTCGTGACGCACAACATGGCCCAGGCCCGGCGTGCCAGCGACGAGTGCGTCTTCATGCTCCTGGGCAAGGTGGTCGAGCACTCCCGCACCGAGGATCTCTTCCTCAGTCCCCGGAACCCCCGGACCGCGGAGTACATCGAAGGACGCTACGCTTGAAGCGCCGGAAGGGGTCATGACCCCCGCATAGGGTATGCTGGTCTCCAGGGATCCTCATGAGCGAACAGCCGTCACAGACGTACTTTCGGAAGGGCTTCAACCTGAAGGCCGCGGTGCGGCCGGTGCTCGCCAAGAGCTACCACTCGGAGGTGGTCGAGCGCCTGAAGGGGCTCGGGTACGTGGCTCGTGCAGGGGACGTTCGCATCAAGCTGGCCCGGGAGTTCGGATTCTGCTACGGCGTGGATCGGGCTGTGGAGTACGCCTACGAGACCCGGGAGAAGTTCCCTGACCGTCGGATCTTCCTTTCCGGGGAAATCATTCACAACCCCGAGGTGAACGGCCGGATCGAGGCCCTGGGCATCCGGATTCTTCCCGACGATTCCGATCCCGCTAAGCGGTACGCCGTCGTCGAGGCCACCGACGTCGTGATCATCCCGGCTTTCGGAGTGTCGGTGGCGGAGCTCGAGCACCTTCGATCCAAGGAATGCGTCCTCGTCGACACGACCTGTGGGAGCGTCCTCAACGTCTGGAAGAACGTCCACATCTATGCTCGCAACGGCTTCACGGCGGTCATTCACGGCAAGCACTTCCACGAGGAGACGAAGGCTACCGCTTCCCAGGCCCTCACGCACCCGGGAGGTCACTACATCTGCGTTCGCAATCGCGGGGAGGCGGAAGACGTATGTGCCTTCATTCGCGGAGAGCTATCCGGCGCCCAGCTCCTCGAGCGCTTCGCCCAGGCGATGAGCCCCGGCTTCGAACCCGAGAGGGATCTCCAGCGCGTGGGCCTGGCAAACCAGACGACCATGCTGATGAGCGAGAGCCTGGAGATCCAGGAGATGCTCCGGGTGGCCATGCGCGACCGGTGGGGCCAGGAGGCGCTCTCCGAGAGGTTCCGGGCTTTCGACACCATCTGCTCGGCCACCGAGGATCGCCAGGACGCGGTGCTCAAGATGCTCGCCCAGGGCGAGCTCGACCTCATGGTCGTGATCGGAGGCTACAACTCGAGCAACACCCAGGCGCTCGCTCGCATCTGCGCGGAGCGTCTGCCCACCTACCACATCAGCGGGGCGGACCAGATCGACGGGACGGCCCTGCACCATCGGCCGGTGGGCGGTGGCGCGGTCACGACCTCCTCCGACTGGCTCCCCGGCGGGCCGGTGACCGTGGGCCTCACAGCCGGCGCGTCCACGCCGGACAGCGTGGTCGGCGAGGTGATCGAGCGGGTCCTGGCCCTCCGAGGGCGCAAAACGGAAGAGCTGGCCGCAGGCTAGATCTCCTTCACCAGGATACGGCGCAGGGTGTCGGCGTCGATGTTGGCGCCGGAGAGGATGATCGCGACCGTCGTGCCCGCGAGCTTCTCGCGAAGCTCGAGAAGGCCTGCGAGACCGGCCGCGCCGGCGCCCTCGATCAGGGTGTGGGTGGAGGACAGCACGAGACGGACCGAATCGGCGATGGCCTCGTCGGTGACGGTCACGAACCCCTCGAGGCCCTCTCGCAGCGCGTCGAAGGTGAGGGGGTAGGTGTTGCGCGTGGCGAGGCCCTCGGCGAAGGTGCGCGCCGCGGGAAGCGACACGGGCTCGCCCCGGTGCCAGGCGTCGTGGATGGCCGAGGCTCCCGCCGCCTGGACGGCGTAGACCTTGATCTCCGAGTGGAGTCCCCGGGCCGTGGTGAGGCTGCCCACCGCCTGGGAGCCTCCGCCCACCGACACGACGAGAGCGTCGACACCCGGGTGCTCCTCGAGAATCTCCAGGGCGATCGTGCCTGCCCCGGCGATGATCGTCGCGTCGTTCGTCCCGTGGACGAGGTGAAGCCCTTCCTGGCTGACCAGTCGATCGGCGACGGCGGTGGACTCGTCGTAGTCCTGGCCTTCTTCGACGAGCCGTGCTCCCAGGGCCCGAATGGCGGAGTTCTTCTCCGGGTTGTTTCCCAGGGGCACACAGACGGTGACCGGCACCTCGAGGCGCTGGCCCGCCCAGGCGAGGCCCAGCCCGTGATTGCCCCGGCTGGCGGCGACCACCCCTCGGCTCCGACTCTCGGGCGAGAGCAACGTGAGCGCAGACAGAGCGTTTCGAACCTTGAACGCACCCGTGGGTTGGAAGTTCTCGTGCTTGACCAGGACTCGGACGCCGGTCGCCCGGTCGAGAACGGGGTACGAGCGCAGCGGCGTGGGCTCGAGGTGCGGGCTGAGCCTTTCTCGTGCCTCCAGAACATCGGCGAAGGTGATCGGCCAGCCGCTCCTCCCCACACGAGCCTCCTCGTCACGCGCGACCACCGCAGACGACTATGCCACGTCCAAGGGAGGACCTTATCATGGTGATATAGTGCCTCGGTTCCGGAGGAAACAGAATGCTGCTGGAGGGCAAGCGCGGGCTGGTTCTGGGTGTGGCCAACAAGCGCTCCATCGCCTGGGGCATCGCCCAGGCCGCTCATCGCGAGGGCGCTCGGCTGGCGCTCACGCACCAGAGCGAGAGGCTCGAAAGGAACGTGCGCAAGCTGAGCGAGGAGCTGACGGATCCCCTGATCTTGCCCTGCGACGTCTCTCGCGACGAGGATCTCAAGGCCGTGGCCGAGAGCGTCGGCAAGGAGTTCGGCGGGCTCGACTTCGTCGTGCACGCCGTGGCCTTCGCACTGCGGGAGGAGCTCGACGGCGAGTTCCTGGGCACCTCGAGAGAGGGCTATCGTGTCGCCCAGGACATCTCCTCCTACTCGTTCACGGCGCTGGCCCGGGAGACCGCCCCGCTCATGGAGGGGCGCGAGGGCAGCATGGTGACACTCAGCTATCTCGGGGGCGAGCGGGTCGTGCCTCACTACAACGTAATGGGTGTTGCCAAGGCCGCCCTCGAGATGTCCGTCCGCTACCTGGCCGCGGACCTCGGACCGCGGGGAATCCGCGTGAACGCCCTGTCGGCAGGGCCGATCAAGACGCTCGCCGCCTCGGGGGTGCATGGTCTGTCGAAGATGCTCGAGTACCACCGCACCCACGCTCCTCTGCGCAAGAACACCGAGCAGAGCGAGGTGGGCGACGCCGCCCTCTTCCTCCTTTCCCCTCTCTCACGGGGGATCACCGGGGAGGTGATCCACGTGGATGGCGGGTTCCACGTGATGGGCATGGCGGCCGTCGTATAGGCCGCAGGCGCGGAGGGTCCGTGTCGTCGCTCGCTCGCCTCCTGATCGCCGCCGTCCTCGTCGTCCTGTCCGGGACCGAGGCCCTGGCCCTGACCCAGGAAGAGCCTCGTCGTCCACGCAGCGATCGCCCGGCCGCCCCGGCCGTGGAGGCCCCTGCGCCAGTCGATCGCGACGCGCCTCCGCCCGGGGAGCTGCGCATTCGGGCGGAGTCGTACGAGCAGGTGAAGAAGGGTCAGTTCGAGGCCCGGGGCTTCGTCGACCTCCGGATGGGCGAGATCCGCATCCAGGCTGACCGGGCCGACATCTTCGAGACCGAGGAGCCCGACGGCTCGAAATCCCATCGAATCATCGCCGAGGGGAACGTGGTCTTCCTCCGTAGCGAAGAGCGCCTTGCCGGCGACCGTCTCGAGATGGACCAGTCGGGCCGGGGCTTTCTCGAGAACGCGATCGGCTACGTCGAACCCGGTGTGTTCGTCGAGGGACGCAAGGTCGAGCGGGTCGAGGACGGCCTGTATCGCGTCGAGGGCGGCCACTTTAGCTCCTGTGCCCAGCCGAACCCGCGCTGGTCCTTCACCGCGTCCAGCGCGCGCATCCATGTCGACGACAAGATCATCCTGAAGAACGCGCTCTTCAAGGTGAAATCACTGCCTGTCTTCTATCTTCCCTACGTGTACTACCCCATCAGCAGCGACGGGCGCACGACCGGCGTTCTCTTTCCCCACTTTGGCTACTCGTCGACCCGCGGCTTCAACACGGGCACGGGCTTCTTCTGGGCCATGGGACGCAGCTGGGATCAGACCTTCTACACCGACTACTACTCGAAGATCGGCAACGGCTTCGGCCACGAGCTGCGGTTCATGAGCCGGAGGCCTTCTCGCGGTTTCTTTCGCACGTACGTGATCCGGGTCAACGACTCGAAGGAGCTGGACTGGGACGTCGACTGGAACGCGGTCCAGCAGCTCCCGGGCGACGTCAAGGCCAAGGTTCGGGTGCGGCAGTTCAGCAATCTCCTCTTCAACTCGCGCTTCCAGGAGAGCTTCAATCGGATCACCAACCGGACCCAGCGCTGGACGGGAAGCCTCGACAAGGACCTTCGGCTGGCCACCCTCAGCCTGCGAGCCGACCGGAAGACGACCTTCTTCGGAGAGGACCGCAACCGCGTCAACGGCCACCAGCCCAGCCTCGTCCTGCGCCGCTTCCCCCGGCAGGTCGGATGGGGCGGGGTCGTGTTCGGCCTCAATGCGGCTGCCGAGCGCCTGGAGTGGGGCACGAAGGAGAAGGCCGACACGTGGGGCCGGTACGACTTCGCGCCGGCCCTCTCCCGTCCCCTCCGCCTCAGCTTTCTCGAAGTCAACCCCCAGGTGGGCTACCGCTTCACACGATACGGGGTGACCAACACCGTCAATGAGGACGCGGAGAGCGGCCTCTTCGGGGACCCTCTCAATCGGAAGTTCTGGGAGGCCACGGTGGGGGTGCGCGGACCCATCTTCTCCCGGGTCTTCTCCACACCGGGCCTCGGCTACTCCGACCGCTTCAAGCACACGATCGGGCCCGAGCTCACCTGGACGTACCGCACAAGGGTGGACGAGTTCAACTCGATCCCGAAGTTCGACGGCCAGGACTACTACCTGGGCACCAACCAGATTCGCTTCGCTCTCGTTCAGCGCTTCTTCGCCAAGCGGCGGGCCCCCGGGGGCGGTGGCAAGCCCGTGCCCTACGAGTTCCTGACCTGGCGACTGATGCAGACCTACTACGTGCAGATCGCGGACGGCCAGAGCAACTTCGACCCCAACTACTCCTCCTCCGCCTTCGGCCCGGGGCAGAAGCCCGAGCATCTCTCGCCTCTCCTGTCCCGGCTGAACTTCAAGCCGTCGCGCAATTTCTCCGTCACCTTCCAGGTCGAGTACGACGTCAACTTCAAGCAGATCCGGCGGACCAGCACGTACGGCAACTGGAGAGCGGCCCGGTTCAACGTCAACGGGGGCTGGGCCCGGTCGGTGCGGCTGTCGGAGGATCCCGAAGAGCGCATCGTCGGGTCCGAGTCCCTGCGTGGCGCCGCCGGCTTCGAGGTCTTCCGCGACCGGCTGTTCGTGGACGGCGCGGCCAGCTACGACCTCAAGAGAAAGATCCTCTGGAATCTCGCCGCACGGCTCCGGTATCAGGTCCAATGCTGTGCCCTCGTCGTCGAGCACAACCGCTACAACTACAACGGTCGCGACGAGGCCCAGTGGCGGTTCAACATCGAGCTGGCCAACATCGGCTCGATGGGCAGCTTCCTCGGCGGCGACGCCTTGAGCGGCGGGCAGGGCTTCTCGGGGCGCCGATGAGGGTCCTGGTCACCGGCGCAGGCGGGTTCGTGGCCGCCCATCTCGTCGAGTTCCTGAGGAGCGAGCTGCCCGACGCCGCCGTCTTCGGGACGGCGCGACCCCAGACCAGCATTGCCCGGGGCCCCACCGGAGACATCACGAGTGTCGAGGCGGATCTCAACGATCCGGCGGCGGCGGAGAGGGTCGTCGACGAGGTGGCCCCGGACAGAATCGTCCACCTGGCGGGCCAGTCCAGCGTCCACCGCTCCTGGATCGAGCCGGGAGCCACGCTGCGCGTCAACGTGCTGGGCCTGGTGAACCTCCTGGACGCGGTCCGGAGCCGCGGCCTGCGTCCGGACGTTCTCGTGGTGGGCAGCGCCGAGGAGTACGGTATGGTCGATCCTTCGGAGGTTCCTCTCCGCGAGACGGCCCCGCTCAGGCCCAGCTCTCCGTACGCGGTGAGCAAGGTGGCGCAGGCCGCGCTCGCGCAGCTCTACGGGCCGGCGGGGAGAATGAAGGTCGTGCTCAGCCGCACCTTCCCCCACACAGGTCCTGGCCGTGGGGAGACCTTCGCCGAAAGCTCGTTCGCCCGACAGATCGCCGAGATCGAGGCCGGGCTCCGCCCTCCGGTCCTGAGCGTGGGGAACCTGGAGGCGGTGCGCGACTACACCGACGTCCGAGACGTCGTGCGCTCCTACTGGGCTCTTCTCGAGGAGGGCCGAGGGGGAGAGGTCTACAACGTCTGCTCGGGGCGTGGCCGGCGCATTCAGGAGATGCTCGACATGCTCCTCGCCTGCTCCAGCGTGCGTGTGGAGGTGAAGGTGGACCCGAAGAGGCTCCGGCCCTCGGACGTCCCCGTCCTCGTCGGCGATCCCTCGAAGCTGCAGGCCGACACCGGCTGGGCACCGCGCATCCCCCTCGAGCAGACTCTCGACGATCTTCTCGAGGACTGGAGACGGCGGATCGTGAAAAGCTAGGAGTCTGCGGGGTCCTCGTCGGTCGCGCCGGCCTCGTCCGCCCCGATGAGGTCGCTCGGGTCCTCGGCGGCCGCTGCCGAGGCAGCGGGCTGGTCGGGGGTGGAGGCGGTCTCGTCGTACTGTCCGACGAAGACGTGGGACGCACGGGCGACTCGGCCGTTCAGCCGATAGCCCCGGAGGGGCTCCTTGACGACCACGTGGTCGTGCTCCGGCTCGCTCACCGGCTGAGTTCCCACCGCCTCGCTGAAGGCCGGGTTGAAGGGGAGCCCGAGGACGGGGATGCGCTCCAACCCCTCTTTCTGGAGGGTCTGGAGAAGCTGGGTCCGGACCAGGATCAGCCCCTCGACCAGGGGGTTCCCGGCGGAAGTCTGCTCGGCGGACTCGAGGGCCCGGTCGAGGTTGTCGAGGATGTCGATGAAACGGAGGAGCAGCCTCTCGTGTCGCTCGTCGAAGCGCCGCTCGACGTCGCGTGTGACACGTTCACGAAACCCCTCGTTCTCGGTCTTGATCTGGCGGTAGGCGGCCAGAACCTCGGCCAGCCGGTCCTCGGCAAGACGCGCCCGCCGTTCGAGGAGCCCCGCCTCGCCCACGTCTTCGGGCTGCTGGAGCACGGCCTCGACACCCCGCCCCGGCGTCTCCGTGGCGGCTCCGTCCTCGTCGCTTTTCTTCCCGTCGGGATCGTCGACGGGGCCCTAGCTCAAGACAGAGCCCCTTGAAGCGTGACAGACGCTGCGGGGCATTATAGCCTCCGGCCCGGGAAGCGGCCAGCCAGCAGCACCGTGACGTCGCAGACGTTGGTGCCCGTGGGTCCTGTGAGGATCAGATCTCCCAGGGGACCGAGGAAGTTGCGGGTGTCGTTCGACGCCAGGAACGCGGCAGGAGGCGCAAGCCCCAGGGCCGCCGCCCGAGCGGTCGTCAGGTCGTCCACCACCCCGCCAGCAGCGTCGCTCGCGCCGTCGATCCCGTCGGTTCCCATGGCCGCCACCACCGCCGGCGCCGGGAATCCGGCCAGCTTCTCGGCCGCGGCCACGGCCATCTCCTGATTGCGCCCACCCTGGCCGGCCCCCTGCACTCTCACCGTCGTTTCGCCCCCGGCAAGGAGGCACACGGGCGCCGGGGCAGGACGGCCGGTCTCCACGCTCTCGCGAAGGATCGCCACCAGCACCCGCGCCGCTTCGCGGGCCTCTCCCTCGAGGGAGGTCGTCAGCACCACGGGCCGCAGACCCTGGCGGCGGGCTTCCCTGGCCGCTGCCGCGATGCTCAGGGCGTTGCTGCCCACCACCTGGGTGGCGGTGCGCCGGAAGATGCGGTCGCCGGGTTTCGGCGTCTCAGGCACCTCGCCGCGGGATCCCGCCTGAAGCCGGGCCCGCACCGCCCGGGGCACCCGGTCCAGCAGTCCATGGCGCTCGAGGACGGCGAGCGCGTCGTCGAAGGTGGTTGGGTCGGGCACGGTCGGTCCCGATGCGATGGACGACAGATCGTCGCCGACGACGTCCGAGAGAACCAGGGCGACGACCCGCCCAGGTGCGGCGGCTCTCGCGAGACCGCCGCCCTTGAGCCTGGAGAGGTGCTTGCGCACGGCGTTCAGGTCCTGGATGGCCGCACCGCCGCGCAGGAGCACCTCGGTCGTCCGCTGCTTGTCGTCGAGCGTGAGGCCTTCCCCCGGCGCAGGAAGAAGCGCCGAGGCCCCGCCGGACAGCAGGACCAGGAGGACGTCCTCCCGGCCCAACCCCCGGGCCAGCTCCTCGACCTCCAGGGCCGCCGCCAGGCCTCGGGCGTCCGGAACGGGATGGCTGGCTGTCAGGACGCGCACGCGCTCGAGAGCGACGCTCGTCGCGTTCGTGACGGCGACTCCTTCGGACAGGCGGTCTCCGAGAGCCCGCTCGGCGGCACGGGCCATGGGCACCGCCGCCTTGCCGGCGGCCACGAGGACGATGCGGCCGGGCCCCACGCCAAATCGTGTCCCGGCCGCTTCGATCGAGCGTGGGCGGACCCGCAGACGGGCCTCGACGAGACTCGCGGGATCGGCAGCCGCCAGGGCTTCCCTGAGGATGGCCCGCGCCGCGCGGCGCAGCCCAGAGCGGCCCCGGCGCCGGCTCAATTCTGCTGCCGGCTCTTCGGGTCGAGTCGGCTCAGCCGGGAGAGAGAGTCGAAGTTCTGAAGCAGCGTCTTCGCCACGGCGGGGAAGCTGGCGAGATCGCACACGTCATCGAGCCGTGTGAGGAACGCCTGCCGGGCCCGGCTCACCGCCTCGCTGCCGCCCTCGTCGTCATCCAGGATGCCACTGGCCTGGAGGTGCTCGATGTGCCGGAGGAATTCCTCCCGGTAGAAGTTCGAGAGGGCAACCCGTTTGGCGCTCATCCGATCCCACCTCCCCGCCACGCTTGACATTTTTTCACGTTAGATCAGGGTTTGCGCACTTGTCAAGACACGCCAATGTCCCGAGGCGACGACAAGAACAAGTTCGGCTCGGCGTTCAGGTCCCAGCGTGCGCGGATGCCGCGGTGCAGGTTCACGTGGCCTGCCGCGGCGATCATCGCGGCGTTGTCGGTGGTGAGCGCCAGTGGGGGAACGAACAGCGGCAGCCCCAGGCGGTCCGCGGCGGCCGCCGCCTCGCGTCGCAGCCTCGAGTTCGCCGCCACCCCGCCGGTGACGATGAGACTGGCCGGCCTCTGGTCCCGGGCGGCTCTCTCGAGGCCGCGCACGAGCGCCGTCACGACGCCGCGCTGGAAGGAGGCGACCAGATCGCGAACCTCGACGGGAGCATCCGCCGGGTTCTCGACCGGGGCGATCCCCTTCTTGCGGACGTGGAGAAGCACGGCGGTCTTGATGCCGCTGAAGGAGAAGTCGGAGCTGCCGTCCTTGATCCGTGCGATCGGGAACTCGACGGCTCGATCGTCGGCCTCCTCCGAGAGTCGATCGATGATCGGGCCACCGGGGTAGCCCAGGCCCAGGAGCTTCGCCACTTTGTCGAAAGCTTCACCCGCCGCGTCGTCCCGAGTTCGCGCCAGGGGGCGGTGGGTCCCGGGCTCGGGGACGAGATAGAGGCTGGTGTGCCCACCGGAGACGACGAGAGCGACGGCCGGCAGCGGGACCTCTCCATGGGCGAGAAACGCGGCCGCCACATGGCCCGCCACGTGGTGCACCGGCACCAGTGGCAGCCCGTGGGCGAAGGCGACCGCCTTGGCCGCCTGCACACCCACCAGAAGCGAGCCCACGAGGCCGGGGCCCTGGGTCACGGCCACCGCTTCGAGGCGGGCGAAGTCCACGTCGGCCTCGGTCATGGCTGCCTCGATGACCGGGCAGATGTTTTCGATGTGGTGTCGCGAGGCCAGCTCGGGGACGACGCCGCCGTAGGGTGCGTGGATCTCGATCTGGCTCGACACGACGTTCGAGGCGATGCGGCGTCCGTCCTCGACCACAGCCGCCGCCGTCTCGTCGCACGAGGTCTCGATCCCGAGGATCAGTCCCACGCGTCGAGCTCCGCCAGAGTGAAGCGGACCGACACGATGTACGGGGCCTCGTCCGGCGTCCAGTGCCCGTAGGTCGTCGTCACGAACGTGCCGTCGGGCAGCACATCCACCCCGGGATAGGCACAGTCCGCCTTCACGTGGTTGTCCATGAGCCGCAGGTGGTACTGGCCCTCCAGGCCCTCCACCAGGTCTTCATACGTGCCCACCCAGCCCACCCAGTCGCCTTCGAAGGGGGCGGTCTTCCCCTTCGGCGACAGGCTGCGGAACGAGATGAACAGTCGTCCGTCGGGACCGTACCGGCCCGTGTGCCGGTCGCCGTTGAGAGTGTCCGGCATCTCCCGTGGCTCGCTCCAGGTTCGCCCTTCGTCATCTGAGAACATGATGTGCGAGTTCTTCCGGCGGGCGTTCTCCCGCAGGAGCATGGCCAGCTGTCGGCCGTCGGGTGAGCGGATGACTCCCGGCTCGCACAGGTGCACGTCGCTTCGGGCGAGCAGGCTCTCGGGAAAGGACCACGTCAGGCCGCCGTCCCTCGAGACGGTCTTGTAGAGCGTGAACACGGTCGGCTCCTGGCGACACTCCCTCGGGGCGAAGTACCGCCCGTCGTCGTGAAACACCGCGGCGTAGTGGCCGTCTCCGGTCTTCAGGTCGAAGAGGCTTCCCATCACCACGATCCCGCCCCACGCTCCCGCCGGCTCGAGGGGCGTCCAGGCCCGGCCGTCGTCCCCGCTCACCGCGAGCCGAGCGGGGTACAGCCCCGACCACATGATGAGCCGCTTCACTCCCTGCCCGTCGACGACCCGGTGGAGGGTGGGGACCTCCCTGCTGGTCTCCCAGTTCTTCGGAACCGTCAGCCTCTCGCTCCATGTGAGGCCCCCGTCGTCGCTCCGCTTCATGACGATGGGGCCCCGGCCGTGCCCCCTCGGGTAGACGACCAGCATCGTCCGGCCGTCTTCGAGGAGGACCGTGGTCGGATGGCCCAGGTACTGGCCCGCCTCGCGATCGACGACGACCTGGCGATGGTCCTCCGAGGCCAGGTCGATGAGCCGCACGGGAGGGCTCGCCGAGGCCGGTCCGGTGGCAGCCAGACCGAGGGCAGCGGCCAGGAAGAGTGCGGCCAGGCTCCTGTGGCGTTTCGTGCGCCCGTCGGTCATGCCGTCGGCTTCGCGTCGACGAGCGCCCTCAGGCTCTCGGTGTACGGAGGACGTGCAACGCCCCGCTCGCAGATGATGGCGGTCACGAGAGCGTGCGGCGTGATGTCGAAGGCCGGGTGGCGGACGGCCACTCCTCGCGGGGTCACCTGCTGGCCTGCGAAGTGTGACACCTCTTCCGCCGAGCGCTCTTCGATGGGGATCTCCGCCCCGGTGGGGGTGGCGAGGTCGAAGGTCGAGATCGGCGCCGCCACATAGAAGGGGAGACCGTGTTCCTTGGCGAGCACCGCCACCGTGTAGGTGCCGATCTTGTTGGCGACGTCGCCGTTCGCCGCGATGCGGTCGGAGCCCACCACCACCGAGTTCACGTCGCCGCGGGCCATCAGGTGGCCGGACATGTTGTCGGTGATGACCGTGACGGGGATTCCATCCTGGTGCAGCTCCCAGGCGGTGAGGCGGGCCCCCTGGAGATAGGGACGCGTCTCGTCGGCGAAGACATGCTCCAGCCGGCCGTTCCTGGCGGCGCTGCGCACGACTCCGAGGGCCGTGCCGTAGCCGGCGGTGGCCAGCGCGCCGGCGTTGCAGTGGGTGAGGACCCGCGCTGCGGAGGGCAGAAGCTCCGCTCCCAGATCCCCCATGCGCTTGCAGGCCGCAACGTCCTCGGACTGGATCGCCAGGGCCTCGTTCAGGAGCCCTGCTCGCAGGACCTCCCCTCCCGTTGCAGCCAGGGAGTCGAAGCGGAGTCGCATTCGCTCGATGGCCCAGAAGAGGTTGACGGCGGTGGGCCGGGTCGCCGCCAGGAGGCTGCACATGCCGTCCCACTCGGTGCGCAGCGCGGCGGCCTCGCTGGAGGTGTTTCGCGCGCCCAGGGCCAGACCCAGGGCGGCGGCCACGCCGATGGCGGGTGCGCCCCGGATGACCATGTCCTTGATCGCCGCCCCGACCTCGGCGTGGTCCCGGCAACGGACGAACACTTCTTCATTTGGAAGGCGTCGCTGATCGATCATCACGACCGTGCCATCCTCCCACGCCACCGTCGAGACCACCGCTCACCTCCCGAACGGTCATCCTAACCCGGGGGTGGGCCGTCCGGATACAATCGACGGCGGGGGGAAGGAGAGCGGCGTGATTTCCGTCGAAGAGGCGCTCGAGATCGTCCTGCGCGAGACACGGCTCGTGGAGTCCGAGGAGATCCTCCTGGAGGACGCACCGGGCCGCGTTCTCTCCCGGGACGTTCGCTCCGACATCGACATGCCGCCCTTCGACCGGGCGGCCATGGACGGGTACGCGGTTCGTGCGGCGGACGTGGGCTCCGTGCCGGCCACGCTCACGGTCACGGGTGAGGTCGTCGCCGGAGGCTGGCCCGACGGGGAGGTGGGTCCCGGCGAAGCGGTTCGGATCATGACCGGGGCCCCGGTCCCCGGAGGAGCCACCGCCGTGCAGCAGGTGGAGAAGACACGGGAGCTCGAGAACGGTGGGCGGGTGGAGATCCTCGCCGCCCTCGAGGAGGGCGCGCACGTGGCCCCTCGGGGGAGCGAGGCCCGCCAGGGCCAGGTGGTCCTGGAGGCAGGATGCGTCATCGGTCCCGCCGCGGTGGCGGTCCTCGCCTCCACCGGCCATGCCCGGGTCCCGGTGTCCCGACGGCCACGGGTGGCGGTGCTCGTGACGGGAGACGAGATCGTCGACCCGGCCACCGTTCCAGGAGCCGGCCAGATCCGCAACAGCAACGGCCCGGCAGTTGCGGCGCAGGCGCGCCTCAGCGGGGCGGAGGTCCGATCGATCGGCGTGGCCCCCGACCGGCGGGAGGAGACGGTGGCCGCGGTGCGCGGCGGTCTCTCTCCGGAGACGGACGTCCTGGTCGTGTCCGGTGGTGTCTCCGCGGGCGACTACGACCTCGTCGAGCCCGCTCTCCAGGAGCTGGGCGTGGAGCTCCTGTTCACCAGTGTCGCGATCAAGCCCGGCGCTCCCCTCGTGTTCGGAAAGCGGGGCGACACCCTGGTGTTCGGGCTCCCCGGCAACCCGGTCTCCGCCCAGGTCACGTTCGAGATCTTCGTGCGCGCGGCGCTCATGAAGATGCAGGGGGCCCGGAGCGTCTCCCACCCGTGGGTCGAGGTCGAGCTTCTCGCTCCGCTGAAGAACCGCTCGGGACGAAGAGCCCACGTTCCCGCCCGTGTCCGCTTCGAGAACGGGCGGCTAGTGGCCCTCCCGGTCCGTTCGATGGGGTCCGGCGATCTGGTCGCTCACGCACGGGCCAACGCCCTCGTGGCGCTCGATGCCGAGAGAACGAAGACCGAGGCCGGAGAGAGGGCTCCGGCGCTTCTGCTAGGCGGTTTCATGGAGGACGACGGTGCCCCAATCAAAACGCCGTGAGGGTGCCCGCCCCGCCCGCGGAGCGGGTCAAGATGAGCGTGGCGGGATTCACTCCCGACAGGCGAAAGCCCTGAGTCACTTGGATCCCGACGGCAAGGCGCGGATGGTGGATGTGTCGGCCAAGCCGGTGACCGCCCGGGAGGCGGTGGCTAGAGGCCGGATCACCATCGCCGCCGCGGCCATGCGCCGCGTGCGAGAGGGTCAGCTCGAGAAGGGCGCGGTGGTCGAAGCGGCGCGCCTTGCCGGCATACTCGCGGCCAAGAAGACGGCCGACGTGATCCCGCTGTGTCACCCGCTGCCGCTCACACACGTCGACGTGGACCTCCGCCCCAGGCGGGACGGCTTCGCCATCGAAGCACGGGTGAGGACCGACGCCCGAACCGGAGCGGAGATGGAGGCGCTGCACGCGGTGGCGGTGGCGGCGCTCACCGTCTACGACATGGTCAAGGCCGCAGACAAGGCCATGATCATTGGTCCCATCGAGCTCGTGCGAAAGTCCGGGGGCCGGAGCGGCACGTGGCGCCGGGGGCGAGAGAGGACGCCCGGGCGGAAGCCAGGGGCGGCCTCCACCACGTCGCCCCGATGATGCCCGGAGCTCGAGCTGACCGTAGTTTGCGGACTCGGGCGTTGGGTTATGATTTCCCCTTGGAGGGTTCGCTCATGGCCGTCTGCCCCGATTGCGAAGCCGCTGTCGAGATGGACGAGTACGACATCGACAAGGGGGAGATCATCAGTTGTCCCGAGTGCGGGGTCGAGCTGGAGGTACTGGGTCTGGCCCCTCTCAAGCTGGACCTCGCGCCACAGGACGCCGAGGAGTGGCAGGAGTGACCTTCAAGGTGAACGCGGAGACGAAGACGACGGCGGAGTCAACGGCCCGCCAGGCCCGCCTCGAGGGGATCCTCGCGGAGATGGGCTCCGTGATCGTCGCCTACTCCGGCGGCGTCGACAGCGCCTACCTGGCCGTCGTGGCCCATCGGACGCTGGGCGGGCGGGCTCTCGCCGTCACCGCCGACTCGGCATCGCTCGCGGCGTCTCAGCGCGAGCAGGCTCTGGACGTGGCTGGCCGCTTCGGCTTCGCTCACAGACTGATCCGCACCCGGGAGCTCGACGACCCCCTCTACGTCCGCAACGCCCCGGACCGCTGCTACCACTGCAAGAGCGAGCTGTTCAGCCAGCTCCTCCCCCTGGCCTCGGACGAAGGGTTCGCCCATGTCGCCTACGGGTTGATCGTGGACGACCTCTCCGACTTTCGCCCGGGTCACCGGGCGGCGCAGGAGGCCGGCGTGCGTGCGCCGCTGGCCGAGGCCGGGCTCGGCAAGAGCGATGTCCGCTCCCTCTCCCGCGATCTGGGGTTGCCGACCTGGGACCTGCCGTCCTCGCCGTGTCTCGCGTCGCGCCTCCCCTACGGTACGGCGGTGACCCCGGAGGCGCTGGGCCGCGTCGACCGGGCGGAAGCGGGGCTACGCCGTCTGGGCTTTCGTGAGCTGCGGGTCCGCCACCTCGGAAACGGGGCCAGGGTCGAGATCGCGACCGACGAGATGTCGAGACTCGAGGCGCCGGGAGTCCGCCAGGCGGCCGAGGCCGCGGTGCTGGCGGCGGGCTACGGCGCGGTCGAGATCGACCCCGAGGGCTACCGCCGAGGGCGGCTGAATGAGGCCCTGGGGGTTCGACTGGTCGGGACCGGCCAGACCAGTATATGATCTGGCGCGTCGCGCCAAAGACAGGGTGCGGCCGGGAGGCCAGGAAACCGTGGTGGAAGTGCTCCGCGAGCGAGGGCGAGAGATTTCTCGTCAGAAACCGGGTGAAGGCGTGCTTTCCGTGTTCGAGGCGCCGAACCGCAGGAATACCGGGAGTATTCCGAGGTTCGGCAACGAAGAGCTGGCGGAAAAGATCCGGCCTCGACGCGGTTTGACTTTCACCACGAGGCTCCTAGGATGCCTGGTCTCGGGATGACCGAGATACTGCTCGTTTTCGTCGTCATCGTCCTGATCTTTGGCGCCAGCCGGCTGCCCGAGCTCGGCCAACCAACCACATTCGGGGACCCTGTCCGCTTCGCGGCAGGGTCGCCCGGCGCAGAGGGGGTTTACTTATGAAGCAAACGGCCATCATCCTCACGCTGGCCGCCGCGGTCAGCTTTGTGGCGTGCGGCAAGTCGCCGCCGCCCGCGCCACCACCGCCGCCCCCCGTGGCGCCGGCGCCGCCGCCACCAGCGCCTCCGCCGAAGCCCGAGGTGAAGCCCGAGGTGGACGAGTACTCTCGCCTCAAGTCGATGGACTCGGACGAGATCGACCGCCTCGGTCTGCTGAGCGAGGTCTATTTCGACCTGGACAAGTCGGAGATCCGCGAGGCGGATCGCGCCAACCTGTCGAAGAACGCCGAAGCCCTGAAGAAGTTCGACTTCCTGCGGGTGACGGTGGAGGGTCACTGCGACGAGCGGGGCTCGGTGGAGTACAACCTGGCTCTCGGTGAGCGTCGGGCCCGGGCCGCCTTCGACTACCTGGTGTCCCTCGGCGTTCCGGCGGACCGGTTGCGGACCGTGTCCTACGGCAAGGAGGTCCCGGTCTGCAGCGCTTCCTCCGAGGAGTGCTGGCAGCGGAACCGCCGGGCCAAGTTCACGGTCTCCGGCAAGACGCAGTAGCCGGAAACACACAGGGCGGGTCACCCGACCCGAGAGTGCGGGGGCGTCGCGTCCAGCGGCGCTCCCGCAGTTGGCACCCCTCTGCCCTTGCCGTCTAATTGCTTGTCCGGAGGGAACTTGCCTGTCCGTGCACGACGATGAGCGAGCCCACTGACCCGACCAGGCCTGCGTCTTCGGACCTGACGGGTCGGGTCGACAAGTACGAGATCACGGGCAAGCTCGGCAAGGGCGCAATGGGCCAGGTGTACAAGGCCCACGACACGATCCTCCAGCGCGACGTCGCCCTCAAGGTCATGGCGGCCCAGATCGCCGACGACGTCGAGCTCAAGGAGCGCTTCGAGCGCGAGGCTCGGGCGGTCGCCAAGATGACCCACCCCAACGTCGTGATGGTTTGCGACCTGGGCAGCCTTCCCGACGGCGCGCCGTACATCGCGATGGAGCTCCTCAAGGGCCAGGATCTCCAGAAGGCGGTCCGCAAGCCGCCGCCCATGAGCACCGAGCGGACAGTCCAGGGCATCGTTCAGGTCCTGATGGGGCTGGACCACGCGCATCAGCAGGGCATCGTCCACCGGGACATCAAGCCCGCCAACGTCTTCATCCAGCAGGACGACACCGTGAAGATCATGGACTTCGGGGTGGCTCGGCTGACCAGCGCCTCGATGACCGGCACGGGGAACATCGTCGGGACCGCCGACTACATGTCGCCCGAGCAGGTCCAGGGCCAGAAGGTCGACGGTCGCAGCGACCTGTTCAGCGTCGGCTGCCTGCTCTATGAGCTGGTCACGGGTCGGCGCCCTTTTCACGCCGACAACCTCATGGCGATCTTCTACAAGATCACTCACGACGGTGCGAACTTCGATCTCATCCCGTCCGGTCCCGAGAACGACGCGCTCCTGCCCATCCTGAAGAAGGCGCTGTCGCGGAACATCGACGAGCGGTACCAGACGGCCTGCGCCAGTGGCTCAAGGCCCACGGGACCTCGGCATCCTCGCAGCACGTGCTCGAGTCGCTGGTGGATCTCGAGGCGCCGACGCACATGCCTCAGCCGATGACCGATCCCGGTGGGAGGCCCCTCGCCGACGGGACCGTAGACCTCCAGCATCCCGGGGTGCCAGGCTGCCGGACCCCGGGTCCCACGCAGGTCGGCGGGCCCACGGTCGTCGATGCCCCTGGGAGGCCTGCCGCCCGCCCCAGGGCCCGCCCCGCCGGGCGCCCGGCTCCGCGCCCGTGGCGCGACGTCGCGCCCGCCCGGCCCCCCGGCGGAGCCCCATGCCCCTCGTGGGCCTCGCGGTGGTGGCCGTCGCGGCCATCGGGGGAGGCGCCTACTACTACCTCACGGTTCTGAAGCCCCAGGCCACGACGGCACCACCCTCGACCGCGGCCAGCCCGGCCCCGACCCCGGCCTGCCGCCACCGCGGAGGCCACGCCAGCGCCTCCTCCGGTGACGGCGGCCCCCCCAGCCCACGTTTGCCCCTCCGGAAGGCAAGGCGGCCGCATCGGTCAAGGCCGCACAGGCCGCTTTCAACAGGGGCGAGTACGGCCGCGCGGTCGCCAGCGCCCAGAAGGCGTTGGGCGAGGACCCGTCGAATGCGACGGCGCGGCAGATTCTCGAGAAGGCCGAGAACGGACAAAAGGCCGCGTCTCGCGTCAAGGCGGGTGAGGCCGCGCTTTCCCGAGGAGACTTCGACGCTGCCGAGCGGGAGGCCGGGGCCGCCCGCGGGCTGGCGCCCTGGGACACGTCCGTGGCCGAGCTCCGCCGCCGGATCGACGCCGGGCGGCTCGAAACCGAGCGTGCGGCGCAGACTCAGGCAAATCAAGCAAGAACGGCGCGGGTCAACGAGCTTCTGAGCGCGGGCAACGCGGCCCTCGCCGCGAAGGAGTACGACAAGGCGATCCAGGCCTACGACGAGGCTCTCGCGCTCGATCCCAGCAGCACCGCCGCCCGGACCGGACAGGCCGGCGCGATCAGCGCCAGGTCCGTGGCCGAGGCCGCAGCCTCGGGCGGCGGCGGCTCGGCGAGGCCCGCCCACGCGTTCGTGATGGGACGCTCGGTGGCCAAGGCCTCCAGGGCCGACACGGGCTCGACGCCCCCGGGCTTCGAGACGACCCCCGAGGTCGATGTCCAGCGGGGCAGCCAGGCGGCGACGCTCCCCGGCCAGTTGGTCATCGAGGCCTCGCCCCCCTCCCCGGAGCCGGGGCAGTCGTATTCGATATCCGCATATCTCGTGAACGAGGGCGCCCAGCCCATCCAGCTCAAGCAGCTGGTGGTGACGACGACCATCGACGGCCAAACGGCAGGGCCCCGTGCCGCCACGGACCTCCGCTGTCGCACCGCGACAGCGCGCGCTCATCTTCCAGCTTCGGCCCCAGGTGTGGAAGCAGGGGACGGCGTCGTGGGAGATGGAGATCGTGGCCTTCACCTCCCGGAGCGACACGTACACCAACACCCTCACCTGGAAATGAGGGCCACTCCCCGGTAGGATCAGAGTCAGGAGTCCCTCGTCGGAGGTCCTGATGCGAAAGCTCTTTCTGGTGCCGGCGCTCGTAGTCGTTCTCCAGGCGTCTTCTGCCCTCGCCAACACTCCACCGACCGTGGAGCATCAGCCGGCGGCTTGTACGGTCCCCGACAAGGCGCTCTCCCTCTGCGCTGCGGTCAGCGACGACGGAACCGTGGCGGTGACCCGCCTCGATTTCCGCAAGGCCGGCGAGCGGTACTACAGCTTCGTCGACATGGCCTTCACCGGCATCGATTACTGCGGCACGGTGCCCGCCCCGAAGAAAGGCAAGACGAAGGCCATCGAGTACTACATCCAGGCGATCGACGACGGCTATGAGCCCACCCGGACGAGCACCTTCCTGCTGCAGGTGGAGCCCGAGGAGATCTGCGAGTTCGCGCCGGTCGAGCAGGACGAGACCCGTGCGTCGTCGATCCGTGTGTTTGCCACCAGCCGCAAGCAGGGCAAGAAGCTCGACGGGGGCTTTCTCCGGACGGGCGTCACGTTTGTACCGTCCAGGAAATAGCGTCGGGGCTTCTCTCGCGCTCATGTTTCTCGGGGCCCCGTGTGTTTGGGGCGCGCTCGAGGTGACGGGGGAGATCGTGTCACGTTCGCCGCGACTCGAGGTACGCGTAGTGATCGCCAATCCCGGGGACGAGCCGGCCGTTCCCCTCGATGTCGCTGGCGAGCTTTTCGGCCAGCATGCCGAAGCCCGGGTCGTCCGGGGGGTGCCGGCTGGCGGAGAGGCCGCGGTCATCCTGGGCTTCGACGGCACGGAAGCACGCCCCGGCCTGCACGCCCTGACACTCCTCCTCGAGCACCCCGTCGGGGGGGCCTCGGATGCCGTGGGCAATCGGCCCGTCGAGAGCCAGCGTGCCTTCCTGCCCCTCACGATCGGTCCCGCCCCCGCTCCGGCGGTGACGATCCAGATCGAGTGCGCCGAGGGTGTCCCGACGGCGCCCTGCGTGACCCTCATCGACGTGCGGGGCGCGGTCCCGGTGCGCCTCTCGAGCGCCGACGGCGAGGCTCACGAGGTGAGTGTCCGGGTACTCACCGCCCGCGGCGTGCGCCCGGCGTCGGGCCCGGTGGTCCCGGCGACGGGAGTCGTCTCGGTTCTGGTTCCTCTTGTCCGAGCAGGAGCCCCCCGGGGCTCACGACGCGGAGTGCTCGTCCTGGCCGAGATGTCCGCCGAGACGGCCGCCGGGGCCCTGGCGCGGACCGCCGTCGCCACCGCCGTCGTGGAGATCGCGCCAGACCCCTCCCTCCTGCCCCGGCTCCGTCTCCCTCTCCTCGGGCTCGGCCTGGCCCTCCTTGCCGTGGCGGCCGTCGTCGAGTGGCGGCAGAAGGGGCGCGCTAGCCCAGCCGACCCGTCTCCCAGCGGAGGCCCAGCGTCATGATCCGCTCGAGGAGAGGGCCGTAGTCGAGGCCCGCCTTCTCCGCCGACTCCGCGAAGTCCTCCCCGTAGGCGAGCTGGGGGTTCGGGTTGGCCTCCATCACGAAGACGCGACCGTCCTCGCGCAGACGCAGGTCGATCCGCGCGTACCCGGAGAGCCCCAGGCTCCGGTAGACGCACTTGCAGACGGAGACGATGTGCTTCCGGATCTCACCCGGCAGGTTCTTCGCGAGCCCGCTCACGATCCGGTGCTTCTTCTGGTAGGTCAAGTTCCACTTCAGCCGCTCGGTGGCGATCCGTCGTCCGTCGTCCGGCATGCCCGAGAGGTCGAGCTCCCACACCGGCAGCACCTGCAGCCTGTCGTTCCCCAGGAGTCCTACGTAGAGCTCGCGTCCCTCGATGTACTCCTCCACGAGCGCGTCGGTTTCCAGGCTCTCGTGGATGAAACGGACGCGGTCCACGAGCCGCTCGTCGTCCTCCACCACCGAGGCTTGAGAGATGCCGATCGACGCATCGAGGGTCAGCGACTTGACGATGAGAGGAAAGTGGAGCCGCCCTGGTCGCTTCGCTCGACGCCCCCGGGGAAAGACTTCGAAGTCGGCGACATCGATGCGGTGATAGTGGAGGATCTTCTTGCTGATGCTCTTGTCGCGGGCGAGGACCAGACCGCGGGAGTTGCAGCCGGTGTAGCGCTGGCGCAGGAGCTCGAGGTACGCGACCACGTTGTAGTCGAAGCTGGCGACGTTGTCGAACGCTTCGATCATGTTGAAGGCGATCCTCGGGCGGAACTCCCGGATCGCCTCCCTGATGGGATCGAGGTCCGATCCCACGCCGAGGACGAGGACGTCGTGACCCTCCTCGCGGAGCGTCTCGATCACGTCGAACTCGGTCTTCCAGAGGGCGGTGAGGGTGTCCACCCCTTCCGTGTCCTCGGGAGGCACCAGGCTGTCGTCCACCAGGGCCAGGACGCGTGTCTTCTTCATGGAGCCGGCCGGCGAGGTTGGCTGTGACGGGAGGTCATCGTCCGCACCGAAAGCGTGCTCCTGAATTCGCCTGAAGTGCTCGAAGTGTGGGCGAGTCCGCACGGTGGGTCAAATCCCGGGCGTTCACTTGACACCCCTTTCGACCACAACCTATGGTGGAACCGGCATGGACAAGCGCAAGGACTACTACACGATCCTCGGTGTGCCCCGCGACGCCACCGTGAGCGCGATCAAGCGGGCCTTCCGTCGCCTCGCCCGTCCGGGCCGCCCTGAGAGCGGCCCCGTCCTCGAGACTCTGGCCGAGTTGAAGGCGGCCTACGAGACCCTGACCGATACGGACCGCCGGCAACACTACGACCAGAAGCTCCAGGGACTGGAGTTGCCCGGCTCGCTCGGATGGTCGTCGCTGCGTCGTCCCGCCTCCAGCGATCTGCGGCGACCCTTCCAGCCCTCCAGCCTGACAGGAGAGATCGTTCTGGACGCCGACGAGGCGGCCGGAGGCGGCACGCTGTCGCTGGACGTGCCGGTCACCGCCCCCTGCGGAGCTTGCGAGGGGACGGGCGGGCCGTATCTCGACTGCGACCGGTGCCTGGGCGAAGGCAAGGTGAGCCGCCGGCTGCCCGTGCCGCTCCAGATTCCCCCGGGCGTCCGCGAGGGAGCGGTCTTCCAGGTGAGCACCGGCGATCCCGCGGTCCCCTCCCTGGTCCTGACCGTTCACCTTCGCCGCATCTAGTCCGGGGCGGGTCCGCACCAACCGGGTCGCTGGCGCGTCTCGACGGACTCGTCGATAATGGGCCCGCATGAACGCAGAGGACATCCGGCGGATCGTTGAAGAGAGCACCGCGCTCAAGCTGCGGTTCTTCGCACAGACTGCGCCGCTTCTCCTGGAGGTCGGGGCGAAGATGGCCGAGAGCGTGCTTGGAGGCGGTCGAGTCCTGGCGTTCGGAAACGGCGGCTCCGCGGCGGACGCGCAGCACCTGGTGGGCGAGCTGGTGGGGCGTTTCCGCCACGAGCGACAGGCCCTCTCCGCCATGGCGCTCACCACCGATCCCACGGTGGTCACGGCCGTCGGCAACGACATGGGTTTCGAGGCGATCTTTCGTCGACAGATCGAAGCCCACGGGCGCGAGGGTGACGTTGCCATCGGCATCAGCACTTCGGGTCGGTCTCCCAACGTGGTCGTGGGGCTCCGGGCGGCGCGGGACCGGGGCCTGGTGACCGTGGGCCTGACCGGCAACGGCGGCGGATCCCTCGCCGGCCTCGTCGACCATCTCGTCGACGTGCCCCACGACGACACCGCGCGCATCCAGGAGGTGCACGGGATGGTCGTGCACGTGCTATGTCAGATCGTCGAGGAGGCCGCAGTCGCTCATGGCTGATGGCCGCCCACGGGCCCGGCGCCGAAAGGCGCCTCCCGAACCCCTGTCGCTCCAGGGGATCGTCACCTATCCGCTGTCGCGACGGAAGAGCAAGGTCACACTCGAAGCCTTCGCACGACCGCATCGGCCGGGCGGGAGCTTCTCGTCCTTTTTCGAGGGCCTGCCCGACATCCTCGCGGGAAAAACGGTGCACGCGCTGCGCGACGAGATCTTCCGCGCGCGCTCGCGACGGCGTCCTCTCATCTGGGGTCTCGGTGCGCACGTTCTGAAGGTCGGGCTGTCCCGGGTTCTCATCGACCTGATGGAGCGAGGGTTCGTCTCCGCCATCGCACTGAACGGCGCGGGGATCGTCCACGACTTCGAGCTCGCGCTGGCCGGGAAGACATCGGAAGACGTCGAGGCGGGGCTCGGCACCGGCGCTTTCGGGATGGCACGGGAGACGGGCGAGGAGATCAATCGGGCGGTGGTGGAGGGCGACCGCGACGGGCTGGGCCTCGGGGCGGCCGTCGGACGGCACCTGTCGGAGCGTCGCCGTCGGCCGAAACACCTCGACGTGAGTCTCCTCGCCGCGGCCTGGCGGCTCGGCCTGCCCGCCACCGTTCACGTGGCCGTCGGCACCGATATCGTGCACATCCACCCGGCCTGTGACCCCGCCGCCGTCGGTCGAGCCACCCACCTCGACTTCCGGATTCTGGCCGGACAGGTCGCCGGGCTCGGCGGCGGGGGCGTCTACCTCAACGTGGGCTCGGCCGTCATCCTGCCCGAGGTGTTCCTGAAGGCCGTGACCCTCGCCCGCAATCTCGGGCACGAGATCGAAGACTTCGCTACAGCCAACCTCGACTTCATCCAGTCGTACCGGCCCTCCGTGAACGTCGTCGAGCGGCCGGTGCGAGGGACGGGACGGGGGTATCGGCTGACCGGGCACCACGAGCTGCTCATTCCCCTCCTGGCCGCGGCCCTCGTCGAGGGGAAGCCGAAGCGGCGGAGGCGGCGTTGAGCGGCGGGCACCCGGATCGGGGTGACCGTGGAGGGGGGGCAGCTGGTCTTCGCCTCGTCCTCCAACCCGGACCACCGCCTCGGCCCCCTGCTCCTCCGCCAGGGGGCCATCAGCCTGCGGCAGATGGTGGACGCGGGGAACTCCCTCAGCCCCGGCAAGCGCTTCGGGACGGTCCTGGTCGAGGCCGGCGTCCTCGGGCCGAAGGAGCTGGTGAAGGCCGTCATCGACCAGACACGCGCGATCGTCCTGCACGCGTTCGAGTGGGGTGACGGGGAGTTCCAGCTGGACGAAGGCGCGGCGTCGAGCGAGGCGATCACGTTGAACATCAGCACACCGCATGGTCCTCGATGGGATCTCCCGCATCGAGGCCTGGGGCCGCATCGAGCGGGGCTGTGGCAGCCTGGACTCGCAGTGGGCCCCGCAGGCCGACTCTCGCAACGGGATCTTCTGGGTGGACCGCCACGAGCACCCGTGCCGCTTCCGCGACGAGTCGGCGGAAGAGGAGCTGTGGCGGATGTGCCAGCGCATGAGTGGACAGGCGCCTCCGCCTGCCGCCGCCCCACGGAGCCAGCCCTTGAAACAACGAGGAGTCTCGGCGTCATGACGCTTGCCAGACGACAAGGAGCGAACCCACTCGCTCTCGACCTCCAGCCCGGAATGGCCATAGACTCCACCTGTTCGATCGATGAAGGAGGCTCCCAATGACTACGCGAGTTGTTCGCGCCACCTGCCTGGGCCTGATCGTGCTCGGCTCCGCATTCGACGCAGCGGCGGTCGATCGGAACCGGGAGCTCCCCGCGCTCACGGGCTATACGGACCGACTCAGCGTGGCGCCAGGCGAGACGATCCGCTTCATGGTCAGCACCACGGAGCCCGAGTACGACGTCCAGATCGTGAGGCTCGTCCACGGCGATCCCCACTCTCGTGGGCCCGGGTACAAAGCCGAGGTCGTCGAACTGCCGGTCGCCGGCCGACACCCCGGTCGGCGACAGGAGCTTCACCCCGGCTCCCACATCCTCGTCCCGGACTCTCCGGCTCTTCAGCCGAAGAGCTTCACGCTGCAGGCCTGGATCTCCCCGACCACGCCCGACAGGGGCGTCCAGGGGATCATCACCAAGTGGGATGACCGCAGTGGCGGATACGGCCTGTTCGTCGCAGAGGACGGGAGCGTGGCGCTGTGGGTCGGGGATGGGAACCAGGTGGACAAGGTCTCGACCGGGACCCCCCTCATCGCCGCCAGGTGGTACTTCGTTGCCGCGTCGTTCGACGCGGAGCGAGGCCGCGTTTCCGTACTGCAGGAGCAGGTCACGCCGTGGCCGACCGGTGACTCGGTGGCCGCGGTCAGCCGGCCGACGAAACTCCTGGCCCCGGGGCGCAATGCGTCGCCGCTCCTGATCGGAGCGTCGGCAGGTCCGGAAGGCGCCGTGAGACACTACAACGGCAAGGTCGACAGCCCGCGGGTGTTTGGCCACGCCCTCGGCAACGACGATCTCGACACACTCCGGCAGGATGGCTCTCCCCTGTACCTGGGGGTGCCTCTGCTCGCGGCCTGGGACTTCTCCAAGGACATTTCGACCACCAGCGTCACCGACGCCTCACCCAACGGACTTCATGGTCGGACGATCAACATGCCGATGCGGGCGGCCACCGGTCACTCGTGGACAGGTAAGGAGACGCACTTCAAGAACGCGCCCCTCGAGTACGGCGCGATCCACTTCCACGACGACGAGCTCGTCGATGCGGCGTGGGAGGTGGGCTTCGAGCTCGAGGTCCCATCGGACATGAGGAGCGGCATCTACGCTGCGCACATCAAAGCGGGCAGCGACGAGGACTACCTGCCCTTCTTCGTCCGCCCGCCGAAGGGAACGACCGGTGCCCGGATCGCCTTCCTGATCCCGACGTTCAACTACCAGGCATACGGCAACTTCACCACCGGCATCCCTGGTCTCTTGGGCCTCTACGATTACCACTCCGACGGCAGCGGCGTCGCTTATGCGTCGCACCTGACGCCGCTTCTAGACCTGCGCCCGACCCTGGCGAAGGAGCGGTCCACCACCGAGGAGCCCTTTGCCCGGCACCTGAGCGCCGATCTCTATTTCGTCGACTGGATGGAGTCGCAGGGCTACGAGTACGACGTGATCACGGACCACGACCTGGACAGCGAGGGAGCGGAGCTGCTCGCTCCCTACAAGGTGGTCGTCACAGGCTCGCACCCGGAGTACACCTCGGAGCGGATGCTGGATGGGCTCGAGGGCTACCTGAAGGGCGGTGGACGGCTCATGTATCTCGGTGGCAACGGCTTCTACTGGGTCACGTCACGAAGCACCGATCGTCCCGAGATCCTCGAGGTCCGGCGCTGGGGAGGCACGCGACGCTGGGAGGCAGCACCCGGTGAGTATCACCACAGCACGACGGGAGAGCTGGGCGGGCTGTGGCGCGCCCGGGGTCGGGCACCGCAGCGGCTGGTGGGCGTGGGCTTCACCGCCCAGGGCTGGACCGCGGCGGGACGTTGCGGCCTTGGCCGGCCCTACCGGCGCCAGCCCGGGAGCTTCGATCCCCGGGCGTCGTTCATCTTCGAGGGGATCGGCAAGGACGAGATTATCTCCGATTATTCGTCGCTGGGTTTGGGAGGCGGTGCGGCCAGTGACGAGCTCGACCGAACGGACCACTCCCTCGGGACGCCGATCCACGCGCTCGTGCTGGCCACGGCCGACGGCTTCTCCCGGGACTATCAGCACGTGGTCGAGGAGGTCCTGGGAATGAATGCCAGCAGGACCGAGGCTGGCAATCCCCTCGTGAGATCCGACATGGTCTATTTCGAGCATCAAAACGGCGGGGCCGTCTTCTCCGTCGGGTCCATCGGCTGGATGGGCAGCCTTTCCCACAACGACTACGACAACAACGTCTCGAAGATCACCGGCAACGTCCTCCGCCGATTCGCCGCGGACGAGCCGCTGCCTCTGCCCCAGCCCTGAGGCAGCGCAGCCGTGCCGGTGACCGCCCGATCACCACGGGCTGCTAAACTTCGGCCCACGATGGCGGAAGCGACCCGGTTCCGAGTGGGCCTCGTTCAGATGGCCATGTCCGCGAGCCCCGAGGAGAACGTCGAGACGGCGTGCTCAAAGTTGCGCGAGGCGTCGAAGGCGGGGGCCGAGGTTGTGTGTCTGCCCGAGCTCTACCGCACGCCGTATCTCTGCCAGAGAGAAGATGCGGACCTGTTCGACCTGGCGGAGCCGGTCCCGGGTCCGAGCACGAAAGCGCTGGGCGCTGTCGCGAAGGACCGCCGGGTCGCGGTGGTCGTGCCGATCTTCGAACGGCGCGCCTCCGGCGTCTACCACAACAGCGCCGTTGTCATCAACGCCGACGGGGAGATCGTGGGCCTCTATCGCAAGATGCACATCCCCGACGACCCGCTTTTCTACGAGAAGTTCTACTTCACCCCCGGGGACCTGGGCTTCCAGGCCTTCGACGTCGGGCCCGGGCGCATCGGGACCCTCATCTGCTGGGACCAGTGGTATCCCGAGGCCGCGCGACTCACGGCGCTCAGGGGCGCGGCCGTCCTCTTCTATCCCACTGCCATCGGCTGGCACCCGTCGGAGAAGACCGAGCACGGGGCGGACCAGCGCTCGGCCTGGCAGACGATCCAGAGATCCCACGCCATCGCCAACGGCACCTACGTGGCGGTGGTGAACCGGGTGGGGCACGAGGTCCCGCCGGAAGGCGGCGACGGGCTCGAGTTCTGGGGATCGTCTTTCCTGGCCGATCCCTTCGGGGTCGTGGTGGCCGAAGCCGCAGTGGACAAGGAAGAGATCCTCGTGGGCGAGATCGACATGGCCCGGATCGAGAACGTGCGCCGCAACTGGCCCTTCCTGCGCGACCGTCGCATCGACGCCTACTCCGGCATCGACCAGCGACTCCTCGATCGGGACTAACGTGGCTGCGACTCCTGTCCTCGACACCGACGTCGAGGGCTTCCGCATGCCGGCGGAGTGGGAGCCTCACGAGGCCACGTGGCTTGGCTGGCCCCACAACGTCACCGACTGGCCGGGGCGCTTCGCCCCGATCCCCTGGGTCTACGGGGAGATCGTCCGCAAGATCGCCGAGGGGGAGGTCGTCCGGATCATCGTCCCCTCGAAGTCCCACGAGACCCGGGCCCGTCGGATCCTGGAGCGTGTCGGTGCCGCCTCCGAGCGCGTGGAGTTCTTTCGCTGGCCCACCGATCGTGGATGGACGCGAGACTTCGGTCCCCTGTGCCTCAAGCGCGAAAAGCCAGGCGCAGAGATCGCCATTGCCCGCTTCCGCTTCAACGGCTGGGCCCGATACTCGGATCACCGGAAGGACGACCAGGTGCCCGAGCGCGTGGCCAAGGCCTTCGGGCTGACCCTGCGGCATGCGGTCTTCAAGGGTCGGCCGGTGGTGCTCGAGGGCGGCGCCGTCGACGTGGACGGGCAGGGAACGTTGCTGACCACCGAAGAGTGCCTCCTCGATCCCTTCGTCCAGGTCCGCAACCCCGGCTTTCGGCGCACCGACTACGAGGAGATCTTCCTCGACATCCTGGGCGGCGCCCACACCATCTGGCTCGGCCGGGGCATCGCCGGGGACGACACCCACGGGCACGTCGACGATCTGTGCCGCTTCGTCGCCCCCCGGACGATCGTCGTGTGCCAGGAGCCGGACTCCCGGGATGTGAACCACCGTCCCCTCGCCGAAAACCGGGAGCGCCTCCAGGACGCCCGCCTCTCCGACGGATCGAAGCCCGACGTGGTGGGGCTGCCCATGCCGGCCCCCCTCGTCTACGACGGGCATCGCCTTCCCGCCAGCTACGCCAACTTCTACATGGCCAACGCGTGTGTCCTGGTGCCGACGTTCAACGACCCGAACGACCAAGTGGCCCTCGGCATCCTCGCCGAGCTCATCACCGACCGTCCCGTGGTGGGCATCCATGCCGTCGAGCTCGTCGGGGGCCTTGGCACGCTGCACTGCCTCACCCAGCAGCAGCCCCGGGTCTGAGCCACTCAGTTGCCGAGGAGCTCGAGGGTCAACTTGCGGAAATGCTTGAAGGCCCCGTCGGTCGTCACCATTCGGTAGCCGCCGGCCAGCGCAAAGGCTGCGAGGTAGGCGTCCATCCAGAGCTTGGGTGAGGCGGTGTCACGCAGGGCGAAACGATCACGGTTCGGAGGTCCTGAGTTTGAAGACCAGTCCCACGCAGCGGTAGGGGAACTCGATGGCGCCGTCCTGGGCGTGGCCGTCGAACAAGGAGGCCAGCGCCTGGTCGAAGCGCTCCTGGTCTTCGACCCCTCGGAAGACGTAGGAGCTCGACCACGCACGTCCCTGCAGGCCCTCGAGGTCGAAGCGTTGGGCGTGCTCGGCCCTGAGTTCCCGAGCGTTCACGACGCGGGCGTGGTGTTTCAGCTCGGCGAGGGTCGTCTCCCAGCTCTCGAGGACCTTGTACTCCGAAGAGAACCGTCGGAGGAGCGCGTCGTACGCGTCCATGAACGCGTTTTCGCCGCGGATGTTCCAGATCGCGGCCACGTGACCCTGAGGATTCAGGACCCTTCGAAGCTCCCGGAGGGCGGCGTCGACGTCGCACCAGTGAAAGGCCTGCGCCACGGTGACGAGCGCGATGCCCGGGACGTCGAGACCCCGGGCCGCGAGCATGCGCGTGAGGATCCCGGTGCCGCAGCCCAGGTCCGCGACCGGATCGCGGCTCTTCACCCCGGCTTCCGAGAGAACCCGATCCACGAGGGCGTCGGGGTAGCCGGGCCGGAATCGGGCGTAGGCTCGTGCCGCTCCGCTGAACCGTTCCCGGGGGGTCTGTCCGGCCCTCGCCCCCGGCGGTCATCTCCCGGCGGTCGAGCGGGCTCGCCGCGTCGTCCTGGGACGCTTCGTCGGCTTGAGCAATGTCCTGAGAAAGCGACCCGTGTGTGATCCCTTCACCCTCGCGACCTGCTCGGGCGTGCCCTCGGCGACAAGCCGGCCCCCACCGTCGCCCCCCTCGGGGCCGAGGTCGATCACCCAGTCGGCGGTCTTGATCACGTCGAGGTTGTGCTCGATGACGACGACGGTATTGCCAGCCTCGACTAGGCGATCGAGGACGCGCAGGAGCTTCTTGATGTCGTCGAAGTGGAGCCCGGTGGTGGGCTCGTCGAGGATGTAGAGAGTCCGTCCCGTGGAACGCTTGGAGAGCTCTCGGGAGAGCTTGACCCGCTGGGCTTCGCCTCCCGAGAGGGTGGGGGACGACTGGCCGAGGGCGATGTAGCCGAGACCCACGTCGGCCAGCGTCTCGAGCGCCCGGCGGGTGTTGGGGTGGTTCTTGAAGAGCTGGAGCGCGTCGTCGACCGTGAGGTCCAGCACGTCCGCCACCGAGAGGCCGTTGTACTTGACCGCCAGGGTGGCGTCGTTGAAGCGCCGGCCGTGGCAGACCTCGCACGGGACGTAGACGTCCGGCAGAAAGTGCATCTCCACTCGCCTCACCCCGTCCCCCTGGCAGGCCTCGCAGCGGCCCCCCTTGACGTTGAAGGAGAAGCGGCCCGGCGAGTACCCGTGCATCCGGGCGTCCGGCAGCGCGGAGAAGAAATCCCGGATGAGGTCGAAGAGCTTGGTGTAGGTGGCCGGGTTCGACCGCGGGGTGCGCCCGATGGGGCTCTGATCGATGTCGATCACCTTGTCGATCTCGCCGAGCCCTTCGATCTTCCGGTGCTGACCCACCTTGCGGTCGCTCCGATGGAGCGCGCGCGCCGCGGCGGGATACACGATCTGGTTGATGAGCGTGCTCTTGCCGGCGCCCGACACCCCGGTGACGCAGACGAAGACCCCGAGGGGCAGACGGACGTCGAGATCCTGGAGGTTGTTCTCCGAGGCGCCTTGGACGACGACGGCCCGTCCGTTGCCCGTTCGCCTCTTGTCGGGGAGGTCGATCTTCAGGTCGCCCCGCAGATAGCGGCCGGTCAGGCTGGTCTTCGAGCGGCGGACCTGGGCCGGGGTGCCTGCGGCGACGACCTTCCCACCGTGACGTCCGGCCCCGGGACCGAAGTCGATGACCCAGTCCGCCTCTTCCATCGCCTCCCGATCGTGCTCCACGACCACGACCGTGTTGCCAATGTCGCGGAGGTGCTGGAGGGCGGTGAGGAGCTTCATGTTGTCCCGCTGGTGAAGCCCGATCGAGGGCTCGTCGAGGACGTATATGACCCCCGTGAGCTCCGAGCCGATCTGGCTCGCGAGACGGATCCTCTGGCTCTCGCCCCCGGAGAGAGTGGGGGCAGCCCTATCGAGGGTGAGATAGGTGAGGCCCACGTCCAGCAGGAAGCGGAGGCGCGACCGGATCTCCTTCAGGAGCTCGGAGGCGATCTTGCCCTCGACGCCCTTCAGCCGAAGGCCCGCAAAGAACTGGTGGGCTTCGCTCACCGAGTCGGCTGCGACCTCCGTGATCGTTCGGCCGGCGATCTTCACCCCGAGGGCTTCGGGGCGGATGCGTCGACCCTCGCACGCGGAGCAGGGCCGTGACGAGAGGAACTTCTGGTAGTGCTGCCGCATGTCCTCGAACTTCGTCTCACGCATGCGCCGCATCATCGAGTTGATGGCGCCCTCGTACTTCATGCGGAACGAACCCGTGCCCATGGATCCCCGATAGCTCACCCGGAGCCTCTCGCCGCCCGTGCCATAGAGCAGGATCTTGCGGTGCGACTCGGGGAGCGAGCTCCAGGAGGCGTTCAGGTCGATCCCGCGCTCCCGGGCCACCGCGCGCACGATGTCGCTGCCCCAGGTGTTGGCTTCGCCGACGGCGCCCAGGGGCTTCACCGCCCCCTCGTTGACCGAGAGATCGGGCCGGGGCACCACCAGCGCGGGATCCATCTCCATCCGGATCCCCAGCCCGGAGCACTGGGGGCACATGCCCTGGGGAGAGTTGAAGGAGAACAGCTGGGGCGAGGGCTCGGGAAACGACAGGCCGCATTGGTGGCAGGCTCGGTGCTCGGAGAGGACCATCTCCGGCTGTCCTTCGGGGGCCACCACGACGATCCCCTCGCCGTGGCGCAGCGCCGTCTCGACCGAGTCGGTCAGCCGCCGGTCGATGCCCGGCTTGGCGATGAGCCGGTCCACAACGGCGTCGATCGTATGCTTCTTCTTCTTGTCGAGGCGGATCTGGTCGTCGAGAGAGAGGACGGTCCCGTCCACGCGCACCCGGGTGAACCCCGACTTGCGCACCTCCTCGATCACCTCCCGGTGCTCACCCTTGCGTTCCTTCACCAGCGGGGCGAGGACGAGGAACTTCGTGCCCTTCGGGAGCTCCAGGATCTCGTGGACGATCTGTTGGGCCGACTGCTGCGAGACTGGTCGCCCGCAGCGGTGGCAGCTAAGGCGACCGACCCGGGCCCACAGCACCCGGAGGTAGTCGTGGATCTCGGTGACCGTTCCCACCGTGGAGCGGGGGTTCGTGCTCGCCGTCTTCTGCTCGATCGAAATCGTCGGAGCGAGCCCCTTGATCGAGTCGTAGAGGGGCTTCTCCATCTGCCCGAGGAACTGGCGGGCATAGGCACTGAGGCTCTCGATGTAGCGTCTCTGACCCTCGGCGTAGAGCGTGTCGAAGCCGAGCGACGACTTGCCCGAGCCCGAGACGCCTGTCAGGACGACGAGGCGTTTTTTGGGGATCTCGACGGTGATGTGCCTGAGGTTGTGCTGCCGGGCCCCGGTGATGACGATGCGGTCGAGCTCCATGAACGCTGTCCTCGAGGGAGGCCCCGAAGGGGCAAACCTTCATCATATCCGTGGTGCTCTTCCGGTGCGAGTGCCGGGTCACCTCTCCATCAAGAGAGGTGGACTCGAGTCGCCGCCTCCCACCCGTTGTATGATTCTCTCTTCCCTGGGGAGAAGTGGCGGTTCCAGATGCGCGTGTGGGGTTCGCTCGTCGTCGGAAGTCTGATCGGGCTCTGCCTCGCCGCACCGGGCGCGGCACAGAGGCCTCCTTCGCGGGTCGTCTTTGCCGAGGCCCGGGAGCACTCCGTGCGGCGAACGGTCGAGCTGCCGGGGACCGTCGAGGCCCGGATCGAGGCGCTCGTCGCGAGCGAGGTCGACGGCCTGGTCGAGGTGCTGCGGGTCCGCGAGGGCCGTACGGTCAGGAAGGGACAGGCGCTCGTCCAGCTGCGTACCCGGGATCTTGAGCTGCGGCTCGAGGCGGCTGAAGCCGGGCTTCGGGAGGCCGAGGCGCGGCTCCGGCGGGCCGAGGGCGACCTGAAGCGCAACCAGGGCCTTTTCGACGAGGGGATCCTCTCCGCCTCCCAGTTCGACGAGTCCCGGTTCGAGCGGGACGCTTGGCGGGGGCGGTCCGATCAGCTCTCAGCCGAGATCTTCCGTATCCGCCTGGACATCGAGCGCTCCTCGGTCAAGGCTCCCTTCTCGGGAGTGGTGGTCGCCGAGCGCTGCGAGGTGGGCGAGTGGGTGGGCCGCGGGGACCCGGTCGCGGAGATGGCCTCGCTCCACGACCTGGAGGTCCGCGTGGAGGTCCCCGAGCGCTACTTCAGGGAGCTGCGGCGCGGCGCCGAAGCCAGAGTGAGCTTCGCCGCCCTCCCCGGCCACGAAGTGGTCGGTGAGGTGAGCGCGATCATCCCCCGAGCCAATCCCCAGTCCCACACGTTCCCCTTGAAGGTGCGCATCTCCAACGAGAAGGGGCGCATCGGCGTGGGCATGCTTGCCCGGGTCGCGTTGCCGGCAGGTGAGCCGTACCGCGCGACGGTCGTGCCCAAGGATGCGGTCATCATCCGCGGCTCGGAGAGGCGCGTCTATCGGCTGAACGGTGACGACACCGTGGAGTCCGTGACGGTGGACACCGGCGCCGGCGTGGGCAGCTGGATCGAGATTCGGAGCGGCCTGGCCGCTGGAGCGCGAGTCGCCACCCGGGGCAACGAGCGGCTTCAGCCGGGCCAGTCGGTCCTGCCCGAGCCCGGGGAGTACGAGCTGCCGTGAAGGTCATCGAGAGTGCCGTCCGCTACCCGGTCACCACCGCGGTAGGGGTGATCTTCCTCGTCCTCTTCGGAGTGCTCGCCCTCTTCCGGATTCCCATCCAGCTGACCCCCACGGTCGAGGAGCCGGAGATCACGGTGCGCACCTTCTGGCCCGGGGCCAGCCCCCAGGAGGTCGAGCGGGAGATCGTGGACGAGCAAGAGGAGCAGCTCAAGTCCCTCGAGGGTCTCCTTCGGCTCGAGAGCGCGAGCGCCGACAGCATGGGGACCATTACCCTGACGTTTCCCGTCGGGATCGACGTCGACACCGCGCTCCTCAAGGTCGCGAACCGGCTGGAGCAGGTCTCCCGCTACCCCGAGGACGCCGACAAGCCCGTGATCACCACCGTCGACGCCGACGAGGGGGCCATAGGGTGGTGGGTCCTTCAGCCTACGGAGGAGGACGGCTTCGAAGACGAGATGTTCACGCTCTACAATTTTGTCGAAGACTCGATCAAGCCCGAGTTCGAGCGTGTCCCCGGGGTCGGCATGTCCGGCCACTTCGGTGGCCGGGAGCGGGAGCTGCAGGTGATCGTGGACCCGGCGAAGCTGGCCGCGCGGCGGGTGACGTGGAGCGAGCTCGCGGCCGCCCTCGAGCGGGAGAACCGCAACTTCAGCGGCGGCGACTTCGACGAGGGTAAGCGCCGATACGTGGTGCGGACCGTGGGAGAGTACGGCTCTCCCGAAGACGTCGAGGACATCGTCGTGGCCGTCCGGGACGGGATCCCGGTCTACCTGCGAGACGTCGCCGAGGCCCGCCTGGGCTACCGCAAGCCGCTGTCCGCGGGCTTCGTGCAGGGCGAGCCGGTGATGTTCGTCAACGCGATCAGGGAGCCCGGCGCCAACGTCCTCGAGGTCATGGCCGGGGTCCAGGCCACGGTGTCCCGGCTCAACAGCGAGCTCCTCGCGCCCCGCGGTCTCGTGCTCACCCAGGCCTACGACGAGACCGAGTACGTGAAAGGAGCGATGAAGCTGGTCCTCCAGAGCTTGATCGTAGGCGGGTTCCTCGCCGTGATCGTGCTTCTCCTGTTCCTCCGCAGCGCCACGAGCACGCTGGTCGTCGCCACCGCCATCCCCATCAGCGTGGTAGGAACCTTCGTGCTGATGCTGGCCTTCGGGCGGACGCTGAACGTGGTGAGCCTGGCCGGGCTGGCCTTCGCCGTGGGCATGGTGGTGGACAACTCGATCGTCGTGCTGGAGAACATCTACCGCCACCGCCAGATGGGAAAGCCGTTGTTCGAGGCCGCCCAGGAGGGAGCGGCGGAAGTGTGGGGGGCGGTCCTCGCCAGCACCCTCACGACGGTGGCGGTCTTTGTCCCCATCATCTTCATTAAGGAGGAGGCCGGCCAGCTCTTTGGGGACATCGCGGTGGCCATCAGCTGCGCGGTGATGCTCTCGCTCATCGTCTCGACGACCGTCATCCCCAGTTTGTCGGCGCGCATCCTGCGGACGGCGACTCCGGCAGACACTGGCGTGGACGGGACGAAGAACGCCCACAACCTCTGGGGCCTCACCGCCGTCGCCGGCCGGGCGAACCGATGGATGGAGGCCCTCGTCCACCGGATCACCGGCTCGACTCGCCTGCGTCTTGCCGTCGTGGTGGGGCTGACCACGACCGCACTGGGCCTGAGCTGGTTGATGGTGCCCAAGGCCGAGTACCTTCCCATCGGGAACAACAACTTCGTGTTCGGCATGATGCTTCCGCCACCGGGTTCCAGCCTGGACGAGGTGGCCGAGATACGTCATCCAATCGCCGATGCGCTCCGGCCGTTCTGGGAGTCGGAGCCCGGGTCCCCCGAGGCCCTCGCGCAGCCCGGAGGCGGCGTGAGGGCCAGCTTCTTCGGGGTCTTCCAGGGCCGGGTCTTCATGGGGGTCCGGGCCCGGGAGTCGCTCCGGGTCCGCGAGCTCCTCCCCGAGCTCCGGAAGCTCAACGGGCAACTGCCGGGCACGTTCGTCGTCTTCAACCAGAGAAGCATTTTCCAGAGGGGCTTCGACGAGGGCCGCAACATCGACATCAACGTCACCGGCCCCGACCTCGCCCATCTTTTCGCCCTCGGTGGGGAGATTTTCAGCAAGGCCATGCAGCTCATGCCCGGTGCCCAGGGACGCCCGATTCCCGGCCTCGACCTGGACAATCCCGAGGTGCGGATCGTTACCGACCGACGCCGGGCGTCCGAGCTGGGACTGTCCAATCGCGAGCTGGGCTTCGCCGTGAGCGCCCTCGTCGATGGGGCCAAGGCCAGCGACTACATTCACGAGGGACGGGAGATCGATCTCAGGGTCATGGCCAAGGAGGACGTGCTGCACCGGACCCACCTCCTCGAGCAGCTCCCGATCGCCACGCCGGGCGGTGCGCTGGTCACGCTGGGGTCTGTGGCGGACATCGTGGAGATGAACGGGCCCGTCCAGATCAACCACCGCGAGCGGATGCGGGCGGTGACGCTCCGCATCACCCCCGAAGAGGAACGTCCTCTCGAGGAGGCGATGGAGTTCGTCGAGAGGGACATCCTCACGCCCATGCGCGAGAACGGTCGTTTGGGGGGGCTCTACCGGGCCCACCTCTCGGGCACCGCCGACAAGCTCACGCAGACCGCCGCCACACTCAAGTGGAATTTCCTTCTGGCGCTCGTCATCACGTACCTCCTGATGGCGGCGCTCTTCGAGAGCTTTCTCTACCCGTTCGTGATCATGTTCTCGGTGCCGCTGGCCGCCCTCGGTGGGTTCCTGGGGCTCGCCTTCACCAACCTGTTCGTGTACCAGCCGATGGACGTCCTCACCATGCTCGGCTTCATCATCCTCGTGGGGACGGTGGTCAACAACGCAATCCTCGTGGTGCACCAGTCCCTGAACCACATGCGCGTGGACGGACTTGCGCCCCGGGAGGCCATCTGCGGCGCCGTGGGCAACCGCGTGCGGCCGATCTTCATGAGCGTCTCGACGTCGGTGTGCGGGATGCTGCCGCTGGTGCTCTTTCCCGGCGCGGGATCGGAGCTCTACAGGGGGCTGGGCAGCGTGGTGGTCGGCGGGCTCATCGTATCGACGGTCTTCACGCTGCTCCTGGTGCCGGCGCTGTTCAGCCTGGTGCTCGACGCCCGCCAGGCCCTGGGTCGGCGGGCCAGCGTGGCGCTCGGCTAGTGTGGGGTCTAGTCCCTTCTGTTCCTAGAAGGCAATGATCAGTCCCGCGGTCACGTCCCCCTGCCAGATCCCCGAGCCGGAATAGCGAAAGATGCAGGTGCCGGCGGTGCAGAAGACGCCGCCACCGCTCTTGACCGAGGTGTAGAAGGCGTGGCTCTCGAGCCTGAGCCCGACGTTCGGGGTGAAGAAGCTCTTCACTCCGAGGCCCAGTGCGGCCGAGAAACGGGTGTCGCTCGAGAGCGCGCTGTTGGCAGGCGTGTAGCGCGTGGCCCCGAACAGGATGGTCCCGAAGAACTTGACGCTTCCCTCGCCCTTCTCTTCCTGGAATCCGACCATCAAGCGCTCGACCTTGACGTCGAAGGCGGCGCCGGCCAGGCCCTCGCTCTGGAGCTCCGTGTCCTGTCGCGAGTAGTACGCCTCGAATCGCCAGGTCCCGCCGATGGCGAAGTCGATGCTCCCGCCCCAGTTCAGCCCGCTCTTGAACGAGAACTTGCGGTTGAAGGTCTCCGAGAAGATCGACCCGCCGAACTGGTAGCCGACGAAGGGCGCGATCTGGATCGCCGGGGTGTCGCTCGACCGGCGCTGCCCCTCGGCGGTCGGCGCCGCGAGAGCAAGCGCTCCGAGCATGAGCATGGCGATACGCGCGATTCGATTCATGGCACTCGACAATAACACGCTCCGCAGTGAACAAAATACGGCTGAGGCAGGCCCGTCCACGTGGTCTCCCCAGAGGGCACGTGGACGGGCGAGACTGCTCAGGCATTCCCGGCCTGTCGGAGGCGACGCTGACGCGTCGCGACTTACACTCTCGGGGTCGACGCTCGTCTCGCAAGCTCGACTGAGCGCCCCCCGAGCCCCCTACGTGGGGAGGGGATAGGGGTGGGGGGTCAATGAATGATCGGAGCTACCGCCCCGTGGATCCGAAGCCGCCTTCGCCGCGTTCGGTGTCCCCGAGCTCGTCGGTGGCGGTGAAGGCCGCCCGTTCGACGCGCTGGAGAAGGAGCTGGGCCACCCGGTCTCCCGGGGAGATGCGGAACGCCTCGCGACCGTGGTTCACCAGAACCACACGCACCTCACCCCGGTAGTCGCTGTCGATGACGCCGGCAAGGGTGTCGATTCCGTGGCGCACCGCCAGCCCACTGCGTGGCCAGACGAGCCCGACGTGGCCCGGCGGGAGCTGCAGCCTGAGCCCCGTGGCGACGGCATGGCGATCCCCGGGAAGGATCTCGACGGCCTCGCTCGCGCGGAGATCGGCACCGGCGGCGTCCGGGGAGGCGTACGCTGGAAGGACCCCGCCGGCGCCGCCGGTGGCGGGCACGGGCATGGCGTCAGGATGCGCTGAGGTTTTCGGTGTCTTGCTGTCCACGACGCGGATACTACACCGGAGCTTCTCGAAAGCGCGGTGTATCATCGCCGGATGAGTCGTCCAAACCTGTTCGGCATGGAGCCGAGCGCTCTCGCCGCGGTCGTCGACGACCTCGGTGAGCCCGGCTACCGGGCGCGACAGATCCACGGGTGGCTCTACACCAGGCGTGTGCGGCGGCTGGCCGACATGTCCGAGCTGCCGAAGGCCCTGCGCTCCCGGCTCGAGGAGCGCTTCTCGCTGAAGTGGCCCCAGGTGGCGGAGCGCACGCTGTCGTTCGACGGGACTCGCAAGTACCTGTTTCGTCTGGACGACGGCGCCACCATCGAGGCCGTCTACATTCCCGAGGACAACAGGCGAACGATCTGCATCTCGACCCAGGCCGGCTGTCCGCTGAAGTGTGCCTTCTGCCTGACTGGCATCGCCGGCTACAAGCGCAACCTCTCGACCGGCGAGATCCTCGGGCAGGTCGCGACGGTGATGCAGGAGCACCCCTCGGCCACCACACACCCCCACCGGCGTGAGGAGGACCCGTTTCCGTGGAACGTGGTCATCATGGGGATGGGGGAGCCGCTCCTCAACTACGACGCCACGGTGGCCGCCCTCCGCATCCTGATGGACGAGAACGGATTCGCCATACCCGCGCGCAAGCTCACGCTGTCGACGGTGGGCATCCTGCCCGCCCTCGAGCGGATGGTCGCGGACGGCGTTCACCCCAACCTCGCGATCAGCCTGCACGCCCCGGACCCGGGGCTGCGCCGTGCGCTGATGCCCATCGAGGAGAAGTACTCGCTGGACGACGTTCTGAAGGCGGCTCTCGCCTATCCCGTGCCGAGCGGGGGGCGCGTGACGTTCGAGTACGTGCTCCTCCACGGTGTGAACGACACGCCTGCCCACGCCCGCGAGCTGGCACGCCGGCTGCGCGGCCGCCGGGTGAAGGTGAACCTCATCCCACTGAACCCCGCCCCGGAGATCCCCTTCGAGGCCCCGTCGCCCGACGACGTCGATGGGTTCTGCGCTGTCCTGGCCGCGGCCTCCGTGACGGTCTCGGTGCGTCGCCCCCGAGGGCGCGACATCCTCGCTGCTTGCGGTCAGCTCCATCTGAAAGGGGCCGAGGCATCCGTGAGTGGCTGAGCACCGGTCGTCCCGCGCCGAGCTTTCCGCGGCGCTCCTTCTCCTCGGGCTCCTGGCTTTGCTCCTCCCGAACCTCGGGGCGGCTCCCCTCGAGCGTGCGGAGATCTACTTCCTGGACGCGGCCCGGGGCATGGTGGACAGCGGCGACTGGATCGTCCCGCGCTACCGGGGCGAGCCGTTCTTCGACAAGCCGCCCCTCGTCTACTGGCTCATGGCCGGGGCGTTTGCGGGGCTCGGCACCGAGCTGGGCGCCGCCCGCCTGGTGCCGGCGCTCTCGGGACTCGGCGCCGTGCTGGCCACGGCCTGGCTCGGCGCGCTTCTGTTCGATCGGCGCATCGCTTTGGCTGGCGCCGTCATTCTCTCCACGACCCTCGGATTCCTGACCTTCGCCCGCGTGGCGATGTCCGACATGCTCCTCACTCTCCTGACGACGCTGGCGGTGGCCCTCGCGGTCCGGGTGTACCGGCCGCGCCCGCCGGGTTGGGTGGTGCCGGCTTTCGGGGTGGTGCTCGGTCTCGGGTTCGCGACGAAGGGCCCGATCGCCGTCCTGGTCCCCGGGCTCGCAGTGCTCGTGCTCGTCGTCCTCGTGGAGAACCGCCGTCGCCCCCGTCCCTTCCGAATCGCGCCGCTGCTGCTCGGAGTCTTCGCCTTCCTCGTGCTCGGGTTCGCGTGGTTCGGCCTGGTCTACGCCAGGCTGGGGGCGGGTCCCCTGGAGTACTTCTTCTTGAAGGAGAACCTGGAACGGTTTTCGGGTGATGCGTACGACGTGGGCCGTTCGGCCTGGTTCTACCTGCCGGCCTACGTTGCCGAGGGGCTGCCCTGGTCCCTGCTCCTGCCGCTGGCGCTCGGGCGCCTGCTGAGGCCGGGCGCCGAGGACGAGGAGGGCCGCCGGCCCGCACGCTTCCTCGCGGTCTGGGTGGGGCTGGTGCTGATCCCTCTTTGTCTGTCCCGGGGAAAGATCGACTACTACTTGCTCCCCCTCTACCCGGCGGTCTCGCTTCTCATCGGCCGCTGGTTCGTGGCGGTGCCCTGGCGGCGCCTCGACCGAGCCTGGGTGCGAACGGTGCTCGTGCTGTTCGCCGTCGCGGTCGCCGCCGCCATTGTTCGGCCGCCCCGGGCGCCGGCGGCCTGGCTGCCCGGGACCGCCGCGATCGTGCTCCTGGCGGCAACGCTGGGAGTGGGCGCCTTGGCGGCCCTCGCTGTCGCCCGAAGTCCGTCACCCCGCCCGACGATGGCGGTTCTCGCCGGCGGCATGGCCTCCGCGTGGCTGGTGCTCGTCCTGTTCTTTCTGCCGGCTTTCTCAGGCGCGCAGCCCAACAGGGCCATCGCCAGGGACGTGGCCCGGGAGCGGCGTCACCGTCCCGACTTACGCCTGGCAGTCTGCTCAGACCCGGCTCGGGCCCGCCGTGACGTGCTCTTCCACGCGCGAGTGACGGCCGAAGAGAGGTGCGATCTCTGGCCCCTGGCGGCGTCACGAGTGCCGTATCTTCTCCTGGTGCGCCCGGAGGAGGATCGCTCGTTCCAGTCGAGCCCCGCCTACAGACACGTCGCGAGCTACAGCTATCTGCCGGCGCGGGCCCTCACCCTCGGGGGGCTCCTGTCTCCGTCCGAGCCCGGCGAGTTCGTCCTCATGGCCAACTTCCCGACGGACGATCCGGTGGCCGAGCGCAAGAGGCGACGAGAGTACCGACGGCGCTTCCACGAGACCCACGCCGAGGAGGGCGTCCCGGTGCGGCTGCCCCGCAAGCGAAACCGTTAGCTCGTTAGCTTGCGATCTCGCGGAAGGACTCGGATGCGGCGCGGAGGGTTGTGTCGATCTCCTCGGATCCGTGGGCAAGCGAGACGAATGCCGCCTCGAACTGGGCCGGGGGAAGGGCCACGCCCCGCTTCAGCATGGCGTGAAAGAAGCGGCCGAAGAGCGCGGTGTCGGACGAGCGGGCGGAGGCGAAGTCGACGACCGGCCCCGGGCAGAAGAAGACGGTCACCATGGAGCCCACGCGGTTCACGGTCGCGGTGACCCCGGCGTCTCGTGCGGCGCTGGCGAGGCCGTCGCCGAGCCGGGCACCGGCGGTCTCGAGCGCTTCGTACGTGCCCGGTCGGTCGAGCAGGTCGATGGCCACACGTCCGGCCGCCATGGCCAGGGGGTTGCCCGACAGGGTCCCCGCCTGGTAGACGGGTCCGTCGGGCGCCACCATCGCCATGATGTCGTCCCGGCCGCCGTAGCCGGCGGCGGGCAGGCCCCCTCCGAGGATCTTGCCCAGGCAGGTCATGTCCGGCGTGACTCCGTAGAGCTGCTGCGCGCCGCCCATGGCGACTCGAAACCCGGCCATGACTTCGTCGAAGATGAGGACCGTCCCGTTCGCACGGGTGATCTCCCGGAGAGCCTCCAGGTAGCCGGCCCGGGGCGCGACCGTGCCCATGTTCCCGCACACGGGCTCGACGATGACCGCCGCGAGGTCGGCGCCATGCTCGGCGACGGCCGCCTCGACCGCGGCCCGGTCGTTGAAGGGAACCACGAGCGTGTCCGCCACCGTGCCCTCGGGGACACCGGGTGAGCCCGGGATGCCGAGCGTCGCCACGCCCGAGCCCGCGGCCACGAGAAGCGAGTCCGCATGGCCGTGGTAGCAGCCGTCGAACTTGAGGATCTTGTTTCTTCCGGTGAAGCCCCGGGCGAGGCGCAGCGCGCTCATGGTCGCCTCGGTGCCGGAGGAGACGAAGCGCACCTTCTCGACCGACGGCACGTGTTGCACGACGCGCTCGGCCAGCTCCACCTCGAGAACCGACGGAGCTCCGAAGGACGTGCCGTGGGCCGCCGCTTCGGCCACGGCCTCGAGGATCTCCGGGTGAGCGTGGCCGTGAATCATGGGCCCCCACGAGCCCACGTAGTCGATGTAGGCCTCTCCGTCCTCGTCGAAGACCCGGGCCCCCTCGGCCCGGGCCACGAAGGGCGGCGACCCGCCGACGGCCTTGAACGCGCGGACCGGGCTCGAGACTCCTCCCGGGATGACCCTGCGTGCCCGGGTGAGCAGCTCTTCCGAGCGCGTCATCGAGCGGGGTTCGTCCAGCGGGCGAAGTCCAGGGCGTGATAAGTCAGGATGATGTCGGCTCCCGCGCGACGGATGGCGGTGAGCGTCTCCTTCACGATCCTCTCCTCGTCCACCCAGCCTCGCTCGGCGGCTGCCTTGACCATCGCGTACTCTCCGGAGACGTTGTAGGCGGCCACCGGCACGTCGAATCTCTCCCGCACGGCCCGGATCACGTCGAGATAGGCCAGCGCCGGCTTGACCATGACCGCGTCGGCGCCCTCCTCGACGTCGAGTCGCACCTCGCGCAGCGCTTCTCGGGCGTTGGCGGGATCCATCTGGTAGCCGCGCCTGTCGCCGAACTGCGGGGCCGAGTCCGCCGCTTCGCGGAAGGGCCCGTAGTAGGCGGAAGCGTACTTCGCAGCGTAGGAGAGTACGGCCAGGTCGGAGAACCCCTCGCCGTCGAGAGCCCTGCGGATGGCGCCGACGCGCCCGTCCATCATGTCGGAGGGCGCCAGGACGTGGGCGCCCGCGCGAGCATGTGAGACCGCCATCCTTGCGAGCAGCTCGAGGGTCGCGTCGTTTTGCACCTCGCCGTCTTCGACGACACCGCAGTGCCCGTGGGAGGTGTACTCGCAGAGGCACACGTCCGTCATCACGACGAGCTTCGAGCACGCGCTCCGGATCGCCCGCACCGCCTGCTGGACGACCCCGTCGTCGGCGTAGCCCTGGCTGCCCAGCGGGTCCTTGCTCTCAGGCAACCCGAAGAGGATGACTCCGCCGACCCCGAGCTTCTCTACGTGCTCGGCCTGGCGGGCCGCCTCGTCCGCCGAGAGATGGAAGCAGCCGGGGAGCGACGAGATCTCTTTCCGGAGTCCCTTCCCGGGAGTCACGAAGAGCGGGTAGACCAAGCTCTCCGGCGTGAGTCGGGTCTCTCGCACCATGGCCCGCAGGCCCTCGGTGCGGCGGAGACGGCGAGGTCGTTCGGTGGGGAAGCTCATGGTCCGATCAGCCCCGGCGATGCTGGCTCAGTCGTCGTCCCCGAAGAAGAACTGGTACGCGCGTCGTGAGCTGCAGAACGCCCGCCCGTACTCCCGATGGCCGCAGTCCTGGCAAATGGGCTTGAAGCAGATCGGACACTTGTGCATCCTGATCTCGACTTCGGTTTTCTGGCAGGTGACGCAGTCCATGGGGCCACAAACCGGGGATTCGGAGCGGGAGTATAGCATGCGGGCGCGCGCCCGGTTCCGTAGTAGACTGACGGGTCGGGGGGCTCTCCCCGCTCCCGATCACTGGCGGTGTAGCTCAGATGGTTAGAGCACGCGGCTCATATCCGCGGCGTCCGGGGTTCGAGTCCCTGCACCGCCACCAGGCTCCCCTTCTCGGAGGCGTGGGGTCATGAAGCAGCCTTCCCTCGTCGTGGCGGTCGACCGGGCCCTCCGGGCCCTCCGGGCCGTTGGGGGCCCGGGGTCCGAGGGCGTGGTCGTGGGCCTCTCCGGGGGCGGCGACTCGGTGGCGCTGCTCGACGCGATGGTGACCCTCCAGGAGCGTGGTGGTGTCCGAGTGATCGCGGCCCATCTCGACCACGGTCTTCGGCCCGACTCCGCCGACGACGCGGCCTTTTGCCGTTCTCTGTGCGAGCGGCACGGCGTGACGTTCCGTTCGGCTGTGGCCGACGTCCGCGCCCGGGCCGCTTCGGAGCGAGGCGGCATCGAGCAGGCCGCGCGCAGCGCGCGATACGAGTTTCTGCGGGCCGTGCGGCGCGAGACGGGGGCGGCGGCGATCGCGGTGGCCCACACCCGGGACGACCAGGCGGAGACGCTTCTCCTGCGGCTGCTGAGGGGGGCTGGAGCGACGGGCCTCGGCGGCATGCGACCGCGCCGCGGACGGATCGTCCGCCCTCTCCTGGGCATCTCGCGCGCGGAGGTGCGGGCGCACCTCCGCGCGCGCGGCCTTGCCTGGCGCGAGGACCCCACGAACACCGATCTGAAGCGGGTTCGGAACCGGATTCGCCACGAGCTGCTGCCCTACCTCGAGGCTCGCTTCAATCCGGCGCTGCGAGAGGGGCTGGCGCGCACCGCGGGGCTCCTCGCCGACGAGGCGGAGCATCTCAGAGCCGAGGCGGACGCCCTGCTGGACGTGATCGGGCACGCCGAGGGTGACGCTCTCGTCATCGATCGCATGGCCCTGGGGCAGGCGCCGGCGCCCGTGGCCCGGGTGGCCGTGAGGCAGGCGCTCGGGCGCGCAGGAGGGCTGGGTCGGATCGGGGCGGTTCACATCGAGCGGATCCTGGCCCTGGCGCGCTCGGCGGCGCCCTCGGGCCGAAGGGTGCCCCTTCCGGGCGGGCGCGAGGTTCGATATGGTCATAGGGCGCTGCGCCTCGGCCCCCGCCCTCCGGTGGTGGCCGCAGGGTCGGCGGGCGGGAGGAAAGCGTGAGCCAGAAGGCCGATGTCGTGTACTCGGAGAAGCAGATTGCCCGTCGGGTGACCGAGCTCGGGACGGAGATCTCCCAGGCGTTCGAGGGCCGGGAGCTCTGTGTCCTCGGTCTCATGAAAGGCAGCATCGTCTTCATGGCCGACCTGGTCCGGCGCATCCCTCTCGATCTCACGTTTCATCTCGTCCGGGTCAGCGTCCACCGAGAGCTCGAAGCCGGCGTGGTGCGGACCGAGATTGCCTACTCCATGACGTCCCCATCGAGGGTCGGGACGTCCTCCTCGTCGAAGACGTGGTGGACACGGGCATCACACTGAGCTACCTGCTCGGGCACGTCCACGAGCTCGGCGCCAGGAGCATCAAGGTCTGCGCCCTGGTGAACAAGCCCGGCGCTCGCAAGATCGACGTCCACCCCGACTGGTCGGCCTTCACCCTCAAGGAAGAACAGGAGCAGGGGGCTCCCGACAGCTTCCTGGTGGGGTACGGGCTGGGCTGGCAGGGGCGCTACCGGGCCCTGCCCTACGTGGGCAGGATCCCGCGGCCGGCACCCGCCTGACACCGCATCGGGTAAACTGGATTAGAGTACTCAGTTCTTCCCTTTGTTTGGAGGGGAACGGGGCGGTTGTTGGGGGCCGTCCGGAGGGGCAGCAGAAGTGAACGCCACGTTCAAGACGGTAATGCTCTGGATGTCGCTGCTGGTCGTCGTCTTTCTAGCCTGGCATTTTGCCCAGTTCCAGAAGAAGGAGACACCGATCAAGTTCAGCGAGTTCATGACCCAGGTCGAGGCCGGGAAGGTGGCCGACGTCACCATCACTGGAAACGAGGTCAAGGGTCATCTCGCGGATAGCGAGGCGTTCCGAACGTTCGCTCCCGGGGGCTACGACAAGCTCGTAGACACCCTTCTGGCGAAGAAGGTGACGGTCAACTACCAGCCCGACCAGACCCCCACTTGGGCCAACATGCTGATCTCCTGGGCTCCTTTCCTGCTGCTGATCGGCTTCTGGATCTTCTTCATGAGACAGATGCAGAGCGGCGGCAACAAGGCGCTGAGCTTCGGAAAGTCCAAGGCCAAGCTCATGGCGAGCCAGCAGAAGAAGGTCACGTTCAAGGACGTGGCAGGGGTCGACGAGGCCAAGGAGGAGCTCCAGGAGATCATCGAGTTTCTGCGGGAGCCCCAGAAGTTTCAGAAGCTGGGCGGCCGGATCCCCAAGGGCGTGCTCCTGATGGGCGCCCCTGGGACGGGCAAGACCCTCATGGCCCGCGCCATCGCTGGCGAGGCCAACGTCCCGTTCTTCTCCATCTCTGGCTCCGACTTCGTGGAGATGTTCGTCGGGGTGGGCGCCTCGCGCGTACGGGACCTTTTCGGGCAGGGAAAGAAGAACGCGCCCTGCATCATCTTCATAGACGAGATCGACGCCGTGGGTCGCCACCGCGGCGCCGGACTCGGTGGCGGGCACGACGAGCGCGAGCAGACCTTGAACGCGCTCCTGGTGGAGATGGACGGCTTCGAGTCTAACGATGGTGTCATCCTCATCGCGGCCACCAACCGGCCCGACGTCCTGGACCCGGCGCTGCTGCGGCCCGGGCGATTCGACCGACGGGTCGTGGTGTCGCGCCCCGACGTGCGCGGCCGCGAGGGCATCCTCCAGGTCCACACGCGCAAGATTCCCCTCTCGGAGGACGTGGATCTCTCGATCGTCGCTCGCGGGACCCCAGGCTTCTCAGGCGCGGATCTGGCCAACCTCGTGAACGAAGCGGCGCTCATGGCGGCCCGCGCGGCCCAGAAGTTCGTGACCATGAGCGACTTCGAGTCCTCGAAGGACAAGGTCATGATGGGGGCCGAGCGCAAGAGCCTCATCATCACCGAGGAGGAGAAGAAGGTCACGGCCTATCACGAGGGCGGCCACGCGCTCCTCGCGGAGCTCGTGCCGTACGCGGACCCGGTTCACAAGGTGACGATCATCCCCCGGGGGATGGCACTGGGCCTGACCCAGCAGCTGCCCAACGAGGAGAAGCACAACTGGACCAGGGATGCCCTCGACGCCCGGATCGCCGTCCTCATGGGAGGCCGCATCGCGGAGGACATGACCTTTGGCCAGATCACGACCGGAGCCCAGAACGACCTCGAGCAGGCGACGGAGGTGGCACGGAAGATGGTCTGCGAGTGGGGCATGAGCGAGGCGCTCGGCCCGCTGACGTACGGCAAGAAGGAAGAGGCGATCTTCCTCGGCAAGGAGTTCAACCGGCACCAGGATTACTCCGAGGCCACCGCTCGCCAGATCGACGCCGAGATCAAGAGAGTGGTCACCGAGCAGTACGCCAAGGCGAGCGGCCTCCTCAAAGAGAACAAGGACGCTCTCGGGCGCGTGGCGGAGGCGTTGCTCGAGCGCGAGGTGCTCGACTCCGGCCAGCTGAAGCAGCTCATGGCCGGAGAGCCGCTTGCGCCGCTCGAGCCGACGCCGGAGCCGACTCCCGTGCCCCCGGTCCGCGAGACGCGGGACGAGGAGGGCGAGCATGCTGTGGGCCTTCTGTCGCCTCCGGTGGCGGACCCCAAGCCGTCGTCCTGACCCGCCACAGGAGGCATTGAATCGAGGCGAGAGACGAGGAAAAGGCGCCACTATCGCATTCTCCTCCGGGGGGAGGAGGTGGCCTTGGGGCGCCGGACCCTGGTCATGGGCATCCTCAACGCCACGCCCGACTCTTTCTCCGACGGCGGGCAACTGCCGACGGCGGAGGCGGCCATTGCCCACGGGCTCGGGCTCTTCGAGGCGGGGGCCGACTGGGTCGACGTGGGCGGTGAGTCCACGAGGCCCGGGGCGGCGAGGATCGAAAGAGACGAAGAGATGCGCCGCGTCGTGCCCGTGGTCGAGGGCTTGAGGCGGCGGGGAGCAGGGCCGATCTCTGTGGACACCACACGGGCAGACGTGGCTGAAGCCGCACTCGATGCAGGGGCCGATCTCGTCAATGACGTGAGCGCCTTCCGTTTCGACCCCCGGATGGCTTCGCTCGTTGCCGAGCGAGCCGTCCCCGTGGTGCTCATGCACTCGAGGGGCAAGTTCGACGAGATGCACCGCGACCCGGCGTACCGCGACGTGGCCGGCGAGGTGGTGGCGGAGCTGGGCGAGGCCGTCTCCGCGGCCGAGCGCGCCGGCGTGTCTCGCGAGTCGCTCATCGTGGATCCCGGCATCGGCTTTGCCAAGGATGCATCGCACAGCCTCGAAGCCCTCGGCCGGCTGCAGGCGCTCGAGGTGCTGGACCGACCCGTGCTGGTCGGGCCGTCGCGCAAGAGCTTCATCGGCAAGGTGCTCGACCGCCCTCTCGACGATCGGCGAATGGGCACCGCGGCCGCCGTGGCGGCGACGATCCTCCTCGGCGCGCACATCGTCCGGGTGCACGACGTGCGGGAGATGGTGGAGGTCGCTCGCGTCAGCGACGCGATCGTCGACGGCGGAGCACCTGTCTGATGCTGGATCGGATGTTCGACTTTCTTGCCGCCAGCGGTTTTCGCTGGGTCGACGCCCTGGACATCCTTCTCGTGGGGTTCATCGTCTTCGAGCTGCTGCGTTTCATCCGGGGAACCCACGCGGTGCAGATCGCGCTGGGCGGCATGGTCCTCGTCGTCCTGTACTGGATGTCGGCTCTCCTGAACCTGCAGACCGTCAACTGGCTCCTGCGCACCTTTCTCCCGTTCCTCATGTTCGGTGTCATCGTGATCTTCCAGTCGGAGATCCGCAAAGCCCTCGCCCACCTCGGCCGCACGCCGTTCCTGGGAAGCGCTGCGACGCGGCAGAAGACCGAGGTCGTGGACGAGGTGGTCCTGGCGGCCACGACGCTCAGCTCGCAGCGCACCGGTGCGATCGTGGCCCTCGAGCGGGAGATGGGGCTCCGCAGCTACATCGAGACCGGGATCACTCTCGACGCGGAGCTCACGTACGACCTCCTCGTCAATGTCTTCCACCCGGCGACGCCGCTCCACGACGGCGCGGTGATCGTCCAGGGAAACCGTGTTGCCGCCGCAGCCTGCTTTCTGCCCCTCACCGTGAACCCCGAGCTGAGCCGCACCCTGGGCAGCCGGCACCGCGCCGCCATCGGGCTCAGCGAGGACACCGACGCCCTGGCCGTCGTGGTCTCGGAGGAGACCGGGGCCGTCTCGTTGGTGGAGAACGGGCAGATTCGGCGGGGCCTCGACGGCCCCGCGCTTCGTCGCGCCCTCCTGAGCGCCCTCGGGCTCGGCGTTTCCCGGGGAGCCGACGGGCGGACGGCACCCGCGGCCGGAGGGGGCGCGGCGTGAGGCTGCTCTCGGGTGAGACCCCGTTGCGCGTGGCCAGCCTGGCCCTGGCCGTGGTGCTGTGGGTCATCATCGCGGGCCGCGACACCGCCGAGCGCGGGCTGACCGTCCCGGTCGAGCTCAGGAACGTTCCCCCGGACCTGGAGATCACCGGCGAGTTCGTCAACACGGTCGACGTGCGTCTTCGGGCCTCGCCGGGCCTGATCGAGTCCCTCGACCCCGGTCAGGTCCTGGCCCCGATCGACCTCGAAGGTGCGGAGGAGGGCGAGCGCATCATCCAGCTCACGCCGGAGAAGATCCGGACTCCCTTCGGCTTTCGGGTCGTCAAGATCACTCCGTCCCTCCTCACCCTCAACCTCGAGCGGACCGCGAGCAAGATGGTGCCCGTACGCCCTCGCATTCTCGGACGGCCTGCCCCCGGCTATGAGGTGGCGGACGTGACGAGCCGGCCTGCCGAAATCCGCATCCTGGGCCCCCAGAGCCGGGTCCAGGAGATCGAGAGCGCTTTCACCGAGCCAGTCTCGGTCGATGGCGCCGGCCTCACGGTCGAGGAGTTCGTCAACGTCGGTCTCGACGACACGCTGCTGAGGCTCGAGGGCGCCGGCGAGGTCCGGGTGACCGTGAAGATCCGTGAGAGGCACGAGAAGCGGTCCTTCGACGGTCTGCCGGTGAGCGCGGAGGGCACGGCGTCCCGGCTCGTTCCCGCGTCGGTTCGGGTGGTGGTGAGTGGGCCGATCATCGCGCTCCGAGCTCTGGGCCCGAGTGACCTCCGGCCCTACGTGAACGTTCCCGCCGGGCACGACGCCACCGTGGCTCTCCCGGTGGCGGTCGAGGTCGCATCGGGCCACACGGGAGTGAGCGTCGTGCAGACGGAGCCAGCGGAAGTGACGGCCCGGCCTGTGAGCTCGGGGAGACGGCCTTGACCCCGAAGACCCCACGCTCTCTCTTCGGCACCGACGGCATCAGGGGAGTCGCCAACGAGCATCCCATGACTCCCGAGATCGCCCTCGCGCTCGGACGGGCCATCACCTTCGTGGCGGGTCGCGGCAAGAGCCACGCTCCCCGGGTGCTCATCGGCAAGGACACGCGGCTGAGCGGCTACATGATCGAGACCGCCATCGCGTCCGGCGTGACCTCCATGGGAGGGCGGGTTCTCCTGTGCGGCCCCGTTCCCACGCCGGCGGTCGCTCACCTGACGGTCAGCATGCGGGCGGACGCGGGAATCGTGATCAGCGCCTCGCACAACTCGTACGCTGACAACGGAATCAAGGTCTTCGCCGCCGACGGCTTCAAGCTTCCCGACGCCGCGGAAGCCGAGATCGAGGAGCTCGTCGAGGAGCCGGAGCAGCTCGGGGAGCGACACACCGGCCCCGACGTGGGCCGCGCGGAGAAGCTTGAGGACGCCCGGGGGCGCTACATCGCATACGTGAAGCACACCTTCCCGCGGGATCTCACCCTCGACGGCATCCGCGTCGTGGTGGACGCGGCCCACGGCGCCGCCTACCGGGTCGCTCCCCTGGTCTTCTCCGAGCTCGGTGCAAAGGTGTGGGCGGTCGGCGTTCACCCGAACGGCGTCAACATCAACCGGGACGCCGGGGCGCTCCATCCCGAGAAGGCCCGGGCGGAGGTCGTGAAGCGCAAGGCCCACATCGGCATCGCCCTCGACGGTGATGCCGACCGCCTCGTCGTCATCGACGACGAGGGTCAGGTCGTGGACGGGGACGCGGTGATGGCGATGTGCGCCACGCGCATGAAGCGCGAGGGGGAGCTCAGGGGCGACACGGTGGTGGCGACGGTCATGAGCAACCTGGGCCTCGAGAGGGCGCTCGAAGCCCAGTCGATACGCCTCGTCCGGACCCCGGTGGGCGATCGCCACGTGGTGGAGGCGATGCGCAGGGGTCGGTTCAACCTGGGAGGAGAGCAGTCCGGACATCTGATCTTCCTCGACCACGGCTCGACCGGGGACGGGCTGATCGGCGCGCTGCAGGTGCTCGCCCTCATGATTCGGACGGAACGCCCTCTCTCGGAGCTGGCCCGCGAGGCGCTCGAGCGCGTCCCGCAGGTCACCGAGAGCATCTCGGTCCTCTCCCGTCGTCCCCTGGAGGAGATGGCGACCCTCAAGGAGGCCAGCGAGCGCGTGCGTGCGGCCCTTGGGGAAGACGGTCGCGTGCTCGTCCGCTGGAGCGGCACCGAGCCGAAGCTGCGGCTCATGGTGGAGGGGCCCGACGAGAACCGGATTCGGGAGTGGGCCCGGGAGCTGGCCGAAGCGGCCCAGAAGGATGTGGTGACATCGGCGTGAGGATCTCGAGATGATACGGCTGGCGGTCACGATCAATCACGTCGCGTCCGTGCGACAGGCTCGCCGAGCGACCGAGCCCGACCCCGTGCACGCGGCGGTCCTGGCCGAGCTGGGTGGGGCGGACGGCATCACGGTGCACCTGCGAGGCGACCGTCGGCACATCCAGGATCGCGATGTCGAGGTGCTCCGCAAGACGGTTCGGACGAGGCTGACTCTCCGAATGGCGGCGACGCAGGAGATGGTCCGGGTGGGGCTCACGTTGAAGCCCGACCAGGTGACCCTGATGCCGGAGCGCCAGGAGGAGGTCACCACCGAGGGTGGTCTCGACGCCATCCTCAACGGACCCCAGCTGCGCTCCTCGGTGAAGACCTTGCAAGAGGCGGGAATCCAGGTGAGCCTCTTCATCGACGCGGAGCTGGGGCAGGTGAAAGAGGCGCACAAGCTTGGCGCACGGGCGGTGGAGATCAACACCGCTGCCTGGGGAGACGCCGGTGACGAGCGGGGCCGCGACGAGGCGCTCCGAAGCCTCACCGACGCCGCCCGCCTCGGCCGAAAGCTGGGCCTTCAAGTCAACGCCGGCAACGCACTGACGTACCTCAACGTGCGGCCGATCGCCGCTCTCACCGAGATCGTCGAGCGCCACATCGGTCACAGCATCATCGCCCGAGCGCTCCTCGTCGGGATGGAGAGGGCGGTGCGCGACATGGCGCAGACGATTCGGTCGGCCCGCACGAGGGATGTTTGACCGTCGACGGGAAAGTCCCTATGCTCCACTCCAATGATCGAGGCGTTCGGGCGAACCGACGTCGGTCGGCGCCGGAAGCTGAACGAGGACAGCTTCCTTGTGGCTCCGGAATCGCATCTCTACGCGGTCTGCGACGGCATGGGCGGGCACAACGCCGGTGAGGTCGCGTCCCGGATAGCTGTGGAGACGCTGGCCTCTTTCGTCGAGAAGAGCGTCGCCGAGAAAGACATCACCTGGCCGTGGGGCCTGGACGCAGACCTCTCCTTCGAGGCGAACCGCCTGAAGACTGCGATCCGCCTCGCGAACTCCCAGGTCTATCAGTCCGCCGACAGCGACGAGGAACTGACGGGGATGGGGACCACGGTGGTGGCGGCCATCGTGTCGGGCAACACCGTGAGCATCGGCTCCGCCGGGGACAGTCGCTGCTACCTCGTGCGTGACGGCCAGCTGCAGCAGCTCACCCAGGACGACTCCTGGGTGTCCGCGGCCCTCGGGGAAGGAATTCTGAACTCCGACGACGTCGAGCGTCATCCTCTCAGAAACGTAATCACGAAGGCCGTGGGCGCGCGAGACTCGATCGACCTCGACATCGTGGAGCAGACGCTGCAGGAGGGAGACGTGGCGCTCCTCTGCTCGGACGGGTTGCACGGAATGGTGAGCGACGATGAGATCGCCCGGCTCCTCATACCGGGCTCCGACCCGCTCCCCTACTCGCTTGAAGAGGCGGCCACTCACCTCGTCGACGCGGCGAACGAGGGGGGGGGAAAGGACAACGTCACCGTCATCCTGATGCGTTACTCGGACAAGGGCTGAGCCGGGGCGAGGTGCTATAATCCGGAGGTTTTTTCTGCCCCATGGGTGAGCCAAGGCTGCTGGATCGGAAGGCTGTGGTCACCGGCGGGGGGCGGGGCTTGGGGCGCGCGATCGTTCGTGCGTTGGCCATGGAGGGGGCGGACGTCGCCTTCTCGTACCGGGAAAGCCGCCGAGGGGCCCTCGATGAGGCCGAGGCGGTCCGGCGCCTGGGGCGCCGAGCATTCACGGGGCCTGCGGACGCACGTGTCCCAGGTGAGGTGGTGGCCTTCGTGGAGGAGGCCGCCGAGGCGCTGGGAGGCCTGGATCTCCTCGTCAACAACGTGGGAGTGTTCCGGCGAGTTTCCCTCGATGAGATGTCCGAGGAGATATTGGACGAGGCGTTCGACGTAAACGTCAAGGCGACGGTGATGGCTTGTCGCGCGGCTGCGCCACACATGAGGCAGCGGGGCGGCGGGGCCATCGTCAACCTGGCGAGCCTCGGCGGGCTCCGCCCCTGGCCGTCACACCTCGCCTACTGTGCGTCGAAGGCGGCGCTGATCATGGCCACCCGCTGCCTCGCCGTTGCACTGGCCCCGCGGATCAGGGTCAACGCCGTGGCCCCGGGGGTGATCGATCCGCCGGGGGCGGAGGACTCGGTGCGGCGCCGAATCCCCGCGGGGCGGTTCGGGACGTCGACCGAGGTGGTCGAGGCGGTCCTGTTCCTGCTGGCGGGCGGTGGCTACACCACGGGCGAGGTGCTTTCGGTGGACGGAGGACGCACCCTCGTTTGAGTATTGTTGGCATTCCGATCGACAATGAAGAAACGAACCGAGGAAGGATGGGATCAAGGTGAACATGACGTTGACACGCGAGGAGGACAAGCCCTGGAAGACCAACTTGGCCCGCAAGGCCGCACAGCGGCGGGAACGGGTGGCGCAGGAGCTGGAAGAGGTGATCAAGAAGGCGCCCTCGTTCGAGGATGCGCTACGCCAGTCGGTTGAGCTCATGAAGCGCCGGTTTGCGCGCTACTCGTCCGTGACGGTCTACGTCGCGGACGGCGAGGGGCTGGCCGTCCACATGGCACTCGAGCGGCCGCAGGGGCCGGATCGTGTGGGTTCGACCAAGGGCCCGCTGGCGGAGGCGGCCCATGGCACGAAGCCGACCGTCGTCTCGACGCTCGCCTCGAGCGAGGCCTGGGCCGAGGTGGGTCTCACGACGGGCAGCTTGATCGTGGCGCCGATCAGGACCGACGCAGGTCTCTGGGCCATTCTCGAGGTGTGGAGCGATTTCCGAGACGCCTTCTCCACGCCGGACGCGAAGCTGATCGAGCGGGTCACCCAGGCGCTGGCCAAGAAGACGCCGGCGGCCTAGATAGAGAACAGCGTGCCGCTCCGCGGCGTCATACCGCCGCTCGTCACACCGTTTCGAGCGGACGGCACAGTCGATCTCGCGGCTTTCGAGGCCAATATCGAATTGCTCGGGAGCTCGGGGCTCGCGGGCTTCCTCGTTCTCGGCTCCAACGGGGAGGCCGCGGGGCTCGAGCAGGAAGAGAAGCTGGAGCTGATCGCCACCGCGCGCCGGCTCGCCCCCGGTCGTTCTCTTCTCGTGGGGACCGGGACCGAGAGCACCCGTGGGACCGTGGCTCTCACCCGGAAGGCCGCCGATCTGGGCGCGGACGCCGTCCTCGTCCTGACGCCGCACTACTACCGCGGCCGCATGACGTCTGAGGCCCTGCGACGCTATTTCGAGGCCGTGGCGGACGCCTCGCCCATCCCCGTGTATCTCTACTCCGTGCCGGCCTTCACCGGGCTGCCCTGGCCGCCCGGGCTCGCCCCGGCCCTGGCAGGCCATCCCCGCGTCGCCGGCATGAAGGAGTCGAGCGGAGACATTGGCCTCCTCGGAAGAATCATCTCGTCCGTCCCGCCGAGCTTCGAGGTCCTGTGCGGCAGCGCCCCAGTGTTCTATCCGGCCCTGTGCGTGGGGGTACAGGCGGGCATCCTCGCGGTGGCCAACTGTGTGCCCCGGGCGGTGCTCGGGCTCTACGAGGCCTTCGTCGCCGGCGACCACGCCCGAGCCCGAAGCCTGCAGGAGGCCCTCACGCCCCTGGCGGTTGCGGTGACCTCGACCTGGGGGGTCGCAGGGCTGAAGACGGCGATGGACCTGGCGGGGCTGCGCGGCGGAGATGTCCGCGGACCGCTCCTCCGCGCACCCGACGCTGCCCGGGAAGAGATCGGACCACTCCTCGACGCGGCCCGCGCCGCATCAGGCTGACTTGCCCTCCCCTCGGGGGAGGCAGGCGATAATCGGCCGTGGGTGACGCTTGCTCTTGAATCACCGGGCGTTCGAGATCGGGCGCCCCATCCTGTATCTGTACGGGCTCGTCGCGATCGGCCTGTCTGCGGCTCTTCTGCTGCAGTCACGGCAGCGTGGCCCGGGCGAGATGGCGCTTTGGCTGGTGGCGTACGCCAGCCTCGCCATTGGCTCTCTCTGGAAGCCCCATCTGGCGCCGCTGGTCGGGGGCTCCATGGCGTTTCTCCTGGGCATCGTCAAGACACACTGCGCCGGTCCCAATCTGGACCTGGGCCTCAGCCTGTCACTTTTTCCGTGGGCGTTTTCGTCCTGGATCAGGCACGCCGCGGCAGCCCCCGGTCGATCATCGATCCCGCCGGCCTGGCCCTTCTCGTGGTGGCCGTGCTCTCACTGGTCTCGCTGACGTTCGCGATCCCCCGGATCCGGGGCTTCGCGCCCGCCCCGGGCTTCGACTACCACGCCTATCCGTTCAACGCCCTTCGCTTCTCCTCGGACGAAGCGATCGTGCGGGCCACGATTGGCGCGACGGCCATGTTCAGCTGGTTCGGGCTCTACGAATTCGCCCGCTCTCGTCATATCGCGCGGCCGGTGCTTGCGACGGTCGTCACCGGGCTGCTCCTCATCAACAGCCTCGCCCTCTTCGTTCAACAACACGTCGATCCTTCCTTCCTGCTTCACGCCGGTCGACCAATCGGCCGTCTCAACGGAGTGACGTCGTACTGCTACGCGCTCGGCGATGCCGCGTTGGCGCTGTTTCTCCTGCTGCCGGCCTGGGGTTCGTCGCGCGGCCGTGCCGGCCTTCTCACCGCCGCAAACCTGGCTCTCCTCTGGTACGCGGTGTCGGCCAGCGGCAGCCGAACGGCCCTGTTGGTCATCCTCACGGCTGCCCTCCTCTGGACGGTCTGGAAAGCGACACGACTCTTCCGGACCAGGCAGCGGCTCATCGCGGGCGCCTCGCTCGGCACCGCGGCCCTGGTACTGACTCTCGGCGCGTGGGTCTACCACGTCACTCCGGCCGACCTTGTGAGCCCGATCGGTCGTTTCAAGTTCGGCGTCGAACGCGATGGCCTTGTCGGGCACCTCGTCACGACGCGGTTGAGCAGCTACGCGCTGATCGGCCGCGTCCTCGCGGCGTATCCGCTCTCCGGCGTTGGCGCGGGACTCTACCTGGCGGAGGTGAGCAAGCAGCACGAGCTGCTCGCGCCCGATGTGGAAATCCTGGAGCCGTACCTGCTGAGCTCGTTCGCTCCGAACCAGTTCCTGAACACGGCTGTCAAGCTGGGCTTGCCGGCCTTGATGGCGCTCGCCACGGTCTTCGTCTTCGCCGGAGCCTCCGCCTGGTCGCGGCGCAAGGAGCCGCGGTCCGCGAACCTCGCGATATCGCTACTCGCCCTGGTGGTCGCTCTGCAGCTCGGGCCCTCGTTCTATACGTCGAGGCGTTGGTCTTCTTCTGGCTGATTGTCGGCTTGAGTGCGAGCGCTGCCCCTGGGCGTCCTCCGGATCGACTGAAAGGCGCCCCGCTCCGGGCCACCCCATGGCTTCTCGCGTGTGCGGGGGTCCTGGGGATTGGAGGTCAGCTGCTGGCGCTCCCGACGCTGGGGGTGGAGGCTCAGTGGCAACGTCTGCGGTGGCCGATCACCCTCGGCATGCACCGCCCCGAGGAAGGGGGGCGGTGGACCAGGCCGCAGGCGACATTCATGGCAGATCCTCCCGGCCGAGAGATCGAGCTTCGATGGCACGTCGGCGACGTCAGCGCGCCGGAATACCGCGCGAGGGTGTCGTTCTTCGTGGACGGGCAGCTGGTCGAGGAGTCAGTGGTGGGTTCCGGCCCCGTTCGCGAGAGCACCCTGCCGCTCCCGGTAAAGACGAGGCCGGTCAGGGTCTCCGTCCGGGTCGAGCCGCCCTTCCATCCCCGGCCCGGGGCGCGGGGGACCCGATCCGCGCCGGCTGGGGATCTTCATCCACGACGGAGCCACCGAGCCGCGATAGCGGTCAGGGCGTGAGCGGTCCCTTCGGGTCCGCCGCGGTGTCGGCAGCCATGACGATCTCGAGGGCGCCGGGGACGATCTCCATCTCGATCTGGCGGGCTGACTCCACCGGATCTCCGTCGCGGTGGATCACGAGCGGGGCCTCCGCGCTGAGTGTGGCCCGCGTCGTGGAGATACGACGATACCGAGCCGCCTTCTCGATGCCACCCGTGAAGAGCCTCGGGGCCGCCAGGAGGATGCCGCCGATGGGCCCGTCGTCGAAGTAGACGATCTCGAGTCGACCATCGTCGAGCTTGCCTCCGGGGTTGATCACCGCCCCGGAACCGTACTGGGGTCCGTTGGCGAAGGTGACCATGAACGGCGTCAGCCTGAGAGACTCGCCGTTCGCCTCGAGGAGGAGAGGCCGCGGTCGATAGCTGAAGGCCTCGACGAGGCTCCGTCGAAGATAGCTGAGAAAGCCTCTGCGGTTTCCGGTTGCGCCCGCCCTCTCGAAGGCCGCGCCCACCGCCGCGTCGAAGCCAGTCCCGGCGACGTTCAGAAACAGGCCTCCGTTCAGCCGCCCGACGTCGATGCGCCGGCGGACCCCTCCCTCGATGGTGTCGAGCGCCCGGGCCGGCTTCAGGGGCAGGCGGAGCGCCCGGGCCAGCCCATTGCCCGAGCCGACGGGCACGATGCCCAGGGCCGTGTCGCTTCCCAGCAGGGCGCGGGCAACCTCGTTGACGGTTCCGTCTCCACCCACGGCGATCACGAGCTCCGCCCCGGCCTCCACAGCCTCGGCCGCGAGGCCCGTCGCGTGGCCGGCCGCGCGAGTGAAGACCACCGCGTAGTCGTCCCACGAAGGGCGCCCGCCCTCCACTGCGCTGAGCGCGGCCGCAGGGGCGACACCGGCCCGGGGATTCACGATGGCACGGACCTTCACGCCAGCTCCGAGACCACGCGGAGGGTTCCTTCCACCATCCGGTCGGCGGTGAAGTGCTGGAGAAAGCGTCGACGACCGGCCTCGCCGAGACCGCGTCGGAGCTCGTCGTCGCGGAGCACGCTCTCGAGGGCTTCGGCGAGGGCGGCCGGCTCTCGTGGCGGGACGATGCGGCCCGTGACGCCGTCTTCCACCGCCTCCGGAATCCCTCCGGCGGCGGTGGCGACGACGGGCCGGCCGAAGGCCATGGCGTCGAGAAGGCTCGTCCCGAGACCCTCCAGGTGAGAGGAGAGGCAGAAGATGGAGAACGCCGGCACGATCCTGTCGAGATCGCGCCGGAAGCCGGCAAAGACGACGCGGTCGCTCAGCCGACGCTCTCGCACGAGGGACTCGAGCGCCGGACGCAGCTCGCCCTCGCCGGCGATCACCAGCCAGGCCTCCGGCACCCTGGTGCGCAGAAGCGCCATGGCCTCGATCAGCGTGGCGTGGTCCTTGTGGCCCGTGAGCGCCGCGACGTTGCCGACCACCGGTGCACCGGGCGGCACTCCGAGCGCCGCGAGCTCGTCCCGGCCCCCGGGCCGGGAGGCCCGGTCGGGAACGCCTTCGTAGACCAGTCTCCGGCGTGTCGGGTCGAGACCTTCGGCCTCGACCACGGCGCCGATGGCGCGGCTCACGACGATGACGCGATGGCACGCGCCGTACTTCCAGCGCGAGAACGGACCCTGGAGCGGGAAGTCCACCCGGCGCACGGCCACGAGTGACGCTCCCCCGGCCAGGCGTGCGGCGAGGAGCCCCGCCGACACCGCGTGAGGGTCGTGGAGAAGAAGGACACCCGGGCGATCCCGACGCAGGGCCCTGGCCAGGGCCACCACGGCCGGCGGCCAGAGGTCGCCGCGAAAGGGCAGCCCCCGCACCTCGAGACCCTCGGTCCGCGCCCGCGTCTCCAGGGGGCTCGCGGTGCGGCAGGCCAGGATCACATCGTGCCCCCGGCTCGCCATCCCCTTGAGCGTCAGCAGGACCTGGTTCTGCCCGCCGCGCCATGTCGCGGCGCTGTCGACGTGCATCACGCGCAGGCTCATGCGCGCTCGCCGGTGCCCTGACCGAGCTCGCGAAGCTTGGCCAGCTTCACGAACGTGTAGTGTGTGTTCAAGACGCAGACGAGGAAGCCGGTGCTCCCGAGCAGAACGCCGCGCTTGAGCACGTAGTTGCGGAAGAACGCCCATGCGGCAGCCGCGGCCATGTCCACGACGTTCGTCCGGCGCCCGGCCGCATGCGCCTGCCGAGCCCAGAGGGTCGTGTACGAGTCGATCTTGCTCAGGTGATCCGACACGTCCGCGTAGGGGTGGTGCTCGAGCTCGCCACGGAGCCGCCCGACCGGTCCGTTGACGGTCACGGACTCGTGGACGAGATCGCCCTGCCAGCCCGCGTGAGCACGGTCGAAGAAGCGCACCTGCCAGTCCGGGTACCAATCGGTGGCCCGGATCCAGCGACCGAGGTAGTAGGCGACCCGCGGGATGCGATACCCCGAGTGGGCGAAGCCCTTTCTTCTGAGCGTCTCGATCTCCTCGCGCAGTGCCTGGCTGACCCGCTCGTCTGCGTCCAGCGCGAGAACCCAGTCGTGCTTCGCCGCGCGCACGGCGAAGTCGCGCTGGGCCACGAAGCCCGGCCAGGGCGCATTCACCACCACCCGGGCACCCGAGGCTTTGGCGATCTCGCGAGTGCGATCGGTCGAGCCGGAGTCCACCAGCACGATCTCGTCGCAGAAGGAGACACTCGCCAGGGCGTCGGCGATGTGCCGCTCCTCGTTTTGTGCGATGAGAACGGCGGAGATAGCGGTCAAGTGCGCAGTATAACCGCGGCCCCATGCTAGGATCAGGCGCCGTGAGCGAGCATGACTTCGAGACACGCGACGGCATCCTTCGCCTCTTCCAGGAACGCGAGGCCCTCCTCGAAGGCCACTTTCTGCTCTCCTCGGGGCTCCACTCGCCCCGCTATCTCCAGTGCGCCCGCGTCCTCATGGACCCCGGGATCGCCACGGCACTGGGAGCGGCCCTGGCTGGGCGGTTGCGGCCCCTCCTCGGTGGCCGGTCTCCCAGCGTGGTCGTCGCCCCTGCGCTGGGCGGTGTCCTCGTCGCCCACGAGGTGGCGCGGGCGTTCGGATGCCGCGGGCTCTTCACCGAGCGCCAGGACGGAGCCATGACCCTGCGCCGAGGCTTCGTCCTCGACGAAGACGAGCCCACGATCGTCGTGGAGGACGTCATCACCACTGGTGGCTCCACGCGGGAGGTCGTCGAGGCCGTCCGAGGTCGTGGCGCCAGGGTCCTGGCTGCCGGCAGCCTCGTCGACCGCAGCGGGGGAGCGGCCGACGTGGGCGCTCCCCGCGCCAGCCTCCTCGAGCTGGAGGTGCGGACCTGGCCTTCGGAGGAGTGCCCCCTGTGCGCTGGTGGCTCCCGGCCGGTGAAGCCCGGCTCGCGGGCCGCCTCCGGTCCATCCCGCTGAAGCCGTGGGTCGCTACCAGCTCACCCTCGCCTACGACGGCACCGAGTTTCGCGGTTGGCAGCGCCAGCGCGAGGAGATCGGCAGGACGGTGCAGGGTGTTCTCGAAGACGCCCTGGCGCCGTTTGGAAAAGGGCAGAGGGTGGCCGTGACGGCGGCGGGACGCACCGACTCCGGGGTGCACGCCCTGGGGCAGGTGGTGTCATTCGATCTCCCACGGCAGGTGGGAGGCGCCGAGCTTCGGAAGGCCCTGAACGGCCTCCTCCCCGGGGACGTCCGGGTGTTGGAGGCGAAGCCCGCGCCCGACGGCTTCCATGCGCGCAGGAGCGCCACGTCGAAGCTGTATCGCTACGCCCTGGACTGCGGAGGTGTGCCGCTGCCCCAGCGGCGGCGCCTTGCTGCCTGGGTGTCTCGTCCCCTGGATGAAGCCGCGGTGCGCTCGGCCGTACGGCTCTACCTGGGTCGGCACGACTTCGCCTCACTCGCCTCCGCCGGGGGGTCGGTGAAGACGACCGTGCGAGAGGTGACGCGTTCCCAGGTGACCTTCGATGAGCTGGGTCTCACCTACGAGGTCGAGGCCGATGGCTTCCTGCGCAGGATGGTCCGGAGCATGGTCGGCGGGCTCATCGCCGTCGGCGGCGGCGCGCTGGCCGTGCGGGAGCTGGCCGAGGCACTCGAGGCGCGCGATCGGAGGGCCTGGCCCGCTCCCGCCCCTGCATGCGGGCTGACCCTGGTGCGCGTTGACTACCCTTCGGGACGGACCCCGATGCTACCATAGGCGCGAATCGAGGCGTGTCACCGGGCACCAATGTCCCTTCAGGACCTGCTCACGGTCGTGCCCGCCGGCTCCGAGGAAGAAGAGCTCGTTCGCTCGATCGACTTCGGCCGGCTCCCGCGTCACGTGGCCGTGATCATGGACGGCAACGGGCGGTGGGCGCAGCTGCGCCACAAGAGGCGGGTGGAGGGGCACCGGGCGGGCATCCAGGCAGTGCGGGACACGGTGGAGACCTCGGCGCGAATGGGGCTCGAGGTGCTCACTCTCTACGCCTTCTCCATCGAGAACTGGAAGCGGCCCCAGAGCGAGGTCTCCACGCTCATGGGCCTGCTCAAACGGTATCTTCGGAGCGAGCTCGACTCGCTCCTCGAGAACGACATTCGCTTCAGGGTCATCGGTCGGGCGCACGAGCTCCCTCCCGAGGTTCAGGACGAGCTGGGGCGGGCCATGGAGCGAACGAGTGCGAACACGGGGCTGAGCTTCAACATTGCGCTGAACTACGGGGGAAGAGCCGAGATCACCGACGCCGTTCGTCGGCTCTTCGAAGAGCTCCTGAAGGATGGCCGCGATCCCTCGGGGATCGACGAGCGGGCCCTCGCAGCCCACCTCTACACCGCCGGCCAGCCGGATCCCGACCTCCTCATCCGCACGAGCGGCGAGCTGCGGGTGTCCAACTTTCTGCTCTGGCAGATCGCCTACGCGGAGATCTGGGTCACGGACGTGCTCTGGCCCGACTTCCGGCGGCGCAATCTCCTCCAGGCCATCGGGGACTATCAGAAGCGTGAGCGGCGCTACGGCGGGATCACCACCGGCTGACCGGCTCCCGCCCCGGGGGCTGCGCGCCCCGGGCTTCCTCGGGAACCTCGCGCGGCGCGTGGGGACGGCCCTCGTGGCGGTCCCGGTGCTTCTGGCGGTCTTCTTTCTTGGGCCACCCTGGCTCGCCGTGGCGCTCGTGGCGGTGGGTCTGGCGGTGGGTCTTTTCGAGTTCTTCGGGCTCCTGCGGGCACGGGGGCTGCGCCCCATGGTGCGGGTCGGCTACGTCGTGGCCGCGGCCTTCGTCCTCGAGGTGGCGTGGCCGGGTGGTGCGCTGGTGCCCTCTCTGCCCCTCGTGGCGTTACTTCTGCTCGGCTTTGCGCTGTCCCGGGGCGCGGACCTCGAGGCGGTGTCTGCCGCCGCCGCCACCCTGCTCGGTGCCGTCTATCTCGGAGGCCTCGGAGGCACGATCGTCGCCTTGCGGCTCATCGCTCCGGAGGGGGAAGGAGCCTGGCGGCTCGTCCTCCTGTTCGTCATCATCTTCGCCTCGGACACGATGGCCTTCTTTGTGGGCCACGCCATCGGTCGTCGTCGGCTCGCTCCGAAGGTGTCCCCGGGCAAGTCGGTCGAGGGGGCCCTGGGCGGCCTCCTGGGTGGGGCCCTGGGCGCCCTCGCCGTGCGGGAGCTGGGTCTGCCCGATCTGCCCCTGGCCCACACGATCGCCCTGGGGATCGGGGTCGCCGCCCTGGGCATCGTCGGGGACCTGGACGAGAGCCTTCTGAAGCGCTGGGCCGGAGTGAAGGACTCGGGAACCCTCTTTCCAGGTCACGGCGGAATGCTCGATCGGCTCGACAGCTTGTTGTTCGGCGCGCCGGTCCTGTACTATTATTTTCTGTACGTGCGCTGAGCGGCCCCCCGGGGCTGTTTCGTGCCTGCTCGGTCCCCCCTGCAATGAAAGGCCTCGCGCTACTCGGCTCGACCGGCTCCATCGGCACCAACGTGCTGAGGATCGTCGATGCCTTTCCCGATCGCTTCGACGTCACGGGTCTCGCCGCCGGACGCAACGTCGAGCGGCTGGCCGAACAGATCGAGCGCTACCGCCCGCGGGTCGTCTCCGTGGCGGACGAGAGCTCGCTCGAGGATCTCGGGCGACTGGTCGATCTGACCGGCATTCGTGGGCTGTTTGGCGAGGCGGGGATGGTCGAGGTCGCGACACACGAGGAAGCGGCCACCGTGGTGGCGGCGGCGGTGGGTGCGGTCGGACTCGTGCCCACGTACCGGGCGCTCGAGGCGGGCAAGGACGTGGCCCTGGCGAACAAGGAGACGCTTGTGATGGCGGGCGAGCTGATGCTCGCGCGCGCCAGGGAGACCGGGGCACGGCTGCTGCCCATCGACTCGGAGCACTGTGCGCTCCACCAGTGCCTGGACGGCCGAAGCCCGGACGAGGTGAGGCGGCTTCTCCTCACGGCTTCGGGGGGGCCCTTTCGCCAGCGGCCACACGACACGTTCGATCGGATCACACGGGAGGAGGCGCTGGCCCACCCGACGTGGAACATGGGGCCCAAGATCTCCATCGATTCCGCCACAATGATGAACAAGGGCCTCGAGGTGATCGAGGCGCGATGGCTCTTCGAAGTTCCTGCGGATCGCATCGAGATTGTCATCCACCCACAGTCGATCATCCACTCGATGGTGGAGTTCGTGGACGGGACGGTGCTCGCGCAGGTGAGCGTGACCGACATGCGCGTGCCGATCCAGTACGCGCTGAGCTATCCGGACCGGTGGCCGGGCGCCATCCCGGCGATGGACTTCTCCCAGCCGATGCACCTCGAGCTCGGGCCCCCGGACCGCCAGCGTTTTCCCTGTCTCGGGCTGGCATACGGGGCTCTCGAGGCCGGAGGGACGGCCCCCGCCACTCTCAACGCGGCGAACGAGGTGGCGGTCGCCGCGTTTCTCGAGGAGAATGCTCCTTTCGGTGCTATTTCTGAGACGATCCAGGAGGTTCTCGAGGCGGAGCCGTCGTCGGCCACCCGCTCGCTCGGGGACGTCCTCGATGCGGACCGCCGGGCCCGGGAGCGCGCCCAGGTGGTCCTCGCGCGGCACTCCGCCGCCCGCTCGTTTTCCTAGCGCCCTCAACCGGTTGAATCGATGAGTTTCTTGATAACGATCCTCGCATTCGTCTTCGTCCTCGGTGTCATCATCTTCGTGCACGAGTTCGGACACCTCATCACCGCCAAGGCCTTCGGCATGCGGGTGTTCGTCTTCTCGTTCGGCTTCGGCAAGAGGCTCTTCGGGATCAAGTGGGGCGACACGGACTGCCGTGTCTCCGCGGTCCCTCTGGGCGGGTACGTGAAGCTCGAGGGCGAGGGCGACGACTTCGTCAGCGAGGACACCAGCCAGCTCGGCGACGGGCGGAACTTCCTCACCCGTCCGCGCTGGCAGCGTTTCCTCGTCTACCTGGCTGGACCGGCCATGAACGCCGTGCTCACGATCAGCGTCCTGAGCGTGCTGAACATGGTGGGGACCCCGGTGCCCGGGGCCGTCTTCGACCGTCCGATCATCGGCGCCGTCGCAGTGGACTCTCCCGCGGAGAGAGCCGGCCTCGTCCCCGGGGACGAGATCGTGGCCATCGACGAAGAGGAGGTGGCGTCCTGGGAGGACGCCCAGTACCTCATCGTTCTCCAGCCGGAGAAGACCCTCAACGTGCATTTGCGGCGCGATGGCCGGGACCGGACGGTCGAGGTGCACTCGGAGGCCACGTCCACGGACAAGCGTGGCCACATCGGCGTCCACCCGCTCGTTCGTGTCGGAGAAGTCATGCCCGGCTCCCCGGCGGAGGAGGCGAGCCTCGCGCCGGACGACGCCATTCTCCGGATTGACGACACACCGATTGCGAGCTTCGCCGACATTCCCCCGGTGGTCCAGGGCTCGGACGGTCGCGCCCTTTCGTTCCGGATCTGGCGTGACGGCGAGCAGCTTGACCTTGCGATCGCCCCTCGCGACGATGGGTCCGGGCTGCTGGTTGGAATCACGCCGAAGTTCATCCACATGCAGTTCGGTCCCCGAGATGCGGTCGTCCAGGCCGTGGGGGACACGTGGAAGATGACCCGCCAGACCTTCGAGGTCCTGGGGCGGCTCGTCACGGCGCAGATCTCACCCAAGACCATGATGGGCCCGCTGGGCATTGCCCAGATCTCGGGGCAGGCGGCTCAGAGCGGCCTGAACCCGCTGTTTCGACTGATCGCGATCATCAGCCTCCAGGTGGGGATCCTGAACTTGCTCCCCCTGGCCCCGCTCGATGGCGGGCACCTGGCCATCATCGCCGCCGAGGGCGTCGCTCGGCGGGACCTGAGCCCCAACATCAAGAACTGGATCATGAACGCCGGGGCGGCGGCGATCTTCCTGTTGATCGGCCTGGTGATCTATTCGGACATCTCGAAGCTGAGCTTCGTCCGCGGGCTGCTGCCGTGAACCGTTTCGGGAACGCAGCATGAGGCGACGTTCCCGGAACCTTCCGTTCTGTCGTGAGGCCTCTAGCTTGGCTAGCTCGGGCTACTCCGCCGTCGCTTTCCGTCCCCACACCGGCTGAAAGGCAGGATCCAGATCGTAGGCCTTTGCGAAAAGGTCCCGGGCCTTCTCCTTGTCGGCATTCATGCGGGCCGACGGCTCGCCGATCTTGTAGCAGGCGTAGCCCAGGTAGAAGGCCGCAGCCGCGCTCTGGGGGTCGGCCTCGTAGGCCTTCTCGAACGCGTCCCGGGCCCGGGAGAAGCGTCCCCGGATGAACGCCTTCAGTCCGGCCTCGATGTTCTCCTGGAAGGCGCCGCCGGGTGGCGCCGGGAGCGCGGAAGCCTCGATCCCCATGGCGGACGCTGGCGCCTCCGGTGGTGACATGGGAGTCGATTCCTGGATGGTGGTCGCCTCGGGAGGCGAGGCCTCCGGTGGGGCGGCCTGGGGTATCGCAGCCGACAGAATGAGGGTGACCAGCAGCATGGGTCTTCTCCTTGGACCCGCAGTCTATCCGCTCCCCGGCCGGCGACTGTGACCGGGCTCACGCCCCGCTCTCGAGGCGGGAGGGCTAGCGCGCTCCGTCCCCGCCTGTGGCGGCGGTCCCCTGGCGCACGGCAGGGGCTCGTCGCTCGTGCAGCCCGCCCGAGGGCGTTGCCGCGAGGAGCCGCTCTGGCCGATTCGGATCCAGGGCCAGCGCCCAGATCCGCGTCGTTGCCAGGCCGTCCGTCGCCACTGCCTCCCACGTCTCCCCGGCATCGTCGCTGCCCCAGAGCCCGCCCTGGGTGAACTCGCTCGCGTAGAGAGTGCGACCATCGTCGGCCACCGTCAGGCCGGTGATGTCCAGCAAGGGCAAGCCCCCGCCTCGGGGCCACCAACTCCGCCCGCCGTCCTCGGACTTGTGCAGGCCCCGTGACGTCGCCACGAAGACGACCCGGTCGAAGCCCGGCAGGAACGCGAGAGCATGGACGCGGGCGTCCCCTATGCGGCCCGCGATGGGGTCCCAGCTCGCACCATCATCGCGGCTCTCGAAGAAGCCGATCGGGGTTGCGGCGAGGATCGCACGCTGGGGCCCACCCGACGCCGCCACGCGCTCCACTGTGCGCAGGACGCCCAGGCGGTGGCGCTGCCACGTCTCACCGCCGTCGGTGCTTCGGAGGAGCCCTTGAGAGGTGGCCGCCAGGAACACCTGCGGCGAGAGCGCGACCAGGTCCGTGATGTAGGGGTGCAGCTCCAGATCGTCCACGACGGTCGGCAGCCGGCGCCAGGCCTCGCCCCGGGACAGGAAGATGCCGTCGTCGGTCCCCGCCAGGACAGTCGTGCCCGCCAGGGCGATCGTGAGGACCTCACGACCCTCGAGGCCGGGAGCAAGGCGTGTCCAGGGGCCCGCCGGCGTCGGGGCCGAGAAGACGCCCCCGTGCCGGCGATCCGCGGTCACTCCCACCACGACCTGGCCGCCGGAAGGGGAAAAAAGTACCCGAGAGACGAAGCGTTCCGAGAAGCCGACGTTCGAGTCGGTCCACGTGCGCCCGCCGTCCGTGCTGCGCAGGACACCCGCTCCGTCGGTGCCGACCAGGAGAGATCCGTCCGGCTGCGAGAGGAGTGCGTTGACCACGAGCTTCTTGTCGGTGCGCAGTGCCCACGAGGCCCCGTCGTCCTCGGTGACCCAGAGGCCCTCTGTGGTGCCTGCGAAGAACGTCTCCGGGTCCTCCGTGTGCTGCGCAAACGCCCGCGTTCGACGGCTGGAGGAGGGTATGCCCTGGACCTTGGACCAGCGGCCTGCTCCGTTCCTGGAGCGATAGATCCCGCTGCAGGCTGTGGCGTAGACCGTCCCTGGGGACCGCCTGTCCAGGGTGATCGTCATGACGTCGGAGTCGTTGATCATGCCCGAGTGGATCGATCGCCAGGTGCTCCCGCCGTCCGTCGTCTTCCACGGGAGATGCCACGTCCCGGCGTAGATCGTGGCTGGTGCCTCGGGATCGATGGCGATCGAGTTGACGTTGCGCAGCTCCGGGTGACCCTCGACGCTGATCCGTTTCCAGCTGCGACCGGCGTCTCCCGATCGGAAGACGCCGGTCAGTGTTCCGGCGATGACGATGTCGGGGTCGTTCGGGGCGAGGGCGAGAGCCTTAACCGCCTGGCCGGAGATTCCCGGAAGCACCGTGAATGTCTTGCCGCCGTCGTCGCTCCTGGCCACACCGCCGCCCGCGCCCCGCAGCGCCCAGTAGCCTACGAAGACCGAGCCGTCGGCCGCGATGGCCAGGTCATCGAGGCTCATCCCGTTGAGGGGGAAACCCGGAGCGAGGCGCCCCCAGCTGCCCCCCGAGTCCTCCGAGCGGTAGAGAACTCCGCCGGCGGTGCCCAGGTACACGATGTGAGGCATTGCGGGATGCGCCGCGAGCGAGCGCACGTCCCCGCCCGGAGGACCCACCGGAACCCAGGACTGTGCCCGGGCCGGCGCGCCCTGAGCGGTGAGGATCCCAAGCCCGGCCAGCACGATCGAGCGCACGGCGCGGCGCCGGGCCGTCGACAGGTTCATCTCGTCTCCTGATCCGGATGATCTCATGTCAGGACCCGGGCTCGCACTTCCGCCACGGTCTCCTGGGGCCCTGAACGCCTCGAGCCTGGTCAGATCTGCGGGGGTGACAGGATCCTCGGCCGGCCCAGCCGCACCGGCTCGTCGTCACCGGAGTCCTGCTCGAGGCCCACGGTCAGGCCGAGCTGGATGCCGACGGCCTCGGTCACGCTCGGTGACGAGGTAGCTCTTGACTCCCTCGGCGCGCTTGCGTCCGATGACCTCGGTGTGCCGCTCGCTGCTGTCGGCGTGGCCGACGATGATCACGCGGCTGCGCGGATCCTGGCGCAGCTTGCTCGCCACGTCGTCGAGGCAGGCCTTGTCCACGTTGTTGAGGCGCGAGAGGTTGCGAGGGAAGCCGCCAGAGGTGCAGCTGACCGCCTCAGGCCTGGGCCGGGGAGGCTCCTGCGCGCACACGCGGGAGGTAGCCTCGGCGTTGCCGCCGCGGCCGTCGGAGATCTTGACGGTGACCGGCGCGCAGTCGCCTGCGCCGATACCCGCCGTGTCGAGGCTAGCCTCGGCGTTCGAGCCCGAGATCCTGCCGCTGCCTGCACTCCACGCGTATGTGAGCGGGTCGCCGTCGGGGTTGGAAGCGGTGGCGCGGCACCTGGAAACCTGGCCGGGAAGAACGGTCGAGGGGCTGCAGCTCACCGAGACCGTCGGCGGGCGGTTGACCGAAGCCGCTGTCGGCGGCGGCGGGGTGTAGATCTCGCAGCAGAGAGTGCTGCCATGGTAGCCGATGGAGATGTTGAGCCCGCTCCTCTTGGCAAGGGAGACGTCACCACCCCGCACGTCGTAGCCGAGAGCCAACACGTAGGCGGGTCGCACGAAAAGGCCGGGCCGGAGCCAGAACGAGGCCCCCACCATCACGTCCGCGGTGTTCGTCTGCTCGACCGTGGTGTTTCCGTACACCTTGCCGCTCAGCTCCGCCTGGAGCTGGAGTCTCGAGGAGGCGGGAGCGTTGAGACCCACGCCCCAGCGGAAGGCGTTCGCCACGAATCCGGGTCCGTCGAAGACAGGGTCCGTGGTCGCGAGCGGTGCGATAGCTCCGAGGGTGTCCGGTGCGTCGGGGCTCCCGTTCCACTCGTAGCCGGCGATCGCGTGCATCTCGACCCCATGGCCCAGGGCCTTTGACACCACCACGTCGCTGCCCAGGGAGGCCTCTCCCGTTCCCAGCCCAAGGGCCGCCTCCGCCGTGGCGATCTTGAAGAACGCCCGCAAGGCCAGGCCCACGCCATTGCCCTGCGTGCCGCTCAGGAGGGCGTACTTGCCTCCGAAGCGGATGTCTCCGAAGCCCGTCTCCCACGGTGTGCTGGGGAACGGGTACGCGTTCGGTCCGCCGGGCTCCTCGAGGTAGTGGGACTTCAAGCGATTCTCGATTCCCACGGCTCCGAAAATCTCGATCTTGTCCGACACGCCGAACCCAAGGGTGAAGCCGTGGACCGCGAAGTCCGTTCCCTTGGGGTCCCGGGCGAAGTTGTCCCGGAAAAGGCTGAAGGAGAACAACCCCCGGGGCAGCGTGTGGGCGCTCCCGACCAGGCGGATGAGACCCGTGTCTCCCAGGGTCGTCGGCGCTCCGGGTCGGACGGCCCACTCACGGCCGTCGATCTCGAGGATCCAGCTCCTGACCTCGTCCCGTGCCACCGTGTTCGTCTCGGAGGCCCCCTGGGCCGAGACCTGCCCACCAAACGACACTAGGCCGGCGAGCGCCAGCAGCGTCCCTCGTGCCCTCATGTCCACCTTCGCGCCAGTCTACACGGAAAGAAAAAGGCGCGGCCTCCAGGGAGGCCGCGCCTTCAGTGGGTCAGCCGAACGCCTGGCTAGTCGTCGTCCTCCGGGACCGTCGCGCCCTCGGGGACGAAGACCACGTCCACGCGCCGGTTCTTGGCCCGGGAGCGGGCGTTCTTCGCCGTGTCGAGAGGCTTGGAGTCGGCGGTGCTTCTCGCGGTGATGCGGGCTTCTGCCACACCACGCTCGGTGACGAGGTAGCTCTTGACTCCCTCGGCGCGCTTGCGTCCGATGACCTCGGTGTGCCGCTCGCTGCTGTCGGCGTGGCCGACGATGATCACGCGGCTGCGCGGATCCTGGCGCAGCTTGCTCGCCACGTCGTCGAGGCAGGCCTTGTCCATGTTGTTGAGGCGCGAGAGGTTGCGGGGGAACCCGCCAGAGGTGCAGGTGACCGCCTCGGGCTTGGGCCGGGGAGGCTCCTGCACGCACACGCGAGAGGTGGCCTCGGCGTTGCCGCCGCGGCCGTCGGAGACCTTGACGGTGACCGGGGCGCAGTCGCCGGCGTCGACGCCGGCGGTGTCGAGGCTGGCCTCGGCGTTCGAGCCCGAAATCCGGCCGCTGCCCGCGCTCCACGCGTAGGTGAGCGGGTCGCCGTCGGGGTCGGAAGCGGTGGCGCGGCACTTCGAAACCTGGCCCGGGAGGACCGTCTGTGGGCTGCAGCTCACCGAGACCGTCGGCGGGCGGTTCGCCGGAGCCGGCTTCGGGGGCGGCGGGGTGTAGATCTCGCAGCAGGGGGTGCCGCCGTGGTAGCCGATGGAGATGTTGACGCCACTCCTCTTGCCCGAGGAGACGTCACGACCCCGCCCGTCGTAGCTCAGGGCGTATACGTAGGCGGGTCGGATGTACAGGCCTTCCTTGAGCCAGAACGAGGCCCCCACGATGATGTCGAGTGTGCTCGTCTGGTCGATGGTGGTGTCGCTGTACGAGCGGCCGCTCAGCTCCGCCTGGAGCTGGAACCTCGAGCAGGCGGGGACGTTGAGGCCGACGCCCCAGCGGAGGGCGTTCCCCACGAACTCCGGACCCGGGAAAATGTCATCACCGTCTGTGGGCAGTGCGATGCCGGGCCGGTCCGGGTTCCCGTTGACCTCGTAGCCGATGGTGGCGTGCAGATCGGCGCCGTAGTTCAGCGTCTTGGACAGGTTCAGGTCGACGCCAAAGGACGTCTTGCCGGTCCCCAGCCCCTTTGCCTCGTCCGCCGTCGGCAGCTTGGCGAACCCCTTGACGGCCAGGCCGACGCCGTCGCCGAGGTAGTCGTTCAGGATCGAGTACTTCGCCCCGAGCCACACGTCGCCAAAGCCCGTCGCGAAGCTTTCGTTGGGGAACGGATACTCGTTCGGGCCGCCGAGCTCGGCCAGGTAGTGGGCCTTGGTCCGGTTCTGGACGCCCACGGCGCCGAAGACTTCGAGGCGGTTGCTCACGCCGTATCCGAATGTCACCGCGTGGGTCGCGAAGTCCGTGCCCTTCGGGGCACGGTCCATGTTGTCGAACGAGTATCCCAAGGAGAACAGCCCCCTCGGAAGGGTGTAGGCGCTCCCCACGAGGCGGAAGAGGCCCGAATCGCCCATCGTCGTAGGGGCCGAGGGGCGGACGCTCCACTCCTTGCCGTCCACTTCGAAGATCCAACTCTTGACCTCGTCCCGGGTGACCGTCTTCGTCCCGGATTCTCCGTCCTGGGCCGAAGCCAACCCGCCGAGCCCCAGCAAGCCGGCCAGTACCAAGACCATCCTTCTTCCACTCATGACCGTCCTCCTGTACTGCAAGACGTCGACAACCCCTCAAGAGGGAACCCCAAGTCTAATTCTGTTCCCGTTCCCTGTGCAACGAGCTTGTGGCGCCAAAAGTGACCCGCCCCGGGTTTCCTGGAGGCTCCATTGTTTGGGCGGATGGGGTCCATGGGAAGACCGAGGAGATACTCACTGGAGGTCCGGGAGCGAGCCGTCCGGTTGGTTTTCGATCACGATCAC
>Ga0310121_10000003_pt1 | contig 211646 bp, 204 predicted proteins | sample CB27_Tmax_986_MG_FD_203504 | JGI IMG/M metagenome (GOLD analysis project Ga0310121, IMG submission 203504) | Marine microbial communities from Western Arctic Ocean, Canada - CB27_Tmax_986 | ecosystem: Environmental > Aquatic > Marine > Oceanic | place: Canada: Western Arctic Ocean | collected... | reverse complement strand
TTGCGGGCGGTGGCGATGACCGCCTCCGCCGGCACCTGGATCACGCCGGGCAGGACGGCTTTGTAGGGCACGAAGGGGGGTTCGACCTCTACCGGCGCGAGCCGGATCTCCTCAGGCGAGATCACGGACGGGCTGAAGGGGCCTCCGTCTTGCGCTGCCATTCCAGCACGCCTTTCCGCCAGGCATACGCCAGGCCAAAGAGAAGAGTGACGATGAAGAGGACCATCTGCCAGAGGATGACCTTGTCAAATGCGGCTTCGCCCTCCATCAAGCCCATGAAGGAGACCGCCCAAGGGAAGAGGAAGACGATTTCTACATCGAAGACCAAAAAGAGGATCGCGTAGGCGTAGTAGCGCACGTGGATCTGCGCCCAGTTGCGGCCGATCGGGAGCATGCCGCACTCGTAGACCTGCCCTTTGAGGACGGTCTTGCGTCGAGGCGCGAGCACCTGCCCGGCGAGCAGCGCGCTGAGCACAAGGAAGATGCCGACGGGGATCGCGATGAGGACAGCGCCGTAGTTTTCGAGCAACTGCTCCACGCGATGGACCCTCCGAGATCCTGCGGCGACCGGAGCACGGTGCCGGTCTCCCCCGAGACCGCAGTCGTGCCGGATGCGAGCCTCACCCTACGGCGTTTTCCGCCCTGGGGCGATTGTGCCCTCTGTCGCTTACTCGATCCGTGCCTCCGGCCCGAGCCGGATCGTATGCACGGATCTGGGGGGTGTCAACGAGACGCGGGCGCCCTGTCTCGCGCTATGGATCGTGGATGTTGGCAGCGGTGCGCCGACTCCGTCCGCCGGGACGCGGCCATGGCGTGTCCGTGGCTCCTGGGCGTCAGATCTGTGCGCGTTCGGCCTGTAGGGCGGCGATCCGTCCCTCCGTCTCGCGCGCCTTCTGTTGCTCGCCCTGCACGACCGCGGCGGGGGCCTTGTTGCGGAAGCCCTCGTTGGAGAGTTTGCCCTGGATCCGACGCAGATAGTCCTCGGCTTCGCCGATCTCCTTGTCGAGGCGGGTGCGCTCGGCCTCCAGGTCGACGAGTCCACCCAGCGGCAGCACCACTTCGGCCCGATCTAGCACCTGGGTGATCACCTGATCGGCGGGTGCTTGGCTGCGGTCGTCGACGATCTGGAGCGGGCGGGCGCGGGCCAACGACTCGATCACCACAGCGCGCTCGCGCAAACCGGCGGTGCGGCCGGAGTCGACGACGTACACCTCAATGAAGCGGCCCGGCTCCACCTGACGCTCGGCGCGCACCTGGCGCACCGCGCGAACAGCGTCCTGCAAGACCGTGAATTCGGATTCGGCCTGATCGTTGAGCCAGGCGGCGTCGCCGCGGGGATAGGCGGCGGCGATCAGAGCGTCACTGTCCTGGTGGGGCAGACGGCTGCGGAGTTGCTGCCAGATCTCCTCGGTCACGAAGGGTATATACGGGTGGAGCAGGCGCAGGCCCAGGTCGAGCACGTGGGCCAGGACCGGAAGGGGGGTGCGGTCGCCTTCGCGCAGGCGCACCTTGCTGGCCTCGACGTACCAGTCGAAGAACTCCGACCAGAGGAAGTCATTGATCTGGCGGCCGGCCTCGCCGAGTTGGAAGTCGGTCAGTAGCTCGTCGACGTTCTGGCAGAGCCGGTGCGCGCGCGACAGGATCCAGCGGTCTTCCAGCGCCAGTTCGAGATCTTCGCTGGGTGCTGGTACGGCCTCGTCGCCGATCTCGCCGATCACGAAACGGGCGCCGTTCCAGAGCTTGTTGGCGAAGTTGCGCCCGCCTTCCAGGCGCTCGTCGGTCAGCTTCATATCGTTGCCGGGCGAGGAGCCTGTGGCGAGTGTGAAGCGCAGCGCATCGGTGCCGAACTCGGCGGCGGCTTCGAGCGGGTCGACGCTGTTGTCGAGGCTCTTGCTCATCTTGCGGCCGATCGGATCGCGCACCATGCCGTGCAGATAGACGGCCTCGAAGGGTGGCGCCCCGTCCGTCGCCTCGCCCATGTTGTGCAGCGACAGCATCACCATGCGGGCAACCCAGAAGAAGAGGATGTCGTAGCCGGTCTCCATCACCTGGGAGGGGTAGTAGCGGGCGAGCTGTGCGGTCTGCTGCGGCCAGCCCAGGGTGGAGTGCGGCCAGAGGCCGCTGCTGAACCAGGTGTCGAGCACATCCGGATCTTGGATCAGCGGACCCTCGCCGCAGCGCGGGCAGTCGGTCAGGGCGGGATCGTCCAACCGCACGATCGGCTCAGCCTCCTCGCCGATCGAGACGTCGGTGGCTTGGGCCAGGATGGTTGCGTAGTCGATCCCGGACGCGTGCAGTTCCGCGGCGCTGCCGGCGAGGGGCTCGCCGGCTGGGTTGGGGATGGAGAGCTGAATCTGTTCGGCGTCGCAGGCGAGGCAGTACCAGGCTGGGATGCGATGGCCCCACCAGAGTTGGCGGCTGATGCACCAGGGGCGGATGTTTTCCATCCACTGCAGGTACACCTTGGCGAAGCGGTCCGGCACGATGCGCATGCGCCCGTCACGCACGACGCCGGCCGCGCGCTGCGCCAGCTCCTCCATGTCGGCGAACCACTGCGTGCTGACCAGCGGCTCCACGACGACGCCGGATCGTTGCGAGTGCCCGACGGAGTGGACGTGGTCCTCGGTCTTGACCAGGTAACCGTGCTCTTCCAGATCCTGCGCCACGCGCGCCTTCGCCTCATCGCGCTCCATGCCGACGTAAAGGCCGGCCTCGGCGGTCATCGTGCCGTCCCAGTCGATCGCGCGGATCGACTCCAGGTCATGGCGTGCGCCGATTTCGAAGTCAAGCGGGTCGTGGCCCGGGGTGATCTTGAGGGCGCCCGTGCCGAACTCAATTTCGACGGCGCTGTCGGCCACGATCGGGATGGCGCGGGTGAAGCCGGGCAGGGGCACGCGGACACGGCGGCCGATCAGATCGCTGTAGCGCTCGTCCTTGGGGTTGACCGCGAGAGCGACGTCCGCCGGGATCGTCTCGGGCCGGGTGGTGGCGATCGTGACGCCTTGGTCGGACTCGTTGCCCTGTTCGTCGACGAAGGGATAGCGCACGTACCAGAGGTGGCCGTTCACCTCTTCGTACTCTACTTCCAGGTCCGAGACGGCAGTGCGCAGCTCCGGGTCCCAGTTGATGATTCGATGGCCGCGGCGAATCTTGCCCGCTTCGTGCAGGCTGAGGAAAGTGCGCCGGACGGCGTCTTGCGGCCCTTCGTCGAGTGTGAAGACTGTCTTGTCCCAGTCGGCCGAGGCGCCCATCTTGCGCAGCTGGAGTTCGATCCGCGAGCGGTAGCGGCCGACCCACTGCCAGACCCGCTCGACGAAGGCATCACGACCGAGGTCGTGTCGGGTCAGACCCTCCTTGGCCAGATCGGCCTCGACCACGCTCTGCGTCGCGATACCGGCGTGGTCCAGGCCCGGCAGCCACAGCGTTTCGTCGCCCAGCATGCGGTGCCAGCGGATCAGCAGGTCCTCGATCGTGGTGGTCAGGGCGTGGCCCAGGTGCAGCGCACCGGTCACGTTGGGCGGCGGCATGATGATCGTGAACGGGGTTCCGCCCGGTCGCGGGTGGAAGTGGCCGCCTTCTTCCCAGAGGGCGTAGATGCGGTCCTCGACCGCGCCCGGCTCGTAGGCCTTGGGCATCTCGGCGGCGGGAGTGCTGGTCATTTGTTCGGTCTCGCTTTAGGGGTTGGGGCCGTTTGGCATCTTAAGGGCTGGGCCGTTTGGAAAGTGCGTGCGGCGTGCGTCATCGGAGGCGCTGGCTGTGGCCGGCGCGGCTCAGGAGTCAGCGCACGCACCGGTCACAGCGTGGGTACAGCGACGGTATCTACGATCTCGACCACCCCTGCCTGGCCTCCCCCGCCCGACCCCTTGGCCGGGCCTGCCGCCCTCAAGGCGGGGCCACGTCGTGCGTTGCGTGCCTCCTCGAGGCGTTGCAAGGTCAGCATGGCTAGGCGTGTGTCGCTGGCGACCCGGGCCGGATCCTGCACCGCGACGCGACGCTTGAACAGCCAATAGGTGAACTCTTTCAGTTCGGTTAGCGAGATGCGGTCTAGCTGGGGGCGCTCTTCCTCGTTGCGGAACTCCTCCAGCAAGGAGTCGCGGTCGTTGCCGTAGATGCGGCGGAAGACGTGGTTCATCGAGTCGCCGCGACGGTCGTTGGTGAGGATGCTGCCACCGCGCTCCTTGTGGATGCGCTCCTCGATCGTGAGCTGCAGCGCCTCTTCCAGCCGAATGCCGTACACGAAGTTGAGATGGGCGCGGTATTTGGCTGCGCCCAGACGTTCCTTGAACGTCTCTTCGTCCATGCGCTGCGGAAGCTGCTCTTCAAGCAGCAACGCTTCCACCTCTAGCTGCGGCAATACGCCGGCGTCCAGCCCGGCGTTGCAGAGCCGTTCTGCCAAGACGAGCCAATCGAAGGCCTCGCCGCCGTAGAGGTAGCGGTAGTCGCGCTCGTCGACGGTTTCGGCATGGACGTCCCAGGCCGCGATGGCGTGGAGCAGCCCGTCGAACCATGGTGTGCCGCCGCGCACGTCGTGCAGGAACTGGTCGACCAGGGCCTGCGCGTTGCGCTGGCTGATGGCCGAGTCCGGCTCGGGCGGAGCGGAGGACTGCTCAGCTTCCGGCTCGAGCGGTTCGATCGTCGGTTCCATGGGCGCCTTACGGGCCATCTCAGCGCCCCCCCTTCTTGCGCTTCTTGTTCGAGCGCGCTTTCGGAGGGGATGAGGTGCCGGAGGTGGCGGGGGTGCCCGATGCCCCGCCGTTGGCGTGGTCCGTCTCGTCGCCGTGGCGTTCCACGATCGTTTGCACGCCGACTGCCTCGGCGGCGGTCCCGACTCCGCTGGCGGCACCGCTGTCGAGTCCGACCGCGGCCTGCTTGCGGGCTATCGCGCGGCGCTGCTGGCGCGTCAGGTTTTTGCCGGACTCATCTGGCAGGGCAGTATCGGCGTCCGCGCTGGTGGGGGCCGCGGCGGGCACGGCGCGGCGTCGGGACCGGCCACGAGCCGCTGTGCCGCGGGGGCCACGCTTCGGGCTTGCCGCCTTCAGCGCTTGGACGGTCGCGGGCGCTGGGCTGCGGTTGATCTGGATCCGAGTCAGGGCGCGCACGCTTTCGTTGCGGATCCCAGCGGTGAGCTGATCGAACATGTCGAACGCTTCGCGCTTGTACGTCACCAACGGGTCCTGCTGACCGTAGGCCTGTAGCCCGACGCCTTGGCGGAACGTGTCCACCTCTGTGAGGTGCTGGACCCAGAGCCGGTCGATCGTGCGCAGCAGCACGAGGCGTAGGACGTCGTGCATGCGCTCGTCGCCGACGTCGGCCTTCTGGGCGTCGAGTCGGCCGCCGATGTAGTCGACAAGCGCCTCAGCAACGCCCTCGAAGTCGGCTTCAGCGACGGAGCTCTCATCGAAGTCGTCCAGAGGCAACAGTCCGCCGAGCTCGTTCCAGAACTCATCCTCATCGAGATCGTCGATCGGTCCCTTTGCGGCGAACGCGCCGATCACCTCGTGAATCTCTGCCTCCACCATGTCCAGCGCGATCGCCTCGACCTCATCGCTCGAGTACAGGATCTTGTCGCGCTCGACATAGATCACTTCGCGCTGGCGGTTGATCACGTCGTCGTACTCGACGAGGTGCTTGCGCGTGTCGAAGTGGTAGGCCTCCACCTTTTGCTGGGCCTGTTCCAGCGCCTTGCCGACCATGCCGGATTCGAGCGGCATGTCGTCGTCCATGCCCATCTTCTCGAGCATGCCGGGCAGCCAGTCGGGCGTGAAGCGCTTCATGATCGGGTCCTCGAAGGAGACGAAGAAGCGAGACTGGCCGGGGTCGCCCTGGCGGCCGGAGCGGCCACGGAGTTGGTTGTCAATCCGGCGCGACTCGTGACGCTCGGTGCCCAGCACCGCCAGGCCTCCGAGGTCGGCGACGCCTTCGCCCAGTTTGATATCGGTGCCGCGCCCGGCCATGTTGGTCGCGATCGTCACGGCGCTCTTGAGTCCGGCGTCGGTCACGATCGCGGACTCACGTTCGTGCTGCTTGGCGTTGAGCACGTTGTGCTGGACGCCGCGCCTGCGCAGCATGTCGGAGAGCCGCTCGGATGCCTCGACGGAGCCGGTGCCGACGAGCACGGGCTGGCCGGTCGCGTTGAGATGCTTGATTTCGTTGACGACTTCGCGGAACTTGGCTTTCTCCGAGCGGAAGATCAGGTCCGCCTCATCGACACGTTCGACCTCCACGTTGGTCGGGATCACGACCACGTCGAGCGAATAGATCTTGTGGAATTCCTCGGACTCGGTCGCCGCAGTGCCAGTCATGCCGGACAGCTTGCGGTACATGCGGAAGTAGTTCTGGTACGTGATCGTGGCGAGCGTCATCGTCTCGGGCTCGATCTTGACGTTCTCTTTGGCCTCGATCGCTTGATGCAGCCCTTCCGAGTAGCGGCGCCCGTCCATCATGCGCCCGGTGAACTCGTCGACGATGATGACCTGGCCGTCGCGGACCACGTAGTCGCGGTCGCGTTGGAACATGAACTGCGCGCGCATGGATGCTTCGAGGAACCGCGTCATGCGGGCGTTTTCGCCCTCGAAGAGATTGTCGATCCCGAGCGCTCGTTCGACCTTCTCGATGCCGGACTCCGTCAGGGAGACCGTGCGGGACTTGAGCTCGCTGGTGAAGTCGGCTTCCGGCTGCAGGGTCGGCACGATGTGGGCGAAGGTCTGATAGGTGTCCAGGCTTTCGCCGGACTGGCCGCTGATGATCAGCGGCGTGCGAGCCTCATCGATCAGGATGTTGTCGACCTCGTCGACGATCGCGAAAGCCAAGCCCCGCTGCACCTTGCGGTCCCGCTCCACCACCATGTTGTCGCGCAGGTAGTCGAAGCCGAACTCGTGATTGGTGCCGTACGTGATGTCGGCGGCGTATGCCTCGCGCCGCGAGACCGGGCGCAGGAACTGAAGGTCGCCGAGCGCGGCGCGGCGTTGGCGCTCCTCGTCGTCGACTTCTTCGTCGTCTTCGACGCGGGTTGGGTCGTAGGTCGGGTCGTAAAGAAACGAGGCCTGGTGCTGTAGCACGCCGATACTGAGGCCGAGCGCGTAGTAGATCTCGCCCATCCAGCGGGCGTCCCGTTTGGCGAGGTAGTCGTTGACGGTGATGACGTGTGAGCCGTCGCCCTCAAGCGCGTTGAGATAGACGGACAACGTGGCGACGACGGTCTTGCCCTCGCCCGTGCGCATCTCGGCGATTTTGCCCTGGTGCAGCACGATACCGCCGATCAGCTGCACGTCGTAGTGGTGCATCTCCAGGTGTCGCCGGCTGGCCTCGCGCACGACGGCGAACGCCTCAGGCAGGATGTCGTCCAGGTCCGCGCCGTCGTCCAGCTGCGCACGGAAGTCGACCGTCTTGGCTCGCACGGCGTCGTCGCTGAGTTGCTGAATCTCCGCTTTCCACGCGTTGATCTCTTCCACGGCCGGTTGCAGCCGCTTCAGTTCGCGTTCGTTGGGGTCGCCGATGACCCGCTTGGCTCGGTCGAAGAGTCCCATTGCTTCCTTCAGGCGTCGCTCGCTACGTCGTGCCGGGGCGCGTATGTGGCCCCGGCGGGCCCGCACGAGGCAGACTGACGCACAGTCCCAGAATAGCGGTGGCCGAGGCGCCGCGCGCGTTCTTGGAGTCAACTCTTTGCGATCCGCCGTGGGAGTGAGCCGATTAGCCCCGCTCGAAGAGCTCGCCGACGGAACGCCCGTCGTGGATGCGCTGGATCGCCTCGCCCAACAGGGGTGCCACGCTCAGCGTGCGGATGCGTTTGCTGTGTTTCGCCGACGGCAAGGGGAGGGTGTCCGTCACCAGCAGCTCCTTGAGCGGGCTGCCGTCGATCCGCTCGATCGCGGGGCCGGAGAGCACGCCGTGGGTCATGGCCGCGTAGATCTCGCGGGCGCCCTGCGCCTTGAGCAGGCTGGCGACCGCGACCAAGGTGCCGGCCGTATCGACCTCATCGTCGATGATGAGCGCGTCTTGGCCGTCGACTTCGCCGATCAGGTTGAGCACCTGGGCGCTGTCGTCGTTCGATACGCGCCGCTTCTCGGACAACGCCAGCGGGGACTGGAGCATGTCGGCCAGGTTGCGGGCGCGCTTCGCCGCGCCCAGGTCGGGCGCCACGACGACGCCGCGGAACTCGCGTTCGGAGAAGTGGTTGGCGATCAGGTTGAGCCCGGTCAGTTCGTCGGTGGGGATGTTGAAGAAGCCTTGGATTTGGCCCGCGTGCAGATCCATCGTCAGGACTCGGTTCGCACCCGCCGTCTCGATCAGGTTTGCGATCAGCCGGGCCGAGATGGGGACGCGGGGTTGGTCCTTCTTGTCGGAACGGCCGTAGGGGAAGAACGGCAGCACGGCGGTGATCCGCCCGGCGCTGGCGCGACGGGCGGCATCGATCATGATCAGTAGCTCCATGAAGTACTGGTTAACCGGTGAGGCGGCGGGTTGAACGATGAAGACGTCGCGTTCGCGCACGTTTTCTTGGAGCTGAACGAAAACGTTGCCGTTCGAGAATTCGAACACGTTGGCCGCGCCGACCTGCAAGCCCAGATGGGAGCAGATGCGGGCCGTCAACTCGGGGTGGGCGTTGCCGCTGAAGATTGCGGGGCCTTGTAAAACCACTCCGCGCCGCTCCTTTGCGATTGCCGTGGGGCGCGCCGATTGTGCGGCGCCGAGTCTTGGTTGCATGCGGTTCAAGACACCGTTTGCGAGCGCCAGTCGGTTCGCGCAGGCTCCGTCCGCCCCTGAAGTATCCTGTCGTGAGGGGACCGGAGCAAGATTATCGCCAACGGACGCTGATCGCGGCTCTGCGCCCGCGAGTAGCGGAATGACACCAGAAGACAGAAGGGGTGTGTATGAGCGCAGAGGCCGCGTTGACGGGCCTTTAGCCGGGGTCGTACACTAAGTCTCGGCTGCACATGCCCAGAAATATTCTCCTAGCTGAACGGTAGAGCGCGACTAGCGTCCCGCCTTGCGGGGTTCGCTGCATTCGTGACGGAGTGTCTTTCCCGGTGATCCTTTCCACGTCTCTCGCCCCACCGACTCCTGTAACGCGCACGTCGGGCGGTTCTCCCTGCCCGGCTCCCGCGTTGGACCCCGCTACGGCGGGGATCCCGCACACCACTGCCTAGGCACCAAGATGCCCGCCCCCGCTGATCGGGTTGGGGGAGCGGTGCGTTTGTCAGATCCGTCACCCGGTCAGCAGCACAGATTGGTTAGGAGAGAGCTTCCCGATGACGACGGCAACCCCATCCTCCGGAGCTCCGCGGTCGGCCGACTTGGTCCCGCGTGTGTTGGTCCCTGAAACGAAACGCTTCTATTCGAGTATCCCGGAACTGCAGGAACTGCCCAATCTGATCCGGATACAGCTGGACTCCTACCGCTGGTTCCTCAAAGAGGGCCTGCACGAACTGCTCTCCGAAATCTCGCCGATCCAGGATTTCACGGGCAACCGCATGGAGCTGGTCTTCAGCGAGTATCGTCTGGGCGACTTGCCTCGCTCCGAAGTTGACGAAGACATCCCCTTCGACGAGCTGCTGGCCAAGGTCAATCCGCCCTTCTCCGAGCACGACTGCCGCCAGCGCGACTTGACCTTCGCTGCGCCGCTGCGGGTCACGGTCCAACTCATCGTCAAGGAGAGTGGTGAGATCAAGGAGCAGGAGCTGTTCTTTGGCGACTTCCCCTTGATGACGCCGAACGGCACGTTCGTGATCAACGGCGCGGAGCGCGTCGTGGTCAGTCAGCTCGTGCGCTCGCCCGGTGTCTACTTCGCCACGACGCAGGACCCGAACACAGGCCGCTTGCTCTGCTCGGCCAAGTTGATCCCGAATCGCGGCGCCTGGTTGGAGCTGGAGACCAGCGCCAAGGACATCCTCACCGTCAAGGTGGACCGCAAGCGCAGGATTCCGGTCACGACGCTACTGCGCGCGATCGACACCGACGAGGAGATCGAGGACGACACGCTGCTCGGCACCGATGAGCGCGTGCGGGCGATGCTCGAGGACGTCGACACCAACGAGTTGCACCACTTCCTGGACAGCACGATCGCGAAGGAGCCGGCCCCGCCCGAGGACGAGGACCGCACCAAGGCCTGGGCCTTGTTGGAGGTCTATCGGCGGTTGCGCCCGGGTGACCCGCCCACGCATGAGAACGCGCGCGGGCTGCTAGACAGCCTCTTCTTCAATCCGCGCCGCTACGACCTGGGTCGGGTCGGCCGGTACAAGCTCAACGGACGGCTGGCCGACGTCGACACCGAACAGCGCACGCTTTCGCAGCATGATCTGGTCACGATCATCCGTCAGCAGATCCGGATCAACAACGGCGAGGACCGCCCCGACGACATTGACCACCTCGGCAACCGCCGTGTGCGCGCCGTGGGGGAGCTGGTGCAAAACCAGTTCCGGGTCGGTTTGTTGCGCATGGAGCGTGTCGTGCGCGAGCGCATGACGATTACGGATCCGGATCAAGCGACGCCCAGCGCGCTGATCAACATCCGCCCCGTCGTCGCCGCAATGAAGGAATTCTTCGGCGGCAGTCAGCTCAGCCAGTTCATGGACCAGACCAATCCGCTGGCGGAGTTGACGCACAAACGTCGGCTCAGCGCCCTTGGCCCCGGCGGCCTCAGTCGTGACCGGGCCGGCTTCGATGTGCGCGATGTGCACCACAGCCATTACGGGCGCATCTGCCCGATCGAGACGCCGGAAGGCCCCAACATCGGCCTGATCGGCAGCCTCGCCACCTTCGGCCTAATCAACGAGTTCGGGTTCATCCAGACGCCGTACCGGCGAGTCATCCGTGAGCTGAGGCTGCGTGACCGGAAGATCGTCGGCGCGATTCTGAACGAGGATATCGAGGGACCTCGCGGCGGGCAGATCGCGAGCTCCGGCGAAGAGATCACGGAGGCGCTGCGCGACCGTCTGCAGGCGGTCGACGGTCTCACGACCGTGGACGTGAAGCCCTTCGTCTCCACGGAGGTGGAGTACCTGACCGCGGACCAAGAAGACCGCTACATCGTAGCCCAGGCGAATGCGCCGGTCGACGAGGACGGATTCTTCATTCAGGAGCGGGTGGAGGCCCGCGCGGGTGAGCGCTTCGAAGAGGTTCCGCCGGAAGAGCTGGACTACATGGACGTCTCGCCGCGGCAGATCGTCTCGGTCGCCGCGTCGCTGATTCCGTTCCTGGAACATGACGACGCGAACCGCGCGCTGATGGGCTCTAACATGCAGCGCCAGGCGGTGCCGCTCCTGCGTCCGGAGGTGCCGCTGGTGGGCTCCGGGATGGAGCAACCCGCCGCGCGCGACTCCGGCCAGGTGATCCTGGCCGAGGAGGACGGCGAGATCGTCAGCGCGACCGCGAAGCGGATCCGCGTCAAATACAAGAGCGGCGCGGAGAAGGACTACCCGCTGCTCAAGTTCATGCGCTCCAACCAAGGCACTTGCATCAACCAGCGCCCGATCGTCAATGGCGGCGACAAGGTCAAGCAGGGCCAGCCGTTGGCCGACTCGTCCTCCACCGACAAAGGAGAGCTGGCGCTCGGTCAGAGCGTGTTGGTCGCCTTCATGGCCTGGGAGGGCTACAACTTCGAGGATGCGGTCATCCTCTCCGAGGGGCTCGTTCGGGACGACAAGTTCACCTCGATCCATATGTCGAAACATGAGGTCGAGGCGCGCGAGACGAAGCTGGGCTCCGAGGAGATCACGCGCGACATCCCCAACGTGGGTGAAGAGTCGTTGCGGGACTTGGACGAGACCGGCGTGATCCGAATCGGCGCGGAGGTCGGTCCCGGGGACATCCTGGTTGGCAAGATCACTCCCAAGGGCGAGACGGAGTTAACCGCCGAAGAGAAACTGCTGCGCGCGATCTTTGGCGAGAAGGCGCGCGAGGTGAAGGACACGTCCTTGCGGGTCCCGCACGGCGTGCGCGGCACCGTGGTGGAGGTGCGGATCTTCCGGCGCGACGACCACGACGATCTACCGGCCGGCGTCGACCAGATGGTGCGCGTCACCATCGCGGAGCGGCGCAAGCTCTCCGTGGGCGACAAGATGGCGGGGCGTCACGGCAACAAGGGTGTGATCTCCCGCATCTTGCCCCAGGAGGACATGCCCTACCTGGAAGATGGAACACCCGTCGATATCATCCTCAACCCGATCGGCGTGCCGAGCCGCATGAACCTGGGTCAGGTGCTGGAGACGCACCTTGGCTGGGCGGCCCATAACCTGGGCTTCCGCGCGATCACCCCGGTCTTTGACGGTGCCTCGGACGGCGCGATTCAGGACGCCATGAGCCGCGCCTGGCTGGTGCGCGAAGCTGGGGCCAACATCATGGTTCCGGTCGCGAAGCAACACGCCGCCATGACCGGCGTGGACGCCGAGAAGGTGACGGCTTACCTCACCAGCCATGGTTACGACGCGGAAGCGGTAATGGACGACTCGCAGATCGGCGAGGCCCGGCGGGTCTGCCTGGAGCTCTGGCTCGAGTCGATCGGGGAGAAGCGGGTCAAAGGGCAGGACCCGGAGAAGCTGCTTGCCCGTGCCCAGAAGGCCTTCGACCAGGGACGCGGCGCGGCGCCCATCTTCGGCAAGCAGTGGCTGGTCGATGGGCGGACTGGCGAGCGCTTCGACCAGCCGATTACGATCGGCTACATCTACATGCTCAAGCTGAGCCACATGGTGGAGGACAAGATCCACGCCCGCTCAACGGGGCCGTACTCCCTGATTACGCAGCAGCCGCTGGGCGGCAAGGCCCAGTTCGGTGGGCAGCGCTTCGGGGAGATGGAGGTTTGGGCACTGGAGGCCTATGGCGCGGCGCACATCTTGCAAGAGCTGCTGACGGTCAAGAGTGACGACGTGGTTGGCCGCGTCAAAGCGTACGAGGCGATCGTCAAGGGTGACGCAGTGCTGGAGCCCGGCGTGCCGGAGTCGTTCAAGGTGCTGGTCAAGGAGTTGCAGGCCCTGGGACTGTCCGTAGAAGTCCTCAACCAGCGCGAAGAGCGGGTCCAGATTGAAGAGGCGGGTGCGCAGGAAGCGCCGGTGCTCGGCGTTAACCTGTCCGGCTTCGAGGGAGAGGAAACCCCCACCAATGCTTGAAGTCAATGATTTTGACGCGATCCGGATCTCGCTGGCATCGCCGGAGCAGATTCGCTCTTGGTCTTATGGAGAGGTCACCAAACCGGAGACGATCAACTACCGCACGCTCAAGCCGGAGAAGGACGGGCTCTTCTGCGAGAAGATCTTCGGGCCGCAGAAGGACTTCGAGTGCATGTGCGGCAAGTACAAGCGCGTTCGCTACAAGGGCATCATTTGCGACAAGTGCGGCGTGGAGGTCACGCGCAGCAAGGTGCGGCGTGAGCGAATGGGGCACATTGAGCTGGCCGCGCCGGTTGCGCACATCTGGTTCGTCAAGGGCACGCCCAGCCGCATGGCGCTGTTGCTGGACCTCTCGCCGCGGGCGTTGGAGCGGGTGCTCTACTTCTCGCAGTACATGGTGACCGGGGTCAACGAAGAGGCGCGCGAGCGCGCGATCGAGCATCTCAAGCTGGACGCGGAGGACGCCACTGAGGTGGCTGAGAAAGAGATCACGTCGACGTTGGAGCAGCTTCAGGTTGCGCGCGACGCCCGCATCGCCGCGATCAAGGACGCCCTGGCCAACGCGCAGACGACGAACGCGACGGAGCGGACCGAGCAGATAGACAAGCTGCAGGCCGAGGCTGCGGAGATGCGCACGCTGATCCCGGAGTCGGACGGCAAGAAGGCGCGCCGCAACTTCGGGTTGGGCGGCGACAAGCTGGCCGAGCGCGGCGACGAAGTGGACGCCGAGAAGCTGCTCAAGCGGCTGGAGAGCCTACTGGAAAGGAAGCTGACCAGGGCGGAGAAGGTCGCGACCGACGCCGACGCCCGCCTGGCGACCCAGGCCGAGAGCGACGAGCAGCAGACGCGTGACGACGTCTTCGCGCAGGAAGAGGCGCTCCGAGAGCGGCTGGGCACCGTGCGCGATCGGGCCGAGAAAGAGCTCCAGGAGCGCGTCGATGAACTGGCGGCGCTGAAGGACCCGCTCGAGAACATGGACTTCAGCAACGCCATCCTGACCGAGCAGCGGGCGGAGGAGTTGCAAGAGCGCTACCCGGGTGTGGCCGAGATGTCGATGGGGGCCGAAGCGGCGCTCTCCGTTCTGGCGCGCTTGGAGCTGGACGGTCTCAGCGAAAGCCTGCAGGTGGAAGTTGCGACGACTTCCGGGCAGCGGCGCAAGAAGGCGATGAAGCGACTGCGCGTCGCCGAGGCGCTGCGCAAGTCAGGCAACCGCCCGACCTGGACCGTGTTCCAGGCACTGCCGGTGCTGCCGCCCGACCTGCGCCCGATGGTGCAGCTGGACGGTGGCCGCTTCGCGACCTCCGACCTCAACGACCTCTATCGGCGCGTGATCAACCGCAACAACCGGCTCAAGCGGCTGCTGGAGCTGGGCGCGCCCGAGATCATCATCCGTAACGAGAAGCGCATGCTGCAGGAGGCCGTCGATTCACTGATCGACAACGGCCGCCGCGGCCGCGCGGTGACCGGCAGCGGCAACCACAAGCTCAAGAGCCTGTCGGACATGCTCAAGGGCAAGCAGGGCCGCTTCCGGCAGAACCTCTTGGGCAAGCGCGTCGACTACGCCGGCCGTTCCGTGATCGTGGTGGGGCCGAACCTCAAGCTGCACGAGTGCGGGCTACCCAAGCGCATGGCGCTGGAGCTATTCAAGCCGTTCATCATGCATGAGTTGGTAAGCCGAGGCCTGGCACACAACATCAAGAGTGCGAAACGACTGGTGGAGCGCGCGCGGCCGGAAGTCTGGGATGTGCTGGACGATGTCGTCAAGCAGCGTCCCGTCATGCTCAATCGCGCGCCCACCCTGCACCGGCTTGGTATCCAGGCCTTCGAACCCGTGCTGGTCGATGGCAGTGCGATTCAGCTGCACCCGCTCGTCTGTTCGGCCTTCAACGCCGACTTCGACGGGGACCAGATGGCCGTGCATGTCCCGCTCAGCCGGGAGGCGGTGGCGGAAGCCCGCCAGATCATGCTCTCCAGTCGCAACCTGCTGGAGCCGAAGTCGGGCGAGCCGACGGTGGCTCCCACGCTGGACATGGTGATGGGCTGTTACTGGCTGACGACCGCCCGCGATGGGGCGCCGGACGAGCGAGCCAACTACGGCTCTTTCGAGGAAGCGCGCATCGCGCACGACCACGGCCAGATGCACCTGCAAGACCCGATCCGCGTGCGTGATGAGCGCACCGGGGGCGAGTTCCTGGAGACGACGGTGGGCCGCATCCTCTTCGATGAGGTCGTGCCGAGCGAGATCGCGTTCCTCAACAAGACGATGGACAAGCGGGCGCTGAAGGATCTGGTCACCGAGGCCTACAACACGCTGGACAAGGAGCGCACCGCGGAGCTCGCCGACCAGATCAAGCGCATCGGGTTCATCTACGCGACGCGCTCCGGCATAACGATCGCTGTCGATGAGCTGACCCCGCCCAGCCAGAAGGGCGAGTTGCTGGCCAAGGCTGAGACCGAGGTGGAGGAGATCCGGGCCCAGTACGAAATGGGTCTGATGACGGAATCGGAGCGGTACCAGCAAACCGTCGACATCTGGCAGGCCGCGACCAATGCCGTCTCCGACGCCGTTGCCGCCGGGCTGAAGCCGACCGGCTCGCTGGGCATCATGCTCAACTCCGGCGCTAAGGGAAACATCGCGCAGGTGCGGCAGATGGCGGGCATGCGTGGCCTGATGTCGGACCCCTCCGGCCGTATTCATGAGTTGCCCATTCGCGCCTCCTTCCGCGAGGGGCTGTCCGTGCTGGAGTACTTCATCTCCACACACGGTGCCCGCAAGGGTCTGGCCGACACCGCGCTGCGCACAGCCGACAGCGGCTACCTGACGCGCCGCCTGATCGATGTGTCGCAGGACGTGATCGTGCGTGAGGAGGACTGTTCCGAGGGCGAAACTCCACCGGGCATCACGTTCCAAGAGGAGCCCAAGGAGCTCGGACTGTTCGAGTCGCTGCGGGAGAAGGTGATCGGCCGGTTCCTCGCCAGCCCCGCTGTCAACGCGGAGACCGGCGAGATTCTGGCCGAGGCCAATGCCTACCTGGACGACGTGACGACGGATGCCCTGCTCGAGGGCGGCGTGCAGTCGATGCAGGTGCGTTCGCCGATGGTCTGCCGCTCGCGTTCCGGCGTCTGCCGCATGTGTTACGGCAAGAGCCTGGCCACCGGTGAGATCGTCAATATGGGCGAGGCCGTCGGCATCATTGCCGCACAAAGCATTGGTGAGCCTGGCACGCAGCTGACGATGCGCACCTTCCACACCGGCGGCGTCGCCGGTGTGGGCGACATCACCAGCGGTCTGCCGCGCGTGGAGGAGCTCTTCGAGGCACGTAGCCCCAAGGGCCAGGCCGTGATCGCCGAGATCGACGGTCGGGTCTCGATTTTGCGCGAAGGTGAGCTGCGTAAGGTGCAGATCACGGCGTCGGAGACATTCCGCGACGAGTATGACCTGCCCACGGGCGCCCGCGTGGCGGTCAAGGACGCCGAACTCGTCGAGGAAGGGACACTGCTGGCGCACCTGCCCAAGGTTGAGGAAGAGAAAAAGACGAAGTCGCGCAGTAAGAAGGCTGTCCCCGATCCGGGCGTGATGGCTCGCGTTGGCGGGCGAATTGAGCGCAAGTCGCGCAGTCGCAAACTGACGGTGATCTACGAGCACCAGGACGTGCGCGAATACGCGATTCCGGCCGCCTCCCGGCTGCGGATGAACGAAGGCGAACAGGTCCAGGCTGGCGAGCGGATCACGGAAGGCTCCGTCAACCCGCAAGACATGTTGCGCATTTTGGGCGTCGACGCGGTGCACCGCTATCTCGTGACCGAGGTACAGCAGGTCTACCGCGCGCAGGGCGTCAACATCAACGACCGGCACATTGAGGTGATCGTGCGCCAGATGCTGCGTCGTGTGCGAATTGAGTCGCCCGGTGACTCCGATCTGCTGGCCGGCGAGCTGATTGACCGCTTTGCGTACGAGGAACTGAACGCACGGCTGAGCAAGGAGCGCAAGGAGCCCGCTAGCGCCCAGCCGGTGTTGTTGGGCGTGACCAAGGCCTCGCTCACGCAGGAGTCGTGGTTGGCGGCCGCTTCTTTCCAGGAGACGACGCGTGTGCTGACGGAGGCCGCGGTCAGCGGCGCGGTGGACAACCTTTCCGGGCTGAAGGAGAACGTGATCATCGGCAAGCTGATCCCGGCCCGCGCCAAGATAGAGCTTCCGCCACTGCCGGAGCCAGTGCGAGGTATCGTCGAAGGCGCGGCCGAGCTGCTGGGCGAAGAAGGCATGGAAGGCATGAGCGAAGAGCTGATGCGTGAACTCGGACTGACCGTGCAAGGCGAGGAAGAGGCCGCCGCGGTGACCGCCACTGTCGATGCTGGGGCGATCGACCTCAGCGCCGGATTCGTCGCCGAGCCCGACGAGGAGTAATCCGTCCGCGCGGGCGGAACGAACGATCGGGACGGGGCCTGGCCCTGCCCTTTTCGATCGGACACGAGGGGAGCCAGAGCGTGACACAGCACGAGCTCGACATACGCCGCGCGAGGGAGCGCTTCCAGACTGAGACTGGCTGGCTGGACTCGCGCCACTCGTTTCCCTTCGGGCCGCACCGAGACCGCGACAACACACCACGGGTCTCTTGCTGGTCAGCAACGACGACGCCGTGGAGGCCGGCAGCGGCTTCGAGACCCATCTGCATCGCGACATGGAGATCGTGACCTGGGTCTTGGGAGGGGAATTGGAGCATCGTGACTCGATCGGGAACAGCGGCCTGATCCACCCCGGTTTGGCGCAGCGAATGAGCGCCGGACGCGGCATCCTTCACTCCGAGATCAATCCGCTGGGCGACGCGCCGGTGCGATTCGTGCAGATGTGGGTGGTGCCAGATACGGAGTCGATCGAGCCTGGATACGCCCAGCGGGACGTTGAGCGGGAGTTGGCCTCGGGCGAGCTGTTTCCGGTCGCATCAGGAGCCGCGGGGAGTTCTCGGCCGCGAGGCCGCGATCCGCATCCGCCAGCAAGGCGCCACGCTGTGGGCGGGCCGTCTGCGGCCCGGCTCCAGGATGAGCTTGCCGCGCGCCGCCTACGGCCACCTCTTCGTCGCGCGTGGAGTGGTCACGCTGGAGGGCGCGGGCCGTTTGGAGCAAAGCGACGCCGTGCGCTTGACGGCCTCGGATGCGGAGTCGCTCGTGGCGCACGAGGAGCGTGCCGAGGTCCTGTGTTGGCAGATGGACAGCTCGCTCTCGGATTGAGCTCGGGCGCGCCGTGTGGGCAGCCAGGAGACCGCGCGGCGGGCAACGAAAAGAGCGGGGCTCGAAAGCCCCGCTCTGAAATCGTACCGCTGGCGACCGTTGCGGGCCGCCCGCTTCCTGCGAAGCGCTAGTAGTCCATCGGCATTTCGGGGCCGGGGCCGGCCATCGCCATCGGCTGCGGAATGTCGGCGACCAGCGATTCGGTCGTCAGCACCATGCCGGCGATCGAGACGGCGTTTTCGAGCGCGGAGCGCACGACCTTGACCGGGTCCACGATGCCCGCCTTGAACATGTCGACGTAGTCGTCGGCGGCGGCGTCGTAGCCGTAGTTCCAGTTCTTGTTCTTCTGCACGGTGTCGATCACGACCGAGCCTTCTTGCCCGGCGTTGAATGCGATCTGGTGCAGGGGCGAGCGAACGGCTTCGCGCAGCAGACGGATGGCCGTCTTGATGTCGCCATCGGATTCATCTTCGAGATCTTGCAGGGCCTTGTCGGTGCGCAGCAGCGCAACGCCGCCGCCCGCCACGATGCCCTCTTCGACGGCCGCGCGGGTCGCGCTCAAGGCGTCCTCAAGCTTGTACTTCTTTTCTTTCAGCTCGACTTCGGTCGGCGCGCCAACCTTGATCACTGCCACGCCACCGGCCAGCTTGGCCAAGCGCTCCTGCAGCTTTTCCCGGTCGAAGTCGGACGCGGTTTGCTCGACCTGCGCCTTGATCTCCTTGATCCGGTTCTGGATCGCCTCGTCGGAGCCAGCGCCTTCGACCAGGGTGGTGTCTTCTTTGTTGGCCACGATACGCCGCGCGCGACCGAGATCGGCGACCTGAGTCTGTTCGAGAGTGCGGCCCATCTCCTCGGTGATCACGGTGCCGCCGGTGAGGACGGCGATGTCCTCCAGCAAGGCGGTGCGGCGCTCGCCGAAGCCGGGCGACTTCACGGCCAGGACGTTGATGGTGCCACGCAGTTTGTTGACCACGAGCGTGGCCAGCGCTTCGCCGTCGACGTCGTCGGCGATGATGACGAAGTTCTTGCTGACCTGCATCAGCTTCTCCATGACGGGCACGATGTCCTGCACGCCGGAGATCTTCTTGTCGGTGATCAGGATGTAGGCGTCGTCAACGATGGCCTCCATGCGGTCCGGGTTGGAGACGAAGTAGGGCGAGACGAAGCCGCGGTCCAGCTGCATGCCATCCGTGAACTCGGTCTCCATGCGGATGCCCCGGCCCTCTTCGACGGTGATCACGCCGTCCTTGCCGACCTTCTCCATCACGTCGGCAATCTGCTCGCCGACGTCGGCGTCGGCGGCCGAGATGCTGGCAACGGCCGCGATCTCGGCCTTGTCCTGGACGGGGCGCGCCTTGCTGCGCAGTTCGGCGACCGCCGTGCGCAGGCCGATGTCGAGCCCGCGCTTGAGCAGCATGGGGTCGGCGCCGGCGGCGACGTTGCGCATGCCTTCGCGCACGATGGCCTGGGCCAGGACCGTGGCCGTCGTGGTGCCGTCGCCGGCCACGTCGTTGGTCCGGATCGAGACCTCCTTGGCCAGCTGGGCGCCCATGTTCTGGAACGGGTCTTCCAGTTCGATCTCGCGGGCGATCGTGACGCCGTCGTTCACGATCAGCGGCGCGCCGAACTTCTTATCCAGCACCACGTTGCGGCCCTTGGGCCCCAGAGTGACGCGGACGGCTTCGGCCAGCTGGTCGACGCCACTCTTCAGGGCGCGTCGCGCGGCCATGTCAAAAGCAAGCTGCTTTGCCATCGTTTTCCTCGCTAGTGGTGGCGTGTCAGACGCCGCCGGTGGTTACCGCCGTGGGCTCGGCCGGCGGCCGGCCGAGCAGCCTAGATCAGCACCTTGGCCAGGATCTCGCGCTCTTCGAGCACGATCAGATCTTCGTTCTCGATCTTGATCTCTTGTCCGGTGTACTTCTTGTAGAGAATGCGATCGCCGATCGCGACCTCAAGCGGGATGCGTGCGCCGCTGTCGTCGCGCTTGCCGGGGCCACAGGCGATGATCTCGCCCTGCTGCGGCTTCTCCTTGGCCGTGTCGGGGATCACGATCCCGCTGGCCAGAACCTGTTCCTGCTGCACCGGCTTGATCACGAGGCGGTCGCCCAGCGGCTCCAGCGTCGTGCCCTTTTTCTTCGCCATGTTGAATGCCCTCGGTCACTACAGGACGCGGCACTCGCGCCGCGTCTCTCCGGATGTGTGTCGAACGTCGGTGGCGCCTGGACTGAGAGCGCAGGCAGCACATAAGGCTGCGCTGGCACTCTCCTTGTCTGAGTGCTAAGCCGACCGTATGCATCCTATCGAGCGGATTTTTTTTAGTCAATTCGACGATTCGCCGTGCGCGGGGGTGGGGCCAGACCGCGCGGGTCCGGCCGGCTTGCTGAGCCGGTCGACGGCTGGCACGCACCGGATCCTCCTGGATCCTCTGTGCCACGGCACACGGAAACGTGTATCGTCGTGAAGATGTATGCAAAGCGTGGGCGACGTGAGCGGGACCGCGAATGGGACGCCGAACTGGTGCTCCGCCTGCGGCGGCACCTGGCCATGACGCAGCGCGAGTTCGCGACAGAACTGAACGCGCGCCAACAGACGGTCTCGGAGTGGGAGACGGGGCGCTACCGCCCGCGCGGACCATCGGCCAGGCTGCTGACGTTGATCGCGGAGGAAGCGACGTTCGGCTACCAAGCGGATGATGGGGCGGCCGGTGAAGTGCCATCGGATGCGAACCGGTGAGCGACGGACGGCCGTCTTCGTGATCGGTGGATCCCTGCCCGGCCGCCGCGCCGACGGCGAAACGCAAGTGATGCTGCAGCGGCGTTGGGCTGGGGCCGAGTTTCCGGCCTGGATCAGCACGGCGAGCGGAGAACGGCTCCGGCTGCTCTATCCAGGTACGTGGAACCTTGGCCCCGGCCCGGACTTTCGCGACGCGCGGCTGCTCGCTGAATCTGGTCACCTGCTGCGTGGCGATGTCGAACTGCACCGGCGTGAACGCGATTGGGTCGCGCACGGTCATGACCGCGATCCGGCCTATGCGGAGGTGGTGCTGCATGTCTTGGGTGCGGGGCGCCGGAGGCTGTGCGAGGGCTCCGCCCCAGAGGAAGAGATTCGAGCCGCGAAGGCGGGCACGGGACCGGCTCGCGTGATCGTGCTGCCGGCGATCGCCTCGGAACGACCGCCGGCCGTGCCCAGCGCTCGTTTGCCCTGCCACGATGTCGTGCGCCGTGGCGGGCGTGCGGCCGTTGAGGCCCGTTTGCAGCGACTGGCCGTCGAGCGCCGGCGACGCAAGGTGGCATCGTTGCGCTGGCCAAGCGGGACCGGCCGGGCCGCGTCAGCGGACGATGTGGCCTATCGGGCTCTGCTGGGCGCGTTGGGTCAGGCAGACAACCGCGCCGCGTTGGAGCGTCTGGCGCTGCCGCTGACCGAGCTGCGAGGTCTGGATCGCAACATGATCTCCGAGCGTTTGCTTGTCGAGGCCGAGCGCCTGGAGCGGGCGTCCGTGGTTCGCTGGGAGCGCCGCGGTCGCCCCGCCAACCGCCTCGAGGCACGGCTCTCCGCGGCGGCGGCGTTGCTCGCCGAGATGCTTCCGGAGCTGGCCCGCAAACTGACCGGGTTGGCCTTCCTGGAGCCGCGTGAGGCGGTGGGCGCGCTGCGAGTGCCCGGCCTGCTGGGTCCCGGGCGCGCGTCGCAACTGCTGGTCGACTGCTGCTATCCGCTCGCCCTGGCATACCCGGACCTGGTTGCGCGGTCCGGCGCTGGAGAGCGGACCGGTCGGTCGACCGCGTGGGGGCTCATGCAGCGTTGGCTGGATCTGCCCGGCGCGAAATACCAGCACACGGCGTCGCTGCGGACACGCCTCGCCGACCAGGGGCACAACTCCTGGCGAAATGGAGCGAGCCAGGCCTTGCTCGATCTGCAAAGCGACCACTGCCGCCTGGGCGGCTGCGCCGTTTGCCCCCTCGGACGGCTGGCGCGGGAGCCGGTGGCGCGTTCGGCCCGGCCCAGCACGAACATCTGAACGGCTCTTGGTGAAGTGGTGGGCCGAGTTGGGGTTTGGCGCGAGGCGCCGCCCGGAAGTTCGTGCGATCGGCCAGTGCGCGAGTTCGTTCAAGATCCGGGACTGAAGACGGCGTCGCCCGACGTGCTGAAGAGGTCCCAACTCAGTTCGGCAGCGCCGGGACCCTCGGCGACGAGCCCCTCCGCCGAGGCGAAGCGGTGGAAGGCCGCCGCCCCGATCATGGCCGCGTTGTCGGTGCAGAGCGACGGCGGCGGCACCCGCAGCGGAACGGGGCAGCGCTCGGCCAGCAGCGCTCGCAGCGGGCCGTTGGCGGCGACGCCGCCGGCCACGATCACGGCTTCGGCGCGGAACTCGGCCGCGGCCTCGGCGGTCTTGGCCGAGAGCACGTCGATCACGGAGGCTTGGAAACGATCGGCCAGCAAGGCGATCTCCGGCTGCGACAGCTCGCCGCCGAGGTCGTCGCGCACGCGGTGCAGCACGGCGGTCTTGAGCCCACTGAAGGAGAAGTCCCAACTGCCGCGAAGCCAGGCGCGGGGTAAGTCCTGGTAGGACGGCGGGCGCGCTTCACCTGCGCTGACGGACGCGGAGGGGTCGGCGTCGCGGGCCACCCGCTCGATTGCCGGGCCGCCGGGAAAGGGCAGTCCCAGCAGCCTGCCGACCTTGTCGAAGGCCTCGCCGGCGGCGTCATCGCGGGTTTGGCCGAGACGACTGAAGTCGCCGTGATCGCGCATGAGCAAGAGCTCGGTGTGGCCGCCGCTGACGACGAGGCAAATCAGCGGGAAGGGAGGTGCGTCGCCGCCATGCGGGTCCAGCGCCGGGGCCAACCAGTTGGCGTAGAGGTGTCCTTCGATGTGGTGGACCGGCAGGCAGGGCTTTTGCAAGGCCCAGGCCAAGGCCTTGGCGCAGTTGACGCCAACGAGCAACGAGCCGCCGAGGCCGGGGCCCTGCGTGACGGCGATCGCGTCGATTGCGGACCAGCTCAGACGCGCTTGCGCCAGCGTGTGCTCCAGCACGGGGACCACGGCGCGCAGGTGTTCCCGCCCGGCGATCTCGGGCACGACGCCGCCGTAGCGGGCGTGCACGTCCTGCTGCGAGGCGACGACGGAGGCCAGCACGTCGCGCCCATCCGCGATCACGGCGGCGGCGAACTCGTCGCAGGAGGACTCCAAGGCCAGGATCTTCATAGCGACTAGCGTACGGCTGAGCGCGCGCGCGCGCTGTGCCGTTTTCCGTCCGCTGAGTGGACGGTACTCAGGGCGGGCGGTGTCCCGACTCTGCCGGGCGGAGGAAGAGCCACTGGATCTTGGGCTAGCGCGCGAGGCGGTCGGGCAGGTCGGCTACGAGCAGGTCGGAGGCCGTCACGAAGTAGACGCGTTGATCGAGTTCATCGACGTGGACGCCGCGCACGCCTTCCAGCTGCGGATCGCGGAGCTGCGCCACAATCTCGCCGCTGTGCGTCAGCACCAACACGCGGTTATTGCCACGGTCTGTCAGGTAGACGAGGTCACTCAGCTTGCCGATCGAGAGCGAGGCGGGAACGAGGAGGGGGCGGTCCAGATCGAGCGGAAAGCCCTGGTCCTGCCCGTCGCTGAAGCGGCGGACGCGCCCGTCGGCGCTGGTGACGAGGAAGGTGGCGCCAACGTTGTCGTCGTCGACGATCGTCAGATCCGTGGCCCGGGCGAGGTCCGTGCGGTCGATCGCGGGGATCCCGAGACCAAGGCTGCCATCCAGCTGAAACGGAAACAGCCAGATCACGCCGCTGCTGTCGAGCAGGTAGAGCCCCGCTTCGTTGGCGGTGACTGCGCGGGCAGAACCGATCACTTCGGGGTTTTGCAAGAAGTAGGCCTCGGTTCCGCTCGCCTCCGTGATGCGGAAGAGTTGGCCCGTCTCGTCGAGCACGCTGAGCGAGGCGTCACGGCTGGTCGCGGTCCATTCGATCCCGATCGGCGTGGCGGCGGTGAGTCTGGCGAACTCGCCGATCACGAGATACTGCTCGCCCGCGGCGAAGACGGTGCGACTGATCCCCGTCGCAAAGTCGAGCGCGACCACCGTGCCGCCCGCCTCATCCAGCGTGTAGGCCACGCCGCCGCCGATCTCGATCGCGGAGAGTGCAGCTTGCCCGCCAAAGGCGCGTAGCACCTGTATGCCGGGCGGCTGCACGATCGCGTTGACCTGGCGCAGCGCTGTCTCGATCTCTTGCTGGAGGACCAGCGCGTTGGGGTCGAGCGGTTGCAAGGCCAGGGCCGACTCTGAGGCACCCGCGGCGCGTTGGAGTTCGAAGCGCGTCCCGGCGGGGTCGGACGTGAGTGTGGCGGCTGTCAGCCCGTCGCGCGCCTGTTCGACGAAGCGGTCGAACTCGTCGCGCTCGGAGTCGCTGACCAGTTCCGGCACCAGCAAGGCTCCGGCGACGGCCACCAGCGCGATCAGAAGGGCCCCCAGCCCGAGCAGGACCGCCCCCCAGCCGGGGCTCGTCCTGTCGTCAGCGCTGGGATCGCGCTGAGCGGCGCGACGTCGGAAGCTGGGAATCGATCCAGTCAGGCCGAAGAGCGGATGGGTGACCTGCGAGGCGTCGACCTGTCCGGCGGTATCCAGCACGGGAGCGGCGCGCGAGGAGAACGGGTTGATCGGCCAGGGGCCGTCCGCGGGCGCGAAGCGATATTCCTGCACGCGTCCCCCAGGGCTCTCGGCCTGGTCGCCGTCGCCGCCGGTGTTGGCGTCGTCGAGGGAGAGTTGCGGAGCGGCGTCCGCCGGGTCGGCGGCTGTGGGCTCGACAGGAGGTGCGGGGGGAGGTGGGGGCTCATCGTCGGCGTAGCTTCGATCGTCGTTGGTGTCGTCCGCGTCCGCCGCGTCTGCCAGCGGCTCGTCCGAGGCCGCCTCGGTGTTCGCATCGTCTTGGGCTTCGGTTGGGGTTCCGTCCGGCGCTTCCTCTGGGGCTGCTGGATCCGGCTCCGTAGCGATCGAATCCGCTTGCGGTTCGCCGGGCTCCGCTTCGTCCATCGCCCAGGGATCGTTGCGCCGTCGGCGTTCGAAGAGGCGGCTGGCGGCCCCCCGCAACGACGCCAGTGCCGCGCCCACCCCACCGGTCGGCGCTGGGACGGGCGAGTCGGCGGCTTCCGGCACGGGCGGCGTCCGCAGTTCGCTCGATGAGAGTTCGGCGGCCGGTTCGGAATTTGGGGCGTTCGCGGCCGCCTCCGAAGCCGGAGCCGGAGCGAGTTCCTCCGTCACGTCGCTCGGATCGAGTTTGGCTGGCGACGGATGGTCGTCGGCTACGTCCTTTGGGTCTCGGGCCTCGTTCGTGTCGGGGTTTGTATCTGGGTCCGGTTGCACGGCGTCCGCCGTGTCGTCCTCGTCGCCGGCGCCCTGCAGGCTGTCCGGATCTTCGCCTGAGTCCTTGCTGGGCGACGCCGCCTCGCCCGGCCGGGGCACCGAGCTGGTTGGGTCCTCCGTCATGGGGGCGACGACGAGCGCCGAGATGCGGTCCATCCCGCGCAGGTGCGGGTAGAGAGCCGGCAGGACATCTTCCGGACCCAGAGCGCGCAGCGCGGCGGCGACCTGGTCGGGCAAGGCCTGGCCGGCGTTGCTGCTGATCAGCAGTGCCCACTCGCCCGGCTGGAGATCGAGCTGGGAGAATTCCGGGGCGGCGACTTCACTGGTGCCCAGCGGCGCGCTGGCGCGCTCGGAGGAGGGACGCCGGCGCAGCAAGCGCTGCCCCTCGCGGTAATAGACGAGGCTGGGGCCGATTTGGGCCAGGAACCAGTCGTCGTCACGCTGAATCAGACAGCTCAGGCCGTAGCTGGCCTGATCCCGTGGCAGCGAGTTGCGGTTCCAATCGAGCAGGTCCAGGTGGCGCTCCCGGATCGCGCGCTGGATCAGGCCAGTCAACGAGCCGCTGCTGGCGACGAACTCCTCGCCGATATCGGTCACGAGATCGGCGATGAACTGTTCGCTTCCGGGTCGGTCGGGTTCGGCCAAAAGGTAGAGACGCGCCGTGCGACCGGCGTCGTCGAGCCGTTCGGCGTACGCGATTTCGGGCGCGTCCTCGCTCGCTTCGCCGCCGGCGATGTGTAGCTGCGCCGTCCAAACTTCAGCCATGACACTCAACGTAGGTTCCCGGCGGTGCCTCTGTCACCTGCAGAGGCCGCATCCGGCCACAAGGATGTCGGTAGGTGTGGTGGGGGAGTCGCCGCCGCCGAGTAGCGGAAATGGGGCGACGAGACCGGCAAAGCGCCGTATACTCGCGGCTCCTCGACAGTTCTGCGGGCATGTGATGACAGAATCCGGCATCGATCCCCAGTCGCGCCTGCGCTACGCAGACGATATTCTGTCGACCGCGGCGCAGCAGCTGGAGAGCCTGCTGCGCGAGGCTGCGCAGCTCCTGCGCCCGTTCCCGCCCTTTCCCGGCGCCTTTTTTACCTACGGCGTGGAAGTGGAAGTGGCGCAAGTGCAGGACACCAGCGTTGGCTGTGTCGTCGTCACGGAGGACGGCTCGTTGATGGAGTTGCAGATCAGCCTTGACGACGACCCGTCCCTCGGGCAGGCCGATCCGGTTTCGATGCGGGATGAACAGCTCGTCGAGGTTGAGCTGGCGCCGCATGACCGACTGCTCTTCGCGTATGAGGGGCTGCGCCTGATCACGGGCTTGCTCCGCGAAGCGCGCCTGACGGCCCGGGAAGCGGGCAGTGAACAAGAGGCGTCCAAGCCGGCGGGCGGCCAGACTGAGTAGAGTCGGGCAAGACGAGCGAGGGTCTTGATGCGGTTTCTCTGGTTCCTAATGCGGTTCGCGGCCCCGTGGGGGCTCGCCGTTTGGCTGTATCGCACGCTGGAGAGCCAGCGGTCGACCGAGTCCAAACTGGCCGACGAGCGGATCCGAAACCTGGAGCTCCAGCTGGCGGCGGAGCAAGGCCGGCGTGAGCAGGCCGAGCTGATCGGCGCGCAGGCGCAGCAGGCCCCAGCGCCCGCGGCGCCACCAACCCCAGCTTCGACAGCGCCCGCGGCCCCGGCGCCGGTCGCGTCTGCGCCCGCAGCACCAGCGCCGGTTGAGCCCGTCCCGGTGGCACCGGCACCCGCCGCCAGCGTCCCGCCCGCACCTGCTCCAACTCCCCCGGCGGCCGCTGCGCCTCCCGCAGCCGCCGTTGAGGAGGTCCAGCCGGACGCAGGCGCTGAGGCGGCGGTGCCGCGCAACGCGGCGACCTATCTGGATGAAGGCAATGTCTACTTCGGTGTCGGCAACTATGAGCGCGCGGTCGCGCTCTACAGCCGGGCGCTGCAGGAGGACCCCAACTCGGCCGCGGCCTACTACAACCGCGCCAACGGGCACGCGCGCATGAACGGCAACGACGCCGCGCGCGCCGACTACGACCGCGCGCTGGAGCTGGCCGCCGACGACCCCGACATCTTCGTGAACCGCGGGTTGCTCTCGCTCTACGAACGCGACTTTCCCTCGGCTGAAGGCGATTTCCGCGAGGCGCTGCGCCTGCGCCCCAGCGACTCCGCCGCCCACACGAATCTGGGCCTGGCGTTGCTCTACGAGGACCGTGCGGACGATGCGCTGAACGCTTTCCAGGCTGCCGTTGGGATAGAGCCGGACCAGCCGGGCGCGCACTACGGCGCGGCCAGCGCCGCCGCGGCCTCCGGACGGGCGGAAGAGTCGTTGGCGTCGTTGCGTGAGGCGATCTCACTGAACGATCGGTACGCCGCCGCGGCGCTGTCCGACGATCGGTTCGCTCCGTTGCGCGAGCGTGACGACTTCCGCGCTCTGACTGAGGGGGCGGCTGCCGAGTAGCTGCGGCCCCAATGGCGGCTAGTCGAGGTCGATGGAGCCCGAGCGCCCGCCGCTTTTGTGGCGCAGACGCACATCGCTGATCCGCATGCTGCGGTCAACGGCCTTGGCCATGTCGTAGACCGTCAATGCGGCGATGCTGACCGCGGTCAGCGCCTCCATCTCGACGCCGGTCTTACCCTCGCAGCGCACGCTGGCGCGCACTCGCACCGCGCCGCCGAAGCCGTCCGGCGTCTCTGGGTCATCGACGGCGAGCCGCTCCAGGGTCAGCTCCAGGTCGATGTGGCTGAGGGCGAGCGGATGGCAGAGCGGGATCAACTCGTGGGTTCGCTTCGCCGCCATCACCCCGGCCAGTTGGGCGGTGGTCAGGACGTCGCCCTTCTTGAGCGTGTTCGCCTCGATCTGGTCGAGCGTCGAGCCCTGCATCAATACGCGGCCTTCGGCGATCGCTAGGCGCGGTGTCTCTTCCTTGTCGCCGACATCGACCATGCGTGCGCGGCCTTGCGGGTCGACATGGGATAGGGCGTCGTCACTCATCGTGGATTCCGTGGCGGGCGTCAGCCGCCGATGTAGGACATCTCAATCTTGGGCAGATCCAGCGTGGCGTCGGAGCGCAGCTCGGAGTAGCGGTCGTCGCGGGCGCTCCAGGATTGCTCCAGCAGCTCGGTCAGCTCGACGTCGCTCGCGCCGGAGCGGAGGTGGGAACGCAGATCGCTGCCGCTGGCGGCGAAGAGGCAGGTGTAGAGCTTGCCGTCGGCGGAGAGCCGGGCGCGGGTGCAGTCGCCGCAGAAGGGCTGCGTGACTGACGTGATTACGCCGATCTCGCCGTCGCCATCCGCGTAGCGCCAGCGCTTTGCCACTTCGCCCGGGTAGCTGGGTGGCTCGCTTTCGAGTGGTAATTCCGCGCCGATCAGATCGACGATGTCGCGCCCGGAGACGACTTCGTCCAGCTTCCAGCCGTTCGTCGTGCCGACGTCCATGAACTCGATGAAGCGAACGATATGCCGGTGACCGTTGGGGCTGAGGCCTTTGAAATGGCGCGCTGTCTCGACGACGGTCTGCTCGTTGACGCCACGTTGCACGACGGCGTTGACCTTGACGGGGCCCAGCCCAGCGTCGGCGGCGGCTTCGATCCCGTCCAGCACCAGCGCGACCGGAAAGTCGACGTCGTTCATCTGCTGGAAAACGGTGTCGTTGACCGAATCGAGGCTGACCGTGACGCGGTCTAGACCGGCCGCGGCTAGATCCGGCGCCAGCTCTTTGAGTCGCGAGCCGTTGGTCGTCAGCGCGATGTCGAGGCCGGGGGCGGCCTCGCGCACCATGGCGACCAGGCGGGGTAGGTCGGCGCGTAGCGTCGGCTCGCCGCCGGTCAGCCGGATCTTCCGCAGCCCGTGCTTGCGGAAGAGGCGCACGACGCGGGTGATCTCCTCGAAGCTGAGGATCTCGGAGCGCGGCAAGAAGGCGAAGCCGGGGCCAAAGATCTCGCGTGGCATGCAGTAGGTGCAGCGGAAGTTGCAGCGGTCGGTGACGGAGATGCGCAGGTCGCGCATCGGCCGGCCGAGCCGATCACGCAGGGCGGGCTGGTTCGTCGCTTGCTCCGGCGTCGACCGACTCGTCATTGCCCGACCCTGTTTCCTTCATTGCCGTTCGTTGCCCGACAGTGTTGTCGAGTGCGTCATGGAGTGCGTCCAGCGCCCAACCGAGTTGCGCCAGGGCGCGTGCGCGGTGACTGAACTCATTCTTCTCTTCGCGCGACAACTCCGCCATGCGGCGGCCATCCGGCAATTCGAAGACGGGGTCGTACCCGAAGCCGAGATCGCCGCGCTCGTCCTGGGCGATGCGCCCCTCCACGGTGCCCTCGCCGAAGCGAACGTTGGGGCCGTAGGGATGGGTCAGCGCCACGAAGGCTCGGAAGCGGGCGCCCCGCTGTTGGGGTGGGATGCCCTCCAGGACGCCGAGCAATTTCTTGCGATTGGCCGCGTCCTGGTCCGTTAAGCCTACACCAGCATAACGGGCACTGTGCACGCCGGGCCGCCCTTCCAGCGCGTCGACTTCCAGGCCAGAATCGTCGGCCAGGGCCGGCAGTCGCGCGGCGTTGGCGTAGGCGCGGGCCTTGCGGGCGGCGTTCTCCTGGTAGGTCTCGCCGTCTTCGACGACTTCGAGCTCGCTGATTCCCGCGTCGGCGGGCGTGACCAGTTCCCAGCGCTGCTCCCCCAGCAGCGCTTGGAATTCGCGCAGCTTGCCGGGATTGCCGGTGGCGAGCAGGAGCCGGTGGCGCATCATCCGCGGTTAATTTCGGACCAGCCGGAATCTCCGCCGCATCAGGCCTCGCATCAGGCTGTGGCCAGCTCTTTCTCCATCTCGGGGCTGTAGGCGCCCTGACGCGCGGTCGCCGTCATGCGTGCGCGGTGCAGCAGCGCGGCTTGCGCGGCACCGACGTTGGCCGGATCGCCGCCCCAGGCCGCGAGCGGCAAGGCCTGCAGGCCGCGACCGTAGCTGAAGCTCAGCTGCCACGGCTTGTCCAGGTTGGAGCGGTTGATTGCGTCCAGGTTGGTCGTTGCTTCGTCGTCGCTCTGGCCGCCCGAGAGGAAGGCCGCGCCGGGCACGGCGGCGGGGAAGGCGCGCTGGAAGCAGGTGATCGTCTTCTCGGCCACCACTTCCGGGGAAGCGCGGTTCACCGCCTCCTTGCCGGACAGCACCATGTTGGGCTTGAGCACCATGCCGCTGAGCGCGACGCCCTGACTGGCGAGCTCGATGAAGACCTGACGCAGTGCCGCTTCCGTGACCTCGAAGCAGCGATCGATGTCGTGGTCGCCGTCCATCAAGACCTCAGGCTCCACGATCGGAACCAAGCCGGCCTCCTGCGAGAGCGCGGCATAGCGGGCGAGGCCGTGCGCGTTGACGTTGATGCAATTGCTGGTGGGGATGTCGGCACCGATCGTGATCACGGCGCGCCACTTGGTGAACTGCGCGCCCAGAGCGACGTATTCCGCGAGCCGCTCGCGCAAGCCATCGAGTCCCTCGGTCACCTTCTCGTCAGGGGAGCCGGGCAGATCCTTGGCACCCGTGTCTACCTTGATGCCGGGGATGATGCCCTGCGCCTGCAGGGCCTCCACCATGCGGCGGCCATCGTTCGTGTCCTGGCGCAGCGTCTCGTCGAAGAGGATGACGCCGCTGATGTATTCGCCCAGCCCTTCGGCGGTGCAGATCAACGAGCGCCAGGCGATGCGGTTTTCCTCGGTCGATTCGGCGCCAACGCCCTCGAGCCGACGCTGAATCGTGCCGGAACTTTCGTCCGCGGCGAGGATTCCTTTGCCCGGCTGCACCATCGCCTGGGCGACGCTCTCCAGTTGTTCAAGATTCACGATGTTGTCCTATCGGCTGGCATCTCGATGGCATCCCAGAGGAGGCTGATCGTACTCTCTCAGCCATCTGGTGGAACCCGTTCATAGACGGAATCCACGACATCTCTCCGCAGTGAATCAGCGCCGGAGCGAGGTTGCTCAGCCGGCGATCGCGTTTTCCACCGCGGTCACGGCGTCGGCATTGCCGATCACCAGCGGCGTGCGCTGGTGCAGCGCTCCGGGCTGGAGATCCAAAATGCGCCCCGTGCCCGTGCTGCCGGCCCCTCCGGCTTGCTCCGCGACGAAGGAGAGCGGGTTCGCCTCGTAGGAGAGGCGGAGTTTGCCGTTGGGGCTCTTCTTGTCGCCCGGGTAGAGAAAGATGCCGCCCTTCAGTAGATCGCGGTGAAAGTCGGCCACGAGGGAGCCGACATAGCGGAGACCGTACTGCTCACGCAGCTCCGCGACGGCGCGGGCCATGCCGTCCTCCCACTTGGAGGCGTTGCCCTCGTTCACGCTGTAGTAGGGGCAGGCGTCGGGGATGCGCAGGTTCTCGTGGGTGAGGATGAACTCACGCGACCCGGGGTCCAGCGTGAAGCCGTGCACCTCGCCACTGATGGCGACGACGAGCACCGTGCTCGATCCGTAGATGACATAGGTAGCGGCGATCTGCTCGCGTCCGGGGCGGAGCAGTGTTTGTTCGGTCACGGGGGAGTCGTCCGTACGGCGGTAGATACCGAAGATCGAGCCGATCGTGACGGCGACATCGATGTTGGACGAGCCGTCGACGGGGTCGAACACGGCCAGGAAGGGGTGCGAGGCGTCGTCGGAGATGTGCACGATCTCTTCGAGTTCTTCGCAGGCGAGCGCGGCCACGACACCGCTGTCGCGCAGCACGTTGACGAAGGTCTCGGTGCCCAGCGTGTCGAGCCGGGCCACGATTTCGCCTTGTACGTTGATCTCGTCGGTGTAGCCGAGGACTCCCGCCAGGGCGGCCCGGCGGGTTCCTTCCTCGACGGCGAGCGCTCCCCGAGCGATGGCGCCAATGACGTCGCTCAGGCCGTCGTGGTCGGCGTTCCCGCGCAATTTGTCTGCCAATAAGGTCGCGAGCGTTGGGGGGCTTTCGGCCATAGCGATGCTCCTTCGCAGCGCCGCCGGTCCGGCCTCGCGTCGATCCCAGCGAAGTGCGTCTCCGGAGACTCCTACCAAGCGCACGCCAGATCAAGACCCACGCAGCGCGGGGTAGACCTGTGCGAGCTACTCCACAGCCGGGCGAGCGGCTGGGCCGGAGGCCCCGTACCATGTGGGCTCGGGGAGCGCCCTAAGGTTGGGGAGCAGTGCAGGAGGGCCCGCCTCATGGCGGAACGACCGTCGACGATCGTGGACTACGCCACGGCGATTGAGTACCTGCTCAGCTTCGCGGACTTCGAACGCACCTCGAAGACGCGTCGCGAGGCGGAGCAGTTCGCTCTGACGCGGATTACCTCGCTGCTGCGACGGCTCGACAGGCCACAGGACGGCCGCACGACGGTGCACGTGGCTGGCTCAAAGGGCAAAGGCTCCAGCGCTGCCCTGATCGAGTCGATCTGTCGCGCCGCCGGACTGCGTACCGGTCTCTTCACCAGCCCGGATCTGCACAGCAAGGTTGAGCGGATCCGGATCGACGGCGAACCGCTGTCGGAGTCCGCCTTCGCCGATCTGGCGGAGCGCCTGCGCCCCGTCATCGACGAGGAGCTGGCCGAGGATCCCGGGCGGCTGAGCATGTTCGAGATCCTGACGGCGATGGGCTTCGTCGCCTTCCGCGACGCGGAGGTCGACGTCCAGATCGTGGAGGTGGGACTCGGGGGGCGGCTGGACACGACCAACGTGTTTGGGGAGAAGGCCGTCGGCGTGATCACCGCTCTGTCGCGGGAACACACCGACGTGCTGGGCGACTCGATGGAGAAGATCGCCGCCGAGAAGGCGGGCATTCTGACGGCCGGCACCCGCGTGAGTGTGATGGGGCCCCAGCGCTCCGAGCCGGCCGCCAAGATCGTGCGTGAGCACGCCGCCGACGTTCCACTTCCGCTCGTGGACGTCGCCAGCGCCTATCGCTGGGAGCCGGCCGGCACCGAGTCGCTGCGACGGGAAGACGCCCCGGACTCGCTTGGCCAGTGGTTCCGCCTGCAGCGGCTCGACGCCGCCGGCAACGCGGTGGACGCGGGGCTGTTCCTCCTCGGCCTGCTCGGCTCGCACCAGATCGAGAACGCCGTCACCGCGATCGCGGTGGTGGACGCGCTGCGCGACCAGGGAGTGCGGATTGGGGATGCGGCGGTCCACACGGGCCTGGCGAGCGTGACCTGGCCGGCACGGATGGAGATTGTGGGGCGCGAGCCGTGGTGGCTGATTGACTGTGCCCACAACGAAGAGTCGGTCGAGCGCGTGCTCGAGTCGCTGCCGCTCTACTTCGACTACCGGCGCCCGGTCTTTGTGCTGGGCGTGCTGGGCGACAAGGATTTAAAGGCGATCGCTGTCCGCCTCCAGGCGGTGGCGGGGGCGATCGTCGTCACGCGGCCGGACCATCCTCGGGCGCTTGCCGCCGAGCGGACCGCGGCCGCGTTCGAGAGCTGGGACGGCGTGTTGCACGTGGCCGCCGATGTGGAATCGGCCCTGCGCGCCGCGCGCGACCTAGCCGGACCAGACGACCTCGTCTGCGTCCTGGGATCGCTCTTCACCGCTGCGGAGGCCAGGGCCACGATCGAACGGCAGGCGGGCGGCGAACCGACATCGGCGCGGGCGGATCGCTAGCGCGCCGAGTAAAGCGACGAGGGCAAGCATGGCTGATGAACGCGTGGTGATTACGGGCATGGGGGCGGTCACGCCGTTGGGCGTCGGCGTGGACATTTTTTGGGACCGGCTAGTGCGCGGGGAGAGCGGAGTCGCGGCGATCGAGGCATTCGATCCGCACGAGTTCCCCTGCCAGATTGGTGGGGAGTGCACGGACTTCGATCCCAGCGAGCATTTCGACCGCAAAGCGGCGCGCCGCATGTCGCGATTTACGCAGCTCGCTGTGGTTGCCGCGCGCGAGGCGGTGGCCCACGCGGGGCTGGATCTGGAGAGCCTGGATCGCGAACGCGCCGGGGTGGTGCTGGGCAACGGGAACGGCGGGTTTCCGGACATCGAGGAGACCTGCCGCACACTGTTCGACCGGGGCGGCATGCGCATGTCGCCCACTTTCCTGCCGCGCATCCTGCCCAACATGGCGGCGGCCAACGTCGCGATGCAGTTCGGACTGGGTGGCTACAACACAACGGTGGTCACGGCCTGCGCCGCCGGGACCCAGGCGATCGGCGAGGCGGCCGACATAATTCGAAATGGCCGCGCCGACCTAGTGCTGACTGGCGGCACGGAGTCAGGCTTCTCGCCGCTGGGCCTCGGGGGCTTCGCGGTGATGCGCGCGCTGACCAGCCGTTCCGACGACCCGCATGGCGCGAGCCGCCCGTTCGACGGCGATCGCGACGGCTTCGTTCCGTCCGAAGGGGCCGGCGTCTTGATCTTGGAGAGTGAATCCCACGCCAAGGCGCGCGGCGCCACCGTGCTGGCCGAGATGGCCGGTTTTGGTTCCAGCGCGGATGCCTTCCATCTGGTCATGCCGGATGAGACAGGCAACGGACCGGCGCGCGCGGTGCGCTGGGCGTTGGAGGATGCGGGCGTGACGCCGGACGAGGTCGACTACATCAACGCACACGGCACGTCGACGCAGCTCAACGATGCTTCGGAGACCCGGGTGCTGAAGCAGGTGATGGGCGAAGCTGCCTACCAGACGCCGATCTCCTCGACCAAGTCGATGATCGGGCATGCCTTCGGCGGCGCCGGCGCACTGGAGTCGATCGCGAGCGTGCGCACCATCCAGACCGGCTGGATCCATCCCACGATCAACCAGGAGACCCCCGACCCTGACTGCGACTTGGACTACGTGCCCAACGAGGCGCGCGAGGTGGATGTGCGGGTCGCGCTGAAAAACTCGTTCGGCTTCGGCGGACAGAACGCCTGTCTCGTCTTCCGCCGCTTCGAGTAGTCCTACGCGGTTGCCAGCGAGGGGTGGGCCGGCTGCAGATCTTCGGGCAGCATGTCGTGCATGACCCGCTGCATTGCCATCGTGTGGCTGCAGGTGGCGTGGTCGCGATAGAAGAGGCAGTCGCAGCGCAGTTCGCCGTCGGTCAGGGAGACGGCGTGGGAGCTGTTGTCGCCCCGAACCCGACAAGTAAAGCCGTTGATCTGGATGCGCTCATGTTCAGCGGCGTAGATCCGAGACTTTTCGACTTTGCTGATCAGGCTGCTGTTCATGCGCAGGTCCTCCGCTAGAATGACGCGCCGACCTTGAGGCGAGTTTAGCCCGCAGCGCGCGAGGATGGCACACGCCTTATGGAGTCACGTGCGCGCAAGCCGGTACGACGCGAGCGTTTCGTAGTGTGCGTCCGCGCCGAGATGGCTACGGATGAGATGGAGTTCGTCAACCCGCCAGGGCGCCGGGGCCGGAGCTGGCAGGCCTTCGACGGCGGCTCGCAGCGCAAGTCGCTCGTCGTTGGGGGCGCGCTCGGGGATGCGGGCGATCGTGAGATGGGGACGGAAGGGGCGCCGTTCGGGCGGGAAGTCGCGTCCGGCGAGGCGTTCGTCGAGCCGGGCGGCGCAGTCCGCCAGCCGTTCGAGCTCGCCGGCCAGGCCCGCCCAGACGACTCGCGGCCGGCGTCCGCCGAACACGCCACAGTCCCGCAGGCGCAACGCGATCGGGGTGGTCTGCGCAGCGGTTTCCTGCAGCGCCTCGTCGATCGCTTCGATCCGGGCGAGCGGAACTGAGCCGAGGAACTTGAGCGTGAGATGGAGCCGTTCACGCTGGACCCAGCGCATCTCGGGAAGGCTCGCGCGCTCGCGTCCCGACGTGAGGGCGGGCCGCGCTTGCGCGAGTGCATCGAGCACGTCGCCGGGCAGCGGGGCGGCGATGAACAGTCGGGCCTGATCGGTTGGCGCGGAACCATCGCTCATCGCGGAACCCTTCGCTCCCCCTCCCGATCGTGTCGCTGCCTCCGCGTGGCGACCAGCGTAACGCTGCCGCGAAGGCAGGCTGGGGAGAAGACAAAACAGACGGTTGCCTCGGGCAAGCCCCCCGGTAGGATGCAAGCGAAGCCAATCGCGAAAACGGGATGCCAGATGACCCAGGTAAGTGCAGGCGCGAAACCGGATCTGCCCGGCCTGACGAAGCGAGTGCGCAAGCACATCGTGGAGATGACGCATGCGGCGCAGTCGGGCCATCCCGGCGGCTCGCTCTCAAGCGTTGAGATTCTGACGGCGCTCTATTTCGGGGGAATCCTGCGGCACCGGCCCGAGCAGCCTGACTGGCCCGATCGCGACCGCTTCGTGATGAGCAAGGGCCACGCGACGCCGGTCGTCTACGGGATTTTGGCCGAGGCAGGCTATATCGATCCGGCCATCCTGCCGAGCTTCCGCCAGCTCGACACGCAGCTCCAGGGCCACGTAACCCGCGGCAAGCCGCCTGGTGTGGAGATGAGCGGCGGTGCGCTCGGACTGGGGCTCTCGTTCAGCAACGGCCTGGCTCTCGCCCACCGTCTCGATGGCCGCGACAGCCGCACCTACTGCCTGCTGGGCGACGGCGAATTGAACGAGGGCCAGAACTGGGAAGCGGCGATGAGCGCCGCCCACTTCGGCTTCGACTCGATCACGGCGATCGTCGATCGCAACGGCTACCAGAATGACGATCTGCCCGGCGACGAGGTGATGAATCTGAATCCGCTGCCCGACAAGTGGGCCGCGTTTGGCTGGCACGTGATCGAGGCGGATGGCCACAACCTGGACCAGATGGTGGCCTCCTACGAGGAGGCTCGACAGGTGCGCGGCAGGCCGCAGGTGATCATCGCGGCCACGCAAAAGGGCAAGGGCGTCTCCTTCATGGAGGGCTCGGGCGGCTGGCACGGCAAGGCGCCAAACGACGAACAACTGGCGCAAGCGCTGGAGGAGATCGGCGCATGACGACGCAGGCAGACGCAGCCCCTGCAGCGGCGACGCGTGAGGCATTCGGCCCGGCGCTGATCAAGCTGGCCGACGCGGGCTTCGACATCGTTGCGCTGGAGGCCGACCTCTCGGCTTCGACCGGCGGGATCAAGCTGCGCGCCGAGCATCCCGAGCGCTGGTACACCGTGGGCGCGGCAGAGCAGAACATGATCAGTATGGCGGCGGGGTTAGCGGCGGCGGGCAAGACGGCCTTTTGCGCCTCCTTCGCCGTGTTCATGCCGGGCCATTGCTTCGACCAGATCCGCATTTCGGTCGTGCAGCCGCAGCTTAACGTGAAGCTGCTGGCCAGCCATGGCGGGGTCAGCGTGGGCGAGGACGGCGCCTCGGCGCAGGCGATCGAGGACCTGGCGCTGATGACCGCGCTGCCCGGATTGACCGTGCTGGTGCCGACGGATGTCGTCGAGGCCGGGAAGGCGATCTGGGCCGCGGGCACGACCGACGGGCCGTTCTACATTCGCGTCGGCCGGCCCAAGCTGCCGGTGCTCTACGACGAGTCACACGAGTTCCAAATTGGCAAGGCGCACCAGTTGCGCGAAGGCACGGACGTGACCGTGATCGCCTGCGGCTTGTTGGTCTCGGCCGCCGTCGACGCCGCCGACGCCCTGGCCGGCGACGGACTCTCGGTGCGCGTGCTCAACATGTCCACGATCAAACCACTCGACGACGAGGCGATTCTGCGGGCGGCGCGGGAGACCGGCGCGATCGTGACCGCCGAAGAGCACAACGTGATCGGCGGCCTGGGCTCGGCCGTCGCGCGGACGCTCGCGTTGCAAGCGCCGACGCCCGTCGAAATGGTGGGCGTGCAGGACCGCTTCGGCGAGTCGGGCACATGGAAGCAGTTGCTGGCACGGCACGGCCTGAACGCCGCCGGGGTCCGCGACGCCGTTCGGCGCGTAGTCGCCCGCAAGTAGCGCTTAGCCCCCGGCTGCCGCTCGGGCCCCGGCCAGGATCGCTGTCGTCGCCTGGGCCCACGGCACGACCTCTTCGATCGACTGGTTGAAGAGCGGGAAGAACGCGGCGGTGACTTCGAGTACGACGGCCTTGGAGCTGGCCTCCAGCGTCGCGTAGCCCTCTGTGTTGCTGGTCCAATCGATGGTGGAGAGGGTGCCGGCGTCAAGGAGAGCCGTCGCCGCGGGAACCACCCCTTCCCAGATCGCCAAGACCGCTGCCGGGTCCGTGGGCCATGCTTCGGCGTTCGCCTCGAAGTGGATGATGTATTTCGCTATGAGTTCCCCAATCGTGCTGCAGTGCGGAACGAACTGGACCGCGGAGCATACGGCAGATGGGTCATTGCGCCGCAAGCGGATCCGATATGGTCGGCGGATCAGCAAGAAAAAGATCGATTCCGCCGTGGTGGGCCTCGTGCTGTTCGGCGTTTTGTTGGGTGGTTTGGTGGGCGAAATCGTGTTGGCCGTGACGGTCGGATCCTATGTGCTGTACTCCGTCGCGCGCGGAGTCGCGTGGTTACGCGCCCGGCGCGCCGTGGGGCCGGACGACTAGCCGCCCTCGCTTCGGCACCGCAATGACTGCCGCCGCGCGGGCACGCTAGCGGTCGCCACGCGTCCATGCCTGGTGGGTTTGCGTCGACTCGGCGCGCGGTTAAGGAGAGGATCGCCCGGGGGGCGATCCTTGCGCAGACTGACTCCAAGCGCCGGGCCGAGAGTGGCTACCCTCCGGCAGCCGACTTCGCACCGGCGAGCAGGGCTGCCTTGGCCTCATCCCAAGGCAAGATCTCGTCGACCTCTTGGCTGAAGAGGGGGAAGAAGGCCGCCCCGACTTCTGTCGCGGCGGCCTTCGACGGGGCCTCCAGGGTGGTGTAGCCCGCCATGTTGCTGGTGAACATTGATCTCGCTGAGGGTGCCGGAATCCAACAGTCCCTGAGCGCCCGCGATCACCTGCTCCCAGAGCGCCAACCGCTCTACCGGGTCGGTGGGCCAGGACTCAGGATTCGCCTGGAATCGGATCACGTACTTGGCCATTAGGTGTCCCGAATCTTGATGTATTGCTGAACTAAATGCGGTAGCGCGAGGGAGAATAGCGCAGAAATGTTGTGGGGTGGTAAGCGGCTCCGATCGGTGGAGCCGAAGCAGGGTAGAAGCGGGCTGACCGGCCGCGCCGCTCCCGACTCTCAGGCGCCCAAGAACTCCCGTACCGCGCGCAGGCTGGCGGTCGTTAAGGTCGGCGTCGTCGCGGCCTGCGGCGGCGGGCCGCGACCGTGATGGTCGAGCCAGATCGTGTCCATGCCGACGGCGGCCGCGCCCTCGACGTCGTTGACGAAGGAGTTGCCGATGTAGACGGCGTCCGAGGCCAGTACTTCGAGAGTCGTCAGGGCTTGCTCGAAAATGGCGGGATCAGGCTTCTGGACGCCGACCTCATCCGAGATCAGCGGTTCGGGAAAGAAGCGGTCCAGACCCACGGTTCTGATCTTGAGACGCTGCTCAGAGCTGCCGCCGTTGGTGATCATGCCCAGCCGCGCCTGCCCGGCGACCGCCTGCACCAGTTCGACGGCGTGATCGAGCAGGGCCAGCCCGTCGATGCGGCCTTGGAGGTAGATGGCGGCCATTTCGGGGGCGAGCTCCGCGGGAGCGTCGACGCGAGCGAACGCTCGCCGCAGCCATTCCTCGCGGCTGAGCCAGGCTGGCCAGTTTCCGCGGTTGGCGGCCATGGCCTCGCGCACGACGGTGGTGCGCGCCTCCTCCAAGCGAGCGTCAGGGACGGGGTGGCCGCGCTCGCGAAGCGCCTGCGCGACCAGGGCGGTGGCCTGCTGGACGCCGTCTTCTTCGCTCACCAAGGTGCCATCGAGGTCGAAGACCACAGCCGCGTAGCGGGGCATCGCTACTCCTCGGGCTTGTCGTTTTCATCCTGCGAGGCGATATCGCGGACGCCGGCCAGGTCGTCCGCCTCGTCGCACTCTTCCGTGAGTTCGTCGAGCGTGCCATCCAGGCCGGATTCCTCGTCGTAGTCGTCCGCGCCTTCGTCGGTCAGCTCGGGGTCGAGCTCGTCCTGGTAGATCTCGAAGGGCCAGATCGGCCACTCTTCGAACTCTGACGGGGGATCCTCGGTGGGCCCTTCGGGGTGCTCGACGTCGGCTTCGTGGTCCGGGATGTAGGTTTGCGTGGGACGGGCTTTGAACTCCATCCCCTCCTCGTGGGTGACGATGTTGGAGAGGGCGTAGCCGATCCAAGCGAGGCAGCCGCAGTCGAGCCGGAACGAGACGGCGAAGCGGCGGCGGCGCAGCGCCTCCTCGCGAATGAAGTCGTGGAACTCGCCGAGGTCTTCCTCGGGCAGGACGGCTTCGACCTTGCCCTCGAAGAGCAGGTCTAGCGCGTCGGTGGGACTCTCGTCCCGCTCATCACCGACGGGCCTGTCGGCCTGCGGGTCGTCTATCGCCGTGCCCTCGTCGTGCTCGGACTCCATGCTCGCTCCACCAGCGGGGGTTGAGTTGCCCGCGCTCCAACGTTTTGAGGATGTGCAGTCTAGCGCGGCAGCCCGACGGCTCTCGCTCCAGTGAGGGTGTGGTTCGCATCGGCAAAGTCGCTGACCGACTCTTCGTCGGAGTAGACGCCCGCCTCGGCGCCGGCCCAGACCGTGACGATGAAATCCTGGCGGAGCGGATCGGCGCTGCGCACCACGCGATCGTCGAGGTCGGCGATCGCGTGGTGGATGTCATCTTCCGCCCAGTCCGATGGCACGCAGAGCGTGGCGTACACGATCGTGGGGGTGAAGTGCAGGTCGGCCCGGGCGCGGCTGCCCTGCTCGTTCTCCACGACGTAGCTCTCCGACGAGGGGGTGCGGGATTCGCGCTCATAGGTAAACATCGCGGCCTCGCTTCGGCTCGTGGTGGGGCTCTGCCGTGGTCGGAGGTTCAGCTGCCAACCCTGGTTGCAGCGTAGCCGCAAGTCATATCGGGTGCTCAGTCTGGATGCGGCTCAATCGGGACGGATTTGGCCGTCGCCGCGCACGACCCACTTGTACGAGGTCAGTTCACGCAGCCCCATAGGGCCGCGAGCGTGCATCTTGCCGGTGCTGATTCCGACTTCGGCGCCCAACCCGAACTGGCCGCCGTCGTTGAATTGAGTCGACGTGTTGACGAAGACGGCCGCGGCGTCCACCTCGTTGAGGAAGCGCTCCGCGTTGTGGTAGTCGTTCGTCACGATCGCCTCGGAGTGGCCGGACCAGTGATCCGCGATGTGCTGCATCGCGGCGTCGAGATCGTCGACGATGTGCAGCGCGCAGCGCATGGCGAGGAATTCGGTGTCGTAGTCGTCTGGGCCGATGGCGATGGCGTTGGCGCCAGCCTCCTGCAGCGCGCCAAGCGACGCTTCGTCGGCGCGGATCTCGACGCTTCCGCCCCAGCGCTCCGCCAGCGCGGGCAGGAACGACGCGGCGGCGTCGCGGTGCAGCAGCACGACGTCCAACGCGTTGCAGATCGAGATGCGGCGGGTCTTGGCATTGTCGACGATGTCGACCGCCATCGCGGTGTCGGCCGCCCCGTCGACGTAGGTGTGGCAGATCCCGATCCCGCCGGCGACGACCGGCATCGAGGCTTCGTCGCGCACCCGTTCGATCAGCGGCTTGCCGCCGCGCGGCACGATCAGGTCAATCAAGTCATTCATTTGCAGCAGCTCCGCCACGAGCGCGCGGTCGGGGTTGCGGATGAGCTGGACGGCTTCGCCGGGCAGCCCGTTCTCGGTCAGCGCTTCGGTCACGGTGGCGGCCAGCAGCGTGTTGCTCTGCACGGCCTCCCGGCCGCCACGCAGGACGCAGGCATTGCCGCTCTTGAGACAGAGCGCGGCGATATCGATCGTGACGTTGGGCCGGCTCTCGTAGATCGAGGCGATCAAGCCGAGCGGCACTCGGACCCGGCCCACGCGCAGCCCGCTGGGGCGCAGCGACTCGTCGATCACCTCGCCGATCGGGTCCGGCAGCGCGATCACGTCGCTGAGTGAGTCGGCTAGGGCGGCGACGCGCTCCGGCGTCAGTTCAAGCCGATCGAGGAAGGATTCGGGGCGACCGGCCTCCCGGGCCGTGTTCATGTCTTTGCCGTTGGCATCGACGATGGCGTCGCTGCGCTCGCGCAGCAGGTCGGCGACACGGGCCAGGACCGCGTTCTTCTGTTCGGTACCCGCGATCGCCACGGCGGGAGCGGCCGCGCGCGCGGCGCCAACCTGGTCGCGCAGAACGGCCGCCGCCTCAGGGTCGACGGATTCACCGCGGGTGGCTGTAGTCGTCATGGCAACTCCGGCGGGGCATCCTCACCCCGAAAGTCATACTCATCGCTGGTGATGCCGCGGCGTTCGTGGTCGCCCTGGAAGACGGCGATCTCGCTGCCGTTCTCGGAACCGGCGGGCTTGAGCAGGTACCCGCCGTGGAACGTGTGCTGGGGGTCGCTGAAGGAGGTGATCCGGCCCGACCAGGCGACTTCTCGCTGGTCGCCTACGACGGTCGTCTCAATCTCCAGGTAGACGTAGCAGTCGCTCAGGCGCTGCCCTTGGAGCGATTGGAGTTCGGCGGCGAAGTCCTTGCGTTTGCGGATCGACGGCACTGGTTTCTCCCTGTGCTGGCAAAGCTTAGCGAGACGCCGGTTCCGACTTCAGTGGCTTGGAATGCACCGCGCGGCACCGATCAGAGCACGACCATGTTGTTGCGATGGATGACCTCGGCGCCCAGCTCATAGCCGAGGATGACCGCGATGCGATCCGAGCGCTCGCCCTGGATGCGGGCGATCTCGTCCGCGTCGTAGTGGCTGATCCCGACGGCGACGCGCGTGCCTTCAGGATCTCGCACCTCGACGATGTCGCCGCGCCGGAACTCCCCTTCCGCGCGTACGATCCCAGCGGATAGCAGGCTGCGGCCCTTGTCGCGCAGCGCGCCGGCCGCGCCCGCGTCGACGACGATCGCTCCGGCGGAGGCCAGGCCGGAGATCAGCCAACGCTTGCGGCTCTCCTGGCGCGAGCCTCGGGCGGGGAAACGCGTGCCGACGGCCTCGCCGGCGGCGATCCGTAGCAGAGCGTCGGGCTCGCGGCCGTGCGCCACGACAACCTCGCATCCGCCGCGGGTGGCGAGTTCGGCCGCCTGCAGCTTCGCGCGCATGCCGCCGCGTCCGGTGGTGCCGCTCGCCGCTTCAAGTGAGGGGGCGGGCCCTGCGAAGGCGAGCGCCGCCTTGATGTCGGTGACTTCGGCCAGCGGCTCGGCCCCGGGGGCGTCGCGAGGGTCGACTTTGTAGAGGCCGTGCACATCGCTGAGCAGAATCAGCAGGTCGGCATCGATCAGGTTGGCGACCAGAGCTGAGAGCCCGTCATTCTCACCGAAGGCGCCGCCACGCAACTCCTCGTCGGCGACGACGTCGTTCTCGTTGATCACTGGAACCACCTTGGGCACCGCGAGCAGGCCGTCGAGCGTGTTGCGCGCGTTGAGATAGCCGCCGCGGTCGGCCAGATCGGCGCGTGTCAGTAGCGCCTGCGCAGCGATCAGGCCGTGCTTGCGCAAGAGTGAGTCGTAGCGCTCGACGAGTTGGCTCTGGCCGATCGCGGCGAGCACCTGTCGATGCGGGGTGTCAGCGACGGCCTCGCTGTTGGGCCCGATCCGATCCCGACCTGCCGCGACTGCCCCACTGGTGACGATCGCGACCTGAGCCCCGGCCGCGTTCAGCGCGGCGACCTGGCGTACGAGGTCACCCATCACCTCGGCGCTGAGCTGCGCTTCGCCGTCGGTCAGCAACTTGGTGCCGAACTTGGCGACGATGCGTTTGCCATCGAGCTGATGGCCGCTGAGTGGAAGGGAGGCGCTCACCGGGCGGGAGTCCGTTCGCTGGTTCATGGGCTCGCGGGACAACTGGTCGATCCCGACTGTACGTCAGTCGATCGCGCGGGCGACAGCGGCCAACGTGAAACTGGGCGGGCAGTTCCGCCGCCATGTAGTGGGGCTCCGCCCAGCGCCGTACCATGGAGCCATGCGATTTGACCTGCACTACCTGAGCCACTGGTGGGTGGTGCATCTGCGCTGGTGGCGCGACGACGCCCGCTTGCTGATGCGCCGCACGCTGAGCGAATTCCGCGACGACTACTGCACGCAGCTCGCGGCGGGCATCTCCTACTACGTGCTCTTCTCGATCTTTCCGCTGACGATCCTGGCGATCTCGATCAGCGGGTTGATCCTGACCGACGACAGCATCCGCGACGACGTGGTGGAGGAACTCTTCGAAGTGCTCCCGCTCTCGCAGGACGAGGGTCGCGAGGACCTGGAGCGGGCCGTCGACAGCGTGGCGACTGGGCTTTCGGCGATCGGGCTGGTCTCCATCTTGGGGTTGCTCTGGGCGGCCTCGGGCATGATGGGAGCGGTGCGGCATGCGCTGGATGAGGCCTGGGATCTGCGCTACCGGCGCCCGTTCCTGCGCGCGAAGATGATCGATCTGTTGATGGTCATGGCCGTGGGGTTACTGGTGGGGGCGTCGATTGCGTCGACGGTCTTCTTGCAGGTGGCGCGTCGGGTCTCGGACGGCGTGTCGGACTTCCTGGGGCCGCTGGGCGCGGGCGCGGATGTCAGCATCGAGATCGTGGCCGTGCTAGTACCACTGACCGTCTCCTTCGCGGCCTTCGGCTTCATCTACAAGGTGTTGCCCAGCGTGCGCACGCGCTGGCGCGAGATCTGGCCGGGGGCCCTTCTGGCGGCGCTGCTGTTCGAAGTGGTCAAGAACGGCTTCGCGTTCTACCTGCGCTACTTCGGCAACTACGATGCTGTTTACGGGTCGTTGGGCGCGGTCCTGGCATTCCTCTTCTTTGTCTACGTCAGCTCAAACATCTTGCTGCTGGGGGCCGAAATGGCGTCGGAGTGGCCGCGGGTGATGCACGGCCACTACGACGAAGAGCTGACGCGCGGGGAAGGCGGTAAGTCGGTGCCTCGGTGGCGCCGGATCTTGGCGGGCCTGCTGGGACTGGTGCGCGCGGAGGAGGAGGCTCCGGACGCCGTGGCAGACCGCGGGGCCGGGGCGGTTCGTCGCGAACGGCGCATGGACGAGGTCCGGCGTCGGGTGGCGAGCGCCGGTAGGCCTGACGACGAGTTGGCGAACGATGGCGGAACGCCAGCCGAGGACCCGGGCGGCGAACCTCCGGACCCGTCAGAACGCGGCTCGTAAAGTAGCGTTCCTGGAACGCGACGGGGGCGGCCAATTCAGTCTGCGGGGTCGAGTCGAACGGGCGGCAGCTAGCGCGCGATGTCCGACATCACGTCGCGCTCGTCGTCCTTCCCTTGGCCGGGTATGGGCTCCTCGAAAACGCGGTCCGGTACGTCGTCGTACTCGAGCTGGAGGGCGCGGCAGATGGCGGCGTGCATGCCGTAGGAGGCGACGGCGTAGGTCAGCTCTAGGATCTCCTCGTCCGAGAAGTTCGACTTGAGCGAGTCGAAGACGCCGTCCGGCACGCGGCCGTCATTCCCGATCAAGCCGTCGACGTAGGCCAGCACGGCGCGATCTTTGTCGTCGAAGACGGCGGACTGAGCGGACCAGGCCGGCAGCGCCGCGACCTCTTCCTCGCTCAGCCCGGCGGCGCGCGCCGCCTTGCAATGCTGCGAGAAGACGAATTTGCTGCCCTGCACGAAGCCGGAGCGCGTGAGGCCCAGCTCTCGGTAGCGCGGCTGCAGCAGGCGGTCCTTGGAGCTGAACAGTCCGAAGCCGCGGGTGGCATGGTCGAAAACCTCAGGGACGAGGGCGAAGACGGTCCACCAGTTGCCAGGTGTACCTGTGGCGGTGCCGGGTTCGGCGACGGGATCGCGCTCGTCGAAGAGGCGCTCGTACATGGCGACGACTTCGGGCGTCGCTTCGGACTTGGGGACCTGGCGCAAGCGTGGCATGCGGAATCTCCTGTTGTTTGAGTCGCAGGAGTGTAAGGCCGTGCCGCTTAGGTGGCGATCTTGCGGACGCCGAGGGCGATCGTCATGCCCTCAATCTCTTCGTTAACCTGGTGGGCGTCGGGCTCGGGCTTCGTGCCATACAGGTTCAGCGCGAGGGTCTCGTCCTGGATGTGGCTGCCCCACTCCTCGACGGCGCTGCGGAGCGCTTCGTCCTCTGTTGTGAGCCAGAGTTCGATCCGGTCCGCAACCTCGAAGCCGGCCGAGCGCCGCATCCCCTGTACGAGATGCACGATCTCGCGCGCCCAGCCCTCGCGTTCCAGCTCGGGCGTCGTCTCCGTGTTGACCGCGACGGCGTAGCCGGCCTCCTGGGCGGTGGCGGTGCCCGCGCCTTCTGTCGTTTCGATCAGCAAGTCGTCGGCCGCCAGCGAGACGCCCGCGACCTCGATCGTCTCGCCGGCTTGTGCGGCGGCCGCGATCTGCGCTGCCATCTCCGGTTCCAGGGCCCGCAAGGCGCTGCGCAGCTGGCCGACTTCCTTGCCCAGGCGGGGTCCGAGCAGGGGCAGATTGGGCTTGATCACGTAGCCGACGAGGTCCGTTGAGGCATCGACAAAGCGCAGTGCTTTGACGTTGAGCTCGTCGAGCAGGGTCTCCGCGTGCGCGGCGACGAGGTTCGCTTCCGCCTGGTCGGCAACGCCCACCAGCACCTCCGGCAGCGGTTGGCGCACTTTGACGCCGGCCTTGCTGCGCGCGGCGCGGCCCAGCGAGGCGAGACGCTGGACCAGCTCCATGGCCTGGTTCAGGTCGGTGTCGATGAGGGAGGCGTCGGCCTCGGGCCAGGCGGCGAGGTGGACGGAGTCCGCGTCATTGACCGTCAGATTCCGGTGCATCTCCTCGGCCACGTACGGGGTGAACGGCGCGAGCAGCTTGGCCAGCGTGGTCAGGCACTCGTGCAACGTGTGATAGGCGGCGGCCTGGTCGGCCGCATCGTCGGACTTCCAGAAGCGACGTCGGCTGCGGCGCACGTACCAGTTGCTGAGCTGATCGACGAAGCCTTCGATGGCGCGTGCGGCCGCCGTCGGTTCATAGTCGTCGAGCTGTGCCGTGACCTCTTCGATCAGGCGATGGAGGGCGCTGCGCACCCAGCGGTCGAGTTCGGTGCGCTGCTTGGGCGGCCTAGAAGCCGGATCGAATTCGTCGATGTTGGCGTAGGTGACGAAGAACGAGTACGTGTTCCAGAGCGTGAGCAGAAACTTGCGCTGCGTTTCCCCTACCAGGTTGCTGCTGAAGCGGCGCGGGTTGCCCGGCGGCGAGGCGCTGATCATGTACCAGCGCGTGGCGTCGGCGCCGTGCTCGTCCAGCACCGACCAGGGGTCGACGACGTTGCCCTTCGACTTGCTCATCTTCTCACCGGCCTCGTCCAGGATGTGGCCCAGCGAGATCACGTGGCGATACGAGACCGGCTCCGGGATCTGTTCGGCGGCGTGCAGCAGGGTCGCTTCCGCGTGGAGCGAGTAGAACCAGCCGCGCGTCTGGTCCACGGCCTCGCAAATGAAGTCGGCCGGGAAGCGCTCTGCGAACAGCTTCGCGTTCTCGAAGGGGTAGTGCCACTGCGCGTAGGGCATCGCGCCACTGTCGAACCAGGCGTCGGCGACCTCGGGGATGCGACGCATGGTGCTGCCGCACTCGCCGCAGGTGAATTCGACCACGTCGACGAAGGGGCGGTGGGGGTCGTCGAGGCCCTCCGGCAGGTTGCGGGCGCGCTGGGCCAGCTCGTCGTATGAGCCAACGGCTTCGACGGCGTCGCAGTCCTGGCAGCGCCAGAACGGCAAGGGGGTGCCCCAGTAGCGCTCGCGGCTGACGGCCCAGTCGATGTTGTTGGCGATCCAGTCGCCGTATCGGCCGTGCTGGATGTGTTGTGGGTACCACGACATCTGCTCGTCGTTGGAGCGCTGTAACGACGACGCGACCTTCGTTGTCGCGATGTACCAGGAGGGCTTAGCGTAGTAGAGCAGCGGCGTGCCGCAGCGCCAGCAGAACGGGTAGGTGTGGCGAATCGTCTCGTGCGTGAGCAGCAGGCCGCGGGCGTCCAACTCCGCGATGATGAGGGGGTCGGCATCCTTGACGAACTCGCCCTGCCAGGGTGAGTTCTCGCCCGTGATGCGGCCCTTGAGATCGACGGGCTGGATGAAGAGCAGCCCCGTGTCTCGGCCCAGGGTGTAATCGTCGATACCGAAGGCGGGCGCGATGTGGACGACGCCGGTGCCGTCGTACATTGAGACGAAGTCCGCGTCGACGACGCGCCGCGCGGGCGGCTCGCCGGTGTCTTCCCACTCCACCAAGCGGGGGCCATCGAATGTGAAGATCGGGACGCCCCACTCGCGCGGGTCGTAGAGTCCCTCGTAGGTGAGGCCGACGAGATCGCTGCCGGGGACCGAGAGGTCGAGCGGCGGGCTCTCGGCGTCGGCCGCCGCGAGAGTGGCGTCGACGCGGGCGCGGGCCAGGATCAGGCGGTCGTCGCCGCGGCGCACCACGGCGTAGGTCTCGTCGGCGGCGACGGCGAGCGCGGAGTTGCCGGGCAACGTCCAGGGCGTCGTGGTCCAGGCGACGAGATAAGTGTCGCCTTCGAAGTTGCTGAGCGACTCCGGCAAGGAGTCTGGCTGGACCTTGAACAGGATCGAGATGCTGGGGTCGGCGACGTCGTCCTCGTAGCCGAGCGAGAGTTCGTGGCTGCTGAGCGACGTTTCACATCGGGGGCAGTGGGGTGTGGTGCGCCGCGCTTCGTAGATGAGGTCCGCGTCCCACAGGGTCTTGAGGATCCACCAGCAGCTCTCGATGTAGTCGCGGTTGTAGGTGCGATAGGCGTCGTCCATGTCGATCCAGAACCCGATCCGGTCGGTCATGTCCTCCCACTGTTCGACGTAGCGCATGACCGACTCGCGGCAGCGTGCGTTGAACTCCGCGATTCCGTAGGCTTCGATCTCCTGTTTGGAGGAGAGTCCTAGTTCGCGTTCGACCTCCAGTTCCACCGGCAGGCCGTGCGTGTCCCAGCCGCCCTTGCGGGGCACGCGGTAGCCGCGCATGGTCTTGTAGCGCGGGAAGATGTCCTTGAAGACGCGGGCCAGGATGTGGTGGACACCGGGACTGCCGTTGGCTGTGGGCGGCCCTTCAAAGAAAGAGAAGATGTTGTCGGCCGGGCGCTCGTCGACGGAGCGCCGGAAGATCTCTTCGTTCTTCCAGAAGTCGCGCACGCCCGACTCGAGCTCGCGGAAGGGCAGCCGGCTGCCGACCGGCTGGAAGCGTGGATTGGTAGTCGTCATGGGGGCCCCGCAAAACTGTTCCTGGCGGGCTGGTTTAAACAGAAAACCCGCCCCTGCTGATCAGGGACGGGTCTTTCATTGATCTACCCGTCCCCGTGCCGGTCAGGCTACGCGTCGCGTTTGCCCGGCCGGTGATTCAGGGACGGGTTCGTGTGAAGAGCCCGCGGTACCACCCTGCTTCCCTCCCCGAAGGAGGGCGCTCATCGAGCGGCGAATACCGCTCTGCCCCGAGGTAACGGAGGGCTGCCGTCTTGCTTACTGGCGCCGGCTCGAGGTGGAGTGGGCGGGTTCAGCGCGAGGCTCAGGAGGGATATCTGACGGGACTGCTGCGCGTCCGCTTTCACCATCCGGACTCGCTGGGGCGCCTCTGCATCGCAAGATGCGGGAGTGGCCCGTCGACTCGGCTCCTTCATCGCCGTGGATCGATCGTAAGAAGCGGCGGTTGCCTTCGCAATTCCCCAGATTGCGCTGACGTCATCTCCAGATAGCGCCGGGCGCGATCGCCAGACAGCGTTAGGGCGCGCGACGCTGGATCTCGACGGAGGCGATCGAGGCGACCCGGTGGCGTACGTCGTCGTCGATGACGTCCCGCCATTCGGCGACGCGCTCCTCGACGAAGGCGCGGGCTTCAGCCGCCGAGCCGACGTCGTCAGAGGCGAAGGCCTCGTCGACCAGGCCTGTCGCGGCGCGCTCGGGCTGGGCGGTGAGGCCGGCGTTGAGATCGCCGTCGGTCAGCGCGGCAGTCGTTGGATAGCCGAGCAGGCGCGCGATCTGGCGTTGGGTCGGTTCCATACCGGGCTCGCCGTCGCTTGAGGGGCGTTGCGGGTGGTGCGCGCTAGTTCAGCGAACGCGGGGGCGGCCGGCCCGGAGCAGCCTGCGCGGCGAGCTCCTCCGGCGTGGCATCCGGGTTGGGGCCGATCTCGCCGGAGCGCAATCCCTTGACGACGATCTCGTTCTGGCAGGGGCGGACGCCCCAGCGCTCCTTGATCAGGTCGACTTCATAGGCGTTGGTCAGCAGCCGCTTGACCGTGGAGCAGAAGACGGGGCGGTCGCCGCGCGGCATAAACGGCACCTCGATCATGTCGCCGCAGAGGGCGCAGGCGGCGGGGTGCATCTGTCGCGGCGTGCGGCCACCGAAGGAGGCGGCGCCGCCGTAGCGGGTGTAGCCGGAGTCGTTCTCCAGCGTGGTGCGCGTGTTCTTACGCGCAGCCCGGCAGTCGGGGCAGCGCACGGGGTCGTTCTGCAGGCCTTTGCTGGCGTAGAACTCCTGCTCGCCCGCCGTAAAGATGAAGTCGTTACTGCAATCGCGGCAGGTCAAGGATCGATCTTGCATGGCCATCGTGGTTCCCTATCTCCTCGTGTTTGGTGTGCCCGTTCGTCGCGATCCCGCGTAAGCGCACCAGGGGTTGCGGTCCCAGGGCCGGGTGGAAAACAAAAATCCCGCCGATTGGCGGGAGGAAGAGCCCAGCCTGTGGTTGGGAACAGTGTACCAAGTTTCGCTGCGGCCGGGCGTCGTCCCGAATGGCGCGGGCGACACTCAACGCCGCGCGGATCCGCCCGGAAGGGCGTGGCCCACCAGCCCCTGGACGCGCGCGGCGATGATGTGGGCCTCTTCCAGGCGCAAGAGGAGGGCCGCTAAGTAATAGACCACCGCGCCGATCGCGACGCCCGCGATCAGGGCGAAGAACGAGCGTGGACCGAAGTCCCCGGTGTCATCGAGTGCCAGCAACATCAGTCCCACTGTTTGTCCCATCAGGGCCGTGGCGATCACGACGCGATACACCGTGGAGGCCACGGGCCGTGTCCAGAGCCCGCCCTCGAGCCGCCCATGTAGAACGACGAAGAGCCCGAGCGACTCGACGATCGTTGCGATCGAGAGCGCAAGCGCGAGCCCTTCGATGTCGAGCGCGTCGACCAGGGCTGCGGCCAGCACGAGGTTTATCAACATCGAGAGGACGGCGAAAGCGACGGGCGTGCGGGTGTCGCCCAGGGCGTAGAAGCCACGCGAGAGGATCTCGATTGCCGCGTGGGCCGGCAGGCCGATGGCATAGAAGAGCAAGGCGCCGGAGACCACGCTTGTCGCTTCGGCGTCGAAGGCGCCCCGTTCGAACAGGGCGCGCACTAAGGGCTCGTGTAGCAGCATCATGCCCACCGCGGCGGGGATGGTGAGGAAGAGGGTGAAGCGCAGGGCGCGGCTGACCATTTCTTGCACTTCGCCCAGTCCGCCCTCGGCGGCACGTTCGGCCAGCGTTGGGAAGATGGCCATCGCCAGCGACATGCCGAAGACGCCGACCGGGAAGAGCAGGATCGTCATCGCGAAATTGAGCGCGGAAATCGACGAATCGCCCACGAACGATGCGAAGAAGGTCAGGACGATCAGGTTGATCTGGAGCGCAGCCAGGCCAACCATGCGCGGCCCCATCAGCTTGAGCACCTCGCGCGCGCCGGGGTGGCGCAGGCTGATCGACGGCATCAGGTGCGCCCTGGCCGCAATCAGAGCGGGTAACTGAATCACGACGTGCAGCCCACTGCCCACGATCACGCCGATCGCGAGTCCCTCCACGCCGAACTCGTCGGACAGGGCCAGGGCGGCCAGGATGATCGCCAGGTTGTAGAGCATGGGCGCGAGGGCGGGCAGCAGAAAGTGCCGGCGCGCATTGAGGATGCCGGTGATCATGCCGGAGACGGCGAAGAGGATGGGCGAGACGAGCATGACCCGAGTGAGGAAGATGGCGTCGCCGCGCAGCTCGTCATGCATGCCGCTGTCATCGCCCAAGCCGGGGGCGAGCGCCGGGACGATCCAGTCGGCGAAAATGAAGACGACGGCGGCCAACGCGATCGTGGCGATCAGGACCCAGTTGAGGACGATGCTGGCGAGGTGCCAGGCTTCGTCCTCTCCGCGGCGCATCACGTAGCGGGCGTAGACCGGGATGAACGCGCTGGCCAGGGTGGCGCCGGCCAAGAGCTGGAAGACGAGGTCGGGCAGGCGCATGGCGACGAACCAGGCGTCGAGTTCGGCTGAGGCGCCGAATTCGTTCGCGATCACGACCGTGCGCAGCGCGCCCAACAGGCGGCTGCCGAGGAAGCCGAACCCAACCAGAACGGCGGCGCCCGCGACGGTCCGGGAGGACCCCGTCAGCATCGTCACCAGGAGCCCCTTCCGGGCCGACCGGAGGATTGGGCGCTGGTCGTGTGGGAGTGCGCGAGGCAATCCCACCTGCGCTGCCTGCGCGACATGGACACTCCAACACCCTCTGATACGATATCTCGCGATCGGGGAAGAGGAAGCTCAGTGCCCAATAAGGCTCAAGCCGAGAAGTATTTGCGGGCCTCGCGGCGCCGCCAGTTGCGCAACAAGCCGATCCGGACGCGCGCGCGTACCACGATGCGGGCTGCGCTGGAGGCGCTGGATGCCGCCGTCGACAGTGGCGAGTGGGATGCCGCCGACGCCGCAATCGGCAGCGCGGTGCAGGCGCTGGACCAGGGCGCGGTCGGCGGCGTAATTCACGCTAACAACGCGGCGCGGCGGAAGTCGCGGTTGCTGCGTCGGTACAGCACCTTGCGCTACCCGGATCGGACCCGCCGGCCTCACACGCGCGCGCCCGAGCCGGCGAAAGAGTCGGCGACCGCATAGGGATCACGGCTCCCGAGCAATATGACGGCAGTTCTGAAGAGCGCGCAGCGAATGCTGCGCGTTTCGCATATTGCGGGCCAGCTCGGGGATACACTCGCCGCTCGGCGGGCAGGAGTTTGAGGGGGACATCGTGCGGATCGCGATCGCGTCGGATCACGCGGGATTCCAGTACAAAGAGGCGCTCAAAACCATTCTCGAAGAAGACGGGCACGAGGTCTGCGACTTCGGCACGGACTCTGAGCAGTCCGTCGACTATCCACTGCTGATCCGGCCCGCGGCGGAGGCGGTGGCGAGAGGCGAGTGTGAGCGCGGCATTTTGCTGGGCGGCTCGGGCAACGGGGAGGCGATCGTCGCCAACCGTATTCCCGGCGTGCGCTGCGCCCTGTGTTGGAACGCCGAGTCGGCGGAGCTGGCCCGTCGCCACAACGACGCGAACCTGATCTCGATCGGCGAGCGCTTGATCTCGTTCGAGACGGCCCGCGAGATCGTGCGGACCTGGCTCGAGGCACCCTTCGACGGTGACCGGCACGAGCGCCGCATCCAGCAGATCGACGCGGGCTGATCCGCTCGGCGAGAGCCGAGCGAGTGCGAGGCGATACGATGCCTGCATGGGCGCACCTGCCGATCATGGGCCAACTGTGAAGATCCCGCCGTTCGGGCCGGCTCTCAGGATTGGGGCGGCTGCGTGACGTCCTACCGCGACGAGTTGACCGGGATCGGCGCCGAGCTGCGCGACGGCCGGATGGCGCGTGGCGTCACGATCGACGATGCGCAGCGCGCCACGCGGATCGCGCGTCGCTACCTGCAGGCGCTGGAAGACGAAGACTTTGAGGCGCTGCCGGCCCCGGTCTTCGCGCGCGGATTCCTGCGCTCTTACGCGCAATACCTGAGTCTCGACCCCACGGAGCTGGTCTCGCGTTTCCCCGGCGAGCCGCGTCCCAGCACCAACCTGCCCGACGTCTCCCGCTTCGATGACGCACCCGGCCGACGCATCGCGCAGGCCCAGCACGGGGGCTTCGGCTCTCCCGCCAAGGATCGGCTGGACGCCATCCCTCAGATCGATACGACGAGCCCCAGCGTGCGGCTGGGGCCCTGGATCGTGGCGGGCTTTGTAGTCCTGGCCGTGCTGGCCGGGGTCGTGGCCGTGGTCACGATCGGTGACGACGAGACCCCGGTGGGGGGATCCACGGCGCTCCGCCCCGGTGTCGAAGGGTTGGCCGATCAAGAGGCCCAGGGTGCAGGCGTGACCTCGGAGCCGGTGATCCGGCTGGAGACCATGCCGGAACTGACCGACCGCACCATCTCGGACGCGATCGTGGTGTTGCGCCGTTCCGGGCTGCCGTTCGTAATCGTGGAGCTGTTCGATCCAAACACGCCGACGGGGGCAGTGATCGACCAGACGCCCGAGCCCGGGACCGCGCTTGCCACCGGGACGGCGGTCACACTCGTTGTCAGCCGCGGTCCGCAGCTGACGCCCGTCGCGGAGGAGGACCCGGAGGCAGGGGCCGACGCCGACACGGAAGACACGGCAGCCGGCGGCGAGCCCGACACCACGGCAGCAGCGCCATGAAGTATCACCTCGTCACGTTGGGCTGCCCGAAGAACGTGACCGACTCCGTCCAGCTGACCCGCGCCCTCCGCGCGGCGGGCCATGCGCCCGTCGAGAGCCCGCAGCCGGCCGACCTGCTGATCGTCAACTCGTGCGGCTTTATCGACGCCGCGAAGGCGGAGTCGGAGCAGACGGCGCGCCAACTCGGGATCGAGAAGCGGACGGAACAGCGCCTGATTGTCGTGGGTTGCTGGTCGCAGATCGAGCCCGACCGTGCGGCGGCGATTGCGGGAGTTGATCGCGCCTTCGGGATCGAGGCGTACGACGAGATCGTGGGCTGGCTCGGGCCCAGTGATGCCGTCGATATTCCCGAGACGACGGTGGCTCAAGCTCATGCGTCGGCACGTGGCGCCGCCAGCGCATACCTCAAGATCTCGGACGGCTGCGCCCGTCCCTGCACCTTTTGCAACATCCCTGGGATCAAGGGCCGCAGTTTTCGCTCGACGCCGGAGGACCTGCTTGTCGACGAGGCGAAGCGGCTGGCCGAGGCGGGCGCGAAGGAGCTGGTACTTGTCGCGCAGGACTCCACGGCGTACGGCGAGGAACTCGGGCAGCAGGAGGGCACCGCGCGGCTGCTGGAGCGCCTGGCGACCGAGGTTCCCGGTGTGCCTTGGTTGCGGCTGATGTATGCCTACCCGGGCTTCGTCAGCGAGGCGCTGGTGGAGACGATGGCGGCTATCCCCCAGGTCTGCCATTACCTCGATATTCCGCTCCAGCACGGCAGCCAAACGGTGCTGCAACGCATGAAGCGGCCGCACAATCTGCCGATGGTGCACGACACGCTCGATCGTCTGCGTGCCGCAATGCCGGATATCGCCATCCGCACCACGTTCCTCGTCGGCTTCCCGGGCGAGACGAAGGCGGAGTTTGAGCAGCTGCTGGACTTCGTTCGCGCCGCCCGCTTCGACCGCGCCGGGGCGTTCGCCTTCTCGCCGCAGGATGGCACGCCCGCGGCCTCGATGCCGGGGCAGGTGCCGGACAAGATCAAGCAGCGCCGCCAGCGCCGTCTGATGTCGGTGCAGGGAAAGATCGCGGCCGAGATCAACGAGGCGCACGTGGGGCGTGAGCTGGAGTTGCTGGTCGAGTCGAACGCGGGCCAAGTGACGGAGGACGGCGAGCCGATCTTCGTGGGGCGCTCGTATCGCGACGCGCCAGAGGTAGACGGGCTGGTCTTCTGTTACGGCGTTGCCCGGCCCGGCTCGATGCCGCGCGTGCGCATCGTCGGCAGCCTTGGGCACGACCTGCTGGCGGAGCCCGTCGACGCGGAAGTCATCCCACTGGTGGAGTCGTCGCCGGGTTAGTCGGCGTCGGTGCGGGCCGAGGTCGGCCTTAGAGGTGAACGATCTCGGTTTTGACGTCGCTGATCTCGGCGTCGAGAGCAAGCGACTCGACGAAGCGCAGAATCTTCATGAGCTGAGCGTGGGCGTGCGGCTCCGCGTTACTGAGACAAGCGACGCCGATCGTGGCCGTGCCGACGAGGTCGAGAGTATCGACTTCGGCCACGGCGGCGTTGAAGCGATTCGAGACGCGGTCACGCAGGCGGCGGACGATGGCCCGCTTGTCCTTCAGCGTGGCGGATTCGAAGAGGGTCAGCGTGAGGCGCAGCGTTCCGACGACCATGCCCGCATGATGGCAGGCTGGAAGTTGGCGTCGGGTGCCGCTCTGTAGCGCGGCCTCAGCCGCCGCCGCTGCCCCCGGCGGCGGCGAACTGCTGCGGCGCTTGCTCCGGCGTGGCGGGCTCGCCGGCTGGGGCTGCGAGTGGCTGCTGCTCGGTGTCGTCGGAGTCCGCTTCGGGCACTTCCAGCTTGCCCTGTTGGCCCGGTCGCCCTTGCAGAAGCGGCAATGGCGGCAGTTCGGCCAATGTGCGCAGGCTGAAGTGGTCGAGGAAGCGGTCGGTCACGGCCCAGAGGTTGGGGCGGCCCGGCCCGTCGACTTGGCCCACAGGTTCGATTAAGTCTCGGCTGCGCAGCGTCTGGAAGGGTCCGTCGCAGGAGACGCCACGCACTTTCTCGACGCCGAGACGGGTGATCGGCTGGCGGTAGGCCACGATCGCCAGCGTCTCCAGCGAGGCCTTGGAGAGCTTGTTGGGGCGCTCCAAGCCTAGCAGGCGCTCGATCCAGGGGGCCGACTCCGGGGCGCTGACAAGACGGACTTTGGAGCCGTGCCGCTGCAGGCGGATGCCACGTGTTGCGCCATCCTGCTCCAGCCGATCGAGGGCCTCTTCCACGGCGTCCTTTGGGACGTTGGTTGCCTCGGCGAGCTGGCGCACGCTTGGCGGCTCTTCTGCCACGAAGAGCAGGCTCTCGATCGTCGCCGCAAGATTGTCGGGGCGCTCGCCATCGATGCCGCTAGCCGCCTCGATCAGCTCCAGGACGGCTGGGCGCGACGCGTTTTCCGGATCGCTCTCCGCAGTGGCCATCGGGTCGACCGACGGTTCGCCGACCATCTCGGACACGGCGTCGGACTGATCGACCGCGGCGGTCTCGGGCTCTGGCTGTGAGGTGGGGGGTGGATCGTCGCTCACGAGATCCGGGATCGGGCCAAACCTGTGAGGCCGGTCGCTCAAGTAGCGCGGCGGGCGTGGCTCAGTCTCGGAAGGCGTGGGCTGGTCGAAAGGCGCGATTGCAGGCTCGGCCTGGGTGTCCATGACTCCCCTTGCACCGACCGCCACCAAATGCCCCGCAGGACGAGGCGTTCATTACCCTAACATGCACCCTCGTAGCGCTCCAGATGGCCTTTTGTTTCCTGTCGCGACGATCCGCACAGGCAGCAGGCGGTTGCTGAGGTCTGGTACGGCTGGAGCCGTGAGTTCGACGGGCACATAGCTGTCCGTCAGCCCCATCCAGCACTCCCGCTCTCCCCGAGCCTCGATGAGGATAGGTTGCACGCTTCCCACCAGCGCGGATCGGAAACGGGCCGTGCCCGACTCTGCCAAGGACCGCAGCGCGCCTACTCGCTCGCGCTTGATCTGGGGCGCAACGTCGTCCTCTAGCAGCCCCGCCGTCGTGCGCGGGCGAGCCGAATAGGGGAAGACATGCACGGCGGCGAATTCGATCTCACGCGCGAAAGCCATGCTCGCGTCGTGTTCCACGGCGGTTTCAGCGGGGAACCCCGCGATCAGATCGGTCGTGATGGCGGCGCCCGGAACGGCCGCGCGGACGCGCTCCACGGCGAGCGCGAAGTCCTTGGTGTCATAGCGGCGGCGCATTCGGCGGAGAACCCTGTTCGACCCGCTCTGCAGCGCGAGGTGGAAGTGCCGGCAGAGGCGGCCATCTTCCCATTGGCGCAGGAACTCGTCGCTGACGTCCTGCGGCTGGATCGACGAATAGCGAATGCGGGGCAGGTTGGTCTGTGCCAGCAGTGTCTCCAGCAGGCGCGCGGCATTCGTGCCGTCGTCGCGGTCGCGTCCGTAGGCGCCCGGCTGGGTGCCGGTCAGCACAATCTCGAGAGCACCTGCCGCCTCGAGCGTCTGCGCCTCGCGGACGATCTCGTCGATCGGGCGGGCCCGCTCCCGGCCGCGCACGGCCGGGACGATGCAGAACGCACAGACGTCGTCGCAGCCCTCCTGGATCTTGATGAAGGCACGGGTGCGACCCGGCGTCGGGTGACGTGTTGGGGGTGGTGATGCCGGTTGGCTGAGCCGCGTGGACAGGTCTAATAGGGCGAGCAGCGCAGCGGGCGCTTCTTGCTTCGCGCTGTTGTCGATGACGCGTTCGGCGCCGGTCTGCCGGCGGATCTGGTCGGCCGCCCAGTCGGCGTAGCAACCTGTGACGACGACCGGCGCGTCGGGCGCAAGGCGCTTGGCCATGCGGATCAAGCGTCGGGCCTTGCGGTCGGCGACGTGGGTGATTGTGCAGGTGTTGATCAGGTAGGCGTCGGCCGGCGCGGGGCGGTCGATCACGTCGCAGCCCGCGGCCTGAAGCTGACGCCCGAATGCCTGGCTCTCGGCCTGGTTCAGCTTGCAGCCCAGGGTCAGGGTGGCGACGACGGGACGGCTCATGCTGGAATGGTAGGCGAGACGGCCAGAAGGGAGCGGTTGCGCTAGGCTGTCGCTAGTCGTTAGTGCTTGCCCGACGCAGCATGCGCGGACACAAAGCGAGGTTTCCAGTGGCCGAGATCGGTCTCGCAATTCTCTTCATGGGCATCCTGGTCATCCTCGACCGGCGTCGCCGCGACGCCATGACCGAGCAGGTGCGCCGCTTCCTCGACTGGCTCGAAAAGACCTCCTAGCCCCCACTCCAGACCGACCCCGAACGTATTGCATCGTCCGCCACGACCGCGGATCACGGTTGCGCTGCCCGCAGTTCCGATTCCGCTTGCCAGATTTAGAACATGAGTGCTAAATTGAACCTGGCGACACTACCTCACGTGACCCGAGCGGCGTCCACCCGCCGGCAAGAGACGAACTTCTGGAGGCGGCTATGCCCTTGACTATGACTCGCTCGATCCAACTGGAGCTGGCGATCGACAGCGACCATCGGTCGCGATCGGCGGAGCACATTGGTTCTCAGCGCATGCCGCGTCGCGTTGACAGCGTGCAGCGCCGCCGGCGTGCGCAGTCCCAGGCCTGCGGAGAGTGCGGGGGGCCGCTGGTTGCGGGCGAGGGCGCCCGGACCTGCGTAATTTGCGGGAAGAGCTGGCGTTGGGCTTCGTAAGGCGCGTCGTAGCGGCGGGCGAGCCGTGGGCCGAGGCGAGGCTGGGCTAGCCTGGGTTGATCACCATTCGTAGGATGAACTTCAAGCGTTGCTTGCTGCGGTAGTGGCGAGGGCTGAGGCTGCGGCACGCGCCGGTCCGGAGTGGCTGTGGGCGCCTTTCAGATCCTGATGGTCCTGGTCATGGTGTTTGGGCTGTTCTACCTGTTCGGCGTGGTCTCCGTGCCTTGGGGCGGCCTGATGAAGCTTTACTACCGGATCCGACTGGTGGGTCTGCTCTGGGCCAGCGCGATCATCCTGCTTGGGGCCTCCCGCGCGTTCGATTTCCCCTAGCTCCGCAGGCCGATCTCTGGGCACCGCGCCCCGGCGTAGGCTGCGTACATGCGTGTGCTCGTCTGTCCACAAGAGTTTAAGGGCAGTCTGACGGCCGTGGAGGCGGCGGAAGCACTGTCCGCGGGGGTACGGAGCGCCGTGCCCGACGCCGAGATCGACCTTTGCCCCCTCGCCGACGGCGGGCCGGGCACCGTCAACGCGGTCGTGGGAGCGATGGGCGGCCGCTTCACGATGACCAACGTCGATGGACCGCTGGGCGACCCGGTCGCCGCGCGCTGGGGCCGTGTTGACGGCGAGCCGGTGCCTAAGTCGCTCAAGGCCGGGCGAGGACAGACCGCCGTGCTGGAGATGGCGGCGGCGTCTGGACTGGCCTTGGTTCCAGCCGAATGCCTGGACCCTCGCCGCGCGTCGACGTCTGGTACGGGGCAGCTGATCGCCGCGGCGCTCGATGCTGGGGTGCGCACGATCCTGATCGGCGTCGGCGGATCGGCCACGACCGATGGTGGGGCGGGCGCGGTCGTCGCACTAGGAGCGCGGCTGCTGGACGACGCCGGCCGTCCGTTGGCGCCCGGTGGATCAGCACTGGCGCAGCTGGCCCGAATCGAGCTGGACGGATTCGATGCGCGCGTCCAGAAGACGGAGCTCGTTGTTCTGGCCGATGTGCGCAACCCGCTCGTCGGCGCGGATGGCGCGAGCGCGGTCTACGGGCCGCAGAAGGGCGCCGACGCGGAGGCGGTGGTGGAACTCGAGCGCGCGCTGACCAACTTCGCCGACATCGTGGCGCGGGATCTGAGCGTGGGGATCGTCGATCTGTCCGGCGCGGGCGCGGCGGGCGGGCTGGCGGGAGGTTTGGTGGCGTTCACGGGGGCGCGGATCGAGTCGGGTTTTGAGGCGGTGGCGCGCGCGGTGGGGCTCCAACGTCGGGCGCGACTGGCAGACATTGTGATCACGGGCGAGGGCACGATCGATCGACAGACAGGGTTCGGCAAGGCGGTGGCCGGCGTCGCGGCTGTCGCGGCGGCGGCCGGGAAGCCTTGCCTTGCCGTCGGGGGGCGGGTGCGTGACCGCAACGCCGTGGCCCGCATCGCGGGGCTGTCGGACGTGGAGGCGGCCGCGGGGGACGATCTGCCGGATGACGTCGCCATGCGAGAGGCAGGCTCGTTGGTCCAGCGCGGCGCGGCCACCTTGCTGACGCGTTGGCAGGAGGTTTCAGCCCAGGCCTAGCTCGTGCAGGCGGTCGTCGTCGATCCCGAAGTGGTGCGCAACCTCGTGCAGCACCGTCGTGCGGATTTGGACTAGCACCTCCTCCTCGGAACGGCAGATCGACTCGATCGACTCTTGGTAGATGAAGATGCGGTCGGGCAGCGCGCTGCCGTAGTAACTGCCACGTGAGGAGAGGGGGTGGCCTTGATAGAGGCCGAGTAGCGTGCCGTGGGCTCCGACTCCGGCGTCGGCGAGTTCCTCGGGCGTGGGGCGGCCGCGCACGATGATCTGTAGATTCTCGATGCGGTCGAAGAGTTCGTCCGGGATCGAGTCCATCGCGGCATCGACGAGACGGCGGAAGCGGGCCCGCAACATATATCGGTTCCTCCGGCGGCAGCCTTCGCCCTAGGAGCGTACTGTGCCGTTGTCGCTCCCTCGCGGCCGAGTTAGGGCTAGTTGGCGACCCAGCCGGCCTGCACACTGCGCTCCAGGACCTGGCGCGCGATCGGGCCGGCGTCGTCGGCGCCGGATTCGCCTTCGTCCAACACGACGGTGACGAGAAGTTGCGGGTCGTTCGTGTTGGCGTAGGCGACGAAGAGGGCGTGGACTTGTTCGGCGCTGTCGTCGGTGCTGCCCGACTTGCCTGCTGCCAGTAGCGGTGAGCCATTGAAGATGGGCCAGCCCGTGCCCAAGCGGGTGCTGATCACGGCACGGGTGGCGGCTTGCAGGTCGGCCAGGGTGTCGGCGGAGACGGGCAGCACGCCGGTCGGTTCGGCGCTGAATTCGTGCACGATCGCGCCGTCGGGGGTGCGAGTGGAATTGACGACGAGCGGGGTGATCAGGATGCCGTCTGTCGCGATGGCCGCGTAGGCGTTTGCAATTTGGAGCGGCGTGACGGCGAGGAAGCCCTGACCGATGCTCATGTTGACCGTGTCGCCGGTAAACCAGAAGTCGTTGCGGTTGCGGCGCTTCCACTCGGGACCCGACGCGACGCCGGGCTCCTCGCCGACGCCGACGATGCCGGTCGCTTGGCCGAAGCCGAAGCCCGCGGCGAAGGCGGGCAACAGCTCCTCGTCCTGGTTGTGCAGGCTGACCGCGAGCTCGTAAAAGACCGTGTTGCAGGACTCGGCGAGCGCCTGGGTCAGTGTGATCAGGCCGCGGTCCTCCTCTTTCCAGTTGGTCTTAATCGCGTCCTCGCCTAGCCCGTCCCATTCGGCGGGGCAGGAAATCCGGTCGCTCGGGTCGAACCCGCCCGCCTCGAGGGCGGCAGCCAGCGTGACGATCTTGAAGGTGGAGCCGGGCGGGTAGAGGGCTTCCGTGGTGCGGTTGATGAACGGCTGCAGCGGGTCCTTGAAGTAGAACTCGAACTCCTCGTCGGTGAGCTGGCGGATGAACGCGTTGGGGTCGAAGCGGGGGTAAGAGACGAGCGCGAGGACGCGACCGTCGACCGGGTCCAGGGCGACGATGGCGCCCGCCTCGTCGCCAAGCGCCGCCTCCGCCAGTGCCTGTACTCGCACGTCGATGTTGAGCCAGACGTCGAGCGCCGCGACCGGCTCGCGAGTGGCGATCTCGCGCACGATTCGGCCACCGGGGTCGATGATTGTGAGCTGTCCGCCACGCTGCCCGGCCAGGTCAGCATCGAACAGCGCCTCCACGCCGTCGCGCCCGATCAGGTCGCCGGATTGGTAACCGACCAAGGCCAGGCTCTCTAGCTCTTCCTCCGTGACTTCCGCCATGAAGCCCACCACATGCGCGGCGAGCGTGCGCTGCGGGTAGACCCGCCGTGTCTCGCGATCGACGAGGATGCCCAGCTCCGCCAAGCGCTCGAACTCGCCGATCAGGGCGGCCTGCGTGTCGAAGGGGAGACGCACGACGGGCAGGAAGAAGTGGTCGGGCACGCCAACCTGGAAGACGAGGCTGCGGACCGTCTCCTCCGGAATGTTGGGCAGGCGCGAGGTGAACGCTTTTATCACCGCGTCTTCGTCTTCGGGTTCGACGCCGATCAGGCTCTGCTGCACGCCCACGATGGCGATCTCGCCCTGATTGGCGAGCACGACGCCGTTGCGGTCGAAGATGCTTCCACGCTCCGGGATCTCGACGAAGCGATGCACGAGATGATCGCGGGCGGCCAGCCCGTCGAAGATCAGGTCCGGGCTCCAGTCGACGACCCAGGTGGGTTGGCGCCTGGTTGGGGCGAAGACGCGATCTTCGACCTCGCCGAAGAAGACGGTGTCGTAGCGCACGATCACGTCGATCCCGGCGACGAATTCGGTTGGCGGTGTGAGCGCCTCCCAGCTGAGACCGATCACCGTGACTTCCTCCCAGATGTCGCGGTAGCGCTGAGCGAAGTCCTCCATGCTGATCAGCTCGTGCGCCTCAAGTGAGACGAAGCGATAGGCCTCTTCGAACGCGCCGAGTTCAATCTGGGCGAAGAATTTTTGGACCGATTCCAGCGGCGTGAGGGGGGTGATTGAGGTGTCGAGTAGCTGTGCGTCGGCGGGGCGTGGCGCGGCGCCAGCGCTGGGTTCGCGGATCGGCGTGTCGGCTTGCTCAGCGGCGTCCGTGGTCTGCGCTTGCGCAACTTCCTCTTCGGGACTGATGGGCTCGAAGAACTCGGAGAGGTCGCGGTCGCCCTCGCCGCCGAAGACACAGGCCGCGGTCAGCAGTGCGCTGACCAGCAAGAGAATCGCGAAGGAGAGAGCACGGGGTCGAACGTGCCAGTGTGACGGCCGCAGCATCACGTTCCAGATCCCATCCGCCTCATGCACTGTATCGCATGCCTCAACGCGCCCGAGGCCTCGGACGGCTCTACGCTTGGAAGATGCCGATGTGGAAACGGGTCGTCGCAATGCTGATCCTGACGCTGGCTGTGGGCGCCGCGGCCTGCGGTTCGGATCAGGATGAGTCGCCGGCGACGGCGGTGGTGGCGGCTGAGGACGTGCAGCAACGCGCGCCGCTCTCTGGACAGGGGCGCGCCGGCCCCGCCCGCTCCTTCGGCATGGGCTTCCTGGCGCTGCCTGCGCAGCTTAGCGAGGAGTCGTACCTGGATCTGTTCGACATCGCTGCCCAGCGTGGCGACCTGCTCATGATCCAACGCGCGGTGCCGTGGGCGGCGCTGGCCGCGGGCGGCGAGCCAAGCGCGCAGGAGCTCGCGACGGCCGATCGCGAGACTGCGTTGTCACGCGAGCGCGGGCTAGATCTGCTCTTCGCGATCGACCCCTGGGAGCCGACCGATCGCGGACGCCTGGCCGGCGAGGAGCGAGGTCCCGGCTTCCACGATCCGGCCATCGTGGAGTCCTACCTGCGCTACGTGGAGTTCGTCGTGGAGCGCTACCAGCCGCGCTGGATCGCACTGGCCGTGGACGTGGATCAGTTCGCGGCGGCGCAGCCGGAGCAGCTGGACGCGTTCAAGGCGGCCTACATCGAGGCGTACCGGATGGTGAAGGAGCGCTTGCCGCAGACCGCGGCGTTCCTCAGCTTCCAACTCGAAGACCTACAGGGCCTCGTGCCGTGGGGGGCCGCCCACGATCCGCAGTGGGGGCTCGTGTTTCGCTTCGCCCCATTTCTCGACCTGCTCGCCGTCTCGAGCTTCCCCTCTTTCGTTTTTCCCTTCCAAGGCGATATCCCGCAGGAGTACTTCTCGCGGCTGGCCACCTTCGGCAAGCCGGTGGCCATGGTGCCGGTGGGCTACGCATCGGAGCCGGGGCGCGACGGAGTGACCTTCGGCAGCGATGCCGGCCAGCGGACGTTCCTGGAGCGGGTGTTGCGCGAGGCGGAGGATGGCGATTGGGAGCTCGTGGTCTGGCTGGCACCACAGGATCCCGGCTTCGAGATTGCATCGCCGTACGATCTCGTGGCGCGGATGGGGCTGCGCGATGAAGCAGGCGCGGCCAAGGTGGCCTGGAATGTTTGGACCACGGCGGCCTCGCGTCCGTGGTCTCCGCTCCCGCGCGATTCGGCGCAGGCCGACGAAGAGGCTATCGAGCCGTCGGCCTAGTTGAGAGCCGCCGGGTCTAACGAAGGTCCGGGCCCCGCCCCGCCAACCTATACTCCGGTGGCTTGTGTCGTGGCAGCAATGCGTGGAGGCGATCAGCATGACCAGTGAGCCCGAACTGCGAAACTTCACTGAGGCCGAGCCGCTGCGGCTGGGTGTGGTCTCGGATTACATTTGACCGTGGTGCTACGTCGGACTCGCGCGGGCCGATCGCATCGCGCGCGAGTATGCCGTTGAAATCGAGTGGGTGCCATTCGAACTCCATCCCGAAACCCCCGCCGAAGGCTACGAGCGCGAGTCGCAGTCCAAGGCGGCGCGCACGGGGATGCGCGATCATCTCTACCAACTGGCCGAGGAGGCGGGCTTGCCGCTCAAATCGAACCGAATTGTGGCGAACGCGCACAAGTCGCTGGAGGCAGGTGAGTGGGCGCGTGCGCAGGGCAGGGAGGCGTTTGAGGCCGTCCACCACGCGCTGTTCGGCGCCTACTTCGCTGAGGCCCGCAACATCAGCAGCATTGACCAGGTCGTCGACGCGCTGACCGAGACCGGTCTGGACATGGCATCGCTGCGCGAGGCGCTGGAGGCCGGCACTCACGCGGATGTCGTCGATCAGATGACCGCCGTCGCGCGGGAGCAGGGAATCAGTTCCACGCCGACCTTCATCTTCGAGCAGCAATTCGTGATCGCCGGGGCGCAGGACTTCGAGGTCTTCGCCGACTTCCTGGACCGGCTCGGCGTCCCCCGCCGCGAGGGCGTGGAGCCGGGACCGCTGCGCGACGATGCGATTTCGCGCCGGGAAGCGCGCGGAGACGAGGCGGCGGCGGACAGCGTCGTCTCGCTGGACGAGATCGAGTAAGGCGGCGTTCGTGGTCAGGGTGCGCCAGGCGCGCGGGCCCGGGTAGACTGAGCGCCGATCCCAAAGGAGCCAGCATGGAATTCCGAGACGCCGCCGAGTACAGCGACTTCCGCCAAGAGGTGCGCGACTTTATCGACACCAATCTTCCCGCCGATTGGGCGAACACCCGCTACGACATGGACGACAACGAATCCGCCGAGGAGACGCGCAAGTTCTGGAAAGCGCTGGCGGATCGTCGCTGGCTGGCCATGGCTTGGCCGGAGGAGTACGGCGGTCAGGAAGCGGATCACTGGCAGCAACTCGTGATGAACGAAGAGATGGCCTATAACCGCGCGCCCGGGGCGGGCGGCAACATGGGCATCATGTGGGTTGGCCCCGCGCTGATGCTGTACGGCACGGACGAGCAGAAGGAACGCTACGTGAAGGACATCGCCAGCGGCGATGTCTGGTGGTGCACGCTCTACTCGGAGCCGGGGGCGGGATCGGATCTGGCCTCACTGCAGACGCGGGCGGTGGAGGATGGTGACGACTACATCATCAACGGCCAGAAGATCTGGACCTCCGGCGCCCACCACTCGGACTGGGGCTGGCTGGCCGCGCGCACTGACCCCGACGCACCGAAGCACAAGGGCGTGACCATGTTCATGGTGGACATGAAGAGCCCCGGTGTGACCACGCGCCCGCTGATCAATATGGCCGACAGCCACTCCTTCAACGAGGTGTTCTTCGAGGATGTGCGCATCCCCAAGACGCAGGTGGTAGGCGAGGTCAATCGTGGCTGGTACCACATGGCGGTCGCATTGGACTTCGAGCGCTCTGGCATTGGCGCCTTCGCCGGCGGGCGCCGCCAGGTCGAAGAACTGCACCAGTATGCGCAAGAACGACCGGAGTTGGTGGCCTCCAACCCGGCCGTGCGCTACGAACTGGCCGACCGCGCGATCGAGGTCGCCGTTGGGACGAACCTGGCCTACCGCATCACGCACCTGCAGAAGCAGAGCGTGGTCGCCAACTACGAGGCGTCGGTCTCCAAGCTGTACGGCTCCGAGTTGGGCCAGCGCATCGCGTCGACTGGGCTCAAGCTTGTTGGTCAGTACGGCACGCTGAACGGCTCCGACGACGGTTACAGCCCGATGGACGGGCGTTTGGCGACGTCGTATCGCAACGCAGTAGCGGGCACGATCGCGGCTGGCACATCCGAGATCCAGCGTGGCATCATCGCGACGCGCGGTCTGGGTTTGCCACGCCAGTAACGGGAGCCACGGTGAGACGAAGCGCCGGGGTTCATCCCGGTGCTTTTCCTTGTGGCCGTTGCCCGGAACAGCTTGCGCTCTAGCGGCCAGTGAAGTGGGGTTCGCGTCGTTCGAGGAAGGAGGAGACGCCCTCCTTGAAGTCATCCGACTGGAACAGCGGCAACAGCTGCAAGTAGATGTGGTCCACGGCGGCTTCGAAGGTCTCGTCCCAGCCCAGCCGCATCATGCGTTTCGTGGCTTGGACTGCGAGCGGGGCGTTGTTGGCGATGTCCTCGGCCCAGGCGCGGGCTTCAGTCATCAGATCTTCATGCGGGACGACTTTGTTCAGCAGTCCGATCTCCATCGACTCTTGCGCGTCCAAGACGCGGCCGCGGAAGACGAGCTCGGCTGCGCGGTGCCAGCCGATTAGACGCGGCAAGATCCAAGTGCCGCCGCTCTCCGGCAACACGCCACGCTTGGCGAAGACGGCGCCCATCTTCGCGTTTTCGCTGGCGATGCGGATGTCGCAGAGCAGGGCCATGTCCATGCCGTAGCCCGCCGCGGCGCCATTGAGTGCGCAGATGATGGGCTTATCCATGCGATAGATGACGGTGGGAGGCGCATCCCGCCAGTCGAAGAGCGAGAAGCCGGGTGAGACAGCGCTGTCGCCCTCTTGCTTGAGGCGCTCGCCTTGCTCCTGGAGGTCGAGACCGGCGCAGAAGCCGCGACCCGCGCCGGTCAGGATGATGGCGCGCACAATGGGATCCTTTTGACAAGCGACGAGTTGCGCCGAGAGCGCTTCCAACATGGTGGAATTGATCGCGTTCAGGCGGTCCGGACGGTTCAGCGTGATCGTCGCAACGTAGCCGTCGATCTCGTAGAGGAGATCGTCGCTGGTGCTGCTGGTTTTGGGGGAGGCATCGGCGGTCGTGGTCATATCGGTGCTCCTGGGCGCTCGGCCTACGGCGGCGAGTTTGGCGTCCGTAAGTCTCGACTGATCTGGAGCGAGCGGTCAACAACGGGTGCGATGCGACGGACTGGAGGGGTCCGGACCGGGGGCGCGCCTAGATAGGGATCGACTACACTTCCCCGCGGCAAGACGAAAGATATTCCTATATGAGAATCTAGATTCTGAGCGGAACGGCCTACGTTGGCGCACTCGCCTTCGCAGCGGTGATCGGCGCCGCGTTTGCGGTGGCGACGGTTGTGACGTCTCCCGGCGCTTCGGCGCAGCTACCGGCCATCCCCCAGACCTTGAACGGCACCACCGCCGAGATCACGGTTGACGGGGAGCCCTACGACGGCACGACGCCGATCGAGGTTCTTGACCAGGACGGTGCCGCGCTTGGCACCGCCGACGTCGCGAACGGGGTCTGGGTATTCCGGGTCAACGAAGGTCCCTCAGAGACGGTGATCCGGATCGGACTGGCAGTCACTGATCCGGTCCCGTTCGCGCGGGGCGCGCTTACGACCGTGGTCATCACGGCTGTTACCCCGCCACTCGTGGTGACTACCACGGTCAGTCTCAGCGCCGGCTTCCAGGCGCTGACCCACACGGGAGGCGCACTGCCGATCGACGACTTCCTGGCCTTGTTCGACTCTAGCGAGGCCGTCTCAGGAGTGTTCGTCTGGGACCGCAGCGTTGGGAACTTGGCGTCTTGGCGTCGGGGGCTACCGGCCCCGCTTCAGGGGGTGACGCAGATCGGCGAGAACACGGCATTGCTGCTGTCCCTCGATTCCGCAGCGACCTATGAGAGCGAAGTGGTCGGCCACGAAGCCGGCACCCACGCACTGGATGCGGGCTTCACGGCCGTCCCGTTCAACGGCCCTGACGACACCTCGGTTGCGGACGGGATCGCAGCCATCGTCGCCGCAGACGGTGTCAGCGCGATCTTCCGCTTCAACAACGGCACGGGCAGCTACGACTCGTTCCGCGCGGCGTTGCCACCGATGCTGAACTCCCTGATGGAGTTCAACCGAGGTGACGTGCTGCTGGTGCCGTCGGGCGCGGCGACGACCTGGACCTACGACGCGTTTACGCTGGAGTAGGTGCGAAACTCAGCGAATGCGAAAGGCCCGGGCGTGACAACCCGGGCCTTTTCGATCGTGAGCCGGTGTGCGACGGCTAGACGGCAGCGGATGCTGTCGCGGGCTCCTCCTCCGGGACCGGCTGGAAGCCGCCGGGCCGGCGCTCGAAGACGAACTCGCCGTCGACGAAGTCGACCATGACGCAGTCGCCCTCTTCGAAGCGACCCGAGAGCAGCTCGCGGCTGAGCGGATTCTCCAGCCGCCGTTGGATCACGCGGCGCAGAGGGCGGGCCCCAAAGGCGGGGTCGTGGCCCTCCTCGACCAGTGCCTTGCGCGCAGCATCGGCCAGTTCGAAGGTCAGGCCGCGCTGCTCCAAGCGGGAGCGCTCCTCGGCCACCATCAAGTCAACGATCTGCAACAACTCGGGCTGCGTCAGCGGCTCGAAGACGATCACCTCATCGAGGCGGTTGAGAAACTCGGGCCGGAAGAAGTCTTTCAGCGCGCGTTCGGTCTCCTCGACGCGGGTCTGGTGCTCGCCGTCGGAAGCGGAGCGGGTGCCGCTGAAGCCCAGCTGTTTGCCGGTCTCACCGGTGCCCAGGTTGCTGGTCAGGATCAGCACCGTGTTGCGGAAGTCCACCGTGCGGCCCTGTCCGTCGGTCAAGCGGCCGTCGTCCATCACCTGCAACAGGACGTTGAACACATCCGGGTGCGCCTTCTCGATCTCGTCCAGCAGGATCACGCGGTAGGGACGACGCCGCACGAGTTCCGTCAGGCCGCCGCCTTCGTCGTAGCCGACGTAGCCGGGCGGCGCGCCGATGATGCGGCTGACGGTGTGCCGTTCCTGGTATTCCGACATGTCGAGCCGGATCAGGGCCTCTTCGTCGTCGAAGAGGTACTCGGCCAGCGTCTTGGCCAGCTCCGTCTTGCCGACGCCGGTGGGGCCGATGAAGAGGAAGTTGCCGATTGGCCGCTTGGGGTCCTTGAGACCGGCGCGTGAACGCCGGATGGCATCGGCCAGGACGCCGATCGCCTGATCCTGCCCGATCACCCGCTGGTGCAGTTCCTGCTCGATGTGGAGCAGCTTCTCGCTCTCTTCCTCCAGCATGCGCCCGGCGGGGATGCCGGTCATCCCGGCCAGCAGCTCCGCGATGTCGCGCTCGCCGACTTCCGTCGTGGGAGGGTTCTCCTGCTGCCAGGCGGTTTTGCGTTGCTGGTAGTCGCTCTGGATCTGTAGCAGTTCCTGGCGGATGCGGGCCGCGGCCTCGTAGTCCTCGCGTTGGGCTGCGGCCTGCTGCTGGTCGTCCAGCTCGGTCACGCGTTGCTCCAGGTCGGCGACGTCAGATGGCATCGACTGGTTGGCGATCACCCGTTTGGAGGCGGCCTCGTCGATTAGGTCGATCGCCTTGTCGGGCAGCCGTCGCTCGGTCAGGTAGCGCTGGCTGAGCTGGACGGCGCTCTCCAGCGCCTCGTCCGTGATCGTCACCTTGTGGTGCGACTCGTAGCGGGCGCGCAGGCCGCGCAGGATCTCGATGGACTCCTCCACGCTGGGCTCGTCCAGGTAGACGGGCGCGAAGCGTCGCTCGAGCGCGGTGTCCTTCTCGATGTATTTGCGATATTCGTCCAGTGTGGTGGCCCCCACAACGTGCAGCTCGCCGCGGGCGAGGGCCGGCTTGAGCATGTTGGCGGCGTCGATCGCGCCCTCGGCGGCCCCGGCGCCGACGACCTGATGTAGCTCATCGATGAAGAGCAGGATCTCGCCGTCGGAGGAGCGGACCTCGTCCATCACGGCGGTTAGACGCTCTTCGAATTCGCCACGGAACTTGGCGCCGGCCAGGAGTTGGCCCATGTCGAGCCCCATCAGGCGCTTGTCGCGCAGGTTCTCCGGCACGTCTCCGGAGACGATCTTCTGGGCCAGCCCTTCCGCGATCGCCGTTTTGCCGACACCGGCTTCGCCAATGATGACGGGGTTGTTTTTGATGCGCCGGTTGAGAATCTGCATGACGCGCCGGATCTCGACCTCGCGTCCGATCACCGGGTCCAGCTTGCCCTCCTCGGCCAGGCGGGTCAGGTCGGTCGAGTACTTTTGCAGGGAGCCGTAGCGGGATTCGGCTGAGGGGTCGGTCACGCGGTGGCTACCGCGCAGTTTTTGCAGCGCGGTGTAGATCCGTTCCTGCGAAATTTCGTGCTCGGTCACGATGCGGGCGGTTGTGCCGTCGGTGACCTGACTGATCGCGATGAGCAGGTGCTCCACGCCGACGTACTCGTCCTTGAGCCGCTCGGCCTCGGCGTTGGCGCGCTCCAACATCTTGACGATGCGAGGGGTCGTGTAGATCTGGACGACTTCAGCCGTTTTCGGGCTCGCTTCGAGGGCGGCGGTGGCGTCGGCTTGAAGCTTGGCGCGATCGACGCCGAGTGCGTCGAACAGATCGCTGGCCAGGCCGTCGGCCGCGGCCAGCGCTTGCAGCACGTGCTCAACGTCCCACTGACTGTGGCCGTGGGTGCGGACGAGCTCTTGGCTGTGGCCAAGCACTTTTTGGGCCTGCTCAGTGAATCGGTCTTGTCGCATCATGGGTCACCTCGATCATCAGCGTCGTACTTGGGGGATCCGCTCGGTGGCGGCGGACGTTGGACGGCTACGCCTCGGGCCGGCCGAAGGGCGAGCTGGGGGCCGGCAAGTGCCGATCCCGCTCGCGCTGAAGTTCCTCGCGCAGTGCGTCGATCTCCGCCTGGAGCCCGTCGATGCGCTGGGTCAGCCGCAGGATCACGTCACAGCCGGCCAGATTGACGCCCAGGTCGCCGACCAGGCGGCGAATCACCTGCAGCCGTTCGATGTCGGCATCGGAGTACATCCGAACTCCGCCCCGCGAGCGCTGTGGCTCTACCAGCCCCTCACGCTCATAGGTGCGCAAGGTTTGGGCGTGGACGCCGATCATGCGTGCCGCCACGCTGATCACGTAGACGGGCTCGCTGTCGTACGTTGGGTGTCGGGTCATGAGTCACCTCCCTCGGGGGTGGGGGAATCGTTCCGGTGGTTGTCACCGCTGGTCGCGCCGTCGGAGGGGTCGTCGTGCGAGGCGCTGCCGGCGTCTCGCACGTGGCCGTGGCGCAGGTCGTGCAGCCGGCGGACGAGTTCGCGTTCCTCGTCGCTGAGGTCCACGGGCAGCACCACGCGTACTCGCGCGAAGAGGTCGCCGCGCTGATCCTCGCTGGCGTTGAGCAGCGGCATGCCCTTGCCGCCGAGGCGGAAGACACGACCGTTCTGCGTGCCCGGCGGGATGTTGAGCACGACCGATCCGTCCAGCGTGCCAACCTCGGCTTCCCCGCCGAGCATGGCGACCGTCAGCGGCAGGGGAATGTCGGTGCGCAGAGAGTTGCCCTTGCGTTCGAACAGCGGGTCGATTGCGACCTCGACGACCAGGACGACGTCGCCGGGCGGGCCGCCGCCGATGCCGGGGCCGCCCTTGCCGCGCAGCCGCACTTTGCTGCCCGATTCGACGCCGGCCGGAATCGTGACTTCGAGTTGCTTGCCGATCGGCTCACCGTCCTCGATCGACTGGACCTGGACGCGTCGTGTGGTGCCCGCGAAGGCTTCGGCCAGCGAGACGCGGACGTCGTGCTCGATGTCGTGGCCGCGTTGTGTTTGGGGCCGGGCGCGGGGAGCCGTCTCTGGCTCGCCGCGGAACAGCCGTTCGAAGATCGAGCCGAACCCCCCCCCAGGGTCGTTGCCGAAGCCGCCTTCGTTGCCGAACTCGAAGCGCACGCCGCCCGGCCCTTGCTGGAAGCCGTCACCGGGGCCTCTGCCACCAGGGAAGCCGCCCCCGGGGCCGCCCCGTTGGCGCTGCATCTGCTCAAGCTGTTCGGCGTGAGGCCACTGGTCGCCCCATTTGTCGTAGGCGGCGCGGGTTTCCTCGTCAGAGAGGACCTCGTTGGCTTCGTTGACCTTCTTGAAGTGCTCCTCGGCCTCTTTGTCGCCGCCGGTCACGTCGGGGTGGTACTTGCGGGCCAGGCGCTTATACGCCGCCTGGATCTCCTTGTGGGAGGCGGTACGCGGAAGTCCGAGGATCTCGTAGAAGCTGGTCGCCATGGTGCCTGGTCTCGTCTGGTTCGATGCGGCCATTATATGGTGCTTAGACGATAAGGTCTCCCGAGGGCTAATACTACGAAGAGTTGATAGGACTATTATCAATAATATTGATCAATATGCGAGAAAGCGCTACATTCGGACCACGAGAACGGCAATGGCTGAGCCCTCGAAAAGCGCGAAAGGCCCCCACCAATGTCCAACATCACTGTCCGAGACCCCTTCCATGACATGCGCAGCGTCGTGCGACACGCGTTCGACGAGCCATTCTTCCGTCGCGCCTGGAGCGGCGATCTGAGCCCGGCCCTGAGACGGCGAAACGGCCATTCCAGCCACGCGCTGGCACTCGATGTCTACGAGGACGACGGCGTCCTGCATGTCGAGGCTCCATTGCCCGGCTTCACCAAGGACGACGTCAAGGTGACCCTGGAGAAGGGCAAGCTGACGATTCGAGCCGAGCATGAGACCAAGACCGAGAGCAACTCCACCGACACCGACATCGACATCGACATCGACACCGATGTCGATGTCGGGACTGACGGCAGTTCCCCGAACGGCCGGCGCTACTTCATGCGCGAGCGACGGTCGGGTGCGGTTGCCCGCAGCCTGCTGATCGGCGACACGTGGGACGCGGACACCGTTCACGGGGCGCTGGAAGACGGCGTGCTCAAGCTAACGGTCGCCAAGTCCCTCGAGGCGCAGCCGCGCACGGTCGAGATTGCCTAAGGCGATTTCGCCCCTAACCGCGGACCAATGCCGGTTCGCGCGACGGCCCTCGCATATGCGGGGGCCGTTTTGCGTTGCCGGTCGTTGTGGTGCGCGATGCGCGCTTGACGCCAGTGTCGGGGCCGATACACGCTGAGAGGGTGTTACGGATGATCGCGATCTTGACCGACGAGGCGGCGACGCGCGAGATCGACCTGGTGCGTGCGCTGTATGACCGCGACGGCGTTGATTCGACACCGCCGCACGTGCCGTTGGTGGATCCATTCGAAGAGAACACACCCATGGCCGACCTCAACGAGCTGGTGAAGCTGATCGTGAGCGTGCATCAGCCGTTCATGGTTGAGCTGGGCCTGCCGGAGCGCGTTTACGACCACGATCCCGACACAGACGCGCCCCAACTCCTACAACTGCGCGCGGTCCAGGGCGCTCCGGAGTCGCAGCGACTGAGCGAGGCGCTGTACCGCGATGTGTTCCCTCACCACCGCCCCGATTTCCCCGTCAATTCCCCGCTGCAGCGCACGGCGATGACGATCGGACGCTTTCGCAGCGAGGCTGACGCCGATCGCGTGGTGGCGGATCTGCGCGACAAGACGTACTTCCTTGTCGTGACCCAGGTCGCGATTCTGGAGGCGGATGACGGGGCGTGGGGGGTTCAGACGCGGATGGAATTGGGGGAAATGATCCAGGCCTGACCGCGCTGTGCGGCGGAAGTGTTGTCGGCCGGCATGATGCCGGTAGACTTCCCAGCAGCGCGAGTTCATCCGATCCCACTCGCGTTTGAAGGGATGGCATCGATGCCGGTCGTGACGATCTCCGCGCAGTACGGGGCGGGCGCGATCGACGTGGGTCGCTATGTCGCCGGTGAGCTGACGCTGCACTACGTGGACCAATCCGTCTTGGTGGACGCCGCCCGCGAACTCGGTGTGACCGTGAGCCGGGTCGCCAGCAAGGACGAACGGACCGACTCGCTGCGTGAGCGGATCGGGCACTTCCTGCAGCGGGCGCTGGAGCGTTCGGCGGCTGGGGGGCAAGTCGATCCTATGCTGGGCGCGGCGAATTTGGAAGTGATGCTGGCCCAGACCTATCAAGAGATGGCCGACGGGGACGTGCCGGGCATCGTTGATGACCGCGCGTTTCGCCAGGCGGCGACGCGCATCATCGAGGAGCTGGCGGAGGCGGGGGACGTGGTCATTCTGGGGCGGGGCTCGCAAATGATCCTGCGAGATCTTCCCGGCGCTACGCACGTTCAGTTGGTGGCCGAGGAGTCGATTCGTGCCGCGCGAGTGATGGAGTGGGAGGGGTTGAGTGAAGAGGGCGCGCTCGGGCAGATGCGGAAGTCGACCCGTGGCCGGGCCGCCTTTCACAAGAAGTTCTGGAAGGTCGACGTCTGGGACCCGAGGCTCTACGACTTGGTGATCAACACATCGAAGCTGAGTTTCGAGACGGCGGGCAATCTGATCGTCGAAGTGGCGCGGGCCAGTGCGCAAGCGTCGTAGAGGTTCCAGCTGCGGACCGAGTTGATTCGTCGCGTGAACCTAGTCCTCTTCGCCCAATACACCTCGCAGGATCGGCACGGCGTTGTCGATTCGGGCTAGCATGCCGTTGGGCCCCTGGATCTGCAGACCCTCAGCCTCCACGGCGTCGATCGGTCCGACGGCCGCGCGTAGTTGCTGACTGATCTGGTGATCCGGTCCCAGCATGCCGCTCAGCGTCTCGCAGATGCCATCGCGCCAGCGCATGAAGTCGTCGGTGCGCGGGCCGCTGGCCCGCAGAAGTTGGGCTTCGTCGAGGTTGAGACGCAGCAGTTCGGCTCGGTCCATGGTGTCGGCAGTATCTCCGGCTCGCTGTTGGGCGTCCAGCCCACGCGCGGTCGCGACCGCGGTCCAGGTTGCGTTAGCTGGAGCTGCGGCGAACCTCGAGCCCGCTCTCGCGCAACGCGCGCCGTTGGAGGCGCAGGCGGGAGCGATAGCCCGCGTCGCGGACCCCGCTTACGGTGAGGATGAGGGCATCCTCCCCGTCCTTGTAGTAGCGACGCCGGCGGCCAACCTGCTCGAAGCCGTACTTGCTATAGAGCGCACGCGCGGCGGCGTTTGACTCACGGCATTCCAGGCTGACGGCCTCGCAACCGAGTTCGTGAGCTAAGTCGAGTGCGCGCTGGACCAGCGCGTCGCCCAGCCCGCGCTGCTGCCAGTCCGGATCGACGCCGATCGTGACGATGTGCAGCTCGTCGAGCATCGACCAGCAGCCGACGTAGCCCCGCAGGACCGTGCCGGCGTTGGTTGGGACAGCGGACTCGTCCTCCAAGACGTAGTAGCGAGCGAGCCGGTTCTCACGCAGCTCATCGCGGAAGGACGACTCTGCCCAGGAATCGATCGGGCCGAAGGCGGCGAGATCGAGCGCCGCGATGTGCGGCACATCGGTTGCGCGCATAGCGCGGAGAGCAAGCTGCATTGGTGGTCCCTGGGGGCGCTTGGCCCGATCCTTGATACGATCGGGTCTTGTGTTGTTGGGGCTGCGCTGCGCGAGCGTTCCGGCCATCGTTGGCAGGGATTGTGGCTATACTGCTCCAAGCTTAAGGACTGCTACCCCGTAATGTCCGTTCGGCCGAACGAACAAGCGGAGCTGAGAAGGCCTCAGCCCGCGGATCTTGGTTTCCGCAGCGGCGCCCGCAACTTGGGGCGCATCTTCGCCTACGCGAACTCCTATTGGCGCCAACTCAGTTTCGTGCTCTTCGCACTGCTCGCGACGGGGGCCTTCGCGTTGGCGACGCCGTTGCTGCTGGAGTGGGCCGTAGACACGGCGCTCGGCGCCGGAGACGACATTACCTCCGTCGACGTCGATAAGATGCTGATCGTGGTTGCGGCGCTGGCCCTGCTGGGCGCGGCGACGATGCGCGGCGTGTTCCAGTTCGTCCAGGCCTACTTGGCGGAGTGGGTGGGCCAGACGGTTGCTTACGACATCCGCAACACGCTCTACGACCGGCTGCAGAATCTCTCCTTCTCCTATCACGATGAGGCGGAGACGGGCCAGATCATGGCGCGGGCCACGCAAGATGTGGAAGTCCTGCGCATGTTCCTGAATTTCGGCGGCGTGCGGCTGGTCTTCACGCTGGTGCTGATGTTCTCGATCCTCGTGATCATGCTGATCAAGGAGTGGCAGCTGGCGCTCGTCGTGTGGGGCTTCATGGCCCTGATCGGCTGGCGCTCCTACGTTGTTTCCAAGTCGCTGCGGCCGGTCTGGCAGGATGTGCAAGAGGGCCAGGCCCAGCTGGGGACCGTGTTGCAAGAGGCGTTGACCGGCATCCGCGTGGTCAAAGCATTCGCGCGCGAGCCATTCGAAGGACGCAAGTTCGCCAAGCCCGCGCAGTGGCTCTACGAGCGCTCGTTCGAGGCGAGCAAGATTCAAGCGATTAATTCCCCGATCATGACGGGTCTCTGGATGGGGTCGCTCGTGGCGACGATGTGGTGGGGTGGGATCAAGGTGGCGGACGGGGATCTCAGCGTGGGTGCGCTGACCTCGTTTCTGTTCTTTATCCAGCTGCTGCAACTGCCTATCCGGTCGCTGGGCTGGATGGTGATGATGGTGCCGCGGGCGGCGACGTCGGCACAACGTATTTTCGAGATTTTGGACCAGGAGTCAGATGTACAAGAGCGGCCGGGTGCCGTGCGGCCTGCCGATCCCAAGGGCCGGATTCGCTTCACGAACGTCTCCTTCGCCTACGACGAGGATCGCCCCGTCCTAACGAAAGTTGATTTCGAGGCGCGACCGGGTGAGTTGGTGGCGCTGCTGGGCCCGACGGGTTCGGGCAAGACCAGCATCGTCAACCTGATCCCACGCTTTTACGACGTCAGCGGTGGCTCGGTGATGCTGGATGACGCCGACGTGCGTGATCTGACGCTGGAAGGCCTGCGCGGGCAGGTGGCGATCGTGCAGCAAGACGTGTTCCTCTTTGGCGCGACGATTCAAGACAACATCGCTTACGGGCGGCCCGACGCGACCGAGGAAGAGGTGCGGGCGGCGGCACAGCTAGCCCGCATCCACGACCACATCATGACGCTGCCGGAGGGCTACAACACCTGGGTCGGTGAGCGAGGAGCGACGCTGTCGGGCGGGCAGAAGCAGCGCGTGGCGATCGCCCGGGCGCTGTTGATGGATCCGCGCGTGCTGATCTTCGACGACTCAACGTCGAGCGTGGATGCGGCCACCGAGTTCGAAATCCAACAGGCGATGGCGGCCCTGATGCAGGGGCGGACGACGTTCGTCATCGCGCACCGCCTGCGCAGCGTGAGAGACGCCGACCAGATCCTGGTGCTTGATCACGGCGAGATCGTGCAACATGGCAAGCACGCCGAGTTGCTGGCGCAGGGCGGTCTCTACCGCGAGATCTACGATTTGGAGATGCGCGACCAGGAAGAGGCATTCGCCTCGCAGGTCGCGGGTGGTGGGGCAGGTCGCTAATGGGAATGTGGAGCGGCGGAAGCGCCGGAGGCTGGTCGTCGAACATTGGTGGCGGCGGGCATGGACCGCGCAGCGGTCACTGGGGCTCGGCGTGGGGACGCGGCGACGGTTGGGAAGATGAGTACGGAGCGCTTTACAACCCGCGGCTGGCTCGGCGCATGGTGCACTATCTGAGGCCGCACAAACTCTGGGCGACCGTGGGGTTGATCGCGATGATCATCTTCGCCGCGGCCAGCTTCTCGCAGCCATTCATCATCGTGATCGCGCTGCGCGACTTCATCGCGGATGGGGATCTGGGTGGCTTGGCCTGGATCATGGGCCTGTTCGTGGTGCTGGCTGCCGTTGCCTGGCTGGCGGAGTTCGTGCGGCAGTGGGCGATGGCCAAAGTGGGCCACCGCATCCTGCTGACAATGCGCCGTCAGGTTTTCGACCACATGATGTCGCTCTCACAGGGCTTCTACGACGACGCGGAAGTCGGCCGGGTGATGTCGCGGGTGACGTCGGACGTGCAGGTCTTGCAGGAGTTGTTGACGACCGGCGTGCTGACCGTGGTTTCAGACGTACTCGGGCTCATGATCGTGATCGCGCTGCTGCTGGTGATCGATGTGCAGTTGGCGCTGGTCACCTTCGTCGTCTTGCCGTTCCTGCTGGTGGCCATGATCTGGTGGAGCAAGCGTGCGCGCGTCGCCTTCCTGGAGGTGCGCTCCGCGATCGCGGCCGTGAACGGAACACTGAACGAAGATCTCAATGGTGTCCGTGTCGTGCAAAGCGTGGGGCGCCAGGATGAGAACGCGAAGCGGTTCGACGATGTCAACGGCTGGAACCTGCGCGCGACGCGCAGAGCAGGGCTGATGTCGGCCGCGGTGATTCCCGTGGTGGAGGTCATGACGGCGACGGCCACGGCGCTGGTCGTCGTGGTGGCCGGGATTCGGTTGGCGAACGGGAGCCTGGACCCCGCGACGGGCGTGGCGGCCGTGATCGGATTCGCCATCTTCATTCAGCGCTTCTTCGACCCGGTGCGTGACCTGGTCTTGCAGTACACGATGTTCCAGCGCGCGATGGCGGGTGCGGAGCGCATCTTTGAGGTGCTGGACACGGAACCGGAGATCGTCGACAAGCCCGACGCAATCGAGCTGGACGATATCCGTGGCGAGGTCGAGTTCGATCATGTCGGCCTCGAGTACGTGGAAGGGATCCCCGTCCTGCACGACGTGCAGTTGCGCGTGAAGGCCGGTGAGACCGTGGCATTCGTGGGCGAGACCGGGGCAGGGAAGACGTCGATGACGGCGCTCATCAGCCGCGCCTACGACGTTAGCTCCGGCCGGGTGCTAATCGACGGGCACGACGTGCGCGACATTGAACGCCGATCGGTGACGCGGCGGATGGGTGTGGTCCTGCAAGACGCGTTCCTCTACACGGGCAGCGTGAGGGAAAACATTCGTTACGGGCGGCTGGACGCCACCGACGACGAGGTGATGGACGCGGCCAGAGTCGTGGGGGCGCACGAGTGGATCGAGCGGCTTGAGAACGGGTACGACACGTTCCTCAACGAGCGCGGCCAGAATCTTTCGGTGGGGCAGCGGCAGCTGTTGGCCTTCGCGCGGGCGATTCTTTCGAACCCGCGCATTCTGATCCTGGACGAAGCGACGGCCAACGTGGACTCGCAGACGGAAGCGCTGATCCAGCGCGCCATCGCCCGGGTTATGGAGGGGCGAACCTCCTTTGTCATCGCTCACCGCCTGAGCACGATTCGCTCGGTCGACCGGATCATCGTGATGGACCAGGGCCGGATCGTGGAGCAAGGCAGCCACGACGAGTTGCTGGCGAGCGGCGGCTATTACGCCAAGCTCTACGAGATGACCTACGCAGACAGCGAAGAGGCGACGTTCGACGAGGCGGAGGCCCTGGGCGTGCTCGACCGGATGCGGGCGCGTGTACGCGCGGCCGAGGGCCAGCCTGCGTTGGGAACGGCGGGCGCGGTCGCGGGCAGTGGGGACTAGCAGACACCAGGACGGCTGGAGTTGACATAGAACGCCTCCCTTGGGAGGCGTTCTATGCGTCTCCAGGTGAGGCGTTGGGCTGGAACAGGCTGGGCTGGGCCGGGTTGCTGGCGTCGACGCCCAGATGGTCATAGGCGGCGGCGGTCGCGATGCGGCCCCGTGGTGTCCGTTCAAGGAAGCCGAGCTGAAGCAGGAACGGTTCGTACACATCCATCACGGTGTCGGTCTCCTCAGCGATGGAAGCGGCCAGGGTGTCGAGACCGACGGGACCGCCGCCGAAGCGGTGCACGATGGCGCGCAGCAGCTCTCGGTCGCGGTCGTCGAGGCCGAGTTCGTCGATTTGGAGCTGGGACAGCGCAGCGTCGCAGACGGGGGTGGTGATCACACCGTCGGCGCGCACTTGGGCGTAGTCACGCACCCGGCGAAGCAGCCGGTTGGCGATGCGCGGGGTGCCGCGTGAGCGTTGGGCCAGGGTCTCCGCACCGTCGGCGGTGATCTCGATGTCGAGCTTGGCGGCGTTGCGCCGGACCAGGCCGGCGAGCTGCTCCGCGGTGTAGAAGTCGAGCCGATGAACGACGCCGAAGCGGTCGCGCAGGGGTGAGCTGAGCAGGGCGTAGCGCGTCGTGGCAGCGATCAACGTGAACGGTTTGAGCGTGAGACGGAGGGGACGGGCACCGGGCCCCTTACCCATCATGATGTCGAGCGCGAAGTCCTCCATGGCGGGATAGAGCACCTCTTCGACGCCGCGCGGGAGGCGGTGGACTTCGTCGATGAAGAGGACGTCGTGTGGCTGGAGGGCATTGAGGATGGCGGCGAGGTCGCCGGCCCGCCCCAGCGCGGGGCCGGAGGTCGTGCGCAAGCTGACGCCCATCTCGGCCGCCATGATGCGGGCCAAGGTGGTTTTGCCCAGGCCCGGCGGCCCGTGGAAGAGCGCGTGGTCCAGCGGCTCGCCGCGGTTGCGAGCGGCTGTGATCGCGATTTCAAGGGCGTCCTTGATCGCGCTCTGGCCGACGAACTCGTCGAGCCGCGAGGGACGCAGCGAGCGGTCGAGGACATCCTCTTCGCGCTCTGTCGAGGTGACCAGCCGCAGGCTGGAGTCCTCCGGCAGGGTGCGCATGGTGATGTCGTCGTCGTCGGGTGGCGGGGGCTGTTCTTGCTCGTCCGCGGCGTCGACGGCGTCAGGCTCCTGCTCGTTCATAGGGGCACTATACCGCACAAGTGTTCTAATGGATGCGGTGAGGCGCGATGGCGTACCGGGTTAGTCGAGGCGCAGGTAGTAATTGCGCGCCTCCACCGACGCCGGGTGGATGACGGCAGAGGTTGCGAGGTGCAGGGCGATTCGGCGCTCGAGCAAGGCCGCGGTGGCGGCGTCGAGGTCATGGTCGGCGAGGGTGCGTATCGGGCCGAGCCCGGGGTCGGCGGCGACCTTGTCAGGCTCAATCTTGTCCGCCACGAAGACCACCTGCGCCACGGCGGAGAGGGCGGGGCGCGCGCTGGTGTGCCAGTGGATTGCTTCGAGCACGTCCGCGTCCACGACTCCCCATTCAAGCTCGGCCCGCCGCGCGGCGACGGGTCCGTGCAGCAGGATCGGCGCGGCGCGCTCCTCGGGCCCGGGGCTGATGCCGAAACGCTGGGCGAGGTCGAGCAGTTGGTCGTCGGAGTGTGCGCGGTAGAGATCATGGCCCCAGGCAGCCGCCTGTACGCGTCCGATATCGACTTCGTGGATCTGCGCGAGGCGACGCCCTTCGGCGACGACGCGCGCCAGATGGCCACGCAGCCAGTCGGGCAGGGTCTGGGCCTGCTCCCGAAAGAGCACGATCAGGTCGGCGTCTTGCGCTGCGGAAGTTCGCGGACCGTCGCCCGACTGATGTTTTCGTCCGCTGGTGGAAAGCTCGCCGGACATGATCAGCCCTTGGGCGGGTCGCGGGAGACGGGCACGTCGAGGAACTCGGCGACTTGCTTCCCGATGTCGGCGCCCTCAAGCTCCGTGGGGTAGTTGCCCAGGTTGAGATTGGGGAGCTTGGCGCTGTCTTCGTCGTTGATGAAGATCAGGTCGACGACCTCGGTCGTCGAGAGCTTGAAGACAAAGCGGCCCCGCTTCTGCCAGATATGCATGCGGTAGATCTCGTCTAGTTCGAAGGTCCACTTGCGCCGCCAGATCCAGAGCAGTTCCTGGTGGACCCGCGCGATGTCTTCCTTCTTGTCGAAGGTGATGCGCTGCACGTCCCCGCCGAAGACGCCAACGATGGCCCAGCCGACCGCCCCGCCGATGTAGCCGATCAACGCGGCGAAGAGCGCGATGTTCTGGATGTCGCTGCCTTCCGCGCCGCTGACCAGGCCGACGACCACGCCGACGAGGGCCAAGAACGCCCCGAGCACGGTTCCGTAGATCCAGGTGGGAAGGGGCGACCAGAACGTCTTCAGCATCATCGTGTCGGGGTCGGGCCGCTCGATGGTGGCGATTCGAGTATTGGTGATTGGGCGTCTCGCCCGGTCCTCCGTCATCAGCCGAGGCTATCCGTCGGGTGGCGCAAGCGTCTAGCAAGGGGGCGGCCTTCCCGCAGGCCAGGAGCGGAACGCCCTACCATGCCAGTCACGATCCGTGGAGAATGGCTGAATGCCTCGATTGTTGACCCTGCTGCGCGGAGCTGGAGCTGGGCTTGCGCTCGCTCTGGCCTTCCTGCCGGCCGTGCTGCTGGGCAGCAGCGGCGTCGTTTCGCCCGCGGGCGCGCGCGACGCCACCGCCGCCGGTGCGGTCGGCGGCAGCGACTGGGGCGGTGTGGAGCAGGTCCTCAGGCAGCAGGCGCCCGCGGACGATGACGATGTGGCCGGCTGGGTCTGGGGCGTCGGCGGTGGGGCGGCGGGCCTGGCGATCGCTGCGGCGTTGGGCTACAAGTTCTGGCTCGAGCGGCGTCGCTAGCGCGCTCGGGTACGCGGCCAGCTGGGGCGTTAGAGGTCGTAGCGCTTGAAGGCCTCGCCGAAGGGCGGGTCGTCGAGGCGGAACTTGTCGGCGTCGACGTCGCGCTGGGCGGCCAGGTGCACCGCGAGCAACTGCGTTACCACGACCTGCACGATGGGCGCGAGTTGCTCCCCGACGTCGGTGCCGCGGAACTCCGTGGCGCCGTCCGGGCCGGCGACCGGAGCGACCCAGGCGACCGGTGATCCGATATCAAGGCCGAATTGGGCGACGGTGCGAGCGCGTTCCAGCGCGATGTCATCGGCGGCGAAGACGATCATCGGGTCGCCGGTCTGCATCTGTGCCTGCGGCCCGTGCAGAAAGTACTCCAGGCCATAGCCCTTGACGCGCATCCAGGCCGCTTCGTCGATCTTGACGCCGGCTTCCATGGCGCTGGCCTCGTGTGGCCCTGCCCCGACGGCGACGATTGCGCCCGTGTCGGCCCATGCGGCGGCGAGCTCCTGAGCGGCGGCCTCGTGGCCGAGCGCGTCCTGGACTGCGCCGGGGATGGCAGCGAGATCGCCGACCGAACCCGGCGCGATGGCGTCGGCGACGCGGGCGGCGAGCAGGATCGCGGCGGTGTGGGAGACCGTGTAGGGCGCGGCGGTCTCGGGGCTGACGCCGCGCAGAATGACGTCGGCGGGGTTCTCTTTGGCTTCGGTCCCGGCGACCCAGACCGAGGGCACGCCCGCGTCGTGCAGGCGCGCCAGGACATCGCGCGTGACGCCCTTGTTGCCGGTATGGCTGAAGACGAGAGCGGCGTCGCCGGGGCGCAGCTCGGGCCCGTACTGGACGAAGTCGGAGGACTGCCAGGCTTGGGCATCAATGCCGGCCGCGCGCAGCAGCCAGGCCCCGGTCAGCGCCTCGTTGAAGGCCGTGCCAATGCCGGCTGTAAACACGCGCCCGGCTTTGCCAAGGGCTTCTGCGGCCGCGCCGATTGGCTCGTCGGCGTCCACGAGGCGGGCGAGTTCGTCGGGCTGTTTTTGGATCTGGGCGTAGACGTTGTAGGACGTGACGTCGCGGGCCATGGAGTCGCTTCCTCTTGTCGCTGATTCGTCTCGGCGATCGGTTGATCGCGGCTGAACGATACCGAATCGGCGGTGCTGGCGGGCGACGAATCTCGCCGGGGATAGGTTGGACAGCGGGCGGATCGTGCCCGCCGCGACTCAGGAGAAGTCGCTGTTTTCGAGGGCGCGTTGGACCATGGGGCGGCGCTTGCCCTCCGGGGTTTTGAGCGAGTAGCCGGGGTCTTCTTCGCCGCGGCTGGAGAGCGTGTAGAGCGCGTGGGCCCCGCGGATGTGCGGAGTGAAGCCCTGCCCGTCTTGCATCTGGTTGACGGCGAGTTTGATCATGCGCAGCTGGAAGGGGTCGTTCTGAGCGACGCGTTTGGCGTAGGCCAGCGCCTCGTCGTCGAGTTCGGCGCGCGGCACGACGCGGTTGACGAAGCCGAGCTCATGCGCCTCGTCGGGGCCGAGGAAGCGGCTTTCGAAGAGGATCTCCTTCGTCTTGCGCACGCCCAGGTCCCAGGGCACGGAGAAGTACTGGAAGTTGGTGGGCAGGAAGCGGGCGTCGTCGGCGGCGAAGATGATGTCCATGGAGGAGGCGATGATCCAGCCGCCGAAGATGCAGTAGCCCTGCACGGCAGCGATGGTGGGCTTGGGCAGTTCTCGCCAGCGCAGACAGACATCGACGTTGAGGTCCCAGGTGCGCTTGTAGAAGCCGCGCAGGCCCTCTTCGTAGGGGCGTGCTTCGAGGTCGGCTTTCTGTTGGGGCGAACCGAGGTCGTGACCGGCCGAGAAGTGGTCGCCTTCGCCGCGCAGGATGATGGCGCCGACATCGGTGTCTTCGGCGGCGGAGTGGAAGGCGTCGTCCAGTTCTTCGATCAAGCGACGGCTCTGGGCGTTGCGGTGGTCAGGGCGGGCGAGCGTGATCTGGGCGACGCGGTCGTCGATCTCGTAGCGGATGTTGTCGTAGGGCATGGGAGCTCCCCTCGTTGATGGCGGCTGCTCGCCCCGGCGGCGTTTGATGCAGAGAGGCTACAGGCGCAAAGAGACCCCTCTTCGCAGAAGGGCCTCAAGGGTGTCTGGACACCCCGCCAGCACAGGTTGTGTGTCTAGATTTCGAGCAGTTGGGCGACCTTCTCGCGATGGTAGTCGCCGTCGCCCCACATCAGCTCGGCCATTTTCTGGCGCCGGAAGAAGAGCTGGATGATGTATTCCTTGGTGAAGCCGATGCCGCCGTGAATCTGCTGGCCGTGGGCCACGACGCGACGGGTGGCGTCCGAGCACCATGCCTTGGCCATGCTGACCTGGAGGTCGGCGTCGTCCTCTTCCTCGTTCACGGCCCAGGCGGCGCGGTACATGATGAAGCGGGAGCCATCGACGTCGGTCACCATGTCGGCGGCCTTGTGCTGGATCGCCTGGAAGGAGCCGATGGGCCGGCCGAACTGGATGCGCTCCTTGGCGTAGTCGACGCTGATCTCGAAGTCGCGCTGGGCGAGGCCGACGAGGTAGGCGCAATAGGCGACGGTCCAGTAACGCTTGGCGGCGTGCATGACGCCCCAGCCCTGGCCCTCGGGACCGAGCAGGGCGCTGGCTGGCACCTTGACGTTCTCCAGCTTGACTTCGCACTGCTTGTCGGCGGCGATGGTCTTAAGCACGGTGGAGGTGGCGCCGTCCGCCTTGCCGTCGACGAGGAAGAGGGAGATGCCGTCCTCGCCGGAGCTGCCCGGCTCGCGGGCGACCACGATGATCTGGTCCGAGACGTGCGCGTCGGGCACGAACAGCTTGGTGCCGCTGAGCACGTAGTCGCCGCCGTCCTTGGTGGCGGTGGTCTCGACGCCGTCCGCGTCGAAGCGAGCGCTGGGCTCGGTGAAAGCGAGTGTCATGACGAGTTCGCCGCTGGCGACCTTGGGCAGGATCTCGCTCTTCTGCTCGTCGCTGCCAACGGCCTGTACGAGGCCACCGGCCAACACGGTGTTGATGAAGGGTCCGGGCACGAGGGCGCGGCCGAACTCTTCGAGCAGCACGCAGAGGTCCAGGAAGGTCATCCCGGTGCCGCCGTGCTCCTCGTCGATGATCAGGCCCTGCCAACCCTGGCCGGCCATGCCCTGCCAGAGTTCGTCGGTGTAGCCGCGCTCGTCTTCTTCCATGTCGCGGACCAGCTTCTCCGGGCATTCCTTTTCCAGGAAGTCACGGGCGAAGTTTTTGAGCATTTCCTGCTCTTCGGAGAGTCCGAGATCCATTTGGCTAACTCCCTCACCGGGATGCGATGGGCGCATTTCCTCTTTGGTCGCTCGTGGAAGCTCGCTCCCAGAGAGCGGATCGGAGGCTATCCCAACGGCCGGACTGTGACCACCCCCGTCAGATCTGAATTGCTAGCCCACCGACACCTGGTGGCGAGGCTTGATCCGCACCACGACGCCTTCGACGTTCTCGGACTTGGTGGGGTATTCGTCGGCTTGCCAGTACTGGGGGGTGAGTTCGTCGAGCAGCGACCAGTCATTGCCCACAGGCTCGACCTCGGCGCGGCCGCGCAGTTCCACGTAGCGGTACGGGTTGGTGATGTCGTGGGAGCTGACCGAGACGGCCGGTTGTCGCGCGAGGTTGCGCACCTTGCGCGTGCCGGCGGTCGTCCAGAAGACGACATCGTCGCCGTCGTGCTTGATCCAGACGATGCTGGACTGCGGCGAGCCATTGGGGTTGATCGTGGCGATGTGGCCGAAGTGCGGCGCTGCGAGCAGGTCGCTGATGTCGGCCGGGTGTTCCGCCGCGGGCGGCAGGTCATCGGTGTTGTGGGGGGACGCCTTGGTCACCCTGAAGCGGACGAGCAGGCCCTCGGCGTCATCGCTCTTGTAGGGGTATTCAGGTTGGTTCATGTACTCCTGGGTGCGGGCGTCGACGAAGTCGTAGTCGTCGCGGGGTTCGAGCTTGGCCCGGCCACGCAACTCGATGTAGCGGTAGGGGTTGTTCTCGTCGCGAATGGTCATCGCGACGCGGGACTCGCGGGCCATGTTCTTGGCCTTGCGGTAGGTCGCGTCGGTGGCGAAGAGGATGTCGTCGCCGTCACGCACGATCCAGATCGGGGACGACTGCGGACCGCCGTCCTTGTTGACGGTGACGAGGTGGGCGAAGTGCGGCGCGCCGATGAGGTTGTGGTACTCAGCGGGGATGGCGGTCATGGGACGACTTTCTGGCTAGGCCGGCGGGGCCATGACGACGACATGCTCGGGAGTGAAGCGCACAACGACGCGGTGCTCCGAGTCGCCGGGGAACTGTCCCTCCCCCACGTACAGCTCGTACAGCCGGGGAGGCAGTTCCTTGTCCGGATCGGGCTCGATCGTGACGGGACCACGCAACTCCATGTAGCGGAATGGATTGTCGGGATCGACGATCGAGAGCGCGATCATGGGGGTGCGTCGCATGTTCTTGGTTTTGCGGCGTTCCTCAGTCGTGCTGAAGATGATCGTGCCACCCTCGCGCAGCAGCCAGATCGGCGAGACCTGCGGGGAGCCGTCCTTGTTCGTGGTGGCCACGTGCGCCAGGTGCGGCGCGCCGATCAAGTCGGCGTGTGACTCGGGAATCTCAGCCATCGCGTCGTTCCTTTTCTTTTAGCCCTAGCGGGAGAGCATCGACGAGTAGCCACCGAAGGATGCCGTGGTGGCGTCGGCGTGCTGCTCGACGTGCACGTTGACGCAGGCGGGCAGACCGCTGGCGGCGGCACGCTCGATCGCGGGGCGGATGTCCGAAGCCTTGGTGACCAGCTCACCGTGGCCGCCCAGCGCCTCGACGACCTTCTCGTAGTGCTGTCCGAAGCCCAGTGTGCGACCGGGCGTGTCGTTGGAGCTGGAGGTCCAGCCACCGTTGTTGTTGACCACGGCGATGATCGGCAGGTCGTGGCGCACCATGGTGTCGAACTCCTGCACGTTCATCAGGAAGGAGCCGTCGCCGACGAAGGCGATCACCTGTCGCTCCGGGGCGGCGGCCTTGGCACCCATCGCGTGTGGGATGCCGACGCCCATGCAGCCGTTGGGCCCGGGATTGAGCCGGCCACCCTCCACGAAGGAGGGGATCCACTGGCGGGCGAAGGCGAGCGTGGCGTTGCCGTCGACGGAGATAATGGCGTCGCGGTCCATGAACTTGACGACCTCGTTGGCGACGCGCAGCGGGTGGATCGGGTCGGTGTCGGACTCGGCGATGGCGAGCGAGGTTGCGCGGCGGTCGGAGTCGGCCTCCTGGAGTTGCGCCGCCCAGTCGGTCGGGCCGCTCAGACCCTGTTGCTTGGCCTCGGCTGTGAGCTGGCCCAGCGCCACTTTGGCGTCGGCCACGATACCGATGTCGGCGGGACGGTTGTGGCCGATCTGGGTGCCGTCGATGTCGACGTGGATCACTTTGAGGTCGGCGCTCCAGCGCGGGGGGTGGCCACTGGAGATGATGAAGTTGAAGCGCGTGCCCACGACGAGCGCGACGTCGGCCTCGCGGAAGGCCTTGCCGCGCGCGGCGATGAAGGACATCTCGTGGTCTTCGGGGACGACGCCGCGGCCCTGGGGGGTTGTGTAGAAAGGGATCTTGGCGGCGTCGATGAACTCGCGCAGCTCGGGCGCGGCGTTGGACCAGAAGACGCCGGAGCCGGTCACCACGATCGGACGCTTGGCCTTGCCCAGCATGTCGATGGCACGCTTGACGGCGTCATGGTCGGCGCGGGGGCGGGCACGTTCGCCGCCCGTGGACGGGAAATAGACTTTCTCGTCGTCGGCGGTCTTGTAGAGGGTGTCGCCGGGAAGGTCGAGGTAGGTGGGCCCGGGCTTGCCCTGCTGGGAGTTGCGGTAGGCCATATTGAAGTACTCGGGCATGCGCTCGGCGGAGGTGACGCGGGAGGCCCAGCGCGTGACCGGCTTGGCCATCGCGAGTTGGTCGTACTCCTGGAAGGCGTCCGTGTCGAAGGAGGGGAATCCAGCGGCCCCGCCCAGCGCGACCAGCGGGACGCAGTCGAGGTAGGCGTTGGCGATGCCGGTCAGCAGGTTGGTGGTGGCCGGGCCTGAGGCGGCCATGCAGACGCCGGGCTTGCGCTTGACGCGGGCGTAGCCGTGGGCGGCCATGGCGGCACCCTGCTCGTGACGGCAGTCGATCGTGCGGATGCCCTGGTCGGCGGCGAAGCCGGCCGCCTCAATAATGGGGCCGCCCATGATGTAGAAGAGGTCCTCGACGCCTTCGTCGCGGATCTGTTTGGCGAGGAGTTCGGCTCCCCTGCGGTCAGTCATTGCTGTCGTTCCTTCCCTGCCGGGCGCGGGGCGAGCCACGCGGCGTTTTCTCGTCTCGCTGCACGGGGCCCGCTGGAGCGCGGGGCCGCTGGCGTAGTGCGCCACTAATCCTCGTAGCGGTAAAGAGTGGGGCGGCCTTCCATATGGGGGCCGATCTTACCCATCTCCTTCATGGCCTCGGAGCTGCCGTGGGCGTCGAGTGCTTCCTGGCTGGCCCAGCTCTCGACGAGGACGAACTGGTTGGGGTCGTCGACGCTTTGGAAGAGGTCGTACATCTCGCAGCCTTCATCACGGCCTTTGACGGCGGCGATGCCGCCCTGGGCGGCGGCCTTGAAGGCGTCGGCTTCGCCGTCTTTGGCCTGGAACAGCACGGTCAGGCGTTTCGACATTGGGGGGGGCCTCCTGGGGTTGGACGCGGAATGGCGTCGGCCGTTTTTGCGGTTCAGTGCCTCGCGTCGCGCGGGGCCGCCGCATGATAGCGGCAGGCTGGGGCGGGATGTCGAAGGGCAGTGTGTCAAATAAACTTGACATGATGACAAGGCTCCTTGACACTCCCGCAATCAACAAGAAGCTGACTGGGAGAGCTCGATGACTACCATCAAAACGATTCTGGACCCGCGCGAATGGATCTGGACCGGCGACCGCGCGTATCGACGCGACGTGGCGTTATGGATGGCGGCATACGCGGCGGTCCTCATCCCGGTCATCTTCGTCATGAATGCGAATCAGGAGGCCGACTGGCGCTGGGCGATTGCCTGGCTGCCGATCGTTCCCTGCATCCTGCTGGTGACGGCGCGGCTGCGCTTCTACCGGCGCTTGGACGAGCGGGAGAAGACGATCGCGCTGGAGTCACTGGCCTTTGCCTTCGGAGCGACCGCCTTATTGACCTTCGGCTACGGCTTCCTCCAGGCCGCGGGCGCGCCCAACATTTCGTGGTTCATGGTCTGGCCGCTGATGGCGGTGTTGTGGCTCCTGGGTGGCCAGTTTGCCAAGCGGCGCTATGAATGAAAAACACGCTGCGGGCGTTGCGCGCTGATCGTGGCTGGTCGCAGAAGGAGCTGGGCGAGCATCTCTCCGTCTCGCGTCAGACGGTGAACGCGATCGAGAGGGGCAAGTACGACCCGTCGCTGCCGCTGGCGTTCAAGATCGCGGGCCTGTTCGGGCAGGCGATCGAGGAGATCTTCGACGCCGAGGGGATCGAGGTCACGGCGTGAGCAGGTTGGCGACGGTTTCGTAGAGCGGCTCGCCCGGCTCGATGGCGGCGGCGGCGTTGATGTCGGTGATCGCCCTGTCGGCCTGATCGGGAGTTAGCCAAAAGCGGGCCAGGCCCCGCAGGAAGAGCGCGGGGGCGAGGTCCGGTCGCAGCGCGAGGGCGTCGTCGCTGGTGCGGATCAAAGTTTCGGCGACGACGGTCTCCCAGCCGTCTGCGGGGGTGCCGGCGGTGACGGGGCCGTAGAGATCGAGCAGATCGAAGGGCAAGATCGAGCGCAGCGAGGCGACGGCTGCCTGGAACTGGCCCGCGTAGAGATGGGTCAGGAGCGGATAGATCTCTCCTGCAGCGGCCTCGCGTTCCGCCGCGCGTGCGCGGATCAAGATGGCGTTCCACTCGATCGTGGCGTTGCCCGGGGCGAGCCGCGCGGCGAGGTCGATCGCGTCGATGGCGTCGAGCCAGAGGTTGGCCGCCGCCAAATCGATGGCGAAGTCGACGGCCGCTCGGGCTGGTTCGAGGGCGCTGGGAGCAAGCTCCGACAGAGGCGCCACGACGAGGTGGTCGCCGTCCCAGCGGGCGATCTGGAACCCGGTTTCGCGCACGCCGCAGGCGTAGCAGAAGACGTAGGCGTTGGTGTCATCGAGTCGGACTTCGGGCACACCGTCTGCGTCGTAGTCGATCAGTTGCATTGCGGCGCCGGGGAGGGCGGAGGACCAGGACAGCTCGATCGAGAGGGCGTTCGGTCCGGCGTCGTTCGGGTTCCAGCGGATGAGGTCCGCGCCGTGCCCGTGCGCGCCGACCGCTCCGTGGCGCAGGAACCACTTTTCCTCACCCCAAGAGGCTTCTTTGGGATTGAAGGGCTGCACGATCCTGGGGGAGACGAGGCCGTCTCCTGGGTTGAAGGTGAGCGAGGCTCGGGCGATGACTCGATTCTCCTCGACCTCGAAGATGGCAGCGACGTGTCCGCTGGCGGGAGCCTGGCCGATGCTGTAGGCCATCCGGAGGCCCGGGATGTCCGGTTCGATCGTGATGGGGAAGACCGCGAACTCATCGTGCTGCGGGTAGCGCAGCCTGAGGAACGCGTCGAGTTGGGTGGGGGCTTCGAGCGGGAGGTTGGAGTCCTCGACGCCGCCGGCGCCGTCGGTCTGTTCCGTTGCGGCGGGATGTTCGGCGCTGGCTTGGTGGACGGGCTCGCTAGGGGCGACTTCGGCGTCACCTTCTGCCGGCGCGGGGTCGCTCTGGGACTGGGCGATTGTCTGTTCGGCGGCCTGGGTGGCGGCCAGTCGCTCTTCGGGCGAATCGCGGAAGGGGCTAGCGTCGGACTCGCAGGCCAGCAGAAGTGGCAAGAGCAGGAAGGCAAGCGCGATGAAGGCGTGTTTCGGCATCGTGTCAACAAGACGCCCACCTGTGCCACCAGGTTCCTCATAGGGTAGTTCAGCGGGGACGTCCGCTACGCTGCGGCTCCCGTTTACGAGCGGCACACCAGATGGCCAGAGGTGGCCACGACGCGAAGGCGGGCAGGCAGGCAGCACATGCTGGAATTGCTCTCGATGGCGGGCAAGCACGTCATCATCACCGGCGCGGGGCGGGGGCTGGGCAAGCAGATGGCGCTGGCCCTGGCCGACGCCGGGGCCGACATCGTCTGTGCCGCGCGTACGCCGGAGCAGATCGAGGAGACGGCCGAAGAGATCCGTGAACGCGGGCGACGGGCGCTCGCGATCCCTACGGACGTGTCGCAGTCGGATCAGGTGGACGCGCTGGTGCAGAGCGCGATCGATGCGTGGGGCCGCGTGGATGTGATGATCGCGAACGCGGGTGGGGGCGGGAAGGCCGCCCTGAAGGACGTCAGCGAGATCACGAACGAGGACTGGTACGACACGATCGACATCAACTTTTCGAGCGCGTTCTTCTGCTCGCGCGCGATCGTGCCGCACTTCCGCGAGCAGGGAGGAGGGGTGATCATCAACGTCGCTTCCGGCACGGGCATGCGCGGGGATCCGCGGCTCTTGGTCTACGGCTCTTCGAAGGCCGGCGTGGTGACGTTGACGATGTCGGTCGCGAACCAGGTCGCGAAAGACAACATTCGCGTCAACGCGATCGTGCCGGGCTTCGTCTTGCAAAAGTACCTCGACAGCGACGAGGAGATCAGCGCGACACGCGGTCGGGGCCGCTTCATCCCGGCCGGGCGGGTAGGCGAGGCCTGGGAGTTAGGCCCGCTGGCGCTGTATCTGGCCTCCGACGCGTCGCGCTACGTGACCGGCGAGGCGTTCGTGATCGATGGTGGCGGCCTGGCGGGGGGGATTGCCCCGTCGGGCTGGGACGTGATGGCCCCATCTGGCACCGGGGTTGGCGGATTGGGGCGCTGACGATGCCGGACCAGACGGGACCACAGAATCCTCTGCCGCCGCCGGCGGTCGCTCCCGGCAGGCTGCGCGGCTTCGATCTGACCGGGCGACGCGTGATCGTCTACGGGGCGGAGTCCTCGATTGGTAGATCGATCGTCGAGGGTTGCCGCGAGGCGGGAGCGACGGTGGGCGTTGCCTCGGCGGGCGCGGGTGGGGAAGCGCTGTTCGCGCTGAAAAAGGCGGCGGCTGGCGGGCCGTCGGAGGCGGTCGATTTGTCGAACGGGACCAACGTGCGGGTGGCCACGCGCAAGCTGGCCAAGGAGTTGGGCGGCTTGGACGCGGCCGTGGTCGTGCCGGGCGTGTACCTCGCCTCGCCTTTGGGCAAAACGTCGGAGGCCGACTTCGACGCTGTTGTGGCAGGCAATCTTGCGGCGACCTACAACGCGTTCCGCAGCGCGGCCAAGGAGCTCGCGAAGACCGACATGGGGCGGCTGCTGGTCGTGCTCTCGGGCCCCGCGTTGCGCGGGCTGCCGAACCTGAGCGCGTACGGCGCCGCGCAGGCGGGGGTGATGGGCCTGGTGCGCTCGGTGTCGCAGGAGTTGGGCGCGGATGGGGTCACGGCGAATGCGATCGTGACGGGCTGGCTGACGGACACCCCTGGTCGCGGCCCGGACGAGATCAACGAGAACCTGCTGCAGCGCTATATCCCGATGCGTCGTTTCGGGGAGCCGGCCGACGTGGCGTTGTTGGCTGTCTATCTCTTGTCGCCGGCGAGTGGGTACGTCAACGGACAGGCGATCAATGTCGACGGTGGGGTGTTCAAACATCTCTGATCCCAACGAGCCACCTGAGCCTGGCACCAGCGCGAATTGGAGCGAGGAGGATTCGACGCTCTACCGGCGTCTGGCCTCTATCGCGGTGCCCGATCGGGCGGACCAGCTCGCCACCCTGATTTGCCTGATCCCGTTCGGCCCTGACGAGGAGTTCCGCGTGGTGGAGTTGGGTAGCGGCGAAGGCCGGCTGGCGTGGTCGGTCTTGGAGGCGTTTCCGCGGGCGCTCGTCGACGCATTGGACGGCTCCGAATCGATGCGGCAGGAGACGCGCGCTCGCACACAAGCGTTCGCGCAGCGGATCGATGTATCCGACTTCGACCTGCGAGCGGACGACTGGCTAGGCCATCTTGATGGGGTCGATGTCGTGATGGCGTCGCTTTCGGTGCATCACCTCGACGGAGCGGGCAAGCAACTGTTGTTTCGCGAGGCGGCGAGCCGCATGAGCGAGCGCGGGTCGATCCTCCTGGCCGACGTGGTGGATCCGCCCAACCCGATCGTGGGTGCGCTATTCGCGGATGCCTACGATGTCGCGACGGAGCGGCAGTCGATTGAGGAGACGAGCGCGCGAGGCGCGTTCGAGGCGTTCGAGCGCGACAAGTGGAACATCTTTCGCTACCCGGAGGAGGGGGAAATCCCCTCGCCGCTGTTCGACCAGCTCGAGTGGTTACGGGCTGCCGGGTACGCGAGCGTGGCACCCGTTTGGCAGCACGCGGTGCACGCGATCTAAGTGGGTTATAAGGAACCGATGGACGCTTCACGCCAGGTCGCTCGTGGAAAGCTCGCTCCGGGCAGCGTCGACGCTAGACTGTCGTTCGCCGAGGCGTTGGTCATCGCCCGCGAGGCGCTGGCTTCCGCGCCGACGGATTGAATTCGCAAATGCTGGCCGCCGCGCGCGGCCTCTGGAAGGACTCCCTATGCCCCCAGTCGAGTATCAGAACCTCAATTACGAAGTACGCGACGGCAAGGCCTACGTGACCTTGAATCGGCCGGAGAAGCTGAACGCCCTCTCGCAGGCATTGCAAGAGGAGATCAGCCAGGCGATGTGGGAGGCCGACAACGACACGCGGGTGCACTGCGTGATCCTGGGTGGGGCCGGCCGCGCGTTCTGCGCCGGCTACGACCTGACCCCGGCGCCCGCCGACCGCACGGAGACCTACGAAGAGGTCTACCGCAAGAACGTCACCTTCGACGATGACACCTGGCGGATGGAGAAGGCGCAGCGCCTGCGCATGGCGATCTGGGACATGCACAAGCCGGTCATCGGCCGCATCCACGGCTATTGCCTGGCGGGCGGCACGGACCTGGTTTTGCTGACCGACATGATCGTGGCGGCGGACGACACCGTGATCGGCTTCCCGCCGACGCGTGCGATGGGCTCGCCGCCCGCGCACATGTGGCTCTACCACGTGGGACCGCAGTGGGCGAAGCGGCTGCTGTTGACGGGCGACAGCATCACGGGAGCTGAGGCGGCCGAGATCGGGCTGGTGCTGCAGGCGGTGCCGTATGAGGATCTAGACGCGGCCGTCGAGGAGATCGCCGACAAGCTGGCGATGATCGACCCGGAGTTGCTCTCGGCGCAGAAGCGCATCGTCAACCTGGGCATGGAGATGATGGGCGCGCGCACGTTGCAGCGTCTGGCCGCGGAGAACGACGCGCGGGCGCACCTGGCGCCGTCGGTGCGGGAGTTCGGCAAGCTCTCGCGTGAGAAGGGCCTCAAGGCCGCGCTGGAGTGGCGCGACACGAAGTTCGGCGACGGGCGTGGCACCTCGCAGTACCAGGCGCGCAAAGAGGAACAGGCGGAGCGTGTGAAGGCCACGACGTAATTTGGGCGCGCCAAGGGCGCTAGGTAGCTGGGCGCTCGGCGGACAGGCACTCGGAGGGCGGGCAGGGCGATGAGCGTGCTCGACGATCTGCGGCTCGACGATCGTGTCGTCCTGCTGACCGGGGCCGGGCGTGGTCTGGGCCGGGCCATGGCCCTGGAGTTTGCCGCCGCCGGTGCGCACGTCGTCTGCGCGGCCCGCAGCTTGGACGAGATCGAGCAGACCGCCGCGCTGGTGCGGGAGTGCGGGTGCCGCTCGATCGCCGTCTCGACGGATGTCACCGACAGCGATGCAGTCAGCGCGCTGGTCTCGGCGACGCTGGACGAGTTCAGTCGAATCGATGTCCTGGTTAACAACGCGGGCGCCCGAACGGCTGGAGCGGGCAAGACGTTGCCGGAGATCGATGACTACGAGTGGCGGCTGGGGATCGACGTCAATCTGTCGTCGCAGGTCTACTGCGTGCGCGCCGTGATCCCGCACATGGTGGCGACGGGGCGAGGCAAGATTATTAATGTCGCGTCGCGCTTCGGCCTGCGCGGCGGGCGCGACCACTACATGTACGTGGCGGCTAAGGCCGGCGTCGTCAACATCACGCGTTCCCTGGCGGTCACGTATGGCCCGGCCGGGATTCAGGTCAACTGCATCGCGCCGGGAAGTTTCCCACATACGTTGGAGGCGGAGGAGCGCCGCCGCCGCGGCAAGTACATCCCCGTCGGTCGGGTGGGCCGGGCCTGGGAGATGGGGCCGCTGGCGGTCTTTCTCGCCTCCGACGCTTCGAATGGGATCAACGGCGAAACCATCCTGCAGGACGGCGGGGGCCTGGCGGGCGGTATCGGCCCGACGGGCTGGGCGCCGCTGATCCCGCTGCCGGATGACCTGTAGGGTCCGAGCGAACGCGATGACGACACCCGATCCCGCTCAACCGACAGACTCCTTCCGTCTCGATGGCCGTGCGGCCTTTGTCGTCGGCGCGGGCCGGCCGTTGGGCCGCTCGATCGCGAACGCACTGGCCGAGGCGGGCGCCGATGTTGCCGTCGCGGGCTTGACGGACCAACCGGCGGAGGTCGTCCAGATCAACTCGGTCGCGAACCAGGTCTGGTCGCACCACCGGCGCAACTTGGCATTGGAGATGGACGCGCGCGACCCGGTCAAGGTCGAGGTGGCGGTGCAGCGGATCGTTGACGACTGGGACCGGATCGACATCCTGGTCAACGCGCAAGACCTGGTCTTCGCGAAGCCGTTCGACGAGACGTCGCTGGGAGAATGGGACGCCACCTTGTCGGCAAACCTGAGTTCCGTGGCGCTGAGTTGTCAGGCGGTGGGGCGGGTGATGATGCGGCAGGGTGGCGGCCGCGTGATCAACGTCGTCACTGTGGCGGCGGAACGGGGCGTGGCGAATATGGCGGCCTACGCGGCGGCCAAAGGTGGGGTGGAGTCGATGTCGCGGGCTCTGTCGCAGGAATGGGCGCGGTCCGGGATCGCCGTGAACTGCATCCAGATCGGGTTTTACGCGGACCAGGCGGGCGTGGGCGACAACGAGCAAGAGGCCGCGGCCTTGGCGCGGATGCTGCCGGCCAAGGAGCTGGTGGCGAGCGCGGATGTGGCGGGCCTGGTCGTGATGCTGGCGTCGGACTCGGGCTTCATCACGGGCCAAACAATCCGCGTGGACGGCGGAGCGACAGCGCGGATCTAGCTGGCCTGTCGGATCTCGTCGTGTTGCTGGCGGGGAACGGCGATCAACGCGATCTTGAAGCGGCCCTCGCCGCAGTGCGGGCAGATGCCGTGGCTCTCGGCCCCAAATCCGGGTCGGAGCAGTGCCTTGCACCAGGCGCAGACCACGCGCGGCTTGTTCGGTTGCTGCGGCTGCAGCTCAACTCTCGCGACCATGTTCGCTTCTCCGTATTCCCGGTCGTTCCGTGCCGGTCCGACATCGTGAGAATCGGAGCGTGGGCCGCCGTCCGGTATCAGGGTTTTCGCCGAGCTACGGGCGGGAAAACGCGTGAGACAGCTAGGAGTGGCGGGCCATGTCCGGTTCAATGCCGATCACGCCGGAGCTGCTGAGGTCGGCGAACTGGGCGTCGCTGAGGCCGAGCAGGTCTTGGAAGACGTAGCTGTTGTGCTCGCCGAAATTGGGGGCGGGCAGGCGCACGTGCGCGGGGTTGGCGGTCAGGACCCAGGCCGGGCCCTCGATCTCCCAGGTACCGGCATCGGGGTCGGTGACCGTTTCCCAGAAGCCGCGCTCGCGTAACTGGGGGCTCGCCGTCAGGTCCTGCACGGAGAGCACCGCGCCCGCAGGAACGCCCGCCGATTGCAGTGTCTCCATTGCGGCGATCTTGTCGAGGGTCTGCGTCCAGGCCGCGATCGGATCGGCCAGCGCGTCCTGGTTGCGGTATCGATCGGGTTCCAGCGCGAAGCGCGCATCGTTGGCAAGGTCCGGCTGTCCGATCACGCCGCAGAGGCCCTCAAATTGCGCATCCGACTCACAGGCGATGGCGACCCATGGGTCGTCCTGGTCGTCACGCGGAATGCAGGGGAAGACGCCGTGTGGTGCGTGGAAGGGATGCTTGTTCCCCATCGGCCGCGGCATGACGCCGTTCATGCTGTAGCCGAGCAGTTGGTCGGCGACGAAGCTGCTGAGGGCCTCGCGCTGGGCGAGGTCGATGAATTGGCCCTTGCCGGTGCGCTGGCGGTAGTGCAACGCCAATGCAACGGCGCCGGCCGCCGCGGTGCCCGCCATGGGGTCCCCGAAGGAGATCCCGGTCTTCTGCGGTTGCTCGCCCTCGTAGCCGCTGAGCGAGACGATGCCGGAAAGCTGCTCCACGTTGGTGCCGTAGGCGACGTAGTCACGCTCGGGGCCCGTTTTTCCGTGCCCCGGCATGGAGACCATGATGATGTCCGGCTTGACTGCTCGGAGCCGCTCATAGCCGAGGCCGAGCCGCTCCATCACTTCGGCGCGGTAGTTTTCGATCACGACGTCCGACTGGCGCACGAGCTGCAGGAAGAGCTCGTGGCCGCGTGGGTGGCGCAAGTTGAAGGTGGCGCCGTACTTGTTGCGATTGTTGTGATTGAAGTAGGCCGACTTGTTCCAGCGGCGCGGGACGTCCGCGGGGAGGCCGCCCAATGCACGTAGCTGGTCCATGACCTGGACCGACTCGACTTTGATCACCTCGGCCCCCATGTCGGCCAGCAGGCGGGTGGCATAGGGGCCGGCCCAGACCATCGTCAGGTCAGCGACACGGATGCCCTCAAGCGGGAGCTTGCTCATCAGACCACCCCGTCGGTCCGCAGCTCGGCGATCTCGCCCTCGTCGAGGCCGAGTTCGGCGAGTAGGTCGGCGCTGTGTTCGCCTAGGAGGGGGGCACGGCCGTCGCGGGTGGGCGTGGCAGACATCTGGAACGGCGGCCCGGCATAGGTCAATGGACCCGTCTCAGGGTGATCGATCTCACGCAGGAAGCCGCGCGCCTGGAGCTGGGGCGAGTCGATCAGGTCTTGCATGTCGTGGACGTAGGCGACGGGGCTGCGGGTTTGCCCGGCGCGGGCATAGACCTCGCGTTTCTGTTTGTCGGCGGCCCAGGTGTAGAAGATGCCCATCAGCTCGTCGTTGTTGCGCATGCGGTCGGCCTGGGTGCGGAAGCGTTCGTCTTCCGCGAGCTCCGGCATTTCGATGGTTTGGAGCAGGGCGTCCCAGTTGGAGGCCATGGCGTGGATGCCGATCTGGCCGTCGACGCTGGGATAGAGGCCGATGAAGGAGGCCATGATGTTGCCGCGACGCATGCTGGAGTCGGTGCCGAGGTAGCACCAGTACGGCATCGCGCCCTCGAGCACCGAGGCCTGGCACTGCATGGCGCCGACGTCGACGTGATCGCCTTCGCCGTGCAATTGGGCGCCCAGCGTCGCGATCGCCGTGGCGGAGAAGGCGTTGAGGCCGGCCTGGTAGTCGGCCATGTAGCCGCCGTTCTTGAGCGGCTCGCGACCGGGTTCGCCGGTCATGTGCATCTGGCCGCCGGTGGCGAACTCGACCAAGTTCGGTCCCTGGTAGCCGGCGTAAGGGCCGGTCTGGCCGAAGGGCGTGACCGAGGTCATGACGAGGGCGCGGTTCGACTCAGCGAGTTGGGCCCAGGCGAGGCCGCGCTGGTCCATCGTGCCGGGCGTCGTGTTCTCCACGATCGCGTCGGCGCTGATCGCGAGGCGGCGAAAGAGGTCCTGGCCGCGCGGGTTGTCGAGGTCGAGAGTGAGGCTGCGCTTGTTGGTGTTGAGAGCGAGGAAGAGGGCGGAGCGTTCAGGGTGAGGCTCGTCGTGGGGGAAGGGGCCGTGGCGGCGGGCGGGGTCGCCAGCGGCTCCGTCGTGGGCTGGCGGCTCGATCTTGATCACGTCGGCGCCGAAATCGGCCAGCAGCTTGGCGGCGAAGGGGGCGGAGACGAGCGAGCCGACTTCGAGTACGCGCAGTCCGCTGAGAGCCAGATCAAGTCCGGGGTCGGCGTCGTTCGCGGCGTCTCGGGTCAAGTCTGGACTCCATTGACTGGGTCAGGGGGCGAGTATGATCTAGCGCATGGTACAGATGCCCGAGACAGGCGTCGCCGAAGAGATCGCGACCGAGTCCAGCTTGGAGTCGCTGTATCACCTGATCCTGCTGGACGACAACGATCACACCTACCAGTACGTCGTGGAGATGCTGAGCCGCATCTTTGGCTACGGCAAGGACAAGGCGTTCGCGATCGCGGCACAGGTCGACAACGGCGGTCAGTCGATCGTGGAGACCGTCGCGTACGACAAGGCGCTCAAACACCAGCGCTTAGTCCACTCCTTCGGCGCGGACCCGCGGATCGAACATTCGGTGGGCAGCATGTCGGCGGTGTTGGAAGAGGCACCCTAACGGGTTTCAAGCGGGGAGGTGGACAATGACGGATGCGGAGGTGCGGGCGACGCTGCTGCAGTGGCGGGACGAGAAGGACCGAGCATTCGCGCAGCCTGGGCAGTCGCCGATTCTGGAATCGGATCTCGACGGCTTCGACGGGCTGCGCTACTTCGAGTCGGATCCCGCGCTGCGCTTCGTGTTGCCGGTTGTGCCGTTCGAGTCGATCGACTTGGTCGAGATGGAGACGAGCCGGGGGGAACCAGTGGCATACGAGCGCTTCGGACGGCTTCATTTCGAGGTGGGCGGCGTGGCGTGTCGGCTCACGGTGTATCGAGATCCCGGGCACGGGAGTCTTTTCTTGCCGTTCCGTGATGCAACGAGCGGGGCGGAAACATATGGAGCGGGGCGCTACGTTGATCTGGAAGCCGAACGTGCCGACGTGGTGCTGGACTTCAACTACGCCTACAACCCCTTCTGTGCCTATAGCCCGCAGTGGGTCTGCCCGGTGCCACCGGCGGAGAACACGCTGAGCGTGGCGATCCGGGCGGGGGAGCGGACGTTCGGCGAGCCGCGAGTGGCTACAGGCGGTCGAACTGGGGGATGACCTCTTCGGCCCAAGGCTCGAGCGCTTCCCAGTCGAGTGGAGGGCGGACGGCGATCAGGACACGCGCCATCCCAGCGTCGGCGTAACGCGCCACCAAGTCGACGGCCTCACTGGGCGTGCCGAGCACGCTGCCGGCGTTGCGCACCGTGTCCGCGCGGGGGTCCGAGCCCCAGGCGTCGCGGAAATGCGCCTCCGCGCGGGGGCGAGCCGCTTCATTGGCGGCGAGGTGGAAGGCGAGGTTGACGTTGCGCTCGATCGAGGCGGGGTCGCGGCTCTCCCGCTCGCACCATTGGTCCAGCACGCCGCTGAGCCGGGCGGCCTCGTCGGGCGAGGTGTAAGGGGAGTTCCAGCCGTCTCAGTGGCGAGCCACGATGCGCAGCGTGCGCTTCTCGCCGTTGCCGCCCACCCAAATTCGCGGGTTGGCTTGCAGCGGCTTGGGCTCGCAGGTGGCGTCGGTCAGGGTGAAGTGATCGCCGACATAGGTCGCGCGCTCCATCGTCATCAGCATGCGCACGACCTGAATGCCCTCCTCCAGGATGTCGAGCCGCTCACCGATAGCAGGGAAGGGGATGCCGTAGGCGCGGTACTCGGCCTCGTGCCAGCCGGCACCCAGGCCGATCTCGAGGCGGCCGTCGGAGAGGTGGTCGATGGTGGCGAGCGCTTTCGCGAGCACGGCCGGATGGCGGTAGTTCATGCCGAAGAGGAGCTGGCCGATGCGGACGTTTTCGGTGTCGATGGCGAGCGCGGCGAGGCAGCTGATGCACTCCAGGTAGCCACCGTGCTTCTCCGTCAGCGGGGCTTCCATGAAGTGATCCGAGACGTCGATCCAGTCGAAGCCGGCGCCGTCGGCCCAGCGCCAGAGCTTGCGCAGCTCCGGCAGGTCGATGTTCTGCTGGATGAGGTGCAAGCCGAATTTCATGGTGGCGCCGGAGCGGCTACTTCCATGGGGTGATTGGCGTTGGGCGCTGGGATCGGCCCGCTAAGCGTGCGCCTCTGCCGGGTCCGCGCGTTCTCACGCGAGGCAGCGCAGAGGTTGGCCACCGTTGTATTCGATCATGCCGGCGCGGGCGGCCAGGAAGTCGATCGAGGCGCCGCGCGGATCGCCTTGCAGCTCGGAGTAGGCGCGGAAGAGATTGCCGACGACGCGCTCCGGGTCGCTCAAGCCGGCGAACTCGCCCAGGTCGGTGTCGAGCGCGAGGCTGAGCGGGTCGACATCGGCGTCGAAGCCCTGCTTGGCGAGGGCGGCGATGAATTCGAGGTAGGCCCCCACGGCGTCGATCGACTCCGGTCCGCAGACGGGACCGTGGCCCGGGATGATGATCTCCGGATCGAGCGAGCGCAGCCGGTCGAGCGCTTCCAGCCAGCCACCGATCGAGCCCTGCAGGGCGAAGGGCGTGCCCTGGTTGAAGATGAGGTCGCCGGCGATCAGGACACGACGTTCGGGGATCCAGACCACGACGTCGGTCATGGTGTGCGCGGGCGAGACGTAGATCAGCTGAAGTTCGAGGTCGTCGACGTAGATGCGTAGCTCGTCGTCGAAGGTGAGCGAGGGCGACTCGACTTCGATCTCGCCCCAATCGACGGACGGGAAGAATGCCTGGGCGTTCGCCATGGCTCCGTCCCGACCCGCCTCGATCTCGGCGCGGCAGAGGCTGTGGCCGATGATCGTCGCGTCGGGGCGAAAGACGAAGTTGCCGAAGGTGTGGTCCAGGTGCGCGTGGGTGTTGATCAGCGACTCGATCGGGTTCGAGCTCGTTTTCTCGATCGCGGCGCGGAAGTCGCGCGAGCGCCGCTCGGTGGCGCAGGCGTCCACGGCGGTGACGCTGTTCGAGCCGACGAGGAAAGCGGGGTTGTTAAGACACCAGCTGCCGTCGAGTTGGACGTAGGCGAAGATGCCGGGGCTGACCTCTTCGATGGTGGGGTCGGGCAGGAGGGCGTCGGCGGGGATCTGTTCGGATGTCATGGCGGCTCCTCGGCGCGCAGAGTGGTTCAGGTGAGGCCGTCGGAGGATAGCTCCGTGGGACGATCTGTTCGGGACGCTTTAGGATGGCCGCCACTTCCCGTGTGTTGTTGAGATGGAGCGTGTCATGGCCCCCCTTCCCCGCGAGTTGGCGCTGACCGACGAGCAGCTCGATTCGATCATGCTGTCGACCTGGAACATGCGCATCGCGACCGTCGGGCCGGGCTCGCGGATCAATCTGACGCCAATGTGGTTCGGGTGGGCAGGCGGCAAGATCTACTTCTACGGCCGCGGGCAGAAGATCGTCAACCTGCGTCGCGACGCTGTCTGCACAGTGCTGGTCGACCTCAACGAGCGTTTCCCCGAGCTGCAAGGCGCGATGTTCCAAGGCCAAGCTCAGGTGTTGGAGTCGAAGGAGGATGAGGACGCGGACCCTGATCTGGCGGCGGTGCGTCAGCAGATGGGCGCGAAGTACGCCGAGGGGCATCCCGAGCGCGAGGGTGAGGATCCGCCGCTCAACACGTCGACGGCGGGCGGCCGCAGCCGACGCTGGGTGGTGGTCACGCCCGATCGTCGCGTGACGTGGGACAACTTCAAGCTGGACCGGCTGCGGCGCTAGCCGCGCGTGACGCTCAGCGGCCCCGCCACTCGGCCGGGCGCTTCTCCGAGAAGGCGCGCGGGCCTTCCTTGGCGTCGTCCGAGTTGAGCACGTGGCGGCTGACCCACTGGCCGACGCGGTAGGACTCGTCGATCTGGAGCTGGCGCCATTGCTGGCCCATGAACTTGGTGCCCTCGACGGCGAGCGGGGCGTTGGCGGCGATCATCTCGGCGATCTCGACGGCGCGTGGCATGAGGGCGTCCGGTTCCAGCACCTCCCGCACGAGGCCCATGCGCAGTGCCTCGGGGGGTTCGATGCGGTCTGCCGTGAGCATGATGTACATCGCGTCGCCGAAGGGGATCAGCCGGGCGAGGTGGTGAATGGCGTAGCCGGGCAGGATGCCGCGCTTGACCTCGAAGAGGCCGAAGTAGGCCTCCGAGGAGGCGATGCGGATGTCGCAGTCGAGCGCGCGCTCCAGGCCGCCGGCAAGGCAAAGGCCGTTGATGGCGGCGATGATCGGCTTGGGGCAGCGAGCGAACGGCATCGCGGCGCTGAGGTCGAAGCCCTGCGTTGGGGCGGGGGCGTCGCCGCGTGCGCTGTTGCGTTCGTTCATCTCTTTGAGGTCGGCGCCGGCGCTGAAGGCGCGACCAGTGCCGGTGAGGATGCCGGCCCGCATTTTGGGGTCCACGGTGAAGTCGGCGATGGCCTCACGTAGCTCTTGCATCAAGCTGCCGCCCAGGGCGTTGAGCCGCTCGGGCCGGTTCATGGTGAAGACGGCGTAGTGGTCGTGCTTGTCGTAGATCAGGTCGGGCATCGGGGATCTCCGGTCGCTGGCTGAATCGCATACAGCCTAGCCGCGCCCTGGGTGGCAGCCTCACGGCGTTCCAATCATCCGACGCTGGCTATGCGCGTTCCCGCGGTTCATAGCGGACCTGGCTCGCCTCGGGGACGGTGGCGTCCTCATACGCGGGGATTCCGGCGACACCTGCCCGGAACTCCTCGACGTGGTCGTGCCAATCAAAGACGCGCAGATGCTCCTGCGCCGCGCTGATGCCCTCGTCCAAAAGCCCCCTGACCTGCTCCTGCTTCAGATCGAACTCGGCCGTGCCGACTCCGCAGGTTGGGATCCGGATCGATCGAGCCTCATCGTGCTTACTGAGGATGCGGTCGATCGCACCGATGCCTGTTCCGACGACGCCCGCCAAGAAACCGGCGATGTGTTTGACCGGCTTCGTGGGCTTGGCCGGTGTCCCCTTCTTCTCGTCGAGCAGGAATCCGAACGTGGGCGCCGTTGGAGCGCTGGGGGAGTCGAACAGCCAGATCGGGTAATTGGAGGAGACGCCACCGTCGACGATGTGACACAGGACCCCGTCTTTGTCGAAGGCTCGGACCGGTTCGAAGATGGCCGGGATCGCCATGCTCATCCGTACGGCCAGCGCAACGGAAAACGGTTCGCCGCTTTTCCAGCTCAGCGGCCCGCTTTCGATCCGGCTGTAATCGGCCAAATCCTTGGGAAGCTCCAGCGCTTTACGGCGCGTGATGTCGGTCGCGATGATGCGAAGCCGCTTCTCTTGATCGAGAACAGCGTGATGCTGAGGGAAGCGCAGATCGTCGAAGGTGACGTCGTCATCGTCCTCCAGCGTTCGACCATCCGGACAGTGTTTCATGTACATCATCCGCAACTGTTGGCGCATCATCTCGAGGAATGCGTGGCTGGGGGCGGCGCCGTAGCGCCCCAGGATCCCGAGAAGCATGGGACTGATGCCGTAGAGGAGATGACGCAAGACTGTCGGCTGGGGGAGCCGGGCGAACAAGCGTGAGTCGAGGTAGATCGTCAGGTCGCCCTTGAGGATCTGCTCCATTTCCTGCGAAGTGTCCCGTACCGCAAGCGCCGACGCGATGATGGCGCCTCCCGAGGTGCCGGCGAGATAGCGCGGGGCGAGTTTGTGCTGCTCGAAGACCTTGACCGCTCCGATCTGGCCGATCGCTTTGACCCCGCCGCCCTCAAACACGGCGTCGTAGAAGCGGGCATCGTTGCGCAAGCCCAGCACACGCTCGAGCGTCGACTTGAGCGTGTCCTCGTCCAGTTCCGGCAGCGCTGAAACGTCGGTGGCGTCATCGGGGCTGCGTGGTTCCGAGCGGAGCACAGTGAGTCGGTCATAGACGGCGCGTAGGCAGCGGATGGCGGCCGAGGGCACGCGCGTGAGCGCTTTGAGCAGCTTGAGGGTCGCTGCAATCAGCGCGATGAACACCGCGAACAGAAGCACGACTGGTACGAAGACAGCCAGGACGACATCGGAGAGCTTGAGGGCCACGGACCAGGGAACGGCCTTCCAGCCACCGGGCCAGCTGCATGCCATGGGCCTGAAGAAGAAGCGGACAAACGGAGACTTACCAGCTTGGTCCGCGTCGGATGTAGCAGTTTTCGCCGTACCTCACCTCGCGGCGAGAGGCTAGTTGGTTGCAGCGGGGATTGATAGCAGAGCGTCGATCAGCGCTAATAGCCGGCCCGTTTCCGAGTCCGGGCGTCGGCCAGCATGATCGCGAGTGCCGCGGCGAAGGAGGCGATGCCGATGCCGAGCAGGATGTCGCTTGCCGCGCGTCCGACGTCGGTCGCCTCGCTGATCGCCACGAACGTGGTGGCGGAGAGGAGGGCCAGCCAGAGTTCGGTCCAGTGACGCGTGTACTCGGCCAACAACTGCACGGCGAGGCCGACGACGATCGCGGCGTTGACGACGATCAGCAGGTGCACGTCAGCGAGCCGCGACCAGCCGCCGATCTTTTGGCCGGTCAGTTCGTCGAAGAGCTGGGCTTCGCCACCGCGGATGGCGAGGAAGGTGGCGATGATGCCGAAGGCGACGAAGCCACCCAGCAACGGCCTGAGGGTGCGACTCCCGAGCCGGTCCAGCCCGGGCGTGGGGAAGGACGGCAGCTGCCGCCGCGCGTGTTCGTAGCGGAACCCTGCTGTCCCGGAAGAGCCGTCGTCGGCCATCGCGTCGTTCCTTGGGGCCGCTTCAGTTGATCGAGACCGTTTGTCCGCCGTCCACGTTAATGCATGTTCCCGTCACCCACGAGGCGCGGGGCGAGACCAGGAAGGCAATGAGGTCCGCGACTTCCTCCGGCCTGCCGAAGCGACCGAAGGCGATGCCATCCAACACGGCGCTCTGGATCCCGGCCGGATCGTCGTCGTAGCGCTGCTGCCACTTGCTCCCGGGCCAGGCGATCGAGCCCGGCGCGACGGCGTTGACGCGGATGTTGTCCGGGGCCAATTGCAACGCCAGCGACTTGGCGTGGCTGTGGATCGCGGACTTCATCGTCTGGTAGCCGGTCGCGCCACCCGCCTCGCGACCGTAGATCGAGCCGACGTGGATCACGGCGGCGGCATCCGCAGCAGCGGCCGCTTGTTTAAGGTGCGGCAGCGCGGCGTTTGTCGCTCGTACCGCTGCCAGCAGGTTGAGCTCGAACATCTGCTGCCAGACGTCGTCTTCTTCGCCGCGCAACGAGGCGCCCATGTTGTTGATCAGGATGTCGAGGCGGCCAAGCTGGGAGGCGGCATCGTCGACCATGGTGCGAACGGCGTCTCCGTCGCCCATGTCGGTGGCGAACGCGATGGCCTTGCCGGGCCCCGCCGCGTCAATCTCGGCGCGGGCGGCGTCGAGCACGTCGGGACGTCGAGCGCAGATCGCCACGTGCACACCCTCCGCGGCCAGCGCGAGCGCGCAATATTTGCCGATTCCTTCGGAGGCGCCCGTGATCAGCGCGGCTTTACCTGCGAGGCCGAGTTCCATCGTGGTGGTTCCGTTCGCGGTATTCCCGGAGCAGGAGCGAGTTTCGCGCGAGGGTATCAGCCGTCTGGGTAGCCGCGTGTGGGAGGCCGCAGGCGCGAAGCTCGCATACAATCCGCAACAGATGAGCCCCAACGAACCTACCGCCGACTCTCTGGGCACGCGTGTGGAGCAGCGCTGGAACATGGTGCGCTTCCAGCTGGCCCAAGCGCGATCGTTCGTGGGAGCGCTCGTGGGAGACAAGCTGCGGCCCGATCCCGGCCCCCAACTGGACGGCGTGGCCCGCGTGGACGGCGTCCACGACGCGATCGAGATCGTACGCGACGCCAACGGCGTACCGCACGTCTTTGCGACCAACTCGGACGACGCGATCTTTGGGCTGGGCTTCGTTCACGGTCAGGACCGCGGCTGGCAGTTGGAGTTCTATCGCCGTGTCGTGAGTGGGCGCCTGGCCGAGGCGGTCGGGCCGCAGGGGCTGCCGACCGACCGTCTCATGCGGCATCTGGGGCTGCGTCGCGCCGGGGTGGAGGCCTGGGCCAAAATGGCGCCCAAGATCCAGATGGGCTTCCTGCCCTACATGGACGGGATCAACGCCGCGTTCGACCAGACCCCGCGCTCGCTCGAGTTCCGCGTGCTCGATTTCGAGCCGGAGCCATGGCAGGGAGAGGATTCGGTCTGCTGGGCGAAGATGCTCTCGTTCATGCTGGCTCCGGCCTGGGAGATGCAGGTTGTGCGCGCGAGGGTGCTGGAGGAAGTCGGACTGGAGGCGCTCAGCGCCGTTGACCCCGGCTATCCGGCAGCGGGCCCCGTCATCGCTCCACCGGGGGCGCCGTACGCTGCCCTCGCGGACTCGATTGCGGAAGCCCGTGCGTCGCAGGCAGGGACATTCCTCGGCACACCGGGCCTGGGTAGCAACAACTGGGCGGTGGCTCCCGCCCACACGGCCAACGGTCGCGCACTGCTGGCGGTCGATCCCCACCTCACTCCGATTTTCCCCGCCAACGGCTACTTCGTGCATCTCGACTGTCCGGACTTCACTGCTGCCGGGGCGACGCTGCCCGGCCTGCCGGGGATCATCTGGGGCTTCAACCGGCGCATCGCCTGGGGACCGACGGCGGGTCTGGCATCGTTGCAGGATGTCGTTGTTGAAGAGTTCGAGGAGGGGTCGAACCGCTATCGCATCCAGGACGGATGGGCCGAAGCGGAGATCGTGCCGGAGACGATCAAGGTGCGCGGCCAGCGCTCCGAAGAGGTCCAGGTGCGGATCACCCGACACGGCCCGATCGTCAGTCCGGAGCTGCCCGGGATCCAACGGGCGCTAGCGCTGCGCTCATCGATCCTGTTGCCGACGACCGCCGGGTCGGGGCTGCTGGGCTTGTTCAGCGCGGCGAACATTGACGAGTTCCGCGAAGCGATCGCCGGTTTTCACGACTTCAACCTCACGTTCGCCTACGCAGACGTTGACGGACACATCGGGATCCAGACCAGCGGCGACGTGCCGGCGCGTTCGCCGGGTGAGGCCTGGCTACCGCAGGCGGGCTGGCTGCTGGATCCGTTGGACGAGGACGCTCTTGTCCCCTTCAGCGAGTTGCCGCACACCTTCGATCCCGAGGACGGGCTGGTTTGGAGCGCGAACAACGCCCCGGCGCCCGCCGCCGAGTTGCCCTTCGACGGCGAGTTCCTGGATGAGTTCCGGGCCAGCCGAATCGGCGCGATGCTGCGGGTAGAGCCGGCGCATTCGCCCGACACGGCGCGTGTCATGCAGGGCGATCGAACCTCGATTCCGCTGCTGCGGCTGCGCGAGCACATGGTGTCGATCGAGGCGCTGCCCGGCCGCGAGACGGAGTTGCTGGCTGCGGTCGCCGCCTGGGACGGGGTGATGGATCTCGGATCGATGCCGGCCGCGGTGGCGGCGTCGACGTTCGCCCGCCTGCTCGATGCCGTGATCCACGGCAAGCTGGGCCACGCCGCCAAGCTCTTCGGCGGCGATGCGCACGCCATCCCCAACCTGAACATGATGACCGCGCGGGGCGCGTCGCTGGTCTTGCGCTGCCTCGACGAGACACCCGTTGACTGGTTCACTCCGGCTGGCACCGAAGGATCGGGTCCGGCGATCTGGCAAGCGGTGCTGACGCAGGCGTTCCGCGATGGTGTCGCGCTGTTGGAGGATCGTCTGGGCAAGGACCCGGCGTGCTGGGGCTGGGGGCGTTGTCACCCGCTGACTCTGCGCCATGGTCTGCACGACGCGCCGCCGATGGCGCGCCTGTTCGACGTGGGGCCGATCGCCTTCGGCGGCGATGGCAACACCGTTTTTCAGGCCGGGCCGGTGAGCGGTGACCCCTTCGCGCCGGTGACCGCGATCCCGGCGCTGCGCCTGATCGTCGACTTGAGCGACCCGCCCAGCGCGGAGTTCATCCTGGCCGGAGGCCAGAGCGAGCGGCGTGGCAACGTGCACCACCACGATCTGCTGGACGACTGGGCGAACGGCAAAACGCGGCCGCTGGCGACGGACCCGGTCCAAGTGCGCGCGGCCGCGGCGCACACGCTGCGACTCGAACCGGATCTAGCCTGAGTGCTGGATCCTTCAGGAGCGGGCTAGCCCAGGATGTTGAGCCGGCGCGCCAAGCGGCCGACTTCGTCGGCGACGCGGTCCGGACGCTCCATCGGGATGAAGTGGCTGACACCGGGAATGGGCACGTCATAGCCGTGGGGCGTGGCGCTGGCGGTGCGGGGGCTGGTGGTTGAGGGCAGTCCGTGGTCGCCGATCCCGCGCATGACCGCGACGGGGATGCCGAGCCGGGCCATGCCGGGCCAGGGGTTGGTGTCCATCGTGCGGGCGAAGGTGGCCGCCTCGATCTCCGGGGAGCAGGCGAGCGCGAACGGCGCCGTGCCTTCGCTGACGAGGGCGTGGTCGCAATAATCGTGCAAAGCGGTTTCGTCCCAGGTGTCGAATGGTGGGCGCTTGCGATAGGACTTGAACATCGCCGCGGCCGACCGCCAACTCGGGCGCCGTTCGCGGGCGTCGGCGGCCTTGTCTCGCGGGGGCGCGCCAGCCGGTGGGAGTGGACGACGACGGGCGGGGTCTTGGTCGTCGATCAGAACCGGGTCGGCGAGCGCGAGTCCACGGAAGCGGAAGTCGCCCTGTGTCTTCGCCGCCGCGCCCGCGATGACGAAGCCGCCCATCGAGTGACCCAGGCCCAAGATGCCCTTGAGGTCGAGCGCGTCGGCGAAAGCGGCGGCATCGTCGACAAACTCGGACCAAGCGTAGGCGTCCGGATCCGCCGGGGACTCGCTCCGCCCGTGGCCGCGCTGATCGAGGGCGATGCAGTTCCAGGTAGGCGGCAGACGTCGCACGACCTGGTCCCAGACTCGGGCATGGAACCCCGTCGCATGGAGTAGGAGCAGCCGCGTGCGCGGGGGTGTGGCGGTGGGCGCCCAGTTCCAGTAGTGCAGGCGCAGGCCCCGCACTGTGATCTCGTGTGACTCTGGGTCGGGCCGTGCCGTCGCCATGGTCGCTACGCTAGCCGAGCAGGGAGTTCGCATCGAGGTGGGGAAGCGAGCTTCCCGGGGGCGATCCGCGCGACAGGCTGGAGCAGGCAATGACCAGCGCACTGACAATCGACGGGCACGTCGCGACCCTCAGCCTTGAGGGCCCGCTCGACGCTGATCGCGTCGCGGAGCTCGGTGGCTTCAGCGATCAGATCGCGGGGGACGCGTCAGTGCGCGCCTGCGTGCTGCGCGCGGCGAGCGAGATCTGGGCGGGCTGGAGCGAAGACGCCCTCGCCGGTGCTGAGCAGCAGGGCCTGGTAGGCGACCCGTTCGGGGCGTTCGCGTCGCTGCCGCAGGCGACTGTCGCGGTGTTGGCGGGCCAGGTACAGGACGCCGGGCTGGAACTGGCGCTGTGCGCTGATATCCGTGTCGCTGGCCCCGAGACGATGCTGGGGCTGCCGAGCGCCGCCGCCTCGCTGCCGATTGCGGGAGGGCTGCAACGCCTGTCGCGAGCAGTGGGGCGGGCCCGCGCGCTGGAGTTGGTTTTGACGGGCGCGCCGATCGATGCGCCGATGGCGCGCGCCTGGGGTCTGCTGAGCAGCGTTGTCGACGATGCCGCGGGCGAGGGGGAGTCTCTGGCTGGTCGGATCGCGGAGCGGGGGCCGATCGCGGTGCGCTTCGCCAAAGAGGCCGTGCGGCGCGGGATCGAGATGCCGCTGGAGCAGGCGCTGCGTTTCGAAACCGACCTGACGGTGCTGCTCCAGACAACCGCGGACCGCGCGGAAGGCGTGGCCGCGTTCGCCGAGAAGCGGGCACCCACGTTTCGGGGCGAGTGAGAGGCGGTTCCGTGGGAGGCCACAATCAGCGAAGATTCCTGGACGCCCTGCGCTTGAGCGAGCACGTGGCGTGTAACGACGAACGAAAGAGGCGATCGCAATGCACGTGATCCTCGACGAACAAGAGGCCTGGTCGTTCATCAGCTTGGTGACGGCCCTCGTCATCGACCAAGCGGAGATGAGCGAAGAGGGCGTTGAGGCGATCCGCGAGTGGCGGACGAAGCTGTCGGAAGGGTCGCCCGAAATGGGCGTCTTCGCCGAAGGCCTGAATGAGGCGTTGGGCGAGAAGATCGACGACGAGCTGAAAAAGCAGATCCGGCGTCGCGACTACTACCGCACGTAATTCCCACCCCGGCCCGCCTCTCTTGGGCGGCGCGCGAAGGAGCCGAGCATGGTCAAGGTTGAACTCGAACTGGAAGAGTCGTGGGAGCTGTTGTCCTACGTCGTCAACACGATGCTGGACGATATCAAGGTCGATAAGTCGGACCGGGCCAAGGTCCGGCGCTGGAAGTCTGGCGAAATGAAGACTGGCAGCGAAGAGATGCGGGCGTTGCACGAGAAGCTGAACGAGGACCTTGTACGCCTCTGGGGCGTGCGCCGACGCAGCGATATTCAGCGCGCCGATTGGCGCTGACCGGGCGGAAGCTCGGCCTTCCCAAGGGGACGGCGAGATCATGCCGGAGCCGCTGATCCTGTACGACAAGCCGGAGCCGGGCATCGCCTGGATCAGTCTCAACCGGCCCGAGGCGCTCAACGCGATCAACCTCGAGATGCGCGACGCGCTCTGGACCTACCTCGAAGCCGTCTCGCTCGATCCCGACGTACGGGTGCTTTGCATCCGCGGGCTGGGCGAACGCGCCTTCTCGGCTGGCGCTGATATCGGCGAATTTGGCACCGCGTCGTCCTACATCGAAGCGCGGCGGGCCCGGCACGACCGCGATCTCTGGGCGCTACTGGAGGATTTACCGGTCGTCACGATCGCGGCCTTGCACGGCTTCTGCCTTGGCGCTGGGATTGAGCTGCCGTTGTATTGCGATCTTCGAATCGCGGCGGCCGACACGGAGTTGGCGCTGCCGGAGGTGACGCTGGGCTACATCCCGTCGGCGGGCGGCACGCAGATGATGCCGCGCATCGTGCCGCCGGGGGTGGCGGCGGGCTTGGTGCTGAGCGGCGACCGCATCGACGCGACGCAGGCGCTGGAGTGGGGTCTGGTCAGTCGCGTGGTGCCCTCAGCCGAGCTTGAGGCGACGGTGACCGCCCTGGCGCGCTCGATCGCGACGGGTGAGCGATCGGGGCTGGCAGCGGCGAAGCAGGCGCTGCGTCGCGGGCTCGATCTGCCGCTCGAGGCGGCGATCCACCGCGATGCGACGACGGCCCTGGTCCAACGGCGCGTGGTCGGCGGCCGAGGCGGCGGGTGGTTGAACAGTCGGGGCTAGACAGAGCGACAGAGAGCCTTTAGACCAGATATTCGGCCCATTCGCGGTCTGCAGAACCGGGACTCGCCGCGCGCGATGGCACGCTGTGGCGTGAGCCGGGAAGGGACATTGAATGAACACCGCAGAATTTCTCGACATCTCCGCCGCAGTGGTGCCCGATCGGCCTGCGTTGATTACGGAGGGCGCGGCCAAGACGTACCTGGAGGTCCAGGCGGAGGTCATGCGGATGGCCAACGCTCTGCAAGGTCTGGACGTCGCCAAGGGCGACCACGTCGGGGTGATGGCGGTGAACTCCTCCGGGTACATCACGATCTACTACGCCTGCGCCAAGCTCGGTGCGACCTTCGTTCCGCTCAACTACCGGGCCAAGGACGAAGAGCTGACCTACATGCTCAACACGGCTGAGGTGAAGGTGCTCTTCATCTCCGACCGCTACCAGGAGCTCGTGGAGCGGATCCGCCCGCAGCTCGAATCCATCGAGCATTTGATCGCGCTGGAGACGGCCGCCGAGGGGCAGCAGGACTACGACGCCCTGCTGGCCACGGGCAGCGACGAGTTCGTCTACACCGAGGTGGACGACGACGACGCCTCGATCATCATCTACACCTCCGGCACGACGGCGATGCCGAAAGGCGTCGTCATTTCGTACGGCGACCTGACCGTCTACGTGACGAACACGATGTCGCCGGCCGACCCGGAGGCGGCGGCGAACACCACGCTGCTGAGCGTGCCGCTGTTTCACATTGCCGGGGCGACGGCCATGATCTCATCGATCTGGGGCGGGCGCACGCTGGTCGTGCTGCCGCAGTTCTCACCGGAGGCCTGGATGGGCGCTGTGGACACGCACGGCGTGACTCACAGCATGGTGGTGCCCACGATGCTGAAACGGATCATGGACGATCCGGAGTTCGGCAAGTTCAGCGGCGAGTCGCTGCAGCTGATCGCGTACGGCGCGGCGCCGATGCCCTACGAAGTCGTGCGCCAGGCGATCGAGAAGTTCGACTGCGACCTGATGAACGCGTACGGCCAGACAGAGTCCACCTCGTCGATCACCTTTCTCGGCCCGGACGACCATCGTTTGGAGGGGACACCGGAAGAGGTTGCGGTCAAGGAACGCCGGCTGCGCTCGGTCGGCCGGGTGATGGACGACGTCGACGTCAGCATTCAGTCGCCGGAGGGCGACGTTCTGGGTGAAGGCGACGAGGGCGAGATCTGCGTGATGAGCGCCCGCACGATGAAGGGCTACTACAAGCAAGAAGACGCGACGAACGAGGCGATCCGTGGCGGTTGGTTGCACACCGGCGACGTGGGCTTCATCGATGACGCGGGCTACCTGTTTATCACGGGCCGCACCAAGGACCTGATCATCCGCGGGGGCGAAAACATCGCGCCGGGCGAGATCGAGCAGGTGCTGGAGGATCACCCGGACATTTCAGAGGCCGCGGTAATTGGCGTGGAAGACACCGAGTGGGGTGAGGTGGTGAAGGCGGTGATCGTGCCGCTTCACGATTCCGCGGTCACGCTGGATGCGGTGCGCGACTACTGCAAGGGACGGCTGGCTTCGTACAAGGCGCCGGAGTTCCTGACCGTCGTGGGCGAATTGCCGCGCAATCACATGGGCAAGCTGCTCAAGAACGACCTGCGCAAGCTCCACGGTAAGCCCGACAACTCCTAAGGTTGGGGCGCGAAAGATCGCCTGAGCCGGCCCGGCGCCGGTTGCCGTAGAGCGCACGACGGAAACAGACCGTATGGCGGGGCCGATCGACATCAGGGCAGGTGCGGTACCGGGCATTGCCAAGTGTGCCCCGCGTGCGCGGCGCGATCTCGATCCGAATGAGCCCCAAGCCCTGGCCCTGACGAAACGTTCGCCGGACATGGCGAGATCCGAGCCCAAGCCCTCCAGAAAGAAGGGTCTGCGTTCAAGTAAGAGCCTGGGCGGTTTGGCGATTCCGATGTGGCTGCCACTGGGTGGGCTCGCGCTGGTCACGGCTGTGGAGACGGGTCGCATCGACGGACCGCACCGCGAGCTGTTCTACAACATCGAGAATTTCTGGGTGCTCTACGGCTTGCTGCCGATCATGGCGGTGATTCTGACGTACGGAATCATGCGTCGGTCGCGGATCTGGTTCCTGGGCAAGCACAGCCTGAGCCTGAACCCGCGCGAGCTGCGCGCGACGCTGCAGGGCATCAGCGACCCCAGGACACGCTTGCAGCGGCTGCGGCGAGGCGGGATCGGCACCGAGCGGGTCCTGCAGGACCCGTACTCGGGCATCATGCATCTCTGCATCATGAGCAGCATGATCGTGCTCTTCTTGGTCACGGCGGTGCTGGCGATCGACGACTACCTGCCGGACGACAAGGTGCAGATCCTGGTCGGCGACCGCTACCTCGGCTACTCGCTGGTGGCCGATATTTTTGGACTGATCGGGATCGTGGGGATCGGGATGGCGGTGGCGCACCGCTGGGTGCGGCCGCGCACGCGCTGGCTGCCGACTTGGGAGGACTACCTGATCGTGGGTGGGCTGGGCGTGCTGCTGCTGAGCGGCTTCCTGGTTGAGGGCTTGCGGATCCAGACGTCGGAGATCGACGTCAACCCGAACTGGTCGCACTGGTCGCCGGTGGGGTTCGTGGTGGCGGAGATGTTCAGCAAGACAGACACGGCGACGTTGCTCGATCTGCACCAGGCGTTGTGGTGGTTCCACATGGTGACGGCGCTGTCCTGGATCAGCCTGCTGGGGCTGACCAAGCTCAACCATTTGATCTATGCGCCGGTCAACGCATTCCTGCGCAGCACCGATGCGCCGGGCAAGATCCCGATGATTCAGAACATCGAGGAGCAGGAGCACTTCGGCGTCAGCCAGATCGAGCACTTCACGGCCAAGCAGCTCTTCGAACTCGATGTTTGCGTGCGCTGCGGGCGCTGTACCGACGAATGTCCAGCCGACATTGCCGGCCAGCCGCTCTCGCCGATGCACATCATCCAGGACCTCAAGCGCCACGCGACCGATGTCGGCGAGCGCAAGGTCGCCAACCTGGCGCGCGGTCTCCCGATCGACGACGGCCTTGAGTCGGCGCCTGCGCTGGTGGGAGACGTGATCCGAGACGAGTCGCTCTGGGCCTGCCGGACATGTGGCGCCTGCCAGACAGCTTGCCCGGTCTTCATTGAGCACGTGCCGACCATCGTCGATATGCGTCGCAGCCTGGTGATGGAAGAAGCACGCATGCCGGAGACGGTGCAGAGCACGCTGGAGACGCTGGAGCGACAGGGGCACCCCTGGCGTGGCACGCCGTACACGCGCGAGTCGTGGATGGAGGACCTGGATGTGCCCGCCTTCGATGGCGAGCAGGAGTACCTCTACTTCGTGGGCTGCACGGGGGCGATGGTGGATCGCGCCATGGAGATCTCGAAGTCGGTGGTCAAGCTGCTGCAGGAGGCGGGGGTCTCGTTCGGTGTGCTCGGCGCGATGGAGTCCTGCAATGGCGACCCGGCCCGTCGCCTGGGCAACGAGTACCTCTACCAAATCCTGGCTGAGCAGTTGATTTCGACCTTCGGCGAGGCGGGGGTGAAGAAGATCATCACCCACTGCCCGCACTGCTTGAACACGTTCCTCAACGAATATCCCGAGATGGGGGGCAGCTACGAAGTGCTGCACCACACGCAGTTGCTGGAAAAGCTGATCGACGAGGGCAAGCTGCGCCCGAAGTCGAATGGGGAACGGCAAACGATCACCTTCCACGACTCCTGTTACCTCGGCCGCCACAACGGGATCTACGACGCGCCACGCCGCATCCTGGAGTCGATCCCCACGATCGACCTGGTGGAGATGCCGCGCAACCGCGAGAAAGGGCTCTGCTGCGGTGCGGGCGGCGGCAACATGTGGATGGAGGAAGAGGGCAAGCAGCGCGTCAACGAGGTGCGCGTGCAGGAGGCGATCGAGACGGGAGCCGACGCCGCTTGCTCGGCCTGCCCGTTCTGCATCCAGATGTTCGATGCCGGGGTGGGCACGGTGCAGATGGATCTGGAGGAAGACAAGCGACTGAAGGCCTTCGATGTCGTGGAGCTGCTTGAAGTAGCGGTCGCGCCGCAAGCACCGGCCGCGCCTGCGGCCGAAGAAAGCAGCAGCGACTAGCGACCGGCGTCGGTTCATGCCACGGTCCGTGTTGGAGCTCCGTGTTGGGGAATGTGTGGGAGTTGTCGCGCTGCAACGTGCAGCGGGTTGTTGCCCGTTGCTTCGACGTGGGGGCGGGGCGAGAATGACCGCGCTTTAACGGGCAAATCCGTCTCATCTCCTGCGATGGGCGTTTGCTGGGAGCGAGGCACGAGATCGGGCCGCCGCGGCACTTGGCCGCGAGCGAGCGCCCCGAAGGAGGATGGCCGTGGACGCGATCGTTTGCGTGAAGCAGATTCCGGACCCGGAGGCGCCGGCAGCGGCCTTCCAGGTCGACGAGGCGGCGATGAAAGTCGTCGATGCGCCTGGCATTCAGCCGGTGATCAACCCGTTCGACGCCCAAGCCGTCGAGGCCGCGTTGCAACTGCGCGACGCCGATAATGGGGAAGGCACGATCCGTCTGCTCTCGCTCGGTCCGGACTCGGCGCGCGACGCGATCAAGCACGGCTTGGCGATGGGCGCCGACGAGGGCTACCACCTCAACGACGCCGCCTTCGAAGACGGCGATGCCTGGACGATCGCACTGGCGCTCTCCAAGGCTATCGAAAAGCTGGGCGTGCCCGACGTGTTGCTGTTCGGCCGCCAGGCGGCGGATTGGGATCAGGGCACCGTCGGCAGCATCGTGGCGGAGCTGCTGGACCTGCCCTCGGCGACGGTTCTGCGCTCGGTTGAGCTGGGCGACGGGGTGATCAACGTCTCACGCGTCGTCTCGGACGGCTTCGAGCTCATGACACTGCCAAAGCCCTGCGTACTGACGATCAGCAATGAGTTTGGCGACCCGCGCTACCCGCAGCTCAAGCAGATCATGCAGGCCGCGAAGAAGCAGGTCATGGTCTGGGCGCCTGACGACCTGGGACTCGACGCTGGGGAGGTTGGCTCCGCCGGACGCCGGGTGCAGATGGAAGCGTTGTTCCAGCCCGACAGCGATGTCGAGACCGAGTTCATCGAGGGCGAAACGCCCGAAGAGAAGGCGGCGCTGCTGGTGCAGCGGCTGCGCGAAGAGAAGATTATTTAGTTCCTGTTCGGAAGGCGAGCTGATCAAGGGCTCCGCTCGGAGCCCTTGGCTGTGGAGAACTGACATGACAAGTGTGCTGGTACTGGGCGAAGTGGACGCGGGCGCGCTGACGGCGACGAGCGCCGAGCTGTTGGGGGCGGCCGGCCGCCTCAGCGATGATCTGGGCGGTGGCGTCGCCTGCGCCTTGATCGGTGGGACCGTGGCCGGTGCGGCCGGTGCGGCCAGTGCGGCCGATGCCGCAATCGCCGCGGGCGCCGACACAGTCTATGTGGCGGACGACGCCGGCTTGGCGACCTACCAGATCGAGACGTATCTGCCTGTGTTGCATGGGATCGTGGAGCAAGACGGGCCGAAGGTTGTGTTGCTCGCGCAGTCGAGTATCGGTCGCGACTTGGCGCCGCGCTTGGCAACGCGTTTGGGCAGCGCCGCCGTGATGGACGCGCTGAGTCTTGAGATGGCGGGAGACCGCGTGAAGGCAACCCGCTCGTCGTACGGAGGCAATGCCCGACAGGTGGTGACCGTGCAGACTGACCCGCAGGTGATCACCGTGCGGGCAAAGTCTCAGGATCCGCTGGCGGAGGATGCCGGTCGCAGCGGCAACGTGGAGACCGTGGCGGTTGAGCTGGCCGCGGCCAAGGCGACTGTGACGGGCAAGGAGCAGGCCTCAAGCGAAGGAGTGCGGCTGGAGGACGCGGAGATCGTGATCTCGGGTGGCCGCGGACTGGGCGCGCCGGAGGCCTTTTCCGATCTCGAACGGCTGGCGGGCATCGTCGGCGGGGCCGTCGGTGCGAGCCGCGCAGCTTGCGACCTGGGTTGGTACCCACCCAGTCAGCAGGTGGGGCTGACGGGGACCGTGGTCTCGCCCACGCTCTACCTCGCGATCGCGATCAGCGGCGCCAGCCAGCACATGGCCGGCTGCGGTGGCAGCAAGAACATCGTGGCGATCAACAAGGACCCGGAAGCGAACATCTTCCGCTTCTCGCGCTTCGGCATCGTCGATGACTACAAGAAGGTGCTGCCTGCGATCGAGGCGGAGCTGACCAAGGCGTTCAGCTAGTCGGCGCAGGGCTCGGGTGGGGCGCCGCTGCCGGCCTGCCGGTCGGCGGCCGCAGGGACGAGCGCCCGAAAATCTAGATGCCTTTGGCCTTGCGCCAGGCGCGGATCTCAGAGGCGTGCTCGAGATCGTGCTCAATAAAGCCGTCGATGAACTCGTCGGCGGAGAGCTGTTTGTCGACCAGGGCATAGCGCTTGTCGGCGCGCTCGGCGTCGGTCATGGCGGCCAGCCGACCGATCAAAAGCAGACGCGCGCCGCGCAGTTCTTGGGTCATCGTCTCGGTGGACTCGCCGGCCAACGACGCGACCGCGGCGCTGTTCATCTCGTCTCCGCTCGGCACGGAGACGGTCTCGCCGCGCTCGAGGGCGGCCAGCGTCTCTTCGGCCCAGCGATCCCAGCCCATGATGTGGCTGAGGGTCTGGCGGATGCTCCAGTCGCCGACGACGCCAGCTTCGTCGAGCAGGTCGTCCTGCAGGCCGCCGAAACTGTGGATCAGTTTCTCGCGTGCATCTTCGAGATCAGCGGTATTGCTCAGAGCTTCGACGGTCATGCGGCCCCCGCTGTGAGAACTTCGGCCAGTGTGACACGCCCGCCACAGGGGGGACGTGTGCATCTATTATCGCGCCCTGCCGGCGGCGGGAGAGTTCCGCGTCGACAAATGCACACGGCAAGTGTCAACGGGCCCACCGCCCCGTCCCGCGAAACCTAGCAACGCCCTCGCCGTCGCCGCTGTGTCGTGTGGCACAGTCGATCTGGCGTGACGGGGTGTTCTGTCACCCATGAGTGGGTTGTTGACCTTGCTGTTTGCCCGTTTTAGCATTTCGCGAGGCTCAGAACGCGCGCTCGGTCTTGCTCGTGGAACGCTCGCTGTGGGCCCTCAGGTGCTCAGCCCTCGCTCGCTCCCACGCTTCAGGGGCGTTCCGCGCGGGGTTTTCGAGCGCGTGCAACGGATCTGGAGTCGTGATGCGATCGATCGGGCTGACTGGCGGGATTGCGTCTGGGAAGTCAACGGTTTCGAAGATCTTGGCGGAGCGCGGCGCTGTCCTGATCGACGCCGACCTGCTCGGCCACCAGACCTATGAGCCCGGCACCGAGACCTTCGCGCAGGTTGTGGCGGAGTTTGGCAACGAGATCGTGGCCGAAGACGGCACGATCAACCGCCAGGTATTGGGCGGTCTGGTCTTTGGCCATCCGGACGGGATGGGACGGCTGACTGGCATCGTCTGGCCCGGTATCCGCGCCTTGGCGGCGGCGGAGCTTGCCCGACTGGACCAGGCGGGGACCGCCGTGGTTGTGCTGGAGGCGGCGGTGATGATCGAGGCCGGCTGGCAAGACATGGTCGACGAGGTCTGGGTGGTGACGGCGCCGCCGGAAGCCGCGCGGGAACGGCTGATGGAACGTAACGGGCTGAGCGCGGAGGATGCGGACAACCGGATAAACTCCCAGATATCGAATAGCGAGCGCATCGAACACGCCGACCTTGTGATCAGTACCGATTGCTCCCTGGAAGAGGTGGCTGGCCGCGTTCACGAAGCGTGGGACGGGCTACAGCATCGAATCGGCGCCGGCGCCTAACCGGCTCGCGTAGAGGACCAACCATGACGACCGCGACGGGACCGCAGACCGAATATCGCTCTTGGGCGGTGGAAGAGTATCGGGCCGAGATAGAGCCGTACTACGTCCCCGTCAACGACGAAATCGATATCTTCAGGGCGGCCTGGGAATCCAAGATTCCCGTCCTGCTCAAGGGGCCGACCGGCTGCGGCAAGACTCGCTTCGTCGAGCACATGGCTTATCACCTCAACCGCTTCGTTCAGGGCGACGACGGCGTGGAGGAGGAGACCAACCTCCCACTCGTGACCGTGGCCTGTCACGAAGACCTGACCGCGTCGGACCTCGTCGGCCGCTACTTGCTGGAGGGGCAGGAGACCATCTGGATCGATGGGCCACTGACGCGCGCGGTCAAGGCCGGGGCGATCTGCTACCTCGACGAGATCGTTGAGGCGCGCAAGGACACGACGGTCCTGATCCACCCGCTGACCGACCACCGTCGCATCCTGCCGGTGGAGAAGAAGTCGGAACTGCTGCAGGCCCGCGATGGCTTCCTGTTGGTGATCTCGTTCAACCCCGGCTACCAGAGCGCCCTGAAGGACCTCAAGCACTCGACGCGCCAGCGCTTCATTTCGATCGAGTTTGGCTACCCGCCGCGCCAAACAGAAGCGGATATCGTGGCGCACGAGTCGGGTGTGGACCCGTCGATCGCGCTGGATCTGGCACGGCTGGGCGAGAAGGTGCGCAACCTCCGCGAGCACGGGCTCAGCGAGGGCGCCAGCACGCGGCTGCTGATCTACGCGGGCAAGTTGATCAAGAGCGGCACATCGCCGCGGCGGGCCTGTCAGGTGGCGATTGCCTGGGCCCTGACGGACGACGCTGAGGTGCAGCGCAGCATCGAAGAGGTCATCACATCGATCTTCGAGGACTAGCCCGCATGTCCGCCACGGTTGCGAGCAGCGGCGAGGGGTTAGGCCGGCGTCGAAGGGGGCGGCGGTGCGGCTAGGCATCGTGTCCGACATTCACGACAACATCCAGGCGTTGGATCAGGCCTTGGACGAGATGGGCGCGATCGACGAGTTGATCTGCGCCGGGGACGCTTGCTACCAGTTCCGCTTTTCCAATCTCGTGGCGCACAGGCTGCGGGAATGTGGTGCCCGGTACGTGCTGGGCAACCATGAGGACATTTTGCTCAGCCCGGCCGGGATCCGAGCGCAGCAGTCGGAGAAGGTCGATCAGGATCTGTTGGAGTGGACGCGAGCGCAGCCTCGCCATCTGCGCACGACGGTGGACGGGAAGCGGCTGCTGATCTTCCACTCGACGCCGTGGGAGCCCTACCAGGACTACCTCTATCCGAACAGCCCCGAGCTGCAGCGGCTGGCCGACCAGGACGCCGACATTCTGATCTATGGCCACACGCATCATCAGCTGGAGACCCGCGTCAACGGGGCGTTGATCATCAATCCGGGCTCCACCGGTGAGCCGCGTGACCCAGGCAACGACTTTCAGGTTTCGTATGCTGTGTTGGATACGCAGACGGAGGCCGTGACGTTCGGGAACTTCCCGGACCCCACCCGCCCTCCCGCGGCAGGCCAGAGCTCAGCAAGAGCCGCACCCAGAGTGCACCCAGAGTGACGGTGGGGTAACAAGCGATGGCAGATCCCCAAGGCGAGCAGTTAGGCCAGACGCGCGAGGCGCTGCGGGCATTCCCGCCGGCCCTGTTGCAGGAGTTCGAGACTGCGCGCAGCGGCCTGAGCGAAGTGCTCTCCGAGCCGGAACTCGACGGCTGGGCTGAAGTGGGCGTGGGTGTGGCGCGTCATTCGTTGCGTTCGTGGGAGGCGGCCAGCGAGTACTTTCGCGCCAGCCCGGAGATGCTGACCCGGCTCGCATTCCCGCGCTTTCGCGAATGGATTGGCACCGGCCAGGAGTTGCTGGAAGCATCGCCCGCCCTGGCGGGTTCGTACTTCCGCTCCAGCCCGGAGGCGCTGGATTACCTCTCGGTCACCCAGGCGAGCGACTGGGGCGAGCAGGGCCGCTCGCTCTACAAGGGCACCTGGAAGTCGGGATCACTGGCGGCACAGTACTTCGAAGTTAGCCCGCAGGTGCTGCCGCAGTTGCCGCTCAGCCAGATGCGCCTCCTGGTCGAGGTAATCGACTCGCTGGCCAGCCACTCCTACGAGCTGGCCAGCGCTTGTCTGACGATGTCGCCCAAGGTGTTGGAACAGCTCGATCGGCCGGACCGGGCGCCGTTCCTGGAGTTCGGCTCGGTCGTCGCCAACACGGCCTGGGTGGACGCCCGGGTCTACTTCGAGCGCGGTCCCTCGCTCGTGCGGCAGGTGCATCCGCAGCAGCGAGCGCGCTATCTGGCGTTGGCGGGGCGCGTGGCGCTCAACGTCGGTCGCCTGGGGCATCCCTATTTCATGGAAGCGGCCTCGGCGCTCGCCGAGGTCGAGAAGGATTCCCACCGCGAGCTGCTGGAGCTGGCTGAGGGAATCGTGCCGCAGTCCGGAATCGCTGCGATGGAGTTCGTCAAGGCGAGCCCGTCCGTCCTGCGACGGCTGCGCCCCGAGGACCTGCCGCGCTGGCAGGAGAAGGGGCTCAAGATCCTCAGCCAAAGCGTCGACGGCGGAGAGGCGTTTTTCCGCCTGGAGTCGTCGAAGGGCGAGGAGATCATCGAGTCGCTCTCGTCGCGCGTCGAGCTGGATCGGGTCAGCGAGCTGATCCGGATGTACGCCAAGGCGCTGACGGGCCATGACGTCTCGGTGCAGACCGTCGAGAACTTGACCGAGAAGGGCGTGGGCTGGGTCAATGAGGCGGCGCCTACGACTGAGGGCACCGCGATCTATCTGCCGCCGATGGTGGAGAAGTACCAGAACAAGGAAGACAACTTCGCCGTCTACAAGGTTTTCGCGACGCATCAGGCGGCGCGCCTGGAGTTCGGCTCGTTCAAGTTTGACTTCGACGCGCCCGGTGGCGTCTTCAGCGACGAGGGGCGTCACGAGAGTCAGCCCGTCGTTCCGCCGCAGAAGAGCGAGGCCGATGGTGACGGAGAGGCCGAGGGCGACCGTGCCGTGACGGGGCCGATCACCGCGATGGAGCGCTTCTTCGACCTGTTCGAGGATCGCAAGCTGGCGCACGATCTCTTCACCATCGTGGAAGACACCCGCATCGATACGACCGTGAAGCGGGAGTACGCCGGGATCCGCAAGTCGCTGCAGCGCTTGCAGGAGGAGGCGATGGAGCGGCGGCGTCCGGTCGACGAGATGCCGGCGCGCGAGGCGATGGTGGAGAACCTGCTGCGCGCCAGCCTGGACGCGCACTCGGCGATCCGCTGGCCGCGCGAACTGGCGCCGCTGATGAACGAGCCGCTCGGTGTGCTCGATCAAATTCGCGGGGACGCGGCGACGGTCGAGGATTCGGCCGAAGCGACTCTGCAGCTCTATCGTTGGTTGTCGCGCGTGCCCAACGTGGAACTCGACTCGCCCGACTGGGACGACCTCGACCTCCCGCAACAGATGGAGGGCGAGGACGAGGAAGGCGAGATGATGCCGGGCATGCAGGGTGGCGACTCTATGGAAGAGTCGTCCATGCCGGCCCAGCCGGGCAGCCAGGAGCAGCCGTACGAGAGCCCGGACCCGGTCGACTTCCGCGGCGATTTCAAGCCGGAACTCGTGCAGTTGCTGATGAAGCTCAAGGCGCAGGAAGGCACGGGCGATCAGCCTCCGGTGCCGCTGACCAAGGAGCAACTGCAGGAGCTGCTTGAGAAGAGCGTGGAGATCTCGATCAACGAGATGGTGGATGGCGAGTTGGCCGACTCATCCGGCATGTTCCTCGACAACCTGATGAAGGAAGTCGAAGCCGCACAGCAAGCCGCACAGCAAGCGCAACAGAAGCAATCCGGCGAGGAGATGGGTGGGGAAGAAGACGACAGCCCACTGGCCGAAGAGCCCGAGTCGTTCTTCTATGACGAGTGGGACTTCCGCGCCAACGACTACAAACCGCGCTGGTGCCGCGTGCAAGAGCAGCGGATCGAGAGCGGTACGACCGACTACTACGACGAGACGCTGCGCGCGAACTCCGCGCTGGTGCGCGAGACGCGTAAACAGTTCGAGTTGCTGCGGCCGGAGATGTTCCGCAAGATCAAACGCTTGCCAGACGGCGAAGACTTCGATCTGGACGCGGTGATCGAGTGGTACGTGGAGCGCATCGCCGGGGCGGCGTCGGAACAGAAGCTGTTCTATCGCCGTAACAAGGTGGAGCGCGATGTCGCGGTGGCGTTCCTGCTGGACATGTCGGCCTCGACCGACGAGGAGATCCAGAAAACACAACACCGGGCCGGCGACGATGATCAGTTCGACGACGACCCGCGCAAGTACCTGAGCTGGTGGGCCCAGCGACGCGCGCAGGAGGCGAAGAATCCCGGCAAGCGCATCATCGACCTTGAGAAAGAGGCGGTGGTCCTGCTGATCGAGGCGTTGGAGACGATCGGCGATACCTACGGGGTCTACGGCTTCAGCGGGTACGGGCGCGACAACGTCGAGTTCTACGTGATCAAAGACACCGAAGAGGTCTTCGACGACAAGATCAAGAAGCGGGTCGACAAGATCAGCCCGGTTCGGTCGACGCGCATGGGCCCGGCGATCCGGCACACCATCGCGAAGCTGAAGGCCACGGGCGCCAAGATCAAGATCTTGGTCCTGATCTCCGACGGGCGCCCGCAGGACCATGGCTACGGGCGCGACCGCACCGAGAAGGAATACGCCATCCACGACACCAAGATGGCGCTGACGGAGGCACGCCGCGAGGGCATGACGCCGTTCGCGCTGACCGTTGATCGTGCCGGCCACGACTACTTGCAGCAGATGTGCACCGACATGGGCTACGAGGTGGTGGCCGACATCGAGTCGTTGCCGCGCCGCCTGCCGACGCTGTACCGGACGCTGACGCAGTAGCGGGCGGATCCGCGCTTTTCCTGCTGATTCGGGAGGCGGTCGTGTCGATCGTCGATCATCGTCGCCATTCGCTGCGGGCCAAACCGGGTCACGATTTGAACCAGGCCGGGGTGGCGCTGGCGCGTCGAGTTGGGGCGGGCGAGTTCGGGGCCGTGCCGGCTTACGACCTAGTGATCACGAGTACGGTGTCGCGCGCCTTCCAGACCGCCATCGCGATGGGCTTCGCGGTCGACGAGCAGTACGACGAGTTCGCCACGATGGGCGCCGCAGTCTTCGCTGAGTGTCGTTGGCCCTGTCCGATCGGCGGAGCGGCACGGGTGCTGCTCGGCAGCGGACCGGCCGCGGAGTACGCCACCTGGCAGGCGGAGCTGCTGACGGAGATCGCGCGGCGTTTGCCCGACGATGGCGCCGCGCTCGTGGTCTCACACGGCGGCATCGTCGAGGCCGGCGCCGTCGCGCTGGTGCCAGACGCCGACCATGAGTCGTGGGGCGAGGCAATCGGCTACGTGGAGGGGGTGCGGCTGCATTTCGATAGAGAGCGCTGCAGCCGGGTCGAGATGCTGCGGGTGCCGCCCAGCGAGTACCTCGTCGAGAACTAGCTCAGCCGAATCAGGAGTTGGCCGTCGGCGTTGCGCTCCTCAGCGACGACGCCCGCTTCCAGCAAGGCATCGATGTGGCCCACGATCTCGCCGGTGGCTTGCCAGAGCCGGCCGTCGGGCAGGTGCGGGAAGAACTTGAGCAGCACTGCGTAGGGCGTGAGTGGGCCGGCGCGGAGAAAGCGCCGGATGCGGTCCTGGCGTTTGCGATGGTGCTCGAGCGTGCGCTCGATGATCGGCGCGACTTCGGGCACGTATTCGCCATGACCGGGATAGAGATGGCTGGCACCGAGCTCGCGCACCTTCTCCATCGATCTCGTGAACGCCGGCAGACTGCGGAAGCGGGTCTCGCTGCCGTCCGTTGCGAAGTGGATGCCTGGGTTGGGCGTGACGTGCGGCAGTAGTTGATCACCGCTAAAGAGCGCGCCGGTGGCGGGTTCGTAGCAGACGGCGTTGCCCGGGGTGTGGCCGGGCGCTTCGATGAAATGGATCGTCCGCTCGCCGACGTTGAGCACGTCCCCGTCGCTGAGGACGTGCTGGGGTTGGAAGGGGGTTCCCCGGATCATCCCGGGCCAGCGCTCGCGTCGTGTGCGACGCGCTGGCTTCGCGTCCTTGGTCTCGGGCAGCCGTTCCGTGTCGGGTTCCGCCGTTGCGGTCTCGCCCCCGGCCGATGGTTGGGGCGCCGCGATCGCCTTGCGAAACGCCTCGCGCATGCGACGACGGCCCTCGCGGAAGTTGGCAATCCGATCCGGCGGAACCCCACTGTCGGCCATCAGCGCGAAGACCAGATCCGACTGAAAGCCGATCACCTGGTCGCCCTGGGCGAAGCGCGGAAACTCGGCTTCGGAGCCGAAGATCGTCCGACCCCGCTCCTGCCAGCGCGCCGCTAGCCCGCAGTGGTCGATGTGGGCGTGCGTAATGACGATGCCCCAGATCTCGGAATCGCCCAGGCCGGCGGCGTCGAGTTGAGCCTGGAGCGCATCCCAGGCGCCGTCGTAGTCAGGCCCGGCGTCGATCAGCAGGACGCCCTCGGACGAGGGCAACGCGTAGATCCAATTATCGCCCAGGGCGATCGGGAGGACGTTGTGCTCTGTCAGCATGCGGCTAGCGTCGCCGGGCGAGCCGCGCCAGGCAACCGCCGGCCCGTCCGTCTACTCCGAGCCAGCGGAACGCCCGACCCAGTAACGATGGCGGACGACCCAGGCCAGTGGCGTGACGCCCAGGAGCGCGACGACGGCCATGCCGAAGGCGGCGCCAAACGACAGGTCAATGCCGCGCCAATCGTAGTTGTCCATGTACTCGCCGAGGACCCCGGCGTAAATCACGAGCGCGAGCAAGCCAAACCCCGCACTGGCGAGCCACCAGGTGACTCGTTGCTGGACGGTTTCATCGCGGTCCGCGCGCCGGGCTGGTGTCCACGCGAAGAAGCGACGGTTGTAGACCAAGGCCACCGGCAGTGTGCCGTAGACCAACGTGACGGCGATCGCGCCAGTGGCGGCGCCGGTGACGGCGCGGCGGTCGAACAGTTCGAAGAGCGTGCCGAACCCGTTGACCCAGTTCACGAGCGCGACGACGACGGCGATCATGGCGGCTAGTGCGAATCCGACGTCGCGCACGACGCGCTGCGGCGACCAGCCGAGTGCGCTCGCGTTGGGCTCGGGCGGTCCACCCTCGGGTGGTTGTCCGCCGGTCTGGGTGGCGGGCGTCGACTCCGCCTCCGCCTGGTCGGCAGCGAAGCTGGGCAGTTGCGCGAAGAATCCGATCGCCCGTCGCCAGCGAAGATGGCTGGGTGCCGAGCTGAGCTCGTCGTGCAGGGTCCAGCGCACGGTCGTGGCGCCCGGAGGGGAAGAGCCGCAGCCACGTCGCGAGCCAGGCACGACCGAAGATGCCGATGACCAGGAGATTTAGCGTCGAGTGGACCGGCGCGGGCCAGGATTCGCTGCGGATGATGGGGTGGACGGCTCATGCCGATCCCTCCACGAATGCGCGCGGACTGGGGCTGAGCAGCGCGCGCTCGGTGGTGAGCTCGGCCCGCCCGGTGGGGCTGATCTGGACCATGCGGCGGGGGTGCGAGGCGCTGTGGTCCCAGCACGCGTCGACGAAGCCGTCGCGCTGCAGCGCTGCTAGCGCCGCGTAGACCGAGCTTCGCCCCATCTGGCCGATCTGGTCCGCGACGTCGATCCCGGCCAACTCGCCGGGCCGGCCGGCCAGGAAGTCCAGGACCAGGTACTGGTTCTTGGCGAGTCCCATCGGTGGCTCCTCAGACTGGACTCGGCACGATGGTTGTGCCGGTTGATCTAGAACGATCCAAGTATTGGAATGATCTAGCGATTTGTCAAACGCTGTTGGCTCGGCTGAGACGGTGCGAGGCCACCGCGTGGGCGCGGCGGGCCTAGCGGGCCGTGCGCAGCGGTTCGCCAAGGGCGGCGCGGCGAATCAGCGTCAGTGAACTGGTGACGGCGCGGTTCTTGATCGCCTCGCGGGTCTGGGCGAAGACGTAGCCCGCGTGGGCGGAGTCGGTTGGCGTTTCGATACCGATGTGGGTCGTGCCTACTGGCTTGCCGCCATGCGGCTCCGGCCCGGCCACGCCGGTGATGCCCACGCCGATGTCGGCGCCCATCTCCTCGCGCACGGCGTGCGCCATCGCCCGGGCCGTTTCCTCCGAAACGACGCCGTGCTCCAGGATCACCTCCGCCGGGACGCCATAGCGCTGCTTGGCTTCCTCGCTGTAGGTGACTAAGCCGCCCATGAAGTAACTGCTGGAGCCCGCGACATCGGTCAGCGTGCTGGCAAGTAGCCCGCCGGTGCACGATTCCATCACCGCGATGGTCATGCCGTTGGTCTTGAGCAGGTCGCCGATCGACCCCTGCAGCGTGTCGTCATCCGTTCCCCACACGGACGTGCCGAACAGCTCGCGGATCTGCTGCTCGACCGGGTGGATCAACAGCTCGGCCGCCGCTTCGTCCGGCGCCTTGGCGGTGAGCCGGAGATGGACACCGTCACGCTTGGCATAGACGCCGATGGTGGGGTTGGCGGACTTGAGCAGCGGCCCCGCCATTTCGTCGACGGTTCCCTCACCCACGCCAACCGTCTTGATCGTGCGGCTGACGATGACTTCCTCGTGACTGCGTTCCCGCAGCCGCAGTGCCACGTCGTTGTCCCACATGCCGGTCATCTCGGCCGGCGGGCCGGGCATGGCGACGACGATCTTGCCGTCACGCTCTACCCACCAGCCGGGCGCGGTGCCGCGCGGGTTGGGGATCGCCTCGCCCGACGGGATCACGGTGGCTTGCTTGATGTTTTTCTCGGGCATCTCAGCACCGCGGCGCTGGAAGAAGCCGCGCAGCGTGGCCTCAAGTTCCGGCACCACATAGGCCTCTTCCCCAAAGGCGTCCGCGATGGCGTCACGGGTGACGTCGTCCTCGGTCGGTCCGAGGCCGCCGGTCAGCATGACAAGGTCGGAGCGCGCCATCGCGGTCTCGATCAGCTCGCGCAAGCGGTCGCGGTTGTCGCCGATCTGGTGCATGTAATAGAGGTCGATGCCGAGCGCAGGCAGGCGCGAGGCGATGAAGCGGGAGTTAGTGTCCTGGATGTCGGCCAGCAGGATCTCGGTCCCGATCGATATGATTTCAGCGCGCATCCCAGCCTCGTTCCTCGCCTAGGTTCCTGACGCGATCGAGCCTTCCGCGGCTCGCTCTGGACACTGAGGCTTTCACGCCGGACGGGCTGCGAGCAAGCGCCAATAGAGAGAATCGCTGATACGCTACGGACCCCGCCTGCCGTTGCATCAGCTTGAATTCAGGACTAGCCAGTGCCCGACTCCGATAGCGCCGCGCCCACGCTTGCCCAGGCTTCGCTCAGCGATGTCGCGACGGCGGCCGATACCATTCGGCAGAGCGTGGCCCGGGTGATCGTGGGCAAGGACCAGGTGATCGACCACGTCTTGGTGGCGCTCCTCTCTGAGGGGCACATTCTGCTGGACGACGTGCCGGGCCTCGGCAAGACGATGCTGGCGAAGTCGCTGGCGCGCTCGTTGGGTCTGCAGTTCCGTCGCATCCAGTTCACGCCCGACTTGATGCCGGCCGACATTTCCGGGATCAACATCTACAACCAGAAGAGTGGCGAGTTCGAATTCCGCGCCGGGCCGCTGCTCGCGCAACTCGTGCTGGCCGACGAGATTAACCGCGCCAGCCCGCGCACGCAGTCGGCCTTGCTGGAGGCGATGGAGGAGCGACAGCTCACCATCGAGGGCGAGACCCTGATGATGCCGCGCCCGTTCCTCGTCATCGCCACGCAGAATCCCGTCGAGCTGGAGGGCACGTTCCCCTTGCCCGAGGCGCAGCTCGATCGCTTCCTGCTGCGGCTCAGCCTGGGTTACCCCACGCCGGAGGAGGAGGACGCCATCCTCGTCCGCTTCGAGCGGGCCCAGCCGCTGGAGGAGTTGGTGCCGGTCGTCGATGGGCCGCGGTTGCTGGCGCTGGGCAAGGCGGTGGAACAGGTGCAGGTGCACGAACGGGTGCGCAGCTACATCGTGGCGCTGGTCCAGGCGACGCGCGACGAGGATGCCTTCGACCTGGGCGCGAGCCCACGCGGCTCGCTCGCCCTGCTGCGTACAAGCCGCGCGTTGGCCGCCATCCGTGGGCGGGACTACGTCCTGCCCGACGATGTGCAGGAGATGGCGCCCGCGGTGCTGCCACATCGCATGCGCTTGTCGACCCAGAGCCGCCTGCGCTCCGGCACGACGGACTCCGTGCTGGCGGAGTTGCTGCAGCGGGTGCCGGTTCCGATCGAAGCCTAGCCATGGCGCTGTTCTCCCCGGGCGGTGGTCAGGGCCTGGAGGAGCGGGTGGACGCTCGGTTAGAGAAGCGGCAGAAGCGCCGTCGCGATCTTTCGCGCTTTGTTGAACCGCAACAGAACCGCGCGCTGCGCGAGAGCTGGGTGATCGCGTCCCTGCTGCTGGTCCTGATCGGCGTCGCTGCCGACGAGGTGATCGTGGCGCTGGTGGGCGCGGCGATCTTCGTCGCGGGCTGGTTGGCGCGGCTCTGGGGACGCTGGTCGCTGCGCTTGGTCGAGACGTCGCAGGAGTTGTCCCAGACGCACGCCTTCGTCGGCGAGGCGATCGAATGGCGGGTCCGGATCGAGAACCGCAAGCTGCTGCCTCTGCCCTGGTTAGAGCTGCGCCTGTCGCTGCCGCCGGTGCTGGCGCCGAACAACCGTCGGCTTTCCTTCACCAATGGCAGCGACGAGGCCATGATCGACCGTCGCACGAGCATGCGCTGGTACGAGCGCATCGTGTGGACGTACAAGATCCCGCTCGTCGCGCGCGGGTTCTACCAGTTCGGCGAGACGCGTTTGCGCTCCGGCGATCTGTTTGGGTTCTTCACGCGCCAGCGGGAAGATGCCCGCGTGCAGAAACTTTGGGTTTATCCCGAGACCGTGCCGCTGGACGTGTTGGAGATCCCGCTGTACCACCCCTACGGCGAGACGGCGGGCGGCCAGCCGCTGTTCGAAGATCCCACACGACTGAAGGGCTTGCGCGACTACCGCGGCGGCGACCCACTCAAACGGGTTGATTGGAAGGCGACGGCGCGTCACCACAAGCTGCAGAGCCGGATCTACGATCCGTCGAGCAATCCGCAGATCGTGATCGCGCTCAACGTGACCACGGTGCCGGAGCCGTATCAGGGTTTCATTGCGGAGATCTATGAGCAGTCGATCTCCGTGGCCGCGACGCTGGCCACGGCCTACGCCGACGAGCAGTTGCCCTTCGGTCTCATCTCCAATTGCTCGTTCCCAACAGAAGATTCGACCATCCGGGTACCGGCCGGGCGCAGCGATCGCCAGTTGCTGACCGTGCTGGAGGCTCTGGCGATGGTGGACTCGTTCACGCTGGTGACGATGGATCGGCTAGTGGACGAAGAGGCGCGTCGCCTGCCGCTGGGCAGCACGATCGTGCTCATCACGGCGCTCACTCCGCCACGCCTGGCCGAGGCGTTGCGGCGCGTGAAGCAGCGCGGCCACCAAGTCGCGGTGATCTACTTGGGCATCCTGGATCCGCCGGAGGAGTTCGGCGGCGTGCCGGTGCAGGATGTGCGGGCGGCCTTGGACGGGATCGCGTTCACCCGCGTCGATGGGCGTTCGCTCAAGCGCAAGGATCTTGAGTTCCGGCCCGAGTTGGAATCCGAGCAGATGGGCAGAGGTGCTGCAGCGGGGAACGGTGACCGTCCCGACCCGGGAGCGGGACGGGGGCAGCGGCAAGAATCTCAGGTGGGGGCTCGCGAAAGCGCTTGGGCGCGCCCCGGGACAGGCCAGTCCAACCGTGACGGCCCCAGCACGCACGGTGGGCCCTGAGATGGCGGACGCTCAGTTGAGCGACGTCGCCCCCAAGCCCGCGCGATCCGGCGTCGACTTCGAGAATTGGACGCTGAGCGTCGCGACCCTCGTCGTCGAGGCGATGCCGATCGTCGTGATCGTGGCGGTGATCGGCAAGATCCCCGGGAACCACTCCGAGACTCTTTCCGCTTGGGGGGTGCTGGGCTTGATGGCCGTCGCGATGTTCGCGACCCGTTGGCTGGCACAACGCGAGATCTCGAACACGCAGCGGTGGGTGCTGGGCGCGCTGCTGACGGTCGTCGCGTTGCAGATCGTCGGCCGCCTGGATCTTTCGGAGTCGCTGCGGGTTTGGGATTTCGGCTGGATCGGCGATCTGAGCGAGCCCGATAGCGATGCCTTTCGCAAGTTCGGCCGCGTCGATCATACGATCGACGGCGTCCTCCTCTTCTTCATCTGGTTCCGCGGCGTCCTGCTGGGGACGGCCAACGTGGAGGAGCGTGGGCTGCAGGGGCCCATCGCGTTCGCGGCCGTCGCGTTTGCGGCCGGATTCGTTGGCGGTAACGATTTTGGCATCGAGGGCACGGTCCGGCTCGCGGCGCTGACCTACGTCATGGTCGGTTTGGCGGTGATCGCCTTCCGCGCGGCGAGCCGGGCGAAGGTGGAGGTGACGGGCTCGTTCCGCGCCACCAGTCTCACCTTCATCGCGACACTCGGCCTCGTCTGGGCCGCGGTTGCGATTTTCATGCTGATCGTGTTGCTGGTGATCGCCGGGATCGCCGGGACCGGCGTCGCGGAGCCCGTGCTGGAGGTGCTGGGCGATGGGTTGGGCTATGTCTTCCTCGGCATCGCCTATTTGCTCTGGCCGCTGGCCTGGCTGATCGATCTGATCGTTCCGGACAATCCGCCTGAGCAGGCGTTGGAGTTACCGGAGTTCAATTTCGACGACGAAGGCGAAGGGCTGCCGGGGGAGGAGTCGCTGGAGGGCGAGTCCTCATCGGCCGGTGCCGTGCTCGTGCGCGTCTTCGGCGCGATCGGGCTGGTGGTGGTGTTCGCCATCCTTGTGGTGGCGCTCTTCCGACGTTTCGGCGCCCGTCCGGCTGCGGCCGATGAAGAGCGTGACTCGCTCTGGAGCGAGGCGAACGTGCTGGATGACTTGAAGGGCGCGTGGCGGAACCTGCGCAACCGGTTTCGCCGCTCGGCCGGTGTCGGCGAGGGCGACTTGCCCGTGGCGCGGCTCTACTTCGAGGTGCTGGCCGACGCGGAGCGACGCGGCAATGTCAGGCCGATCGCCCGCACGCCGCTGCAGTTTGCGACCGTCCTCCGTTCGCAGTACGGCTCGGACGTGCCGGCCGAAATCTCTGAGCGCTTCTCCCGACTGCGCTATGGCGGCGTGGATTCGCCGCATGCAGACGTCGCGCGCCTGGAAGAGGCGTGGCTGCTGTTGGAAGAACAGCCTTGAGCGGATCAGGCAGCAAGCTCCTATGACCCGATGATGCGAAGTCTGCCTTGCGGGTCGCGGGCGACGCGCGGCAGCGCTGATTCGACATCGAGTGCGGCGGCGAAGTCGAGGTCGGCTTGCAGGCCGAGCTGGCGCAGAGTGCCGGCGTGGGGTGCGTCGGCGAAGGCGTCTGCCGCCGTCGCGTAGGAGTCGTGGATGCGGATCGCTAGGCGAGCTCCCGCGGCCAGTTCCAGGGTCGGTTCCAACGAAATCAACTGCGCGACCAGCGCCCCAGCCGTGTAGGCATCCTCGACGGATGGGCGGCTGCCGCCGCCGTCCCCGCTGCAGACGATCGCGAGATCGTTCGATGTCGCCAGCGCCGTCTGCGCCGCGGCAAGCCGGTTGCGCAGGCAGGCGACGAGGATTCGCTCGGCCGCGCCGGCCCGCTCTAGGGCTTGTGAGCCGTTACTCGTCGACTGCACCAACGTCCAGCCGCGCACGTTGAGCGTGGCGAACTCGGCCGGCGAGTTGCCGTAGTCGAAGCCCTCGGCCGGGAGGCCGCCGCGCTCGCCGATAAGTTTCGCGTCGAGGTCCTGCGCCAGCTGGCGGGCCGCATCCAGCGTCGCGACCGGGTAAACGGCGACGGCGCCGCCGGAGATGAGCGTGGTGATCACGGTCGTCGCGCGCAGGGTGTCGATGACTAGACACGTCGTGCCCGCGAGCAGGTTGGGCGGTGGCGGCGTGAAGTGGACTTCCACCTGGCCGGTGTTGGTCATGCCCACATCGTGACCGGCGCTCCGGCGAGCGACAAGCCGAGTGGGCGGCTCAGGCGGCCTGGACGGGCGGGCTAGACTGAGCGCATGACGTTCCGCGAGAAACTGCGAGCCGCCTCGAACCGGAACGACTCGTTGCTCTGCGTGGGGCTTGATCCGCAACCCGCCTTCATGCCGATCGATGACGTGGAGCGGTTCTGCCGCACGATCATCGAGGCGACGCAGGATCTGGTCTGTGTCTACAAACCGCAGTCGGCATTCTTCGAGGCCTACGGCCGCGAGGGCTGGGACGCCCTCAAGGCGACTATCGACGCCGTGCCGGACGAGATTCCCGTACTGCTGGACGCCAAGCGGGGCGACATCGGCTCCACCGCGGAGGCCTACGCCAGCGCCGGTTTCGACTATTTCGGGGCCGACGCCATGACGGTCAACCCGTACCTGGGCGCGGACAGCGTGGCGCCGTTTCTGGCCCGGCCGGATCGGACCGCGTTCGTGCTTTGCCGCACGTCGAATCCCAGCGCGCCCGACATGCAGGACCTCAGCACCACGCGCGACGGGCAGGAGGACGTCCAGCCGCTGTACATGCGCGTGGCGGATCTGGCGAACGAGTGGAATCAGCCGCACGGGAACGTGGGGCTCGTGGTGGGAGCCACCTATCCGGACGAGCTGGCCCAGATCCGCGCACGTTGTCCCGATCTGCCGATCTTGCTGCCGGGTATCGGCGCGCAGGGCGGCGACTTGGAGGGCTCTGTCGCGCGCGGCCTGGACGCGCAAGGCGGCGGTCTGATGCTGAGCGCATCGCGCTCGGTGTTATACGCGTCGGATGGAGACGACTTCGCGCGGGCCGCCCGCGACGCCGCGCTGGAACTGCGCGAGGCGATCAACGCGGCCCGCCGCGAGCCGACTGCTGAGTCCTCGGGCGGGGCTGGCGGCGGTCGGCACTGATCGCGGGGTACCGATGGCAATCGTCGACTTCCGGGTGGACGACGTCGTGGCGCTGCGCAAGCGCCATCCCTGCGGCGGCTTCGAGTGGCGGGTCTCTCGCATCGGTGCCGACATCGGCCTGGTCTGCACGACGTGCAACCGTCGGGTCATGCTGGCGCGGCCCGTCGCGGAGAAGCGGCTGAAGAACTTCGTCTCGCGCGGCGCGGCGAGCGCCCCGCCCGACCCAAGCGCTGCGTCGTCGGGCGAGACCGGTGCCTGACGAGGCCGTCATTCAGAACGACGGGGATCTGCCGCCCGTCCATCTCAACTCGGACTTCCGGGTGCTCTGGCTGGCACGCACGCTGGGCCAAACCGCGGGCAATACGGCGCAGTTCGGTTCGCTGATCGTCATCGTCCAGGAGACGAATTCCGGACTGCTCTCCAGCGTGGTCGTCCTCAGTTGGGTTTTGCCTGCTGCGGTCGTCAGCTTAGGTGCCGGACTGATCGTTGATCGGGTGCGGAAGACCTGGCTGCTGGCGGTGGCCAATGCACTGCGCGCGACGGCCTGCTTCGTCTTCATCGCTTCGGGGCAGGGCACCGAAGAGGTCTTCGGTCTCATCCTGGTCTTGGCGGCGCTGGGACCGTTCGTGGGGCCGGCTGAGTCCGCGCTGGTGCCCACGCTGGTACGGTGCGAGAACCTGACGGCGGCCAACGCGTTCCTCAACTTCATGCGCTAAGTGGCCCAGGTGGCGGGCCTTGTCGTGCTGGCGCCCGCCCTGACGAGCACGGTCGGTGTCGACGCGCCCTTCGTCACCACGGGCGCCCTTTTTTTGGCGGCGTCGGTCTACTCGGCTGTGATCCCGATTGGTGTGCGGCACATCGAGGAGGAGCGCCAGATCGAGTTCCCGGATGGGGACGCACGCCCGCGCGCCCGCGGCTTGCGCGAGGCACGCGACTTCCTGCGCGACCACCACGATGTGTGGCAGGCGGTCGTCCAGCTTGCGCTGGTCGCCGCAACCATGCCGCTGCTGCTGGCCCTCGCGCCGCTCTATCTGACCGACACGCTCGATCAGGACGTCGATCACATACCAGTCGTGGTCTTGCCGGCCATCGTCGGTCTGCTCCTGGGTCTGCGGCTGGTCAGTGGGATCGCGCGCGATCGCGGCACTGGCACGCTGGGCACGATCGGTCTGGCGATCTTCCTCGCGGGCGTCGTCGCGCTGTCGCTGATCGATGTTCTGGACGAAGCGCTCGACACGGCCTTGGGCCTGGGCCGCCGCGATCTTGGGTTGTTCGAGCTGAGCTCGGCCTCCCAGATAGTGATGATCATCCTGTTACCAATGGGCTTCGCCTTCTCCTTGGTCAATGTGGCCGCCAATGCCATCCTGAATACGCGGGTGCCGGTTCGCATGCAGGGACGGGTTTTTGCCCTGCAGACCCTCGTGGCGGGGGTGGCGGCGATCCCCCCGTTGTTGACGGGTGGGGCGCTGACGGAGGTTCTGGACGTGCGCGTCGTGCTGGGTCTCACGCCGGTGCTGCTGGTCTTTGCCTGGACCTGGGCTCGTTGGGGCAGTCCCGATCCGCGGGAGGCCTGGCATCGACGCCGGACCCAGAGGTCGCTGACATGAGATGCTCGCGATGAGCAGCACGCATGAGAACTAAGCGCTGGCGCATTTTCGGCGGCGACGAGGATGGCTCGGAGGCCGGACGCTCGGCCGACCCGGCGCCGGGGGGCGAGCGGCCGGACGAGGATGCGTTCTCCTTAGAGGACGCGGGCTTGCACCTCTCGTCGGCAGGCGAGGGCGGCGCTCTGCCGCCCGGGCTGTTCAGCAACCGCCAGTTCGTGGCGCTCTGGGCAGCGCAGGGGATCTCGCAAACGATCAACACCGGACTGCAGTTCGTGCTGTTGATCCTGATCGTCGATCGCTTCGAGAGCAGCATCGCTGGGTCGGGTCTGATCGTGGCGATGGCGGCGCCGCCCGTCGTCTTTGGTTTGATCTCGGGGGTCGTGGTCGACCGCTACGACAAGCGCAAGGTGTTGATGGTGACGAACGCCATCCGCGCCGTTGTGACGGGGCTGTTGGTCTTCGCCGACGTGTCAGTGGCTTCGATCTATGCGGTCGCCTTCGTGACCTCTACGATGGGGCAGTTCTTCCTGCCGGCCGCATCGGCTTCGGTTCCGGCCTTCGTTCCCCGCGCGCAGTTGCTTTCGGCCAACTCGGTCTTCCAACTGACCACGGTCACTGCCCAACTGGTGGGCATGGTGATGGTCGCGCCGCTGATGCTGAAGCTGTTCGGATTTGAGGCGTCGTACATCATCGCGGCGGTTCTGATCATGCTGACGGTGCCGCTACTGTTCTGGGTGCCACCGCTGCCGCCGGAGCGAGGCTTTGAAAGCGAGTCCTGGCGACACCGGGCCCGCTCCGTGCCCGGCGAGCTGCGCGAGGCCTGGGGCATCATCCGTCGCGACCGGCTGACCACCTTGGCGATGCTCCAGCTCTCCGCCGGGGGCCTGTTGCTGTTCATGTTCGCGCTGCTGGTGCCACGCTTCGTCAAGGATGTCTTGCTACAGGACCCCGACGACTCCGTCTTCATTTTCTGGCCGGTGGGCCTGGGCGCGATCATGGCGCTGCGCTTGCTGATCGTGCTGGGGAGGCGATATTCGCCAACCGGGATTGTGACGGTGGGACTCTTCGGCCTGAGCCTCGCCATCGCGGCGATGGGAGGAGTCGACTTCCTGGTGGACTTCCTGCAGGAGCAGCAGCCGTGGGATCTGCTGGGGCCGGATCAGGTTTTGGGCACGTCGTTGTTGGTCTTCGTCGCAGTGATCTTGGCGTTTCCGATGGGCATTGCCTACGCGATGATCAATGCGCCGGCGCAGACGGTGTTGCACGAACGGGCGCCGGCTGACATGCGGGGTCGGGTCTTCTCCGCCCAGCTGATGCTGGCCAACGCCGTCTCGATGGTCGCCCTGGTGGGGATCGGGGGGCTGACGGACGCGATCGGTGTGGCTAGCGTGCTGTTTGTGGTCGCCGGTATGACGCTGCTGATGGCGTTGTTCAGCGTCTACATGCGAAGGCTGGCGGCGCAGGATCCACCGGCCTTGCTGGACCGGCTAGGCAGCGCGGGCGAAGCGGAAGAGCCGTAACCGGAAATCGTTGCGCAGCCTGCAGGGGCTGCGTATCCTGGCTTCTGCCGGGATGGCGCGCCTGAGGTGTCTTCGGTCGCGGGTACACACGGCGCGTCCGCGTAGGGGCGGGCCTTATCTCACCCCGGCTACACGGACTCCGCACATGCAAGAGATGATCATCGAAGCGATCCGCGTCTCCCTGATGAACTACAACCGCGTGGTCATCCTCAAGGAGAAGGACAGCAACCGCTTCTTGCCGATCTGGATTGGGGCGGCGGAGGCGGACGCAATTACGCTCAAGCAACAGGGCGTCAAAGTCAGCCGCCCGATGACGCACGACCTGCTGGCTAACGTGATCGGTGAACTCGGCTCCAGCGTGCAGCGGATCGTCGTTAGCGCCATCAGCGATGACACGTTCATCGCCCGCATCTATCTCACGCGCAACGGCGAGGACCTCCAGATCGACTCGCGCACGAGCGACGCGATCGCGCTGGCGGTGCGGACGGACGCCCCGATCTTCTGCGAGGACGAGGTGCTCGACCAGGCGGGGGTCGTGCTGGACGAGGACGGCTCCATCGTCGACGCGGGCGGCGAGTCCCCGGCGCGGCGGCTGCCCGTTCGGGAAGAGGAACTCGAAGGCATGTCGGCCTTCCGCGACTTCATCGATGGCCTCGATCTGGACGATTTCGGCGAGAGCTAGAGGCCCGTTTCGTGCGCGGCAGCAGGCGCGCGAGGCCGACTTTTGTAGCCGATTGTACGCAGTTGGACTTCCGGGGATTCCGTTGTTGCTACTGGGGGCTCGTGATAGCCTTCCCGAGGTTTTAACGGGTCCCTTTAGGGGGCGGCAGTGCGAAATCAACTGCGGCCCGCCCTTGGTTTACTGGGGATTGGTTGGTATTTCGTCACCAGCATCGTGCTGGGCGTGCTCGGTGGGCTCTGGCTCGACAATGAGCTGAATGCGGAGCCGTTGTTCGTCCTGCTGGGGCTTGTCCTGGGGCTGACCGCAGCCGCCTGGGGTACGTACCGGCTCTTGCGCGATGTCCTGCGAGAGGGTCGTGGGTCCTGACGAAACCGCCCTTCCACCCGGCGCCCACGGGAAAGCGCGGAGCGGAATGAACACGAAGCTCGCACTGTTTGGCGCATTCGTGCTGATCATCGTGGGATTCATCCTCGTTAAACCGCCGACCCCTCCGATCTCGATCGCCGCCGAGCCGATCATCGATCTGGGCGGCTACACCGTCACCAACACCATCCTCTCGTTCTGGGTCGTCATGATCTTGCTGAGCGGCATGGTCTTTTTCCTCTACCGCCGGTTGCGCAACATCGAAGAGGCGATGGTTCCCAGCGGCCTGCAGAACGTCGTCGAGGCGTTGTTGGACGCATTCTTCAATGTCGTCTCCCTGGTCGCCGGCGAGAAGAACGGCCTCCGCTTCTTCCCCGTCGTGGCGGGGATCTTCGTGATCCTGCTGTTCGGCAACTGGTTCGGGCTCTTCCCGTGGAACAACATCGTCGGTCGCACCGTCGATCTCCGCTTCGAGCACCTGGAGGTGATCGAAGAGGACGGCGAAGACATCCTGCACGACCTCAACGTTCTGAACGCGCGCGGCAAGATCACGGTCGACGAGCTCAACGAAACGTTCGGCGAGCTCTACTTCGACCCGATTCCGTTCGAGGTTGATCACTTTGGCGAGGCCGACGAGCAGATCGCCGGCATTTTCGGTGGGGCACTCTCAGCGCGCGAAGTCGCAGTGCGGGAGCTCTTTGCGGACGACCCGATTCCGGCTGATAGTGACGATCCGGCGCTCGAACTCGAAGAGCGCTTCGAGACGATCGTGGAGCAGCATCCCTTCAGTGAAGCGCAGCTGGAGGCGATCGACGCCGACGGCGCCGCGGAAGCGACGGAGAAGGCGATCGTCTTCAATCTGCCGCTGCCGCTGGCTGAGGTGACTGAGTCGGAATTGAAGGGCCCCATCATCAACGGTGGCGGGGTCAATCTCATTCCGATCAAGGCGGAGGACTTCGAGTTCGACCCCTACAAGGACTGGCTCGTGCTCGTGTTCAGCGGCGACGGCGCCGTTACCTCCGCGCGCGTCTTCGATTCCAAGGGCGAGGTAGACGACGAGAATCCCGCCCCGTCCGGCGCGGAGCAGCAAATCGAGGCCGTCACGCTCAACCTCACCCACCTTGGCCTGGTGCTCAAGATGGAGGATGAGGGAATCGACGGGAACGAGGGCGTGGGCGAGATCTTCCCCTTCTTCCGCGCCATTGCGACGGACCTCAACTTGCCGCTGGCGATGGCCCTCTGGTCGTTCATCTTCGTACAGCTCTGGGGTATTCAGTCGCTCGGCGTGCGCTCCAACTTTGGCAAGTACATCGGCATGGGCAGCGCGGCGGTCGTCAAAGGGCCGATTGGCGTCGTGGTGGGGTTCCTGGAGATCATCTCCGAAATCTCGCGCATCGTCTCGTTCACTTTCCGACTCTTCGGCAACATCTTTGCCGGGGAGATCGTCTTATTCATGTCGGCGTTCTTGGTGCCGTTCGCGGTCACGACCGTGTTCTACGGGCTGGAAGTGTTCGTGGGCTTTATCCAGGCCTTTGTTTTTGCAATGCTCACGCTCGTCTTTGCGGTGACGGCAATCTCGCATGGCGCGCATGAGGAAGAGTTCGACGGTGAGGGCGAGCACTAGCCCGCACCCACACAGCAAGGAAACCAGCGGTCACTCACAATCGGCAGGGCCGCAATCGGGAGGAAAGCAATGCTAGATTTTTTGCTCGCCATCGAGGGTGACTTCGGCGAAGGGATGAAGTTCATCGGCGCCGGCCTGGCCATCGGCCTCGGCGCCCTGGGCCCCGGCATTGGAATTGGCTGGATCGTGGGGAACGCGATGCAGGCCCTCGGTCGCAACCCGGAGGCGGCGCCGCAGATTCAGCCGAACATGATTTTGGGTATGGCGTTCGCGGAAGCGATCGGCATTTATGCCCTGGTCGTGGCGGTGATGATCGGCTTCGTCTTCTAGCTCCAACGCGTCTGCATTGTGCCTCGCCCGTTGGGCGGGCCACACGTCGAGCGCGATGAAATGATCGGAGGGCCGCTGTGGACGGCTTGGGTATCAACCTACCGGGCTTGATCACGCAGTTCGTGAACTTCGGGATCTTGCTATTGATCCTTTGGATCTTCCTGTTCAAGCCCCTGCAGCGCGTGCTCGACGAGCGCCGCAAGCGGATCGAAGAGGGCTTGAAGGCGTCGGAATCGGCGCAGGAGGCGGCCGAGGAGGCCAAGGTCGACGCGACCGCGGAGGTCCAGCGCGGCCGCGAAGAGGCGCAGGCGCTCGTGGCGCAAGCGCAGGAGATCGCGCAGCGTGTGCAGGCCGACGCGGAGGGGAACGCCCGTCGGGAAGCGGAGGCCATCGTCGAACGCGCCCGGACGGAGATCCAACAGGAGCGCGATCAGGCGATCACGCAATTAAGAGCCGAGTTCTCGGATCTGGCGATCACCGCTGCGGAGCGCGTGATCGGTCAATCCGTTGACGCGGGCCAGCATCAGCGTTTGATCCAGGAAGTCCTGGCGGACTCGTCGTTCTCTGCGAGCGACGGTAGCCAGAACTAGGGAGCGCTAGTGGCACGTCAGGATCCCGCAGCGAAGCGATACGCCCAGGCCGTCTTGGACCTGGCGCGCGAGGCCAACGCGATCGACGCGTGGGCGCCGCAGTTGCAGGCGCTGGGCGATCTGTTTGCGGAGCCGACGGTGATCGCCTACCTGGGCGACTCCAGCGTGACCGAAGACGCAAAGTTCCAGATCATCGACCAGTCGCTTGAGGGCGCGCCGGCACAGGTCCGCAACCTGGCCAAGCTGCTGGTGCGCAAGCGCCGCACCGTGCTGGGCGTGGATGTCGTGGAATTTTTCAATGAGATGGTCAACGCGGAGCGCGGCGTCGCCGTGGCCGCCGTGACCACGGCGCAGCCGCTGGACGACGCGGCCCGCGCATCCGTCGTGGAAGCCGTGCGGCGCACCACCGGCGCGACGGACGTACAACTGACTGAGCAGACCGACCGCACCATCTTGGGCGGCGCGATCATTCAGATCGGCGATCACATCGTGGACGGCAGCGTGCGAGCCCGGCTCGCGGGTCTGCGTCGCAACATCGCCGGCAGCATCAGGTAAGAGGAGCCAGTTATGGCCATCCGCCCAGAAGAAGTTGCCTCCATCATTCGCCAGCAGATCGCGGACTTCGATACCGGGGCGGTCTCGGCGGAGGTGGGGACCGTAGTTGAGACCGGCGATGGTATCGCCCGCATCCACGGGCTCGCCGGCGCCCTGGCCGGCGAGTTGCTGGAGTTTCCGCGCACGGACGCGAGTGGCCGCCCAGTCATGGGTATGGCGCTCAATCTCGAAGAAGAGATCGTCGGCGCGGTGATCCTGGGCGATAGTTCGATCGTCGAAGAGGGCGACGAGGTGCGCTCGACGAGCCGCGTGGCCGAGGTGCCGGTCGGCGACGCCCTGATCGGACGCGTCGTCAACGCGCTCGGTGAGGCGATCGACGGCAAAGGCCCGATTAACACGGGCGAGACGCGCCCGATCGAACGGATCGCGCCGAACGTCGTGACCCGTGCGCCCGTCAACGAGTCGGTGGAGACCGGCATCCTCTCGATCGACGCGCAGATTCCGATCGGCCGCGGCCAGCGTGAGTTGATCATCGGCGACCGCCAGACGGGCAAGACCGCCGTGGCGGTGGACACGATTATCAATCAAAAGGGCAAGGACCTCACCTGCATCTACGTCGCGATTGGCCAGAAGCAGGCCAAGGTGGCGCAGCTGGAGAGCGTGCTGGAGCGCAACGGCGCCATGGAACACACGGTGATCGTCAACGCCGCCTCGTCAGACTCCGCCGCGCAGCAATACATCGCGCCCTACGCGGGCGTGACGATCGCGGAGGAGATCATGGCCCAGGGCCGCGATGCCCTCGTGATCTACGACGACCTCTCGAAGCACGCCTGGGCCTACCGCCAGGTTTCGCTCCTGCTGCGACGCCCTCCCGGCCGCGAGGCCTACCCGGGCGACGTTTTCTATCTTCACTCCCGGCTGCTCGAGCGCGCCGCCAAGCTGAACGAAGCGAACGGCGGCGGATCGATCACGGCACTGCCGATCATCGAGACGCAGGCTGGCGATATTTCCGCCTACATCCCGACCAACGTCATCTCGATCACGGATGGCCAGATCTTCTTGGAGACGGACCTGTTCAACTCCGGACAGCGCCCCGCGGTCAACGCCGGCGCCTCGGTCAGCCGCGTGGGCGGGGCGGCTCAGAGCCGTGCGATGCGCGCCGTGGCCGGCCAGCTGCGGATCGACATGGCCCAGTTCCGCGAGCTGCAAGCCTTCGCGCAGTTCGGCACGAGCGACCTGGACGACGCCACGCGGAACCAGCTGGAGCGCGGTCAGCGCTTGGGCCAGCTCCTCATTCAACGGGAGTACGACCCGGTGCCGATGGCGGAGCAGGTGGCTCTGCTCTTCGCCGTCAATGAAGGCTTCAGCGACGACGTCGCGGTCAACAAGATCCTCGACTTCAAGCAGGCTCTGCGCGAGTACCTCAACAGTAACCAGCCTCAGATCCTGGAGGCGATCGAAAGCAGCGGCGAGCTCAGCGATGAGAGCGCCGCCTCGCTGCGGACCGCTTTGGGCTCGTTCAAGGAGTCAGTACCCTTCTAAGCCAGTTCGACCAGAGTCGCGAATCTCGATTCAGGAGTTCAGCTAGGGAATCATGGCCAATACCCGAGAAATCCGTCGACGGATCCGTTCCGTCGAAAGCACGGCCAAGATTACGAACGCGCTGCAGCTGGTAGCGGCGTCGAAGATGCGCCGCGCCCAGGAGCGGGCGCTGGCCGCACGACCGTACGCGGAGCGCATGCGCCACGCGTTGGCCGACCTGGCCAACACGGGCGAGTCGGACGACGCCGACGGTGGCGCTTTGCACGCGCTGCTCGAGCGGCGTGAGGTGCGCGAGACGACGGTTATCTTGATCAGCCCGGATCGCGGCCTGGCGGGCGGTCTGATCTCCAACCTGCAGCGCCACGCCGGCGAGATCGCGTTGAACCCGGAGCGCTCCGGCGATGTCTCGATGATGCCGGTGGGCCGCAAGGGACTGGAGTATTTCCATCGCTTTGGCCTGAATTACCGGGCCGAGTTCCAGAATCTGGGCGACTACCCCACCCTGGCGGAGACGCGCCCCATCTCGACGGTGGCGGTGCAGGACTATCTGGCCGGCGACGTCGATCAGGTGCTGCTCGTCTACGCGTCGTTTGTGAGCACAGTCAACCAAAAGCCCACCACGATCCAGGTGCTGCCGGTTGAGCCACCGCAGGCGGAGGGGGAGCCGGGTTCGAACGGCGCCGCGCGCGAGATCGACTACATCTTCGAACCGTCGCCGCAGGAGGTATTGGACGAGTTGCTGCCGCGCTATGTGGAGATGCAGATTTACCAAGCCATTTTGGAAGCAGCCGCGTCGGAGCAGTCGGCCCGGATGGTGGCGATGCGCAGCGCGACCGATGCGGCGAACGACATGATCGAAGACCTCACGCTCGATTACAACAAAGCGCGCCAGAACCAAATCACCAACGAGTTGCTCGACATCGTCGGTGGTGTTGAAGCGTTGAGTTGACGTGATGCCGGCCGTCTTGTTCGACATGGATGGAGTGCTCGTGGATGGGGAGCCGCTGCACTTCGCCGCCGTCAACGTGATTCTGGCCGACGAAGAGGTCGAGCTCGATATGGCCACCTACGCGGAATACCTCGGCACGACGTTGGACCATACCTGGAACGACCTGCGGGCCCGCTTCGGGCTGGCGCACGGCTACGAACACTATGCCGACCGCTACGACGCCGCGGTAATGGAGCAGTACCGTACCCGGGCGGAGGCGATGCCCGGCGCGCACGCTTTGCTGGAGCGGCTGCAAGAGGCGGAGGTGCCGCGTGCCGTGGCCTCGTCGTCCAACCGCAACTGGGTGGAGACGGCTTTGACCAAGCTCGGCATGCGCGAGAGCTTCCAGGCGGTCGTCGCCGGTGACGAGGTGCGGCAGGGCAAGCCGGACCCAGAGATCTACCTTGCGGCGGCGGCCAAGCTAGGCGCCGAGCCCGCGGTCTGCACCGTGATTGAGGACGCCCCGGCCGGGATCGAGTCGGGGCGGCGCGCCGGTATGCGAGTCGTCGCGGTGCGGACTGAGATGACGGCCGGGATCGAGTTGACCGGTGCCACGCGTATCATCGATTCGTTGGAAGAGTTCGATTTAACTTGGCTTGTTGAGGGGCTCCATCAGAGCCCGGTCTGACAGTAAAGAAGCATGCTCTGAGCGCCGTGGGGCGCCGCAGGAGGTAGCGCAATGGCAGAAGGCAAAGTCGTCCAGGTGATCGGTACCGTGGTCGATGTGGAGTTCCCGCCCGGGGATCTTCCCTCGCTGTTCAACGCCGTCAATGTGACGATGGACGACGGCTCGGTCGTGGTGAGCGAGGTGCAGCAACACCTTGGCAACAACCGTGCGCGTTGCCTCGCGATGGATGCCACTGAAGGCATGCGTCGCGGCAACGTGGCGGAGGACACAGGAGAGGCGATTACGGTGCCCGTCGGCGAGATTGCCCTGGGCCGGCTCTTCAACGTGCTGGGACAGCCGCTCGACGACCTGGAGCCCATCCCCGCCGACGCGACCCGTTGGACGATCCAGCGCAAACCCCCGAGCTACGAGGAGCAGGTCTCCGAAGCCCAGATCCTGGAAACCGGGATCAAGGTGATCGACTTGATCGCGCCCTTCACTCGTGGCGGCAAGATCGGCGCCTACGGTGGCGCCGGCACCGGTAAGACGGTGATCATTCAGGAGTTGATCCGCTCGATCGCGTCGGAGCACGGCGGCTACTCCGTCTTCGCCGGGGTGGGTGAGCGTTCGCGCGAAGGCAACGACCTCTGGAACGAGATGAAGGAGTCGGGCGTCCTCGACAAGACGGTGCTGGTCTTCGGCCAGATGAACGAGCCGCCGGGGGTGCGTCTGCGCGTCGCCTTCTCGGGTCTGACCTTCGCGGAGTATTTCCGTGACGAGCAGGGCCAGGACGTGCTGATGTTCATCGACAACATCTATCGCTACACCCTGGCCGGACAGGAAGTCTCGGCGCTGTTGGGGCGGATGCCCTCGGCCGTGGGCTACCAGCCCACGCTGGCGACGGAGATGGGTGAGCTGGAGGAGCGCATCACGACGACGCCGAAGGGTTCGATCACGTCCTTCCAGGCGATCTACGTGCCCGCCGATGACTACACCGACCCCGGCGTGGCGACGACCTTCGGTCACCTGGACGCCGTGATCGCGCTTGAGCGCTCGATCGCGTCGCAGGGCTTCTACCCGGCCGTTGACCCGCTCTCATCGTTTAGCCGCGCGCTGGACCCGAACATCGTGGGCGAGGAGCACTACGACGCCGCTCGTGGCGTGCAGCAGGTCCTGCAGCGATACAAGGACCTTCAGGACATCATTGCGATCCTGGGCGTCGATGAGCTGTCGGACGACGACAAACTGGCCGTCGCCCGCGCGCGCCGCATTCAGCGGTTCCTGACCCAGCCCTTCTTCGTGGCGGAGCAGTTCACGGGCGTTGGCGGCGAGTACGTCTCGATTCGGGAGACGGTGCGCGGCTTCAGCGAGATTCTCGACGGCCAGCACGACAACTTGCCGGAGCAGGCCTTCTTCAATGTCGGCACGATCGACCAGGCGGTCGCGAAGGCGGCCACGCTGAGCGGAGCCGCGGCAGCCGGCTAATGCCGGTCGGGCCAGGGCCAGCACGGCGGGCAGGAGAACAGCTCATGCCACTCAGGCTTGAAATCATCACCGGGGAGCAGTTGCTCTACGAGGATGACGGCATCGAAGAGGTGATCGCTCCTGGGGCACTGGGGCAGCTGGGCGTGCTTCCCAGTCACGCGGCGATGTTCACCACGCTGCAGCCTGGGGAGTTGATCGTGCGCAAGAACAGCGCCGACACGCCCTTCTTTCTGAGCGGCGGCTTCCTGGAGGTCAAGGACGATCTGGTCACCATCCTGGCCGATGCGGCCGAGCGCGGCGACGAGATCGACCTCGAACGCGCCGAGGCGGCGCGGGCTCGGGCCGAGGAGCGGCTACGCGGCGAATCAACCCAAGACCGCGTGCGCGCCGAGGCGTCGCTGCGTCGCTCTCTGATGCGTCTGCGCGTCGTGGAGCGGCGCCGACGTCGAGGTCGGGCCGACCTGGCCAGCGGTGCAGGTGGCGCCGAGTAGCGAACGCGCGACGCGCAGCCACCCCATAGCGTTTCTTGGATGCGCGGTCGTGCTTGTGGGCCCCGCTGCTCGCGGGTACGGTGGGACCCAAGCGTGGGTGAGCGGATGGTGGCGCTTTGAGCGACTCGATCGTCCGAATCGCAGGTGGCGCCCGTCTGAACGGTAGCGTGCAGGTCAGCGGCGGTAAGAACGACGCGCTGCCCTGTATGGCGGCCGCCCTTTTGACGCGCGAGCGCGTGACCCTGCGCAATGTGCCCACGATCGCCGACGTCCGCTATCTGGCGGACATCTTGCGGTCACTCGGAGCGGACGTGCGCTACCAGCCCGACGCGCACGAGATCTCGATCCAAGCCGGCGCCGAGCTGACGGATGCGCCGCCCGACGATCTTGTGCACCGGCTGCGAGGGTCGTTCCTGGTTGCCGGACCGCTGCTCGCCCGTGTGGGGCGCGTGGTCTGCGCGGCCCCTGGGGGCGACGAAATCGGTCGACGCCCCGTCGACGTGCATCTGCGCGGCTTCGAGAACTTTGGCGCGCGGGCGCGTCATGAGAACGGCCACTTCGAGATCGAGGCGGACCAGCTGCGCGGAGCGCGCGTTGTGCTGGACTACCCCAGCGTGTTGGGCACCGAGAATCTGATCCTGGCGGCGGTCCTGGCCGAAGGACGCACGGTGATCGTCAACGCGGCGATGGAGCCGGAGATCTTTTGTCTCGGCGCGATGCTGAACGATATGGGTGCGAGCGTCGCCGGGGCCGGTAGCAATACGATCACGATCGACGGAGTCGAGGCCCTCGGTGGCTGCGAGCACTCCCTGATTCCCGACCGCATCGAGGCTGGAACCCTGGCGACGGCCGCCGTCATCACTGGGGGAGATGTCGAGTTGCGCGGCGTGCAGCCGCGGCAGATGGATGCGATCTTGGCCAAGCTGACTGAGATCGGGGCCACGGTGGACGAATCGATTGAGGCCGGGGTTGAGCGGGTGCGGGTGCGGGCCGCCCCGACCCTGCGAGCGGCGGATGTGCAGGCGGTGCCCTACCCAGGGCTGGCGACCGATCTCCAGGCTTTGGTGACGACACTACTGACACAGGCGGAGGGCGACAGCACGGTCCACGAGCGCGTCTTCGAGGACCGGCTTGGGTATGTCGAGGAGTTGAAGCGCATGGGTGCGTCGATCGAGGCCACCGGCTCAACAGCGATTGTGCACGGTCCAACGCCATTGCGCGGGGCCGTCGTTTACGGGCTCGACATCCGATCGGCGGCGTCGCTCGTGATTGCTGCACTGGCGGCGGACGGGGTGACGGAACTGCGTGACGCACAGCACCTGGCGCGTGGCTATGAGTATCTGGACGAGAAATTGCGCTCGTTGGGCGCTGATGTCGCCCCCTTGACTCCCTCCATCGGTGCGCCCGGCGGCTAGGCGGTCCCGATCGGGGCCGCTCCGATACACTGAGAGGCGTCTCGGGAATTCCTGAAAGCATGGCCCGGCCACGACGAACGCGGCAGGGTGAGGGCGGCTGACAGCGTGGTTTTTGGCAAGCGAATCGGTATCGACCTGGGCACGGCCAACATTCTCGTCGCAGTGCGTGGGCGTGGGGTCGTACTGCAAGAACCAGGCGTGGTGGCGTTGGCGCATCGCGACAACGCCGTTGTCGCCGTCGGCGAGGACGCACGCGGGATGATCGGCCGCAATCCGGAGTCGATCTCGGTCATCCGTCCCATGCGCGAGGGCGTGATCGCGGATTACGTCGTCGTCGAGGCGATGCTGCGCTATTTCATCGGCAAGGTTGTCGGCAGGTTCTCGTTCATCCGTCCCGAGGTCATGATTTCCGTGCCCGCCGGCGTCACGCCGGTGGAGCAGCGGGCGGTGCGCGACGCGGCGGAACAAGCCGGCGCACGACGCCCCGCTCACCTCATCCCGGAGCCGCTGGCCGCGGCAATTGGAGCCGGGCTGCCCGTCTCCACGCCGCGTGGCAATCTCGTGGTCGACATCGGCGGTGGCCGCACTGAGGCGGCGGTGATCTCGATGTACGGCATGGTCGCTTGGGACTCGGCGCGCATCGCCGGCGACCGTTTCGACGAGGCGATCGCGTCGTACATCAAACGTCGGCACAACCTGATTATCGGTGACCGCACCGCGGAGGATCTCAAGATCGCGATCGGCTCCGCCCTGCCGATCGAGGACACCTCGCGCACGCAGGTTCGAGGCCGGGATCAGGTTTCGCAGCTGCCGCGTACCGTCACGGTCACCTCAAACGAAATCGCGACGGCGCTGCAGGAGCCGCTCACGGCGGTCGTGCAGGTGATCAAGTCGGTCTTGGAGCAGACGCCTCCGGAGCTGGCCGCGGATGTGATCGACCGCGGGATCGTGTTGACCGGCGGTGGCGCGCTGCTGCGCAATATCGAGAAGGTGCTGACCGAGGAGACCGGCGTGCCCTGCCACGTCGCGGACGATCCGCTGCGTTGCGTGGCGCAGGGCGCGAGTCTGTCGCTCGAGTACCTCGATGTGATCCGCCGCAACCTTCCCTCAGACGAAGGCTTGCTGAGTCCAGCAGGGCCGTAGCCTAGGTCGGCGGGAGAGCAGCAGGCGGAGCTAGGCCGCCTAGTCGATGGCCGGCGTGTCCGTCTCGTTCTCGCGCTGCTTGAGGTAGTAGGTCATGCTCTGCAGCTCAAGCACGGGATCGATCTGTCGCAGGTGCACCCCGGGCGGTGCCCGGTTCACGATCGGGGCGTAGTTCAGGATCGAGTGGACGCCGCTCGCGACGAGCACGTCGATCACGTGTAGTGCGGAGGCGGCCGGGACCGCGACGATGCCGATGTCGACGGGGGTCTCGCGCAGGGATTGCTCAAGATTCGCGACGCTTTCGACTCGCACCCCGTCCAGGATCTGGCCGATCTGGTCCGGGTCGGAGTCGAACGCGCGGATGACCTTGAATCCCTGCGGGCTGAAGCCTCCATAGCCCAGGATCGCCTGTCCCAGCCGGCCCACGCCAACCAAGGCCAAGCGCCACTCCCGGTCGAGCCCGAGAATCGAGCGCAGCCGGTCGATCAGCTGCTGAACGTTGTAGCCGCGTCCCTGCTTGCCGAAGCGCCCGAAGTAAGAGAGATCCTTGCGGATCTGGGCCGGCGTCACTCCGAGTTCCTGGCCCAGCTCAAGCGAGCTGATGACGTCGCGTCCCTCTGCCTGGAGCAAGGCCAGAGCACGCGCGTACATCGGCAGGCGATGAATCACGACGCCGGGAATTTCGGGCCCGTTCATCTCGCCGATCCCCTCCAGTCCATAACGCGACGGTTCGGTTCAGAATAGCTTTGGCGGCAGTACGAACAAATGCGTACGAATGGGTATGCAGGCGGATCACGGATCACGGATGTCGGACGAGATCGCAGTCTGTCTATGCCGCCCGCTGGCGGTCCGCCGGGACTAACGTCGCGCTCTCGATACGACCGGAGATGCGGTCCCAGGCCAGTTCGATACAGACGTGGTCCGGGGTCAGCCTTGCCTCGTGGCCCCGTTGCAGGATCCGGTCCAAATGCTCTTTGTCCCCCGGGTGATGCGGGTCCTCAACGAAGGCTGCGATCTGCGCCAGGCTGCACGATTGCCGCACCCGCCGGCCGTCTTGCCAGTGCTCGATCGTGCGACGCAGGGAGTCCACTTGGTCCTCGAGCCGCTGCAGCAGCGCGCGGTGGGACGCCCCCTGCTCGCTCGCGCTCTCTTCCCGATCCAGATCGGCCCGCAGCGTTCGGACCCGGTTCTGCAGCATGATCAGCGAGTAGCGCAGCATGCGTCCTTGGTGATCCCAACGCGACTCGCGTTCGTCGCCCAGCCGCTGCGGGAGTGCTTCCGTTTCCCGCTCGAGGAACGACTCCAGCGCGTCGCGACCTGCGGTCGGGGCGGTGGCGTCGAAACGCAGACAGCCGGCGATCAGCCAGCTTGGCAGCGGCGCCGTGGAGAGCGGTTCCGCCGCACTGAACTCTCGAAAATCTGCTCGCAGGCCCCGGAGATCGAGATATCGTCGCCGGAGCGTCTCAACGCTTGGAGTCAGGTCAGGCACATCCACGCGCACATCCTCTCGAACCATCTTCGAGAGGGCGCAGGGTACGAGGGAGGCGGGAACTTTCTGATGCGAGGGGCTGCTCCGCCCCCATCCCTGAGCGAGGAGGTGCAGGGGGCGCTACATCATGCTGCCGGGCGGCTCGGCGACACCGAAGTCAGTCGCGACCAGCTTGGTCAGTTGGTCGCGCTGCGCATCGTCGATCGAGGGCAAATCGATGCTGGCAATGGCGTCCGCCACCTCGGACTGATCTTTGACGCCGGGGATCACGCTGGCGATGGCGTTGTGGTCGAGCACGAAGCGGGTTGCTGCCTGGGAGAGCGGCGTGCCGTTCGCGCTGAGGAAGTCGAGCGTCTTCGCGCGTTGGCGGTCACGGCCGAAGAGCGAGTCGTCGTCGATCGGACGGTCGACGCCGGATGAAAGGACCCCGGCGGCCAGATTGCGGATCCCGATAGCGGCCATGCCCAGCTCCGCGGCGAGCGGTAGCAGCTGGCCGTGGTCCCAGAGGGTCGAGCCGCTGGCGAGCGGGGCGGCGGCGCTGGGATTAAGCAAGTTGTAGTAGACCTGCACACTATCCAGCTCCGCGTTCTGCATCACCTCGCGCACGGCCGTGGCGTCACCGACGCCGGTGAAGCCGATCAGCCGGGTCTGTTCAGCGGACTTGAGCCGGTGCAGGGTTTCCACGACGCCGCCGGGCCCTAGGACGTCCTGCAGGCTGACCGAGCCACGCGTGTCGCTGCGGGCTGCGGTGACGCGGTTGTGGAGTTGATAGAGATCGACGTGTTCTGTCTGCAGCCGCTCAAGGCTGGCCGCGAGCGATCGCTCGATCGCGCCGGGGATATCGTCGAGTTCGTCCTCGGCCAGCCGGACCTTCGTGGCGATCACGGCCTGCGGCCGATCGGCCCCAAGGGCGATGCCGAGATTCGTTTCGGCGAGACCGGCGCCGTAGCTGGGCGCGACGTCGAAGAAGTTGATCCCTTCGTCGAGCGCGAAGCGGATCGCCTCGTGCACGGCTTCGTCGCTGGTCGGGCCCCAGACGTGGCCCAACCCGCCGCCGCCGACCCCGATCTCGGAGACGATCAGCTCGCTGCTGCCGAACTTGCGGTAGCGCATCATGGCGACTGCCCTTTCGAAGCTGCGCGTGCGGAGCGGGGCGCAGCGTACTCCCTAGCCGGGTTGCGAACAGCCCCGCTGTACGCAGCGAACGGGCGCTCTGATACTGGAGTGGTGGGAGGTGAGTGGTGCGTGAGCCGCGCGACGCGCGTGATCTGGTCTCGCTCAGCGACGAGCCCTGCCGCTATCCGGACCCGCGTTCGGCGGCGGAGCGTCGGCCCTATCTCTATGTTCGGGGGCTGCTCTACGAGGTTCAGCCGCGTCGTGAGGCCGTCGCCACGTTGGACCAAGTCCCCGTCGATTTGGAGGACCGCGTGGTGCCCCTGAAAGAGGCGCTGGAACGCATGGACGGGGCGCCGCTCGACGAGCGCATTCCGGTGCTCGCGGTCGGCTCGAACGGCTATCCGCGGCAGTTGCTCGACAAGTTTGCGCAGGACCCGGTCAATGACGACAGCGTGGTGGTGTTCGGCTGCAGCGTGCGCGGCCTACGCATTGTCTATTGCGCGGGCTTCTCGTTGCGCAAGGGCTACATTCCGGTCACGGTCTGGCCAGACTCCGAAGCCGTGACCCACACCTGGCTGCAATGGCTGACGGCCGAGCAGTTGGAAGCCGTCGCTCGCAGCGAGGGACCTCGTTATCGCCTGGTGGAGTGTGGCTCAGACGCGGCGGGTGCTGCCGTCGTGGCGGTGCATGGGGTGGATGAAGGCCCGGCCGCGGTTTATGCCTGGTGCTACGACGCGCGGCTGGCCTGGCCCGACGACGAGGCGGCGCCACTGCTCTACGCAGGCAACCCCCCGGAGGGGCACAGCGGTGAGTCCCAGGGCGTGTCGGAGCTGACGGTGCTGCAGGACGCCGTTCAGCGCGCGCTAACCGTGCGTGGCGAGACGCTGACCTGGGACGGCTGCCAGCTGCCCGACTCACACCGACGTGACCTGCGCGAGCTGCTGGAGGGCTACGGCCAGCCGCTTCCGCTGCCTGCCTGGTGGTCCGTCGTGGAGCGCGAGGGCTTCGCGGAGGCGCTCAAGGGCGAATAAAGCAGGCGCGGAGCGAGTGGAGATCTGTCATCAAAGCCCGCGATCTGACAGCCTCGAACTGATAGAATATTGGGGCACCGGTGGCGCGGAGCAGCCCGTGGGGCTGGGGTGAGGTCAGGGTTCGAAGCGGGTCGGTCGACTCGATTCGTGAACCCGCCTTCCGGGCGACGTAGACCGCATATCGCGGTCTACGCGGGGGAGTAGGTCGGCTGAAGGGCACCGGGTCCAATGGTCACTGCCACGGAGAATATTCGCCCTCGACGCATCGTCGATGAGATGCGCACGTCCTACCTCGATTACGCCATGAGCGTGATCGTTCAGCGCGCGCTGCCCGACATTCGCGACGGCCTCAAGCCCGTCCAGCGTCGCATTCTCTACGCCATGGACGACCTCTCGCTGCGCGCCAACGGGCGCCACAAGAAGAGCGCAACCGTCGTTGGGGAGGTGCTGGGCAAGTACCACCCCCACTCCGATACTCCCGTCTACGAGGCGATGGTGCGCATGGCGCAGGACTTCAGCCTGCGCTATCCGCTCGTCGACGGGCAGGGCAACTTCGGCTCGATCGACAACGATCCGCCGGCGGCCATGCGCTACACCGAAGCGCGGCTCAGCGCGCACGCCGAAGAGATGCTGGCCGACCTTGACAAGCAGACCGTCGATTTTCGACCCAACTACGACGACAGCCTCAACGAGCCCACCGTTCTGCCGGCCCGCATACCGAACCTGCTCGTCAACGGATCGACGGGGATCGCCGTCGGGATGGCGACGAACATGCCGCCGCACCACCTGGGCGAGATCGGGGACGCGGTCAAACTGCTCTTGGAAAACCCGGAGGCCGGTGTCGACGAGTTGATGAGCGTTGTGCAAGGGCCCGAGTTTCCCACCGGCGCCATCGTCTTTGCCGGCCGCGACCGGCACATGTTGCGTGAGCTCTGGGCGACCGGCCGTGGCCGCTTCGTGATGCGAGCCGTGCACCACGTAGAAGAGACGGCGCGCGGCGGTCGTATGCAGCTCGTCTTCACGGAACTGCCCTACCAGGTCAACAAGGCGGCACTGGTCGAACAGATCGCGCACTTGGTGCGCGACAAACGCCTGGAGGGGATCGCCGACCTGCGCGACGAGTCGGATCGCCACGGGCTGCGCGTCGTGGTGGAGCTCAAGCGCGATGGGACCGTCCAGATGGCGTTGGCGCGTCTGCACAAGATGACGACGCTGCAGACGACCTTCAGCGCCAACATGGTGGCGCTGATCGATGAGCGGCCGCGTCGTATTCCACTCAAGCTGGCGCTGGAGTGCTACATCAACCACCGCCGCGACATCATCCGGCGTCGCACGGAATTCGATCTCGAGAAGGCGCGCGATCGGCATCACATCGTCGAGGGGTTGCTGACGGCGATCGGCAAGATCGATCGCATCATCAAGAAGATCCGCGAGGCCGATTCGGCGGACGCCGCCAAACAGGCCTTGCAGGGGCGCCCCTTCAACCTAAGTGAGCGCCAGGCCCAGGCCGTACTCGATATGCAGCTGCGGCGCTTGGCCGCGCTGGAGCGGACCAAGCTGGAGGAAGAGTTTAAGGACCTCTTGGAGACGATCGAGCATCTCGAAGGCCTACTGGCCGATGAGAAGAAGGTGGACGCGCTGATCGCGGACGATGTCTCCGAACTGACGGAGCTCTATGCCGGCGAACGCCGGACCGCGATCGTGGCGCAGGACGTGGAGGACTTCAACGCGGAGGACCTGATCGCCCATCAAGCCTGCGTGGTATCCGTCAGCGACGACGGATACGTCAAGCGCGTGCCGCTGGAGACCTACCGATCGCAGCATCGGGGCGGCAAGGGCGTGAAGGGGATGCAGACCCGCGACGAAGACCTCGTGGCGCACCTGCTGGTCGCCGACACCCACGACCACTTGTTGATGTTCACCGACAAGGGCCGGGTCTTCGCCCTCAAGGCGCACGAGGTGGAGGAGCGTACGCGCGAGGCGCGTGGCCTGCCCCTGCGCAACCTGATCCAGATCGGCGCCGGTGAGTCCGTCACGACGATCGTGCCGGCCACCGACTTCGCGCAGGACTACATCCTGCTCGCCACGCGCGATGGTCAAATCAAGAAGACGCCACTGTCCGACTTCGCCAGCGTGCGTCGGGCGGGCCTGAACGCCTTCAACATCAGAGACGGCGACCGGCTCGTGCGTGCCGCGTACGCCCACGACGGCGAAGACGTAATGGTGATGACCGATGCCGGGCTGGCCGTGCGCTTCCCCGTCGACTCGCTGCGTTCCGCCTCACGATCCAGTGGCGGCGTACGCGCGATCCGGGTGCCGAGTGGCAACGCGCTGATCGGACTTGAGGCGATTCGCACTGGATCTCAGTTTTTGACCGTGACAGCGCGTGGCTTCGGCAAGCGCACGCCGGAGGCCGATTACCCCCAGAAGGGCCGGGCGGGCAAGGGCATGATCGCTCACAAGGTGACCGACCGGACCGGCCTGGTCGTCGCGTTGCGGCAGGTCGACGGCAGCGAGGAACTCGTGCTGATTGCCGGGGGCGGCAAGTTTTTGCGCACCACCGTGCAATCAATCGCGGCCGTGGGCCGTTCGACGCAGGGCGTCACGGTGATGTCCACCGGCGACGACCGCGTGGCGGCGGTGGCTGTCGTCGACATGAGCCGGTCGTTTGGCGAGAAGCCGGGGCTCGAAGAAGCCGAGACTGAGGCGCCAGAAACGTCCGGCAACGGCGGCGCCACGACGAAGCCTACCGCCGCCAAGACCACCCGTACGGCGAAGAAGACCGCCAAGAAGGCTGCTACCAAGACCAAGGCCAAGAAGAGCTCCGGTAACGGCAGCGGCACGACGAAGCCGAAACGCAACGGCAAGAAGTAGCGTTAGTAGCCGCGCTCCGGTTCGACGACGTTCGCCAGTGGCTCGCTTTGCAGATAGCGCCGCAGATTCTCGATCAACAGATCCGCTGCGCGGTCAACGTAGTCCGGCTGGTTGCCGCTGTTGTGCGGCGTGATGAAGAGGTTCGGCACCTGCCAGGAGGGGTCGTCGGGTGGCAGGGGCTCCGGATCGCTGACGTCGGTGTAGACGGCCGCGAGGTTGCTGGCGCGTAGGGCGTCGCACATGGCGCCCCAATCGACGACGGTGCCCCGCGCGATGTTGATCAGGACAGCGTTGGGCTGCATCCCGGCCAGCTCCGCCGCGCCGATCAGCCGGCGCGTCTCGTTCGTGCCGGGCACGCAGAGGGCCACGTAGTCAGCCTGCGCCAGCACCTCATGCAGCGCGTCGGCTGGGAACAGCGCGTCCACGAACTCCGCGCTGTCGCCCGGTTGGGCGGAGCGGCGCGTTGCGATCACACGCGCCCCGAAGGCGTGGCTGAGTCGCGCGACTTCGCCGCCGATGGCGCCCAACCCGATTACGGCGACGGTCGAATCGCGCAGCGTGGTCACGCGGTAGCGCTTCCAGGTGGCGTTGCGCTGCTGGTCGAGCGCCAGCGGCATCTGCTTGGCGTGCATCAGCATGAAGGTCAGCACCCACTCGCCGATCGGCGTCGCCGCCAGGCCGGACGAGTTGGTCAGTTGGAGGTGCTGGGGCGGTTGCTGGTTGAGCAGCCCTTCGGCACCGGCCGAGGCGAGCTGGATCCAACGCAATTTGCCATCCGTTGAGGGGAATTTCATCTCAGGCCAGGAGAAGCCGAACCAGATCTCTGCGGCGGCCAGCGCGGCCCGCACCTCTTCATCGGCGGCAGCGGGGTCGTCGACCTCGCGCTGCGGGTCGTTGAGGCGGCGGGCGGCGTCGCGACTGAGGACGTGCAGGCGGATCCGCTCGTCGACGGCGCGAATGCGTTCTTGGGCCGCGGCCGAAACTGGCAGCGTGCAGGTAATCCAAATCTCGTCAGGCATGTCCGCGATGATACCTGCGTCGCGCACAACGGACTTCGCGGCGGCCGTTGCGACGAACGCCGGGCATATACTCGACCGACGATGACGACGACGCAGCCGAAGAACGATCGTCCGCCGGCCGAGACGTGGTCGACCGGGAGCGGCAGCCCCGACGCGACACGCCGGATCGGCGAAGCGCTGGGCGCTCTCGCGACGGCGGGCAACGTGGTGCTGCTGTCGGGCGAGCTGGGGGCGGGCAAGACCGTCTTCGCCCAGGGGGTCGCGAAGGGGCTGGGGGTGCCCGGCATCGTCAACAGCCCGACGTTTGTGCTGGTCAACGAATATGGCGCGGGCCGTGTTCCCTTGGCGCACGCCGATTTGTACCGCTTGGCTGGTGGGGACGAGATCGAAGAGCTTGCTCTGGACGAGATCGCGACTGAGTCGGTGCTGCTCGTCGAGTGGCCCGAGCGCGCGGGCGCGAATCTGCCCACCGACCATCTGCGCGTCGAGATCGCGTCCGGCGCCGGCGCGGATGACCGACAGCTCTGTCTCGAATCGACCGGTCCGCGCAGTGAGGACTTGCTCGCCGCTCTGCGGATCGCCTGCGAGTAGGCTGTGGAACTCGCGATCGACAGCGTGGGACCGTCGGCGAGTGTGGCCGTCAGCGACGGCGGGCGCGTGCTGGCCGAGATCAGCTGGCCCACGGGCCGGCGTCACACGCCCACGTTGGTTCCGATGATCGACGCCGTCTGCAAGGCCGCCGCGATCGAGCGCGCGGAACTTGAGGCGGTCTTCGTGGACGTTGGGCCCGGGGCGTACGGCGGCATCCGGGCGGGGATGGCGGCCGCGGCGGCGCTCGCGACGGTATTGGATCTTGCCGCGGTCGGGATGGGACGGTTGGAGATCGAGGCGTACGGGCAGGCCGCTGTGCGGGGTCCGATCGTCGCGCTGCACGACGCCGGACGGGGTCAATGGGCCCTGGCAATCTATCAGGGACCAGCGGCTCACTGGCGGGAGCTTGCGGCGCCAACGCTCGTGACCCCGCGCGCATTAGCGGCACGGCTGGACGAGTTGCGTGGGACTGGCGTGCTCTGTGGCGAGGCGGATCGCTTGCCGCCGGCCGTGGTCGAACATCTGACACGCCTTGGCTGGACGGTGGCTGGCGGGGCGGCGAACATGCGACGGGCGGCGCTTCTGGCGGAGCTGGCATATCGCGATTGGGATCGAGGCCGGGCGGCCGGACGTGACTTCCCAGCGCAGCAACTGGAACCGCTCTACCTCCGCGAACCGGCGATTGGGCCACAGGCTCCTGTCGTCGAGGAGGCCTTCCCGCTAGAGACGAAGCCACTGGAGACGAAGCCCTTGGAGGCGAACGAGTGAGTTTGGAACGAACGCTCGTGTTGGTGAAACCGGACGGTGTACAGCGCGGCTTGGCCGGCGAGGTCCTCGGTCGCCTGGAGGGTCGCGGCCTCAAGCTGGTCGCGCTCAAGCTGATGAAGATGACCGATGCCATCGCCGACCAACACTATGAAGCGCACGTCGACAAGCCGTTCTTCCCAGGCTTGAAGGCGTTCATGACGTCGTCGCCGATCGTGGCGGCGGTGTTCGAGGGACCGGACGCCGTTCGCGCGGCGCGCGCGGCGATGGGTGCGACGGACCCGCTGGACGCTGTGGCGGGTACGATCCGCGGCGATCTCGGCCTCAACATCGGACGCAACGTCGTACACAGCTCCGACTCGCCGCAGGCGGCCGAGCGCGAAACCAAGATCTTCTTCTCGCCGGAGGAGCTGCTGACTTGGGAGCGCGACGCCGAGCGCTGGATCGTCGAGTAGTAACCGTCGCGCTGGCGGCGGACTCCGTACACTGTTGGGGATGGGGCAATCGGGCTGGCTACTCCATGCGCAGGAGCTGGTTGCCATGCGCCCAGAGGCTCTCAAGTTCGTAGAACGCACGCTCATCACGGCCGAAGAGATGCACGATTACATCCCCGAAGTCGAACAGTTGCCAGCCGGAGGCAGCGGTCCCCTCAATACGAGGCCGGATCACGTTGACCTTACGCAGGGCGTCTTCGACCGCCTCGAACTGACGTTTGGACATCGTGGAACCGATCACGAAGTAGTCGGCCACGCTCGACACCTCGGCGATGTCGAGCAGCACGATGCCTTCGGCCTGTTTCTCGGACAGCTCGTCCACGAGCCGGCGCGCCAATTCAAGCCCCTGCAGATCGAGATCCGGAACGCTAGCGCTGGGCGGGTTGGTGAGTGCGCCGATGGTCGTCGTCTCTTCGCTCAAACGGTCCTTCTCGTGAACGGGCGCGAGTATATCATCGGCTCCCCAAGACGCTGCGGAAGCAGGCGGGAGGCGGTCTGATGGCGCAGCGTGTCGTCGTAGCGATGAGCGGGGGCGTGGACTCCTCGGTGGCGGCCGCGTTGCTGGTAGAGCAGGGCTACGACGTCGTCGGGATCACGATGCGACTCTGGACGGAGGCGCGACCGGAGGCCTTCAGCGGCAAGACCCTCTGTTGTGGGATTGAGGACATCGACGACGCCCGCCGCGTCGCCCAGAAGCTCGATATCCCGCACTACGTCGTCAATCTGGAGCAGCCCTTCAAGCGCTTCGTGGTTGATCGCTTCGTCGACGACTACGCCAATGGGCTGACGCCCAACCCCTGCCTCAACTGCAACACCTACATCAAGTTCGACCTGTTTCTGGAGCGCGCGCTGGCGCTGCAAGCCGACTACATCGCGACGGGCCACTACGCCCGCCGCGTCGACGCCGCCGACGGCGTGCAGCTGCATACCGCCGTGGATCCGCAGAAGGACCAGTCCTATGTGCTCTACACGCTGACCCAGGCTGCGCTGGATCGTTGCCTCTTCCCCATTGGAGAGCTGGTTAAGTCTGATGTGCGGGCGATCGCCGCCCGCCACGGCCTTGCCGTGGCCGAGAAGCCGGACAGCGCCGACATCTGCTTCGTGCCGGGCGGCGACTACCGAGAATTCGTGAGCCGCAGCGTCGCGGACCGTCCCGGCGCGATCATCGACCGCGACGGCTCGGTGTTGGGAGAGCATCGCGGCGTGCAGCACTTCACCGTGGGGCAGCGCCGCGGGCTTGGCGTCACGACCGGCGAGCCGACGTTCGTGACCTCGCTCGACGCGACGACCAACGTTGTCAGGTTGGGGCGTGAGGAAGACCTGGCCTGCACTGCGTTCCGCACCGCCGACACGCGCTGGTTCGTCGCGCTGCCCGTCGAGGGTCTGGATGTGAACGTGCGGGTTCGCTACCACGGCGCGGAGTTGGCCGGTCGCGTGACCGCGACAAGCTCGGACGGGGCAGAGGTGGCGCTGGATCGACCAGCGCGCGCCGTGGCGCCGGGGCAGGCGGCCGTGTTCTATGTTGGCCAACGCGTCGTCGGGGGCGGTACGATCCAGCCTGCGCGGGACGCGTGAGCGGGGCAACAGTGGTCGCCAGAGACGCCCAGAGGCGATGGTATACTCGCGTCCCTTCCAGCATGAACGTCAAGATCGGGCTGTGGGCGGTATGGCTGATCTGTCGACGGTGACCGATATCCGCGATGTCGTGATCATCGTTTTCGGCATCGTCGGACTCGTGGCGCTCACCCTCTCGATCCTCTTCACCGTCCTGATCGGCTGGGGCCTGCTCAAGCTGATCCGTGTTTCGCGTAGCACGGTGAAGGACGGCGTCGCCCCGGCATTAGAGAACGCGGCGGAGGCGGCTCGCGGCATGCGGGGCACGGCGGAGTTCGTGGAGGAGTCCGTCGTCAGTCCGATCATCCGCGTCTATGGGCTGTTCTCCGGTCTGCGGCGCGGCTTCAGCGTGCTCTCGCGAACCCGCAAAGACTGATGCAGCGGGAGCGAACGAACTGATGGGTCTGCGACGTGGGGTGCTGCTGGGCTTCTTGATGGGTGCGATCGCGGTCGTGACGAGTCGGCGCGCGAAGGACGAAGTCGATACGCTCGGTAGCGGCGCGAATAAGCAATTCAAGGAACTGCTGGACGAGGCGTGCAGCGAGGCGAGAGCAGAGCGCGGGGCAACGGAACAGCGTTTGCGCCGCCGCTTCACCATCGCCCGCGAGAGTGGCCACTTGCCCGACGAGAGCGACGCGCCTTCGCAGTAGCTTTGTCGCGGACGTGCAGGTTTTCGGGCGACCGGTTCCGTCGAGCAGGTTCGGAGTAGGACCGTTGGTATACTCGATCCCCGTTGGAGAGGTGTCCGAGTGGCCGAAGGAGCCGATCTCGAAAATCGGTAGGCGTTGACGCGTCTCGCGGGTTCGAATCCCGCCCTCTCCTCCATCCTGCAACCAGTCAGTCGATAGGGTGTTCTCGCCGGGATCGTGCTTGTCGGGCGAATGGCGTTCGGGTCCCGGCGCGGGAGCGATCGAGTCAACTGGCGGGCCAGCATCGATTCGGAGAGGTGTCCGAGTGGCTTAAGGAGCACGCCTGGAAAGCGTGTGGGGGCTTGTCCCCTCGTGGGTTCGAATCCCACCCTCTCCGCCACCTTTTGGTACTGCCCCGCGACACATTCAGAGCCATCCGGCGCCCGAGGCAGAGACGCCCGTGGATCGTGTGGGATCGGGCCTCGCAGGACGGCATCCGCCGCACGAACGGCCGCTCGACGCACCGGCCCCTGGCGAGCTATTGGCGGGGCAGACCCAGGCCGCGAGTGGCGATGATGCCGCGCTGAATTTCGCTGGTGCCACCGGCGATGGTGGAAGAAACGGTCGTCATGTAGCCATGGGCCATGGCGCCACGTCGCGCGCGACGGTACTCGCTCTTGCGATCGTGGATTTGCCCGTAGAGGCTGCCGATCTTCGTGTCCGTCAGGGCCATGCGCTGGTTCAGCTCGCTGCTGAAGAGCTTGGCGGCGGAGGCTTCGTAGTTGGGGATTAGGCCCTGTGACTGCATCGTGACGACGCGGTACGAGAGCATCGTGAGGACGTTGGCTTCCACCGCGCGTTCGGCGATCTCGCCGCGCAGTCCGACGTTGTTCTCCGTCGCGCGGACTTCCTTGGCGAAGTTGGCCATCTTCTCGACCGACTGCATGATGCCGACCGCGGAGCCAATCCCCGAGCGCTCGAAGTCGAGCGTCGTCACACCCACGTACCAGCCGCGATTCTCTTCGCCGATGCGGTTTGCGACGGGCACTCGTACGTCCTCGAAGAAGACCTCGTTGAAGTTGGCCTCACCGGTCATCTGCGTCAGCGGCCGCACGGTGACGCCGGGGGAGTCCATCGGCAGGAGGAGGTAGGAGATGCCGCGATGCTTGGGCGCGTCCGTGTCGGTGCGGACGAGGCAGAACATCCAGTTGGCCATCTGGGCGCCGGAGGTCCAGATCTTCTGGCCGTTGAGCACGTAGTCGTCGCCGTCGCGCACGGCGCGGGTCTGGAGCGATGCGAGATCGGAGCCCGATCCGGGCTCACTAAAGCCTTGGCACCAGATCGACTCGCCCGAGAGGATGCTGGAGAGGTGTTCCTTGCGCTGCTCCTCGGTGCCGTGAGCGATGATCGTGGGGCCCGCCATCATCACGCCCATGCCGCCGGCGGGAGGCACGCGATGCTCGGCGAACTCCTGGTTCATGACGAACTGTTCCAGCACGCCCAGACCGCCGCCGCCGTACTCTTCCGGCCAGGCCGGGGCGATCCAGCCCTTGCTGGCCACCTTCTTGCGCCACTCGCCCATCGCCGTCAGGAACCCGCCTTCGCTGCGGTCGCCCCGGCGGGCGCTTAGCGACCCGTCGTTGTCGCTGTGGCGGCGGAAGTAGTCGGGCGTCACAGAGTCGAGGAAGTTCCGCACCTGGGTGCGGAACTCCGCCATCGCTGTGGTGTCGTTGAACTGCATAACACGCTCTCCCGCGCTGGGAAGCCAAGGAATCTTGAGTGTTGTTGAGGGTATCTGAGGGCTGGGAGCGCGGCAACGAATCCCGGCGCTCGGCTGGGCCGTGACCGGCGCGCGAGGCTCGTCTACGCTCGGCGCAATGAGACGCCCCGTCGCCTCAGTAGCCGGACTGTTGCTGGTCGTTTTGCTCGGGTTCACCCAATCCGGGACGGATCAGGCGTCTCTGCGCGGGCAAGTCCTGTCGGCGCCGGTGATTAGCCCGATCGGCAGCGGCTGGTCGTTTCTGGTCAATCTCGGACCGGCCGTCGATCCGGCGACACTGCTCGATCCGATCGACGACTGGGTCACCTCCGCCTTCACCTTCGACGCGGCCTCTGACAGCTTTCGCTCGTACCGATCGGAACTGCCGCAGTTCAGCAGCCTGCAGACGATCGAGTCTGGTCACGCGTTCTGGGCCTTCTCGCCGGCCGACCGACTGCAGGGCGATGTCACGTTCTGGCAGCAGCCGGCGGGCGTCCGCGACCTGGCGGTGGCGTTGCTCCCCGGCTTCAACCTCGTGCCCTGGACGGGATCGGATGGGGTCCTGATGAGCGAGGCGGTGGCAGGGCTGCCGGTCGTGCGCGCCTACCGCTGGGATCCCGTCGCGCAGGCTTTCGTGACCTGGAACCCGGCCTTGCCCCTAGGTCTCCAGATCGACTTCACCTTGGAGTACGGCGAAGGACTCTGGATCGACTTGGGTGGCGACGCCGCCCAGGTCTGGCAACAGTCTTGAAGCTCACGAGCCGGCTGACGCGCGGAACTCGGTTGTTGGCGGGAGACGGCGGCGCATACATTCGATCGCGGCGTCGGTTTCGTCGATCAGGAGAAAGCGACGCCCGAGCGTCGTAGCGGCGTCGCCCACGGTGCCGCTACCCGCGAACGGATCGAGCACGAGATCTCCTGGGTTGCTGGAGGCTGCGATAATCCGCTGCGCCAGCGCGACGGGCTTTTGCGTGGGGTAGCCGGTCTTCTCGGCGCCGCTGGTGGGCACGATCGTGTGCCACCAGACGTCGGTCGGCAGCTTGCCTTTGGCCGCCTTCTCCGGGCCCACGAGCCCGGGCGCCATGTAGGGGATGCGATCGATGTCGTCCTGATTAAAGGTCTGCGCGCCGAGCGTCTTCACATAGAGCAGGATCGTGTCGTGTTTGGCGGGCCAGCGGCGCTTGGGCCGGCCGCCGAAGTCGTAGGCCCAGATGATCTCGTTGAGGAACGCTTCGCGACCGAAGATCGTGTCGCAGAGCACCTTCACGTAGTGCACCTCGCGCGAGTCCAGGTGCAGATAGAGCGCTCCGGCCTCGCTGAGCAGCCGCTGCATCTCCACGAGCCGCGGTTCGAGAAAGGCGAGGTAATCGTCGTGGCGGTCGCTGTACGTCGTCTGGCCCTGGACCTCACTGCGATAGCGACGGCCCTGGAATCCGGTTCGGTCGCCGTCGGGATCGGCGACGGTGCGTAGCGTCGTCCGACGCTGGGTGGTGCCCGTGTTGAAGGGCGGATCCGTATAGATCAGGTCCACGCTGCCACTCTCAAGCTCGCGCAGCAGCGGAAGGTTGTCGGCGTGATAGACGACGCCGGGCGGCGGCACGCGCCCCGTCCGCTCAGGCGTCCGGCAGCTGGCGTGGCAGCGCGGACTCGTCCTCTTCGGCGTCGCCGCGCCGGCCCCGGTCGTAGCGGCGCTGCTCTTCCTCTTCCCGCTTGCGGGTGCGCTCGTACTCGAGCTCCTCCAGCTCCGCACCGAAGCCTTCCTCCTCCATCTGCTCGACGGAGCGAGCCTCGATCTCCGCGGCGAAGGCCGCGCCGAGCAGGGAGTAGTTGTTGCCCCCAAGGTGTTGCAGGGGTTTGTACTGATCGTCCGTTAGCGACCACTGGCCATCGTCGAAATCGAAGGCCTCGGTGTCGGCCTGCGCCGCCACGACACGGCCGACGAAGAGAGTGTGGTCGCCCATCGTGTAGTGGTCGTGCAGGGTGCACTCCATCCAGCCGATGCAGCCTTCGAGCAGGGGGGCGTCGACGACTCGCCCCCGGAAGAAGGGCAAGTTCGAGGCCTCGAGCTTGTCGCCCTGCAGGCCGCTGACCATGCCCAGCCACTGCGTGTGGTTGACGATCACCTTGCTGGGGATATTGATCGCGAACTCCTCGCCGAACTTGATCATGTCGTGGCTCTGGCGCGAGGAGTGGACCGCGATCGCGATCAGGGGGGGATCGACGCTGACCGGCATGGACCAGGCAACCGGCATCGCATTGGGTACCGTGCGCCAGGCCGAGGTGACAATCACCACGGGCGCGCCGCCCAATAGGCGTCGCGCATCCATCTCTTCCAATTTCTTTCGGGCCATGCGGCATCCTCTGTAGCGAGTGTACGTCGACGGTTGGGCTGCGGGGTAGCGACTCGGCTGGGGCTGCAGCTGAGCCAGCTCGTGGCTTGGCCGTCCATTACAATCGGCGAGAATCGCTCAATTTCGCCGGTGGGCCGCGACCAAACGTGGTCCGTCGAACTGGGGGAACCCGATGGTCGACTTTCACGACAGTCCCGAAGAGGCGGCGTTCCGCAGCGAGGTGCGCGAGTTCCTGAAGCAGGAGTACGAGCCGCTGCGCGGATCGATCCGGGAGGAGGTGCGCGAGGATCCCTTCGCGCTGTCACCGACTCGACGTCAGTGGTTCCGCAGGCTGGCCGATCATGGCTGGGTGGCTCCCGCCTGGCCTGAGCAATACGGCGGGGCTGGGATGAGCGTAACGAACCAGTTCATCTTCAACGAGGAGACTGCGGAGGCGCGGGCGACGCGTCCGGGGGGCATCGCGATCGGGATGGCCGGCCCGACGTTGATCACGATCGGCACCGACGACCAGAAAGCCGAGCACCTGCCGCCGATCCTGAGCGGCGAGACGGTGTGGTGTCAGGGCTACTCGGAGCCGGGCGCGGGATCCGACCTTGCGTCGTTGCAGACGCGGGCGGTCAAGGACGGCGATGACTACGTGGTCAACGGGCAAAAGATTTGGACCAGCGGCGCGCATCGTGCCGACTGGATGATCCTGCTGGCCCGCACCGACCCCGATGCGCCGAAGCACAAGGGCATCACCTATTTTATGTTGGACATGCACGCGCCGGGGGTCCAGGTACAGCCATTGGTCAACATGGCGGGCACGCACGAGTTCAACGAGGTCTTCTTCGAGGACGTCCGCATCCCCGCCAAGAACATCCTGGGCGAGGAGCATCGCGGCTGGTACGGGGCGGTCACGACGCTGGATTTCGAGCGCAGCAGCATCGGCTCGGCGGTCGGCATCCGGCAGGGTGTGGAAGAGCTGATCAACTACGCTAAGACGAGCGAGAAGTCGCAGCTGGCCGGCGACGACGGTCGCGGCAGCAGCCTGCGCTGGGAGCTGGCCGACCGCTACATCGAGGCGCAAGGCGCCCTGATGATGTCCTACCGCATCATCACGATGCAGGCGCAGGACCTGATCCCGAACTACGAGGCGTCCATGTCGAAGCTCTACTCGATGGAGCTGAATCAGCGCATCGCCACGACGTCGATGCATGTGCTGGGCTTGTACGGCCAGATCGGCGGCGGCGACGAGTATGCCGCGCGACACGGGCGCTACAACTACGGCTACATGCGCACCGTGGCCAACACGATCGAAGGCGGCACCAGCGAGATTCAGCGCAACATCGTTGCCACGCGCGGCCTGGGGCTGCCCCGCGCCTAGTCCCGAGCGCTAGTTCCGAACGGCGTCCCGCGGCGCGATGATCGACGCGCCGTCCGGCAGGACCGCGACGCGGGGTGCCTCGCCGTGCAAGAACTGATGCGACATGGCGAGCTCGCCGAGTGTGGTCTCGATGCTCTTGGTGGGCGCAAGGTGCGCTGAGTGGAGTTCGTCGCTCGGTAAGGTGGACTGTAAATGAACCGTGCCGGCGCGGCGGCGAGCCGCGAAGAGGTGCAGCGCAAACCACTGTCCTTCGCGCTGAAAGTCGGGGGCGATCAGCCGGTTCCAGACGCCGTCGATTGTGGGCGCCTCGGCCAGCGTCTGCCGGAAGTCATCGTCGCCGAGTCCGTCGCGGCAGGGCGCGGCGAGCACGATTGCGCCGCCCGGCTTGATTAACGCGGCTGCGGCTGCGAGCGCGGGAGCGGTGGCGGCCAGCGTCGACGCAGCACTACCGGCTACGACCACGTCGAAGGCGCCGTCGACGGTGGCAGTGTGCAGCGGTCGCAGCGTCTCGATTGAGTCTCGGATCGACTCCTCCAGGCCGCCCGTGAAGACGTGCGTTGCCTCCCCGTCGAAGTCGGTGCCGAGCCAGAGGGCGAGGCGCACGTCCGTCGCGGCGGCGAGCGCGACGGTGTCGTCGAAGATCGGGTTTCCGTCGCTCACGCCCGAGCGGGCCTCGGGGTGGAGCAGATTGGCGACGCTGAACGTCCGGGCGACGTTGTGCGCGGCGGCTATGCCGGGCAGCACCGCCAGCGCCTGCGTCCAGCCGGCGGCGAAGTGCGGCGCCGCCTCACCGACGACGATGCGTGCGCTCGCGCTCTGGAACGCCTCCGAGAGGTAGATCCCTGCCCGGCGTTCGCCGGGGTAGCGCTGCTGGAACAGTAGGCTATCGGGGTCGCGCGGGTCGTGGACGATGACGCGATAGCCGCGGCCGAGCATGCGGATGGGGTCGGACTCGGCGCTGGCGAACTCGAGGTCGCGCCCGATGATCAGGCTGATGCGGGAACGGGAGGCGCCGCGTCCTTCGATGGCGGCGAGCAGTTCCGCCGCGGCCACGGCACTCAGCCGCGCCGGCAAGCGGGGGCTGAAGACGATGGCGACGTCGTCGTTGCCGTCCAGGCTGGCAAGCGGGGCGGCGCTCGCCAGAGCCTCCCGGAAGGCCGCGCCCGGGGCGGGCAGCGGCGGGGCGTATCGCGGCGCGACGATAGTCGAGTCATCGGGAAGCTCGGCGTCCAGGGTCCCACTGCCGTAGCGGAGCGTGGTTCGCATACCGTCCCGTGCCTCGATCGCGCCTAGATCTGAGAGTAGCCTGAGCCCTTGGTGTCGATGCCGGTGCCGTGGCCTTGTTCGATCCAGCCGAACTCCTGCAGGACTTCCTGGCTGTAGGTGACGCGTCCGGTGACCTTGTCGAGCGGTTCGGTGGCGAGCAGCAGCGCCGCCTGTGCCATCGTCGCTTCGCTCTCGGCCTCGGCCGGGTCACGGCCCTCCATCAGCTTGTGGAAGACGACGCCCGGCGTGGGCACGATCTGCGAGGGGCTGAAGCAGGTGACGCTGATGCCGGCGCCATACACCTCTTGGGCGAGGCCCTGGGTGAAGCGCTCCAGCGCCGCCTTTTCGGCGCCGTAGAGCGTGCCGCCGCGTTGGGGCGGGCCGGGGTAGGGACCGCGGCCCGGTCCGATCGCGGCGCCGCTGGAGACGTTGACGATGGAGCCGCTGCCGCGCTCCAACATGCACTTCTGCAAGCAGAGTTGGCTCATGTAGAACGGCCCGTGGAAGTTGACTGCCGTCGACCGCAGCCAGCGGTTGATCGGGAACTCCGCGACCGGGATGAAGTAGGTCAGTGCGGCGTTGTTGATGAGCACGTCGACCGGCCCGTAGGTGTCGATCGCCGCATCGACGATCGCTTCGCAGGATTCGTAGTCGGAGACGTCGCCAGCTACGGCCGTGGCTTCCCCGCCCTGCTCCTTGATGTCGGCCAGCGTCGCGTTGAGCGAGCCCGGCAGGGGGTGCGAGCCTTCTTCTACGGTGCGGGCTGTCGCGATCACCTTGCCACCCTCGGCGGCGAACAGCCGCGCGATCTCCGCGCCAATTCCGCGGCTCGCGCCGGTCACGATCGCGACTTTGCCTTCGAGCTTGCCCATCTCTTGCCTCCTGCATGAACTTGGCCACGGTCGGTCGCGGCGCGTGAACCGCGAGCAATGATAACTGCGTCGCGCCTTTACGCGCGGCTTACGAGATTCCGGGAACCGGCCTCGAACGTGAGACGTTCTTCAGACGGAGCGACCGACCGATTCCGAGGAGCAAGGTTAGGGATGAGTGTTCCGAGATTCTTTCGAACGCGCGCGCCGGCGGACCGTCTGGGCCCCAGCGCGCGCATCAGTCGGGGCGCCGCGAATCGCCGCCCCGCTCGGCCGAGCAGCGGCGGCGAACTCGTCGTGATCAGGCGCTCGGGCGATGGCAGCCCGACACCCGATGAAGTCGTGGAGGAGGAGGCGTGCTGAATTCCGATGCCGAACTGATCGCCGCCGCGATGCTGCAGGTCCGCGAAATTCGAATGGCGTATGAACCCTGGATCCGCCCGCGCCGCGGTCAGCCACGACCGTCGCGCACCCGCCGCATTCTAGTCGCGTTCGGGCTGATCGCTCTGCGGGCCCGGGAGCTCGATCCGCTGCCGGCCTCCGTGCGGGGGTATGCGCACCTCACCCGCTAGGTGCCTCATGCGGCGGGGCGCAGCGCCTTCTCGAGGCTGAAGGGCAGATACTCCTCGACGATCGAGAAGAAGTATGCCAGCACGCGGGCCTCCCAGGCCGCGACACCCATCAGAAAGCCCCAGATTTGGTCGGGCACGGACTCGTTGACGAGCACCGAGACGGCGGCAACGAGGACTGCTGCCAGCACGACGATGCCCAGCAGCCAAGCGAGCAGGGCGTGGGGCAGGATCAGGACGATGCGCAGCAAGGCGGACCCCACCGTGGGGCTGCCGCTTGGCTGGCAGCGATACTGCGCCGCACCGTCGGTGCCCCAACTGGGAAACTGGTCCGTGCCGAGAAAGAGGTAGGCCTGGAGGTCGTTCCAGAACGCCAGCAGCTTCGTGTAGGCCGCGCCGTGCGTCTCGTGGAAGCCGTCGCCACCGCGTCGCGAGACGAGCGCACGGCTGAGACTCGTGGCCCGCCGAGGAAGACGATCCAAAGCACGGCGTTCATCACCCAGCCCAGCACGATCCAGACCCCGATCCGTACGAGCAGCTGGATCCGCTCAAAGTGCTCGGGCTTGGCGAAGCTCGCCTGAACTGGGTAGGTACCGGTGGCTGATTGGGTCATGACCCTCTCCCAACGCTCGCTGAAGGCGCAGACTAGCGCAGCACGGGGGCGGAGGACTCGACCCTAGGACTGCGCCTGTCGGACCAGGTAGGTGTCGTGCACCTGATCGAGGATCTCGTCGAATTCGGGGTACTGGTCACGCAAGAGGGCGACGAAGTCCTTCGTCTCGATCGCGCGACGAGCCCAGCCCGCGTCGGCTCCGATGTCATCCAGTTTGGAAGCGTTGGCGCAGAGGAAGACGAAGAAGCGCTCGGTGCCGGGCTCGACGCTGACGGCCTGCGTCGTAGCGGTGAGTTGCAGCCGGGCGGCCTGGTACCAGTCCTTGAGCGTGATGCCCCAGCGCTCCTTGGCCGTGGGCGTGATCCAGGCGTTCATTTGCTTCTTCGTAGCGGGCTTGCCGGCCTGATCCGGGTCGTCCAGTTCTTGCTCCAGCAGTGGGATGGCCCAGGGCTGGTCCGAACCGTCTTGGCGGACGACGAGTGGGCGCCCGTCCTTGCGCCAGGTCAGCAAGTAGAGGCGCCAGATCTGGTTTAGCGGCGGCAGTTCGTCCGTGATCTCGTTGCGGGTGAGGTACTCGTTGTCGTCGAAGCGCTTCTCCAGCGTCCAGTTCTTGATCCGCTTCGCAACCAGCGCAGCTTTGGCTTCCGCCGAGGCCATCATGGTCTGCATTTCCGATTCACTGGGGTTGGTCATGGGGTTTCCTCGTTCCGCACCGGGGCTGCTGGCTCGTCTCGCACCGCGGCTGCTAGCCGTGGGGCGCTTCGGGATCGAATTTTGTACGTCCGTCGACACTGATCAGTCGGCCGACGCCAGGAAAGGTGCTGTGCACGCAGACGACGAGTTGGCCTGTCGTGATGGCCTCGTGCACTAACCGCTTCTTCGTCTCCAACGAGACTAGAGGCAGAATATCGAACGCGGAAATCCAGGCCACGCGCTCAAGTTGGACTTCGTGCTGAACGACATCGCCCAAGTAGAGGGCGGTCTCGCCGCCGTTAGCGATCACGATCGAAGCATGATCCGCCGTGTGCCCGGGTGTCTCGATCATCGTGATGTCGGGCGTGATCTGCAGCTCGCCCTCCACGAACTCGATTTGGCCGGTCGCGAAGACGGCGTCGAGGTTTTCGGCGAGATAGGTGGCACGTGTCCGCTCGTTGGGCTGTTGGGCCTGTTCCCACTCGCCACGCTGGATGTAGTAGCGCGCGTTGGGGAAGGTCGGGCGCAGCGTTTCCCCCTCCATACACGTGTTCCAACCGCAGTGGTCGGCGTGGAGGTGGGTGTTGATCACGATGTCGATGTCGTCGGGACGCACACCGCTCGCGGCGAGGCTCTCTAGCAGCTGGCCGTGGTGGGGCTCGTCGCCCCGCTTGCGCAGGGTTTCGAAGTCCTTGTTGCCTTGCCCGGTCTCGATCAGGACGGTCTTGCCATCCGACTCAAGCAGCACGCAGTTGAGCGCCAGCGGGACCTGATTGCGTTCGTTGGTCTCGCCCGTGACGCGCGACCACATCAGCTTTGGTATGAGACCGAAGACTGCGCCCGCGTCGAGCCAGGCCGTCCCGTCCGAGACGACCGTCAACCGCAACGATCCCACGTTGTACGACGGGCCGGCCATGCACTCCTCCAGCGCTGCAGTGGGCAGTTTAACACGCGTCGATCTGCGCTTCTGTGTCCGCACAACGCGAAGCGGCGCGGGCTCCAGCCCCGTGCCGCTCGAATCGGCTTGATCGTGGAGGTCAGGCGGTGTCGTTGCTCCGGACCGCCGCCGGCGCTGCCGCGGCCCCGCCGCCAACCGTGGTCCGCTCAAACTCGATGCGGCGGTCGCTGGCCTGGTCCGCGAGCTCGTCATCGGCCTGATTGGTCCGCATTCGCGAAGGAAGCAGAGTCAGCGCAGCGACCGCGGCCAACCCCATCACGCCCGCGGTGATGAGCAGTCCTGTCGTGAAGGCATCGATGAAGGCGGCGTTGGCGATGTCCAGGACCGCAGCGGCCGCCTCGGCCGGGAGCGACTGTGCCGCCACGCTGGCCACCCCGATGCCCTCGCCCGCTGTCTCAGCGAAGGCTTCAGGGACCAGCCCCTCAAGGCCAGATTCGACATCGCTGCGATAGAGGTTGCTGACGAGGGAGCCGACGATGGCGATGCCCAACGCCGCGCCCAATTCACGGCTGACGTCGTTGATTGCGGAACCGATCCCGGCGTCGTTGACCGGCACGGCGGCCATCACGGTGTCGGTCAGCGGCGTCAGCGCCATCCCACCGCCGAAGCCGAACGAGAGCAGCCCCACGGCGATGATGGGATAGCTGGTGTCGGCGTCGATCTGGGACAGCCAAGCCATCCCGAAGACGACCGCGACAACCGCGGCCGCGACCAGGACGCGCGGTCCCACGCGCCTGCTGAGCAAGCCGGATGTGGGCGCTCCCACCATCATCATTCCGGCCACCGGCAGGATGTAGAGCCCGGCCGTGAACGCGCTCTTGCCTTGCACGATCTGGAAGTACTGGGTCAGGAAGAAGAAGGTCACCATCATCGAGAAGAAGATTAAGCCGATGATGACCAAGGCGCCGTTGAAGTCGCGCTGGCGGAAGAAGCGCATTGGCAGCATGGGCGCGCGGCTGCGTAGTTCGACGACCGCGAAGGCGCTGAGCAGAACGCCGGCGACGGCGAAGGCGCCCACGATCTGGGTGGAACCCCAGCCGGATTCGTTGCCCTGAATGATGCCGAAGACGAGCGTGAGCAGTCCGCCCGTGGCCAGCAGCGCGCCGCCCAAGTCGAGGCCGAGAAAGCGGCTGTCGCGAGACTCTGGGACGATGCGCAGCCCGATCAGCGCTAGCAGCACCACGGGCAGGTGCATCCAGAAGACGGCGGACCAGCTGATCTGGTCGACGATGAACCCACCGGCCAAGGGCCCGACCGCGATGGCCATGCCGCCCGCGCCGGTCCAGATCCCGATCGCTTTGGCGCGCTCCTGGCGTGGGAAGACGTCGGTCACGATTGAGAGCGTGGCTGGCAGGACGAACGCAGCGCCGATCCCTTGCAGGCCGCGGAAGGCGATCAATGTGCCGGAGCTCTCAGAGAAGGCGGCACCGACGGAGGCAGCCCCGAAGACGATCATGCCCAGCGTGAGGAAACGTCGACGGCCGAAGCGGTCGCCAACGGTGCCGCCCAGCAGCAGGAGGCCCGCCAGAACCAGCGTGTAGCCGTCGATCACCCACTGCAAGGTGGCGGTGGAGGCGTTGAGGTCGCGTGCGATCGAGGGCAACGCAGTGTTCACGATCGTGTTGTCGAGGAAGACCATGAACGTCGTCAGCGACATCACGGCCAAGATCCACCAACGTTGTGGATTGAGGCCGGAGCTTGTACTCGGCCCAGCCGGATTCGCGGCGAAGTTTGCGATCGATATTTGGTCCTCCGAATCTGCATACCGAACGTTCGTCCGGTATTGAGAACGTCGGTACCATAGGCGTGGTATGCATCAGCGGAAACGCAATTCTGGGGCGATAGGGTGGTCTTGTTGCCTGCGTAACGAACGTTCGGTACATTGGGATGAAGAACGCGCGCTGGTGCGCGGATTTGTGCGCCGTGGGCGCCCAAGAGGGGCTCTAGTCAGTGCCCGCCAAGTTTTCCCAGCGGGAGACCGCCGATCGCCAAGACGAGATCTTGGCCAACGCCGCCACGGTGTTCGCACGCAAGGGTTACGAAGCGACCACCGTCCGTGAGCTGGAAGAGGCGACGGGCCTGACGCGGGGCGGCATCTTTTTCCACTTTCCGAGCAAGCGCGCTCTCTATTTCGCGGCGCTCCGTCGCAGTACAACGTCCGGAGGGCCGCCGGTCAGCCGAGCGATGAGGGCGGCTGACAGCGCAGCGGAGGCTGTGCTCGCGATGTTTTGGGCAGTCCGGGCATGGCATCGTGAGCACCCGGAGGCGATGGCCTTCTTCAATCAGATCGCATTACACAAGGCAGATGAGCCCGATATCGCGGATCTGGACGCCCTGATCAACGAGTCGATGGAGTCCTTCATCACAGCCATCAATCACGAGCTGCAGGAGCAGGGGATCTTCAACCCGGACGTCGACGCGGACACGATCACCGAGGTCCTCCACCACTTGTTAGACCACCTGATCGAAGAGGCGATGCCTCTGGACGATGCGGAGGCGGAGGCGTTGGTCAGTCCGATCCTGCAGCTCGTCGTCAAGGGGCTGGCTCCGCGGGAAGTCCGCGCCTCAGGCTGATCACGAATCGATCTCCGTTCCATCACCGTGCCCGGTTCGGCGTCCGGACCTCCGTAAGATCGGTGGGGACGGAGGCGGATACGCGGACTCCGCCGCCGCTTTGGCGTGATGACTCTCGATGCGTGACGACGCGCCGTCCGAATCGGCCGGCCGCCGGGAGGCCATCCTGGACGCTGCCGACAAGGTCTTCGCGCGGCAGGGCTATCAGGCGACGACCGTGCGCGAATTGGAAGAGGCGGCCGATACTAGCCGCAGCGGTCTCTTTCTAGACTATCACGGCATGCGCGAACTCTATCTCGCGGTGATCCAGCGACAGCAGATGGAGGGGCTCGTGCCAGCGGTTGCGCGGGCGATGACAGAGGCGTCCAGCGCCGCCCAGCTCTTGCGTGGCATGTTGGAGGCGATTCGCGCCTGGCATCAGACGCACCCGGAAGCGATCCAGTTGTTCCAGCAGGCTGGGCACCATCAGGAGACCGAGCCCGACCTTGCCCAGCTCGACGCGCAGATCAACGAATCAATGAGCGCCTTCCTGGCCGCGGTGGTCGGATCACTCCAGCGCCGCGAGATCCTCAACGACGCATTGGAGCCGGCAGCGATCATGCGCCTCATCCACCAGATGATGGACCTGGTCTACGCCGAGACCGCCCACATGTCTGAGGACGATGCGCTGGACTCGGCGCTGCCCACGTTCAGCGTGTTGTTGGAAGGGATCGGGCATCCGCCGGACCCTCCAGAAGCCTGAAACAGGTCCCATGGCTATAATTCCCCGACCCACGCCCCGCGCGTTGGATCGAGGAGCCGGCTCTATGACCGCAACCCCCATGGCGTTTTTCCAGGGCGAGATTTTGCCGCTGAGTGAGGCCAAGATCGGCCTGATGACGCATGCCTTCAACTACGGCACGGCGGTCTTCGAAGGGGTACGGGCGAACTGGAGCGCCGAGCACGAAGAGCTCTACCTCTTCCGCACGCGCGAGCACATCGAACGGCTGCGGCGATCGGCGCGCGTGCTGGAGATGGAGATCTCGTACACGGACGACGAGATCCTTGAGCAGCTCCACAGCATGGTGGCGCAAGCCGGCTTCAAAGAGGATGTCTATGTGCGCCCGATGGTCTACAAGTCGCAGGAAGTGTTGGGCGTGCGTCTGCACGACGTGACGGAAGACTTCCTGATCTACTGCGCCCCTTTCGGCGCCTACCTCGACAGCGACGCCGGGATTCGTTGCTGCACGTCGTCTTGGCGGCGCGTCGACGACACGGCGATTCCGGCCCGCGCGAAGGTGAACGGGATCTACGTCAACTCGGCGCTGGCCAAGACGGAAGCCTGGCACCGCGGCTACGACGAAGCGATCATGCTGAGCAACGATGGCCACGTCTCCGAGGGCAGCGGCGAGAATATCTTCATGGTGGTCGATGGCAAGCTCTATACGCCGCCACCGCACGACAACATCCTGGTCGGGATCACGCGCGCGACGGCGATGGAGCTGGCTGCGACAGAGCTGGGAATCGAGACCGTGGAGCGTTCGCTCGACCGCAGCGAGCTCTACCAGGCCGACGAAGTCTTCATGACGGGCACGGCCGCGCATTGCACGCCGATACTGGAGATCGACGATCGCAAGATCGGCGATGGCCAGATCGGCCCGATCTCGGCGCGTATTCAAGAGCTGTACTTCGACGTCATGCTGGCGCGCCTGCCGCAGTACGAATCCTGGGTGGACCCGGTCTACAAGGGCAGCCTCGTCAAGGCCTAGCCGCCGAGGGCGAGCTTCCACGAGCGACCTGAAGCAATCGCATGCAAGAAGCGCTGGCCCTCGTTCTGGCCTACCTGATCGGATCGGTGCCGGTCACCTGGCTGATCTTCTACTGGCGCACGGGCACCGATCTGCGCACGGTCGGAGACGGCAACGTTGGCTCCGCCAACGCGATCCGGGAGGGCGTGGGTTGGGTCACGGGCCGGGCGGCGCTCCTGCTCGATGTCGGCAAGGGGCTGTTGGCGGTTTCGATCGCGCGTTGGCTCGAGCTGGACCATGTCTGGTGGATGCTGGTTGGCTATCTGGTCATGGTCGGTCACATGTTTCCGCTCTGGCTCCGCTTTCGCGGCGGGCGCGCGGCGGCCACGGCGATGGGAGCGGCGGGAGCGTTCCTGCCCTGGCAGTTCGGGATCACGATGGCGGCGGGGACCGTCGCATTCCTCGTCCTACGAATCGCCGAGTTGGGCATTCTCTTCGTGGCGGCGCCACTGCCGTTTCTGGCGGTCGCCTTCGAGGCCTCGGACGAGGCGATCGCATTCTGTTTCAGCGCCCCCATGCTTGCTGGGCTGAAGTCGGGCTTCGATCGCTGGCGACGTGGGCGCGCGGCCGCGCTGGCCGCCGTAGGCGAGGCAAGGGAGAGCGGATGAGCGACTACGACGTGATCGTCGTCGGTGCGGGGCCGGCCGGGTCCACGGCGGCGCGGGAGCTGGCGGCGTCGTGCCGTGTCCTGCTGCTTGATCGCGCGGCCTTCCCGCGCGACAAGCCCTGCGGGGGTGGGGTGCTGATCAGTGCGACGCCGCTGCTGCCGTTCTCGCTGGAGCCGGTCACGGAACGCGTCGTGACCGGATTTCGCGTCACGTACCGCCGGCAGGCAGTGTTCCACCACCACTTCGACGAGCCCTTGGCGCTGATGACGCAGCGCTCGCGGCTTGATGCGTTCCTGGTCGATCGCGCGGTGGAGGCGGGTGCGGAGTTCCGCGATGCCTGCGGCGTGCAAGGCGTCGCAGCGGAGCCCAGCAGCGTGGTCGTTCGGCTCGCCAACGGGGATCGACTCTCAGCGCCTGCGTTGATAGCGGCGGATGGCGCGAACGGGCCCGTACGTCGGTCGTTGGGGTTGCCCGCGTTGCGTCGGGCCGTGGCGCTGGAGGCCAATGTGCCCGGCGTGGGACCAAACTGGTCCGACAGCGTGGGACTCGATCTGGGCTCCATGGCGGGGGGTTATGGCTGGGTTTTTCCCAAGGGCGATCACAGCAACATCGGCGTTGGCGGCTGGCCGGTGGTGGGTCAGAAGCTGCGGGCTGAACTGAACGCCTATGCGACGACGGAGGGCTTCGACCCGGCGGCGCTGACGGGCGTGCGTGGCCATCATCTGCCGCTGCGCGACGCGGGCAGCATCGTGGCGGAGGGTCGGATCGCGTTCGTGGGCGACGCGGCCGGTCTGATCGATCCGCTCTCGGGCGAGGGGATCGGCAACGCGATCCGCTCGGGCGTGATCGCCTCGCAGGAGGCGGTGCGCATCCTGGCCGGCGAAGCATTCGACTTCGCGGCCTATCAGCGTCGAGTGGAGCTGGAGTTAGAACCGGATCTGGCGACGTCACGACAGCTACAGGCGCTGTTTCACCGCCGGCCCTGGCCGTACGTGCAGATGTTGCGTCGGTCCGGGCGTTTTTGGCGCGCCTTCTGCCAGATCGTGCGTGGCGAGCAGACCTATGCCGGTTTGAAGGGGCGGTTGGGGCCGCTGGGAGGCATGGTGGACCTGGTGGCGAGCCGAGCCGAACGGACGAATCGGGCAGGAGCGGGCTGGGAGTGATTCGACGGGTGGGGGCGCTGCGTAAGGATCAGGTTTAATCCTCGCCCGGTGTAGGGCGAATGTGACCGCCGGCGCTCGCGGAGAGGCAGGGCAGTCGGTTAGGATCATGGGACGAGTTGACGAGAGAAGTAGCGATGCCGTTCGTCGCGAATGCTGCTGGAACCGAGGCCGCGCCGCGGCGCGCTGGGCACCTGCCCGCGCGCCCGCACCTCGTACTTGTCTGCGTGATTGAGCCGCTTGGACGCTAGCCCGCGTCCGGACCGGCTCCTACCCGACTACTCAGGATCGATCCCGGGCAATTTGGACGCGCGAGCGCGCGTCGATCGGCGGCAATGTCATGAAACTCACCGGCGCGGAAATCCTGCTCGAGAGCCTGATCGCTGAGGGGGTGAAGACCTTCTTCGGCTACCCGGGCGGCGTCGTGCTCCCGCTGTTCAACACCTTCGTCAAATATCCGCAGATCCGGCATGTCCTCGTGCGGCACGAACAGGCGGCGGCGCATGCCGCCGACGGTTACGCGCGGGTGAGCGGCGAAACCGGCGTCTGCCTGGCCACATCGGGTCCCGGCGCGACCAATCTCGTGACCGGCATCGCGAACGCGTACATGGATTCGATCCCCATCGTGGTGATCACGGGCAACGTGGCGCGCGACTTGATCGGTCGTGACGGCTTCCAGGAGGCCGACATCACGGGCATCACCTTGCCGATTACCAAGCACAACACGTTGGTGATGCGGGCCAGTGAGATCGCGACGGCGGTCAAAGAGGCGTTCCACATCGCCTCGACGGGCCGCACGGGACCGGTCCTGGTCGACATCCCCAAGGATGTCTTCGTCGAAGAGGCGGAGTACGAGGGCCACCCCCAGAGCGTGCACCTGCGCGGCTACCCGATTCAGGACGTGCCGCTGGAGCCGGAGGTCGAACGGGCGGCCGTCGTGATCAACGGCGCGCGCAAGCCGGTGATCCTGGCCGGGCACGGTGTCGTGCAGTCCGGGGCGTCGCCAGAGTTGCTGGAGCTGGCCGAGAAGGCCGAGATTCCGGTGATCACGACACTGCTGGGCATTTCCGGGATCCCCGAGGCGCATCGACTCGCCTACGGATTCCTGGGCATGCATGGCAACTATTACTGCAATCAGGCGGCTGACCAGGCCGACGTGGTCATCGCGCTGGGGATGCGCTTCGACGACCGCGCCATGGGGCGTTTCAAGGACTACAACCCTAATGCGCAGATCGTGCACGTGGACATCGATCCGGCCGAGATCGGCAAGAATTTTCCCAACACCAAGTATCCCGTGCACGGCGACATCAAGCAGGTGCTGCAGAAGCTGAATCCGATGGTCCAGACGGCGCGGCACGAAGACTGGGTCGCCTGGATCGACGAGCAGAAGGCGCTCCATCCGACCGACTATGCGACGGAGGAGCGCGGCATTAGCGGGCCCTGGCTGGTCTCGGAGATCGCCGACGCGACCTCCAGCGAGGCGACGATCGTGACGGGCGTCGGTCAGCACCAGATGTGGGCGGCGCAATATTATGGCTACAAGCGGCCCCGACAATGGGTGACCAGCGGCGGGCTGGGCACGATGGGGTTCGAGATACCGGCGGCGATCGGGGCGCAGTTCGCGTCAGACACGCCGGTTTGGTCGATCTGCGGCGACGGCGGCTTCCAGATGACGCTGCAGGAGTTGCAGACTGTGGCGGAGAACAAGCTGCCGATCAAGTTCGCGCTGTTCAACAATGGGTATCTCGGCATGGTCCGTCAGTGGCAAGAGCTGTTCTATGAGAACAACTACCAGGACGTGGAGCTCGGCCAGCCCGACTTCCTCAAGATCGCTGAGGCCTACGGCATCCCCGCTGTGCGGGCGGAGACTCGGGCTGAGGCGCAACGCGCGATCCGACAGGCGATCGAGGCCGAGGGACCGTTCCTGATCGACTTCCGCACCGTCGACGAGGAGAACGTCTGGCCCATGGTTCCGGCCGGGGCCGCGCTTTCGGAAACCGTCGAATCGGCCAGCGAGCTGTAGAGAGGGAGCCCACCATGGCGAGTCAGAATACCATCGTCGCGCACGTCGAAGACCGGCCGGGCGTCCTTGCGCGGGTCGCCTCGCTCTTCCGCCGTCGCGGCTACAACATCGAAAGCCTGACCGTCGGTCATTGCGACGAGCCCGGCATTAGCCGCATGACGATCGTGGTCGACGGTGACGAGAACCAGGTTTTGCAGGTTGAGCGACAGCTCTTCAAGCTGATCGATGTGGTCTCCGTGGAGGACATCAGCGGGCGTCCGATGGTCGACCGCGAGCTGGCGCTGATCAAAGTCGAGGTCGACGCGGACCAGCGGCACAAGCTGATCGAGCTGGCGCAGATCTTCCGCGCCGACATCGTGGATGTCGGCGAGACGACGGCGATCGTGCAGGTACTGGGCGACGAGGGCAAAATCGACAAGCTGGAGCGCATGCTGCGGCCGTTTGGCATCCTTGAGCTGGTGCGCACGGGGCGCGTCGCGATGCTGCGCGAGGCCGCTACGAGCAAGCCGCCGCCGATCTCGCAGTCGGAGCACGAGGCAGAGGCCCTGCGCGCCCAGATGGGCCGTCGCGTAGAGGGCGATCTGCCCTTCGCCAGCGATTGATCTTGAAGCGGCCCGCGCTCGCGGCACTCCGGGAGCGCCGCGACAACGGGTGCGTAAGCCGCCGGATCATTTGGGTCGCGCGCTCTAGGCACGACTCTGCGGCACTGGCATAATGAGTGAGCCGCTTTCGTGATGTGGGCGTCATGTGGGCGCTGAGCGGACTGGATGAGTGATAAGCGTGTTCGAGTCGAACGAAGGACAAACCCCGCGGGCCGCCTCAGCCCGCGGCGTGCTTGGTCGGCTGGTTTAGATCCCCCCACCAGCCGGCGGGCTGTCGACGCGCTGTCCCGCCCCCATCCCTTTAGAGAGCACGAACCATGCCTGACCGAGTCAAGATCTTCGACACGACCCTGCGCGACGGCGAGCAGGCGGCCGGCGTCTCCTTCACGGCGGAGGAGAAGCTGCGCATCGCCAAGATGCTGGAGCACATGCAGGTGGACTGCATTGAGGCGGGCTTCGCTGCCGCCTCCCCGGGCGACTTCGACGCCGTCGCGCAGATCGCGCGCGAGGTGCGCGGCACTTCGATCGCGACACTCTGCCGCGCCGTCGCGAACGATGTCGACCAGGGCTGGGAAGCCGTGCGCAACGCGGAGGATCCGCGCCTGCACGTCTTCCTCTCCAGCTCCGACATTCACATGGCGCACCAGCTGAACAAGGACCGCGAGCAGGTCTTGGAGCAGGCGCGCGAGGCGGTCGCGCGGGCGAAGGGCTTCGTCGACAACGTTGAGTTCTCGCCGATGGACGCCACGCGCTCGGACGTCGGCTTCGTCTACCGCATGCTGACGGAGTGCATCGCGGCGGGCGCGACGACGATCAACATCCCGGACACCGTGGGCTACGCGATCCCGGAGGAATTCCAGGCCTTCATCGCAGGCATCCTGGAAAACGTGCCCGGCATGGACAAGGTGACGCTCTCTGTCCACTGCCACAACGACTTGGGCCTGAGCACCTCCAACAGCCTGGCCGCCGTCCGCGCCGGTGCGCGTCAGGTGGAGTGCACCATCAACGGGCTGGGCGAGCGGGCCGGCAACGCCTCGCTCGAAGAGGTCGTGATGTCGCTCAAGACGCGCGAGGACTTCATGGGCATCGGCTCCGACGTGCAGACGCAGTTCCTGGTCCCGGCCTCGCGCATGGTGCAGGACTTCGCCGGAATGCACGTGCAGCCGAACAAGGCGATCGTGGGGCTGAACGCGTTCCGCCATCAGTCCGGTATTCACCAGGACGGCGTCTTCAAGTTCCGTGAAACCTACGAAATCATGGACCCTGAAGAGGTTGGCTGGAGCGAGGGCTCGCAGTTCGTCCTGAGCAAGCTCTCAGGCCGGGCGGGCTTCCGTAGCCGCCTGACGGACCTGGGCTACGAACTGGACGACGAAGAGTTCGCGCGCGCCTTCCTGCGCTTCCAGGAGTTGGCCGACCACAAGACCATCGTCGACGACCGCGACCTGGAGGCCATCGTGGCCGACCGCCTGGGCCAGACCCAGGAGGCCTGGAAGCTGGAATCGCTCAACGTGACGACGGGCACCGGCAGCACGCCGACCGCCTCGATCAAGCTGGTCGGTCCGGACGGCGAGATCCACACGGGAGCCGAAATCGGTACCGGGCCTGTCGACGCGATCTACAAGACGATCCGCAGCATCACGGCGATGGAAGATACGCTGACCGAGTACTCGGTGCAGAGCATCACCGAGGGCCTGGATGCGCAGGGTGAGGTCACGATCCGGATCGAGGTCGACGACATGATCCACAGCGGGCGCGCCGCGGATCAAGACATCCTCGTCGCCAGCGCGCGCGCCTACATGAACGCGATCAATCGGGCGGTGACCGGCAAGGTGGGCGCTAAGCCCGCCAACGCGCAGCTCCCGGCTGAACGCCGCGAGTAGGGCTGCTGTGCATCGTCGCAGTGATTCTGTCTAGCGTGCATCTGCGCATAGAATGTCCGTCGCGCGCGCATCGCGACACGCCAACTCAGCGTGGGCCGTTCGGTGCCGCGCTGCATCCGCATGAAGGGGGACATCGTGGCTGAGCCGCGCACCTTGGCCCAGAAGATCTGGGACAACCACCTGGTTCGACGCGAGGCGGGACAGCCCGACTTGCTCTATATCGACCTGCACCTCGTCCACGAGGTGACGTCGCCGCAGGCCTTCGAAGGGCTGCGGGTGAGCGGCCGCTCGGTTCGCCGTCCCGAGCTGACGCTGGCGACGATGGACCACAACGTGCCAACGGACTCGCGGGAGGAACCCTACGCCGATCCGCTGTCGCAGCAGCAGGTCACGGCGATGCGCGACAACGCCGCCGAGTTCGCCGTGCCGCTCTACGACACGACCGATGTACGGCAGGGCATCGTCCACGTGATCGGACCGGAGCAGGGTGTCTCCCAGCCCGGCATGACGATCGTCTGCGGCGACAGCCACACCTCCACGCACGGAGCGATGGGGGCGCTGGCGTTCGGCATTGGCACGTCGGAAGTCGAGCATGTGCTGGCGACGCAGACGCTGCCGCAGAAGCCGCTCAAACAGATGTCAGTGGAGGTGAACGGCGAGCTCCCCGCCGGCTGCACGGCCAAGGATGTGATCCTGGGCATCATCCACACGATGGGCGTCGGCGGCGGCGTCGGCCACGTCGTCGAGTATCGCGGCGACACCATCCGCAACCTCTCGATGGAAGGCCGCATGACGGTCTGCAACATGACGATCGAAGGCGGTGCGCGGGCCGGACTTGTCGCGCCCGACCAGGTCACGTTTGACTACCTCAAGGGCCGCCCGGCGGCGCCGTCCGGCGACGACTGGGATGCGGCGCTGGCGGCCTGGGCGGAGTTGGTCAGCGACGACGGCGCGCAGTTCGACCAAGAGATCGTGCTCGCCGCCGCCCGCATGGCGCCCTATGTGACCTGGGGTACGACGCCGGCCCAGAGCATCGCCGTGACCGGCTCCGTGCCCAACCCAGACGACTTCGAAGACCCGGCGGCTCGCGAGTCGGCTACGCGCGCGCTGGAGTACCAAGGGCTTGAGCCCGGCACGCCGATCGAGCAGATCAAGCTGGACCGCGTCTTCATCGGCTCCTGCACCAATTCACGGATCGAGGATCTGCGCCTGGCGGCTTCGGTCGCCGAGGGGAAGCAGGTCGCCGACACCGTGCGGGCGATGGTCGTGCCCGGCTCCGGGCTGATCAAGCAGCAGGCGGAGGACGAGGGCCTGGACGCGATCTTCACGGCGGCGGGCTTCGAGTGGCGCGAGGCTGGCTGCTCCATGTGCTTGGGGATGAACCCGGACACGCTTGCGCCGCAGGAGCGCTGCGCTTCGACGTCGAATCGCAACTTCGAAGGCAGGCAGGGACCGGGCGGCCGCACCCACCTGGTCAGTCCCGCGATGGCCGCGGCCGCGGCCGTGGCGGGCCACTTCGTCGACGTGCGGGAGGTGATTTAGATGGACCCGGTCAAAACCGTGCGGGGCAATGCGATCCCGCTCGACCGCGCCAACGTTGATACGGACGCGATCATCCCGGCCAAGTACCTCAAGCGGATCGAGCGGACCGGATACGGTCCGTTCGCTTTCGAGGCCTGGCGCGACGACCCCAACTTCATCCTCAACAACGACGCCTACGGCGACGCGCAGATCCTGCTGGCGGGCGACAACTTCGGCTGTGGCTCGTCACGCGAGCACGCCGTTTGGGCGATCCAGCAGATGGGCGTCGGCGCGGTGATCAGCAGCTCATTCGCCGACATCTTCCGCAACAACTCGGCCAAGATGGGCCTGCTCACCGTGGTGCTGGACCGATCCGACGTCGAGCACCTCATGGCGCGGGCGGAGGAACTGCCGGCCTCGCAGATCACCGTCGATCTTGAGTCGCAGACCGTCTCGACGGGCGACGGCTGGTCGCGCTGGTTCGAGGTCGACCCGTTCGTCAAGCAGAACATGCTGCTGGGCCAAGACGACATCGGTCTCACGCTCAAGCAGGAGCCGGCGATCGCGGGCTTCGAGGACGAACGGCCGTCGTACTTGCCGGTCAACGCCGACTAAGAGATCGGACGGACGGAGAGACGAACCATGGCCGATGAAGGCAGCAGTACGACGGTCAAACCGTCGCTCGGAGACATGTTGCGCAACCTGCGCCGCGCGGGCAATCCGCTGACCGCGCTGCGCGGCATGGCAGGCAACACGCTGCTGAAGATCCAGCGGCGGGACGACTGCTGCGGGAATTACGGCGACCCCGGTTGTTGAGTGTCCAAGGAGCGTGCCATCCAGGAGGGATGGCTTGAACCCGGCGAGCAGGACCACGACGCCGATCACCATGATCACCACCAGAGCTAGACGACCGGCCCCGTTAGGGCGCTAGCCGAGAAACAGGAAGACATGACCGAGTTCAAGATCGGGCTGCTGCCGGGCGACGGGATCGGGACCGAGGTGATCCGCGAGTCGCAGAAGGTCCTGAGTGCGGTCGAGAAGAAGTTCGGGCACGGGTTCTCGTACAGCGAAGACATCGTCGGTGGGGCCTCGATCGACAAGTACAAGACGGCGCTGCGCGACAGCACGCTGGCGATGTGTCTCAAGCAGGATGCGGTGTTGTTCGGTGCCGTGGGCGGTCCCAAGTGGGACGATCCGCGCGCGGCGGTGCGGCCGGAGCAGGCGATCCTGGGCCTGCGCAAGGGGCTGGGGCTGTTCGCCAATATCCGCCCCGTCAGGATGTACCCGTTCCTGGCCAACAGCACCGCGCTCAAGCGCGAGGTGGTCAAGGACGTCGACATGGTGGTGCTGCGTGAGCTGACGGGTGGCATCTACTTCGGGCGGCCGCAGAAGCGCTGGAGCGACAGCCAGGGTCGCAAGGCGGTCGACACGCTGCGTTACAACGAGTCAGAGATGGAGCGCATCATCCGCCTCGGCTTCGACATTGCGCGGGGGCGGCGCAAGAAGCTGACCTCTGTCGACAAGGCGAACATCCTCGACACGTCCCGCCTCTGGCGCGAGATTGCCGTCGAGGTGGCGGCCGACTACCCCGACGTAGAACTGGAACACCTGCTTGTCGACGCCTGCGCGATGCACCTGATCCGGCGCCCCGCCGACTTCGACGTGATTGTGACCGAGAATTTGTTCGGCGACATCCTGACGGATGAAGCGTCGATGCTGGCCGGCTCGATGGGGATGCTGCCGAGTGCCTCGCTGGGTAAGCGTCGCGCGGACGGCACCGGCTTCGGTATGTACGAGCCGATCCATGGCACCGCTCCGGATATCGCCGGCAAGGGCATCGCCAGTCCGGTCGCAATGATCCTCAGTGCGGCGATGATGCTGCGGCTCTCACTGGGCTTGGAGGCCGAGGCCGCCGCGGTCGAAAACGCCGTCGGCAAAGTGCTGCGCGCGGGTCATCGCCCGCCCGACATCCCGGCCAAGGGCAGGCGTCCGGTCAAGACGGCACGCCTGGGCACGCTGATTGCACAAGCGGTGGTCTGAGCGGTCGCTCTGTTCGTTGCGGCGCATCCCTTAGCGAGGGCTTTACTGACCGCCCTTGCTGGCGGGAGAGCGTCGCGCCTAGAGTGGCCAAACAGGTCAGGAACGTCGCTATGTCAGAATCCGTCGCCCCCCACCCTAAGAGGTGTCTTTCCGCCGCGCTTCATCACGCGGCGGAGGCGATTGGCTAGGCCGTTTCCCGCGCCCGAGCTCGACGAGACCGCGTCGACGTCCGGCCCCTCGCTCCTCCCCGTGCGTGTTCACATTCGCCGCTCCCGTTTTGGGTGGCGGCTGGATTCGGCCCCTTGCCATGACGGATGCCATGACTGACCCTCGCGCTTCCGGCGCCCCGCAGGTTTTGATCTACGACACGCTTTTGCGCGACGGCTCCCAGATGGAAGGGATCGCTTTCTCGCTCGACGACAAGGTCGCGATCGCGCACCGCCTCGACGCACTCGGCGTCCACTACGTCGAGGGTGGCTTCCCCGGCAGCAACGAGAAGGACAAAGCGTTCTTCGATCGCATGCGCGAGCGGCCGCTGCAGTCGGCCCAACTGGTCGCCTTTGGCGGAACGCGTAAGCCGGGCGCGGACGTCTCGCAGGACTTCAATATTGAGGCGCTGATCGACGCTCAGACTCCGGTCGTCACACTGGTCGGCAAGGCCTCGACCTACCAGGTGCGGGTGGCTCTTGAGACGTCGAACGAAGAGAACTTGGCCATGGTTCGCGAATCGGTCGAGTTCATGGTGGAGCGCGGCAAGGAGACGCACTTCGACGCGGAGCACTTTTTCGACGGTTATAGCGAGGATCCGGGTTACGCCCTGCAGGCGCTGCGGACCGCGCATCGCGCGGGGGCGGCGTTTCTTGTCTTGTGCGACACGAACGGCGGATCGACGCCGGAGGACGTGACGGCCGCGATCGAAGTCGTCCGACGGGAGTTGCCGGAGGCGAAGATCGGTATCCATTGTCATAACGATTGCGACCTGGCGGTGGCTAACAGCCTGGCTGCAGTCCGAGCCGGCGCGACGCAGGTCCAAGGCTGTCTCAATGGGTACGGCGAGCGCTGCGGTAACGCCAATCTCTCGAGCTTGATCCCCAACCTGCAGCTCAAGCAGGGCATCCCCGTGGTCAGTCCGAGCCAGCTAGAGGAGATCACGAACGCCAGCCTCTACGTCGCGGAGTTGGCCAACATGCCGCTCAACAACCAAGCGGCCTATGTGGGCCAGAGCGCGTTCGCGCACAAGGCGGGCTACCACGTCGCGGCGATCGTGAAGGACGCCGACACCTACCAGCACATCCAGCCGGAGCTGGTGGGCAACGGGCGTCGCGTGCTGGTCAGCGAGCTCTCCGGACAGCGCAACATCGCTTACAAGCTCGAAGAGCGCGGGCTCGACTTCCGGCTTTCGAAGGAGGAGACGCGCACTCTGCTGGAGCGGGTCAAGACGATGGAGAGCCGCGGCTTCCAGTACGAAGGCGCGGAGGCCTCGTTCGAACTGCTAGCGCACCGGATTAAGCTGGACTACGTTCCCCCCTTCACGCTGGAGGACTTCCTGATCGTGGAGCGACGGGACGCCAGCGCAAGCCAGCAGACGATGCTGGCCGAGGCGATGACCAAGGTCAGCGTTGACGGGAAGGTCTACCAAACCGCCGCGGAGGGGAACGGGCCGGTCCACGCGCTCGATCAGTCCGTGCGCAAGGGCTTGCGTGAGGCTTATCCCACCGTCGACCGCATGCGGCTGGTCGATTACAAGGTGCGCATCCTGGACACGGGGGCCGGCACCGAGGCCAGCGTGCGGGTGTTGATCGAATCGACCGACGGCGAGCGAATCTGGAACACGGTGGGTAGTTCGACGGACGTGATCGAGGCGTCCTGGCTCGCTCTGACCGACGCGCTCGAGTACTACCTGCTCAAGCAGCCGGAGTGGTCTGCGGACGCGTAGCGCCCGCAGCCTAGGCCCGCGATGCCGCACCCGGATTGGCGTCGCTGACGAGCCAGACGACACGCGCGACGCCGTCCGAGGCGATCACGATCACGGAATCGCCTGGCCTGAACGCGTCCGCGTCCGGCAAAAGGCGAGTTTGGTCATCGATCTCGAACTGCTGCGCACTGCGCGCCGCCTCGATGCGAATCGTGGTGGCGTCGATTGAGGCGAGCTGACCGACGACAACCTGGATGTTGAGCTCGGCGTCGAAGCCGGGAAGCAGGCCTTCGAGTCGCGGAGCGAACCGCTCACGTAGATCGTCTAGGGGCCGGTCGAACTGGCGCTCGGCAGGGGCCGCGTCGAAGACGCTGAGCGCGCGCGGTTCGATCTGCATGCTTCGAGGCTCGCCGTCGCGTTCGTATCTCAGTTCGGCGCTGGAACCGGGCTCGATCGTGGAGACCGCTTCGGCGGCATCCGCGGCCGACTCCAGATCAGTCCCGTCCAGAGCCAGCAGGCGGTCACCAACCTCCAGGCCGGCCTCATCGGCGGGCGATCCCGGCACGACGCCGCTGACGACTAACCCGTCGTCGTCCAAGGTCAGGACAAGGGCCGCGATCCCCAGCCCCAGCGCGGCGAGCGCTACCAGCGAGGTGCCGCTGAGCCAGGCGATCATGCTGCGCTTCATTGTTCTTTGTCCTCCAGCCCGTCAAGATGACCTGGACGATCGCGACTGAACGATCGGAAGTCGTGTTCGTCTCGATCGTGTCCGGCGAATGGAAACTGCCGGTCACAGCCTTGTAAGAGGCTTGTAAGCGCTTCGGCTCGTTGCTGACGGGCGAGGCGGGGCTCCAGGGGTACGAACGTATCGGAACCGGCCATCGGACCGGGTCGTCAGGTTAGTAAGGGGTGGCTGCGTGGCTGAAATTGAACAGGTCATTGTTTTCCCGCCGTGTCAGCGTTGCGACGAAGGGACGTTGGTCCCGCTCTCCGATTTCGGGGGGCAGGGTGCGGCAATTCACTACAAGGCGTGGGTCTGCACGACGCCGGGGTGCGGCTACAACCTCAAGATTCGCAATGGCGACGTCTACATCGACGAGCCGATCATCGACGGGACGAATCGGGGCCGCTAAGACGGCGCCCCGCCCGGACGGAGTCGCGTCGTGAGGGCGGGGCGGCCTCTGCGTCCGGCCCTGTCTGGCTGGCGGCTGGGTTTGGCATCGTTGCTGGTGTTGCTCGCGCCGATCATCGTCGTCACGCTTTTGCTGACCGAGTTCGACGTCCTCCAGCAAAACTCGGACGACGCCTTCGCGGCTGAGGCCGATGACGGCACGCAGTCGACGCTCGTGCTGGACCAGTCGCAGACCGCCCTCGCTGAGGATGTCGCGCTACAGACGGAAGCGGAGTCTGCAGCGACGGAGCCGCCGGCCGAGGACGATTCGGGCGCCGCGGACGACGGTGAGGCCGAGCAGACCTACATCGTGGTGCCTGGGGACACCCTGGCGTCGATCGCGCGGCGGTTTGGGTCCGACGTGTTCGCCATGGCGGCCTTCAACAAGCTTGAGGATATTAACCGGCTCGACGTGGGGGATGAGCTGCGGATTCCGTCCCCGGGCTACGAGGCGCCGTCAGCCGAGCTGGCGGCCGATGGCGCTGACGCCACGGAGACAGAAGCAACGCAGTAGGTCGAGGCTTCGCCCGCGTGGCTTTGTGCGTCGCGCACTTGTTCTGCTGGCGTGGGGTTCATACTCTCTACGAGGTTCCGCGTCGGGGAGTGGCGCAGTCTGGCAGCGCGCTTCGTTCGGGACGAAGAGGCCGGAGGTTCAAATCCTCTCTCCCCGACCAACCTTTCCTTACTCCGCTGGTCGTGAAACAGATATCCGGCTGTCCGGTGCGGCAGAGTGATGCGCGCAGCGCGGCTCATGCGCCGGCCGCGGATTGAGGCTGGCGCACGTCTGTGCCCTGCGGGTAGCAGAGGGTCGGCCCGTCGGGAAAGTCTTCGCGGTCCAGTAGACCCTGGTACACGAATGCATCCTCTTCTTGCGCGGTCTCCCAGGCTTCGTGGAAGCTGTCGCCGGCGCGAATGTCGTCGAACCGCAGTAGCAAACTGGTCCGATCGGCGATCTTGAGATGGTCAACCCAGCACGTGTGCTCGCGGGAGAACGTCTTCGACTCGAAGAGGTATGTGAGCTGCAGGTGGTTGTTCGCTTCGCGGGGGTTCAACGGGCTGCGGGCGATCTCCTGGCCGCGGCTGACGCGGCTGCCCTCGGCTAGTCCATCGATGAGATCCACGTGTTCGTAGAGAAACGCCCAGCCCTCGCCCTCGGGCCAGACGCCGTCGAGGAGCAGTGTCACGACCGAGCCTGGCCGATGATCGACGCTCGGCGGCACCGTGAGAACGACTCCGTCCATCACCGCGTAGATGGGGCGGCCCTCCCGCAGTGGGATGTCGATGCCGGAGTGGCCGAACTCCGGGCGATCGAGCGACCAGCGGATGAGACCGAAGGGGCTGAAGAAGCCGATCTCGAACAGATCGGGGATCGTGAAGGGGAGCGCCAGGTTCTGGGGGGCGCGCAGGTCGGCGTCCGCTCGGCGTGGGGTTGCCGGGGAACCGGACGCGGTGTCCGCATCGGGCGTCGCGGCGGGTGAGATCGGTGCCGGTTCCGGCTGTTCCAGCGGTTCCGCGACGGAAGTGGTGGGTTCGTCGCGTTCCGGACTGGTCGACGCAGCTTCGGGCTCGCTTGCCGGAGCTCCGGCTGGAGGCGGCTGCGGACTGGAGGTCGGGACAGCAGCCCCTGAACAGGATGCGAGCAGCACTCCCGTCAGAACGAGGACCAAAACCAGCGGCGGCAGGGGGATTCGTCGCATGCCGTGTCCTGTCGGGGTCGTAGGTGTGCCCCGTCGCCGATCGTCAGTCTCTGATACCCGGCTGTTTGCCTTCTTGGCAAGCGGTTGGCGGGCGACGCACCCGGCTCGCCGTCGACGGCATCGCGGCCCGGCCATCGCCTATGCTCGCCCGCGATGGAGGTTGCGATGACACCCGAACAGGCCGAGTTTCTCCGCAGCCACAAGCTCGCGGTCCTGGCGACCGGACGTCGTGACGGCTCGCCGCAGGTATCGACGATGGCCTACGCGTTCTACGGCGACCAAGTGGTGATGTCGGTCACGACGGATCGCGCCAAGTGGCCCAATGTGGGGCGGCAGCCGCGCGTTGGGATGGTGGTGAACGAGGGGCGTCAGCAGCTGGTGCTATACGGGACGGCCGAGCGAGTGGCCGATGACCCGGAGCGTCTGCAGCTGACGAAGCAGGTACGCGAGGCGCTTGGGCGTCTAGCGGACGAGGACGACGCGACGATTGCGGCGCAACTGGACCGCGATAAGCGCGTAATCCTGCGGATCACGCCCGACACGGTATTCATGAACGAGTGACCCCACGGGGAGGAGCGGGCCGATGGCGGATCTCCCAACGACCCAACTTGGCCGGACCGGACTGGAAGTAACGCGGCTCGCCTACGGGGCGATGGAGCTCCGTGGCGAGCCACGCGGGCGTGCGGTCAGCGATGAGCAGGCCGCGACGATGCTGAACGCGGTGCTCGACGCCGGTATCAACTTGATTGATACCTCGCCCGATTACGGGTCCAGCGAAGAGCACATCGGGGCAGCGATCGCGGATCGGCGGGACGAGTACTTCCTGGCCAGCAAGTGCGGCTGCGCCGTCGGACAGCCGCCGGCACCGGCCGGTGAACGGTCGCCGCACATCTTTACGGCGGAGAACGTGCGCGCCGGTGTGGAGCAGAGCCTCCGTCGGATGCGGACGGACTACCTCGACTTGGTGCAGTTCCACGCCAGCCCCACGCCGGCGGTTCTGGAGGAGGGCGGGCTGGACGCACTGCGCGAGCTTCAGCGTGAGGGCAAGGTGCGGTTCCTTGGCATGTCGGGCACCCTGCCGAACTTGCCCGAGCAGATCGCGATGGACGCGTTCGACGCGTTTCAGATTCCCTATTCGGCGTTGGAGCCGGAGCACGATGCGTCGATTCGGGCGGCCGCGGAGGCCGGGGCCGGCACGATCATTCGCGGTGGCGTCGCGCGGGGCGCTCCGGCGCCGGACCAGGATCCGGCCGTCATGGCCGGTGCACGCGAGGAGATCAATCTGCAGCGACGTTCCCTGTGGGAGATCGCTGAGCTGGATGCGCTGTTGGATGGAAGCTCCCGGATGGATTTCCTGCTGCGCTACACGCTGTCCCACCCCGGCATGCACACCACCATCGTGGGCACGATGAACCCCGCCCACCTCGCGTCGAACGTGGCTGCGGCCGCCGCTGGACCGCTTCAGCCCGACCTCTACGCTGAGGCTTCGCGTCGGCTACAGGAGGCGGCGACGTAAGGCCTTGGCGTTGCCTCTCTATTTCACCCAGTGATGAAACGAATCCGGATCGGCATTGCGGCTCGGGTGATACCGTGACCGAACGGGATGCGGTTTCGGAGGCGCTGTGCTGAGGCCGGCAGCAGACCGTTCCGTATTCGTGTGGGTGCTTCTCGTGACCGTGGTCGTCCTCGCGCTGAGCGGACCGCCGAGCGGCGGCGCGACGAGCGCTTCGACGGTGGTGCCTTTCGTCCAGACCGGTGTCCGCGTCGTACCGCTCTACACGGGCTGGAACCTGGTTGGCTGGACCGGCCCCGAGCGTGATCCGGCGTCGATCGCGGCGGGGATCGACGGGTTGCAAGCACTCTTTCTCTTCGATTCGGTCAGCCAGAGCTTTGCGAGCTACCGGCCGGGCGCGTCGGCGTTCAACGATCTGTCGGTTGCGCCGGCCGGCGCCGGAGTTTGGATCCTGATGGACCAAGCGACGCTCTGGTCGCCCCCAGGCGCCGAGGCACCGCGTGTGGTCCCACTGAGCGCCGGTTTCAATCTGGAGACCTGGACGGGTCCGTCGGACAGCGCGGTGTCGGCAGCTCTGGCGGGGTTGGGCTGCTCCGCGCGAGCGGCATTCGCGTGAGATCCGCTGCGAGGCGAGTTCAAGAGCTACCGGCCCGGCGTCCCAGCGGCGCTAAACACGTTGGATAGTCTTGCGTACGGCGACGCGCTTTGGCTCCTTCTCGATGGCGACGCGGACTGGATCCAGCCGGGACGTCGATCGCCCTTGTCCCCCGTGGCAGTGGCGCCGTCCTGCGCAGGGGCGACCGTCGGAGGCGAGCGCAAGCTCTGCCACCCACTGAGTCTGACCTTCGACGGGCCACTCACTCACGAGTTGGCCGCGCAGAACCCGTTTCTTGATTTCCGACTGGAGGTCACGTTCACCAGCCCGAGCGGGAAGCGCGTGGTCGTGCCCGGCTACTACGCGGCCGATGGCGACGCCGCCGACAGCGGGGCAACCAGCGGCAGCCGCTGGCGCGCCCACCTCACTCCCGATGAGATCGGCAGATGGACGTACGAGGCGTCATTCCGCTCTGGGCCCGGCGTCGCGCTCGGTGCCGAGGCGAACGCCGGCACGGCGGCCACCTTCGACGGTGCCGCAGGGTCGTTCACGATCGCGGGGAGCGACAAGAGCGCCCCTGACCACCGCGCGCGGGGGCTGTTGCAGTACGTGGGGGAGAACTATCTGCGCTTCGCCGGCGACGGCTCATACTTCCTCAAGGGTGGTGCAGACAGCCCGGAGAACTTCCTGGGCTACGAGGAGTTCGACGGCACATTCGACACGAAAGGGAACTTCCTGCACGCCTTCGAGCCGCACCTGGCGGATTGGCGAGCGGGCGAACCGACCTGGAGCGGCGGTCGCGGGCGAGGCATCATCGGCGCGCTCAACTAACTGGCGGGCGAGGGCATGAACTCGCTCTACTTCATCACCTACAACCTTGATGGGGGCGACGGGAGGGACGTCTGGCCGTGGACCGATCCGGATCAGCGCGCCCGCTTCGATGTCAGCAAGCTGGCGCAGTGGGAGATCGTTTTCTCACACATGGATCGTTTGGGGATCCAGCTCCATTTCCTGCTGCAGGAGACCGAAAATGACCGAGGGCTCGACGGTGGAGCGCTTGGCCCGACCCGGCACCTCTACCTGCGCGAGATGGTGGCTCGGTTCGGGCATCATCTTGCTCTGACCTGGAACCTGGGCGAGGAGAACACGAACACGGACGGGGAGCGACAAGACTTTGCTGCGTTCATTCGTGAGCTCGATCCCTACAACCACCCGATCGTCGTGCACACCTTCCCCGGTGCGTACGACCGGATCTATACGCCGCTGCTGGGCTTCGCGGCCTTTGAGGGCCCGTCGCTCCAGACCAATGACACCCATACCCAGACGCTGCGCTGGCGCGAGCGATCGGCCGCCGCCGGACGGCCTTGGATCGTTTCGCTGGATGAGATCGGACCGGCGCGCGACGGAGTGGTGCCCGACAGCGTCGATCCGGGGCACGACACGGTGCGGCGCGACCATCTGTGGGGCAACCCGATGGCAGGGGGCGCCGGAGTGGAGTGGTACTTCGGCTTTTCTAACCCGAACAGCGATCTCAACCTCGAGGACTTTCGCTCGCGCGACGCCCTCTGGGACCAGACGCGGATTGCGCTGGGGTTCTTCCAGCGCGAGCTCCCCTTCATCACGATGGGCCCACTCGACCAGGCGAGCAGCGATCCGGAAGACTACGTCTTCGCCGATCCGGGCGTGGTTTGCGCCGTCTAACTACCGCAGGGCGGCGAGTCGATGATCGATCTTGTTACGGGCTCGTACGCCGTGCGTTGGTACAACCCGCGCAGCGGTGGGGCTCTGCGCAATGGCACGAGAGCGGCCGTCAGTGGAGGCGAAGACGTCAGCCTGGGCCGTCCACCTGAGGACGATGGACAAGACTGGGTTGCGCTGGTGACCCGATTGAGCGGCTAGAACCGGGAAGCAGCATTGCGGAGGAAGCGAATGCCACGTGACCCGACCTACCTCGCACGGTTCGGGCTGACCGTCGCGGAGGAGTACGCACGCTACTTCGCTCGATAGGCTGGCGGCGGACGTCTGTCAGTCCGTCGGTCGCAGGCGCCGGAGGTGGCGATGCGCGCAGTGGTGCTCGTGGGTGGGGCGGGAACGCGCCTGCAGCCCCTGACGCAGGGCGTGCCGAAGGCGTTGGTGCCGGTCGTGGGGCGCCCGCTGATCGAGCACGTGCTGGCTGGACTGAGGCAGTATGGCATCACCCGGATCAGCTTCGGCCTGACGCGGACCAACGCGGCGATCGAGCAACATCTCGGATCCGGTGGCGGCTTGGGGCTGCAGCTGGACTACGTCTACGAGGACGAGGCGGTTGGCTCCGGCGGCGCGATCCGCAACGTCGCGGCGCGTTGGAGCGAGCCGTTCCTGGTGCTGAACGGCGACATCATCAGCGACATCGATTTCGGCGCTTTCATCCGCTTCCACGCGAAGGGTGAAGCCGCGGTCAGCATGGTGCTCTGCGGGGTGGAGGATCCGTCTCGGTATGGCGTCGCGTTGTTAGACTCAACCGGGTCGATCACGGAATTCGTCGAAAAGCCGGCACGCGAGGTCGCGCCCTCGCACCAGATCAACGCTGGCGTGTGGCTGTTCGATCAGGCCGTGTTGGCGCGAATTCCGGCCGCTGGGTACAGCCGAGTGGAGGACGAGTTGTTTCCGCGGCTGATCAGACCGGACGGCGGCGGCCTGCGAGGCTTTCAGCATCTGGGCTACTGGATGGACGTCGGCACGCTGGCGTCGTACCACCAGGCGAATATGGATCTGTTGCGAGCGCCGTTGGGCCTTGAGGCCAGGGGCGAGCGCGATTTGGCGCGAAGCGGCCCAGTGGTGATCGATCCTTCCGCGACGGTCGAGCCGGGCGCGGACCTCCGCGGACCGCTGATGATCGGTCCCGGCTGCCGGATCTCAGCCGGCGCGGTCGTGCGCGAAAGCGTCCTCTGGGACGGAGTGCGGATCGGCGCCGGCGCCTTCGTGGAACGGGCGGTCCTGGCGACGGGAGTCTCAGTCCGGTCCCGGGCGCGGCTGCTGGGCGGTGTTGTGCCGGCGGGTGAGGATTTGGCTCCCGGCGAGGCGGTGGCGTTCGAGTTTTAGCGCCCGCGTTTCGTCACGGCTGGAGCCGTGGGTCGGAACAGAACTGGCGAGCGTCAGCATTGCCGATGACGTTGCGACGACGTTAGTCGTCGGACCCCGCCGCGGGGAGGCGATCGTTCTCGGCGCGCAGGGCTGCCGCGACCCGCATAAGGGCCTCGAATTCCTCGGCCTCGGCATCGTCGCTTGGCGCGAGATCGCGCCAAGCCGTTCCCGCCAGAATGCGCTCGATCGCGGAATCCAGCCGCTGTGCCGGGTCGTCGCGATCGTGGGGGGAGAGTTCGGTCATCTTCGGGCCGATCATGCCGTCGCGAACAGAGTGATTGTGGCCGCCGCCGAACCTGTCAACGGACTGCGGCGGCGCTGGGGGTGTCCCGGATGGAGGCCGCCGGCTGCTGCCAGCTTTTACCCGTTCTGTCATCCGGCTCCAACGGTAGCGTGACGGAGCAGCGACACTGATACAGCGATGAAGCAGAACGGCCGCTGGCAGATCACGAACAAGACGTATGCCCACACCGGCGGCGAGCCTCCGGCGTAGCCCTAGCGCCGGACCCGAGCGGCGTCCGTGACCGTTACCGTTCAAGCACGGTGTGACGGGATACGTACGTGGTTTCGGGAGTGCGCATGTCAGAGCTGGTGATCCGGGCGGCGAGCGACGCCGATCTGCCGCAGCTGACGGAGATCTATAACCACTACATCGTCAACACGGCCTTCACCTTCGACGTGGAGCCGTTCAGCGTGGAGCGTCGCCGCGCCGAGTGGTTCAGCCACTATGGACCCAGTGGTCCCTATCGTGTGCTGGTGGCTGCCGGCGGCGGAGGCGTCGAGGGGTTCACCTACAGCAGCGCGTTCCGGCCCAAACAGGCCTACGCGACGTCGGTCGAGACGAGCGTCTACTGCGCCCCTGAGGCGACGGGACGTGGCATCGGCCGGCGGCTCTACGAGGCGCTGTTCGACGAGCTGGCGAAGACCGACGTGCAGCGCGCTCTCGCCCTGATCACGCGGCCCAACGAACCGTCCGAAGCCCTTCACCGCAAGATGGGCTTCGAGCTGTCCGGCGTTTGGACCGATGTCGGACGCAAGTTCGATCGCTATTGGGATGTCGCTGTGTGGCAGCGTGCGATCCGACTGGACTAGTCGGCCTCTGATCGCCCACTAATCAAGGGTGGCGAAGTAGCGCTGGATCGCCGGATCTGCCTGCGCTCCGAGCGCCGCCCTGGCGTGGGCGTCCAGGTACGCGGCGGCGGCGCCAGGCTCGCCGTGCTCGCTACAGGCTGCCGCGATTTGCTCGAAGGCGAGCGCCTGCGCCGCGACGAAGTCTCGATCGACGGCGCTGCCGTGCCCGGGCACGAAGCGCGACTCGTCGACGTCGGCGAGGCGGCGCAGGGTCGGTCCCCAATCGGCGGGAAACGCTTCGAAGGCGACGGGCGGGCCGGATTCCTCGATCAGATCGCCGGCGAAGTTCACGTCCTGTCCTTCGACCCCGATCGCGATGTCGTTGTCAGTGTGGGCGCGTCCGAAGAAGTCGAGCCGCAGGCTGTGTTCGCCGAGCTGCAAACGGCACTGCTGCTCGAACGTGAGCGCGGGTGGCACGACCGGCACCGCCTGGATCTGCTCCGCAGCCGCCGGCACGAGGCGCGCCGTCAAGTCGCGATGCGATTCGCCCGCCTCACCGACCAGTCGTACGCGACTGGCTCGCTGCCCGATCACGATCGCCGGCAGGAACCACCAGTTCCCGAACGAGTGGTCACCGTGATGATGCGTGTTGATCACGTAGCGCACCGGCTTGTCGGTCACGCTGGCGACGGCGGCGAGGATCTCGCGCGCCTCGGACTCCATCGTGCCGGTGTCGATGATGGCGACGGCGTCGTCGCCCACCACGATGCCCGCGTTGACCACAAATGCGCCGTGCAGCTCATACACGAAGACGCCGCGCGCGAGTTCGCTCAAACCGGGCAGACTCATTTCATCGTCCCTTCGCGGTCGGTTACGCTGGCTGCTCCGTCGTTCCGGCAGGATTGGAGCAGCTCGATGAGCGTGCGCATCGGCCTCGGCATCGCGACCTTCCCCTTCGCCAGCGTGAAGAATTTCTGGCGTTGGATCGAACTCTGCGAGGAAAACGGAATCGACTCGTTCTGGCAGACCGACCGCATCGTGTCGCCACAGCCGTTCATGGAGTCGATGGCGATGATGGCCGCCGTGGCAGGCGCGACAAAGCGGCTCAAGTTTGGCATGAACGTTGTGGTGCTGCCCTTCCGTGACCCAATGTTGCTGGCCAAGGAGTGCGCCACGATCGACTTCCTCAGCGAGGGACGCTTGCTGGCAGCCTTCGGTGTGGGCGCCGACATCGCGCCGGAGTGGCGGGCGATGGGCATCTCCACGAAGGGACGCGGCCGTCGCACCGACGAGGCGCTGCAACTCCTGCAGCGCTTCTGGACAGAGGAAAGCGTCACCCACGAGGGCGAGTTTTATCACTACACGGACGCCGCCGTGGCGCCGAAGCCTACGCAAGATCCGTTGCCGCTCTGGATCGGTGGCAGCAGCAAGGCGGCCATTCGTCGCACCGCGACGCTGGGCACCGGCTGGCTGGCGGGCTTGCAGACGCCCCAGCAGGTCGCGCCGGTGGTCGCCGCGATCAAAGAGCAGTCGGCCGCGGCGGGCCGCCCGCTCGACGACGATCACTACGGCGCGGGCTTTGCCTACCGCTTCGGTTCGTGGGATGACCCGATCGTCGAACGGGCGGCGAGTGCGCTGCGGCGCCGCTTGCAGGTGGAGTTCGAGCCGTCGCAGTACTACGCCGTGGGTGGATCGGCCGAGATCATCGCGCGGGCCGAAGACTACAAGCGCGCGGGTGTGTCGAAGTTCGTGCTCTCGACGCTGGCCGACAACGATGATGACCTGATAAGCCAGACACAGCGGCTGATCGACGAAGTGGTCCCCGTCGTCCATGACTAACAGCGGTTTCCTGGTGGTCCCCAGGTAGCAAGGCAGTGGAATCGTCGTTCCGTTTGTTGCCCTTTGCTGCGAAGTACAGAACAATCGATACCTGGACTGGGCTAGTTGAGAGGAGCGCCGATGGAACTCCGATTCGGCGAAAGCGAAGAAAACCTGCGTGCGGAAGTCCGTGCATTCCTGAAGGAAAATATCCCCGCGGACGCGGGCGGAGCATTCGAAGACCGAGGCGACGAGTCCTTTGAGGCGGCGCTGGGCTTCAACGAGAAGCTGGCCGACCGCGGCTGGATCGCTCCGGCCTGGCCGAAGAAATACGGCGGCCTCGGCGCGTCCATTTTTGAGCAGGTCGTCTTCAACGAAGAGTTCGGCTACCACGGCGCGCCCGACACGGGCACGCGCGGCTTCGGCGTCGGCATGATCGGCCCCACGCTGATCATCCATGGCTCTGACGAGCAGAAGGCGAAGTACCTGCCCAAGATCACCAGCGGCGAGCACATCTGGTGCCAGGGCTACAGCGAGCCGGGCTCCGGCTCGGACCTGGCCAGCCTGCAGACCCGCGCCGTGCGCGACGGCGACGACTACATCATCAACGGCCAGAAGATCTGGACCTCGGGTGGGCACCGCGCGAACCAGATGTTCACGTTGGTGCGGACGGACCCGGATGCGCCCAAGCACAAGGGCATCTCGTTCCTTCTGATCGACGACATCAAGAACACGCCCGGCCTGACGGTGCGACCCTTGATCAACATGGCCAGCCGCCACCACTTCAACGAAGTCTTCTTCGAAGACGTGCGGGTGCCGGCCGCCAACCTGATCGGCGAGGAGAACCGCGGCTGGTACGTGGGCATGACACTGCTGGACTTCGAGCGCTCGGGCATTAGCACGACCGCCAGCCAACAAAAGACGCTGGAGGACCTAGCCGGCTTCCTGCAGGACGGCCCGGCCGACAAGCGCGAGCGCTACCGGATCGGGCTGGCCGAGCACGTGGTGGACAACAACGTCGCCAAGTACCTCGGCTATCGCATCGCCCACATCCAGTCGTCGGGTGGGGTGCCCAACTACGAGGCGTCCGTCGTCAAGATTTTCCAGTCCGAGCTGGGCCAACGGATTTACAACTACGGCGTCAAGATGTTGGGTCTGCCGGGCACGCTGATCCCGGAGCAGGAAGGTGCGCCGTTCGATGGCTTTTTCCCCGAGAACTACCTGACCTCGGTGCCCTCGACGATCTACAGCGGCACCAACGAGATCCAGCGCAACATCATCGCGACACGCGGGCTCGGTCTGCCGCGCGCCTAGCGATCGCAAGCGAGACACCAAGGGCTAGCTCCCGCATGGAGGCAGCCCTTTCTCGTGCGCGAGGCACAGATAGCCGATACTCGAACCATGCGTAGCGCTTGGACCCGAGCTTCCCGCAGCCTCCGTTTCGGGCGCGACGTGACCCTGATCTACGCCGGCTACAAGTGGACCCAGCGTCGATCGCGCGATTTGACGGCCGAGGCGCGGGAGCAGGCGTACGAACGCGAACACACCCGGGCCGCGAAGCGGCTCTATCGCCTCGCGGTCGACCTTAAGGGCTTGAACATCAAGACGGGCCAGTTCATCGGCACGCGCGCCGACCTGGCTCCGCCGGCCTACGTCGAGTGGCTGGGCAAGCTGCAAGACCATGTGCCGCCGCGTCCCTTCGGGCTGGTCCGGCGGATCGTGGAGCAGGAGCTGGGCGAGCCGCTGGGGCAACTCTTCTCCAGCTTCGAACGCGAACCGTTGGGCGCCGCCTCGCTGGCGCAGGTGCACCGGGCCACGTTGCCCGACGGACGCGAAGTGGCTGTCAAGGTGCAGTACCCTGAGGTCGAACGGCTGGTCCGCATCGACCTCGCCAACACGACCTGCGTCGTCAACCTGCTGGCTCGCACGGAGCCCAACTTCGACTATCGTTCGGTGCTGGCGGAGCTCTCGGTCGAGGTGCCGCGCGAGCTGGACTTCGTGCGCGAGGGTCGGATGTTGCGGCGCGTGTCCGCTAATCTGGCTCGACTCGATGGGATCGTCTTACCGGAGGTGATCGACGGCTACAACACCCGGCGCGTGCTCGTTACGACCTATCTGCACGGCGTCAACGTGCGGGACATCGAAGCCATACGTGCGATGGGGGTCGAGCCGGAGCGGGTGGCCTGGCTCCTGGCGGCGGCCTACGGCCATCAGATTCTGGGCGACGGCGTCTTTCAGGCCGATCCCCACCCCGGCAACATCCTGGTTTTGCCCGACGGCCGGGTTGGTTTGATCGACTTTGGCCTGGTCAAGGAGTTGCCGTCGGAGGTGCGGGCGGGCGTTGCGGATCTCGTGATCGCCGCAGCCGAACAGGACCCGGTGCGGATCCTGGCCGCCTTCGAGCGGCTGGGCGTGCGTACGAAGCACGATGAGCACAGCAGCATTCTCAGCCTGGTGCGCCTCATGTTCGACGAGCGGCCGCTGTTCGGATCGCACATCGCTAAGCAGGCTGACCAGGCGCTGCGCTACAACCCGGTCAACGCGATCCCGTCCGACATCGTGCTCTTCGGACGTGTGATCGGGCTGCTGCGCGGGGTCTCGGCTTCGCTCAACGTCTCCTTCACGCCGATGCAGATGTTGCTGCCGTATGCCGCAGCGCTGCGCGACGGACGGCCGCCGCCAACGGCCGTCGGGCCGCTGGCGTCCGGCGACGGAGTCTCCGACGTCGCCGGCTGAGCTTGCGCAGCTTCCGCCTCCCGATCACTCGCTCTAGACTCCGCCGACCGACCGTTGATCAGAAGGAAACGAAAACATGCCCACGCCCGCGCGCGTCGTGATCCTGCCCGAAGACACCGCCAAACTGCGTATCGAAGAGGTCCAGCTGCCGGACCCGGGTCCGTATCAAGTCGTCGTCAAGCAGTATGCGAGTGGCATCTGCCACAGCCAGTTGCACAACATGCATGCCCCGCGTCAGGGGCTGACGGTGCTCGGGCACGAGTCGACGGGCGTCGTGTTGGCGGCGGGCAAAGAGGTCGACCACGTCAGAGAGGGTGACCGCGTCATGGTGACCTGGGTGCCGCGCAACGAGGAAGTGGCACAGCGCAAGGCCGAAGGGGCCGTGATCACGCTGGCCGACGGCAGCACCGCCGCCTCCCGTAACGTCTTCACCTGGGGCGACCACACGATCGCCGACGAGCAGTACGTGGTGCCAATGCCGGATGATGTCCCGACGGACGTGACGGCGATCGTGGGCTGCGCGGTGATGACCGGAGCGGGGGCCGTCTATCACACGGCCGGCGTGAAGGAAGGCGACAGCGTCGCTATCTTCGGAGTCGGCGGAGTTGGCCTCTCCGCGGTCGTGGCGGCGAAGGTGATCGGCGCGGATCCGATCATCGCCGTCGACCTCGACGACGAGAAGCTGGAGTTCGCCAAGCACCACGGCGCGACGATCGGTGTAAACGCTTCGAACGGAGACGCGGTCGACCAGATCCGCGCGTTGACCATGACCGAGGGCGAGTTCGACATGCTCGGCCAGCCCTTGTCCGGCGTCGACTACGCTTTCGACTGCATCGGCCACAAGGTGACCATGGAGCAGATCGTGCCTGCGGCGCGGCCGGGGGCGTTCGGCCGCTCCAGTGGCGGCGTCGCCGTTCTGGTCGGCGTGCCGTTGACGTCTGTCGAGCTGGACGCGCGCGACATCCTGGTCAACGAGAAGAAGTTCATCGGCAGCATCGGTGGCTCCTGCCGCCCGGACCGCGACTTTCCCATGTTCCTGCGCTGGTACAAGGAGGGTGACCTGGACCTCGAGGCCCTGGTGACGCAGCGCTATGAGCTGGACCAGATCAACGAAGCCTGCGACGCGCTGACGCAGGGGCAGATCGCGGGTCGCAGCATCATGGAGTTCGCCCAGCCTTAGGCGCTCGAACACGTTGGCCCGGGTGGTGCCGGGCTGACGAGCCCGGCCGTGACGATGCGAGACGGATCGTCGTTCGTCACGTCTATGCTGCGCTCATCGCGCTGCTGGCCGAGCAGTGATCGAAAGGGAGGTTGCCCGATGACCGCTCCAGCCTTTACGTCAGAGATCTCAAGCGCGGAAGCACTGCGTGAGCATGTTGGCGAGCCCGCCGACGCCGCCCGCGACAAGGCGATCAGCCATCTCGATTTGCATTGCCGCGCGTTCATCGAGAAGGCGCCCTTCCTGGTTCTCGGCACCTCCGACGCCGACGGCCGCTGCGATGTCTCGCCCAAGGGCGACGCGCCCGGTTTCGTGCGCGTGCTGGACGAGCACACGCTGGCGATTCCGGATCGGCCGGGCAACCGGCGCGCCGATTCCCTAGCGAATCTCGTGGCCAACCCGCACGCGGCGCTGCTCTTCATGGTGCCCGGTACGGACGAGACGCTGCGCGTTGAGGGGCGTGCCCGGATCGTGACCGACGAGGACCTGCGCGAGTCGATGGCGGTTAACGGTAAAGCGCCCCACCTCGCGATCGTGGTCGAGGTGGAGTCGGCTTTCCTGCACTGCGCAAAGTGCATCCGGCGTTCGTCGCTCTGGCAGCAGGAGACATGGTCGGATCGCGACACGCTGCCGACGGCGGGCCAGATCTTGCGCGACCACGCTGCGCTGGACCTGCCCGCGGAAGAGCTTGACGCGGCCTACCAGGAGTCGACCAAGAAGCTGTACTGAAAACGGCCACCCGCAGGCGGCCGTCCTTCAGCGCGTTCTGGGACTGACGGCTACGCGGTCAGCACCGCCACGCGGCCGTTGGTGACGAATTCGCCGATCAGTTCGGCTACGGCCTGCGGCTGTTCGAGCTCCGCCAGGTGTCCCGCGTTGGGAATCATCGTCAATTCCGCGCCGGCGATCAGGGACTGCCAGGCTGGTCCATGCGCCGCGGGCACGATGACATCGCCCTCGCTCGTCGCGATCAAGCTCGGCGCGACAATGCGGCTCAGCCGCCCATCGACGCCCGTGTCGGGAATGGGCCAAAGGAACTTGGCCCCAGCCCGGAGATTGAGCGTCTCGCCGACGAGGCCTTCGAGGTCGGTCATGTCCTTGACGAGGAACTTGACGCGGTTCTCAGGGTCGGAGAAGAGCACCGCCGTGGGCGCTATTGGGTGCTGGGCGAACGGATCTTCGCCGGGCGCGTCTTCCAACCAGAGGCCGATCGGGTTGATCAAGACGAGCTTGGTCACCCGCTGCGGGTAGATCGCCGCCAGCTCCGCGGCCATCCAGGCTCCGATGCCGATGCCGGCCACCGCTGTTTGGTTCAGGCCGAGGGCGTCGAGCAGGTCGGCGTTGTGCAGGGTGAGGTCGAGCGGTCCCTTGTCGACGATCTCAAGTTCGTCCTTGGCGGGCCCCCAGCCCGGCGCGAACGGGGCGATCACGTCGAATGACTCCGCCAACGTGGCCAGGGCCTCCTCCCAGCCCACGATTCCCATTAGATGGTGGAGGTAGAGCAGCGGCGGGCCGCTGCCTTCCCGGTAGTAGTGCACGGTCCGCTGGCGGGAGGGGATCGCGATATTGCGAATGTCGGGCATGGCTAGTCGCCTCCAGCGACAGCGGCGCCGCTGCGGATCGGCCGCGGCTCCGCGATCAAGTCGTCGGCCAACGGCTTCGGCGACCACTGGTCCTCGTACTCGCTCCAGATCGGCCTCAGCCGCGGCATGACCTCACGCGCGAACATCTCCGTGTTGTAGCGAGTCTTCTCCACGGGCATATCGCCGATGTGCTGCAGGCAGACGATGTGGCCCACCTTGAGCGTCTCGGCGACGCGCTCCATCTGCGAGGTCACGCTGTCCGGGCTGCCAGCGACGATGAAGCCCTGGTCGATCAGCTCCTGCCAGGAGAGATTCATGGCGATCTGGGACGAAGCCGACGAGCCGCCGACCTGGGAGGCCAGGCCAGCCCGAATCGTCGATTCGGTGCGATAGCCGGGAGCATCGGCGAACCCGGGATGGACGTGCAGACAGCGTTCGAAGAAGTAGCGTACGTGGGGCTCGTACAGCCGCTGCGCCTCTTCGTCGGTCTCAGCGACGACGATCTGCTGGGCGAATGCGCCTTGGTAGGGGTTGAACTCGTGACCGAGTTCCGCCATCCGGGCCCAGAAGCCCTCCATCAGCTGGGCGCCGCGCAAGTAGCCGGAGAAGGACAGGTAGGAGTAGTTGTAGTTGAACTCGGCGCAGAAGTCCCAGGTCTCGATCGAGCCGCCACCCGGGATCCAGATCGGCGGCGGGTTCTGGATTGGGCGCGGCCAGACGTTGACGTAGCGAAGCTTGTTGTACTTGCCGTTCCAGGCGAACACGTCGGGCTCGGCCCAGGCCTTAAGAATGAGGTCGTGATTCTCGCGGTACTTCTCGCGCAGCTCGGCCGGGTTGGCGCCGACGGCGTAATTGTCGTCCATCGACGTGCCCACCGGGAAGCCGGAGATGAGCCGGCCACCCGAGATCACGTCGATCATGGCCATCTCTTCCGCCACGCGCGTCGGCGGGTTGTAGAGAGCGATCGACTGGCCCAGCAAGAGGATGGAAACGTCGCGGGTGCGACGGGCCAGCGTGGCAGCCATGAGCTGCGGCGATGGCATCATGCCGTACGCGTTCTGGTGGTGTTCGTTGACCCCCAGGCCGTCGAAGCCCAGCTCACCCGCGAACTCCAGCAGGTCGAGGTAGTCGTTGTAGACTTGGTGGCCTTTGACCGGGTCGTAGAGTCGTGAGTCGACGTCGACCCAGACACTGCGGTTCTTCTCCCGGAAGTCGTCCGGCAGATAGGGCCAGGGCATCAGGTTGAACCAATGAAACTTCACGCTCTGCTCCGTTCTGGGCTCGCGGGCGCTATCCCGCCACCATGGTAGGCGAGGACCTGCGTAGGAGGGCTTCCCGGCGTGCCCCTCAGGTGCCGACCAGACTTGTTTTGCCTGGGACGAATCATTCGGCGGCGCGCTGCGACCACTGGCCCGTTCTTGGCGGCCGGCGCATGGCTCGGTAGACTGCGGCGCGGCGGCGAGCGGGCCAGCGAACTGAAAGGCGTGCACGATGAGCAGTCGCTTCGATGGCAAGGTAGCGGTGGTGACGGGAGCGGCAGGAGGCATCGGTCGAGCGACGGCGATTCGCCTGGCCTCGGAGGGCGCGCGCATCGTCGCGGTCGACGTCAACCCGTCGGAGCTCGACGAGACGTTGGCTGCCGTTCGCGATGCTGGAAGCGAAGGCCTGCCCGTGCGGGCGGACGTGACCGATGCAGCGGACGTCGAGCGCTATGTGGCTGAGGCGACGACCCACTTCGGCGGCGTGGACTTCCTCTTCAACAACGCTGGGATCGAAGGCGCCTACGCGCCCCTGACTGAATATCCCGAAGAGACGTTCCGTCGTGTGCTGGACGTCAATGTGGTGGGCGTCTGGCTGGGGATGAAGTACGCCGGCCCGGCAATGCGCGAGCGTGGGGGTGGGTCGATCGTGAATGTTGCCTCGACGGCGGGTCTCGGTGGCACGCCCAACCTGATCGCATACGGCGCCAGTAAGCACGCCGTGATCGGGATGACGAAGTCGGCCGCGATCGAACTGGCGCCTGAGACGCGGGTCAACGCGATCTGCCCCTCCCCGATCGAGACGCGGATGATGCGCTCGATCGAGCGGGGCGCCAATCCCGATGATCCGGAGTCGGCCCGGGAGGCGTTCGCGCAGTCGATGCCGCTGGGCCGCTACGGGGAGCCGGAGGAGGTTGCCGCGCTCGTGGCCTTCCTCTTCAGCGACGATGCGTCATTCATCAGCGCCGGGATCTACACGGTCGACGGTGGATCACGCGCCCGTTAGGCGCGTCCGGGCCTGACGATATGAAAAGGCCGCCCTCTGGGCGGCCTTTTGGCGTCGACGGGGAGCGTCGGCTCGTGGGCGCGAGCCGTCTTGTCGATGGGACTTACTCGACGAGCCAGGTGTTGGGGCCACGCAATAGCGCTTCCAGATCGCCCTCGCCGTGGCGTTCGCGCGCGTCGGTGATCTGCTGATCAAGCGCCTCCCCGTACGTCGGTCGATCGACCTGGCGGAAGACGCCGACTGGCACGGGCATCGCGGGGTACTCCATCTGGGCCAGCATGTTGGCAATCGAGACATCGCTGCGGTGCTCGTCGTGCTTGAGCACGCCGGAATCGCCCTCGCCTACGACCTCCAGGTCCGTGCCGCGCAGCGCCACGCCCTTGTCACCCTCGTCGCCGAAGGTGATCGGTGCGTCGTGTTCCAGGTAGACCATGCGCTCGGAGCGCACGGGCTTGTCCGTGAAGTCGCGAAAGGCGCCGTCGTTGAAGATGTTGCAGTTCTGCAGGATCTCGACGAAGGCGACACCTTTGTGGTGAGCAGCCCGCTCCAGGGTGGTGATGAGGTGGTTGGGATCCGTGTCGAAGGTGCGCGCGACGAAGGTCGCGCCGGCGGTGAGGGCCAGGCTGATCGGGTTGAGCGGCGCCTCGATCGCGCCCATGGGCGAGGACTTGGTTGTTTTGCCCACCTCGGAAGTGGGCGAGTACTGACCCTTGGTCAGCCCATAGATCTGGTTGTTGAAAAGGATCACATTGAGGTCAACGTTGCGGCGCATGATGTGCAGGAAGTGGTTGCCGCCGATGCTGAGCGCGTCGCCATCGCCGGTGATGACGAAGATCATCAGCTCGGGGCGTGTCAGCTTCAGGCCCGTCGCGATCGTGGGCGCGCGCCCGTGGATGCTGTGGAAGCCGTACGTGTTCATGTAATAGGGGAAGCGGCTGGAACACCCGATCCCGCTGATGAAGACGATCTCCTCGCGCGGCACGCCCAGGCTGGGCAGCATCTTCTGCATCTGCGCCAGGATCGAATAGTCGCCGCAGCCCGGGCACCAGCGGGTGTCCTGATCGGATTGGAAGTCCTTCTTTGTCAGGACTGGCACTTCGGCGGAGTCGGGGCTTTTGGTGACCATCGGGTCTACCTCCCTCTGTGCTGGATGATCGCTTCGCGGATCTCTTCGGTCATGAATGGCTGGCCGTTGAGTTTGGGCAAGCCCTGCGCGTCGATCAGGAACTGCGCGCGAACCAACATGCGCAGATGGCCCATGTTGTTCTCGGGAATCAACACCGTCTTGAAGCGCTTGAGCACGTCGCCCAGGTTTCGAGGAAACGGGTTGAGGTAGCGCAGGTGCGCGTTGGAAACTTGCACACCCTGCTCACGCGCTTGTTCCACCGCTGTCAGAATCGCGCCTCGCGTGCTGCCCCAGCCGAGCACCAAGACGTCCCCTTCCGGGTCGCCTTCCACCTCAAGCTCGGGGATGTAATTGGCGATCCGCTGCACCTTTTCCAGGCGCAGCTCATTCATCAACTGGTGATTGTCGGGGTCGTACGAGACATCGCCGTGGCCGTCCGCCTTCTCCAGGCCGCCGATACGGTGTTGCAGTTCCGGTGTACCCGGCACGGCGAACATTCGTGCCAGGCTTTCGGGATCGCGTCCGTAGGGTTCGAAGGTGGCTGGATCCGTGTGTGTGGTGATCGTGATCGGTTCGATTGAACTGAAATCTGGGACCGGCCAAGGCTCCGACGTGTTTGCCAGGTAGCCGTCGGAAAGCACGATCACGGGCGTCATGTGGCGGAAGGCCAGCCGCACGGCTTCGATCGCGGTGAAGAAACAGTCGCCTGGGCTCTGCGGCGCGATGACGCAGAGCGGGCTGTCGCTGTTGCGCCCGAACAGGACCTGGAGCAGATCACCCTGTTCGGTCTTGGTTGGCATGCCGGTGCTGGGGCCGGATCGCTGGATGTCCAGCACGATTAGCGGCAGCTCCGTCATTACGGCGAGACCGATCGCCTCGCTCTTGAGCGCGATGCCCGGTCCGCTCGTGCCGGTCACTCCGATCGAGCCGCCGTACGCCGCGCCGATGGCGGAGCCGACGGCTGCGATCTCATCTTCGGCTTGGAAGGTCTTGACCCCGAACTGGCGATAGCTGGCCAGCTCGTGCAGGATGTCGGTGGCGGGAGTGATCGGGTACGAGCCGTAGAAGAGCGTGAGGCCGGACAGTTTGGATGCGGCCAGGAGGCCCATCGCCAAGGCTTCGTTGCCGGTCACGGTGCGGTACTCGCCGGGTCGCAACCGGGCTGGGGGGACGCGTACGTGCACGTCGGCCAGCTCGGCGGTCTCGCCGAAGGCCAGGCCGGCCTGGAGGGCCAGCTTGTTCGCCTCCGCGATGGCGCCCTCTTTGAGCCGGCCGAAGCGGGCGTCGATCCAGGCCAGGCTGGGGTCGATGTCGCGATCGAAGAGCCAGGAGACGAGTCCGAGCGCGAAGAAGTTCTTGGTCCGATCGGCCTCGGTGGAGGTGATGCCTTCGACGTCTTCGGCGGCCGCGACGGCCAACGATGTGATCGGAGCGGGGACGACGCGGTATTCCTTCAGCGAGCCGTCCTCGAGCGGATTGCTCGTGTAGCCGGCCTTTTTGAGGTTGCTGGCGCTGAAGGCGTCGGCGTTGAGGATCAGCAAGCCGCCCTTTGCCAACTCTGATAGGTGGACCTGCAAGGCGGCGGGGTTCATTGCGACGAGGACATCCGGCGCGTCGCCGGGGGTGTGAATGATCTCGCGGGCGAAGGAGATTTGGAAGGAACTGACGCCGGCCAGCGAGCCGGCGGGCGCGCGGATTTCCGCCGGGAAGTCGGGCAACGTGCTGAAGTCATTGCCGAAGACGGCGGTCGCGTCCGTGAAGCGGTTCCCCGTGAGCTGCATGCCGTCTCCGGAGTCACCGGCGAAGCGAATCGTGACACGGTCACGTTCTTCGAGTTGCTGTTGCTCTGGAACTCCGACAGCCGGCGTCTCAGCCATGGCCGGTCGCCTTGCCCTTCGTAGAGGTTTCCCTCGTTGGCCCGTGTGTCGGAGTGACCTCACGGGTTTTGTTGCGAGCCTGCCGAAGACTTCGCCGGTGTGCCCCACGGGTCCGTCGCCGGCGCAGTCTTATTTCCTTCGAACGAAGCAAATGTAGCAGCCGCCTTGGACCGTTGGGACCGCCCTTACGCGGTCTTATTCCCCAGGGAACAAACGACTTCGTGGCCGGGGCTGGATTCGCGCCGCTGGTAACCGGGGCGGCGGTCAGATCGACGACGGGCTGGGCATCCCTCTCGGACGGAATCGCGCAGCGGCTAGAATTCCGCGGGCGTCATGCAACGAGGAGGGAACCAGGATGGCGACAGGACAGGATGGCGGTACCCGGTTGGCAGGCAAGGTCGCGCTGGTCACCGGTGGCGGCAGCGGGA